>Ga0302046_10000028_pt1:80000-112500 | contig 142051 bp, 83 predicted proteins | sample RVTome_11_FD_200261 | JGI IMG/M metagenome (GOLD analysis project Ga0302046, IMG submission 200261) | Soil microbial communities from uranium-contaminated site in the Upper Colorado River Basin, Wyoming, United States - RVT147D111 (version 2) ... | reverse complement strand
AGGGATGCTAATAAGCTGACAGCTCAGGCATGGCTTCAATAGCGAAAGAAGTTCTTTCTGATTTGAATCAAGAAAGACAACGAATTTACGAGACCTTGATCCGTTCAGTGCCTTCACTTGTGAACAACAGGGACCCATTCTGTTGATTGCTTCTCTGCCCCAGCTCTAACAAACTGGTTTTTCTTTCCCGCAGAATTAGGGAAATCATTAGATTCTTCTTCCTTCTTTCGGGCTGTCTACGAACCCTTCTTCTCGTATGCAATTTTCTATTCTTTCTTTGAACCAAAAGAGAAAGGGGAAACCTCACACTGGCCAATTTCACACTTTCTGAATGTGCCATTTTACCGAATGTGAAAGCGAATCACAAGACACTCATTCGTTTCAGGAACAGGAGAAAGGATCGGGTCTTTCAGCTAAAGATCAATATAGAAAGCAGAGTCCAACGTACGTGTGTAAAGCATATAACATCATATGCCAATAAGTCTCTTTCGAGAGCATTATAATGGTATGCCCAGCTAACTAAGGGACATACCAAAGATTGGGACCTGAAGTGGTAGAACCCGGTGAACCAGGCGTACTACTGAACATTGATTCTCTCTCCTGAACTACAGATCATTATTTGTAGCTAGCAACTAAAAAAAACTACAAGCAACTACATAAACAACCCTGGGGTAAATTGAGTAGTCCGCCCTACCTACTAATTTACTCAACTAAGCTTGCATCTTACTATAGGGTTTTCTAGAACCTAAGACTCTTAGATAGAGAGTTTCAAACCAAATGTGCCCCCAGTGGGGAACTAAACTGCTGGCCATTCCCTAACCTATCTATATATACGCTTAACCCTTACTCGGATTAACTGGGCAAAGGTTCGTAGCGCTTACCATTCTTTGTGATTGCTTATTCGATTCCTAAAAGTGGCTTAAAAGCTCCTTTAGCATAAGAATTTTATAACTAATCAATAAGCAAGGACTCACTCATTCCCCAGCGAGGACCATAGACCTAATAAAAGAGATATATGCCAGCTCGAGTGCAAGCATCAATGATTATGTCCTGAAAGAATAATGATTCTTCTATGGATAAAGAATCTGTGAAGTTTGATTCCAAAAGTGATAAAAAGCATGGTAAAAAGTGACTAGGAGTCATTATGATATCGGTGCCAACTTGGTTCACTTCTTAGTCGAAAGATAAATTATATATTTGTCAAGCGAAGTGAGCTTTACTGAATTACCGGTGAAGAAAGGGAAGGGCTCGGAAGACAGGCGCATTATAGCTGCGTGCGTTAAGGTTGTTTTTCTTGTAGTTAGATGGAGCCCGGTTCTCCTTTTTAAAATGGGATGGCTTCAACGCTTGACTCCGGACAATCAACGTAAACAAAGACTCAACCTAAGCTAAGGCTCTTTCCCTCTGTGGTTGTTACGAAGATACTACGTGGATAACAAAGAGTAGTAGTACTATCCGTAATAGGAAGAGTTCTCCTACCTAAGGCCTAAAAAAAGGCTTTCCTTTGGGGGCTTGCTTGGCTAGAAAGAGAAACTATTTTTTATTATCTATCGGGTGGGATGGAAAGGTATTGAATATTTTTACGAAAAAGTGCTTATTAGAATTTATAATAAGCATTGATTAGACTAGGTGCCCATACATGCAAACACAACAAATAAAACCAAACAAAGATAGTTAACATAGGTAGGAGTCTACCTCCAGTAAGCACCGGAGTAGATCTTCACTAAACAAAGAGAAAGAAGACCATCAATTAAAACACACTACTTTGCGTCTACAGACACTTATTTAAATCTTCTAGAAAGAGTCGACGGACTCTTCTATTCTAGTCTCCCTGGTGACGGCGGGTGGCGATAGCAGCATCCACAATTCGGCGTTGCTGCTCCGCCCGCAGCGCTTGCAGCCTCTCCTCCAAATGCCTTATGTTCTCTCTGGCAGCGCGAATGCGTTCTTCTGCCGCTGCAGAGTCCCGGGCTCGAAGATTCCTCAAAAATAAGTTTAGAGTTCTACGGCGCTCTTGAATTGAATTTCTTAGTTGCCCCATTTCTGCATCAATTTCAGCAAGCCCGTTTGCAGCAGCATCCATAGCTATTACTCAATTTCTTTGATTTTTATTTGTGATGAAGTGAAGACACTTATCGAGCCTCCATTTATAGAGTGGTAGAGTAATCTCGCCATGCAGTACGAATTGCATGGCTGGCACAATTCTGACTACTATAACCGCGCTGCCTGTATGAACAAACAAACTTTGCAGAACCGTTTCACCTAATCGATCGTGGTGAAGTCAGCAATGGATTCGGCGGATCATCCACGTCACGAATTGGATGGCAGGCCCAATTCTGACTAGTTCTCCGCACTACTTTTCTGCAGTTGAATACTATCATGCCTATTTTGTGAAAAACTGGCTGGCTCTGGCTACCTTGCGGAGCAAACAAAAGATCCCCCAATCACACTGCCTATATGAACAAACAAGCTTTGTACAACCAGCTTACGCGGAAAAGATTCCATATTCTATGCCAATGGACTCGTGACATCCATGTACTGAGTCGCCAAATGAGCCACGTTAAGAAAGCCCAAGCTTATACGCATTGGCCCACACCCCAATAGGGCCCGAATGAAAGACCCAAGCCTACATGGACCATCCTACAAATGAAGACTTGGGCCTGTTTCGATGAAAGCCCACAGAAGGGAACAAGCCTACCCATCATCAAAGCAAGCCCAAATGCTTTAACTGCAAAGAATTGGGGCATTCAACTGTCAAGTGCCCGAATCATACCCAAACCCTTACTCAACCTCTGAAGAAGAAGAAGAAGAAGCACCTTTATTGTCATCCAATGAAAGCTCGTCAAAGTCTTTACATAGAGAAAACATTTGTAGGTTCTCAATTTCTAACAAAAAATTGTAGAAATTCTCTTTCATGATATTTATTCTGTGTATGAGAAATCTATACCAAGGCGCTTGAGCTTTGAATTGCGTTCATTGCTGGAGCTTTTGCTTTGCTTTACCTGTCTGTATTAAGATGTATTAAGCTGACAGTAGTCTTAACCTGGACACATCTGTTGTTGTTATACACCAGCTATTCAGAGGTTTGAGGCAACACATAACCAAATATAGCTGGAGAACGGCAATGAATAGAGCTTTGTTTGTGCTCTACCCTGGGATTTTCAAAAGTGCCACAACCCATAAGAAAAACAGATGTATCCCTCTAGCATATTAACTAGAGACAGACTATGATATGTTTATCCTCTAAAGGATATCACTAGGGTAGGTGTAAGGGTTATGGCGAGTCAAGCAATGATCGGAGAGGGAAGCTTATAGGCTAGCTAGGTTTTCTTTTTCACTGGCTTATGGTCTAAGGGTACCCTTTCCGCCTAACCATTGTTTATAAAGTAAAAACAAGAATTCTTAAATTGTTTAGACTAAACTTTGTTCTTCGACTTCACTTTGTCTTCGTTTAGTCCAGTTCAAAGTTTAGTGCAGCCATAGGACAATGGCATTTTCTTAGCTAAAGGTAGATCAGAAAATGAAAACTTTTACAAAAGCCCGTATTCCGCGACTGTAACAAATGCTTATCCGGTGCAAATCATTTATCCTACGCACGACGTCAACAAAACGAGGCATGAGAACCAAAGCGCAGGCAGGGAGAGAAAGAAGAGAAGGAGAAGAGGAAGTACGACGAAAAGGGTATGAAATAGGTTGCTTGTGAAAAGGGTATGAAATAGGTTGCTTGTAGCGATTTCGATTGCTTATTCGGTTGGGATTACCAGCCGACTCGCCTGACCAAAGAATAAGATAAAAAGAAGAGTTCCCGCCTACGGCTACATGCCCATTAAGAGCTATACCTGGAGTCGAGCTAACTGCATAAGAAGAGGGGAACTTTCCTAAAAAGCCTAATAGCAATTAACCGCATTGGAAACGACGAATCACACTCTGAAAGGAGGCACCCTCCCTTATTACGTTACGGTCGAACCTCGCCTTTCTTCCTTCCTCTCCCGTTGGTCGAGCGTCTTCAAACCTTCGCTCCAATACTTTCGAACAACTCTCGTACCCTTCGCTCATAAGCTAACTAAGAGCATGCCTTCGATCCGGCTCTTTGCATTGCCTGTAGAGTAGATGTAGTAGATTGAGATCTCTCGACAACCGTAAGAGGTTAAGGTTCCAACCTGGGATTGTAGTTCAATCGGTCAGAGCACCGCCCTGTCAAGGCGGAAGCTGCGGGTTCGAGCCCCGTCAGTCCCGACGCCGGATTCAAAAAATACTGAAGTCTTCAAAAAAGTATCAAAATGCAGTTATATAAGATAGAACTTTTGCAATTCATGATCTGCTCTACGAAGGGAAAAGTGAAAGTGTGAAATTACAGCTATATAAGATAGACACTTTTTCAATTAAAGATCAACTCTTCGAAGGGAAAAGCTCAAGTGTGAAATTACAGCTATATAAGATAGACACTTTCTAATTTCCGTGTCTGTCTATGAGGGAAATAGGTCAAGTGTCATTTTGCAGTTATATGAGCATGAACATCTACTTTCGAATTTGAATAGTCCCAATGCGAAGAGATAGAAGGCTCTCCTGTCTTTGCCCATTGATAGATATGCCTGAAGTACCGAAACTCTCTCCCTTAGGGCTCTCTTTCCGTAAGCCGGTGAGGAGTGAGGGATCTACTGAGACTGAGCCATCTTCGCTAGCCGATCTGTCAGTTCTATAGGGTATGAAGCTCTTTCGGGTTCAGGAATTCATGCTCGCAGGTAAAGAGACTAAAGAAACAAGAACAGAAACAGTCTCTTGAAAGAGGGGAGCATTTGCCCACTCTGTGGTACATGAGCTCCTCGTCCAACTTACTGTCTTCCGATTTCATATCAGTTACAAGCTTGTCATTTCAATCACTTGCTACCTTTAAAGGAGAGTGAGCCATCCCACAAAGAGTGCTCTTTGCGCTACTACGCATCCTTTTAGAAGGGCAGAATCGAAGTATAGTGTTGAACAAGTAGGTGTAACTGTTGAGTTCTACGGCGGCGAACTCAATGGAGTGAGTTATAGCGATCCTGCTACTGTGAAAAAAGATGCTATACGTGCTCAATTGGGTGACATTTGCGAATTAGATCGTGCTACTTTTCAATCCTATGGTGTTTTTCGTAGCAGTCTAAAGGGTTGGTTTACTTTTGGACATACTTCATTTGCTTTTCTTATTCGGGCACATTTGGCATGGTGCTATAATCTTGTTCAGAGATGTTTTTGCTGGTAGTGACCCAGATTTAGATGCTCAAGTAGAATTTTTAGCATTAAAAAAAAATATGGATTGAAAGGATTCAAAGAGGCCTGTAGAGAAAAAACATTTTTTTTTTTTTAAGATTTCTTCATTACTACTACATAAAGCACTACATTACATAAACAACCACATATGCCTTTACTAGAGCTTTAAAAGCATTATGCTAACTACATTAATTATTTAAAAACCATAAGTTTGGTTCTATTTAACCTTTTCTGGTTTTTCCTAGATAATTTGATCTTATTGTATGACAAAACCACGGATTGGGCTTAATATTCAAGGCCCAGAAAAGATGGGTTGAATCCATAAACCGCTCCGTGGGGTCCAATGACTCTCAGAATGGCTTAGAATTTCACACAATTGCTATAACTTGGGTCTAGTCATAATCCTTATGGGCTCAAGTCGTATTGGATCCTAAGTCTCACACATCGGGCTTAATTCACCTTCCCTATTTATTCTAAAGGTCCATCATAGGGCCCAGAAACACAGCCTATAAGTAAATTTTCCTAAGGTGAAAAAGAGTGGGCCCAACATAGAACCCCAAGCAATCTAACAAACACACGCAGTCACACAAGACAGGGCGGACCTATGGGAAATTTCTAAGCTCTCTAGTGTGGCTAAGTGTCTCCTTATAACTCCGGTAAGGCTTGGGGGCAGCAAGCCCCCATTGTGCCTCTCAAGATGGGCTATTTAAGGTGGCCTACCTTGGTCATCAGCGCGGTTGCTCCCCTTGACGTATCTCATGGTCTGGGGTGGACCATGGGTACTGGTCCGTGGGGTGGAGGAAACTGGTCGCGGTCACAGCACAGGCCGAGTGGGCCAGGCGCCCAAAACTAGAATCCGCCGGGTTGTAGGGCGAAAAAAGTGCAAGTGTGCGCTGGTCAAGCTCATTGAATTGGGTCTTTGTTTGGAAATAGCCATGGGCACATTGGAGTATTTTCTATCCCCGGTGGAGTCGCCACTGTGGGCACCCACACTTTCATCTCTCCACATCACTCTTAGGGATTCGAGTGAAGTAGAGGTAGATGAGAATAAGAAATTCTTTTTCCTATTCTGCTAATTCTCTTCTTGTTGCACCATGTCCAGACGATAGCAGTGGAAAAAAAAGTAACCATCGGATTCGAAGAAGAAACCTTTCTTCCATAAACCTAGGCAAGACCAGAAGTTTATCTATCTGCAAAAGGCGCTGGAAACAGGTCGAAAGTAGGGCGGAGGGTGGGCGTAGCGGATTTGATCATCCTCTGCTCGTAGGGATCCGGGGCACCGCCCAGAAGCGTCACGGACGAACCTAATCGTCTCGCAGTTACGCGAACCTGCTCCATCATCCACATCTCATATGCCATTGGCGGGGGTCCCGTTCGTCATGTGCCCTTTTACGGGATCCCATTCCCAGTAAGTGGAGCAGCCTTGAACCCATACCCTTGATTCCCGCCTTGAGCCTCAGCCCGAAGGACCAAAGGTTGCTGTTTGGTCTGGATAAGCAGGCAGGGACAGGCTCCTCGAGCAGATACCATTACAATGGAGAAGCTCATCTTCCCATTACCGGCGGAGAACTCCAGGGCTCCAAACTCCTTAGGTCTTGTTTTGGAAGCTTGAAACGACAGACAAGTGGTGACTATGAGACGGCTTGCTACTGAGCTTCTTGTGTTCCATCTTTCTTTATTGTGGGGTCCGCGCAACAAGAGCGCTTCCTCTTTTTCTTTGCCACCATGAGACCTCGCCTTATTTGGTAGTGGGGGGGTGGAATCAACGCAATTCGTACTGGTAGTAGTGAGACGTCGCCTTCACAGGTTCTTGGGGGTTGGAATAGTTGGCGAGCTTCCCCGCCTTGTTCTCTGCGGTCATTCTCGCCGCCCTTGCTTTTCTCACTATCAAATCTACACCTGACTTGTTGAACCAAGCTAAGGTCACTAGTGAATCTACGTATCCAAGGGACGAGGAATTCTTCGTTGGTGGTAAGTTATCCGTGAATGGACTCTCACTCTAATGGCTGAGCTAGCTATGTATGCTTACCAACCTTGTCCCGAGCGCGGGAGACCGCCTCGCCGTGCCCCGTACCGATGTTAATTGAATGAATGGACACCACCAACCAACAAGTTCGTGCTCCGAATCTATAAACAGCTGCGTGCCTGAGTCCTTCTGCCCCAAAAAGGATTGTTCCTTCTTCGTTGGTACGAGCTTTTCTTGTTCTCTTCTACCGTGGGATTTAATTGTTTTCCTAATGTTGTAAGGGACTCCCTTCTCTCCCCCGTCTACTAAGAAAGAGAAGTTAGTGAGAAGATTCGCTTAATTGAATTGATCGTAGATGTATTGGGAATAAACCTTGAATTGAGAGGAAGGGAAGTCAAGTAGTAGCATCGTGTTAAGACAAGGGCGGTGGGTAGGTCAAGACAGACAATAAGAAAAGGGATATAGGTGTGATAGGAGGGCACGGTTAAACAGGTAAGCGAAGGCTCTCTCTCTCGCTCTGTGGTCTTGTGTGAACTCCTTTCCGCCCATTATTGATCTTCACTCTAAGTGAGCAGGTCAAAGCAGTTGAGGTGATAGCAATAGTAAGCAGGGAAGCAGAAGCAAAAGGTCTTCAAAGAACTTTTGTGTAATAAAGCTTCTTGGTCTCATTTCATTGATCTCTAAGGCAAAGTCTCGCTTAATCGTTCATCGATCTTTTTCTGTAAGGCCTCGGGCCTCACGAATTCCGATTTCTGTTTTTGTTTGTATTAAAGTGTTGGTAGCTTCTAGCCTCGAGCTGGAAAGTCTCATCGGCGGGGGTACTATAGATATAGCATAACTCTCTAATTGAGACTCAATCTATACAATCAATCAATCAGTATGTGCAATATACCGGTCTTTGCGATATGCTCTTTCAAATAGATCACAGATCTTCCCGCTTAGCTGCACAGCTCTCTGAGCTCTTTTGTCCGCTATCGCTTCCTCTAGTACTAGCTCTGATCTCTCTTCAGCAGTTGCAGTACGATTCTTTAATTCATCTCCTGCCCTTTATAGTCGTAATCGCTAGAAACTCTATATCATTGGCAATTGGCATCGGCGTAATCTTTTTTCTCCTGTCGGAAGGGGGTCCTGTCGAAAGCAATAAAAGGCATTGCAAATGGCGTGCCCTTACTCTAATTCTAAATAAAGCTCTTTTGCGCTCTTGGTCAGGCCTGTAACAAGTATCTAAAAAATGTTTTCTTTTCGGCCTATGGTTCGGTCAAAGCAATGACTTGAGTGAGTAAGGAAGTAGGACCTTTTTACCCCGGCTGTGAGTTATTACTGACCCCTCTCTGTCTCTCCCCCGCGCTGTGAATGAAGTGAGTAATTCGTTGGTGCTTGCCCTTCAGTAAGTAGTTCGGATGGCTGGATACATGCTACGCTCTGCCGCGCTTGCCTGACCGCGAGAAACCTTAGGGTAAAATAATCTTTAACAGCAATTTGAGAGCATCTTTGGAATTTAAAGAAGGGGCTAACCTGACTTTCACTTTCATAAAAAGAGAAAACTGGACTTGCACTTTAAGAAATGGAATTGCGATGAGCCAGAAGTTAGAATATCGCCTAACCACCTGTCTCCGTCTCCCGTAGTTCCCCCCAGAAACATCCGTTTGCCTACTTCTACTCTGGCCGGGGGTAACAGTCTTTTTGAGAACCAAGTGGCCCTTGAGGAAGACCTTCAGAAAACCCCTCTAACTCGGGGAAAGGAATTAAAGCCCATAAAATGAGTCAAGTCTATGATAGGTACCAATAGTCTTTATGGCGCTCTTACCCCTTATGCAAAGCAAAGCACCAATGACTTCGGTCTTCTGAAAGGGGCTTAGGGCATATCATCAAAGAAAGAATCCCGAGGAAGGGGGTGAAGCTGAGGTTAGAAACGGTTTCTCCCGCTGTTGCTAGTTCTTCCGTTGTTGGTAGTTCCTCAGGTCGGGTTGTTGATTTTTCAGAGCTTTTTCAATTCTTTCAGAACCTTTCGTATGCGCCTATTGGAAGATTTGGGCTACCCCCTCTCTTTCCGATCTCATTCAGATAATAAGCCAGTCCGGTTTATTATATAGTGAGTGGGTAAGAGAGGTGCTTGGTCTGTCTCCGAATGTGGGCCTAGAAGCATTAGCCGAGTCTCTGAATATTCCCGAGGGTTCTCAGGATAAAGACAGCCTTAAGGTGCTAACGGAGCTTCCACGGTCTCAGTCCATGAAGGTGCTTGCTTTATTGGTTGGCAGCTTGGTTATAGTCGTTATGAAGAATGAAGGAGCACTGCTGCACTTCCACGACATGGGAAAGGATCATGGGATGAGGAAAAGAAAGAAAAGGTGCAAGGTGAGGAGATATCGAGAGGTAGAATAGGTGAAATGAGTTAAAAGGAATTAGTTAAGACACGCTTCTTTAGCACAGGCCACGGAGTTAAGTTGGAAGGTTCAATGAACTACGCGAAGGGCAAATCTTGGGCGCTATTGTTGTCTATATACAAGTGGCGTAGGCGAAGCTGTGGCGACTCGTGGAGTAGACAGCGAGCTCCGCTTGAACAGAAAGCAGCAAGCTGCAAGCACTACTCCAAAAGCAGTGAGCTCCGCAACAAAAGCGAAGCGAGCCGCGGTAGCCTATTAAGTTTTTCAGCTGCATCGTACCGTACTATGGTAGGGGCCCGTACCTCCTTTAGATAGAGCCCCCCTGCTCCTAATGTAGAGCTAGAACTACTGCTACCGTGGAATCCGCGGTCACACATAAGTATCTCGCCTTCCAAAAAAGCGGCTGCTAATTAGCACTAATGCTAATGGGGACCACCGATCAAGAAGGACTTCGGAGACTGCAATCGAATTGATCAAAAAATAGAAATAGGGCCAACTCTTCTAGTTGCGCCTCTAACCTTACTACGCTACCCTGATAAAAGGTCGAATTCAGCAGGACTGCAGGCGCGAAATGCCGATCAAATCCGTTAAAGGAAGCCTAATCAAAGCGGGCAAACAAGAAGATCTGACTGAGTTGATGATGGACCGGATCTCGAAAGGCGAGAGGCTTTCATAAAGACGTATGATAAACGGAGGGTCGAGAGAGGCTTATTGCACGATCCACCCAACCCAGCTAAGCTAATAAATGCTGCATAAGATAAGAGAGCGGGAGGCCTATAGCCCATCTGGAGGTGCACACCCATTTATGAACATATACAAAGGGCTAAAGAGAGAAGTCCATGGAGAACTACCAAATCCAATGACTTTGATTTGTTCGTACCATTCTGTCATCGATCACTGCTGGGTCGGTTGGTGAGTCACCCAAAAAAAGCATCGAGAAAGGTCAAGCATATATGTTTTATGAAATGATCAGCGGTTTCATTTATGCTATGCCCTGCATCGTGTTCGTCTGTGTTTATTGAGCTTTCAGCGCCATGCGCTTTGCTTCGCTTTATAAAAGAGAGAGAGCCTTGTCTTGAGAGTGAAAAGAAAGGGCAAGCGATAGAAAGGATAGTCCCTCGCGCGTTCGCGAGAACTACTAGAAAATGGTGAGATCATTAGATCATTAGTGAAAGAAGGACCAACGACGACCCTATCCTAAAGGAGAAGAAGGAGTAGGAGGAGTCAGTTTTCTTTGAAGATCGAGGAATCAATCTCCCAATTATGCCATTCGGAAGAAGTCTTCTACAGAGGGAAAGCCTGTTACGAGTAAGTGGAGAGGAAAGATCCCCAGAGATTCTTATCTCATTCCATTCCAGTGGCTCAACCAGTAACCAATGGCGAAAACTAAAAAATCCATGGTTTCCCGGTAGAACCCTATTTCGCCCAAGTTGTTTCAGAACCGGAAAAAAGAAGCGGTTTTTCGCACAGCTTGCGCATAGTGCAGGTCCCACTTGTATATCGTATTTGGCCGAAGAAGCATCGGACAGGTTGGAGTTCTTACCTTCTTGGGATTCCATGGACCAAGATCTGCTTTTATTATATGGGCAATACCGATCTACTTTAGTAGATCATATGGATGTAGAAAAAGCTTCTCATTTTGATGAATTGGAAACATCTCTTTTCCATTTCTATTTACCCAGTTCATATCTTTGTTTCGTGTGTTCCCCGGAGGAATTCGATCTCTTCAATCTCGGGATACCACCTAAATAACTATAACTGCGGCCAGAGAGTCAAATAGGTCGGGAAGAAAGAGTCTGAGGTTGGGTTGGACGACATACATCTTGGTTGGTCCCACCACCACTGGGGATTGGACATATATATAATATTTCTTCTAAAAAAGTCTTATATTATATATATATATAATTTTATATTCTTATTTATTTAAATAGCTGCAAGACCACAAAACGGGGTGAAAAAAACCGAAAGCCCTTCTTTTAAGTTCCTCCCAGATACATGGCTTACATACCCGGCTCAACATTCTTGGAAAACAATCGAATCGAGGGTCCGGAGGAGAATTGGCCATTCAATCTTGTGAACTAATCGAGACCGAAATTGGAGAAAGAGATACGAACGGAAAGGAATAACCAATCGATGAAAGAACATGAAACCATTCTGTTTCAATAGAGGTACGAGAAAGGGTTGGGGGCAATGAAGTAGGTGAAGTGGTTGGATTTTGCGAGCTGTTCCCACCACTGCTGGATGTGATTCCAAGAGCCGAACGAGAATGAATACCACACAGAAAAGTCAAGACCAGGCTCCCTAATGGAATGTTTAACCGATCCATTCCGGATCGACCGAATTGGTACGGAAGTTGTAACATGGGAAAACCACGGAAAACACGACTTATTTGAATAACCCGGTGACCCACCAATTGTAGAAGTAGGATTTTGGGCAAGCAATAAGCACTTAAATAATACAATTCAAGTGTACCATCTTCTTTCTCATTTCGAGGAAAGGGTGCGGAAGGAAAAGGAAACAACGGGGGGATCCGAATCGGACCTAAATGGGAATGACATGAAAAGTCTTTTTCAAAACCTAGCATTAAGGGCGTGACGACGATATATGAGAGGAATGGAGAAAAACTCGTGATTGGTGTGGAGGGGAAGGTCTGTTTATAATATAGTTCAAGAAAGAGTCGTCTCATTTCCTTACTTCTTCGTTCTTTCTAATTCATTCACTTCAAGACTGGTTCTGAACGCCGCGTAACATCATCTTCAACCAACCTCCACCGTACCGGTGCGACCACTAAAGAATTGCTTATACACTAAACAGCTGCTTATATACGCTTACTAAAAGACTGACTTTTATTCATATTCAATTCATTAGGCCAGCGTGAAACTAAGAAAGATAGATGTGCCTAAGGCGTAAGCAAACTGTGCACGCTAAGAGAAGAGATGTTCGCAATGACTACCACAAGAAAGCCGCCCCCTATCTCTAAAAGGGCCCGTCACTTCGTTCGTACCTTCTTGGCTTAGGCTTGCAACTTCGCTTACTTTATGGCCTTGCCGCCTTTTTCTAGCAGAAGCTAAGCGCTTGAAAAGCGCGCTAAGAAAGGTTGCTTCTGTCGGCACCAGGAAGACAGCCCCTCATAGACTTGACTTGGAGTACACCCTGCTTCCACCCTTTCTAGTTAGAATGCTACGTATCGCCCGATTCATTCTCTAGATCTCCCCACGAATCCCCGTAGACCCCTATGCTTAGTCATACTCCGAAAAAGAAAATTTCTATTGAATCGATTGGGGACCTTGAATCCTCGATCGTTCGCCAGGGCAAAGGGACTCCTCTTGACTTTGCATGTTCCTAAGCTTCTAAATGAGGGGTTCCTGGTTCCATAAGACTTTCTCTTTTTTTTTGAGTTTGTTCTTTAGGATTCCTTTGTGGGGCTTGTCGCGTAACGGATACAGTTAGGAACCTATGCCTGCACGGTAGAACCAACCTTCCTATCCTTGCCCATGCCTCTCTCTCATTCAACGGCCAATCTGTTAAGTGGGATTCCCAGGGCCTCATGTCTTGATCTCTACATCTTATCCCCGCTGAGGGGTTATTCGCAGAAGGCCCAACCCATATCTCTGGAATCAATGATTGGTGGAATCATCTCTCCTTTGACGAGGGAGCCAGGACAATATAGACAGGAATATTTTGAGATTGGACTCGACGTTTTAATATAGGGGCTCGGGTTCCCAAGGAGAAGTCTTCCTAACCTAACACTTTGATTAACCGATTGACCCACTGCCCGTTATAGAGGCCGTTAGGCCCGCCAATGAAAGGGGCTGGGGAAGTGTTCCATACGGGCAATTCAATGAAAGGAGGACCTTGAGCGTGGGTAAGAATTTCAGATCACCCATTCAACAGGGTGTGGTCTTGAGTCTATCAAGGTGGCTTAGCTCCCAAGATCGGATGGACCTGGCCCCCGATAGGGAATAGGTCTAAGCGTAACCACTCACCTCACCCGTAATGCAAAGCACTCCCTGGAATCCCGGCTTGGCACTGTTAGTATTCTTCATCAAGAAGGAAATGAGCAAAGAGGAGTTACGCAAGTGCAAGGAGAGCTCACTACGTAACATGGTAGGGATCCCAGCAAACAAAGAGTACCTTCGACAGACCGTTAACCCTCAGAAGGAAACAGACCCCTTCTTTCTATAGCACTGAGGAGCAGTAAACTGCAGTGATAGAAGAACCTCGACTAGAGTTGCAAGTAAAGACCGGTAGGAGCGAACGAAGCGGAGCGAAGTGAAGCTATTAGGAGTGTGCGAACGAAGTAGTGTCAACGGTCTAATAGGGAAAATAAGAAGTAATAGAAGATTTATTGTAGTGCCTCACTACTGGCGTGTCGCTTTGCGAGCGTGTATAGTTCGGGGCGTAAGTCCTCGGGAAGCGATCCCAAGAACAAGGGTTGTGGGGTCTTCGATGGGTGTGATTCAAGAAAATGCCCTACTCCTTCCCCTTCCCTTTAGTAGATATAGGAAGCCCGTTGGAAAGATTCTTTGCCACATGGCTCCGCTACGACTCATCAACCAAGGGACTGATGCTTGCCTGACGTTCTGATGCCCAGACTCCTTGCCTTCTTCTTTTGCTAAAGAACAACTTCGTTTAGTAGATCGCTTGAGCGCAGATGAATGAGTCTACCAGGTTATCATCCTAAATATGTTATAGATATTTTTTATGTTATACTGGATACCCCACACTATTCTATTTGTCAGTCAAACTATAAAGAGTTCGCCTTCTTGCTGTGTCGTTCAGGACCGGGAAGACGATTGGACAGCTAGGATGGAATCGAAAGCATTTCCGCTGACTAAGATGATAGGGGAATGGGAAGACAGCCTTCAAGAAGAAGAAGATTCACTCGCTTTTCAACCATTAGTCCGAAAGACGGAGCTTGTAGATGGTGAAGTGACCCAACAAGGCCAGGAACTGAACTCGATGAGGGAAAGCGTCTTTCTTTTTCCGGGGTTTCAATTAAAAAGGCTAAAAGAAAAGCCGCTTACTTAGACGATTGGACTAGATCGAAAGCCTGGAATGATTCCGGACTGCTTACCGGCTTCGAAGGCATTGCGCTTTCACCATACGACAATGGTTCTAGACCCGTAACCCCATACCCTCGACTCATCGGTCTTAGTCTTTCAATCAAGGAAAAAAGAAAACCAATTATTTGAGCTGGGAAAGCTCTTAGAAGAAAAGAACTTACCACTATAAAGGCTAAGCGAATACGCATAGACCCCAAAGAAGATACCCTCGCTCACACCTGAGTCGGATTCCCTTCGGGACGAATACAAGGACCCGAAAAAGCAATTCCCACGCGCCCGCTAGCCTCGACTCTACTCTAGACAGCCATAGTCTCTAGATAGCCCTAGCCAAGGTTCCGATTCAGATAGGGTAGCCCGCCTTGCTTTCTTTGAATAGGCCTAATCTTTTATCAGGAAAGAGAAAATGGCAGCAAATCGTCTGCTCACTGAGGTTAGATCGTCTTCTTTCGTAACCGTACCTGACTTTCTCTCCGTCCCGTACTAGCCTCCCCGCCCCATGCTTTTTCAAGCTAGTCATCAAAGAACCTGCCAGCACACTCGACAGCAAGCCTTACCGCCGCGCGACTAGGTATAAAAGGCACAGGATCCCCACGGCCTGACCTCAACCCTATCCTCGGGTCTCGACACATTAATCCTAGCAAACTTTCATAGCCTTGGCTTCTTCAGCTCTAGTTCTCACTTCGTTCGCTCAGATAAAGTCTCTCGTTCTACAACTCACTTTCAAGGGGAGGCGCGGAAAACTGCTCGACTATAAAGGATAGGAGCACATAATAAGTAGCGGAAGCAGACAATAGAACAGCTGCTAGAAGCTCGACAAAGAGGTATGAGTTTCACTCGGGCAAGACTCCCAGAGGGCAAGAAAAAGGGAATAGTTCTTCTAGTTGCTCCCTTATGTTATAAAATTCTTTCAACGCATTCCTATCCTTCTAGTCAATAAGCCGGGGCAAATCTAGGGGAGGAAAAGCTCGGCTCGGCTTCTAGTTGCAACCGATGTTCCGGTAAAAGATTATCTGGGAGAGCGAGGAAGGACAATCCGGTAATGCTGCTCAGTCTGAGGGGCGAAGATGCGAGACTGAAAGGGATATTCCACCAGTTGTTGAGGATAGGGAAGAAAGAAAGTGCCTCGAGTCAAAGCGAGAGGGTTGGTTGAGATTCCCACAAATCCCCAAATTAAGATTGTATGAAAGTGACTCCTTAAAGTCTTTCTTTCTTTTAATCGGATGGAAGTCAATTCCCTGACACTAAGAATGAAATATCTCCTACGGTAAGTCTTAAACTATCATTTCCCTTTCTTTGTTTAAAGCTTTCAACCTCTCTTCCCCTCTTGAGTTGCGTTGAGGCAATCATTCATACAGTGAAAGAGTCTTCCTCTAGTCTTGCTTTGGCACCTATTTGTTTGGGACTTTTCTTTGTAGGCTTCTGTCTTAGATCCTTTTCTTCTCTCTTTTGTGCTTACTAAGTCTTTACCGAAGGGAGAGGGACGAAGTGACTCTTTATTCTGTCTGAGTCTAATTGAGTAGATACAGAAAGGTAACAGAAAATTTCTCCCTTAAAAAAGTGAATCTTCCGAAGTCATCACCCAGATAGACTCTGGTCTCAGACCTTTCGAAATGCATGTGTTAAGCATATAGCTAGCCTTACAGAGTTTGATAATAGTCTCAATCACAGATGATTTCGATCTTAGGCGAACGAGGTTACTGGCTCTCCGGCCCCATTTCGGTGCGCTATTGGAGATCTCTTTGGGCCTTCCGCTTTCTAAAAAGCAAACTATCTTGATTGGTTGGCCTACTGATAGATTAGCTTTTTCTTCTTTTACGTAATTTCATAATTAGATTTTTCTTACTTTGAGCTTCAAAGGAATTTTAAGTATGTCTTGAATCCAATCAGTGCGATCAGTCCAGTCAAGTCCTTGACTTCGGTCGTAGGTTGAAAGTCAAGAGGTAGCCGTTTCGTTCTCCTAGATGCACGAATGAGGAGAGAAAGAAGCAAACGAGCCAGGGAAAGAAAGGAGAGAGAGTGCTTTATCATACAATATTTGCCCGTTTTCAGTCAATCATGGAACGCCCCTCGGGATGTGCCCTATAGGAGCGCAAGCCTTTTTCACAGAAGAGGTGGCACAGAACGAACTCTCCCAGATGAGGATGTTAGCGAATAAGCTCTCAACTAATCTCGTACAATACAATAAAGTATTTGCCCTAAATGTTCACACCCTTTCACTCTTGGGACTGACTTGCCCGTTGGAGAGCTACCGAACTGCCTTCCTTGCTTGCCTGGAATGAGAGGACAGACTGAGAGACAGACCGCAGGAAAGGAATTGGTTACTACAGACAGACCGGATGAAATAGCTGCGCTCACTCTTGCAGCGGTTATTGCTAACATAGGAAGTCTCACTCCCTCCAACCTTATTGTTAGACCGTTTCGCGCCCTACGACTAGTAGTGCGATCACTCCCTTTCGAGTAGGATTAACACTCACTCAGCAATAGCGCCCCTACTCTTAACAAGTACGCTTCCTGCTTACTCTAAGTCCCAAGCTGGAAACACCCAGTTGCTTATTATAGGATAGGATGCACATCCCGACCGGTGAAAGGAAAGAGCGAGATCTCCTTTCCTGTAGGCTTCTCCTGTGCTTAGTTCACCTAGCATGGAAAGAAGCTGAGCCGTGCTAGTAACATCGTGAGCGTGAACAGAGGTTATCAAGAGTTAGCTTGGGAACATGCCCTTAGCCTTAGTTGGAAGCTAAGCCAAAGCTAAGCTTGTAGGCTTGTAGAGAAAGCTATTGCGCAGGTATACCAACAATCCATGTTCATGAACAGTCTCCTTCGAACATCTGATTCACCTTAGGTCGGACACTTCACTTCAAGCTTAAACCTCCGTCTATGATCGGCTTGCTTTCTCGGTATCGTGAGTCTAAACTCTTTAAGCCGGCTAACTAATAGATAGAGATATAGCTCAGTAAACACGGGAATCACTTCGGCTTAAACACGGCTATGCTTCGCTCTTTTTAACTATCGCTAGTCTGTGAAAGAAGATTTCAATTTCTGGTCACTTTCAGTCTAACCCGGATTTACTTAGTTAGTCGAGACTTGCTTCTTAGCGTGTAGTGGATCAACCGGGCTAGCTTTCCTGTAGTAGAGCGCGGGGAGAGTGACCATCATGGCCTTGAATAGGGTGTGCCTTTTATTCTGTACATTTTTTATGAGGAGTACTCTTGAATGTACTATACAGTAGGTTCTCAGTGCCCTAAGATCCCAATCCCGGATCGAATTCCAATCGCAGAATTGTTCTCAAGCGAATGGCTTTTACTCAACCTCAATTCATTCAGTTAGGACCTCCCTTTATGTCATTTCTTTCCTTGCCAGCGTGAGGAGTCAGATCGGATTATAGCACTTGCATGGAATCAGGGATAGTGGCTATTGTCTGCTTCTCTTGGAGCGATGATTCTTGTCCACTTCCTATTAAGATAAGGTTTCCATTCCGAAGTCTTTGCTGCTGTTAAAGGATTTCTTGCTACGCCCCTCTTCCTGATGCCTTTGCTTTGTGCATGGATTCCTTCTCACGAGTTGGATTCGAACCAACACCTCTTGCATTCAAAGAACTACCACATTCTTAATGTCGTGAGTTTTGGTAACCCGGTTCCTCCTCGGACAAAAAACTAATGAAGACTACATCCGGACTCGCCCTTACCAGCGCATTCCACAGCTCAATAGCTACTCCTTTGGTCGATCCTTTCCTTCCGGTTTATTCCAAGGACTAATTTGAATGCCCAACCATCCAAAGGCACAACCCATACTAACTCCTAACTTTTTGTTATATTCCAATATTTCTCGGATTAGTTTCCAATTCCTATGGGAATGATAAATAATGAAACCGACCGCGATGAGTACTAGGGTCACGAAACCATAGGTAAAGACTGTTTCTCCACAAACCTTAACTAAAATTTCGATTAGGAGACACAATCGCAATGTGTATGAGTAAAAAACGCTTATTGTTAATAAAATGGGTCTGTTCTTCAATGGCTAAGCAAGGTAAGCGCAGCTGGTCCCAATAAAAAAAAGCAGTCTTCCTTTATTCCCACGGCGGATTCCCGATAAGCAGTCTCAACTCCACGGGTAACAGTAGCTTCCTGGGCCACTTACCCCAGCTGGCCTAGCTTTATGCCTGACTCTATGGCTTACTTGCTTCCCTTTCCCCTGCGCCGATAGCTGGACTCAACCAATTCAACACAAAACAGACAGAGGAATCCTGGACGTGATATCGAAGGTAATAGAACAAAGGAATGGAAGGGACCGGTCACTGGCAAGTCTGTTGGAAGAAGTCCTGTAATAGAAGTAGAGTCTCGTTTCAAGCCTACCGCGTTACCTAAAGCGGAAAGAAGGATCCGGGAGTTCCTGAGCCAAGATTGAGACCCGCTTTTGACTTATTCTATTATTCTAATCATGAGTGGGATCGGGTGCTTCTCTCTCTTGGAGACTCGCGTGCCATGGATCGCAGGAGTCGAGATATCTTATGTCTTACCGCTTGGGTTGGTGTCGGCCCTTGTCCACCTCACTTTGCCATGTCTTCTTCTTTCACCTCATCCTGCCCAAAAAGCATTAACATTCTCATGAATTGCACTTTGATCCGCCTTTCTCTTATTCCAGTCCAGGTTCTATCCCTTTCTGGAACTATCGTAAGCTATCCCTTTCAGGTGTCATGCCAAAGTATTGCATTAGGACGGAGAACGAGTTAATCTGACATTGAGTATAGTATCTTATTCTAGGAAGCCTGAAACTCACGAATCTCTTACTAAAAAGAAGAAAGAAGAAGGTGATCGCCTAGTTCTTTAAATAGATCGTAATCTATGACTTTGTCTTAGCGAGCGATGCCTATAAGAGCTAGGAATGAGGCTAAAGCAAAGACAGATTGAGAAAGCCTCCTTTGCCTTCTCATTAGCTGGATGAAATCGTATCCATTGCTTGAGATCTTTAGGAGCTGAGAATGCAACCCATTCAATCGATGTGGGCCTTTCCCTTCTGCGTTGGGAGCTTGCTTGTGAGCCTTCTTGCTTATTGGACTTGTCCTCAAGTCGACCAAAGAATGTTAATGTGGGCAAGCCCTCATTCCCAAGACCCAGTTCTTTTTGAGAGGCTGCCTCCGTATCCCATCTCTATCTCTCTCGCTAATGAAGAGCAAACGGATAAACCTCGTTGCCGACTTCACTTCAGAAAGATGAGGGACTGATCCAAGAAGCCAATGCCAACAAGTGGTTCCATAGCTCCCCCAACCACATCAGGAAAGGGGCCTCACGCTTCCCTTCTATCTTAGGTTCTAGCCCGCCTGACCTAACCCATCACAAAGGCCAACCAAAAGCGATCCCAGGAATTTAGCTAATTAAGAAGAGGGAGAATGTCTATTCGGCAGATCTTTCAACTCCTCCAACTCTTCTGAACCTAATCTAGACGGAGCCCTAACTTAGTACAGGTACTTAGAGCACGGATCCTTAGTAGAACCCGGATCCTTAGAACACGAGCCCCTAATAGAAATCAGTATAAAGAAGAAAGCGATTGCATCCTTCTTCTTATCATAGCATAGTATGGTATAGTAAGGTAATAGCGGAGTGGAGCTGTTTGGGGAGCGAACTCTTAATGTCGATCAGGTGAATCGCTCCTGCTTGATCTCGACTGTGATCCCTGGCCTGGGGCTGACACTAAGCTAGTGAACTGCCGCCCAAGGTGAAGGTTCTAAGATTTCTGCCTTTTTAACTCTCAATTAGAAAGACTTGTTGACCTTCACTTCACATCCTGATCCTTGTCTTAGCCCTCTCCTTCCATTTATTCTGGCCAGAATAGTACTGATATTTCCGTCTCTGTTTAGCTGACTCGCTCGGGATATCCTAGCATCATTCCGGCATTTCACCGTAAGAGGATCCTTAAAGGTGATTCCAAAAGTGATTTGCTTGTCCAGTGGTACTTGTCGCTTTTCTCCGAAGGCTATTGAATTAGCTAAACCACGTGGGTGGCGGTTGTCCATGGATGTCCCTTGGGCCTATTCTTCATCGGATACGAGAGCAGTAAGAGCTTCTATTCCATCAACACAAGTTATTCCAGCAACAGCTCTTACTGTAACAGAACTAGGACCGTCAACTCCAACTGTCCTTATAGGCGAAAGCCACCTCCTTGACAGATTACGGAGCTACCCAGCTTCTCTTAATGCCAAGTAGTAGAAAAACCGCTTTCCCGAGCTGGCTGGATGATTACTATGGAAGAGTTGGTGAACATTGTTCTGACTCATAGCTCTAAGATGACAACTACTCCCAGTCTCTGGTCAATCCATGCTGATGCTAGAATAGCTTTTCCCCCCGCCCATACCTGGGAAGAGAAAGTACAACCTCTGCTGCATCCTATCCTCTACTTTAGTAGAATTCTTTTGTTCTAGAATCACAGACATTGGCTAATGATACCACAGACTTTCTGGTTATGTCATACTCTATTCTATCTACTCTTACAGACCTTCCCTTCGAGCAGACTAAGAAGAAGCCCACGGAGCGGTAGGCTAAGCCGGAAATAGAGAGAGATGTGATTAGATTAGCACGAGGAAGGGAAGAATCTTGGTCGTGGGATAGCAGTTTTTGAATCAGTCTCATTTGGCGTTCAATAAGTAGAAGATCAAGGCAGCTTCTGCTTTTAGGTCAGCTCTTTGGCTCCTTGCTATAAAGAGTGAAGTGACCTTCGGGCGAGGAGAAAGTCAGTAAGAATAGGACCGGAAACTGTGCGTTTGGCTATTGGTGAGTCTGTCTTTCTTGAGAAAAAAATTGAGCGACCAGCCCCTCCATTTGGGTCATGAGACTAGCCAACTGTCTATCCCTGTGGGCTAACTCAACTTATAAGCTTGCTATCTTAGCATCCACTTGGGGTAACCTTTCACTTGGATACGATCTAAAACGATTCCACATTCAAGAAAGAACCAGACCAGGCCAACCAAGAGATAGGATCAGATGAAGGAGAGAGAGAACTACTATTGAAAGAAGGCGAATCGCTACTTCTTGTTGCTATAAAATGGTAAAATACTACTTCTTGGACTGTGCCGACACCCGAGAAGACTAATTAGAGATTTGCTAAGCGAACGAGCCTGAAAGCGCTTCTCCTAGCTTGATCTTAAGTCTTATACATTAATTAAGCAATCTGACTTATATGCTCCTCTCCCCTTGCTTTATTACACCGATAACTGCAGATGAAGCGAAGGGCATCGATTATCTATTTAGACGAACGAAGAATAAGATAAAGGCAGCTAATTCACCCGCATCTGTTGGGGGAAGGAATGGGCATAGGTTAATCCATAGTAGAAGGAAGAAGCTGTGAGACATTAAAATATTCTTTTATAAGATTATTAACAATATATGTCCTAATATTATAGTTCTAGCTTTCTTCATTGAGTAAAAGGAAATTAGCCTTGCTAACAATAAGGCATATGATAGCTCATTCCCGGACTTACTAGATTATGTGAGAGAGGTGCTTGCTTTATGAGACTTCTTCCTTCTTTCTTCGATCGGAATACAATAAGATCTTATTATCATAGCACGAATAGGATAATAAGTTATCACAAACACCATAATCTAAATGAACAGATTCAATAGAAACTTTCATTTATACTTGACTAGTCAAATGCCTAGTTTCATCACCTGAATCTGGGTTTAGATCGTACCCTTTCACTAGCGCTTCTCCCCCTGACTTCGTTCCTTTGTTGAGACTTTTTTTAGTTTCCTTTAAGTGGATTTTGCTTAGTTCAAGACTTTCCGGAGTTGTAAAAGGACGAATTATTAGAGGTTGAGAGGTTTTACGCGTACGACAGGTAGATGTGACTTTCACAGGTCCGATGTCTCTTTGTGCCTGAAAATGTGATTGAGAATTGGGCTTTTGAAACTCGATTTGTCGCAATAAGAGGTATTGTCTCTGCCTTTGCAAGCGCAGGATTTTCATTAAATGAATAGATGTTATTAGCTTATTATTCCATAGATAATAGGAAAGCTCCTTTTTCCGTAAAATAAGAAGTGGTGCCCTTCTATCTCTAGCAGGTCTGTTGCTCACGTGACCGACAGTGATAGATCTGTCACTTACGGAGGGGAGTTCTGTTATGAGCGAGCTTTCTTTCAGTCCATTTCTATATGTCATTGGCTGGAGAAGATTGATAGACGTATCCGGAGCGAGCACTATCAGTACAATCTCTCTTCCAATAAGATAGAAGTAAGGAAGGTTAGAGCTCAAGCTAGTAGGAATATAGGTTGCTTCTCCCCTAATCCATGATAGATCGAAGGGGGAGCACAAATCTAATGAATGTCCCCGCTCTTATCGCTGGGCTCTAGTTGCTTGTAGCTCCTGGCAACAAAGATGCATGAACCATTTCCCGAAGTATATGTCCGGATAGTCCAAAGTCTCGATAATTAGCTCTCGGTCTTCCGGTCGCAAAACAACGTCGATGAAGACGTGTAGGTGCGCTATTCCGCGGTGGGGATTGTAACTTTCTATAAAATCCCCATTTGTCATTCAACGACTGAACTTTCCTTATCTCCTAAGGTGAATAAAGGAGGTGGGAGTACCCGGGGTGATCCTAGATCATCCTTGATGACACCAAGCTGAGGAGGCTGAACCAAGCTCTTCTACCACCGCTCTCTTGTTCTCTTTTCGACAAGGATAGGCGCACATGGAAATGTAAGGTGGCTTATTTCGGGTTGGTAGTCTACTCTATTCACAGGTCTTCGACCGCTTATCTTTTATTCCAACAGTTCGCTGATACTCACTGGCCGGGGACAGTCTCCCGCCTTAAAAGTAGACAAAGCTCGAGCCTCTTCACTACGATCTACGGGGACTCTTCGCTAAAGGCTCACCGGGGGACTGATCTATACTCCTCTAGCTAGTTCACTCATCTACGTGCAATGTTTGCATGCTTCATTGATATAACGAACGCACCTCTATTACCAGATTCCACGTTGTCGGAAGCCCGCCCTTTTCTCTTGAATCCGTATTCCGCTAACTAAGCCGGCTAAACCTTTCCTACCTTCCTTCTGCTTTGCTGCTTACTCTTTGAAAACAATATAAGTAGCTTGTACTACTGAGCTTAAACCCCTTGTTGTCATAGATCGGGTGAATGCCCTTTCCTTTAGTTGCCCTTTCAGTGGAGTAAGCCAAAGCGAGTGAAGGGGGTCTAGTCGCATACCCCTATCGTCTTATTGTTCTATTCGTTGCAGTAGGCGAAGTCGTATTTGTTACCAGCCATTTTGTTTAATGCCAAGATCGAGGAACTCTTCTTCCTACTTAAAAAAGATTTTTTCGGTATTTTCTTTCTCTTATCTATGAATGAAAGATTTACGATCGAGAGAAAGCGGACAATTAAGTGACATGATATATATAAACCTTATACTTCAAAGGAATGAACTCAAGACCGGTTCCATTATCGTTTCCTACAATGGATGCTTTTAAAGACCAGGAAACTGAGCAATAAGTCCATCCGATAGTGGGTGGTGTAGTTGGAGATAAAAAAGTTCTTTTTTTATGGGCAGCTCAAAAGTATAGTCTTTCGCTGTGACTAAGGATAGACAGGACTCTCGGTTCGTCTGAGCCTGAGTCGAAGACTTTCGGATCCTGCATCTGCTTCAGTTAATTAGGTTAAAATGTGCCTTACCCACATCATCTGAGATGCAGTAATTTCCTACTTAAGATTCAGATGCCTATGTTGCTGCTGATGTGGATAAATTGGTACCAGCCTACTCGTGATCTTCCTTTAGCTGGGCACGCACCTTGTCAGTAAGATGTGAAGCTGTTCACTCTGCTTTCCCTGGTTCAGACAGATTCCCAAGCTAGGTTGTAGCCACGACGGCGCTGTTCCTTTCTCTTCGTTCTGACCTTAAGAGAAGAACTTCGCTCTTTTTCTTCTGCCTCGTTCACAAGGGCACTTCAGAGAGAAAAGAAGGAATTCCCGTCAAAAGGTCGATCGAAAATGAACATCTTTGCTGAAATCCTTTCTCTTTCTTAGTAGAAAGAGGGTCCAATCAAGCAACCAGTCTTTGGATGCCAGGGCGCTTGCCTTCCCTTCCAACCATCGGCGTATCAGCTTCCAGAGCTGATGCTTTATCCAATCCAGTTTTTGTCCCTTGATTTTGTAATCAGATCTATCTGTCCCTCTCTTACCTTCTAAGGAAGGGGCACGGTTAGCCAATCACCTGGCATTGGGTCAAGAACTTAAGGAACGGGCGCAGAGCCCTAGTGAAGAGGTACCCCCATACTGAACACCAACTCACACCGAATAGCCTTTGTTGTATCGTCACTTTCGGATCAACATCCGGAAGAGGCTTTTTGCGCTCATCTCCTTCTCTTCAGGGATATGTAACTCCAAGCCATCAACATTTGGGAAAACAACATACCTTGATGCAAACCTATAAACTCCTTAAACCACCTCTTAAAGTGAACGTGAGTAGGATCTTTAAGTTTCAGAGAGGGCTGCTATTGCCTCTCCTTCACAAGCCCGATTCCGATGGTTACGGTTACAGCAACAGTTAACCTTCCGGGTCTTGACTAGGAAACTGGCTCTGCGAAGACGCTTCTTTGGTGTTCTTCCGGCGGATGAAAATAAAAACCAACTAGCCAACCAGAAAAAAAGGCTTCCGTCCTCGGAACTAAAGCTGGTTCTATTCCGGACAAGAAAGCAAAGCCGGGGACCTAGGTGGGAGGAACTGACTTGACTGGTGAAATTCCGGTACTTAGTCATTCTACTGACAAAGAGAGGGGACCGAAGGAGAGAAGAGGTTTAGCCCTTCCCCTAATGGTCGATCGAGTAACTATGCCCCTTGATCCTAACCAAAGGAAGGAAGCTACCCTAGTCCACGAGTGAAAGACTTTCCACGAGATAGAATGAGGGTAGCTCTCCCGATAGGTTACGGGTGGAATCTCCTACCCCTGATTCGATTCCTAGGATTTGAATTTTTTATTTTCCCGGGATTTCTCGCTTAATATCTGATGTCCCTGAGGGAATCCTTAGATGTGAAAGTGAGGAGATAGAAGAGTTCAGACTTTGAGCCAAAGACGGAAGAGAGAGAGGGAGCACTCGTGGCACACTTATACAGATAGCTATCGATGGGGCTATAAATCTTCATTACCCTTACGGTCGACTAACTTCGCCAAGAAAAGCACTTCTTACCGGGTGAAGGGCAGGGCCTACGCTCGCTTGTTCCTGCGCGAGAATCCCCGGCTTTTTGGTCAGCGGCTATCTGGACCACCATACCTTCTCTATTGCAAGCTACCTCTTGTTAACCCGGTTCTAGCTTACGTATACCGTTGACTCCTGTGTCTTACACACAAGGTTGACATAAGGAAATTCCTTGTTCTAAGAATTACGCCGTCCCCGGGTCGAGTCTTTGCGGGTTCATCCCAAACAAAGCGAAGCCCTTCCGGTCGGGAAGATGCAGATAAAACGCCAATAGCCGGATGTCCGCTTCTACGGCATAAGCTTTAAAGAAAAGAGTGATCAACGCTAATAAAAATGGAATAATCAAATAAAATTAGGTATAGGTTTGAACAGTTTTTTCAATCTTTTTCTTCCTATTCTAAGATAGCTTTCAACTGAGTGGCTACCCTTTTTGTCAGATACGGGTCAATAGCCCCGTTCAGACAACTAGGGTCCCCTTATACCCTCCAGCATTCCGCGGAGGCAATCATCCGGCTCATGAGGCAGATACAGATCCTCCATAATATGGGTGGCGGTCTGAGAGTGCAGCTCTATCATATCTGCCCTCTCATTCTTGCAGTTCTCTTTAACGTTAACGGAAAAGCATCCGAAAAAACGGAACACTAACCTAATCTCGAAAGAAAAGTTTTACTTTTCTCAACCCCTATTCCTGACTTGAACAGAAGCTTCAGCTACTTGAAGAGTGAAGAAGCAGCTACCATCTTTCAATGCAATACTAAGCCAACTAGCAACCTGAGCCTGTAGCCACCCGCTATTTTATAATAGCAACCAAGCCAGCCGGCCTATATTTGAACGAAAATGCCGGGTCGCTCAGCGAGGAGAGGATAGGGTGCTCTCGGATTTTCTAAGAAAGACAGGGCCTCCGAGTCATTTTGCATGTCGGAAAAAAGACAAACCATGGGCTTGAGGCATCGGTCGTCTCGGTTCTAATCCGTATATCATCCAGGAACTCACTGTTGAAATTCCGGCAACTTGTTCACTTCGTTCTATTATATAATGGATCAGCCCTCATCAAGAACTCCCGCCAAATCACAAGTCTTCCTATTACGTTACGCCAGAATGCACAACCACCGTGGGCATTCATTCCTATGCCGGGGCCGGGGGCATGGCAGATGAACTTGACTTTGCACATGCGTTCATCGGCGGCTGATCATGTAACGTCAAAGAAAAAGACCGCTTAATAAGACGCCTATTCGATCTAATAGTCGAACGAGGTACGAACTAGTGCTAGCTCGGGCGCGGTAACAAAGGTCCTCGCCAACCTCGTAGCGGAGAGGCGGCTTATTGCAGCAATTTTAATCAGTAATCATCAATGCATAAGGGAACAGCACGAAGCGATGATATGCTTCGCAAGCAAATGGGTCAATGACTAGATAGCCACGGTAAGATGTAAGGCCCGCGCAAATGCCCTTAGAGTCGTCGGTCGAATTACCGATCAATTATATTCTTGGATGAGCGGAACATCTTTGAGACAAATCAGCTCCACCCGGGTACATAGCTTCATCCAAACCATGGATCCACGAATTGTTGCCTCGCTCGAGAAAAGAGCTTCGTAGTTGCGAGTTCTGGGCCGATGAGCGATATGTAATCCTAGGATTAGAACTATGCTTTACTACTTCCATATAGTAGTTAGATCTTTTCGATTTTTTAGATTTTAGGTCTTTTGGCTAGTCTTCATTTCCCTTTCTTCTATTTTTTCAATATGGATAGCAAGAGCATGAATAGGCCTACATGGGATGGAAGGAAGGAAAGATGGAAGGAGAGAAGGACTGAACGACAAAAGGGAATACCTCTTTGTTTGCCTTGGAATGAATTGGTTTTTTCAACTGCTGAATAGGTTTCGGAGCTTAACTTAAGTAAGTCTTCAGTACGCTTTTAGTATCCGGATCGATAGAGACTGATCCCTTTCTACATACATAGCCCCACCCCACCAGATACATACATACTTTTTATCCTTTCCCCCATAAAGCTTCCTTTCCTGAATCTTAGCTCTTATTTTTCTTATTTATTCTGACTACTATCACTTTATAAACCGGGCCTGGGTAATTAAACCTTAACGTATCCGGGTAGTACGCCTGGAACAAGAAGGTTCGTCGTACAATTTCGGCGATTACAAAAATAAAGGAGTATATCCCTCTCCCTTAGTGTCTTTCCACTTCCGTCGTTCAGGAACAAACACTTCGCCTAATTCTTTTGAATCCCGGCCCGCTTTTTCCCCACTAACTAATTACGTTACGACCACTGAACAAACTTGGTTGACGAACATAGTTTATGCGCCGCTAGTGTAGCGGCTTGTCGAGCATTTGACAAACTCACACCATCCATTTCAAATGGGATTTGCCCTGTGGACACACGAGCAATCCAACCCGTAGGATTTCCTTTTTCCTCTTCCCATTCTGACTTCTGTAGGTTTCCCGGTAATAGGGAGATCTGCGGGAACTCTTACCCATATCTTACCATTTCTTCGGAATTGTCCGCTCATAGTACGATGGAATTGCCCAATTATAGCTCGACGCGCTGCTTCAATGGCTCGATATGAAAGACGACCAGCTCTGCAACTTTTAGTGCCATATCTTCCAAAACCAAGTCGTGTACCGTCCGGTTTGCAACCCCTACTACATCTGCCTTTACGATATTTACTATATTTCGTACGTTTCGGATATAGCGCGTCCCCTTTCTTTTTGACTATATGAAATCCACACTTTGACACCTGAGATTCCGTAACGAGTAGATACTTCCGCAGGAGCATAATCTATTTTCTGGTTAAATACATTACTAGATGTTTTTCCATACTTTCCGCATTCAGTTCTAGCTATTTCTGCACCTTCTGATCGACCTGAACAACATATACGGATCCCCTCCACCCCTTTTTTCATTACTAATCGAATATCCTTCACTATTTGACTAAAAATGGAGCGAAATGATCTTGTTTTGTTCCTCGGTTGAAAAGAGATATCTTGAGCAATCGGAGAAGCACTTTGATAAACAGATTTGATCTTGACCGACTCAATTAAGGTATTAGTCTTTGTTCTATTAGACAACAAAGATCGAATTTTTTTCACTTCGTTCAAATAAAAGTTGTACCCGTACGGAATTATTCTGTTTCTCAGTATGATCTCTATCATCATCTCTATTCCCTTTATCAATTCTCCTATCCCACCTAGGTCTATGAATTTCTCTATCAATTCCATTACCTTATCCTTAGCCATGAGGTTCCAACATTTTTTCCTGAATTTTCGTAGGAGTTGTTCCCGGGCATACTCAAAAAAAAGGTTATTATACACCCCAACCCCGTCCCTTGGAAAGAAAAAGGTAGCACCGAAGAAAGGAAAGAGCGAGATGGTGGTTTTTGTTGTTCCCGCGAAGCGAGGATGATTCGACCAGCGAATGAAGTGGGTCAACTTTTTGTCTTCGGCCAAAAACTTTTTCCCGCAGGTCGAGCTTTCGACAAAAAAAGCGAAACGTATTCTCTTATCTAAGCTTCTTCCCTGTGCGTTAGCTCCCCCCATGGTAGATGGTTCAACCACGCCCGGTTCCACGAAATGATTGAGAACTGCGACGGGGTCGAAATGCATTTGGTTCTTTGTCTTCAATAAGTATTGCATGACCGAATAATTCAAGGAAGGGCGCACCGCAGGGAGGGTCCTTTTAAGTGGATGACTCGTCGGGCTGTCGGAGGGGGACTTCTTTGACTTCTTTGAGAAAAAGAACTTGAATAACTTCGTTTTTCTGAAGGAGTCGTCATTTAGGAGGGCTATGTCATTTACAAGCCCGGCGTATTTCGGATGCTTGAAGGCCCCGCTGACCCGAAGTGATTTAGAAAGATTCTTCTTTATCGATGGTGATCGGTCATGGTATCCATAGCGTTGCTTCTTTTTCGGCCAAATCCTGATTTCGTTTTGCTTCTCCCGGTCGTCGAGCCTGGCCGGCTCGACTCTTTTCCCTGCCCCCCGGCCTCTCACTTCGTTTCGTTCTTCTTCTGTACCGTCGCTTGAATGAAGACACCCGATCGGCCCGACTTTACCAAATGCCCACCACTGGCCCTTCCCCTTTCCGGGTCTGGATTTTTCGCGTCGTTTCTGTCGTCGTGGTCGACGGGGAAGAAAGAAATGAATGAATGTTCTTTTGGGAAAATGTAGAATAATACACCTACCGAGACGAAAGCCAAAGGTGAGTCTAGTAGGTGGACGTACCGAACCGAAATAAGATCTAAGATTGACATCTTGATACACTGATTTACCATAATAATAAATAGAGTCAATGCGGACTCCGCCGTGGGAAGAGCCGCTTCTTTCTTGCTTGATAGGGGGGCTTCCATTCACCAGCGCAGACTAAAAGTGCTCTCCGAACCGTGCTGGATAGTCACCCATCACACGGCTCTCAAACCCAACCTGTGGTGGATCCCGGGTGACAAAGTAAAAGCCTTTGATCCTTTGCCCCATACTTTGAGATGCTCCTCCCCGCCGATCAAGCAGCGACGCTGCTCTTAGCTTTAAGCCGCTATCGTTCGGTTCGGATAAGTCAAGTCCCTTCGGTCAGTTCGCTCAGGTGATCCTCCCTTATCTTCCCTAACGTTCAGAGTTGTTCTGGTTTGAGAAAGGAGCACCGGCCGAGCGCCCTGAATGAATAAGAAATTGACAGCAGAGGTAATTGCAGATTCTTATTCGAACGAGTTGAAGCTAACAACATGTCGATTACACACCGGGGGTTGGTAAGAACTGAGGGACAATGCCCCTCTAACCTAAGTGGGCCTACCTGCGAAGCAACTGGTACTTGAGCGGGCGGGGGGGGGCGGTTTGGTTTCGTGCAAGGCCCTCGCAGCAGGAAGAGGCAGTTGTCGTTTGAAAGAAAACGCTCTTTGTTTGTATAAGGTTCCAAACCTTCGCACCCTGATGAAAAAGCCCTTTCTTTTCTATCTTATTAGTAAAGCCTAAACGTCCTTATTGAAGCCTAGCTAACGAGAAATCAAAGCGATAACGCACCTTTCCTAAGATTAGAATCGAAATAGAAGAGAAGGCCTTTCTTTCCCAAAGTAAACTTTCTCCCTTCCCTTCTTGCTTTAGAAAGATTGCAGCTAGCGTGCTGGACTAATATAATAGAAAGTCAAGGCTCTTCTCCTGTTCTACGAATCTACAACTCTCTTTACTGAGCGAGACTCCATCTATATCCCTACTAGTGGTTATTCTTTCCAGGCCATTTGTTTGACAGCTTAAACTAGACCCCACTTTCGATTAGATAGGTTTCGGTCTTAATCAAGATAGGTCAAGGGCGCGTCGGAACGGTCGGTAGCTACTTAGTCTCATCCGAGAGTCTAATCTCCTTGTACTGCTTTTTGCTTTTTCAAAGAAAAAAGGTCGATTTAGGCTCCTTCCCTTCCGCCGCATAGCTGCGGTAGCAGGTACTACGAGCCCTCTGTCCCACGCATTTAACCGGCTCGCGTGGTTCACCGGTTCCACCGAAAACTCTCATTTGTTGAAGCGGAGCATAGTGCGCTTTAGGCGCCGAGCGAGAAAGGTCTCTTCTTTCGTTTCGGTTTATTCGCTGATCTGAAACTTAGCACTTGTTTTCTTATTGATCCCGGGGGCGGCGGCGTTCTTGAGTCTATCCGAACCGAATTAGCACTTCTCAGATCAGGCGAGGCCTCTCCAGCGGAGCTGGGCGCCGGGGCCCTGGCTGCACTAGCGATTGGCACATAGGGGAGTGGTTGCCCGGCTTTCTCGGCCTGGTATCCTGCACCTCGCGTTCATGATATCTACATTCAACTGTGCCCCGGAGACACGGTCGAAGCACGCCCGCCCAGTGTGCTTCTTTCACGACATGCTCTGGTCCCGGGTGTCTTCCAGTGGTCTTCTCGCGTTAGAAGAAGTCGTGTCCGTCCCGGACATCTGCAACGCCCTTCCCCGCCTTTTTTTTTAATCTGGGGTGAAGGAAAAGACTGACCCCTTCGGTGACTTTCGCGGTCGCCCTCACTGAACCGACTTGAATCTGAACTACGATTCAGATCAAGTCTTACCGAAATCGGATTTCCTTTTCGTGCCATATGCGCTTAGACTTTACTTTTTTCCCTTTTTTATTCCCGGTCCAATATTAGTGCAATTGCCTTCTTAGATTAGAGCCAGTAACTTCGTACTGAAAATTGGAGAAAAAGAGTTCCAGAGGCATCTTCCATTCATAGAGATTTTGGTTTTTCTGCACCATATTTTGATCTCCCTTTTCTTCGATCCGGAATTCCCAACAAATCCTTGACTCCTCGAATACAATGGGATTTCACACCTGGCGAATCTTTCACTCTACCTCCTCTTATTAAGACTATAGAATGTTCCTGCGAATTATGACCTTCGCCCGGAATGTGAGCAAATATATCATGTCGATTGCTCAACCGTACTTTGGCTATCTTACGTGGAGCTGAATTAGGTTTTTTCGGTGTTCTCGTTGGTACACGCGGGCGTACTCCTTGCTTCTGGGGACATTGATCCGAAGCTCGAGTACGGTCCGTGCGCCGTTTTTCTTCTCTACCATGACGAATCAATTGATTTAATGTAGGCATCGTTCTTTCTTTTGTCCTTCCCCCCGATTTTTGCCCTATCACTAGTGGTTACTCCCGATCCGAAGCACCCCTTTT
>Ga0302046_10000028_pt1:57500-72500 | contig 142051 bp, 83 predicted proteins | sample RVTome_11_FD_200261 | JGI IMG/M metagenome (GOLD analysis project Ga0302046, IMG submission 200261) | Soil microbial communities from uranium-contaminated site in the Upper Colorado River Basin, Wyoming, United States - RVT147D111 (version 2) ... | reverse complement strand
TCTGAGTATTTTTGATCCTATCTCCATTCAATAAATTCAATCTATGCGGGGCTGTCTTTCTGAGGTTTATGAGGGCAAACTTCACCGGCTACTTCATCCTGATGGATGCCTTCTCTGTTTCTAGTGCATGGGAATCGACGTGGGCTTCTCATCCTTCTGTCTACTGGTGGAAATATGTTTGGAATAAATGGGTACACCCAAAAATTGCAGGTTTTGTTTGGCGACTTATGCATAAGGCAATATCCACTGATGAGCGTATTAAGTCTCTGGGTTTTCGGTTTCCCTCTTGTTGTCTTTGCTGTTCCAGCCCTCATAGTAAATCCATCTCGAATCTCTTTGCTCAAGGAGAGCTGGCTGCATCCCTTTGGTCCTTCTTCGCGTCTCATCTTAACATCTCAATATCCCAAGCTCAGTCTCTCGAGCAGCGTCTTGAGTCTTGGTGGACTGATACTATTTGCTCCCAGTATTCTTTTTTACGCAATTCTGTTGCTTTATTTATCCTATGGGAAGTTTGGAAAGACCGCAATTCCATTATTCATGACAATGTAAAGCTCAATATAGTGAAAACGAGACATAAAATTTTGAAGTGGCTGCTTGACACTGTGGTTCTTTTCCACCCGGCTGGGTTTACATGATCAAGCTTGCCTTCATGCTCTTCAGGTTCCTATTATTTCCCCTAAACCTAAGAGGGGACGTAGGGTTAGCATCCACCTGATATTGGCTTTTTCAAACTCAATGTGGACGGTTCCGCTATAAATGGATTCATAACAGGGGGTGGTGTTATCAGGAATTACCAAGGTCAGGCTATTTTTTTTCGGGTAAGAACATGCAAGCAGAAGCTCGGGCGTTAATCACTGGCTTGGATCTTGCCTCCCAATTAGGCACACCCCTCTCATGTACGGAACTTGACGCTCAAGTCTTGTTGCATTTCATTCATACAGGGAGCTCCCCTTGGAACTTGGTATACTTGGCGCGATCATGCAAGTCTCTCTTATCTCCTTCATGCAATCTTTCCCGCATCTTGCGAGAAGGGAACAAAGTAGCAGATTCGCTGGCATCCTTTGCTCACGCTCATAGGGACAGCATGGCGTTCTACTCAGAAGAGAAGTTTCCCACTTGCTGCAAAAGTCATCTGCTTCATGATGCTTTGGGCTTATATAGCTTCCGACCATCATAGGTCTTTTAGCTCTTTTCTTTATGATTATGTAGCCTATGGGCCTTTTCTTTGGAGGTTTGGCTTAAATCCCCCTCCAGTTACTTTCATTTTAGATCCTATTAATTTAAGGCTTTGCCTTTCAAATAAAAAAAAGAAAGAACAAATTCGAACCGGCCTTTCCTTTGATAGTCGACAAGCTTGACTTATAGCGAATTCCATAGAATTGGGCCGGCCGCCTGGAATCAAAAGACTTTCGAACCCATTGAAGATCCTTGTGGCTCCGGATTCCTCCAATCCAGCCGATTCCGAATCGACCAATTCCGGGATCTTTTGCAGCGAAGGCCTGTCATCGGATTCTTCAAACCTGGGGCATGTCGATCCTGAATGAAACTAAACATCATTGATCCTACTATCAATCAATCCGTCATACAAAGGCCTAACTCCGGCTCTCTCTACGGGTGGAAGGGGGGCAACAGCCTTGTCAAGGCGCGGGCCAAGCCCACTCAAAGTGAAGCGATTTATACCGAGCAAGAACCTGCACTAGAATAGGAAAAGCCAGACATTCCTTCTTTTCAGAATTCCAGTCCTGCGGGCCTGCCCGAACTGTCAGTGATTCAAACAAAGACGCGGGTGCGAGTCTTCCTCGGTTGAAGTCAAAAAAGTCCTCCTCCTTTATCTTATTCCTACCATCCGGGGCGAAAGGATGAGACGGAATAGCGTGTCATTTCGGAACCGTTCATAAGCTTTCCCTTGACTAATATAAAAGTCAAGGCAGCTATCTGGAGAATTTTGGGCCGAAGGCATCACAAGATCGAGAGGAGCCATCTTGATTCGGACTAGAGGAGGAAGGAACCTGAGCCCATAGGTGTAGGAATCAATCAACTGTCTCGTTGCCAATTAGAGTAGAGCCAAAGGCAGCTATCGCGATGAATTGTTACAATGTGTGCCTCCTTCTGGGGAAGCGCGCATGCAGGTGCAGGAAGGAAGCTTCTGCACAGCAGACAATGAATCTATGGGTCCCATGCCTTGTTAGACGACCCGTGCCTTCATCCAAACAGGTGCCTCCTAGGCGGAGAGGAGGGCTTAGGATCGCCTTTACCAGGGGGGTGAGGACGAGACAGAGTTGACTCCCGCGGCCTCTCGGTAGAAGAGGGGGAAAGCCCAGTCTTCTATCTCAGTCTCAACAGAAGGTAAGAGGAAGGGCCATTCCCTCTTTCCTTCGGGAAGGGCTTAAAAGCGCCTTCATCATGTCAAGCTTCAGGCAACCGATTGGCTCCAAGGGACTTTAGAAGAAGAGCAATGAGCGTAGTGTTGAACTCTTTCAGTAAGCACCCCTTCCGAAATAGAAATCCATCCTTGATTGCCATCGATATTTCCTCCCCAACTAGCCCCTTATTAATATAAAATGAAAGAAGAAGTTCGGGAAACCATCAGGCCCCACTCAAACTAGCTGCCCTGCCACCTTAGAATTATAAAGAAGCATTTCTTAAAAAAAAGAAAGAAGCCCGAATGCTCAAGCTCAATATCATATGGGTTGTGTTCTACCAACGAGCAGCCAGGAGCCTAAAGAAAGCACTGAGAAAGAGATAAGTGTTCCGTATAGGTTCGTATATATATATACTGTGGCGCTATATGATCTTTAGCTATAGGTCTCGTGTGCTTGCTACAGAAAGTACATATACGAGTCACGAGTAAGAGGAAGTGGTAACGGTCGATGGATGTTCATATTTGAGTATTTGCTGACGGGATGCCTCACATCAAGGTGACAGGATTCGAACCTATGGCCCTCTGTACCCAAAACAGATGCGCTGACCAGACTGCGCTACACCTCGTCTCACCACCCCGGAGCATACAGATCCACCCGATCGATGAACACTCAAACCGAACTCACCCATCCTTTTGGGCGCAGGGACGCGAGAACCTAAGAAACAGCTTTTTTTTCTAAATCTGCCTCCAGCAAGATAGGGCGACGCAAAAAAGCCGTATAGTGCAGGAGCGCTCACATTTTTTGGCTTACTCTTGCACTTGAATTTGAAAACCCGGCTCGCTCCCGGCCTTTGGACCCTTGGCCCGCTTAGAAGTGGATTCGAACCACTGACACAAGGATTTTCAGTCCTTTGCTCTAACCAGCTGAGCTACCTAAACCACTTTCCTAAAATATGTTTTATTCATCGAATAGCGCCCTACCTTACCACTTGACTAGTAAAAAGCCCTTGTACTAAAAAAAATAGAATATATAGGCCTTTTCCGCTTCTTCGTCAAGCTTTCGAGCAGCTCTTTCAACTGCCGCCTAATCCCCCAACATGCTCAAGAACCGAGAGCCGCCCAGGGACTTGACTCCACCAAGAGGTTCTTTCTCTCACGTCATTTCGCCCGCCCGTTTCACTTCTGTCCCGGAGGAAATGGGATTCGAACCCATGCATGATGCAATCTTCTTGTATGTCGATTTAGCAAACCAATGCCTTAAGCCACTCAGCCATACCTCCAAGTTGTTGATCGGAATGGAATTTTATGCGCCGGGTTTGGTTGGTTGCCCGAAGGGCTATCTGATCCGATCAACTGCGTAAGCCGTAGCGCGCTAGCGCGCGTACTATTCCGGGGACTCTATCCAGATCTATGGATCTCCCCAGCATCCAAGCGAGACTCCATCAAAATCTGCCACTCGTTGGGCGACGCCTTCTTTTCTACGAACACCCCACCACTGAATGATGAACTTTGCCAGTTTTCGCCTCCGACCCGACCAGGAGAGAACACAGGGTCAAGCCAAGCCCTTACCCGCCTGAATGGAATTCGTATCTCCTTCGTCTGGTCGAGAAGGGAGAAAGCCCGTGGAACTGGACTGTGACTCTTCTATTACATTATGGAGAAGTCCATTCTCGTCATGGTCGATCCACGTCCTACCGTAGTGCCCGGAGAACCAGGCTTGCTTAGCTTACAAAGCTAGCTTACTAACGCGAATCCTTTTTTATTGATTGCACGAGCTAGCCAGCAAGCCAGCAAAGCCCCGACGCTTAATCGCTTCATTTAGGCACCTACTGACACTAAAGCCGTTCCACTCGTGCTTCTCTAACGAGAATCACTTCGTTCCACTCTCCCAACAGGCCAGCAAGCCATTCCTAGCGGCTTAGCCCTTGTTAAAGGCTAAAGAGCGTACTGAACACTCACCCTTTCTCGCCAGCAAGCTAAGCTCCTAGTCCTCTTAGCCGGCTTACCTTTAACCTAACTCTCTAGTTTATGGCCTAAAAACACGGGAAAACACTACTTTTTGATCAAAAAACAGAAGGCCATTTAAAAGCTCTTTTCTTGTGTTCTTGAGTACACGTTAGGATATTACTTCAGGGGCTATCCAAGCCATTGAGGAGCCTGCTCAAGCTGCTGAGGATGATGAATGATCCTAGAGGCTCTTCCCCCGTATGAGATCTTATAACCGGGAAGCGTAGGTAGAACTTGTGGAAGGAAGACACTGGCGAGTAGACCTGTGAGAGCCCCCCATCAAAGGTCGATATCTTACCTTTAAAAGCGGGTATAAGAATTGGAAGTCGGGATATCCCAATCTTCCAGCTCTCAAGCAGTTCAGAAGATTCATCCCTCATGAAATCCCCTTTGCTCCTGCTTTCATCTACCCCTATGCTTCTGCTTTCTTCGTCTATGCCTATGCCTCCAGGGATGGATCCAATTTCCTGTCCTTTTTTGGAATCGTTGATACATATGTTATGTTACGATGGCTTCGGATGAGAGAGGGTGGTCGTAGATCATAGTTCTGTAGCGAAGCTAGGCTGTTGAGTTTGAGCTATGAGTTCTGACCTGAGCTAGTCTTTCAGATTAGGCAGGGAACATGAGGGACAGTTCCTCACTACCGAAATTCCCTTACAGTTCTAGAAGGTAAGAGAAGCTAGGGCTTTTGAGTTCCAGTAATCAAGCCAAACTGGAGTTCTGGGGAGAAGGCAGTGAACGGAGTTGGCGGTTCGAGTTCTTGGCAGGACGGATGGGGCCCAGAGTTAACAAGTAGCTTGGCTCAACCTTCGCTTTCCTTTGACAAGGCAGCTAAGGCTCCAGCTTCGCTTTCTACTTCGCTGCCTTTCTCTAACGAGACAAGTAAAGTACCTTAATTCACTTACAGCAAGATAAGGTATTTCAAGCGGGTGAAAGTATAGAGCTACTAACCAGAGTCAGAAAAGTTGGTTGGCATTCAAGCAAGAGAGAAAGAAGTCCCGATCAGGCTACAAGTGGGACTAGAAGCGAGGGCCGCTGTTCCGGTCAGCTTGTTGGAAAGGGAACTAGCGCCCTAAAGGCAGCTACTCTCGCTTTCTAACAGTAAACTAAACTGCCTTCCGGTCGCCTCACCAACGCCTTCTCTCCCTATCGGTCGAACTTTTCCATCCTCTCCCGTTGGGAAAGGGGATCGATTACCTTTCTTAGCTAGGAGAAAGTCGCTGTCATCGCTCTCTCCTTGAATCGCTCGGAAATCGTACCTAGCCTCTCGTCCGCAACCTAGCCCGAAGCTCTCAAGCGACTGATTTCACACAAGTAGTAGGACCTTCTTTTGTAGTGGAGTTAGAATAGGCTCTAGAATAGTCGAATTAGTGGTCAGTCTCGCTCTCCACCCTGCTGCTAGATGGGGTAGGGCTTTTCACATGCTTGAGATAAGACAGATCTTTTTTAGGCATTAAATAGGCCGAGAGAAAAGTCTCATTTTTACATAGATGAGCAGCAACTTTAGAAGTGAATGCTCAAGTCTGTCACTTAGAAGATAGGATGGTATCGACCCGGACAAGGGGGCAAGATCCGCTGGCTTAGGGCCCCTTTAGTAGGGAGCAGAATCGGTAGGTTCCTTTCCGCCCATCGATTCAATAAGATCAGTTCAATCAGTAAAGATCGAATTGAAATCTATTATTATCATAGACAAGACAAGGGAAGATGCCCCCAATAGAAGGCAATTTTTTAATGTACCAGAGAACAGGCAGGTTTAGAGTTAGAGGAATATCAAGAATTGGAATATCAGTCAGAAATTGAATAAGAGAAGCAAAGACGGGTTATAGTATAGTAGAATCAGTAATCATCTAGCGGGGACGGTTTCACTTATAGGTCAAGGGTCTCGCCCATCTCTATTCGCCTATCCTCTCCCTACCGGTCGCCGAATAGAACTCTTCTTTGCCGTTCTGGTTGGCTTAGGGCGGTCGAACTCTCCCCTCCTCTCCTTAACAGTCGAGTGATTTCTCATTCTCTCTCCCTCTTTCTATAGATAAGCGGGTTCTTCGATCATTCTAATGAAATAGGTTCGTTAAAGCCAATTGATCGAATTCTGTTTTAGATTCCTATTCCACTCCAACCGGTGCAGAACTCTTAACCTTTCTAGGACCCTCTCTACGGCAAGGTGCTGCTCTACTCTTTCCACTTGCTCCCTCGTGTATAGCGAGTTCTTCGCCTCACGGTTTGCTACCCATCGTCATTCCCTCTCTGTCTAAAGTGAGAGGGGTTCTCCGCGCGCAGTGTAAGATTCCCCTGGATGGGTCTCGTAGGCAGCAGCATTCGTGCTTGCCTTTGCCGTGATTGTCCGTTGTTCCCTTGGTGCGCTGTCATTGACGGTGTAAATCTGTTCGTTCGAGAAAACGTGTTGATCTCTTTCCATATCCTATCCCCGGTTGTTGCCCTATCAAGATGTGTCCCTTCCTTTGACCCCTTTTCCGATTTATTAGTGCTGTCCCCCTTGCGTTCCCTCCCTTTGTGAAGAATTCCATTTCCCTTTTTCTCCACTCTTATTTCTTCCTTTCTAGCCTACCTCTAAAGTTCTCCGCTGTCACCTAGGCTCGAGACATGCCTCCTATCGTGCTTTCTTCCCTGCCCCCCTGCTTAACTTGAGAATCCGAAGGTTCTCTCCTAACTAGCTTGCTGCCCGGGAAGCTCCTCTGCTCTGACCTCCTTGCATTTAACTGCTTTGGTACAGGGGCCGGGGGGTTCTAGGGCCTTCCTGCTTTTTAGAGATAAACCACGCGGAATTTTTTCGAGATTTTAAAAATGTTTCAAAGCGGCGGAAAGTCTCGCGAAATTCCCTCGGCGAAACCTCGAGAGACTTTTCGCTTGTCTTCTGCGAGTCTGAGACCTTACTTCTGCGACTGCTCTACTTTTGCAAGTCCTTATCTCGACAAAATATCCTTGAAGTCTCCTCTATCTCAGAGTTTAGTAGAAATAATCCACCACCTTGTAATATAATGGATTGAGTTATATAGTGCCACCCAGGTTTGGAACCCACTCTTTAGAAGTTCATATGCACGCATGCATGTGTCATCACCTCATTGGTCGGAGGTCCAAGGGGTCCATAGAATAAAAAATGGATTCTTTTTCTTTTTTCGATTTTTAGTTATTTTTAGAAGAGAGAAAGAGTAGAAACAAAGGGTACGCTCTCTAGAAGATTTGCTCGGAGCTGTTCACTTTCACTTGGTCGACTGGTATCTTGAAACCTCTTTGCTTGCGGGGGCAGGAGTGGAAACGTCTGAGAGAGCGCTTCGCGAAAGAATCGTGTGGCGCGGTGAAGGGTTCCCGTTGGGGTTTCCGGCTCTCCTGGTCTCCACCTACTTGTGGAAGAGGGGGGTGAGTTGATATTAAGGTGTCAAGGCGCTCGAAGAAGGCCACAAGTGGAAGCAACCGATGCTTTGGTCATTCAGTTGACTCCTTGCTGCCAGTCCGTGCTTGCTGTCATGCTGGCAAAAGCGGGGCTTTCGGTCGGTTTTACCTACTATTGGATTTGAACCAATGACTCTCGCCGTATGAAAGCGATACTCTAACCGCTGAGTCAAGTAGGTCAAGCTGAGTCAAGTCAGAGAAAATAGACCCCTATAAGTATAAGAGAAAGCCGCGCAACCAAAGTTCCCCTTACTATACAAGGGGGGGCGGAGCGCTAAGAAAGAGAAAGCGTTATCACTATACGAAATGAAGCAGCGGCTAGCACGCTAAGCTAAGATCAACCACTTGGAGAACGCGGAGCCTTTCTTTCTCGGTCGTCTGTCTTAATAAGTTAAGCGGATTCCGATTCATGTGGTCGTTCTCTGCTGCATTGGTGTTTTCACTCCCCACCCTCCGCCATAACAAAATGTTTCCACTATATCTCAGGAGTAGTCAAAGGAAGTACGGCGGGTCCGAGTAGGAAAAAATGAACTAAGAAGTAGGGCATAGAACAATGGATCAATTCATTCAACAAGATCCGTTCGGATCAGACCAGGATGAATGGGATTGGTTTGACCTCTCGCTCGGAATTAACCCGCCGCCGACAGATGTCCCATGCCACGTTTCGTGAACAGCTATGCCCGAGAATGAATGAATTGTGATATAGCGCCGAATAAGTCACAGCTCTATTCCCGACTTGAAATCCATAAAGGACTTTAAGGGAGAGAAAATAGGGGCCCTAAAATGCCTCGGGACGACTGCACGTTACATCATAGCAGCACGACCAAATGGAGGCGGAAAGCCGGTTGGGCGCTAGCGCTTTATATTATACTAATATAATATGAATTAAATTAAGTTAAGGGCTTTTCCCTTATTAGTAAAGTTGCTCGAGGCCGGAAAATGAGAATACAATCTAGAAGATCTGGTCGAATGGTAGAAGAATCTATGGATTCGTTAGGAATCGATAGTCGTTGGCTGGACATACGAGTCACAACCGGCCGGGAAGAGGAGAGATCAACGACGGAGCTACTAGCTACTAGTTGTAAAGGAAAGGGCAAGACCACCTTTCGTACATTTCTACTGGTCCAGACATTCGAATAGCGAACGAAAGACCAGGAGATTGGATCTAGAAAGCACTTCCAGCAGGGTTGACGGCTGTGTGGCCCTCATTCAGCTGGAAGTAGGAAATCAATCCCGGCACGACCGATGACTTAGTCTCCTTCTCCGCTTCGACTCAACCACCTACCTAACCTCTTAGAAAAGATCCGATAGATAGCAGCTACCTAAGGCGCTTTTAAGCCCTTCACCAATCAAGGTCTTTCATCTAGTAAGTCCTAGTACTATGTTCTCCAAGCTTGACTAATAGAATAGGCAGGCCCTTTAGAGAGCAGTAGAATGTTGGGTTAGCTCTGCCTTTAAGTGATAGGGGGGTGAGGGGAACTGCTCAGAAATGTCTTAGTTGGTTGAGGAGTGACCGATCCGGTCAGTCAAAAAATAGTAAAAAAAAGAAAGTGTGTCTGGTCTGGTGTAGCTAATGTGACTTTCTCGATCTATAGTTCTTCTTCTTTCTCTCTCTTGACCAATGCTCTGGCTTCCCTCACTCAAAAAATAAGCCGTTGTGACATAGGTGTATCGAGGTAGGCCGTGGATTGAATAGAGAAAGAAGGGCTCGTATTTGACAGATTTCGAGCAAGCCCCAACCTTCTATAAGGCCAGTCCTATCCCTTATGAATAAGTGACCTGACCACTTTCATGCTTCGAATGAGAAGTTGCGCTTTCGATCTTGTTCTCAGCTCCCGGTCTGGTCCTTTAGGCGAGGCTCTTTACAGGGCGGTTCCCTTTACGGTTCAGGAATTCGTGGTTGGCTTACTTTTCTTTGGTTACAGTTCATGCCCACTCGTCATGAACCCCCGCCCGCCTCGACGCGGAGTCGCAACTCTTCCTGTAGAAACCTCCTTCAACTGATTCAAGTGATTCAGTCAGTAGGAAAGTCAGTAAGAAAGTCAGATGCCTCTCCTGCAGGCCGAAACATTTACTTTGAATAGATGCGGTTCTCCCCATAAAATAAGAGTGAGCGCTCACTCTTTCTTTATGGGGCCCACCCAATTTTTGTTGCGAAATCTCACCTTTTGGAAATATCAAAGAAAGGAAAGTGGGAGTATAGGTTTTTTTGAAGACCTCTCCCTTCTCCATTATTCTAATCTAACAATTAGGTAGGACACTCGTCCTACTTCTAAGGATAGATAGAAAAGGCGGGAGAGGGTTTCACTATCTCTTTTCTTTCCGAGTCTACTTGACTTCTTTTTTTCTTTATGCAAGACCAGTAAGTGGTTTTGGTATATCTTATGCAATCGATTGATTCTATCAGGTCCATTCTTCGGTAGTGCATAGGCTCCGGCTTCTTCCTCTAGCCGAGCCACTACTTGCGTGTGTGTAATTCATGGCAGTTATTTATTATGGAGCGACTCTCTTTCTTGGATTTTCTTATAGTAGAGAGCGGTAAGTTAGTGCTGCTCTAAGGAAGTGGTAGCTGTTCCAGTACACAAACAAGGTGGGTTGGGGTTTAGGAGGTATTTTGAGCGCATGCTTGTTGCTTTCATAGAAAAAGGGCTTGGCATTTCACTCTTTGTTGTGGGGTTGCCACGGATTGGCCGGCCATACGGATAGGGAAGTCCAAGGAGCTTTTTCTTTGTGGAGGTTTCACATCACATTAGTCATTCCATTCCTTCCGGATAACCTAAAGCAGGCCTACTTAAGAGAGGGTACTTTCTGATTAGAAAATAGGGTTCTATTACGATGTATGCGATGGGATATATAAGAAGAAGAAAACTGGTTATTCTCTTGAGCCTATTTTCTTTGATTGATCCTGCCACTTAGAACTGGTAGGTAGGTCTGTCTTTCTCTGGATCCCGCTGAGCTTAAAGACATGATACATACATAAAAAAGAGTTTAGATCCAGACCGGGCTCTCGAAAGCTCATGTGACCGGAGGTGGGAAGATATGGGCTGTAAAAGCATGTTAATAATCACCGCAGGCCCTTCCCGAGTGCTCAGCTTCGCCCCAGAAATGGAACTAACTTGAGGGTCGGTATACGAAGAGAGGTCTCCCTATTGAGAGTGAAGAATGACCCGGCCCGGCCACAAGAAGACAGGCGGAGTGGCGGGGCAATGGTACCAGACGTTAAGGAGAGAGAAGTGACTTAGTCTCGATGAGAGCCCAGGCGAGTCTCGTGTGTGATAGTCTTATAGGATATAGTTCCCTTCCTGGTCTGGGTTAGGGTTCCAAACCTGCCCTATCCCTTAAAGCCCCAGAGCTCTAGGTCTACTTCTATCTAGATACATACAGCTTGCCTTACCACCATTTCAGAGTCAAGCCTCCTTTTCTGATAGAGGGGAGTGAGAAAGAAATGGATTTTCGGATCGCCTAATTCAATAGCTCAAAAATAGGTGGAGTTCGTCCTTTAAAGCATAGTTCAGTGTTGCAACAGGTGGGTTGTTCAGCGAACGGGAAGCAAAGTCTCCATATCAACATTGAAGGCTTCGCAGCTATCCAGAAGACATCCTTACTCTATAGGGGTGCTAGCGCTTGACTAATATAATAGAAAGTCAGGCTCTTCTTCTGTTCTACGAATCTAACTAATCTATACTACTACTAACTATAGTCAGACTAGGTCTTCTAGAGTGAACTAGCATAGTATAGTTTATATATTTTGTGCTACTAGAACCATAAGCCGCACTATACTATACTTGACTGAACCTCCTTACGCCGGTGCAAATAAGGCAATAAGAGAGGACTGACGCGTCAGCTTCGAGGGCGCCTTTTCCTTAAGCATTTCTTTCTCCATCTAAGGTCAGGGAGGAACCTGAGGGAAAAACCGCTTTCTTACCGGAAGAAAGAGGGAGCCACCCGTCCCGGGAAACGAAGTACGCTTTGGTGAGCGAGAAGCAGCCAGGTATAGGGGAAGGGGCGGTGGGCTTGGTAAAGATAGTATATAGTTCCACTTGGTGAATAGTGCCCCGGCTCGGTTGAGTCATTTTTTTCGCTCGGCTCGCAGCGGACTTGTTCTAGTAGAAATAAATTTTTATCTGGGAAAAAGACATAAGATTTGTTCGCTAGAGCTCATCACTGAAGAATGGTGGCTTTACTTTTTGGAATTAGAGAATAACTTCTTCGCGTGAGCGGCGTACGTACAAGGCTGTTCGGACTCCCCCCCTCTTGTATGAGGTGCGTTGCCATCGTCTCTTTCCCCTTTGCCAGGTTACGCGGCATGGATTCGCCGATTGACGAATCGGATCTTGGCTCGCTGTCCCACCGACGAACCAGTCTAGAAGTCGAAAGGGGAGGCAATAGAAAGGGGTCTCCCTCTCTTTGTCTTCTTCTCGCCGCTTTTCTCGTCCATCCTGCCCTGCGCCGCTTACAGATTCAGTTGCAGGTATCTAAGCATCCATTAGTTAAGGGGGTTGGGGCGCGAAGCGCAAACCGCTCTTCGATCTCCCGGTGAGTTGGACGGGAAGAGACATAGGGGGTTATCTATGAAGCATTTGAATTGCCCCTTTCTTTTGGAATAGTTGAAAGTCCTCTTCTTAGGGGATTTTCTTTTTTCTTATCAACATAGAGTTGGAACTTAGCCGATGGACGAGTGGACCAGTGTGAAGCTTTAGTTTCGTTGCCGGCCAGAGCTCCTAGCCGACGACCGGCTACCCCTTTCGAGCTCAGCTGACCCCTTCTTGATTCCGTTTTTTCCCTATTTGAGATAGATGAATCAATGGAACTTTGATCCCCGGTTCCTGCTTGGTCTAATGTCTGGGTGCGTATGGCGGTACACTGAGAGCACCTTTCAAGTCGGCTGAAAAAGAAAGAAAAAAGGCTTTCGTCGTCTTTTTCCCGCTTTCACCTTCGATTGCGAAGGGCTTTTTTCCGGTTTTCAATTCCTCTCCGGCGAGGTTTGAACTTCGCGTGGTGGGAAGGCCTTCACGATTCGCATCTTCCCGTCCAGCAAAGAAAGTGAAGGGGAGCGGGCAGCGAGTTGGAGGACGCTGCAGAACCGCGTGATTGATCCATCTGCGCTATTCCCTAATTGAAGAAAGTTGTAAAGCCTTCAGAGCCTCAGTCCCTACCATTTTTTTTTAAGAAAATGAAAGCTGACTAGCAATCGCTCGTTTTTCTTATTAGCATGGGATTGGATGTTAATAATGAAAGAAAAACATATATATTAGAAGAGAAGGCAATCCCCGTGGAATTCCTACCGATTTCCGATGGATAACAATCCATCTTTCTCGCTTTCGCTCTTTCTCCCAATCAGTCGCGAGGGTTCCGGGCATGAGAACGCAAGTGCCGGAATCAAACAAAAGGTCCGAACGTCCGAGGACGAAAGATAAAATGCTCCGCGGGGAAGTCGTTTCCATCTAGGATAGCGTATTCGTGCCGGTTAGACGTCGGCCATGAAATACATCACTATACCGAGCAAATCATGGGCATTCACATCTCGGTCAAAGGGAACTGTGCGCGATTCTCTCGTGAATCGCCTTCAGCAAGGTATGGCATTCAGGGTCTTAACCCAGGGATAAATCTTTCTTCATAGATACAAGACATTCGTTGCTGATCTAAAAAAGATCTTCTCCCGTGGGCGTTAGCGGACGTTTTTCATTTTTCACTCGGTCCTTACTTCCCAAAGCAAAGGTTTTTTTTAGGTTTACTTTGGAAAGGCGCTAAACAGGCCTATAGGTTCGCCTTTCTATTTATAATAGAAGAAGTCTAATATAATTAGTATAGAAGTATATATAATTAGCCAAATCGTCTGAAGCATGAACAGAATCGCCTTTGTTCCGAAGGCCTAGCGAGTTAAGCGAGTTCCTTTTTTCTTTTTTCAAAGGCAGTCCTTTTCTTTCCCCGGACCGATGACTCGCTTGTTCAGTACTGCTAACTATTATTGGAGGATTCCGCCCCCTCGGGACTACCAGTAGCTTCGGTTGTTGAATCTCGTGCAAGTTAGGTTGTGCTTGTATTGGCTGCAAGCGGAACGTAGGCGCTTTAGGTGTGTGTCGGCCATGCACTCTCGCGTCGTGTAATGTCGTATGTATGATAGGTGTGGTGATTGACCTCAATGCTAATGGTTATCCCCAAGGTTCAACGAATGAATGGAGCTATGCTATGATCGTACCCGGATAGAGATGATAGTCTTCCTCTGATGTCTCCAAGCCGGCCATAATAGAATCGATAGGCGAAGCAGCCAATAGCAGTCTGTTCTCGCCTATCGATAGATAGCAGGTTGCTTCCAAGCTCAAACCATTTGAAACGGAATTGCTACTTTTTTCTTGTTATTGATAGAGTGGTATTCTCCGCCCCTGTCAAATAAAGTAGAGGGAGAGTCTTTCTCCAACGAGAATAAAGAAAGTTTTTGGGCAAGACAAGAAAGGAACTCGCCCTTTGACACCAAGGGATAAGAGCGGATTGCTGGCGATGACTTGGTGAAGGGAATCTATGAGAGAAGGTTCTCGACGAACCGGGTTCCGACCGAATAGAGCGCGGAGCCAACGAGTTCAGTCGAACAACGTAACGAGTCTAAGGGCGCTTGAAAGGAATGGACGGGCGAAGGAAAATGAAATATGAAAAAAAAAGATGGGAGTGTGAGATAGGCGGACGGGGAGTACGCAGCCGAACAACCGCAGTCCAGCAGTGATAGCTGAACTAACCAGATGGGCCGCCCAAAACCTGGAGCTGGCATTGAAATCGGAAATCAACGTCGGACCCCGGCTATCCGAAGAAGGCAGACTGAAGCGGAGGAGCAGAAAATGCAACACAACAAGGGGCGAACCAAAGGCTTGCGCGAAGGAAGAAGCGAATCAATCAGAATGGAGACAGGGAGGAGAGGTAAAAGAGAGATTTTCGAGCCTGAACATATAAGCAACCTTCTATCTGGCCTCTGTACCAGTAGTGGAGTGGCTTGCTATTTTCAATCAGAAAAGGAAGATTGAGCAATGCAAAGGAGAAAGAAGTTGTCCCCTCTTCTCTGGTAACCCGCCGCCGCATATGTCGAAAAAGAGGGAGCGGGGAAGGAAGAACAACCGTTTGACTTTGGCACATGAGGTGGCGGGTTTGGCTAGGTAACATAATGGAAATGTATCGGACTGCAAATCCTGGAATGACGGTTCGACCCCGTCCTTGGCCTCGAGGAGTGGTGAGCA
>Ga0302046_10000028_pt1:50000-52500 | contig 142051 bp, 83 predicted proteins | sample RVTome_11_FD_200261 | JGI IMG/M metagenome (GOLD analysis project Ga0302046, IMG submission 200261) | Soil microbial communities from uranium-contaminated site in the Upper Colorado River Basin, Wyoming, United States - RVT147D111 (version 2) ... | reverse complement strand
CAGGAAAGCGCTCTCTTTTTGTCATCCCTGCTGCTTTCCTTTCCAGATTTTTTATTGAACGCATGGCGTAGCTAGGACCCTTCAAATAATGTTTGAGCCTATGTTCAAACCAAACAAACCCACCTCCTATTTGAGTCAGGCTGGAAAGAATGCCCGCCAAGTTCAGATAAGGGAATGCTTCCCCCTACCATTAAAGGAAAGGCTCGACGAAGGGAGGGAGATGCGGCGGGGGAAGGAAAAGGCTTTCGGAGATCGAGATTTTCTTTCTTTTTCATCGAAAACGAAGAAGGCCGAGGATGGCCTACGGTGCGTCTTATCTGAAGGGAACACGCTTTTTCGACCGCGGGGTGGTATGATTGTCGGGCCCTCTCCTCGTTCCGCCCGCTGGCCTATTGGGATAGCAGCCTTCGGGCTTTGCCTGCCCTTTCTAATAAAGAATTATGGCTCGGCCCGGGAAAGCGCTGGCAACAACAGAAAGGAAGGGGTCCATGTAGCTGCTGCGCCCGCCCCCCTCTTAGTCAATGGGGCAGCAGGTTCGGCATCTACTACAAAAGAGAGAATCCACTTCAGATAACCACGCCTCTGCTAGGCAGCGTGTGGAATGGCCGAGAGCGGACCTTATTGGATATATAATCCAAGTCGAGAGTAGAGTTACGGGAACAGCCGTCTGATGGAAAACGACTTTCGCGTTCGGTTCAGAGAGCACTTTTTTCGTTGAGAATTCCTCGTTCCCTCTCGATAGACCAGCGGCGAATTCAAAACTTGTGGGGCCCTATCTATTCCATCTCTCGAGCCCCGAAGAAAACCCCCCTCCCCTTCGGATTCCATCTCTCTTTTGACTCTATATATGTGGGCACCTGATATCTATGAGGGTTCACCCACCCCGGTTACAGCATTCCTTTCTATTGCGCCTAAAATCTCTATTTCTGCTAATATTTCACGTCTTTCTATTTATGGTTCTTATGGAGCTACATTGCAACAAATCTTCTTTTTCTGCAGCATTGCTTCTATGATCTTAGGAGCGCTGGCCGCCATGGCCCAAACGAAAGTCAAAAGACTTCTAGCTCATAGTTCAATTGGACATGTAGGTTATATTCGTACTGGTTTCTCATGTGGAACCATAGAAGGAATTCAATCACTACTAATTGGTATCTTTATTTATGCATCAATGACGATAGATGCATTCGCCATAGTTTCAGCATTACGGCAAAGCCGTGTCAAATATATAGCGGATTTGGGCGCTCTAGCCAAAACGAATCCTATTTCGGCTATTACCTTCTCCATTACTATGTTCTCATACGCAGGAATACCCCCGTTAGCCGGCTTTTGTAGCAAATTCTATTTGTTCTTCGCCGCTTTGGGTTGTGGGGCTTACTTCCTAGCCCCAGTGGGAGTAGTGACTAGCGTTATAGGTCGTTGGGCGGCCGGAAGGTTGCCACGAGTAAGTCAGTTTGGGGGACCGAAGGCAGTTCTCCGTGGACCGGACACGTAGCTTACCGAATCAGTTGCGACACGGATGGGAATGCATGCTACGAAAGATAGGGTCGAGTCTGATACATCAACCGTCTACTCAATATCCTTGTACGAGTCCACAATCACTACACGAGATGAACCTTGGTTTGGTGAATTGAAGTTGGCCTTAGGTGTAATAGGACTCCCAGTTACTGTACGCGATCGTATACTGAGGTGCTCCCCGCCGGTTGTTGGAACGACGCGAGCCGGGCCGGGTCTCGATTCAGAAAGATGAAGGGCCCAAAAGTCTAAATAGGGAGTTATAAATTCCCCATCTCATTGGGGGCGGAAAACGAATCGACATCTCGATGTGATACAGCCTTTTCTATTTTAGTTGGGAAAGAACGGCGAAGTCCATCCGAACCGTCCAATGAAGAATAAGAGGAGAGCAAAGCGCCAATGGCGCGCGAAGCGCATGCGGAACGGGCACGGAGAAAAGGAAGTTTGGAGGAGAAGCAGCCGAGCTCATTCCCTTCGCTTCCTGGGCCCAAAGCAGTGCAGTCTTTCCTGGCCAAATCAAGGATTTGGGGCTTCTTGCTACGCTACTTCACTATAAAAATCCTTTTTTTTTTAGTCATATATATAAATAGAAAGATAGATCCATCCATCTATCCTATCCGATTTCTATTTTGATATCGAAAAAAGAATCTATTTCATTCAACGTTTGATTCAAAGAACTGTGCTTAGCCCCCCCCGCTCATGAAAGGGCTCTGCTGCAATGGATGGCAGAGGGTCCGTAGTACTCGAAGCACTGGAGTGATCCAGTAGCCGGGAAGGGGCCTAGAAGTGCCCACTACTACACCACACTACACTTGGCTCTACACATTTACAGAGCTAACCCCTGTCCAGTGCCTGGCAGAGCTAAGGGGGCTTCAATCCTTACTCTTTATCCTCATCTTCGCCCAGGCTAACGGGGCCTTACTTATTCAGGGGGGAGAGTGGAGCCTCGAGAAGCACTGTTGAGAGGAAGATCTTTGGCCCCTCTTCA
>Ga0302046_10000028_pt1:35000-37500 | contig 142051 bp, 83 predicted proteins | sample RVTome_11_FD_200261 | JGI IMG/M metagenome (GOLD analysis project Ga0302046, IMG submission 200261) | Soil microbial communities from uranium-contaminated site in the Upper Colorado River Basin, Wyoming, United States - RVT147D111 (version 2) ... | reverse complement strand
AACGTGCCATCAAGAGCTCCAGCTGCAAGAGGATAGGATCTTTAGGCTGGGCACGAAAGCTGCATTGATTTGACTTCTTTGCTTCTGCTATTGAAGCGAAAAACCCCAAGAAAACTTTAGAAATTCTCATTCTTCTTTGGCGACAAGGAAGGCTACCCCTGGGTAAAAGTACTAATCCGTCTATCTACTTACTACCTAACTAAGAGAATGGTATTTACTGAGAGAAGTAGTACGAGGAGCTAGATTGTTGCTGTCTTCTTTTTGGCAGTGGGATAGGGAAACTGTGAGGACTGAACTTTCACTTTCTTACTTGAACTCATAGCTCTTTCTCTTTTTATCTTTTGAGAGCTGTATGTAACTACAGTTCTTTATGGGCTGGGGAAATCTCCTAAATTACAAGAGAGGAAGATAGAGTTAGCATTGATTGGGAAGGAAGGAACTAGTAATCCATTTAAGAGGACTTTACCCTAGAAAAAGTAAAAGGGAGGGAAGGAACTGACTTTTTCTAACTCGGAATGAATTGGAAGTGCGAGATGCACTAATCGGAAAGAGACTCTCTCTTGACCTGACTTTCCCTATTGGCTTTGACTGCGGTAAGTAATTCACTCAAACCGATTCCATTTATGGATACTTGGGGGGTGGGAAAACTATTTCTTTTATCAGGATTAAAGGCTTAGCCGCCTGACTCACTCCGGATAGAAAGATTGAGGGGGTCAGACACGGCGGAGACTTTCATTGAATATGGGATTGAGACTACGACTGGAATGGAATTGCTCCGTTGATAGATCCAGATTCGCATCCGCCCATCTAAGAGATTTCTTCGTGCCGGGTCGTGAGCTATGTGGAGCGATAAAAAAAATGGGATCTATTGGGCTTTCACCTGCACTGCCTTCGCCTAGGACATTAGAAAGGGCGAGAAAGGGCTTGCTGCTGGTTCGGAACTCCCCTATCTATTTGAATTGATTTACAGCGCCTATTTTCAAGCTTATAAAAGGAATTGCTTCTATTAACTTTAAAGAGTGTCTCTCCTGTCCGGCTCGATATGAACAAGGTAGGCTGGTAGGTGGGTAGGCTTCTATCCGACTAGTAGGACATGCAGTTCTCCCCTTAGCCTTAGGGCAGGCACGAAATCAATTAACAGCTTCTAAAGAAAAGAGGACGACTTAAGACAGCAAGAACGGCCAAAAGAAGTAAGTCACTTGCAAGCCCAGGAAGAATTAAAAGAAATCGATGAATGTGTCCCGACCAAGCAACGAAGAAGCGCTAGCAGATGAGATTGGACCTATATAGACTAGGAAACACAGGGAAAGACAGTCTTGGGGGTCCCCAAAACAGAGTGAGAACTAGCCCTTTGAGGAGCTCTCTAAGCTGTCTAACTCTCTATTACCATATGCAGAGGGAAACCAGGTTCAATAGCCGGATAGAGTAAGAAAACAACTAAATAGAAATGAGTACTTGCTACGGGTGAAGGAGTAAAGAGTTTCAAGAAAAAATCTCCTTAATGCGACTGCGGGAAGGCTGTTCCTGCTACATTTCGCTGGGGAAGAAAGAAGGAATTGAGTCCTTTCACATTATCACGGAAAAAGGGGATTGCCTATTAGTAAATTTTGACTGGAAAAAGACCCGGAACCCCATACCCTCTCATTCACTTACTATAGGCCGAGGAGCGTAGATTCATCTTACTTTTTATAAATGGAAAAAGAGACATAAGTCACGCATTCGAGCAAGAGCCTTTGCCTTTCTTCGCTATGTAAATAGAGGGCCGGAGGAAGAAGTGCCAGAACCTCAACAAAAGAATTAAGGTGATAGAGTCTTACAGGAGACGCTAGGCTTCGGAATTGAATGGAATGATTCCTCTCCCTTGGTTGCCTTCACTGCCCGTGAATCCCTTCTCTTTTTCTATTCCAGTAGTCTTATGCGGTCTGTCCATTAGTTGCTTAACTCATAGTAGTTAGGAGGTTGTTGTCCTAATGAGTGTAGCGGAGTGCTCCCTATCCTATTACTCATCTATAGGGCTATCACCCTAGCTTTCCCTGTCTCTGCCTTTCTTTCCTAGTCCTGAGTTTTTCTTCTTGACTATTGCTTGGGATTGGGTTTGACACTATTCAATACTAAATATCTACTCGTGGAGGGAGGGGAGGCATTCATCTTAGGCGGTAAGCGAAGGAACTGTAGGGCTTAGGGCAGCGAGTGAGCCTCGGATTTTTCTTCAATAGGCTCTAGGGGAGGTGAGAAGAGAGCCAATAGCTATTATAGAAGGACTTAACAATTCATGGCATGAATTAGAGTTGAAGGAAGAAAGACATGAAATGCTAGAAAGATGGAATCTATGAATGAGCTCTTTCGTCTAAGCCTAGAACTAGGCAAGAGCAAGGAATGGACTTTAAGTGAGTTAAAACCGGAAGGAGGGGACAAAGGTCAGTTCTATAAGGCAAGAAAGCAAGATCAGAAGAAGGAGCAATGCAGAATAACTAAGCATGACAAGGAGAGGATAGCTAGA
>Ga0302046_10000028_pt1:0-27500 | contig 142051 bp, 83 predicted proteins | sample RVTome_11_FD_200261 | JGI IMG/M metagenome (GOLD analysis project Ga0302046, IMG submission 200261) | Soil microbial communities from uranium-contaminated site in the Upper Colorado River Basin, Wyoming, United States - RVT147D111 (version 2) ... | reverse complement strand
AGCTATTGAGTTCTCTTTCCCCGAGTAACTCACTAGGGGGACAAGAGCTAAAATGAGACCACGAAAGAGCAATCCAGCGAGCAAGGAAGCTAGTGGGTTATCTGGGTAGAGTGCGGCATATCTGGAAACTGAGGATTGTTACAACCTCCAGGCAGCGGGAGCGAAGAGTGAAATGAGAGGAAGCGAAAACTATGGTTTTCTATAGGAAGTAGTGTGTAGGCTAGCACTTCGGGAGTCCAAGCTGGACCCATTGTCTCACTAGCTTCTGAAAGACGAAGAAGTATAACTCCCGTAGTATTGCTGCATGCATCTACTGAAAGAGAAGGGGGCTACCTTCAAATAAGCTGGATCATCTGGAGTTGCTAATTACCTCACTCAGAATGGTATTCCCCCGATCCGATTGAGTCGTTTTTGTAGACCATTCATGTAGGCAGATGCGATTATATTCCTTAGTCAGTCTATCCTATCGCGCCTTTTAGCGGTCCAACCCTCTTTATTCTCTTCCTTAGCAGCCTTCCTAGCGCCGTCCTTGTAACGAAAGCAAAGAGAGGTTTTTTATGTCATTTGATTCTTTTTTTGTGACACTATGTGACTTTTTTGATTCGGAGAGCCCCACTTTCGGGAACAAAATGGTTCCATCTGAAGGATCTCGCGGCTCGGAGGGAGAATCTGATGTTTTTCTCAGTAATAGAGTAGAGAAACTTATTTTTGGAAACCGGAGGTTCGGGGTTCCCACACTTGCTCTAGCTCTAAATTCTTCTACTGGTAAAGACCTAGTCTATCCGCCCACGTCTGGTCTTGGGTTGCTTACTGGTCTTTCATTTCTCTCCTTAGCAGTCTTACATCTTTCTCACCGAGGGTTGGGTTCAAGGGATGGTCGAGTGGCGAAGCTGAGGAAGCATAGGTGATGGGTCGGTCAAGCCGTTGCAAGCCTAGCAGAGCCAATCAAAGCGGGGTACGATACCTGGATCTCATAATGGGGGAGAAGTGTACCGCTCTCGATCAAACTCAAAATATCATAAGAGAAGAGGCTCGATGAAATTGAGCTCGACTAGTTGGTTATATAATACACTCGACCATAGGGTTAAAGAAATGAATCTCTACCCAACCCAAGATCAGGTCTACTGCTTCTACGCCTGCGTATTATCACGCGCTACTAAAGGGAAAGACTCCGCCTTAAGAGATAGGCTTCTCTTAGGTCTACGTCCTAAAGGCTGGGTGGTCTATAAGATATAAGATCACTATCACTCAACCAGCTTGGGTGATTCAATAAGCTACGACCATAGAAAGTGTTCAGAAAAGCAGCTGTTAATTGAGCGGGGAGCTGGGACTACGTCTGTTCCGAGTGCCTAACCACCCGGCAGCTAAGCAGTCCAACTAGAAAGTCAACTAAGACAGAGCCGTTATGATCTCCTTCGAAAGGTCAGATCTAGGCCTAGCTGCGCCTCGCCTTTGTTACGTCACTAGCTATATGCTTAACACCAGGTTCTCTAGGAGGGGAAAGAGATAGTCCTGTAATGAGGTGAACAAGAATTGGACGTAGAAAGGGAATTTCTTTGTCTTTAGGACAGACCGGGGCCTCACTTCTTTCTCTCCAACAGCTTCCATTCCTCTGCCAAGCAAGAGAAAGCTGCGGGCATTCCTCAGATAAGATTCTTTACTCAAAGCTCCAATAAGCGGGGGTTCTTTCCCTTAGTCGATCTTGCTCTAGGGTGACTCAATAGCTTCCCATTAGTAGTTCCACTTCGACATCTCGGAGAAGTTCTAGCTTCCCTAAGGCTTACCAGAGACCAGAAGACCTCAGATGCGGGATTACCTGTTGATGCGGTAGATGAGGTCTTTGCTTTTCCTGTTAGAGAATGAGTTGTTAGCCTTACTGAATGCGCTGAACATCTATCATTCTATAGTCAGAATGTGGGCTCTCCCGCTGTTGGTGGTTTAGTTGTAGTAAGGGTGGTAGGATTAAGATTAGGAGATTGATTGAGTGAAGTAGGGTTCGATGAAATATTAAATAGAAGTAGGACATCCTTTATAAAGGAAAGTACGACAGCCAATCTAAAGTAAAGTATGCCAGAACTCGTAGCCTTGTTGAAAGAGTCTCCTCTTTCTTGTCTTTCTTCTCCCCTAATCTGTCTCGTCTCGAAAAGACCAATTTCAGCTTTTCTCTTCCGGCTCTGAAAGAAGAGGACTGATTCCTATTCCCTGAAATGCGCCTACTCCCCTAGAGATATACCTCGCCCGGATCAACGCCGAAGACCTGTTCGAGGTCAAGGTAGAAATTATCAAACTCATGACGGGCCTTGACCCAACGGGAGATTGGCTGGGGCGGGGAGCTCGAGCCCTGGATAATCCGAGAACCGCCACGGGGGAAGAGTCCTTAGAAAGGCTACGTTCCTTTTTAGACGATCTGAATCAAGGCGGAAAAAGATCCGAGACTTTCCTACAATTAAAAGGGAAGGTTTTCCTTAGGGACAACCCCCCAGAAAACTCTTCCACATAGTGCGCGCGATCCACAAACTGACGCATGGGACGTAGCTAGCCGCGTGCAGCCTACCTGCTGAAGACCGTAACGTAAGTAACTCAGTGCTCCATACGTGGGAAATGAAAGCAGAATTCGTTCGGATCCTCCCACATGTTCAATCTTTTTTTAGCGGTTTCCCCAGAGATCTTTATCATTAATGCAACCTTCATTTTGCTCATTCATGGAGTTGTATTTAGTACGTCTAAGAAATTTGATTATCCACCGTTAGTCAGTAATGTGGGTTGGCTTGGATTACTTAGTGTTGCGCGCCTAGGAGGGCAGCGCGCTTTGGGATGCGGAGGAGCTATTATCGCCCAGTTCCCTAACCTAATGCGGCACCGGGTTCGGACCGCAGGGAACCGTAGCATGGGGGGGCTTAGAATCCTTTTGCCGCCGCAAGGCTGGCTAATCGTACGCAGCAGGCTCGAAGACCCCTGGTTCTGGAAGGCACATGAGTCCGAACGCTATGTTGAATGTGCGACCGACACTAGGTAGGTACCTGTGCAGGTGAGGCGTCGGTCGGTCCTAGAAACGGCGGCAGCGGCGCGAGGAGTTAACGACCGAACGTGCTGCAACCTAGGGATCACCAGGCAGCTCTTTCGCTCTATAGGGATCGGGGGGGCATAGCACAATTCTTCTTGGAGGAGGGTTGGTTTGCCCGGGTGACTGATCCTGCCATAATGTACTCCTACCTATACTATAGCACCGACACCCGAAGTCGAGCATACATACGACGATCTTCATGCGTGAATAGCGGGGAGGAAAGAAAGGGCGGTAGATGATAATGAGAAAAGGCGCCGCGTCTGGGCGGGCGGAATGGATGAGCGAAAGGTGTCATGCCATGGAGTGGGTAATATCCCGAGTCTCATGTAAGACAACTAAATGCACCTCGAGGTGCTGCCGAGGAACTGAGGGACCTTCTCGAGCACAGGATAGGTAATTGAGAGATAGAGCTAGCCTATTCGTTATGGGGAATCAATGCTCCGGGCCGAATAGAGCTTACCTACGGCACCTGGCTTTCTCCGGCGCATATTAGCTTAGCTGCGCTTAATAGGCCGGTTTGCCTTCCTCTCTGGCGGCCTCCTTACCTTACCCCCGCTACACTCTCACTCCAAGCTACGCCTGCTGAGCAAGATGCATTGCGATTTCCTCTTCTGTGGACGCACCTATGACCCGGGACGGGAAGATAAATACTTTTTTCTACGGCGAGCTTTCTCTCGTAAAGCCAAAGACGCCCCAAGACAAGTTCCAACTGTTGGGAAGGGGACATGATCAATAGAACCTGGCTGGATCCGGGCTGGGAGAGGGGCGCCCATTCCTAACCACTTTCGTTTCGAAAAGGTTCGCTCATGCTGGAGGGAGCATCCCCACTTAGTGATCGGTCCGCTAGTTCACGCAAATCCGAAGAAGTTATCACGGACGAGCCACATGCAGGGAAACTTGCACGTGTGGTTCTGGCCGGGCTTTCCTGAGGTATCTAATAACCTTGCTTCTGCTCGCCGCTGGCGCACCTCTCCTAACTATTGCCCATTTATTCTGGAATAATCTTTTTAGGAGGGACAATTTTACATATTTCTGCCAAATCCTTCTATTATTAAGTACGGCCGGTACCATTTCGATGTGTTTCGATTCTTCCGAACAAGAGAGGTTTGATGCTTCTGAATCCATTGTATTAATTCCACTTCCTACTCGCAGTATGCTCTTTATGATCTCGGCTTATGATTCAATTGCCATGTATTTAGCTATTGAGCCTCAAAGTTTATGTTTTTATGTGATCGCAGCATCAAAAAGAAAGTCTGAATTTTCCACGGAAGCCGGCTCGAAATATTTGATCTTAGGTGCATTTTCCTCAGGAATCTTATTGTTTGGGTACGACCGGACAACTACCGATATCTATTAATATCTTTTCTTATAATGTTGTTGTTAAATATATATCTATCTATATCGTAAACTATCGGATCGAGTATTACTTAGATGTGAAACTTGCGGGCCTCATTGGTTGTGATATTGATCTTACGGGGGGAACGAAATCAAAGAATATATAGACTGACTTGTAGAGACCCTCTATGTAGTTGTCTATCTAGGGTGATCGATCTACATCTTTCCCCATAGCCCTGGGGCTGTGTCTCGATCTCCTATGTGCGAAATCTAAGGGACTTGTTCCTATGGGGATTCCCCTTGGTCTAATTCCACGCCTTATGACGAAAGGGGAGTCGGCGTGGCGTAAAGTGAAGATTGGGGGAGTAGAGAAAAATCCCCTTCTGGGGTATTCCGAAGGTGTAACCTAGGCAACAAAAAAGGGGCCCGATACTTCAACTAGAGGAGCGACCTGTTGGTTCACCAAACCCCGACTCAGCGTCACACGTTCTCCAGGTCCGAAGGGATCCAGTGCCCAACTACCGACTCCTCCCGGGATTGCGTTATCGGAGCCGAGCCAGGAATGGCCGTTAGTGGACACCCACCTTCACCGGTTAGAGAGGCCCTCTTTAATACATTAAGAAAAGATGTTCACAGGGGCCAGAAAGACTCGGTCATAGGAACTTAGACCACCTACGCGCTGGTGAAAACCACCTCGACCGGATCAGAGTAAACAACAATGTCGAATCAGGCCGCCCCTTGCCTTGAAAGAATTCACACGCGGCCACCAGCTTTCCCAAAATAAGGGGGGATCTGCTGCTTACTGCTCACGGAAACATCCGACCTATACTATAAGTCGTCCGCCTATTTTTCTGATCTCCTTTCCTTCTATTAATCATATTTTTGGCTTTGACCCATTTTTCACCTCAAATAAAGGCAACGCGCACTCAATCCATCTATCCTGTCTGATTGAGAAAGTCTTTAGGTTCCAGAGTTCCGACCTATAAAGGAGTGAAACCGCTTCCAAAGACTCAGCGATAGGGTAGGGCGTAGTGACTACTCAGATGAAAGCTTCGGAGGAAGCATGGTGTTAAACGAGGTCGGTGAAGCATACCTTCCATCCAGTGCTATGTTTGCAAGAGAAGGTGTGATCGTAGGAGCTCAACCTGTTGCCGGTGGTTTGAGACATAACCGCTGCTAGGGGAATAAAAGGTTTGGTCCTATCCGCTTTTAGAGTGATCGCAGACTTAAGTAGGTCCCTGAGAGTCCTCGCATCACAGCCTGCTCTTATACAATTCCAAAGCATTCTTTTCATAGGCAGACTAACTACTGGATACAAGATAGGGTATACTGGTTCTAAGCCTACCTTTTCTTTTCCTTACTCGCTGACAACCTTGCTTACTTTGAACTTTTTCTTAAGCTTGGCAGACTAGCCTCCTAACTTCCTTGATAGAGCGATGAGCTTACTTAAATAGAGTGCTATCCTCAGTAATTACTTAAAAGAGAACCTTGCACCAGAACGAGGCTGACTCAGACTCTTACTTCGGGATAGCTGCTTTAGAACCTAACCTTATTTTGACTTCTAGGGTTTGCTGGTTCTAAAACCTGTCTCCCCTTTTTTTGAGGAAGTAAGGAAGTGGATAAACCTTCTAACCCTGTAGGAGTAGGAGCCAGCTAATCCCTCTATCAGTCTAACCCCGCGAGCAAGGCGAAGAGTGCCCTAGGGTTCGTCCCGGGATGCTCACTACGACCTGCTGATACTCCCCCGCAGTAGGAGCGGACTGAGTCGGTACTCGTCTACGAGAGGTGCACTCGTATGCCTTTCGGGGCTTCCCCCTTGGAAATATTCTCGGCAGAACAAAACCTCTTTCTGTTGCGGAACACAAACCTACTTTAGATCCGCTAGAACATGTAGATCTATTAGACTACAAAGAAAGAAATTGGTAGCAAGAGAACTCTCTCTAAACCACTAAAGCACCTACAATAATCAGTAATAATCAGTCTACCTACGGTACATTGTAGAGAGACGTTCGACTCCACGTGTCCGCGAAAGAGTTCCGAAGTAGCAAGACGAGTGAATGAAGGCGCTGTAAGCGGTAGTGAATACTCGTTCCATGGAGACAAACCCCTCCGGCGTAAACGTTCCGTCATTATAGACTGAACTCGCTGTGAACCCTTTCGATTATTAGTAGCGGGTGGTGAAGTAGCCCTCTTTCTTTACAAAAGAAAAAGTGGATACATGCCCCCCCTTTACTTGATATTCTTTTAGGAAAGCGCTAACGCCCTTTACTACCTTTACTAAAAGAATAGAAGGTAAGGCAGTCAACCCCTAAATAAGTCAATTTACATTCCTTGGTGGGAATGAAAAGCCAGTACCCCTATCACAACAAGGCAAGTTCAGTTGACAGACCACTTTTTCCGGGAGAGGAATCATCGATGAAAGTGTTACTTACTTACTTACGAAGATCGACTGGATAACCTTCTACTGACAGAGTGGTGGGTGCTACTGTCTTATCTTATCCCTTCTTCTTTTACCCCGGCCCGGGGCTGGTCATTCAGTTCAGTCAAGTTCATATGCTTTCCAACGCGGGAGTAAAGGGAGTTGGTAGCATTCCCCTGGCTTTCCATTTCCAATAAGTCTGGGATAAACTAGAAGACTAACTCCTTCCCCTCCTAGGGCTTCAGCAAGGTGTCTATTCAGAGGCTTAGGAGAATGAAGCTGCCCCGGGTGTGAGTGAACTCCCCTCAACTTCCTGGCAATAGGACTAAACCTAAAGTATCTTCTCCTGTTCTAGTTTACGTTTGACTTTCCTCTGACTACAATGTAATTTCTCAGCTGGAGCAGAAGTGGACGAACAACACCTCCTTTCCTTGCATTAGCGCCCGCTTTTCCACATCCACTTCATGGAGAGAGCAAGTATAAATCATAGCTTTAGGCTTTCGAGCCTTTCTTCCTAGGACAGAAGCCTTTACTTGAACTTGAGCGGTTGTCTGGAACTGATGCTACACCTTTGGGCTGCAGTCCCTTCTTCTTAGCACGGATGTCCCTCTTCAATCCCCTGCTCCTACCATTGAAACAGCTAGGGGCTAGTAAGTCCTGCCAATACCAGGGAAAGAATAGCTCCCGAAGGGCTTCCTTCTTTATCTAAGCGACTAATAGGCTTGGGTGGCTAGGGCACATGCTATCGAGGTTACACACCTGGTCCAGAAACCACATCTGGCAGATGCGATTCCTGGATGTAGTTGGATGTGATTATCGGTGAAAGCATAGAAGGATCTCCTGTCAATAGTCACAGGGAATTACACTATAGCTTTAGGACCTGACCTGTAATAGGTGGTGTAAATGTCCTTATTTATTATAGGATGAAGATGATTCACTCACCAAGAAGACCGTCTACTCGAGCAGTAAGAGTTGATTCAATTGCCAACAGAAGACCGTCTGCGACAACAAGACCATCAGCAGCAGATGATTGAACAGCGGATGCGTTGAGGAGATCAGCCCTAATTGAAGACCCGATACTCTCAAACAAGAACTTCTATATATAACACCAACCGCGGAACAGGAGCATGCGTTACACACGTCGTCAGCTAGCGGACGCAAGCAGAGTGGGACCTTCTCCGGTAGTATCTTTCATCATAATATTGAAAGCTTCCCCGATGCTTTGTTAATGTCAGAGTTGATATCAAGATGAAAGGGAAAGACAATAAGAAAGATTCAAGATAAAGACTAGAAGAAGGGGCTTTCTTAGAAGAATTCCCACTTGGACTGGTAGTGAGAACCCGGTCTCCAGAAGCTAATTAGCAAGGTTCGACTCGACCGGAGCGGATCGCAACTCAAGCACAACTAGAGTTCACTCACCCACGTGCCCAATACTTGATGTGATGACTCTAGCCCCATGTCGGCTTCATTGACGAGTCATGATGCTGCGATATAGGATCAAAATCTACTTTCATTTCACTTAACTCATCAAAGCAAGGAGTGGCTACTAGATAGACAATTAGTTCCGAGACTAAGAGATTGGGCTATCGGCCGGTATCAGTTGAAGTCAACAAAGAAGGAAAGCCTTCCCCCAATCCAACATTTTCAGGTGAAAAGAAGATAGATGACTGAGAGTCACGGGATTTTGAAAGCGCCGCGTCTAGCTCAGCAGTTTCTTCAAAAGAGATGACGGATACAGAGCGGTTACCACTTGTAGGCTCATTCACCAACTAGGCCATGAGTTTGCTTTAACGAGTGCACGAGCAGAAGCGGAGACAGAGTTGTCCCCCGATCTGAGATATTAGCGAGATTAGCTACACGCCACTTAACCTAAAGAAAGGTCGACCTGAGAAAGCCCTTTTGAAGCTGATAGGAGAACTTCACTTACTAAATTTCTTGAGTAGCGAGAATCTTTCCTCAGAGGCACGGAAAGGGTCCATAGGAAAGACAGCAACTTGAGTGCGGAGAAGGGGAAAGGGCGCTCGAAGCAAAAGGAACGAAAAGCACACCATATAGGTCAGCAGTTGAAGAAGTTGACGGCCGGATTCAAGCAAAAAATGGGAGAACCTGAGAAGGAGAGGTCCCCTTTCTATATGAAAAGACGAAGATCTGGCTTTGAAGCCTCCTTGAGCCCGGCTTAGCTTCAGGTACGAGTCAAGAACAGAAGAAGGGGGTCGCCACAATCAAGAAGCAAGCTAAAAGCTGTTGTTTAGATGACTTTATGTTATGAAAGAACCCAGAAACGGAGTAGCCCGCCCAGTAGAGGCTTTCTTAGCGAAAAAAAGTATATTCATGGATGAATTAGGGGAAAGAGTCTTCACCTTACTTTCAAGTGTCAATCATTTTGATTTCACTTTCTTTCAGGCTAGCTCTGGGCAGGGCGCATACACACGAACCCACTTTGAGTCGGATCCGAGCTCCAGTTGACAGCGAGACAGCCATTGTGGTAAACGGGAGCAAAGCAAGGGAAAGAGAGGAAGATGAACGTGCAGCTAGGAGAGCAGCTACTTCTGAACTTTCTAGCAACAAGCCCCCTAAGGGGCGGTAGTCTCCCTAAAGGTCGACGGTAGTCTCCCTAACGGTCAACGGTAGTCTCTCTCCTATGGTCGTTCGACAGGTAGCGCATCTTCGACAAAAGAGAGCTTCCAAGCCTCTTGCGAGAGGTAAGGGGACGGACAGTAAATCAGATAAGAAGATAGGGGACGAGAAGAGAAGTCAAGGTTTCGTGGTTCGCCGGGTAGAGGAGATAAAGAAGAAAGGGAATCATCATAGGCTGCTCTCGTAAGCGCTGTAAGCCTAACCGCTGCTGGTGGTGAAGGAAGGTTGCATTGATATTGGCGTAGTGTGAATTCTACTGATCATTGATAGAAGATCGAGAGGAACCCTATATATATATAAGGAAGTTCTTTCTTATCCTGGCTTGGTTCACCGTCTATCTTTGCTCTTAGGGCAATGGGGTAGCAGTGCAGATGAATTGAATCAAGAGTCAACCACCACTTGCAATTGAATTAGTAAGCGCTGGTACTCTTGCTAGAAATTGGGATAGTGTTCAATCATCCGGTGCTATCTTTCCTATAGTCGAAATATCTGGTATCCTCTTTTCCAACTAATTAATGCCAGATCTGATTCAATAAGAACAGAACCTTCTACCCTGTCTGTCCTATTAGATAAACTTTATAATGACATAATGACCTTATAGCGCTTGTCATTCATCAGACAAGAGCAAAAAACTTTCCTTCTGAGATGCCTGTTCTCCGGTGCAGATGAAGAATCCGCTTCATTGTTCCCGCCATCCAAGAATATTGTATAATAAGAATAGGAATTAATCGTTCAGTGATCGCTACGCTTGATTGGGCTAGGAACCAGAGAAGGGGGAGGACAGCGGATCTGCGACATCCTTTCTTTTGAAGACTCGATCACTAGTTCTTTTTAGAAAGTATAAAAGTACATAGGCATATCTTGTTCCCTCTTTCAAAAACTAAATGACATAACACATAATGCTATCAAAGATAGGTTTTATGCATCATCATTGATCTTACAAACGAAAAGGTTATTGCTGTCCTCATCTTTGAATCTTACTCTGCATCATATCCCCTTGACTCATTGTTACATTGCTATCCTTCTCGCTACCAATCCATCTAAAGTAGGCTTTTCACGACCATTGTAGGCTTATCTGTCACCTCTATGAGCAACTAAATTCACACCTTTTATGAGCTTTTATTTAAGATTTTTCCCTCTCTTTTTTTATATTATATTATTCCTTAAGTCCCATAGGTTTGATCCTTTAGAATTGGACTACAAATACTGTTGGAGATCAATAAGCCAAAAGCTTTAAGAAAGCTATAGTAAAGGCAGATTACAGGAAGAGCACAGTCAGTCTTCTTCATAAGTTCCCTCCCCGTCAGGATAGGGCGAAAGTGGCTTTGTCTTTGTATTCAACGAGTGATTCAGAGTTGTCTTGCCTTTCTAAATTCAAGCATGTCTTTTATGCTAGTTCATCTATAGAACGTCAAGACCTTGTCTTCCGTAAGCTAGATACCCGAGAAAGTAGATTAAGGGCATACTTTTTCCTTAGAAAAAGCCCACGTCTGGGTCATAAGTTTGTCTGCCCATTAACAACAAGAAAGCCAATTCATAGCGCAAGGAGGATAAAGGAAGGGTAGGACCAGTAGAATGCTAGGGCACAAAAGAAGATGACCTCGCTACACGAATTTAAAGGAAAGCTCGGACTTCTAAAATGCTTCGAATAACACATACAGAATATCGTTCATTTTTCCTCCAGCAAGGAGCAGAGCCAGTTCAACTGCCAGTTCAACTCATGAAATGGATGCTTTCGTAGGGACAGTATTTAGTCCCTTCCCGTGGAAGCCGAGAAAATGAAAAGAACTAGGTTCCCCCTTACTTAAAAGTAACAAGGCCCCGGGCCCTGATGGGTATTCTGCCCCTTCTTCAAAAGTGCTTGGAAATTGTGAGTCAAGATGTAATAGAAGCCATAAAGTCTTTAGTCTTTCTTTGCTTCAGGCAAGCTTCTAAAAGAGCATTACCCCACCCAGTCTGCTTTTGTTGAAGGGAGGAAGATTACAATGCCCTTTTGGCTCAGGAACTCTGTATCCTTAGATACTATCACAGGAAAAAAGGGAAACCCCGGTGTGCCATAAAAATGGATTTGAATAAAGCCTACGACTCAGTGCATTGGGATTTCATTATGGGTATTTTCAAAGTGAAAGCTGTTGACCTTCCTGCCCATCTGATTGAGTGCATTGCGGTTTGTATCACCACCCAAAAGTTCTCGGTCTCCATCAATAGGGGCTTAGCGAGTGTTTGAAGCCTCCTATCTCTTAAAGCTCCAGCAAGGTCCTAGCTTTAGGGGTTAGGGGCGTTTAGCAGACTTCTAGGTCCTCACTGTTCTTTTATCTCTACTAAGAAGCTAAAAAAAGCTAACTTTTAGTTTGTCAGGGCTAGTTAACGAGCCTTTTCCCAAGGCTAAATTAGCCTTATAGACTGTTTTAGGGTATTAAGACAAGGCCTAAGGTCAATCTGAATTCTATCAAGCATTGAACGGGATTTGCTCAAGCAGTTTCCATTGCGGTCGGTTCTACTCCTCTTACCACTGCTGCAGCACCCTTATCCCAACCAAGGTGGTGGTAAGAAACCTTCCGCTCAACAGCTATTCTGATTTCCGAAAAAGACTATCTTATGAAAGAAAGAACTTCGAAACGATCATGCCAAAGGCACTTCGGGATCAAATAAAGGCATCACATAAGGAATCGGGCAACCCCCCCTCTTAACACTATCAGGTTTATTTGAAAGCTTTCATCGCCAGGCCCTGAGGGGCCACCCCCTTCTTAATTTACCTACCCGATCCTACTAGGTTCACTAGCGCATTGCTCTTAGATTCGTAGCTTTCCCTCTAGTCTAGCTCATAGGTGATTATCAATCCGTCTTTAGATCAGAAGTAGATGCCTCTTCCAGGGCTCTGTTTAGGCCTTTCTCGTATAAGCTGATGAAAGGAAGTTGAGAAGCTTGTTGACTAGGCCGCAATTCTTCTTTAAATCGTCTTGGTTAATCTATGATTTCATTCATGAATCATCCCTTTGTGGAGATAAAGAAAGATCATTCATACTAATAGCAGTCAGTCAAGAACTACCAGGTATGTCTTTACATTATGTATGTCTTTTTCACCTCTCTAGTGACTTCCGTGCCTGCATCTCCCCATTCAATTGGCTAAGCACCTTGCTGGTCTTGTAGGCTAAGCAGCTAGCACATTGCCGGTCTTGTAGGCTAAGCAGCTAGCGCCTTGCTGGTCTTGGTTTTTGTCTCCGCAGAGTGCGTGGACACCACCCCTTCCTCTAGTCTTTCTACCATCTCACCATCACCAAGTACATCTTTTTATGTCAGCTTCAGTCTGTGCTTTGGAGTCTTCGTTCCACTAGGAGTCTTCGTTCCACTAGGAGTCTTCGTTCCACTAGCTGGTAGTCTCTGTCTAGGAGAGGGAGTGAATGTGCTTGCAGTTGTTGAACCATTCGCCCATCGTAAGGGTATGGGCAATTGCCTTCTGTCGGTAAATAGATAGAGGTGATGGGGAGTGAGACTAAGAAGATGTTCCCCTACCATCAAGCACAAGACTCACTATATAGGAGAAGCCCTAAATGAACTATTCCTGCTTCAGTCAAATTCAACATAGTACGTGAGTAGCCCACCTGTATCTCTCCCAATGCTTGATCTTTATGGTAGAAAGAACAGCCAATGAAAGGACAACTCATCCTCATGTTCTTATGTTTTTTTCATACTTTAGTATGCTTCATCTTATCACATCTACTCTTGTGTATGCTGAACTGCTGCATCTACCTTTTTCTCATCTCATATTGTTCAAATCCAACTAAATATAAAAATTATTCCACCACAACCTTACTATCATTGTCCAAATAAATTTGCTTAGTATTACACTGAATGATATCATCACCAGGTCCAATAGACGCGAGCTCTCCTGCCAGACTGAGTTCTTCCAATAGCTCATATAATGCTTTCTCATCGAAGAGAACTTCATCATCTCCTTTACTAGAAATATAAACAAGACAGACATGTCTAGTAAATGCAATCCCTGGAAACCTTTTAGCAAACTCACGGTCGAAGTCCATTAAGACTATATCGAATAAGACCTTGCTGATGTCACCAACAATAGGAATACAACCCTCAATTCTTACTGTTTTTCCATCCTTATCCATGGCTGTGAGATTAAGAAAAGATGATATGAGATTATAACAAACTGAACCTTCACCAACTAAAGACTTAACCTTATCTAAAATCAAACTTTTTGTAAGAATTAATAATGATTTATCTAACTTAAGACTGTACAGTCTATCAACCTTTCCCATTTCTCGAATACTATCATAAAATTGATCAAGAAGATTTATCATTCGGTAACCATCTTTTGGTAAGCAACCATGACTAAGACGGTATAACATTATGCTTAACCCCATAAAGACCAATACATCCTTTTTATCTGGTAGAACCACTGTAAACAATTTAGGATCTTTGTTATGTAAAACCATGAAATCAGGAATTTCTGTTCTCATAAGATATATATACATATTTATATATTCCTTACTAATGTATTGAACCTCAAGCGGTGATAGAATGTAGAATCCGCTAAGTATCTTTTGTTGAATATCGGCTAACTCATATCGTGACAGATTATAATTGTAATTACTTGTTACATCATTATAGACAAACTCAATATCCTCCGATAGCTGCACTAGCGATCTTTCAATTGTATACTTCCTAACAGATAAAAAGAACTTACTACTACTTACTTGTGTGCTTAATTGTTTCATTTGTGTTCTTAATTCTTTCATCATCTTTGTTCTATTTCATTTATTGAAGAAGAATTTGGTACTATACCCATCGCTAGTAAGACAGCTACCATCAAACCTAAACCAACAGCTACCCTGTAATTCATACTATCATTATGATTCACATTGCTTTCATTAACATTAGATGGAACATTAGATGGAATATCCATCTCTGAGAAAGGAAAGACATTCTCTAATGCTGATAAGACTTCTCCTGTAATGTATTTTTGTTCCAGAAAACATAGCTTATTAAATTGATCACAATGATTGTCAACATTAAAGAACTTATCATAATGCAAAAGTCTAGGAAAAACTGAAGTAGGCGGGGGAATCTCTTCAATGCCTGGTGCTAATACGTACCAGACAGTACAACTAACACCCAAGCTGACAAGAACTAAGAATCGACCGTACTCACCATTCATAAATGTTATTACTTCAACTAAGACTTTCTCGAATTTTTCATTAACCAAACCACTAATACCTGTACCTTTCCTGGTATAACTAAATAACTCTGGTACTGAATATGGTATCCTATTACATGATAATCCGAGTGAATTACTTAGACATTTTAACCTATCCTTAATTTGTTTACTAATATAAAATTCATGATTAATATACTCAGAATTACCTGGTAAAACGCTGTAACCTATAACCAACTTTTTGATACTTGGAGATTGTTCTAGCTTATTAATAAGCTTATGAATATATTGAGTATTAACAAATTGACTACGACGATAAGACAAATCAGGGAAACTAATTGATGGCATTGGTGAAGATGTTCTTCTGTTTGATAACATTTTGACATTTTTACCATATAAGACATTTTTTTTAGTTTTTGACAAAAAGGGTGGTAGTGAACTCATTCTATTGTCCTTGAACGTTGGATGATAGATATTCATCGAGAACTTTTCCTTAACACTTGAGAACATGCTTGTAACGAAATTCCACATATCAATTCTATATTTTATCAATCAATCATGACATCATAACAAGGGAATTTTTGACAGATTTAGCGTTCGGCCTCATCAGCAGTCGTAACCCATGGAAATGAGATCTTAATCAGCTACAAAACCCATGCTATGAGCGGTGAAAGTGCACGTTTACTCCCACATTCAACATGAGACAGGCATTTAAGGGCTTTTACCATCATATCAAAGGATTTAAAATATATGGCTGCCTTTTCCCCTATAGCTGACTGCCCCTCATCCCCGACATAGATGAAGTACTGATTCCTACTTTCATCAATACATACTATGCCAATACGACTTGGTTATTAGTCTAAAGGGGAACAAGATATGCCTATGTACTTTTATACTTTCTAAAAAGAACTAGTGATCGAGTCTTCAAAAGAAAGGATGTCGCAGATCCGCTGTCCTCCCCATCCTTTCTTGTGTTTAGGTGCAGGAGCCTTTGACTAAGCCCCTAGTCTTCCATTCGGTAAGCCGAAATCTCTTAGTGTGTGGTATTAGGTCTGTCCAGTCCGCTATCATTCCATGCCTAACAGTCTTCGAAGGCTTAGAACAAGACTTCAATCAGAAGAGAATCAAAAGAGATGAGAAAAGGTTAAGAATAGAGTGAGTAAGGCCTTGACTTCTTCCACTTCCACATAGCCCTTTCTTTATACTGTAAATTAGTGGTCTAGTCTCTTTGCTTTTTCTGTCCAGTGATCTCTTTCCTGAAGCAAGGAACTTCTTGACCAACTTAAATTCCAGTGGTATCGTATATAAGATCACTGCTGCATTTAGGAGTGATCTGTTCATCTAACTATAAATTTCATAAGAGAAGAAAGATCTACGAAGCGGAGCAAAAAAACGAAAGAATCTCAATTTTATGACAAATCTGGTCCGGTATCTGTTCTCCTCTAACTTTTTTTCTAACTTTTGTTCGGTTTCTACACTTTTACTATTATTATGGGCAGTGGAAAAGAAATTTATTTATTTTATTTTTCAAGTAAATAAATTTATACTTTACTTGAATTCTCTTGTGAAAACACATCGGGATCTTTTGGTATTACTAATTCTTTTTATTTTATTCTTCTTATACTTGGTCAGTCGTTCTTTATTTACTAAAGCTATGATTTCTCAGATGGATCAACTCTGGGCAATTGCGTCCTGTATTTTTGTTTCCACTCATTTTTTAACATTTGAAACTTTTTGCGCGGGATCGGGGGAGACGGGGCGAGAATACAAAACCTCACCATCGGGGTCGGGTAAGGAGGCTGACGAATTAGCCGCAAGCCAAACCCCGGGGAACCAGCCCAATTTTTTAGAATACCAAAAACAAATACCATCCCCACAGTTCTCCGAGGGTGATACAGCCATTCTTAAAAGCTTGTGGCCCGAGTCTCCCAACGCTGTACCCGCAGCCCCTTACGCGCCGCCCCAGCCTGATCAGGTTGAGGTACATCAGCCCGCGGATGCATACTTCGCGGAGAAGGAGGCCCTAGTGCTCTCTGAAATTAAGGACCTGGTTCGCATAGAGTATGAAATTGAGGGAGTTCCTGGTAGTTCCATTGTTGTGCCCGGGGCGCAGGAGTTACAAAGTGATGTAGCTGACAGAATAAAGTCAGAACTAGAACTGAGTCCCCGCGATATCATGAAATGGAATTTGTCTGAAGAAGACAAAAAAAGTATTGTATCATTGATACGATTTATTTTTGATGGGAATGGATAAATTAATTTAAGGAATTCTCAATTTTTTTTCTTTCTATTTGGAAACAAAGGACCATAAGTATAATTAGACACTTCGTCTTTATTGTTCCACTAGCTAGGATAAAATTCTCATATGTCCCTTTCATTATTACAACCTTCTTTTTTGATGTCAAAGACCAGAAGCTACGCGAAAATTTTCATTGGATCTCGGTTGTTCTTAACAGCGATGGCTATTCATTTAAGTCTTCGGGTAGCACCACTAGACCTTCAACAAGGTGGAAATTCTCGTATTCCTTATGTACACGTTCCTGCGGCTCGGATGAGTATTCTTGTTTATATCGCTACGGCTATAAACACGTTCTTGTTCCTATTAACAAAACATCCCCTTTTTCTTCGCTCTTTCGGAACCGGTACAGAAATGGGTGCTTTTTCTACGTTGTTTACCTTAGTTACTGGGGGGTTTCGGGGAAGACCTATGTGGGGCACCTTTTGGGTGTGGGATGCTCGTTTAACCTCTGTATTAATCTCGTTCCTTATTTACATGGGTGCACTGCGTTTTCAAAAGCTTCCTATCGAACCGGCTCCTATTTCAATCCGTGCTGGACCGATCGATATACCAATAATCAAGTCTTCAGTCAACTGGTGGAATACATCGCATCAACCTGGGAGCATTAGCCGATATGGTACATCAATACATGTTCCTATGCCCATTCCAATCTTGTCTAACTTTGCTAACTCCCCCTTCTCAACCCGTATCTTGTTCGTTCTGGAAACACGTCTTCTTATTCCATCTTTTCTCGAATCTCCTTTAACGGAAGAAATAGAAGCTCAAGAAGGAATACCAAAACCTAGTTCACTCGCTGAGTCTCTTTGCATCCATGGCTGAATGGTTAAAGCGCCCAACCGGGCAAATTCGTAGGTTCGATTCCTGCTGGATGCACTTTTTACGTTCAGTTCAATCGCTGCTCACGGAATTGATACATATAGCTCGCCCTTATAGCTTATGGGGCACTTCACTCGCTCAACACTCGTTCAAAACATCCACTCTTTCTTCACTCGCTAGGGAAAGATAAAGGATAGATGACTGAAAATCCCGCTTAGAGATCGCAAAACTATAGTCAGAGTAGGAGTTCCCATCCGTCGAGGCCTCGTTTTACCTGCCCTTGGGACTGGAACTGATTGGTTGCTTGTTGTGACAGCCAAGGTCTGAACATTGTCCCACTTCCCTCATCGGGTTCCTCTCTGTTCATCATGGGGTTGTTGGGATAAAGGTGGGTTTGAGACGCGCGGCGGGTACTCTTGATGCGAAAGGATATGGATCTAGAAGCCGAGATCAAAGCGTTAGTTCAAGATAAGAGCCCTTACGAACCAAGGCTTCTAAAGTTGCCGGAGGGTCCATCATCAAGAATGGCCTAAGATGGCCAGAAGCATTCCTAACAATGCTAGCCACAGCGGAATACTCCGGCAAAACGGGTCGCCATTTCGCGGAATCGAACGCCCTAAGAGGAAGATTTCATTTGCTTTCTGTTTCGTGGAACGAAGTTGATCCATGGTCATCGGGATGTCTATGTTGAAAGAGAACCTAACCTGAAGAGTCATTGGTTTTCCAGGTCGGAAAATTAAGTAAACAACTCAGGTGGACAAGAGGCGAACCACTCAGCTGATGAGTCAGCTATACTTTTTTTAAAATAGCCTAATGAGGAGACGATCGTAACCTCTGAGCTCAAAGATGGAAAGCAGATTCCTTTTTTCAGGTTTTGCATAGCTTCCCAAGCGCCCGGCTTTCTTTTTGGGTTCCGAAAGGCAGAGTAGCTTCAGCATCGAGTAGGGTATGGGATAGAGTTCGAGTGAGGCATCAACCATAGATTGCGGAACTTTCGAGATGCTTCCTTGCGAAAGCCAACGGAGTCTGTACTGTAACTCAACCTTCTCATCCATGGAAGGATTCCTTATTCGATGATAAATGTCAATCGAGGGCACCCTCATTTCCAGAGAGAGAATCAGGCTGCACAGAAGGGGGAAAGCCCTCCTACTGAGCAAGATCATTAATTAATATTAATAAGGAAGCACTTAACTTAGGGCAGCCAGTCTCACTTCACACAGCACAGCGCCTTGCTATTTGCATTCATCCTTGTAACTTACCGAAGCGAGGATCTCATGCTATCATTGAACGGCTACCGAACCGCCATACTCAGGTAACCGGTCTAGGTTCCAAGTACATCAACACCCCATAGCTACTTAGGGCCGCAACGCAATAAGGCTTTTCGCTCTAGTTGGGCAATGCAAGGAGGCCTCTTTCGCCATTCTTTCTAAATGATAAACTCTTATTAGTTCAGTTCGGTAGAACATCGATGAGAGGATAATTTTTTCACAGAAGCATATGATTGCCCCTCAATCGCCAGGTGGCTCGCTCCAGGTGCATGAGTAGCTTTGCTGGCTCTTATACGAAAGGTACCAGCCTCTTTCAGTGGCTCTTGCTTGCTCTTTAAAGCTGATCTGGCGCTGTCTCGTTCCTTCAGTTTGTTCTGATTCCGATGAAGGATACTATATTCCGCCTACACAACTACCTTGCTTGGTGGTTCAAAATGGAAGTCTAGGTATCTGCTTAAGTGGTCTGCTCGCACCGTTCCAAAAAGAGCTGCGCTGACAGGCGTATTTTAAAATGCGTTTCCGGGCTCACATATCTAAATTTCAGCGAGATAGGGTGCGGATAGGTGGAATGGAAATTCCACTCCAATCCCTTTAATGGATCCCCGAAGGAGACGGGTGCAAATGGAATTTCAATCAAAGGCGCTATGACCACTGAGCATGCCAACAAGGCAAACTCAGAAAATCGTCTCCTGTCCCAGGTCACTGAAAGGGAGATACTCGCAGCCGAGCTCTCGCCCCACTCCCGCTGCCAACTTCGTGATAGAACGACCATGCGAAGGGATACGGATAGGCTGCCCTCCCACACTTAAGGCATTGTGTTACACCTTAAATGTCTGGATTTAGCGTTATTGTCAAGCATCTCATTCACTACTAAAAGAAAGGTATGGATATTCTGCTCGAAAGCTTGACGAAGAAGCGTAAGCAAAAAGCATATTTTAGGAAAGAGGTCCAGCAGCTGGTTACAGCTAATGAATGAAAAAACGTGTGTGCCGATTTAGATTTCCCGTCTTAAGCCCCACCTCGGTAGCTCAGCGGTAGAGCGGCCTCTTGTATAGTTCAACAGGTAGTCGGACGTGGGTTCAAATCCCGCTCGAGGGAAAAAACAGAGAGAGCAGCGAAGGGCCTTTCCTCGCTTCTGTCTTTTTTTTTACAGATCAGTTCAGTCTGTAAACAAGCAGGTGATTTTTAGCCGGGAAACTGTAAACTTTCGAAAGCAAGCTCACCCACTCTCCCCCAGCGGTTAAACTCTAGGATCTGATTTGAATTCCATATTAAAGAAAAGTAGACATCTGCGGCCTAAAACTACACGAGTGGATAGATTTACGGCTACTACTTCCCGATCTGATTTCACGGATTTGTACTTGACTTTATATATGAAATAGCTATGTGACCACTCATACTTACTCCTACCTCTTATGAGTCCAGAAAGACAAAGACATTGAAGCAAGCAGGGCTTAAGTGCCTCTCTTACTCTCACCGAAGCGGAAGCAATTGACGAATTCGACTTGAGCCCAGATCTGGATGATTCACCATTGGCCCAGAGAAAGGACTTGCTTGCACGGGTGCCCTCTAGTAATAAAAATCTAATAAGAGAAAGCGGAAACGTAGACACTAATTGATTCTTTCGTTCGGGAATGCCTGCGATTCTACTAAGATAAGCTATTTCTTTCTGGTGGCATCATAGAATCTTAACTTATGTTCCAAGGTTGCTCTGAGCACTTACGATTGATCGATGAATTGCCCGCAGCCAATCCAATCCCGAGTCAAAGGGGAAATCAGACTCTACAGAGGAAAGAAGCGACCAGCTAGCTTTGGCTTTCACCTCACTAAGTAAGAAGTAGCAGCTGCGAAGATTAAGTTAAGAAAGAGACTTTCTACTTCAATATACGAAATCACTCGGATCACCTTCCCCAGAAAAGAAAAAGGAATTGTTCGGACGATTAGAGTGTCTTCCCACTTCCCTGCTGCCAATTCTGAGTCAAGGGCGAGCTCTATTTTTCGATCTTCTTATAAGACGAGGAGAAAACAAAAACAAAGATGCCTTCAAGGTCTGATCGCTTACTCTTGCTGCCGTAGATCGATGAATTGAGCAGACCAAGAATCCTGAAAACAGGCACCGATGCACTGAAAGACACGAGCGTCCTCATGCCAACTTCCCATGAATTGATGATCTGGATTACTAGGATTCGGAGAGAACAGAGAAAGGACTTTCTTAACCCCAGGTGCACAACTTGAGATTCCGTGCGAACTTACCTGTTACTATTTGTGATGAAAGGAAAAAATCCATGCTTTTTCATAGGTCAGCCGAGAACTTCCTCTTTATATTATATGAAATTGTTGAGGAATGGGATTGGCCTTTATTCTTAAGCTTAATAAATGGATCTAATAGAATTGTCTTTAGCCAACCTGGCTATAGAATCGTGATTGAAAATGGAGCTCTTCCATGATTCGATCAAATCCCGACTTGGACACAGGGAAAATCAAAGTTCGACTAATAAGGAGAGGACATCTGCCTGCTACCTTGCTTCCACACCAACCATCTCAATTTGATGGGCCTAAAGCGCCTACTCTTGCTTGAATCTACCTGCTGCCCTTGGGGTCATATCACGCAACGGAAAGAAGGAAGTTTGGTAGGAAAGAGAGTTCGATCCTAAACCGAAGTGGAGATGAGAAAAATAGAGTGCTCGACTCTTAGTGAGAGGAGGGGGTATTAGCGGAGCCCTCTCCTAATGCTAATGAAGAAGGCGAAGAAGTCACCCACCCGAAGTCTCGTATTCATCCTATTGTGATGTGATCTCTATGAAACCTGCTATTCCTATCATGCTATTGCTTCTGCCTTCCAACCATCTAAAACCGGATTCAATAGCAGCTCCCTTCCTTGTTAACTTGCGGTCTGTCTATTACAGTAGTTTAAGAGTTCGAGCCTTGAAAGTATAGCCTCCTAGCCCCTTAAAGCTATCCAATAGCGAATCTTTCATCTACAGAATCGAAGGAAAGATGAGTATACCGTAGATGATCAGCACAACTCTCTGCCACGTCGCTCATCTAGAGGTTTAAAAGCAAGAATCTTCCCCGTCCGATCTAAGAATAGAAAAGGATGAGCTTCCTATTCGATTCCCAAGAGCGGATTTCCGGCCTTTCACTTGCCGCTTGGGGAACAGTCTCTGGGTGTTCCAGTAGCTTTGCTTTATTCTAAGTCCTTTTTTACAAGACCAGCTCGAAGCCTGGATTTTTAGTTAGATTCTATCCTGCTGGGGAAATAAGGTCGTTTTTTTTTCCTGCTCTGAAGAGAGACCTTGAGGGGGAACAGCTGACCTAAGCAACTTGTGGTCTGATTGCGCCATCAGCGAAACCATCTTTTTTTTCTGCGCTAGACAAGAAAGAGAAAAGGGGAAAAGTAAGGTTTCAAGTAAAGGTTCCTAACTCATTTAAACTTCCGGTCCGGGTAACTAAAAAAAAAATCCATGACCGAGTTACGAGAGCTATAACGTGGGTCTATGCCCCTTTTACCCCTTATCACCGGAACTACTTAAGCTGGTTGTCCCAACTCAAAGCAAAAATAAGATTTTGAATCGGAGGTATTTCACGGGATAACCTTTCTTACAAGCTCTTTTTAGTTAAATCGGTCTGATTTTGACCGAACTATTCCCACCTAAACATAAATAGCTTAGATAGTCTCACTGTGAAATGTTCGCATCCAAGTCGTTATTCCTTAATGAGAAGAGGCGTAAAGAGAGAGTTCCGTCACGTCTCTATGTCGACCAAGGTTATTTGTCTAATAGAAAGCGTTCTCCCGCAGCTGTTGAAGTTTTTATATCGAAAACGGGCGATCTCTTCCTCATATGAATATGTGTGTTTGGTGATTTGTGTCTTGGGTCGTCGATTTCTCGAAGGAGACTTTGAATGTGGGCTCTGGAGGTGCCTGTGTTACTAGGGTGTCTCCCCTGTGCTTCTCTTTAGTAAGATTTCGCATGGACGGCTTGATTCCTTATTCAGATTCCGAACTGGTATTAAGAGGTCGTATCTTTCCTTTTCTTGAGGCGGGGGGTCGTCCCCTTTCATTTTGAACTTCGTGAGTAAGTAAGTCGTGGCGCGCTCCGCCCAAAAGGAAGTAGTAAATGGGCTTAGTTCTTCCTATGTCTTAGTGTAATGCCGCCCAAGCTATTCCTTTTCCTTTGATTCGTCGCATCGCAGGAGCCCGACCAGCATCAATATATGGTAGACGTAGCTGTCATTTCTCCTTCATCCGCAGAGAAGAGCGCTGGCTGGATTGGCTCAAGGGTACGGACTAAACCCTGTCGAAAAGTAGCTGTCTTTTTCGTCGCTTAGGTGAGGGTTTTTGTCCCAACAGTTGAATTAGGTTCAAGGGAAGGTCCTACTCGTCCCGTCGAAAGAGTTGGAAAGTGGTTTTTTTATCAATTCCTTTGTTTGGTATAGATCGTACGAATCGTGCTGTAGCTTTCCTGCTTACCTCTGCCATCTGTTCCTACTAATGGTGGATCGCTGGAGATGGTATAGCAAGGCCTTTCGTCTTCTTCGAGCGTAAGGTGGAAGCCCTGGAGAGTCGTCATCCATGGAATGGAAGTGGGGGCCCGGTAGCTGTAGGTAGATGGCCCTAGCGGAGGTGCTTTTCCTCGTAAACTATAGGAATTCAACTTAAGAGCAAGCTCGTCCCCTGGAAGAAGGCGAAAGGCGGAGGCGCCCCTGCTATCAATGAAATTAGTAAGGAAAATCAGAGGACAGATCCCTGTGTACTGATTTAGATCTACGCGTCTTCCCTTCTTCTAATCTAAAGTGGCGTAAAGAGATGATGGGAGTCTTTCTTCTTCTTAAAGAAGCGAGTGTATGGAGTGATTCTTTTGCTTGACCTACTCGGGGGGGAATAGTCGTTTCCTTCTTCAGGCGTTGGGAATGTTAGAGCGCCAGCCTTCAAAGCAGTTCCTCATATTAGAACTCGCTGGATTGTCATCGGCTAAGCTATAGGAAGGTGTGTCCTAGTAGGGTCTTCTGCCAGACTCAAGTAGTCGCTACCCCCTTGCTATTCGATGGTATGTCTCGCTCCACTCCAAGCCGACCCTGCCCTTTGGAGTCATTTTTGGTCTCCTAGCGGAACAGAACAAGGGCCATTTAACTACTGACTCAGTCCTCTTCTATGGTGTCAACTTGATACAGGCAAAAGGCACGAGAAGTCCCCCTCTAGGGTGTTTGGTCATTTGTAGTCTTAAACGTGGATTTCTTCTGCTTATACTTTTTGTCCTTTCAGAGGTATTGTGTGAACTAGTGGACCAACTCTCTGGTTTTTGAATCCATGATTTTGTATTGCTGTAGAATATTAGGGCAGGCCTTGTACTTGCTGTCGGTGTCGTGCGTCTTGGTGAGTATCTGAGCTTGTAAGGGGAAGGTCTCGTCCAGTTCTATTTCTTTGTCTGTTACTGAGTCTAATGTCTCGGTAGCTGTCACCAGCAGTGGAGCTTTTCTTCCTTGTTTTGTGCGAGCTGGTTAAGGGGTAAAGCAGTGTGAGCAATGTCGGTTATTCTATTTTTCCTTGGACCGGTAGGGAAGTAATCGAGGTGTAACTTCCTCAATCGTTTAAGTGAGTAAGGCGGTCAGCCTATTCCTCTTTCTTTTTCCGTGGTACCTTTTCTTCTGTAGTAGGGCCTTTCCCTTGCTATCTTAGACCAGCCTAAAAAGCCTTGGCCCATTCCTTGTTCTTCAATGGGGAGTCATTCTTCTCTTATTTCTCCTGGTTGGGGTGAATTCATTCTTAGTGGTCCAATCCCGTACCCCTCCGGTCTGGCAAGGAATCAAATCAGTACGTAACTGAGGCAAGGCAATCGTTTCTTTAAGTCAGTGTGCTCCAGTCTAGGTATTTGATGACCCGGAAAGGGAAGTCCGGCTAACTCTATATTTAATTTTTATTGACTATATAATATAGGGGCAGGTCTCGTTCTGTTGAAAGTGTTCGTAGCGCTGCTGGTTTAGTTCCCCACTCGGATTGTCGGGGGAGGGGAATTGCACATTTGGTTTGAAACTCTCTATCTAAGAGTCTTAGGTTCTAGAAAACCCTATAGTAAGATGAAAGCTTAGTTGAGTTCAGTTACGCCAAGTAATTGCATATAGAGAAGTGAAGTAGCCGTTGAAGCAATAGAAATCTCATAAGAGAAGAGGGTCGAAATAATAGTAGGAACGAAGGGAAGAATCGACAAGGAAGGAAAAAAAAAAAAAGTACACCTAACTATTTGATAAAAAAAAGTACACCACACTAGTTGATAGCCTTTAGAGGTACTGAATGTCTAGGCTCCCTGTCTCTTGGAAAAGCTTCCAATCATGTCCCCTCCACATCATATAGGTCATCTCCGCAATTAGGAAGACCCGAGGGCCAAGAACCGGGATTCTCTAATCCTCATAAAAGAAGTAGAGTTTGTTCACAAGGTTGGGTTGTGATATATATAAAGTGTGCCGCGAGTGAAAAGTTTGCTGATGGGGGAGAGAGAAGGAAAGGCCGAAACGAGATTGCCATTCCCGGCTCGGGTCTGCTTCAAAAGGAAAGGCGCGCCGCCACGAGCGTAGCCCAAGCCTTTCAACAATATCAAATCAGACTTTATGGGAAGTCTCGTTGTGAAGAAAGATTTGTTATGGTGTTCTACATCATCCTACATTGGGGAATGCGGAGAAGCCCCTTAGGGCTCCAACTCGCCTCACCTGATTTATTCCGAGTGTATTACCACTCAGAGAGGGGGGCGTCAAAGTCAGATCAAGGAGGAAGATCGCTGTTCTGCCGGTAGGAGTGCGGCTCCTATAGTTCCCTGCTATATCGTAGACTGATCGGGGTCCCCAGTCCCCTTTTGACGCGGCGTCGATGTCGACACAGATAGGGCATGAAGGTACGAGTCCTTCGAGGGTTGAGTCAAGTTTTGCCCTGCCTATCATGGGCACCCCACGACCGCACGGATGCTGTAATTCAATCTTCTCGTCTTTGTAGACCTTTTTTTATGTTAAAAAAGCGCTTCCTTTTCTTAAGCACGCAGGTTAGGTTGATAAAGGGTGTTCTCCGTTTTGGAGACCGCTCTTAACGGGTTTGATTTCATTTCTTTCATCATCCCGTTAAAGTATTGTCGCGAGCCAAGTAGAGTGTAGAAGATTTACAGGTAACCGCGAGGATAATTGCATCCAGGGCCCGATCTACTACTGACTTTACCTTCCCCTAACATTGATTTTACTCCCATCCCCATGCGGATTTGGCTCTACCATAATAAGACATATAGTCTCAGGCAAAGGAACACTAATCTACTTCACTTCCTTTTTGTACTTTCGCGCCCCTCCCTATAATGCTGGACTATACTTGTAGTCGTTAGAACAACAACTGTGTACCAGCGCCTTTCTCTTATACGTGCGGAGGAGGCGGGCATCTTTTTGACTTATTGTTGGCAGGCGGAAAGTTCGAACTAACTACCCACACATCCACCGCCCACCTTTCTTAACACTGAACATAAGTTTCTGTACCTGACCTTCTGGCTTGAACAAGAAGGCGACCTACTAAATGAATTCAATGCGAACTATTATCCCGTTGCTTTCTACTTCACTGAGCGAATAACAACACTATATGTTAGCGATTATGAAACCTACTTGACAGGGGATCTGATTTCGTTACTCGTTGCCCACCCACCTTAGACTTAGAGAAGTGTAACTCGCTCCTACCGGTAACGACTACAAAAGCTCTATGCCCACCCGCACACCTTGACTGCCCTGTTATACCGGGGGCCCCGTTACTCGGAAACAAGCCTGAGAACGACTCTTATCCGCCATTATGTTTACCTGGTCAAATGCCGTCGTTTATGATGGGTCGGTCCCCTTTGACTCTGCCCGCCAACCCCCTTCCGCCCTCTTTTATTTCATCCCTCTCGCTCTCCTAAAGAGGATCCGCTGGGGTATGCCCGACGTCACATCCCTTCTAGCCGTTATTCGTGATTGATATGGTGCCTGTCAATGTCTTTCGGGACTCTTTCAAACTTCCAAGAAAAGCCATCTCTAGTAGACCTGCCAATCAATATTATGCCATACTTTTATATCGGCTTGGCTTTCTTTCCTCTCTAGCACAGCACACGCATAGCTGCCTCACATCGACATCGAGTATGCTCGCAATTCGCTTATACCCATTATACAAACGAATTTTGAGAAGTAGAGCGGAACCTGGATGATTTCTATCTGTGAAGGATCTTTCCTATTGAGTAGGGGTCGTGCTTTTGCTTCTACAAAAGGGAATCAAAAAAAGAACTCCTTTGAGACTGGCCCTCCACCTTAATAAGATGGATTATACCTTCCTTAGTTTTCATATCAAGCACACCCCCTGTGGGAAAGACGGCGGATAGGGCCACGAAGCGCCCAACGACTTGAACTTGAGGATCACAACGAACTATATACTTATCTGGTGGATGCGCGTCTTGGACTATTTTACCTCGATATAGAAATCTCGTAAGATAAGAAAGTTC
>Ga0302046_10000027_pt1 | contig 143068 bp, 143 predicted proteins | sample RVTome_11_FD_200261 | JGI IMG/M metagenome (GOLD analysis project Ga0302046, IMG submission 200261) | Soil microbial communities from uranium-contaminated site in the Upper Colorado River Basin, Wyoming, United States - RVT147D111 (version 2) ... | reverse complement strand
CGTCGATTCCACGACCACCGTTGCCCCCCGCTTGAGGTTCGAGCCCACCGTCTCGACTGCGGCTTCGAGCGCGCGGTAGTCCGGCTTCCCCGCGTGCGTGTCGAATGGCGTCTGCACGTTGATCGTGACGAAGTCCGCCTTCCGGATCGCCTTCGGGTCCGTCGTCGCCTTGAGCTTGCCCCCGGCGACGGCCCTCGCGACCATCGGCGCCAGCCGGGGCTCCTTCCCCTTGAGCGGCGACTTCCCCGCGTTGATCGCGCGGACCTTCGCCTCGTCCACATCGTAGCCGACCACGTCGAACCCCGCACTCGCCAACTTCGCCGCCAGGGGGACGCCCACATAGCCGAGGCCCACCACGGCAATCGTGCGGACCTTCACGGGGCGCTCACCTCCTGGCAGGGTTTATGCGGTCACGGTGGGTTTTCCGCCCCCTGGGGGGGCGTGCATGAAGGTCAAGATCGGCAAGGGGTGCTTCGTCGACCCCGCCGCCATCGTCGGCCACCCGGGCAAGAAGCACCGGGCGGCTCTCGTCAGCGGAACCCCCGAGGGGCTTGCCAACATCACGCTCGGCAAGGACTGCCTCGTGCGGGCCGGCACCATCATCTACGAAGGCGTGACCCTCGGCGACGGGACGCAGACCGGCAACCGCGCCGTCATCCGCGAGCACACGAAGGTCGGCAAGGGGTGTCTCGTGGGGACGGACACGGTCATCGAGGACGAGTGCACCATCGGGTCGCGCGTCATCATCCAAACCGGGGTCTACATCCCCACCGGCTGCCGGATCGAGGACGGCGTCTTCATCGGCCCCCGCGCCTGCCTCACCAACGACAAAGCGATGGGCCGGGGCGCCTGGAAGCTCGAGCCCGTCACCATCCGTCGCCACGCCCGCATCGGCGCCAACTCCACCGTCCTCCCCGGCGTCACCGTCGGCGAGGACGCCGTCGTCGGGGCCGGCGCCGTCGTCACGCGCGACGTCGCCCCCTCCACCGTCGTGGCGGGCAACCCCGCGCGCGTGCTGCGCCGCCTGCGGGCCAGCGAGCGGGCGCGGCGGGCGTAATGCTCCCACGCCCCGCCCCGGCCCCCAGCCGACGTTCCAAAGTTGGCCAGAGGGCCGCCGGTCCGAGACCGGGGCGGGGGTGGGTGGGGGTTCGACCGCTGGAAGAAGCCCTCGAAGGGGATCCTTGTTCGGCGACCCCGTGGAGAAGGAGGCGGCGGGGGCTGCTCGCCCCCACCGTCGTCAGGGAATGCGCGATGCGAATTCGAGGTGGACCAGGGATAGCAGCCGACACCTCATGTCTGGGAGAAGGGCCGGGCTCCTGCACCCGCGCACCCCCCTCACCGGGGTTGCCCCCTCCGCTCGGGCGCGGGGCTTCGGCTCGCCCTTGGGTTCGCAGGGGGTCTCGCGCACGCGCGGAGCCCCACGTCCCATGCTTGGAGGGCCGACCGACCCTCTGGCCGGGCAGTGAGTGCATGGCTCGGGATTTGAGCGTTTCGCGTCCTGGCTCACGTCGAACACGATCGTGCCGTGCGCGCGGCGGCCAAGCGCCGCTCACCCGTACCCCATCTCCGCCCGCCGCACGGCACCCCCGAGCAGCTTCTCGACGACCGCATCGCCCGCTCGCGCTCCCCTGTAGATGGCGGCGCAGAAATGGCGAAAAGTGGCGGCCTAGAAATGGAGAACCCCCCTTCCACCCCCCTCCCTTCGAGGGGGGCGGAACGTATGCTTCGACTGGAACAATGGGAGCACATCCAGGAGCTGGCCCGGCAGGGCCTCTCCGTCAGTGCAATCGAGCGTGAGACCGGCTTCAACTGGAAAACCATCAAGCGGTACGTGGGCGGGCCGCCGTGGTCCCCCGGGCGCGCCCGGCACCTTCAGGCCACTCCCGTCCCCTCGAGCCGGAGCGCTCCCCCCAGGAGCACGTCGAGCAACGCCTGCGCGGCCTCCCGCTCCTCCCGGGACGCGGCATACAGCCGCATCCTCGTCCCCTCGCCCCCGAAGTAGAGCGTCGCCGCCACCCTGCCCGTCCACGGGCCCTCCCGCTGCGTTTCCCGCGAGTCCGCGGGCATCCTGACTTCAACGTCGAACCCGGGGACTGGCGGCTCCCGCGGGGTCATGACGAGATTCGGTAGGCTCGAGAGCGCCGCGTCCGCGGCGCCCGGGTTGCGCACCTTGTACTGCGCCCACCACTCGGGCACGCGCGCCCGCGCCGCCTTGCCCGAGACGTGGGCGGCCCAGTCCGCTGGCCCGCGGTGGGACGCCGCCGGGGCGCCCCGCTTCGTCGCCCGCTCCCGCCACAGCCGCCCCCTTGTCGCCACCGTGTTCACCCCAGCACCCACGAGATCGGCTTCGCGCCCCCGTGCCGCGGCTCCCGACGGAGGCCCCCCGCCTCACCCGCGCCTCACCCTCGCCTCTGGCTCTTCGCCGGCCGGAACTCCACCGGACTCCAGACCGTCGGGAACCCGCAAACGCCTGTCCGCGGGGAGTTCACGACGCGTGACATCACCTCCGGCCCGCACCGGTGCGCGGCGGCGCATCCCGCGCACGCCATCGCCTCGTCGCCCTCGCAGCCCACCGAGCAGATCCGCTCCGCGTACCTCCCGCATGCGCCGCAATTGAACACCGGCCGGTCGTTGCGCGCCAGCAGGTCCACCTTGCGGCGCCCCTGCATCACCGCCGGTCCGCGGCCCGCGACCTGCAGCCGCAGGTGCGTCGTGGAACCCAAGTCGTACTCGTACGCCAGCCGCACGCGGGGCCGTAGGACGTCCGCCAGCCGTGCCGCTCCCATCGGCGGCGCAGGGGGGCCGTACTCGCCGTCCGGCTCCAATTCGTACCGCGTGCCCGCGACCTCGAACGCGCTCAGGTGCCCGCAGCACTCGAGCCACGTCTCCCGCAGGATACCGTCCACGTCCGCCAGCGTCGCGTCCGCCCGCGCCTGGAGGTGCATCCAGTAGGTCGTGGGTCCTTCCCCCTGCACTCCCCCTTCCCCACGGCGGCGGTGCTCGCGGCCGGCGCGCGCGCCCTGCGCGGAGCGGCGGAGCGGCGACCCCGGCGGGGACGCCCGCCGCATCCTCCGGACAACGCGCCGCTATTGCGCGCGAGCGGCGCCTCAGTGTTCGGCCGGGACGGACCGGTCCCATGCCTGGCGCGCCACCTCGGGGGGCAGCCCCCGTCCCCGCCCCTCGGCCGCCGCGACCCGCGGCTCCAGGTCATCGAGCAGCCGGACGAGGTCCTGGGGCGCCGTAAGCCGGTGGCGGGCCGCCGTGGCCGACGACCCGACGTGGACCGACCACGCGTTGGGCGGCAGCGCACGGAATAGCGTCTCGTCCGTCGCGTCGTCGCCCGCTGCGAACTCGAAGTCCCACGCGCCCCCCGCAAGGTGCGAGGCGTAGAACTGGCCCTTCGTAATCCCGGCGCACCGGACCTCCACGACCCCCTTGCCGGCCTGCACCGCAGCGTCCGTGCTCGCGGTCAGGTTGACGAGCGTGTCGAACAGCTCGCGCGCCGCGTCGTTGGCGATCGGCCCGTTCGCGCGCCGGTAGTGCCACGCCAGGCAGTAGTCCTTCTCCTCGATGAACGAACCCGGGATGCGTTGCACGGTAAGCTGCATCACGCCCCGGAGGACCTCCTTCCACGTCCCATCGGCGCGCGGGGCGGCCTCCCACGGTTCGCCCGAGGCGGCCCGGAACCACGCCCCGTGTTCCGCGCAGAGGGCCACCCCGAGGTCGCCGAACCACTCCTCGAGGATGGGACGGGGGCGGCCACTCACGATCACCACCTCGTTTCCATCGCGAGCCGCAAGCCGGCGCAGGAGGCCGGTCATCTCCGCCGGGGGGGCGGCCCGCACGGGGTCGTCGACGAGCCCCACGAGCGTCCCGTCGTAGTCGAGCAGCAGCAGGCGGCGGTGCGCCTCCTCGTACGCCCTCACCAGCTCGCGGCGCGGTTCGGGGCCAAGCGGCCGCGTGCGCAACCCCTCGCCTACCGACACCGCGTGGTCGAGCCGCTCGAGGAACCTGCGCCCCCACGCCCGTGCGTCCCCCGCCCGGAGGCGCCGGACCATCGGGTCGCTGCGGGCCCTTCGCTCCGCGGCGTCCATCGCAAGCGCACGTGCGATGGCATCGGCGACCTCCGTCGGCCGGTACGGGTGGACGATGAGCGCCTCGAGGAGCTCCTTCGAGGCCCCCGCGAACTCGCTGAGGATGAGCACGCCGGGGTCGTGGGCGCGGGCAGCCAGGTACTCCTTCGCGACCAGGTTCATCCCGTCGCGGACCGGCGTGATGAGCGCCACGTCGGCGCGCAGGTAGAGGGCACGCAGCTCCTCGGGGCGCAGGTAGCGGTAGACGTAACGGATGGGCGTCCACCCGACCGATGCAAAGGACGCGTTGATGCGCCCGACGGCCTCGTCGATCTCCCGCTTGAGGTGCTTGTAGGTCCTTACCCCTTCGCGGGACGGCGAGACCGCGAGGACGTGCGCGTACTTCCCGTGCCACTCGGGGTGGTCGCGGAGGAAGCGGCCGATCCCCTTCAGCTGCGGCAGGACGCCCTTCGTGTAGTCGAGCCGCTCGACCGAGAACGAGACCTTGGTCCCCTCGAAGCCGTCCCGGACGGCCGCAAGCTCCGCCTGGACCGCCGGCTGCGCGCGGGACCCCGCATAGTCCTCGAAGTCGATTCCGAGGGGGAAGACATCCGCGATCACCGCCCGCTCCGCGAGCGAGACGAGGCCGTTCAGGTTGTCGTGGCCGAGGAACCGCCGCACGCAGGCGAGGAACGCCTGGAGGTAGTCGTAGGTGTGGAAGCCGACGAGGTCCGACCCGAGCATTCCGCGGAGGACCTCGCGGTGCCAGGGTAGCACGCGGAGGACGTCCGGGGGCGGGAACGGGACGTGCAGGAAGAAGCCGACCTTCAGGTCGGGGCGACGGTCGCGCAAGATCTGGGGAACGAGGAACAGGTGGTAGTCGTGCACCCAGACCGTCGCCCCCGGGCCCGCCACCTGCTCGACCTTCCGCGCGAAGAGCTCATTCGCCTCGCGGTAGCCGTCCCAGTGCGCGTCGAGGAACTCCGCGTGGCCGGGCAGGGAGTGGAGGAGCGGCCAGAGGGCCCGGTTGGCGAAGCCGTTGTAGTACCGGCGCACGAGCGGCCGCGGGAGGAAGACCGGGGAGCACACAAATTCCCCGTTCAACCTCCGCTCGACGTGGGCTTGCAGGTGCGGCGGCACGTAGCCGGGCCACCCGATCCACCGGAGCGGCTCTCCCCGCGCGAAAGCGGCTACGGCGTTTGCGAGGCCGCCGGCCGTGGGTTGCATCTCCGGGGATCCGGCCGGCCCGCCACGGAAGGCCACCGGCAACCGGTTCGAGACGACGTGTATCGTTGGCTCACCCGCTTGGAGAAGTCGGCTCGAGGTGGGGTCTTGGCGGTGCGGACGCGCTCATCACCCTTCAACTTGCCGTCGCACCCGCCCTGTGCATTTGCGTTTCGGCCGCGCGTGCGGCGCCCCGCACCATCTAAGTGGACGGTGCGGTTTTGCGCCCGGGCTTCGGGATGTCGGGGGTTGAGCGCGCGCAGCGGCGCGGGGTCGGGTCGGGCCTGGCGAGTTCGCCCTCGATTTCCTCGCGGCCTTCGGCGACGTGAAGGCGCTCGCGATCTTGGTGACGGCGACGAACATCGGCGGCGTCCTCTACGGGGTCTATTACTAATGGGACCAGCTGCTCGCCACGCCGCTTTGCCTGCTCCCGTTCGTCCCCGATTCCCCGGCCGGGCCGTTCCCCATGGTAATCATCTACGCGCGCGGGTAGTTCCGCGACCGGCGCCGCTCGCCGACGCTCGAGGTGCAAGCCTTCTGCTTCCTCGTCAAGCACGGCGTATGGACGGTCATCGCCTTCGGGCTCTACTCCCCTGAAAGTGACCTGAGTCCAGCGTCGCCTTCAACGCTCGCACCCCCACCCCGCGGCAGGCTACCCTTCTCCCACGAGCCGCCGCAGCCGATGTGCGGCCGCCCGGAGGTTGCCCGCGCGGTACGCGGTCTTGCGCGGGTGCACGCCAAGGACCCACACCTCGTGGCCCTCGACAGCGTAGAACACACGCGAGTCGTTGTCGGCGTGGGGGCGGTACCTCCGCAGCGGCTCCTCGCCCTCGACCTTCTCGGCGCGGCGGCCGGGCGGGCTGAAAGGGTCCGCACCGAGCACGGCCTCGACCTCGTCCATGAGGGCCTCGGCGTCGTCGCGTTCGGCGAACTCGGGCACCGCTTCGGGCGCATACCGGACCCGGTACCGGCGCTCGCCGCGCGAGAGGGGGCGCTCGCGCGCCAACGGAATCACCCGCGCGCCCGTAGCGCACGGACCCGCTTACGCGCTTCGGTCGCCGACAAGAGGGAACCGGGCCGCGCACGCGCCTTCCGGTAGCGCTCCCTCGCGCGCGCGGCAGCCTCCGCGTACTGCGCGTCCAGGAAGTCCTTGATCACCTGCTCGAAGCGCGCCGGGTCGACGCTCTCCAAGAGCACCACGAGGTACTGGTCCCAGGTGAGCGCGTCGGGCTTCAGCTCGCCGAGTTCCCTCTTGACCTCGGGGGCAAGGGTGATGGTCGTCATGCAATTGTCCGCAATTGAAGGTGGCCTTCTCCATATTTATAAGTACCCACCTCTCGCGCTTGGGCGTAGGCGCGACGCTCGCTGCCGGCCCCCGCGCCTGCCTCACCAACGACAAGGCGATGGGCCGCGGCGCCTGGAAACTCGAGCCCGCCCCCATCCGCCGCCACGCCCGCATCGGCGCCAACTCCACGATCCTCCCCGGCGTCACGGTCGGCGCGGACGCCGTCGTCGGGGCCGGGGCCGTCGTCACGCGCGACGTCGCCCCCCGGACCGTCGTCGCGGGCAACCCCGCCCGCGTGCTGCGGCGGGTGCGGCCGGGCGAGCGGGCGCGGTGAGGGGGCGCGGGGCCCCGGGCGGACGGATCAGCGGAGGGCCCGACCAACCCACGTCTGCTCCAAGGGCGGACGCAAGCACACCGCCTCAAACCGGAGCATCGGTAGCCCCACGAGGTTCTCGTCGACCTCGGGACCCTCGGGGAAGTGCGCCTCCACCACGCGCCACTTCCCGCCGATGAGCGCCTGGAGGCCGAACCGCTGTGCGCGGACGGCCGCTCCCCATTCGATCCATGAGCGCTCAAAGGGGACACCGCCCGCGACGAGCGCGTCGCGCAGAGGCCGGGCCAAGATGAGGTCGTACTCGCACCCCGTGTCGACCACGAAACTCGCCTTCGCAGGGCCCGGCAACGAGGGCCAAAAGACCTCGATGTCCAGCACCGGCGTGTCGATCCCGCGCCGCGTCCGCTTGAACGGGTGCCGGGCCTCAATCCACGTCGCGCACCGCTCCACGCCGGCGAACCCCTGGAGGAGGAGGGGTCGAGGTCCAAACGATCGGGTTGTCCACGAGGGCCCCGCGACGCCACGAGGGGGGCGGCACCCACGGGGTGCTGCCCTCCGGCCCTTCCGGCCCGACTTCCGCCAGAACGGGAACCCAGGCTCGCTCATGGGCGCCGCCGACCTGGGCAAGCAGGAAGGGCCGTTTCCCGCAAAGGCGCACGCCCTCCCGGTAGGCCTCCTCCTCGCTCCCGAAATCGCCGACCACCGCGCGGCCCCGGATCACCAAGTACCGGCCCCCAAGCCGGCGGCGCAGGTCGTCGCGGGAGGCCTCGAGGAAGTCCATCTCCTCGCGGACGCGCGCTGCCACGGCCATCCGTCCTCTCTCCGTCATGGCGTGCCTTCCGCCCTATTTGGTCTCAGCCTGATAGATATCACGATTCTCTCCTCCCCTCATCGCAACCCGGCGGCGCCGCGCCATGGGGGCCCGGGCGCGCCACGCGTAATGCTCCCACGCCCCGCCCCGGCCCCAAGCCGACGTTCCAAAGTTGGCCAGAGGGCCGCCGGCCCGAGACCGGGGCGGGGGTGGGTGGGGGTTCGACCGCTGGAAGAAGCCCTCAAAAGGGATCCTTGTTCGGCGACCCCGAGGAGAGGGATGCGGCGGTTACAGGTGCGCAGACCTTGGGCGGCCCGCACGAGGCCATGCGATCCTCCGGCGCCCCGCCATCTACAGGAGGACCGCCAGACAAGGACCGGGTGATCATGAACAAGCAAACGCCTCTTCGCACGAGGCCCCGGGCTCCCCGCGAGCGCACCCTGCCTTCCGAGGGGCGACCCCGCCGACCGGCCGCGGCGCCTTGAGACCATTGAGCCCATGGGGCCACGAACGGAGCGTGGACCCGGGTGCCGCCTGCCGGCCCCGGAATAATCACGGAGCGGGCGATTACCATCACGTGAGGTTCATGCCCCCTCGCAACGAAAACCCACCGTGAGGTACCGCCTGCGGTGGACGCCCGAATCCATCCTGCACATCGCCCCCCACGGCCTCCTTCCCTCCGACGTGGAGGAGGCGCTCGAGGGCAGGATCTACACCCGGAGGCAGGGCGCGACCATGGTGGCCGTCGGCCGCTGCAACCGAGGGACACTGTTCATCGTGCTCGCCCCCTCACCGGTGCGCAAAGGGTTCGCCGATGTCGTGACCGCACGGCGGGCGACGTTTGCCGAAAGACGCTTATTCTGGAAACGAGGGAAGTCAACCGATGCGGCGCGTCAAGATCCGGACGGTCGAGGACATGATGGCCCTCCCCCAGGGCGAGTGGGTCGAGGTCCCGGACGGCCTCGACCTCGAGGTCGTGTACGAAGGGACGGTCAAAGTCGAGAAGGACAAGCTGACGGTGGAGGTCCCCGGGGGCGCCGCCAAGGAGCTGCGCCCCTGGACGGGGGGGCCGCTCACCGCGAAGCTCTCCCAGGGCCGCCTCATCATCGAACGGCGCGCGCGAAAGCGCCGCCAGCGAAGGCGGACCCGCGCGCGATCGTGAACTCGGCAGGAAATGCGCGGGAGCGCTTCTCCCGGACCGCCCGACGTGCGCCGCCACCCGGTTGGCTGCCTGCATTCTTCCGAGCCCTCGGGCTCCCCGCCCCGCGCCCTCCCCTCACGGGGGGTCGAGTCCCCCTCCGACCGGACGCGCGGCTGTGGAGCCACGGACCGCGCCGGGGGCACCGCGCGCACACCTCGTGCGCACGCTGCCCCACACGGGCCCATGGGAGAAGGCCGACCGGCCCCCTGGCCGGGCGGGGAGTGCATGAGAGGGGATTTGAGGATTTCGCGGATGGATTTGCGTCGAACACGATCGTGCATGGGGGCCGACCTCCTGGACCCCCTGCGGGGCACGCCCGTCCCGGCGCCCCGCGCCGCCTGGGGGCACCGGTCTCAGTCCACCCCCGTCCCCTCGAGCCGGAGCGCTCCCCCCAGGAGCACGTCGAGCAGCGCCTGCGCGGCCTCCCGCTCCTCCCGGGAGGCGGCATACAGCCGCATCCTCGTCCCCTCGCCCCCGAAGTAGAGCGTCGCCGCCACCCTGCCCGTCCACGGGCCCTCCCGCTGCGTTTCCCGCGAGTCCGCGAGCATCCTGACTTCGACGTCGAACCCGGGGACTGGCGGCTCCCGCGGGGTAACGACGAAATTCGGCAGGCTCGAGAGTGCCGCATCCACGGCGTCCGGGTTGTGCACCTTGTACTGCGCCCACCACTCGGGCACGCGCGCCCGCGCCGCCTTGCCCGAGACGTGGGCGGCCCAGTCCGCTGGCCCGCGGCGGGACGCCGCCGGAGCGCCTCGTTTCGTCGCCCGCTCCCGCCGGATCCTAGTCCTCGTCGCCAGGGTATGCCCCCCCCTTTCGTCTCGGCTTACTCCCCGGTCACCGTCTCCTCGGACGCCGTCGTCGGGGCCGGGGCCGTCGTCACGCGCGACGTCGCCCCCCGCGCCGTCGTGGCCGGCAACCCCCCCCGCGTCCTGCGGCGGATGCGGGCCGGCGAGCGGGCGCGGTAATGGACAGGATCGCGCGCGACCGGTGTCCCCCAGGGGCGCATCTGTTAGGTCGACCCGAGCGGCTACAGCCCGGGCGGCTCCAGTGCACACTGGCCCCGGCCGTGGGCCCGCGCCCGCCGTGCCGCGAGTTCCGCCTCCTTCCAGGAGTTGAGACCTCGTCGCAGCGCGTCGGGGTCGCTGAAAGCCGCCCTAACGTCCAGAGCCCCGGCCCCCTTTCTTGGTTCGTCCACTGCTACCCCGTCCTCGGTTTCTCCCATCGGGGACGTGATACTTTACGATATGCACGCCGGATCCGGAACGGACGTAGTGCCGGAACCATCGCTTCATGACGGGCCATTGGTCGCGGACCCTGGGATCCCATGGTGAAAGCACGAATTCCGACCCCAGGATCTGGCCAGCCTCAGCAAAGGTTATCGAGTAGTCGTGAGTCGGCAGGTGTTCCGTCAGGTGTTCGACGATTCCCGGTGCACGGTCACGAAAGCTCGGGTTCGACGCGAGGATAGCCTCGGCGTGTGCTTGCATCAGGTTCGCCGCGTCGACCCACTCTTGGAACTCGACGGGGTCGAGCTTGTTCGCCATGGCCTTGAGGGGGAACGGGGCGTCGTCCTCCGCCGTCTTGCTGAAGAGCTCGTTCAAAGCCGACAGGCTCCGAACCATGGCGTTCACCGACACCTGGATCCCGTTCCTCTCAAGCTGCACATCGATGGGAGAAAGGTGGCTCAACGGGCCCATAACGATCCTGTTTCCCGTAAGCGCCAGAAGCGTCCCTCCGCTCGCTGCGATGTGCGGAACAAAGACCGTGATGTCCCTAAACGAATCGCGGATCGCCCGCGCGATCTTGAACGATGAGGAAACGCCCCCTCCCAGCGAATTGACGAGCAAGCAGAGCTTGCTGACGCCTGCGGTCGTGAGGGCTTCGATGGCATCTTCAACCTCGAGTTCGTCGGCGAACCCGATGCTGGCGAATTGAACCTTGGACGGCGAGAACTGCTCGGGCTGGTAAGGGGCAATGAAACAGAGCGCACCAGAGCCCCTCGGCAACCACCGGTTCAATTCCTGGACTACGTGGGGGTCCTTCTCCGCCAGCGGGGGCGACCGAGTCCGGCCTAGCCCCCGGCGTCCGGCGGTAGCCACGGCGCTTCGAGGAGGATCAATCATCGCCACGCCCGCCGAGGTTGTTGTGGCTATGGCCGCACGCTTGACAGATGAAGGCATCGGGAGATCCATCACGCCCGCTGTGATGCATCATCACACCGGGGGCGTGCCGCCCCAGGACCGAAGTTCCCACTTGGAGGGCTCGGGAGCGACCTGAGCGAGAACCGAACCGCCATAGCGGACATGGACCTCCACGCGCCCGATCGTGCTCCTTGCGCGCCCACGCCCGCATCGGCGCCAACTCCACCATCCTCCCCGGCGTCACCGCCGGCGAGGACGCCGTCGTCGGGGCCGCCGCCGTCGTCACGCGCGACGTCGCTCCCCGCACGGTCGTCGCGGGCAACCCCGCCCGCGTGGCTAGCGGCGGGTGCGGGCCGGCCGAGCGGATCGGGCCCCGCTAGCGCACCTGCCGGGGGGCCGGCACGGCGACCCATACATTTATTGCCAGGGTCATACCACAGTAGTACCCGGGAACATGGCCGCATCCAAGCTATCCATCAGTCTCGCCCCCGAGGTCGACCAGGCCCTCGACGTCCTCGCCGCCCGCTCCGGACAGGCGAAGTCCGCCCTCATCGAGGTCGCACTCCGCGAGAACCCCCTCGTCGCCAAGTACATCGAGGTCGTGCGTGCGGAGATGCACGCGGAACCGGCTGCCGTCCCGCGCCGCGAGGTCCGCGCGAAGGCTAAGGCGCAGCGAACCGCTCCACGCGCTTCACCATAGGGTAGAGCATTCCCCAACCCGCCTCCGCGCGTGGGGCCCCGTCCGCTGTGAACCCTTGGCGCTCATACCAGGCCCTCGTCGCCGGCGCCTCCACGCTCTCGAGTCGCAGCTCGCGCATTCCCAGTTGCTCCGCGAAGCCCTCAATCGCCGCAACGAGGACGGAGCCGGCCGGCACAAACGCGGATGGGCGGAGGAGGTCGTTCCGAACGAGGTAGTCGATGAACACGTCGGACGCTCGGACGGCGAAGCAGGCTGCCGCACTGATCTCGGATTCGTACACGCCAAGCAGCGTGAACTGACGCTCGGCCGGCGCATGGTACTCCAGGATCTCCTCGAAATCGACCCGCCCTCGCAAGGGGGGTCGAGGCTCGAAGGCCACCTTCTTGTCGCCCGGACCCGGAAACCTGGTCCCCGGTGGTGGGTGGAGCGGGCGGGTCACGGCGGCAACCCACCTTCGGTCGGCACCGCGAAACTGTCCGCGATGGGGGCCCGCAGCGGCTCGGACCACACCTCCAGCCGCAGGGCCGGCACCGCCTCGCCGCGCCGCGTCTGCAGGTACGGGTGAGACGACTCAACCCTCGTCTGGCACGCCTCTACGTCTACCCGCCCCTGGAGGGAGCGGGGTCGCGGTCTCCGTCGGCAGGTCGTCGATGAACTCCCCGCGGCGCCAGGAGTCATGGGGCACGAACTCCTCGACGCCTGCAGCCGCCGGTCCCACTTCAGCAAGGAGTGGGATCCATGCCCGCTCGCGCCCGGGCTCCATGTGCGCGATGAGGAAAGGTGCCGTACCGCAGGCCCGGACGCCTGCCCGGAAGGCCTCCTCCTCGCTCGCGAACGAACCCAGGACCGACCGCCGCTCGATCACCACATACCTTCCGAGGTGCTCGCGCAGCAGGTCCTCCCGCGTGGCCTCGAGGTAGTCGACCTCCTCGATCGCTCCCGCCGGAACCGCCATCCGCCTCGTCTCCATGGGAACCTATGGAAGGGGCTACTTGGTTACTCCTTGATAGTTATCCCTAAACCCTCGCACCATCGGTTTCCCGGGCCCGGCGGGGATTCCCCCCGTTGGGTCGGCCGGGCCAACTCGATCCCAAGATCCGCATTCACGCCCGCATCGGCGCCAACTCCACCATCCTCCCCGGCGTCACCATCGGCTCGGACGCCGTCGTCGGGGCCGGGGCCGTCGTCACGCGCGACGTCGCTCCCCGCACGGTCGTCGCGGGCAACCCCGCGCGCGTGGCTAGCGGCGGGTGCGGGCCGGCGAGCGGGCGCGGTGAGGCGGACCCCCTGTTCGGGGCTCAACCGGTCGACCGCCCGACCCACGTCTGCCCTAGCGGCGGACGCAGGCAGACGGCTTCAAACCGCAGCATCGGCATTCCCACCAGGTTATCGTCCGTCTCGGGAGAAAGGGGGAAGTACGCTTCGGCCTTCGTCCACCTTCCCCCCACCACCGCCCGCACGTTGTATCGCTCCGCCACGACCGGCCAACCCCATTGGATCACGACCCGCCGGCTCCGCACGCCTGCCGCCCGGAGCCGGTCCCGCAGTTCGGCCTCCATCACGAGGTCGAGGTCGCAGCCCGTGTCCACCACGAAGCCGTCTTCAAGCGGGGTGGGCATCGGCTCGGCCCAGACGCCGATCCTCAGCACGGGCACGGCGGGCCCCCGCCCGCTACCCTTGAAAGGTGGGCCCTCCGAGACGGGCAGCGCGCATCGTCTAACTTCCATCCTCCACCCGGGGAGGCGGGATGTCCATCTCGACGATCGGGTCGTCCACGAGTTTTCCGCGGCGCCACGAGTGCGATGGGATGAACCGGTCCTCGGGGACCGGCCCTTGGGCCCCCAACTCCACGAGGACCGGCACGAGCATCTGCTCATCCTCCGCGCCCAACCGCGCAATGAGGAATGGCAGCGTGCCTATCATCCTGACACCCTCCCGGAACGCCTCGTCCTCCGTCTCGAACGCGCCGACCAGAGCCTTCCCGTGGATCACGACGAAGCGGCCGGGGTGCTCCCGCCGGAGCTCGTCCTTCACCGTGTCGAGAAAGGCGATCTCCTCGGCAACGCCCGCTGGAGCCGACATCCGTCCCGTCTCCATCCCTCGCTGTCCCCCGTGAGCACTTAGCCCCTGCTTGATGGTTATCACGAAACCCTCATGCCCGTCACCGTCTGGGGGCACGACCGCCTCGGCGCCGCCTGCACGATCCTCCCCGGCGTCACCGTCGGCTCGGACGCCGACGTCGGGGCCGTCGTCACGCGCGACGTCGCCCCCCGCACGTGTCGTCGCGGGCATCCCCGCGCACGTCCTGCGGAAGGTGCGGCCGGGCGAGCGGGCGCGGCCGCGGTGACGGCCCGACCCGCCTACCCGGCCTTCGCCTTCGGGCGTCCGCGCGCCCGTGGCGCCCCGGGCCCGAACAGGCCCATCGCCTTCGCCATCCGCTCGATCGCCTCGTCGGCCTCGTCCGTCAGGAACTCGTGGCCGGCGCCGCAAACGTCCGCCGGGAAGTACCCGAAGAACTGCCCCTTGTGGTCGAACCGGACCAGCGTCCGCCGGAAAGGAGCCCCGCACTCCGGACAGTCCGGGACATCCGGTGGGCCCAGGTCGGGCATCGCGGGTTCGCCCATCGCTTCACCTCAGGTAGTGGACGGTGATCATGTAGATGTTGCGCGTCCCCGCCATCGACGGCCTCGGGCTTTGCAGGGGCGGCGGGAGATGGTGGTGTGGACACCCGCCCTTCGTGCCGGCATTTCTGGCCTTGCTGCCTGCCACATTCCCGGCAACCTCTCTCTGCGCCCGAACCCGGTCCAGGGCACATGCCTCAGCGCCTGCTTCGGCCCCCGCCCCCGCGGTGCGCCTCCCCGATGCCCTTCTTCACCTTCCGGTCGAGATCCTCCACGTCCTCCCGCGTGAGCCTGCTTCGGCGTGCCACCTCCCCCGCCGCCTCAAGCTCCTCCTCGGTAGGCGGCGGCTCGTCGAACTCGACGATCTCGTCGCCGATGAACTTGCCCCTCCGCCACGAATGGCTCGGGACCCACTCCGTGTCGTTTGGATCCCACGTGCCCCCGAGCTCGGACAGGCGCGGCGCCCAGGCCCACAGTCGGGCCTCGCCCTCCTCCTGCGACTGCGCCACGAGCGCTCGCTCCGGGCCGAACCGCCGGATTGCTTCGCGGTAGGCCTGGTCGAGCGTGCTGAACGCCGCGACGACCGCGCGGCCCCGGACAAGGAGGAACCCCGGCCCGTACTTCGCCCAGAGTTCCCGGGGCGCCGCATCGACAAACTCGACCTCCTCGTCGAGTCCTGCGGGTTGGCCCAGCCGCGGCATCCTCACTGCCTCCCGGCGCGCTGTGCCCACCAAGCGCTAGGCGAACGGCCGACGGTTGCAAAAATGCGTGCAGAATACAAAAATGCATCTCCTCGGACTGCAATTCTATGACAGGTGCTGCCTGACGACGGCCCCGTCGATCCCCCACTTGGCCGATCCCGCTGTTGACCGCCTGTGTGCAAAGTGCGGCAGGCACCCCGCCACCGTCCGGTGGGTCGGCGAAGGCGGGTTCCTCGCCTTTACGCATGGGATGTACGAGTGGTGGTGCAGGTGCTGCGCGGACCGAGAGCAACTGAACTACGCGCGGAAGATGGCACGGCGCATACCCCGGTTGCAGAAGGATCTGGCGAAGGCCCGGCGAACCTGCGGGAATTAGGCGCCGGCGCAGCGCGGCCGCCGGGGGCGTCGTTATGGGGGTTGTGCAGGCGCGGTCCATCGCAGCCGGCAGCCCCTCCGCGTCTTGCGAAAGGTCCGGCCGCGCTAACGGGCGCGATAGCACTCCCACGCCCCGCCCCTCCCCGAGCGCGCGCAACCGACGTTGGCCAGAGGGCCAGCGCGCCCGGGGCGGGGGTGGGTCGGGACCTCCGGAAGGAGCCCGAGTGACCTCAGGGAGCAAGCGACCCCGATGAACGGAACCTGTCGACCCTTAGGATGTGCCGGGGGGCATTCGACCGACGCTCGCATCCACGACCGCCCCCCGCCCAGCAGCTCCTCCACGAGCGCGTGCTCCCCCTCCTCGAAGGTCTTTACGTGGAGGCGCATCCACGTCCGCGTCGCGTCGAAGTAGAGGATCGCCAGCGTGCCCTCCAGGTCCGACGTGTACCGCGCGTTCGCGCGCGAGTCGGCCATCATCGCCACCTCGACGGGGTACCCCGGGATGCCCCCCGGCCCCGCCACGAAGTTCGGCGGGCCGCCGAGCGCCACGCGCACCGCATCGTGGGTGACAACGCGCGTGTCCGTCCACCGCGCGCACCCCCGCGAGGGCCCCGGGCGTTCCTGCCCGGTCGCTACTCCCTCTCGGCAGCGTGCTGCGGCAGGACGCTGGCGGCCCACCGGTGGAGGCGACGAACGCGGTCGACCACGAGGTCGGCCTCCTCGTCGGTCGGCAGGCGGTCGTCGTAAGCCATGGCATACTTGAGCTCAATCACGCGCGCGAATTGCTTGGCGTGCTCTCCGGCTCCATGCGCGCCCGACCGTCTCAGCAGGTCGACCGCCTGGTCGTGAGACTGCCCGGTGGCGACGCGGCCGAGAAACGCGCACGTGACGGCGTCCACAAGCGCGATCGCGCATTGAACACCGTCGACGCCCGCAGCGACCATGTCGCCAGCCTCGGAGGATCGGTTCATGCCCCGGAGCAACTGTTCGGCACGGCCAAGGAAATGGCGGTACCGTTCCCTCTCGACCGGGCGGCTCCGCACGGTCGTCATCGCGAGGCCCCCGGTCACTGGAGTCTGGCGTATAGGAGATCGCCGGGGTCCTTCACTTTGTGGAGGGGCTCCCCCTCTTTCTCGGCCTGACCAACGAATCCCCGACCGCGGCGCGAACGCCGCTCCCTTGTCGTGAGGACGATGACGTTGAGGGGGTTGCCAAACCGCTCGCGGACCTCCTCGGCAAACGCTTCCTTCCTGGGACCCAGCCGTTCCCGCACCGTCTCGTTCTCCACGACCAAGAGCAGGTCCACGTCGCTGTCGGGCTCCTCCGCTCGGCGGGCCACGGAGCCGAAGAGCCAAGCCTCCCGGACGCCGCTGAGGCCATCCGCCCACCTCTTGATCGACGCGCGCAGCTCGGTCTGGGCGGCCGTGTCGATCTCGAACAGCCCCGAAAGGCGCTCGACCAGGAAGTGCTTGCGGTCGAGCTTCCAGAGGTGAGCGGGCCCCACCGTCCGACGGTCAACGAGACCCTCAAGCTCCAGCGCACGCAGCCGCTCGATCACGCGCAGCGGAGGGGCCTTGGCCAGCGCCGCGATCTCGCGGCCAGTCATCTCGCGCTCGGGGTGGGAAAGGAGCACGCTGAGCGTCCGGATGGCCGTGCGGCCTGCGAGGAGCCGTTCGGGGACCCGCGTGAATTTCATTGTAATCTCCTGATTACATTTGTAACCATCTGAGTATATAGAGGCTCGCTTGCCGCGCCTGCGAGTGAGCGCAGCCGTGCTTTCACCGCTCCTCCCATCTCTCCAACCGCAGCGCCCGCGGCAACACGCCGGCCTGCGTCCCTCGAGTCGGCGACCAGCCGCACCTTGAGCCGACCGTCCGCGCGGGCAACCCGCGCGAAGTTGGCGACCCCCGAAAGCGCCGCCCGCGCCCCGTCGGCGAAGAGGACCCGATCGAGAACCCGGCGCTCGGCCGCCCGATGGAACGCCCTCCCCTAGATGGGCGCCTGGCCGAGGAGCCCGGCAGGTCGACCCCGCTTTCCTCCGCGCGCACGCCCGCATCGGCGCCAACTCGACGATCCTCCCCGGCGTCACCGCCGGCGAGGACGCCGTCGTCGGGGCCGTCGTCACGCGCGACGTCGCCCCCTCCACGGTCGTCGCGGGCAACCCCGCGCGCGTGGCTAGCGGCGGGTGCGGCCGGCCGAGCGGGCGCGCCGCGCATAATGCTCCCACGCCCCGGCCCGGCCACCAGCCGACGTTCCAACGTTGGCCAGAGGGCCGCCGGCCCGAGACCGGGGCGGGGGTGGGTGGGGGTTCGACCGCTGGAAGAAGCCCTCGAAGGGAATCCTGTTCGGCGACCCCGAGGAGAGGGAGGGGCGTCCTGTGCCCCGGCAGGCGGCCCCACGGGAGGCGCCTGCAAACGCGCGGCGGAAACGCGACTCGACCGATCGTGAACAACGGGCCCCCAGCACGGAGCTCCCCGTGCCCGTCCTTGCGATTCGCGGGGCCCGCTAGAGGCGCCCCTTGTCCAGGGGCAACGCTTGCCCCCCGACGACGCGGATCCCCGTGCGCACGCGTATGAGGACGCGACGTTCCGCCACCCAGTTGTAATGCCGGTTCGCGAAGGGCGACTGGCCGGGGTTGAGCGTCCGGCCCCGATCGGAGCCTACGATGGCCTTTTGGGCCACGATGTTGCCGTGCTCGTCCACCGGGAAATCAAGGCGCTTCGTCATCCTTGGCCACCGCCCAACCCTTCTCCATGAACTCCGCGACCGCCCGCTCCACCGACTCAAGCGTCAGGTCGTTCCGCGCGGCGAATTCGACCGGCTCGACCTCCCGCCCGGCGCGAAGGTCGTCGAAGAGGAGCGACCGCGCGCGCCCAAGGTCGGCGCCCGGGTCGCGCCGCACCGACCCCATGCTCCGCTCGAGCCGCTCGACCCTGCGTTCCAGCCGCTTGAACTCCGCCTGCCCGGCCACGCTCCGTCGCCTCAGGAACACGTTTCTCGGCCGGCGCTACTTGAGACTTGCGTGATAGGTATCGCTCCACCCTCACCGGACCGGCTTCGGACGGTCCCTGCACGCCCGCAGAGCCCCCGGGCTCCTGCACCCGCCCACCCCCCTCACCGGGGTTGCCCCCTCCGCTCGGGCGCGGGGCTTCGGCTCGCCCTTGGGTTCGCAGGGGGTCTCGCGCACGCGCGGGGCCCCACGTCCCATGCTTGGAGGGCCGACCGACCCTCTGGCCGGGCGGGGAGTGCATGGGTGGGGATTTGAGCGTTTCGCGTCCCTGTTCACGTCGAACACGATCCTGCGGGGCATGGAGCCGGGCCGCGGCGCCTGGAAACTCGAGCCCGCCCCCATCCGCGCCCACGCACGCATCGGCGCCAACTCCACGATCCGCCCCGGCGTCACCGTCGGCTCAGACGCCGTCGTCGGGGCCGGCGCCGTGGTCACGCGCGACGTCGCCCCCCGCACCGTCGTCGCGAGCAACCCCGCGCGCCTGCTGCGGCGGGTGCGGCCGGGCGAGCGGGCGCGTTGAGGGCGGTTCTCCAGCAACCCCGCCCCCCATCGGGCCCCGCTCACGAGACAACGAGCCGAGAATGGCGCGCCATCGCCCTTGTGATGTAATCACGAATCTAGCGATAGTCATCAAGGGCGGTTCAAGAGCCGCCCACTCGAGCGCGCCCGGTGGAGTTCTGGATCATCTGGACCGAAACCGCCGAAGAGCACATCGCACGCCACGGCGTACGTCGCGAGGACGTCCACTGCGTCCTCGAAGCGACCTTCTACTTCAGGACCACGAGGAGGGCTGCCATCGTGATCGGAAGGTGCCGGGGGCGGACGATCTTCGTCGCCCTCACGCCTTCCGAGGCTGTCCCCGGGGCCTACGAAGTCGTCACCGCGCGCGACGCCAACCGCTGGGAGGAACGATTATATCTGCGCCGGGGGAAGGGTCGAGCATGAAGCGGATGCGCATCCAGACCGCAGAGGACATGATGAACGCGCCCGAGGGCGAGTGGTTCGAGGTCCCCGGCGGCGTGAAGGTGAAGGCCACCTACGAAGCCACGCTCCGCATCGAGGACCGCCGTGTCCGCGTCACGCTACCGGAGGCCGCTGTCGAGCGCCTCCGCACGAAGGGCACCGAGGAACTCACCGCCCGCCTCTCCAACGGGGAGCTCGTGGTGGAGCGCGCCCGCCGCAAGGGGTAGGGCGCTGCTTCCAGCCCCGCCGCCGAGCCGCCGCGCCCGCTTTCCTTGCCGGCAGCGCGCGCCCGAAATCTTCCGCCGGTCCGGGCGCGGCACGCTCGCGGCCGGGGGTCATTATATCCCCTATGGGTCCTATGGGCCGCACGTAGGAGAAACACAACATGGCATACGTATTGGTAAAACACAGTGTCAAGGACTACGCAACGTGGAAGGCCGTCTTCGAGGCGGGCAGCGGCAGCCGGAAGGCCGCCGGCTGCAAGGACTCGATCGCCCTCCGCGCGTCCAAGAACCCCAACGAAGTCACCGTCCTCAACGAGTGGGACTCGGTCGAGAACGCACGGAAGTTCGTCGAGTCGCCTGAGATGACGGCCGCGATGGAGAAGGCCGGCGTCACCGGGCACTCGGAGGTCACGTACTTCGCCGAATCGCTGCGAACGGGCAACTGATCCCGTTCCATTGTCCCCCTCTTTCCCCCCTTCCCGGGGGGAATTTTCCTCTCACGCCCTTCGGGGCGCCCGGCGCTCCAAGGACCGCGGAAGCGCAGGCGTCTCGACGGCGCGATCATCGCGATCCGTTGGACAGCCAGGGCGATTGTGCGGTCGGTCTTCCCCCCCAGCACCCCCGCTCACGCTCCCCGCCCACCCCTCACCGGGGGTCCGCGCCCCTCCGCCCTGGCGCGGGGCTTGCGCTCGCCCCTGGGACCGCCCGGGCCCCCGCGCGCCCGCGCGGCGGCCCACGTCCCAAGCATGGAAGGCCGACCGACCGACCGACCCTCTGGCCGGGGGAGGAGTGCATGGGGGCGCACGTGGGCGTCTCGCGGTCTCGCTCGCGTCGCGCGCGATCATCCCGCGTCGGAGTTGGCCGCGGCGCACAGCCGGCCGCGCGCCTACGGCCTGCGCCCCACCGCCATCAGGGCGTCCGCCGTGAGGCGCACCGTGGGGGCCCCCTCCCGTTCCATCTTCGCCTGGGCAGCCTCGACGAGCGCCTCGCGCACCGCCGCCGCCTTCTCCGGGCCGATGCGCGCCACCATCCCCGGCATCGCGGGGTTCGTCTCCATCAGCACCCCCCACAGCGCCACCGGCGCCCCAACGTCGAGCGTGTGGCTCACCGACTTGACCTCCACCTGCGCGAAACCGCCCCCCCGCATCTCGCCCGCGAGCCGCTCCCTGTCCGCGAGCTCCATGAAGACGGGCGGCGGCGGCGGGGGCGTGTCGGGCATCGCCTTGCGGACCGCCTCCTGGAAGATCCCCATCCACTCGTTGTGCGGCGGCTTGTCCCACACGGCCACGACCGCCCGCCCCTGCGGCTTGAGCACCCGGTTCATCTCCCTGAAGCCCGCCGCGCGGTCGGGGAACATCATCAGCCCGAACATCCTGAAGGCCGCGTCAAACGACGCGTCCGGCAGCTGGAGCGCCTGGCCGTCCATGACCTGGGCCTCCACGCCCTTGACGCCCTCCCGGGCAACCCGCGCCTGGATCTGCTCGACCATCACGCCCGAGAAGTCCGTGGCCACCACCTGCGCGCCGCCCTTGGCCGCCGCGATCGAGAGGCTGCCCGGCCCCGCGGCCACATCCAGCACCCGCTCGCCACGGCCCACCTTGGCGATCTCCAGGGCGTCATTCGCGTACACCGCGATCAGCGGGCCGAGGACCTCCCCTTACCTGCGGCCGACCGCGTCCCAGTTCTCCTTCACCTGCTCGGGCGAAATCTGCGTCATCCTTCATCGTGCCTCTGGCGCGGCCAGCGCGCCAGCAGGACTCATGCGTCCATCGCCCCTATGTTTTTCGGTGAAGGGGCGCCGTGGTTTTCCGCCGTGCGGCAGCCCGACAGTCATCTGCACGGGGCCCGAGCCGCCCGGCGCTCGCCCGCCGGGCCCGCTGTCCGTACGGGCGGCCTCAATCAACGCCCTCCCCCTCCAGCCGCACCGCCCCACCAAGCAGGTCCTCGAGCCGCGCCCTCGCCGTCTCCCGCTCGCCCCGGGTGCCGGCCTCTACCCTCATCCGCGTCCAGGCGGCATCGAAGTAGAGGGTCGCCGCGACGGGGCGCGCCCCCCGGCCTGCGCGGACGGCGTCCCGCGAGTCGGCAAGCATCCGGACCTCGATGTCGTACCCGGGGTCGACCGGCCCCCCGGCCACCCGCACGAAGTTCGGGACGCTTGCGAGCGCCGCCTTCACGGCGTCCGGGTAGCGGACGCGGTACTGCGCCCACCAGGCGGTCGCGCGGCGGGCCGTGGCCAGCGTCCTGCTCGCTGCCGCGCGCTTTCGATGTCCCCCCGAATCTCCCGCCGCCGCCTTCCCCCCCTGTGTCCGGAACGGGGAGGGCGGATCCTGCCCAAGAACTCCTCTTCCATCCCACCGTGGCTCATGCCGGCACAACCGCCAACCCGCGGACCGCCCGGAAGTCGTCGTCGAACGTCGCCACGTGCGCCGCCCCTCGGTCGCGCGCGATCGCCACGATCGCCGAGTCGGCAAAGGAGAGCTCCGTCCCGCGCTGCGTGCGGAACACGTCGAGGGCGCGACCAAAGTACGGCGAACACGGGACGAACTCGACGTCCCGCGCCCCGAGGATCACGCGCGCGACCTCCCCGGCGGCGGAAAGCCCGCGCCTCGCCGCCACCACCGTGACCGTCTCCAGGAAGACGTATTCGGGGAGCAGCGCCTCTCCCCATTTGCCCGCCGCGACCTTCCCCATCGTCGACGTGGCTGCCTTGTGATGCGCGTCACGGTCGTTGTGCCACGCGATGAGCACGCTGGAATCAAGCACGATCAACGGATCAGATCCCGTAGACGATCTCGTCGATCTGCTCGCTCAACCGTTCGCTCCCCTTACCAAGGCTAACGGGTTTCAGGTCGAGGATGCTCCCCCGCTTCTCGACGGCCAGGGCCTGGCTTGCCCAGTCGCGCATCGCCTCATTCATCGCTTCGCCGATGGTCTTCCCCTCGGCGGCGGCCCGCGCTTTCAGCCGGCGGTAGGCGTCCTCGTCGAGGCTGCGGATCGTGGTGTCCATGGGCGATGTGTGCTTTGTGTTACATGTATATCATTGTGTTGCCTTGGGACGTGGGCGGCCGACCGCCTTCGCGGGCCGCCAGCCCAACAGCCGCCCCACCCGCCTCTCGGTCGCGAATCTTGGCGAACGCTCGCGCGCGCGCCCCGATGTCCGCCGCCACCACCGATATGTAGGGGCACGCCCCCCTAGCCTTCGATGCGCGCCGGCGCCCCCCTTGCTGCCGCCCTCCTGCTCGCACCCCTCTCCGCGGCCGCCCTCGGCGCCGGCTCCGGCGCCGCCGCAGGGACGGACCCGTACAGCACGCCCCTGCTCATCATCGCCCGCTCGAACCTGACGGAGGGGCCGCCCCTTGCCCCCATCACCTTGACGATCGAGGCCCTGTTCTGGGCAGTCCCTACGGACCTGGACGAGATCCGGGCGACGGCCGCCGGAAGCTCCCAAGACCTGACCGTCCGCCACACCGCGATCGGGCGGTACGAAGCCGATGCGCAGCTCCCTGCCGTGTCCAATTCGTCCTTCTCCTCAAGTACGTCTTTCGAGGTGGTGGGCCGCCGCGGCGACCAAACCTACCAAGCCCGGGCCTACGTAAGCGCGCAGCGGGGCTCCCTCTCCCTCATCCGGCTCAACGACGGCGAGGGCAACGCCGCGCCGGGTGGCCGTTTCGCGCCGGGCGATACGGTACGCTACGAACTGCGCGAGACCGTCCAGGGCGTGCCCACCGACCTCGGCGCGCCCAACATCACCGTCCGGGTCGAGGACGGGTACGAATCGCTCGACGACGACCCGCAGGCCGGGCCCCGGACCGCCACCCGCTCCAGCGTCGGAACGTACCGCTTCGACCTCGAAGTCCCCCCGGACCTCACGGTCACGCGCGAATACCTCGTGCAGGTTGGCGTGTGGGCGACGCCCCGGCCCGACTACGGTGGCTCGTTCCTGGGCGCACACGACTGGGTCTTTGTCCGCCACACGCCCGTCACCGCCTTCCTCCAGAACTACACGGCCGACGGTGCTGACCTCACGGTGCTCGTCGGCGACGAGGACCCCGTCCCGGGCGCCCGGGTCTTCCTGAACTGGACATCGGAGCTGCGCTACGGGGGCGTTGGCTCGTTCCCCCTTTCGGCCCCCACGACGGACGCTTGGGGGCGCCTTACGTCCCGCGTTTCCTGGCCGGCAAACATGTCCTACTCGCTGCGGCTCGACGTCCTCGAGGGCGGCCACACGACCACGTGGGAACTCGACCTACCCTGGGCGTCCCCGCCCCCGGAGCACACACCCTCCGACCCGCGGCCGCCCCCGGAAGGGATGTTCGCCTTCGCCGTGCGCGCGGACCCCGAGTCCCCGGGGACGCTCACGCACCGCGTCTATGTCTTCGCGGACGGTGAGCCGCTGCGCAATGCCTCCTTGGCGCGCGTGGCGTGGGGCGGGCCATACGGCGGGTGGCCGGCCACGTGGGCCGCCGGGAACGTGACCACCGGCGCGGACGGCTCGTTCGTACAGACCCTGGACCCCCCGTTCCTCGAAGGGTACGGGTCCGCCGTGGTCTCCCTCTGGGAGCCCCGCGGCAACCGGACGGACGTGGGCCTTTCGGGCTGGCCGTCAAGCCCCGCGGACCCCTTCCTGCCGGTCAAGGCCGCAGGCGACACACTCGGGGACCCGCTGAACGTCACCGTGCGACCCGTCGCGGGCGCAGGCGGGGGGGCAAATGTGCTCTATGTCGAGGCGCGCCCCGCGGGCGTCATGATGGACCGCGCGGCCTACACTGGGTGGACGACACTGTACTATGGGCACCGGCCCCTCTCGCTCTCCGCTCCGCTAAATGGCTCCCCCACAAACCTCACCGGTACGGTGAGCGTCCCGTACTGGTGGCCTCCGGGCGAGTACAGCGTCACCGCCTACGCCGTGACGCTCCCCGAGGCGGGCAACCATTTCACGTACTGGGTCCGGTCGAACGAAACCACCGTCACCCTCGGCCCGGGGGGCCGAATGCCTCCCGCTCGGCCCCCCGTGGACCTCACCGGCACCTCGCAGACGTTCATCCCCGCCCCCGGGGCTTTCGTCGTCACGCTCGGGGTCTTGGCCGCTGCGGTCGCCGTTCGCCGGCGGCGCGTCGCCCCGTAGTCGAGGCGTCTCTCCCGCCCAGCGCTGCCCGACCAGCGGCCCCACCCGCTCCACCGTCGCCCCGTCCCGCGTCGTGGCGCGCACCCCCCACGCCGCCTCGACGACCGCGACGCCGCGCGGATGAGGTCACCGAGCACCTCGCCGATGGGCCTGCCCTCCAGCGCCGCGCGCGCCTTCAGGAGCCGGTACGCGTCAGGGTCGATCGTGCGGATCGTCGTGTCCATGGCCTCGAATTCACCTTTGTGTCACAAGGTTGTCATTGTGGTTCTCTCCCGCGCCGCCAGGCCCCGGGCTAGCGCCCCGCGCGCGCCCCCCATCGGGGGGCGTGTCCCCCCTCCGCCCAGGCGCGGGGCTTTGCGCCGCCGGGGGGCGCCGGGGGCCCCTCTCGCGCGCGGCGGCGGGTCGGGGGATCTGTTGTAGCCCCGACCGAGCGGCCTCCGGCTTTCCCGCGCCTGCCGCGACCGGGCCTCGTTCCCGCGTGTTCCCTCCCGCGCGCGCGGGCGCCCACCGAGCGCCTCGGTTCAGGAACGCGCCCCCGCGGTGGCGCGAGGGACCCGGCCAGCGTTCGCGCGGCCCCCGCCGCGCGCACGTGCGGCGGGGCCGCCCCACCGAGGGAAGGCGGCCCCGGCGGTGGTTACAAGTTCCGTGCCGGGCCTCCATGCGGCCGGCCACGGCGGGCGCTGCCGCGGCCGGAGACCCGTCCCCATGCCAGCCCTTCGAGCCGCCCTCCCGTTGGCTGCAGCGACCGCCATGCTCCTGGGGGCCGCCGTCATGCCCTCGGCGACCGCGGCCCCCCCGCCCCCCGGGTGGTCCGAGGCCATCGAGATTCCCCGCGCGTTTGCCGAGCCGCCCCTCGGGCCCCGCCTCGCGGCGGCCCCCGGCCGGGGCGCCGCCGCCGTCTGGAGCACGCTCACCGCAAGCGGCGACAACGTCATGCTCTCCACCTTCGACCCCGGCGGCGGCTGGTCCTTTCCGGCCACCGTCCACAACCACCCCGCGGCCGCGGCGGGGGGGGCCTCCGACGTGGCCCTTGCGGACGACGGCGGCGCGATGGTGGTCTCCGAGAACAACGTGAACCCTGCCTTCGCGCGCCCCATCGTCGCGCGCGAGCGCGACACGGACGGGACCTGGGGCGCGCAGGTCACCGTCAACGGGACCGCCCTGGGCTATGCCCCGCGCGTCGTCTCGCTCTCGGCCGGCACGTTCCTCGCGGTGTGGGCCGGCCACAACGGTTCGGCCGGCCGAATGGTCTCGTCGCTCTCGGCCGGGGGCGCGTGGGGGCCCGCTGTCGACCTCGCGGCCCCCGCGCGCGACATCTACCTGCACGAACTCGTGGCCGACGGCACCGGCGGCGCGTTCGCCCTCTGGCGCCAGGGGGACGACGTGGAGCACGCGCTCCTTGCCTCCCGCTTCACGCCCTCCACCGGCTGGTCGCCGGCCGTGCCGCTCCTCGAGGGCGTCCCCGCCCTCGAGTGGACGCTCGCCTCGGACGGCGCGGGCGGCGCCGTGGCGGCCTGGGCCGTGGAGAACGGCAGCGCCACCGACCTTAGAGCCGCGCACTACGTCGCCGGCACGGGGTGGGCGCCCAACGTTACCGTGGCAAGCGGGCCAGGCGTGGGCCTCATCCGCGCCGCCGCTTCGCTCGAGGGCCTCGCGCTGCTCGCCTGGTGGGAACTCGATACGGGGAACCAGACGGGCGTCCTTCGCGCAGCCTGGGGGGGCCCCATCGGCTGGAGCGAAGTGCTAGGCGCGGGCGACCCCATCCCGTCGCTTGGCAGCCTCACGCCCTCACTCGCCCTGCGCGCGGACGGAAGCGGGCTCGTCGCCTTCAGCACCCTCGACAGCTTGGGCGTCTACCGCCTGACCCTCGCGCCCTTCGGCGGGCAAGGCTGGGGGCCGCGCGCCACGCTCCACGAGGGCGGGCTCGTGTTGCCCGTCCAGACCTTCGCGTTCGACGACGGCTCGGCGGTCGTCGCCGGGCGGCTCGACGAGGCGGGCGCACAGCGGCTCGTGGCGTTCCACTTCCAAGCGCCGGACGAGATGCCGCCGGGGGTAGCGCTGACGTCGCCCGCCGACGGGCTGACCACCGGCAACTCGACGCTGCGCATATCCGGCGTGACGGAGCCGGGCGCGCGCGTGACGGTGAACGGGCTCGTCGCGCAGGTCGCCCCCAACGGCTCGTTCTCCCTCGTCGTGCCCCTCGAGCCCGGGCCGAACACCGTCCGCGTCTTTGCCACGGACGCCGCGGGCAACACGGCGACGGCATTCCTCACGGTCGACTACAGGGACGCCAGCTCCGCGTCCGCAGCGCGCGTGGCTGAGCTCGAAGCCGCGCTCGCCGACCTCAACCGCTCGCTCGAAATTCTACAGGAAGAACTTGCCACCGCCCGCGCCGCGGCCAACGCGACCGGCGACCGTCTCGACGCCTTCGAGGGCGGCAGCGGGGGCGACGGCGGGGCCGGGCTCGCGCTCGCCCTGGCGGGCGTGGCGGTGGCCCTGGCCGCCGCGGCGCTCGTGGCGGCGCTCACACGTAGGAAGGCGGCGAGCGAGGCGCCCTCCAGGCCGCCGCCCTGAGGCCCCCATCGGCAGGTCGGTACTTCCAGCACTGCCATCCCCCGGAACGGTCTTCGTTGCCGGTGAGGACCGCGCCGCACCCCGCGGCCGCCGCGGAAGCCGCGGCGAGGGCGTCTACCGTCGACGCCGGCCTGCCCGGGCCCCCGCCGCCAGGCACCACGCTCGCTACCGCACGACCGCCACCGCGAACCCGTCGTGGCCCTTGGCGCCCACCGTCTGCAGCGCCACGGCCGTGACGCGCTTGTCGGTGGCGAGCTTGTCGAGGAACGCGCGGACGACGAGCACCCGCGGGTCGCGCGCCGCTCCGTCGGCAACCCCCCCGCCCCGCACGACGTTGTCCGCCCTGCGTTTTCATCCATCCCATGGGAACGTTCAATAGACCCCACGGGTAGGACGACGCGTGCAATCCGCAGGCCAACCCCGGCAATCGCGCGCCGAGCGCGCCGATGGCCACCTCGCCTTCGCTCGGGACGAAGCCGCCATCGGCTACGAGAAACACGACGACCGCCGCGTCCGCGACGCCGCCGAGAAGGCGTGGCTTGCCGCCTGCGAAGCGGTCGACGGCGCGATGGAGCGCCACGGCCCCCCCCCCGCTGGCGACCGGCCCCATGGCGCATTCGGACCGCCGCGACTACCTGGAATCGGTGGACCGCGACTTGGCCAAGGACATGACGTTCTTCGCCGCCAAGCTCCACGGCGACTGCTTCTACCAGGCCCGGTGCCCGTCTGCAGAGGGTATGCGCGTCCTGTTTGCAGAGGTCGAGCAGTTCCTCGCGGCGGTCAAGGCGCTCTGATAGGGCCTTCCCGGCCCCCTCTCAGACGACGACCGCCACCGCGAACCCGCCGCAGCTGCTGGCGCCATCCCGTTGCGCCGCCCCCGCCGCCATCACTTCCTTGCGTACCTGCTCTGGCGATCGTATGTCGCATGGTCCCAAAGGTAGAGCACCCAAACCCGGACGCCCCGATCCTCACCCACAAGCGCGTAGTAGCCGCGCCACCTCCCCGAGATCTCGAAACGAAACAGATTCCCGATGTCGTCGCCGTAATCGCGCGAAAGGTCGCGCGGCCACCGGTCGCGCGCGACGATGTCGCCCGCGCCGAGTGGATGTCCCCGCACCCGGAACTCGAAGGTAGCCAGGCTCTTCAGTCGGGCCCTCGCGTCCTGGGCGGCCCCGCCGCTCCCCGACGCGGCCTCTTCACGCCACGCCTCCACGACCGGCCGCGCATGGGACGCGTAATCGATCCCAAGGAGCGTCGGCCGTGACAGGCGCACCCCCTACTTGCTCCGTAGGCGGGCGCGCGTCCGGTCGGAGACCTGGATCCAGACGACCTTTCCGCCCGGTCCCTCGTCAAAGACCATGGCGTGGTCCGCCATGTACTCGATTGCCTCGTCCAACAGGGGTTGCGCGATCCGGTTGCCAAGGGACTGCCGGATCGCATAGCGGGACATGGGCTCCCCCCCGGCTCGGAGCACCTCCTCGATGGCCCGAAGCGTAACAACCGTCGGGCCTCGCGTGACCGTCGTGGACCTGGATGCCATGGGGTGTCCTAGTTGTCACCCATTATATGAATTCGTCCATTAACGAACTCGTTCTCGTCGCCCAACACCGCGCGGTCCGACCCCGTCACCGCACGACCGCCACCGCGAACCCGTCGTGGCCCTTCGCGCCCACCGTCTGCAGCGCCACCGCCGTCACCCGCGGGTCCGTCGCCACCTTGTCGAGGAACGCGCGGACGCCGAGCACCCGCGGGTCGCGCGACGCCGCGTCGGCCACCGCCCCGCCCCGCACGACGTTGTCCGCGACGACCACCGTCCCCGGGCGCCCGAGCTGGATGGCCCACTCGAGGTACTCGGCGTACCCCTCCTTGTCCGCGTCGATGAAGACGAAGTCGAAGGGCTCCCCGCCCTCGAGCGTCGGGAGCACCTCCATCGCGCGGCCCAGGCGGACCTCCACCCGCCCCTGGAGACCCGCGCGCTTGATGTTGGCTCGCGCCACCTGCGCGGCCACCGGGTCGACCTCGATGGTGACCACGCGGCCTCCGTCCGGCAGCGCGCGCGCCAGCCAGATCGCGCTGTACCCCGCGAGCGTGCCCACCTCGAGCACGCGGCGCGCGCCTACCCCTCGCGCGAGCACCTGCAGGAACTTGCCCTGGAGCGGCGTCACGTGGATCGGCAGGACCCCTGCCGCCTCGGCCGCCTCGCGCGCCGCCGCGAGCGCGCCGTCCTCGGGGGCGAGGAGGCCCTCGAGGTAGGCGTCGACCACCGGCCACGGCTCTCCGGCCAACGATTGTCCCCCGTGCTCGACTCCGCCGCGGCCCCGCTGCGTCGGCCGCCGCGCGGCCGCTCAGCCCGCCTTCGGGGACGCCCTCGCCCTGGACGGCGCTCGCCTCGCCCCGAAGAGGCCCATCGCCACCGCAGCCTTCTCGATGGACTCGCTCGATTCTTCTGTCAGGAAGTCGTGCCCCTTCGCGCAAACATCCGCGGGGAAATAGCCGAAGAAGTGCCCCCGGAAGTCGAACCGGACGAGCCTTCGCGCGAAGGCCGCGCCGCACATGGGGCAGTCCGCAACATCGGGCTCCCCCAGGTCGCCCACCCACACCGGCATCCGTTTCACGGCCTCCTGTAGAAGACGGTGATAATGAAGATGTTGGAGGGCGCCATCCGGAACACCACCTTAACGAACGAAGCGCGGGCCTGCCAGATGTCGCGACGGCGCTTCAATGGACCCGTGTAGATGGCCCGGCGGATGTCGTCGTCCGTGATCCCGCGCTGGGCCTGCCTCCGCTTCGCGTGGCCCCGGGGACGGATGTGGCAGCGGTACGCCGCGTCCTTGGGCGTCTGGCTTTCGGCCGGACGAGGACCCATGCGCCGGGATCGCCTCGGGGTCCCCGTCGTATCCCGGCCTACTTGAGGGGGGCGTGAGAGCCATCACGATTCTCTCATGCCATCGCCCCGCGGTTCGCGGGCGAGAAAGGCACAGTCCACCTCCGGGGGCTCCTTGCGCAAGACGGTATCTCCCGCGGTGAGAACGTACCTCCTTTGACCCTATAACCGTCCCACGGCCGGCCATTGCGACGCAATGCTTATCAGGAGAACCGGACGGCTCTCCCCTTGGGGGGAAGGGGTACGGCACCCGCACGGCGCCCGCCCGGCGGGCGCATCACGCTCCTCGGGTCACCGCGCGGCCTCACCAACGGCGGCGAGCGGCCCGCGCTGCGCCGCGCGGGGCGCGCGGCCCCGGCCCGCGTCGACCTCGACCTCACCCTCCTCGGGCCCGTCGTGGCGGGGCTTGCCCTCGGCGTCGCGCTTTTCCTCGCGTTCGGCCCGGCGGCGCAGGGCTCCCTCGGAGCCACCGCCCGGACGGCGCTCGCGGGTGCAGCCGCTGCCGCCGCGGGCGCGGCTCTGTGGCTCGCGTGGCGGTCGAACCGTTAGAGCCCTGTATCACAACGTGCTTGTAGGCCGCCCCCGGCTTGCGCCATGGCGCGGCTGCGGCAGGCGGACTCCCGTGAGGCCCTGGCGACCCGCTGGCCTGCTGCTCTTCCTCTCGGCCATGGGGCTCGCCTCCTCCTCGGCCTCCGCCGACACGACCGTCCCCGGCGGCACGCTTCCCGGCGACACCACCTGGGACGCCGCCGGCTCGCCCTTCATCCTCGAAGGCGACATCGTCGTCCCCGCCGGCGTCACGCTCACCATCGAGGCCGGCGTCGACGTCGGCTGGAACGGGACGAACGCCCTCATCGTCGAAGGCGGGCTCGTCGTCAACGGGACCGCCGCCGCGCCCGTCAACATCTACGCGACCGGGATGAGCTTCTTCCCGCATTGGGTCGGGATCCAGTTCACGAACCACACGATCGACTCCGTCGTCCGCAACGCCACGCTCGACCGCGCCACGCTGGCCATCGAGGTCCGCGGCCCCGCGGCCCCGCTGCTTGTCGAGGACGTCTTCGTCACCTCCGTGTCCGGATACGGCGACTGGGGGCTATGGGTCGACGGGGCCGCGTCCAATGTGGTCGTGCACCGGCTGGACATGCGGAGCATCGCGCAGGGGGCGTACCTGGGCAACTCGTCGGGGATCGAGGTTGAAGGCCTGCGTACGGCAAACCTCGGCCTCTCGAGCGCCTTCGGGCTCGTCGCCTACAACGTCCGTGACAGCCAGGTCGCCGGCGTCGACCTCCTCTCCGCCCGCATCCGCCTCGAACGCGTCACCAACATGACGCTCTCCAACACCAGCGCCAGCACCGCGGCCGGCCTCGACACCGTCGAAGTCGTGGACTCGGTCGGCCTCTCGGTCGTCGGGGCCGACCTGCAAGGGTCGTCAGGGACCCGCCTTCGCTTCCACAATGTGAGCGCCCTCTCCGTCGCCGGCCTGGACACGTCGGACTCCGGCGGAGGCTCGCGCGGTCCCGCCGTGTGGGGGACGGCCAGCGCGGGCGTGTCTGTCCGGGACGTGCGCGCCGTAGGCGGGGCCTACGCCTTGCGCATGGACGCGGTCACGGGGCTCGTCGCCCTCAACATCTCAAGCACCGGGCTCGGCCAGGGGGTCTTCCTCAAGGACTGCCCGGCGTTCGTGTTGGACGGAGCGGACCTCTCCGCGGGCACTCGGCCCCTGGAGATCGCCGGCACAAGCGACGGCGGGCGCGTGTCCAACGCCTCCCTAACCTCGTTTTCCGAAGAAGGATTCCATGTCCGAGATGCGGCCGCGCACCCCGACCTCGACGTGAGCCGCGGTAACACCGTCGCGGGGTGGCCGGTCCTCGGGGTCTACCGGGAGGCCGGTGTCTTCGTCGCCAACGCGAGCGCCTACGCCTGGGTGTACGTCTTCGGCTCCCCCAACGTGACGGTGGTCGGCGTGCGGCTCGCCGAACGGCCGAGCAACGTCCCGGCAGCCGTCTGGGCGGACTCGCCCGGGGGTCGGCTCGAGGACTGGACGGTCGGCCCCTCCGGGGAGAGCGAGCCGGGGATCGTCCTCTCCAACTCGCCCGCCACGTCCCTGGAGCGCGTCGGCGTGAGTGGCGGGCCCAGCAAGCTGTGGGCCCTCGACGTCGATGGCCTGCGCATCGCCAACTCGTCATTCGGCGCCCCGAACCTGGATGGCGCCCCCGTGTTCATCCGGACGAGCGCGGGGGTGGAACTCTCCAATGTGTCCACCCTCCACCCCAGCGCGCCCCTCGGGGTGACGATCTACGCGAACCGCGTCCGCGTGGACCGCCTCTCGCCACTCAGCAGCTTCGGCTCCTCCGGGCTCTTCGTCGAGGGCTCCGACGTGCGCGTGACCAACTCGCTGCTCTGCGGCTGGCCAGGCCTTACGCTCAACAACGTCTCTGGGGCGCTCGTATCCAACATCTCCTTCTGCGCCCGGTTTGACCCTGGCATCGTCCTTCGCGCGACCTCCAACGTCACCGTGGAGAACTCCTCCTTCGACGGTCTCGACCTCTCCGTCGACGTCGGGGGCGGCGCGTCCGCCTCCTTCCGCTGGAACACGTTCGCACGCTGCAACGGCAGGGGGCTCCAACTAGCGGCCGACGCCGGCGCCGGGACCGAGGTCTACGAGAACACCTTCGAATGCGGCCCCCTCTCCGCGCGCGACGGCTCGTCGGCCGCCGTCTCCTGGTACAACGCCACGACCCGCCGCGGCAACTACTGGGACGACTACAACGGCACGGACGCCGACGGCGACGGCATCGGCGACACGCCGTACGCCGTCCCCGGCGGCTCCCACGAGGACCAGTACCCGCTCATGACGCCGCTCGACGGCGTCCCGCCCGTGGCCGTGGCGTTTTCCCCCTACGCCGTCGACGAGGACACGCCCGCGCCCCTGGACGGCTCCAACTCCACCGACAACCTTGGGTTCCTCCGGGGCTGGTGGGTCATTGACCTGCCCTGGGGGCCCGCGAACGTCTCGGGGCTCGTCGCCACCTATGTCTTCGAATGGCCCGGGCAGTACAACGTCACGCTCTTCGTCAGCGACGGCTGGAGCGTCTCGAGTGCGTCGACCCACGTGACCGTCCGCGATGTGACGCCCCCCACGGTGCTGGTCAACCCTTCGGACGTCACCATGGTCGAGGATGTTCCGCTCTCGGTGTCGTCTTGGGCCATCGACAACGACCCCGCGTTCCCCGGGGGCGCCACCTACGGATGGTCCCTTAGCGGGCCCGTGTCGCGAGAATGGACCACCCCGAGCGGCTCGACCACGCTCACCCCCACCGAGCCGGGCGCCTACCTCCTCATGGCATTCATCGAGGACGCCGCCGGCAACCGGGGGTCTGCCACCTCCAACATCACCGTCCTCGACACCACGGCGCCGGCCTGCACGGCGCAAGCGGAGCTCACCGGCTCGGGCCCCGCGGATTGGATGGTGACGTCCTCCATCGCCTCGGCGGCGGACAACGACCCGGCGTTCCCCGGGCCTGGCGCCTTCGCATGGCGGGTGACCTTCCCCGACGGCACCGCCCTAACGGGCGGGGGCCTGACCTTCGCCATCGACCCCACCAGCCCCGGCGACTACACGGTCGCCTTCTCGTGCGCCGACCCCTCCGGCAACACCCGCGGCGGGAACCTCTCCGTGACCGTGCCCGACAACGAAGGCCCATCGTGGGAGCCGCCGGCCCTGCTCGTCGTGGGCGACGGCGGGGAGTCCACGCTCTCCGCCGCAGACGCCACCGACTTCTCCGGCGTCGCGAAGGCCGAGTGGTCCGACGGCGGGGCCCCGCTCGGCGAGGGCCTCAACCTCACCGTCCGGTGGACGGGCCTTGGCGACCACACGGTCACCGTCACCCTGACGGACGGCGCCGGCAACCCCGCGAGCTACTCGGTCCTCGTGCGGGTCGTCGACCGGACCGCCCCCACGCTCTCCAACGCGTCGTTCGCCGCGCCGCGGCAGGTGCGCGCAGGCGCCGTGCTCACCATCGGCGCGGAGGGCGCGTTTGCCGACAACGACCCTTCCTTCCCCGCCGGCGCGCTCTTCGAGTGGGACTCGACCGGCGCGGTCTCCGGCTGGACCGCCGGGCCCGACAACCGCTCGCTCTCCGTCTCCTTCCCGGAACCCGGCAACCGGTCGGTGCGGGTGACCGTCACCGACGCGGCGGGCAACGCCGCCTCGTTCGTTTTGCCCATCGTCGTGACCCCCGAGGGGTCATCCCCCCCACCGGATGGCGGTGGGGCGGGCGGCTCTGTACCGGCGGTGCCGCTCCTCCTGCTCGTGGCGGCGGGGGCGGGCACCGCCCTGTGGGTCGCGCGGCACCGGCGCCCCCGGTAGGCCGCCCCTGCGCCCGCGCTGGAACGACCCCCAGCGGGCGCCTGCCCGCGGAGCGGGGGGTTCTTCCATCGTCCCCATTTGCGACCCTTGAACCATGGCTCTTTTGCCTACGGCGCCCAAGGAGGGCGTGCGTTCAGGAGACGGCCCCAACCCGGCCCTCGTGGTCGGGAGCATACCAAGCGAGGAAATCCGGTGGAAACACCGGGTGGACAGCGCACGTGTGGGGGGTCGCCGCCCTGGACCACCCGCGGGGTCCCGCTTCTGTCTTGACCCCCACCACCCCCTTGGGGCCCCGCGGGTGCATTTCTGCTCTCGTGGCGGTCGCCGTCGCGAGGTTGATGGTCTTCAGAGGGAGTGATTACCCTCAAGGAATCCGTAATAGGCGCTCCACCACGGTAGGCCACGCGATGCCCGAGATCGTCACGCTGCCGCCCGAGACCGTCCGCGCCATGGGAGCGTTCGAACGGAACATGGAATGGGGCATCGAGCACTGGGAAGAGGTACTCGCCCACCGTGGCCGCTATGTCGCTGTCCTGGACGAGCGGATTGTCGCCGCCGCTGACGACGCGCGTCCGCTGCGGGATCGGTACGGTGATCGGGAGGGGCTCTACGTTGCATACGTGCCGCGCGAGGGCGTCGCACGGGTGATGTAGATAGGCCATGTCGCTTAGCGCTGGAACAAGTCGCTACGCCAGTTTTCGGTGGCACGCCATTTCAAGGACCCAGGGTGTGGCGAAGGACGAACGCATGTCGTTCAGGTTGAGGCCGTCGTGGACACGGGTTCCAACCTCACCATGATCCCCGCGGGGCCGTTGCTAGGATCCTAACGGGAGTGGCGGCAGCTCCCGCTGCCATCGCCGCAGGGGCGTTCACGGTGCGGCGTGGCGGCGCGCCGGAGATCCGCAAAATGGGGCTGCGATTAGCGTCCTCTCGGGTTTGATTATCTGATGGTTGAGTGATGTTCCTCAAGATCCCTAGATATGTGTCGTTACAGCATCTGAGCCGTGGGCTTCCGCATCGCATGGGACGAAAACTCCGAAGGGCACATCGCGCGACACGGGGTGACCCCGGCCGAGGTGGAGGCCGCCCTGACCTTGCTTACCTATTGGCGAAGCCACCGGGGCGGAGTGGTCGCGATCGGGAGGACGAGGGCGCGAACGCTCTTCATCGTCCTCGCGCGCCGCCCAGACCACCCAGGCTACTGGGCCGTCATCACAGCCCGCGACGCCACGACGTCCGAGAAACGGTTATTACGAAGGCGGGCGAAGGGGTCACCATGAGGCGTCGGAAGGTCGAGTCGTTCGACGACATGGCGGCCGCCCCCGAGGGCGTCTGGTACGAGATGCCGGACGGCGTCGACCTCGAGATCCTCGACCTCACCACGGACCCCCCGACCCGCCGTTTCAAGAAGCGCGCCGCGCGCCGCGGGGGAAACGAGCGGGCGCGGTGAACGCGATCGACACGGCAAAGGTCGGCGCGCGCACGATGTCCGCCCCCGTCCCACCGCCCCCTCCCTACCGGGTTGAGGCCCCGGCGCGCGGCCGTGTCGAACGAGATGGCCGTCGTCGGCGAACCCGTGTCCATGATCGCGCGGCTGACAGACGTGGGTGACCGTCAGAATGTCGTATTTGTGATTTCCGACAAAGCCGGATATCATGGCGCGCCCCAGCCGGCCGTACCCGTGGCTCCTGCGCGCGTTCGGCGACCACCCCTTCACCGTGCGCCGGTTCGAAGCCACCTTCCCCGCCTCGCGGGCGTACCGCACGCTCTCCGAACTCCGGGTCGGCGGTTACGCCGAGCGCGTGGGCCGCGCCACCTACCGCGCGCGTCCGCCCCACGAATGGCTAGCCGCCGGCACGACCCAAGTCACCGAAGTCGAGGCCGCCCTCTCCTCCGCGGAACTGGAGTTTGCGTTCGATGGCCCCACGGCCGTCGCCCTCTGGACGAGCGGGCGCTACCTGGCCAGCTCCGCGGCGGGCTTCCAACCCCCCCACATTGTCGTGCGCAAGAAGGAGGCAGCCCGGTGGGTCTCCTTCCTGCGCTCCCGGGGGGATCGCCTTCGCCCGCCCGGGGTCGGGGGGCGCGCGCGCTGGCGCCCTCGTCATCCTTCAGACCACCGAGCGCCTCGCGACCACGGTCCTCGCCGGAAAACCCGTGGTCTCCCGGCGCTCCATCCTCGCCTACATCCGGCGGGACGAATACACCTTCGGGCCGGCACGGCGGTGGCTCGCCCATGGATGACACGGCATCCCGCGGGGAGGTCGCGCCCCTCCCGTCGTTGCGAGAATTCGTCGTCCGTTCGCGATCGACCGTTCCCACGCCTCATGCGTGGCGCTCCGGTGGGCCCCCCTTGAACTCCAAGCTCGCCACCCCCCGCGGCCCGTCGTAGCTGAACAGCGCCCCCGCGAGCACATCGCGGCCCACGATCGCCACCTGCCCCGGCCGGGCGACGGGCAAGCCCGGCGCACTTTCGAAGTCCAGCGTCGTTTCGAGCGCGGTGAACGCGATCGAGAAGGCGAAGGTCGGCGCGCGCACGATGTCCGTCCCCGTCCCGACCTCCATCTCCCCAACCGGGTCCAGGCGCAGGCGCGCGGCCGTATCGAACGAGATGGCCGTGGTGGAGGAGCCCGTGTCGATGATGGCTCGGCCCGCCACCGGCGGGGCGACCGCGCGGCCGGCGGCCACGACCGCCGCCGCCTCCCGGCGGTGCACCATCACCGCGACGTCGACCGCCGGGCCCCACTGCCGCAAGCTCGCGGCGGACCGCGGGCCGCCTGTCGGTACATTCGACCTCACGTCCTCCAAGCGACCTCCCCGCCGGCGAGGCCGCGCAGCGCGTATGAGCGTTTGGGCAGGGGGCGCCCCCGGACGGCGCCCGCCAGCCTTCAGAACGCGAGGTCTATGCGACCTTGCCGCCCGTTGTATACGAACAACATCCTCGAGAGGACGTCGCGTCCGATCAGGACGATTACCCCCTGCTCCGCAATGCGGACACCTACGGCGGCTCGAAGCGAGATCGTCAGGCTGATGTCCGGGACAAAGACGGTCACCGCATAGCGGTTCAATTCCTTCGTCCCGTTGGCCGTACCGCGTCTCGTCACTCCGTCGGGCGCCACGCCGAGCGCAACCATGACACGCTCGTCGACTCCGGTCGTCCCCGCCCCCGTGTCGATGGTCCCCGTCCCGCGGATCGGGCTTGGGGCCGTCACCGAGGCCCGGCGGGTGCGCGCGCGGTCGCTCCCATGGACCCCCACGAGTACCGTCAAGGTGGGTCCACCGCCCCGGAGACCGGGGCCACCCGCCGGCATGTAGCTACGGCTGGCTAGGGGCATCGGCGGGCTCGAACTCCAGCACGGGGTCCCAGTCCTGCTCCTCGCCCTGGCAGATCCGGACAATCAGGATCGGGACGTTCCCAAACCGGTCCCTCCCGGCATCGTACGCCTCCTCCCATGTCTCGAACGCGGCGATGAACTCCCGGCCCTTGATTAGCCCGACCCTCCCTTCGTGGTTGCGCATCAGGTCCTCCTTGACCGACAGGAAGTAGTCGTACTCGTCCGAAAGCGGACCCCGCTCAGGCGTCCCCAGGTACCCCATGCGCGTGTCCGTCGTACGCATCACGCCTTGAACCTACCTGGATGGATATCCAATTTCTCTCACGCTCTCATGGCCGGTGCGCCCCCGCCCGACATCGAGCTCGAGCCCGCCGTTCGAACGTTCCTCAAGGGCTCCGCGACATATGTGGACGGGCCCCGGACGCCTCCCCCAGCGAAGGGCGCACCCCCAACTGTCATGTGCGATGGAATCGCCTGGCACTCCTTCGGCCCCCCGCGCCCCGAGCGCGGGGGGAAATGAGGGGTCTCCATGCTCGCTTACCGACGTGCCGGAATCATGTGCGCCCTGCTTGTGACCGCCCCGCTTCTCTTGCCTGCCCCCTGCCGCAGCCGCCGCCGCCCCCGGAGATTGGGGGGAGGCATGGCCGATCCAGTATTCCGGAAGCCAACCCAGCACTAGCCCCCAGGTGGGTACCAACGCCGACGGAAATGCCGTCGCCGTGTGGCTGCAGTACGACGGGACGCGCTACAACGTCTGGGCGCGGCACTACGCGGCCGGCGCCGGCTGGGGGCCCGCGATGGTGATTGAAACGAGTTCCCAAACCGCCGCCCAACCTTCCGTCGCGGTGGTCGCGGAGCGCGAGGTGGGCCAGATCGCCTCCTTCGACTGGGGCTTCGACGGCCTCGTCCCCCGGGTGGAGCGTTAGGGTCACACGGCCCCGTGGAGGGACTCGCGCGGCGCCGGGGCGAGCGACATGTAGGGATCCTTCCTGCGTACCGGCGACACATGCGTTCCTCGATGGAAATCGAAGGGCCCTCACGCGCGCCGGCGCACCGAGCCGGCCGACGCCCGCGCCGGCACGGCGCCGCTACCCCAGCCGCCCCTCGAGCAGGCGCTTGCGCGCGGCGGGCTTGCCAAGCCCCGTCCGCCCCATCCACTCCCGCCCCCATTCGCTCAAGAAGTAGACGCTCCGTATCACCCCGTCCTGCCGCTCCAACTCGTTGCCCACCAGTGCCGACCCCACAACGACCTTCAGGTGGTGTGCCAGCGCGCTCCGGTCACGGAGCCCGAGCCGCCGCGCGATCTCCCCGTAGGCCAACCCGCCGGGCTCTTCCGCCAGCAACCCCAGGATGCCACGCCGAAGCGGGTGCGCGCTCGCCTCGATCGCGCCAACGGTGAGGTCGACGTCCGGCGTCGCAACGGCCGGATGCCGCCCTCTCGCCTGCGCCATGGGTCCGCCATTTCCCGCCCCGGACATATAGTTATCCTCATTTCATCACGATGATTTGCACCTCATCGCCGGCCTTTGCATGATGGAATGAGATTCTCGCGATGGATATCACGCTGCACTCTTCCCCCCGGCCGGAGGACCACCCTCCGATGGCCACGAACCGCGAGGATGTGAGGGTCTTCGTTCTGGGGAGCTTCCGTGACCTCCACGCCCGGCGACGGGCGAGCTACCGGCGGCTCCGGAGACTCGTGCTGTCCCTTCGCGCTCGGGGCTTTGATGCGTTCCTCAGCGGGGACCGCCGGAGCAGGGAACTTGCCAGCGCCTCCTTGCGGCCCAGGCAGATGACGGAGGTGCTGGAAGGCGTCAGCGACCTCGCGTTCTATGTCGCATCTCGGGATGGGCGTGGCGACGGATGGGTGAGCGAGCTGACCGCGATGCAACTGCAACGCCCGGATTTCGCCCACAGGCGGCTCCTCCTGGTTCAAGACCGTTACCCCCTTTCGTCCATCCTCAGCCCCGAGCAGGGCGGGTACCTCGCAACGCCCCCCGTGAGCATTGCCGTTTGGACAAGTGAGCGTGAGCTCATCCTTTTCGCAGCCCGCCACGCTTCCCTCTTTCGGGACTACGGGAGCCTCCCCCGCCGTGGCCGCGCCGGGAGAGGGTCAGCCCGCCCGCGCGACCGCCACAGATAGCACGGGGGATGGGCGACTCGAGCGGAGTGCCTCCCCGTTTCCGCGGCCGTTGCGCGCCCATCGGGAGCTTCCCCGCCTCGAGGCGGCATCCGCAACGGAATCGACCGGCCCATCCTTGCCGGGCGCGTACCACCCACCACCCATTGGCTGCACCTTCATCCCACCGGATTCCGTTCCTCCCTGCTGTCGGCTTTGCCGACGCCGGCCCCTTGTGCATGGGCCCCACGGTCACCTTCATCAACGCCCGCCCTGCTCCCCTCCGCGTGACCCCCGCCGCCCCCGACACCCCCCCACACCAGCGCTTCGTCGGCCGCCTCGAGGTCTTCCGCGACCGCCTCCTCCAAATCGACTGGCGCAACCGCGCGATCTGCCTGCGCAAGGTGCACCACCGGTGGGCCGTCGACCTCGCAGCCCCCGCGGTGGGGCCGGAGACCGCCAGGGACGCCACGCGGAAGGCCGTCAAGGGAAGCGGGCGCGTGTGCGTCACGCGCCGACGACGTCCGCCTGCTCCCGGAAGCACGGGTCGCGGAAGACGTCCTTCGCCCCGTGGTCCCGGGCCACCGCGAGCACCACCGCGTCCGCGAGGCTCGCGTGGCCGTCCGCGCGCCTGAGTTCGGCGAGCAAGGACCCGGCCGCCCGCGGAGGGGCCGGACCCCCTCACCCCCTCGCGCGCGCAGGTCGAACACCCACGTGGACGAGCTCGTCCAGCACCTCGGGATCCCCGAGCCCCACGCCCTCGAGCGATTCGATTCCCCACTCGGTGATGAAATAGACGCTGCGGATCTTTCCGGCCATGCGGGACACCTCGTTGGCGACGACGACGGCGCCCACGAGGAGATCGAGGTGTCGAGCGAGGCCGCTGTTGTCCTCCAGCCCCAGCCTCGTCGCAATCTCCGAGTAGGGTAAGCCTTCGCGCTCCTGGTAGAGCAGCGCGAGGATGCGCAACCGGAGGTCGTTGTCCAACGCCCGGAGGACGGCGCGGCTGGCGCGGAGGGCAGCTCCAGGTGGGCTTCGCCGCATGCGGGGGCCCATGGCAGGCCGCGTATTGAACTTACCGCATTGTCAGTAACCTGATGAGGCCGTCAGCAGTGATGCATCCGCGACGCTGGGATATCCATCACGGTTCCCTTATCCGTCGCGTGGGCGAACGACCACGGCTATGACGGCCCCCCTTCGTATCTTCGTGCTCGGAAGCTTTGCCGACGTCACGCCTGGGGGACGCCGCAGCATTGAGACGCTGCGGACGCTCGTCTCGTGCCTCATATCGCTTGGGTGGGACGCTTTCCTCAGCGGGGACCCGCGGAGCCGTGAGATCGCGCCGGGCCACTGGACGCCCCGCCAGCTTACGAGAGCGCTCGAGCGCTGTACCGATCTCAGCCTGTTTGTCGCGTCTCGGGCGGGCCGGCCGAACGGATGGGTGACGGAACTTGCCACCCTGCAGATCACCCGCCCCGAAACGGCGACGCGCAGGGTCGTCCTCGTGGAGGTCGGCTATCCGTTAAGCCAGATGATGGATCCGATGTACGGGGGCCTTCTTGCCGAGCCGCCCGTCCTTGTCATACCGTGGAGAGACGGGGACGAACTGTGCGCGGCCGCGGACCGCTGCGCCCGGTTCCTCTCGACCCGGGGGCGCTTGCCGACACGAACAGGGCAGGAGCGGCAGCATTGAGGAGGCCTTGAGGTCGCGAGTTCCGGCGAACGCGCACGCTTAGCTTCTTCTAGGCGATTCCGCCTCCCCTCGCCGTGAGTCCGCCACTGCCGGCATCCGTCCAGCAATCTCGATTCGCCTCCCGCCTCGAGGTCTTCCGCGACCGCCTCCTCCAAATCGACTGGCGCAACCGCGCGATCTGCCTGCGCAAGGTGCACCACCGGTGGGCCATCGACCTCGCAGCCCCCGCGGTGGGGCCGGAGACCGCCACGGACGCCACGCGGAAGGCCGTCAAGGGCAGCGGGCGCGTGTCGCTCGTGCTCGACTCCGACATGTCCGACGCCGCCGCCGGCGTCCGGTCAAGGCTCACGCAGCTCGAGCGCACCGCGCGCCTGATCGCCGAGGAGACCGGCGTGCGCGACTTCTACCTCGGGTTCCCCTTCCTCGTCGGCCACATCGCGGCCGACCGGTACGTCCGCGCGCCCGTCCTGCTCTTCCCCGTGCGCGTCGAGCACGTCCGCCGCGAGCGCGGGGCCGGCTGGTACGTCGTGGTCGCGCAGGACGACGATGTCCAGGTCAACCGCGCCCTCTTCGCGGCGCTGCGGAAAGTGGGGGGGCTCCGCATGCCGGCCGACTTCGAGGATCGGGTCGGCGACCTGCTCGACACCCTGCGCGAGTCCGCGGAGGGCGACCCCGTGCGCGCGCTCCTCGCGGGCCTCCAGCGCCTCCTGGTGGAGGGCTCCGTGCCCCTGCCTGGAGCCGGGGAGCCCCCCGCCGTCCCGTTCGCCGTCCAGGAGTTCACCTCCGAGGAGCTTGCGTCGCTCCCCCCCGCACCGCTGCGGCTCGAGTGGCACGCCGTCGCCGGGAGCTTCCCCCAAGGGTCGACGTCCCTCTACCGCGCGTACGAGGACCTCATCGCGCGCGCGGGCGCCGGCGAGGTCGACCAGGGGATCATCGACGACCTCCTTGAAGCTCCCGCCGCGCAGCCCCCCGCCGCCGCGCCCGAGTGGGCCCTCGACATCGACCGGATCCCCGACCGCGACCTGAATTTCGCGCTGCCCACGGACGGCAGCCAGGAGTCCGTGCTCGTCGAGGCGCAGTCCTCCGAGTGCACCGTCGTGCGCGGGCCGCCGGGGACCGGCAAGTCGCAGGTCATCGTCAACCTCGTGACGAACGCGCTCGCCAAGGGGGAGCGCGTGCTCGTCGTCTGCCAGAAGCGCGCCGCCCTCGACGTCGTCTTCCAGCGGCTCGAGCGCGCGGGGCTCACCGACGCCTCCGTGCTCGTCCACGACGCCGGGGCCGACCGGCCCGAGCAGTACAAGCGCCTCGCGCGGCGCATGGCCGGGCCGGCGCCCGGGCCGGACGAGCGCCTCGAACGCGAGTTTTCCGACACCGCCGCTGCCATCGACCGCACCATCGGCGAGATCAACCGGCTCGTCGAACCCCTGTGGGCCGACCCGTTCGGCGGCGCGCGCCCCCACGAGGTCTACGCGGCCCTCGAGCCGGACTACCCGTCTATCATGATACTCCCCCTCCCGGCCGAGCGCGTGCGGGTCCCCGACCTGCAGGGCCTCCTCGGGAAGATGCCCGCCCTCGAGGCCGGCGGCCGGCGCTTCGACACCGCCGCCTTCCCCCTCTCCGGCCGCAAGTCGTTCGCCCGCACGCCGCCCCCCGACCTCTCCGCCATCGACCGTGCGCTCGCGCGGGTGGAGGCCGCCTCCCTCCCCGAGGCCCTCGCGCTCTCGCCCGGCGCCCATGAGGAGCTGGCGGCCTGCGGGCGCACGCTCCTCCGCCTCCAGGGGAAGTTCTGGGCGCCGCTCGTGCCGAGCTTCCGCCGCGCGCGCGCGGCGGTGAGCCGTTTCCTCGCGGAGCACGCGGGCGACCCCCGTGCCGCCAACCCCCAGGCGCTCCTCGATTCCCTCGAGGCGGGGTCGCGCCTTCGCACCGCGCTGCTCGACCTCGAGCCGTGGTTCGTACAGGCGCAGCGCGACGCCCTCCACGCGGCGGCGGCCGACCCCGCGGCCCTCGCCAAGACCGTGCGCGCGATGCGGGCGGCGCTCTCGGAGGCCGACACCGTCACCGAGCACGACCGGCGCGTGGCCGCGCTCACGCCCATCGAGACCGACCTCTACCGCGCGTGCCTCACCGCGCTGGCCGACTCCCCCGGGCCGTGGGACCGCGCGTTGCGCCAGGAGGTCTACCTCGGCTGGATCCAATCCTTCGAGCGCGCGAACCCGCAGCTTGCCGGCGAGCCCTTCGCCCGCTACCTCGAGATGCGCGCGGGCCTCGCGTCGCTGCTCGACCGCCGCCGCGCGCTCTTCCTGCGTCGGCTCTCCCGCGAGGTGCAGGACCGCGTTCGGCGCCCGGTGCTTCCCCCCGGCGCGGAGACCGGGCGCAAGCGCCCCGAGACCGAGTGGAAGAAGCTTGAGTACGAGTTCAACAAGCGCCGCCGCGTCAAGCCCATCCGCCGCCTCATGGAGGAGTATCCGTTCCAGTTGATGCGGATCGCGCCGTGCTGGCTCATGTCCCCCGAGGCGGTGGCCGACGTCTTCCCGCTCGACCGCCGCTTCTTCGACCTCGTCATCTTCGACGAGGCCAGCCAACTCGCGGTCGAGCGGGGGCTCCCGTCCATCTACCTCGGCAAGCGCGTCCTCATCGCCGGCGACGAGATGCAGCTGCGGCCGTTCGACCTCTTCCGCCTGCGGGACGACTCCGAGGAGCCCGACGAGGAGGCCGACGACGTCGTCGAGGCCGAGAGCCTCCTCGTGCTCTCCATGCGCCTCTTCCCCGCCCGCTACCTCTCATGGCACTACCGGTCGAAGTACCAGGAGCTCATCGACTTCTCCAACCACGCATTCTACGACGGCAACCTGCAGATCGCCGCCAACGTGGGGCGCAACGCTCGCGTCCCCCCCATCGAGTTCGTCCGCGCCGCCGGCCGCTGGGAGGACCGGCGCAACCCCATCGAAGCGGAGAAGGTGGTCGACGTCCTGGGGGGGCTCCTCGCGCCCGGCCCGGGCGCGGTCGCGCCGCCCACCGTCGGGGTCGTCACCTTCAACGAGCCCCAGCTCCAGCAGGTGCAGGACGCCATCGACGCGAGGCGCAGCGCCGACCCCACCTTCGACGCGCTCTACTCCGCCGCCGACGCGGCCGACCGCCTCCTCGACGACCGGCCGTTCATCAAGAACCTCGAGAACGTCCAAGGGGACGAGCGCGACGTCATCATCTTCTCCGTCGGCTACGCGCCCGGCCCCGACGGGCGCCTGCGGGCGCAGTTCGGGTCGCTCAACCAGGAAGGCGGCGAGAACCGGCTGAACGTGGCCGTCACGCGCGCGCGGCGCAAGGTCGTCCTCGTCGCGTCGTTTGACCCCAAGGACCTGCCCGTTGAGGGGACGAAGAACCCGGGGCCGCGGCGCCTCCAGGAGTACCTGCTCTACGCGGAGGCCGTGTCGCGGCTCGATAAGGAGAAGGTCGCCCGGATCCTCTCCACCCTGAGCGCGGAGGGCGTGAGGGCCCCCGCGGCCGCGCCCTCGCTTCTCTTCGAGAGCCCGCTCGAGGCCCAGGTTGCCGAGGCCCTCGGCCGTCTCGGGTACACCGTCGACACGCAGGTGGGCTTCAGCGGGTACCGCATCGACCTCGCGGTGCTCCACCCGCGGCGCGCCGGGGAATACGTGCTCGGCATCGAGTGCGACGGCGCCACCTTCCACTCCGCCCGCAGCGCGCGCGAGCGCGACGTCGCGCGCCAGGCCTTCCTCGAGGCCCACGGGTGGACGGTCGAGCGCGTGTGGAGCCGGAACTGGTGGCGCGACCGGGAGGGCGAGGTGCGCCGGCTCCAGGAACGCATCGAGCACCTGGCGCGGGGGCCGGCTCCCGACCGCGAGGTTTCCCCGACCAACCCGTGGTGGGCGCCTGCGCAAGGCCCCCACCGGCCGGGCTGACCCCCTCAAGGCTCATTACCCGCGCGCGCCCTGGGCGCGCGAGGGATCCCCACGCGAAACCGTGCGCCCACTGCTGGAGCCATTGCGCTGCTGCTTTGCACACCGTTCATTGGAGCGCTGCTCTCCACGCCCGCGATGGCGGCCCCCCTCCCCGTGGGCATGCCCGTACAACTCTCGAACCCCTTCAACAACACCTTCCAGCAACAGGTCGCCACCTCCACCTCGGGCGACAGCGTTGCGGCCTGGGTCGAATACAACGGCTCCACCTACAGCATCTGGAGCGCTCGCCACACGCCCGGCTCAGGGTGGGCCGCCGCCCGGTTCCACCATACGCTCGACACGCAGATGTCCGGCCTGCAACTGGCCATCGACGCCGGGGGCGACGCGAGCATCCTCTGGATCAAGTGGAACGCGCCTAGTGTCGTGTGGTTCGACCACGCGCGGGCCGACGGCTCGCCCGCAAACCCGTTCATCCTGCGGAACATGACCGGCCAGCCCAACGGGCTGCCGGTCTTGGACGTGCACGCGGACGGGACCGCCTACGCGTTCTGGGGGGAATTCAACGGCGGCGACAACTCGGGGTGGGCGGCGGTCGTCGGCCCCGCGGGCAGCGTGACCGGCCCCACGCGCATCGACGGTGGGTCGCGCTACGTGTTCGAGCGGGGCGTCCTGCCCTCCGCGTCCGGCGCGGAGTTCGTCTGGTGCGACCGCAACGGGTCGGTGGCCAACCTCACCACCTCCACGTACACACCCGGTTCCGGGTGGAGCGCGCCGTCCACCTTCGCCCCCGACGTGGGGGTCGGGTGCAACAAGTGGGCCGTAGGCCAGGACCAGGCAGGCAATGCGCTCGTCCTCTTCTACAACTCCCTCAACGACACGATCCTCGAGTTCAGGCGCCCGGCCGGTGGCCCATGGTCGGGCGGTACCGCGGTCTGGAATGCGGAATCGTCGAGCGACTACGTCTTCGACTTGGACGCCGACTTCCACCCCGACGGTTCCGTCCTCGTGATGTTGCGCACCGAGGACTTCTCCGGTGATTCCACCACCTCCGGTTTCACACGTTCGCCCAGCGGCCAGTGGGAACCCCCCTATTCCTTTGCAAGGGACCTGTTTTCCCCGGGGGACTTCGATGGCGTTGCGCTGGCAGGTGGAGGCGCGCTCGTGGAGTTCTCGCCAGTGAACAACAGCGTGTACACGCTGGGCCTGGCGCAGCGGCCGCCCGCTGGCTGCGGCGGTTGGGAATCGGCGCCCGACGCGGGGGTCGGCAACGTCTCGTATGGGTTCGCGGCCGCCCGGGCGGGCGCGGGCTCTGTCGTCTTGCTCTTTGGCCAGTACGCGGCCAGCACCAACCGCGTGATGGCCGCGTTTGTCGACGTGGTGGCCTCCTCCGCCGTGCCGGCGCCGACCGTGACGTACCCACCGGACGGGTCCAACGTGTCGAGCCCGGTAGCGGTCGTGGAGGGTTTCACCGAGCCGTTCTTCGCCGTCTATGCCGGCGGCGCCGTCGGGCAGGCGGGGGCCAACGGCTCCTTCCGCGTGCCCGTCCCCCTGCTTTCCGGTGCCAACCGCCTCGCCGTCCGGGCGGCCCCGGTGGGGGCCACCTGCCTGAGTCTGGCCACCCTGCTGACGTTGACCTTCGAAGACCCCGTGCCCGGCCTGGTGGCGGACCTTGCAAAGGCCCGCGCGGACCTCGACGGCGCGCTCGGGGCGCTCGGCGCGGCCCAGGCGCAACTCGACGCCGCCCAGGCGCGCATCGACGCGCTCAGTGCGTCCGGCAACGCGACGCAAGCCGAGCTCGACGCGGCGCTCGCCGACCTTGCGGCCGCCAACGAGACCCTCCAGCGCATGAAGGGCGACTTCTCGCGGCTCACGGCAAACCTCACGGCCACGCAAGAGGAACTCGACCGCGTCAAGGTGCAGTTCCCGTGGCTCGAGGCCAACCTCTCCGCGGCGCAGGCCAATGTGACCGCCTTCAAGGGCGAGATCGTGGCGGTCGAGGCCCAACTCGACGCTTCCCAGGCGGCGCTGGCGGAGGCCGACGCTGAGATCCTCCTGCTCAAGGCGCGGGATAACCAGACGACAACCCTCCTGCAGGACGCAACCGACAACAACGCGGCGCTCTCCGGACAGGTCACAACGCTTTCGATCGTGGCGTTCATCGCACTGCTTGCGGCCATCGCCGCGATCGGGCTCGCCCTCGTGCAGGGTCGGCGCGGGGGCGGCGGTGGCGGCGGCTCGGGCGTCGACTCACAGAATGCAGGGATCGCAACCCCCGGCGGTAGCGGCGAGGGGGGCGCCAGTTCGAAGAAGGTCGAAGTGCGCGGCTGGGACCCCAAGAAAAAGGAGGAGTGACCCCGGCCAGACGGGGCGGGCCACCCCCCTCGGGGATTACGGACGTCGCTCCGTCACCTATGAAGCCCGTGGGTAGCGCGAAGCGGGCATGGGTACCCCACGCCCGTGGACGTTTTCTCCCTGGGAGCGGACCACCATCCGACGGAAACCGGGGGCGCACGACTCGCCCCCGGGTGTCGTGCACTGTACTTTCGTTGGATGGGATGCACCTACATTCCGACGTAAATGCAGCGATGAAACGTTGCCGGCCTGTCGCAAGCGCGCGCCAGCGCGCCCCGTCGAGGCCTTCGAGCAGGCGGAGCATCCCGAGGGCGAAGGGCACTGCCGCGGCGGCCTCGAGGAAGAAGGCGAGGGCGAGAATCGGGTTGGCGATGCCTCCGATGCTCAGGAAGTAGGGGAAGAGCCAAAGGGTGATCGCGCCGGACGCCAACGCCACGAGGACGCCCGACGCGGCAAGCGCGCGCGACGCCGCCTGGCGCGCGCGTGCCCGCCGCGAGGCCCCCTCGAGGACAAACCGCGTGTCGAACGTCCGCCCGCCGCCCCCGCGCCCAAGGCGCGCTCGCCTGAAAAGGCGTGCCGCCCCCCTGCCCGGCGGGCGTCGCGGGCGCCGCGCGCGGGGCCCCACCGGTGTTCACGCCACACCCGCACCGGCGACCGCGGCGACGGTGGCCACGCATCGACCCCGATCCCCGTGCCCACCGGCTGGTGACCTCGCGTCCCCCACGCCCGCTACTTTCACCCACCTCCCCCCTATCATGTTATATGCCGGGCCGGTCACAAAGGGAAGCGGGCGCAAACCATGGCGGCAAACCCCTTCGGGGCACGCATGGACAGCGATCCTGGCACCCCCCGCCGGTTGCTGCCCGCGCTCGCCCTGCTCTCGCTGGCCGCCTTCGCCCTCCTCGCGGCGCCTGCCGCGGCCACTCCGATCCTGGCCGTCACCTCACCCGCGGGCACGCCCACGTACACCCCCCTCGACACGTACGCGCTCTCGGGTTGGGTCGACCCCCCCACCGCCAACCTCTCCCTCAACGGGGGCCCTGACTTCTCGGACGGCTCCGGCAACTTTTCCGTCACGCTCGCCCTCGCGGAAGGCAACAACACCTTCGCGCTGCGCGCCGACGACGGGGCCGGCGACCCCGCATGGTCCAACTTCACGATTGTCCGTGACTTCACGCCGCCCACCCTCGTCGTCACGCGGCCGCTCGAAACGGAAACCGTCACAAACGGAGCCACCTACACGGTGCATGGCCATGTCGACGACCTCGACGCCTCGGTCACGCTGAACGGAGGGCCCGTCGAGCTGGACGGTACCGGCAACTTCTCCGTCGACTACGCCCTCACCGACGGCCTGAACGTGCTCCTGTTCAACGCGCGGGACATGGCAGGCAACCAGGTCGCGGTCGTCCGCACCATCACGTACGACCGCTATGCCCCCTTCCTGCTGGTGGACGCGCCTGCCGACGGCCTGCGCACCAACCAGACTTGGGTCCAGGTGCTCGGCCGCTCGGAGCGCGACGCCCGCGTGCAGGTGAACGGCTTCGACACGCCCGTCAACCCCCTCGACGGGACGTTCGCGCTCCACGTGACGCTCGACGCGCTCTTTGCCGAGACCGAAAACTACCTCGTCATCCGCGCCGTGGACCGGGCGGGCAACATCGCCTTCGCCAACCGGACGGTCGTCGTCGACATCCGGGCGCCTTCGATCGACCTCGACCTCGACCCCGAAGTCGAGTCCCGAATCGAGCAGGGGACCCCGCTCAACTCCAGCGCGTTCGTCGTCCGGGGCACGACCGACACCGTGGGCGCCATCATCACCGTGTCCGGCGTGGCCGTGCCCCTCGAGGGGCTCTCCTTCGAGATCACCGTCGTCCTCCAGGAAGGCCCCAACAGCATCCTCGTCTCCGCGCGCGACGACCTCGGCAACGAGCGCACCGTCGCGCTGCTCGTCCTTGCAGACACCCTGCCCCCCGCGCTTGAGGTGACCTCCCCGAGCTCGAGGGACTTCCGAACCGCCCGCACCACGTTGGCGATCGCGGGCTCCGTCGACGGAGGGCCGGGCGTGATTGTCAACGTCCGATATGTGGACGCCCGGGGAGCGCAGGCGGAGCAGGTTGTCGTTTCGGCCGCGGGCTCGGGCGCTTTCTTCAGCTTCGAGCACGCGCTCGAGCTGAATGCGGACGGCGGATCCCACTCCGTGACGGTCGAAGCCCTCGACGCCGCCTTGAACCGCGCGACCTTCACGTTCACCTATGTGGTCGACCTCACGGCACCCGCGCTCACGGTCACGCCGCCGCCCTCGACCCTCACGCACCCTGCCCTATGGATCAACGGAAGCACCGACACCGGAATCGGGGCGGTGCTGATCGAAGGCGAACCGCACCCGGTCCTGGGCGGCCACTTCGCCGTCCGGTGGGAACTTCCAGCGCGCGAGGGGGAGCACTCCATCCGCATCACGGTCGAGAACGAAGTCGGCACACAGACCTCCGTCGTGCTTCAGGTGTGGCTGGACCTCCCGGAGGTGCCCGCGGCCGCGTCGCTGCACGTGGACGGGTCGCAGACCACGGATGTTCTGGCGGGAGCCCCCGTCCGGCTTTCGCTCGACCCGCCGCTCCCGCCGGGCGTGACCTCCGTCTGGTCCGTCGACGGGCACCTCGTCGGCGCGGGGGAGAGTGTCGAGGTCTCGCTTGCGCCCGGCGACCATGTGGTCACCGTGGTCGTCTCGAATGGCGCCGATTCGGAGGAGTTCATGTACACCCTCCACGCGGGGACCGCGTCGGCCGCCCCCGGGGGCGCGGGGGACGTGGCGCTCCTGGGGGGCGGCGCGGCGGCCGCCGCGGCAGCCGCGCTGGTCGGGGCCCTCGTGCTGCGCGAGCGACGCCGCCGCGCCCCCTGACCCGGCCCCTGACAGCGCGCCGGCCGCGGCCCCCCAACCCTATTTACCCGCACGCGCCGTGCCCTGCCATCCCCGGGGGAACTCCTTTGCAACGCCGCTTGCCTGCCCTCTCCTTGTGCGCCCTACTCCTGACCGCACCGCTCCTCGGCGCGCTCCTCGCCGGCCAGGCGGCGGCCTTGCCGCCGCCAACCGTCGGTTCAAGCACGGACCTCTCGAACCCCTACAACGAGACCCAAGAACTACTGGTGGACTATGCACCCACCGGCGAGGGGGTCGCCGCTTGGGTCGAGGTCAACAGCTCCACGTACTCCGTGTGGAGCGCGCGCTTTTCGCCCGCCTCCGGATGGACGCCGGCCACGTTCCACTACGCCGCCACCGCATCCGTCGGCTTCTTCTCGCTCGCCGTGGACGCCGCGGGAAACGCCACCCTCCTCTGGGTGTCCTTCACGTCACCCTACGCGGTGTGGTTCGCGCGCTCGCTCACAGGCGGCGCCACGTTCGGGCCCGCGCTCGTGCGCAACGCCAGCACGACGATCAGCGGCCCCCCTCCGATGGAGGTCGGCGCTGACGGCACCGCTTACGCCTTCTGGAGCGAGGGCGGCGGGACGTCCGCGTCCTACGCCGTCGCGATCTCACCCGCTGGCGCCCTCGACGGCCCCACACGCATCGACGGCGGCTCGACGGCCGTCTTCGAGAAGAATATCCTCCCCGACCCGACGGGCAGCGGCGCAAGCGCCGTCTGGTGCGACCGGGGCGGCTCCGTCGCGGACCTCATGGAGGCGCGATACGCGCCGGCCGCCGGGTGGTCGGCCGGCGTCGTCGTGGCAGCGAACCTCTCCAACGGATGTGCCCGGATGGACGCTGGCATCGACGGCAGCGGGAACGCCATCGTCGTCTCGTCGGCCTCCTACAACCGTTCACTAGTAGCCATCCGTCGCGACGCTGCCGGCTCATGGTTGCCACCACAACCCCTTTGGACGCCATCAAGTTCCCTTTACGTGGACATCGTGCGCGTCGCAGTCGCCGACGGCGGCGGCGTCGCCGTGGCCTGGCGAACAACGGATCTGTTCACGATGCCAATGCAGCGCAGCATCTACGTCGCCTCCTGGACCGCGACCACCGGCTGGACCGCCGCCGTCCCGCTGGTCGAAAACGTGACCTCGCCGGCAAACGTCAGGCTGGCGATCGCCTCGGGCGGAAGCGCGATTGCCCTCTTCTCGCCGCCCGCCAACGCCACTTCCACGCTTAGCGTGTCCCAGTTGACGCGGTTATGGGGGTGCGCGGGTTGGTCTGCTCCCTCCGACGCCGGGCTGGGGGGCTCCAACTACAACTACCTCGCCGTCGGCCTTGCGCCCTCGGGCGGGGGGCACATCATCTACCGAATCTGGAACGGCGCCGTCTGGCAGGCCCGCGCGGCTGCCGTTTCCTTGGACCTGCCCTCCGGTTCGTTATCCGTCACATCCCCACCCGACGACTCGCACGTCACCAGCCCCGTGGGCGTGGTCACGGGGACCGCGGACCCGGGCGCTTTCGTGTCGGCCGGGGGCGCCCGCACGCAAGCGCTGTCCGACGGGTCGTTCAGCCTTGCCGTCCCCCTCGTGCCGGGCGCAAACGCCCTCGTGGTCGGGACCGAGCTAGGTGATCCGTGGACCGGCTGCCACATTAACGTCTCCCTGACGATCGTCTTCGACGACCCCATCCCCGGCCTCATCGCCGACCTCGACACCACGCGCGCCCAGCTCAACGCCACGCAGGCCGACCTCGGGGCCGCGCAGGCGCGCATCGCCGCCCTCGAGGCCTCGGGCAACGCCACGCAAGCCGAGCTCGACGCGGCGCTCGCCGATCTTGCGGCCGCCAACGAGACCCTGGAGCGGATGAAGGGAGACTTCTCTCGGCTCACGGCCAACCTCACGGCCACCCAGGAGGAGCTCGACCGCGTGAAGGTGCCGTTCCCGTGGCTCGAGTCCAACCTGACCGACGCGCAGGCGTCCCTCGACGTCGCGCTGCGCGACCTTGCCGAGGCGCAGGCCCGCGTCCAGCTCCTCGAGGCACAGCAGAACCAGTCGTCGGCGGTCCTTACGGACACCGCCGACAGCAACGCCGCCCTCTCGGGGCAGGTAGCCACCCTCTCGCTGATCTCGTCGATCGCGCTCCTCGCCGCAGTCGCGGCCGTCGGGCTCGTGCTCTACATGGCGCGGGGCGGGGGCGGCGGGGGCGGCGCCAGCGGCCGCGGGGCGCACGAGGTTGCCCACGTGGTGCAGCAGGGGGGCGGGGACGCCCCCGGCGCGAAGGCCAAGGAGTTCTCGCCCGCCGAGGAGCAACTCAAGGGCGCGCCCCGCCACTGAGGCGGGGGCGGGCGGGCCGGCCCGCGCACGCAGCCGTCATTACCGGCCCGCCGCTTCGCCCGCGTTCGGCCCGCCCCTCCCCAAGACTATTATTGCGCCGCTCCGTGCGCGCCTCCACCCGAAGGGGCAACGCACATGCCGAACCGCAAGACCTCCTCCGCCCTCGCCTGCATCCTGCTCTTGACCACGCTGCCCGGCCTCGCCGTGCTCGCGCCAACGGCGGGCGCAACCAATTTCGCCGTCCTGCTCTCCGGCTCGAGCAACGTCACCACCTCGACGGTCCCGTTCGTGGCTTTTGGGGCCGACGGAAGCGGCATCGCCCTCTGGGCAACCGCCGGCGCCGTCGCCGACACCGTTTACGCCTCAAGGCACGTCGAGGGCCAGGGCTGGTCGCGACCGCACCGGCTCACCGAAAGCGCCGCCACCCAGAGCGGCCCCGGCGACACCGCGGCAACGCCCGATGGCTACCTGGCGGCCGTGTGGCAGGAACTCTCCCCCGCGAGCGCATGGGCGGCGATCTTCGACCCCACCCGCGGCTGGAGCCCGTCGCAGCGCCTCAACCTGAGCGGCGCCGAGAGCTACGCGCCCAGCGTGGCGGCTACCGGCCCTTCCGCGTTCGCCTTCCTTTGGCTCGACGTCACCGAAGGGAACCTCGAGCCTGTCGTGGCCGGGTGGAGCGCGGCCAACGGCTGGTCGGATCCATCCGTGCTCTCCGTCACCGCGAACCACTACTATGCCTGCGACCTGGCGGGAGACGGGGCGGGTCAAGTAACGGTGGTGTTTGCCGAAGACAGCGGGAGCGGGACAAACTTCTTCGCATGGAGCGGCCCTCTCCCCGCACCCCGGCCGATCGTACCCACGAGGCTCATGAGCATCGATGGCGACGCCACCTTGCTCGTCGTAGAGCAGGGACCCGCGGGGCGTACCGTTGCTGCGTGGACCTGGAGCCAGGGATCCGTCCCGGTGCCACCCTACCCCTCGTCGGCCGCCTTCGTCGCGATCCGCGAGGCGGGCGCCGCATGGGGCGCGCCCGAGCCCGTGTCGGACCTGGGGTCGCCCCTGCGCAACGCGCAGATCACCGTCATCCCGGAAGTGGACGAGGAGGTGCTCGTGATGTTCGCGCAGAACTCCGGAGGGCCTGTGGCACGCCTGCGAACGGCAGGGCCGACCCAAGGCTGGCCGGCGCCCACGACCCTCGGCGACGACATGCTCGGGTGGCTCTCTCCCGTGGCCGGCGGCGGCCAGGAGCCCGCCTATGCTATGTGGACCGCGTGGAACGGCAGGTCGTTCCAACTGTTTGGCGCCACCTACGACCCGGCGACCGGATGGAGCGGGCCTTCCGTGGCCGACCCTGACGAGACATCCCCCACCGTGCCTGCACTGGCGGCCGATCCACACGGCGCGTGGGCGGTCTACATTGGCGCGGACAACAACCTCCACGCTCTGCACATCGATGACATGACACCGCCGCGGTTTACCTTGGTCGCGCCCGCGGAGGGGTCGGTACAATCGCAGTCAAGCTGCTGGGTCCGCGTGTCCAGCCCGCACGCGGGCGTGACCGTGGAGGCCAATGGCGTGCGCGCCGACCCCGACGGCACCGGCAACTACTCCGCGCTCGTCCCACTCGAGCCCGGGCCGAACAGGATCCTGATCGTCGTCACCGACCACAACGGCAACGCCGCCACCGCGATGGTCAACGTGACCTTCGATGACCCCGTGCCCGCGCTCTCGAAGTCGCTGAACCAGACGATGCTCGCGCTCGACAACGCGACGAAGGCGAACTCCGACCTCCTCCTCGAGATCGAGGGAATCCGAGGCGAGTCCAACGAGACGAAGGCGCAACTTGACAACGCCACCCACGAGGTCGGCCACTGGCTCGGGCTGTACTCCGCCACGCAGGCGGACCTCGCGAACCTCTCGGCGGCTCTCAACGGCACCCAGGAAGAACTCAACGGAACAAACGAGAAGTGGCTGAAGTCGCGCGACTACACCGTGTACCTCGAGGGCCAGCTCAATCTCACGATGGAGGAGCACAACGACACGCGCGCGACCGTGCAGCACCAGGAGAGCGACCTCGACTTCCTGCGGAAGCAGGCCGAGGACGCGTCGTCGTCGGCTTCGACGGCGACGGTGGCCGCGGTCGCGGGCGCGGCGCTTGGCGCCGCGGGCCTCGCGTCCTCGCTGCTTCGGGGGCGCGGAGGCGGCGGCACGGGAATGTCATCCGGTCGGCGGGAGCGGGGCACAGGCATGGCCACGGGCAAGCGCCAGCACTCGCCGCTTGCGCCGGACTCCCCGGGAGGGAGCGAGGGAGGAGAGGCCCCTGTCCGCGACCGGCCGTCCGGCAAGGCGGACGGAAAGCGCGAGCGGCCGGCGAAGGACTATTCCCCGGCCGAGGAGCAACTCAAGGGCGCGCCGCGCCACTGACAGGCTCGCAGCCTCACGGCCCCGCCCCGCCCTCCGCCCGCTCCTTGAGCGCGCGGTTCATCGCCTCGAAGCCCGCCTTCGTGTCGCGGTCGAGCGAGCGTGCCATGAGCGGGACGAGGAGCCCCCGGAACGTCTCCTCCTGGTGGAACCGGACGCGCCCGTCCCCCGTCGGCTCGATCCGGAACCGGTGCTCGCCGGAGAACAACCCCGGGAGGGCAAGCCTCCCGAGCCACCGGAACTCGCGGCTCTCGTCCGCGGCCTGCACGACCGGCTTGAACGTCATCGCGCGACCGCCGGGGGCCTGGAGCAGGACGCGCAGCCGCGTGCCGACCTCCGGCCTCCCCTCGATCTTGCGGACGAAGGGGTTCCACTCGGGGTAGGCCGCGAACTCCTCGAGGATCGACCACACGCGGTCGGGCGTGGCGTTGATCTCGATCTCCGTGCGCACGACCTTCGCCATCCCCCTCCCCGAGGGGGGCGGGGCCGATGAACGTTCGTGCGGCGCGGGCGCGCGCGCGTCCCCTTGGGTCACTAGCGCGCCGCGGAAGGGGGCCCCCCGCGCCGCTGCGGGCGCGCGCACGATCGCGACCATGGGATGCTGCTGGGGCCCGCGGGGCTGGCCCAAGGCTGCCTCTCTATCATGATGGGGCGAAGGCGCGCCTCGGGGCCCGGCACGGGGCGAACGTTTGCGACGCCTGCAAAGCGGCCGCGGTGGGGCCGACCCGGCGCAGGGGGCGCCCGCCCCCGGGGGAGGCACCGACACGGGAACAGGGCGCCTGCAGCCCCCCAACCGTAATTACCGGCGCCCTCATCCTTCCCCCTCTCCGCGGTCGCGCGAGCGCCCGCCAGGAGGGGTGTCCCTTGCGCACGCGAATCCCGACGCTGGTTGCCATCGCCCTGACGTTGACCGCAACGCCTCTGCTTCCGGTGGCCGGCCCGGCCGCCGCCGCGGGCGACGGTGACTGGTCGCCGCCCGTCGTCGTCGGGCGGCTGGCGTCGGACCCCTCCTTTTCCGTGAGTCCCGACGGCACCGCCGTCGCCGCGTGGGTCGACGTGCCCTCCCGCGAGGTCATCGCCGCGCGGTTCCTCCCCGGGGTGGGGTGGATGGCCCCCGAACCGCTCCAGGCCAACGGCTCCTACCCCGGCTTCGAGTCGCACGTCGGGACCGACGCGACCGGGAATGCCGTCGCCGTTTGGGTGGAATCCGATGGCGGCAGCGAGACGCTGTGGTCGCGCCGGCTCGTGAGCGGCGTGGGCTGGACGCCCCCCACGCTGGTGGCGTTCCAAGACGGCGCCTCCATCTTCGCTCCCCGCCTTGCCGTCGGCAGCGGCGGCGCCGCCGCGTGCGTGTGGATCCAGTTCGGCGCCGACCTCGAGCTGTGGGGCGCGCCGCTCGACCCGGCGGCGGGGTGGGGAGCCCCCGCATTCATCTTGAACGGCAGCATCGGCGCCCACACCGTCGCGGTCGGACCCTCCGGCGAAGCGGTTGTCCTTGCCTCGCTCTCTGACGGCACGCGCTTCGCGCTCCACGATACGTGGCTCTTCCCCGGCGCGCCCGGGTGGACGGCGCCCGCGCCGATGGAGAACGGGACGGCGTCCGTCGCCACGCCCCACGTCGCGTTCGACGCGCGGGGGAACGCCGTTTCCCTCTGGGATTGGAGCGAAGGGGCCACCCTGGGCGTCTCCGCCGCGCAGTTCTCTCGGGCCACCGGATGGGGGCCCTCGGTGGACCTGCGCGACGCCGCTTCCGCGCTTGCCTACGGCGGCCGCCTTGCGGTGAGCCCCGGCGGCGAGGCCACGGCCGCGTGGACGGGGTTGGGGGGCACCGGCGGCGACGGCGCATGGGCGAGCCGGCTCACGCCGGGCGCCGGGTGGTCTGCCCCCGCGATGCTCCTTCCCACTGCGCCGGGGTACCCCGTCGGCGCGGGCGGCGTCGTGGCCGGGCGCGACGGCGCGGCGGATGTGCTCCTCGTCGAGCGCGCGGAGAACTCCAGCTCGCTGTACGGCAGCCACTACGACGCGGTGAGCGGTTGGGCGAAGGCCGCCACGGTCGCCGTGGCGCCGGTCGATGCGATCGGGGCGGCGTGGCTCGGCGGTGATGCCCGCGGCGATGCGCTCGCGCTCTGGTCCGACTTCGCCGGCGGCTCGTATGAGCTGCGCTCCTCCCTCCGGCGAGAGGTCGACAGGACCGCCCCGGCCATCACCGTGATCGAGCCCCTCGACGGCTCGGCGCTCAACGCGACGAGCGCGTGGGTCCGCGTTTCCACCGAGCCAGGCGCGCTCGTGGAGGTCAACGGGGTCCGCGCCTCCCACGGAGGCAACGGCACCTACGCGGCGCTCGTCCCCCTGCAGCCAGGGCCGTTCCGCCTCGACATCGTGGTGGCGGATGTCCACGGCAACGTGGCGACCGAGGCCGTGGACCTCTCCGTCGGCGACGTGATTCGGGACCTCACCGAGCAGACGGCGGCGGAAATGGAGCGGCTCCAGGCGGCGCTCGACCGCCTCTACAACGAGTCGTTCCTGAACACGGCCACGCGGGAGGAGCTCACCGCGACCCGGGCCATCTTGAATGACACCCAGGAGCAGCTGGCCAACGGCACGCACGAGCTTGGCCACGCGCTCGGGAACCTCGCGTCCGCCGTGCAGGAGGTGGCCAACCTGAGCGCCAAGCTGAACGCGACGCAGGCGGCGCTCGACGAGGCGCTGGCGGACGTGGGCGCGCTCGAGACCGCCCAATCTTCGACCGAGTCCGAGGTGGCCTCGGCCCACGCGCAGGCGGTGGAAGCCTCATCGCAAGCCGGGATGTGGGGCGCCGTCGCGCTCGTCGGGCTGATCATCGGCGGCGGCGGGGCGGCGTTCGCGCTGTCCATGGGCCGGTCGGTCCGCGAGCTCGAGGACTGCTGCGAGAAGTGGAGGCGCGAACACGGGGGCGGCCCGAGCGGTCCTGAGAGACCGTCGGGGGGCCCGCCCGGGAAGGGCGCCGCGGGGAAGCCGTCGGGCGGCGGCGCCCCTTCGGGCTCGTCGGCCGCCGGGCCTGGCCAGGTCGGCGGCGCCCAACCCGGAGCCACCGGGGGCGGTCCCCCGGTGAAGGGCGGCGCACCGCCGGGCGGCCCAGGGCCCGCCGGGGGCCCCTCAGGACCCGCCCACCCGGGCGGTGGCCCGAAGCCCGGCGCGAAGGCTGCCGGCACGAGCGCCGCAGGCGCCGGCCCGGCCGCGCCCCGGCCGGGAGCACCCACGGGGCCAGGGACCCCCGGACGCCCGGCCGCCGAGCCGGGCGCAAGCGGGTTTCCCGGCGGCATGCCCGTGGGAACCGGGCCCGTGCTGCCTGGAACCGCCCCCGGCGCTAGCGCGCCGGCGCCACCCGGTGGCACGGGCCACCCCGCCGGGAGCGGCCCGTCGGTGGGCGCGGGCATCCGCGAAGGCGCCGACGCGGTCGGCAAGGGGGCAGCGGGCGGGACACCCTCCGTCGGAGAGCAGGTGGCCAAGGGGGCGAAAGACGCGGCGTCCGGGGTCGCCCCGAAGAAGGCGCCGCCGCCGCCGCCGTGAGGGCGGCCGCGCTACTCCTCCTCGCTCCCGTCGTGCGCGGCCGAATCGCGGGGGCTAGCCTGCCCCTCGCGCGCCGCCCCCGGCGGCCGGAACTCGTCCTCCGGGCTCCCCCGCTTGCGCGTCGCGGCCCATGCAAGCCCTGCGAGCGCCACGAGCGCGATGAGGACACCGGCGAGGAGCATCGGGTCCATCCCCGCCGGCGACGTCGGGCCCGTCCCGCCCTCCTCCACCACGACCTCCATGTGGGCCGTCCCCACGTTCCCCGCCGCGTCCGTCACGCGAAGCGTGATGTTGTACGTGCCCGCCGCGTCGAAGCGGTAGGTCGCCTGCCCGCCGGTCAGCGTCACGGGCGTCCCCCCCACCGTGAACGACCACACGAACGCCGAGGCGGCCGTGATGGGGTTCCCGCCGTCCGAGGCAGACGCCGAGAGGAGCACGTCCTCGCCGACGCGGGCCGTGACCTTCGCCTGCGCGAGCAGGATCGAGGGCGGCGTCGTGTCCGGCGCCCGCACGCGCACTTGGAACGTCTCCGTCGCGGAGTTGCCGGAGGCGTCGGCAACCGTCAGGGTGACATCGACGAGCTCGGCCACCGTGAAGGTGAAGGTCACCGTCGACCCTGTGAGGTCGTACGCCGTCCCCGCGTGGGTGAACGTCCAGTTGTACCGGCCCTCGGCGCTGAAGTCCGCGCTGTTGTCGGTGGCGGTCGCCTCAAAAGTCACCGCCACGCCCGTCGTCGCCTCCATGTCCGCGATCGGCTGGATGGCCGGCGGGGCCGTGTCCGGCGGCAGGACCGTTACGGTGAGCTCGTCCGTCCCCGCATTGGCCCACGCGTCCTCGACAGAGAGGGTGACATCGTACGACCCCGGGGTGTCGAACAAAAAGGCGAAGCTGTAGCCGGTGTACGTTTGCTGCATCCCGCGGTACACGAACGTCCACGTGACGGTGGACCCCACCGGGAACGCCGGGTCGTTGTCCGTGGCGCTCCCCTGGAAGCCGAGCGTTGCCCCCGACACGATCGTCACGTCGGGCCCCGCGTCGACGACCGGGGCCTCCGTGTCGGGAGGCAGCACGTCGACCATGAGGGCGTCGGCCCCCAGGTTCCCCGACCGATCGCGCACCTCGAAGGCGACCAGGTACGACCCCGGAAGGTCGAACGTGAAACTGCCGGTAAGGCCCTGCAGCACCACGACAGAGCCATTGTAGCTGAAGCTCCACTCCATCGTGGCTCCCGCCGGGAAGGCGGGGTCGTCGTCCGTGGCCGTCCCCTGGAACGCCACGGTCGTCCCGGCGACGACCACCTGGTCCGGGCCCGCGCCGACAGCTGGCGCGGCCGTGTCCGGCGGAAGGACCGTGACCACGAGCTGGTCGCTCGCGCTGTTTCCCGCCGCGTCCCGCACCGTCAGCGTTACAGTGTACGTCCCCTCTATGTCGAACGTGAAGCTCGCCCCCATCGTCGTCAGCGCCACGGGCGACCCGTTGTACATGAACGACCACTCGAAGGCGGCCCCCGAGGGGAAAAGCGGGTCGTCGTCCGAGACCGTCGGCGTGAAGTCCACCACCTCCCCCGCGAACACGGTCACGTCGGGCCCCGCGTCGACGGCGGGCGGCGTGAGGTCCGGGACGCGGACCGTGACGGTCATCGGGTCCGTCCCCACGTTCCCGCCCGCGTCCGCGGCGCGCAGCGTCACGTTGTACACGCCCGGGAGGTCGAAGGTGAAGCTGGTGTTCCGGCCGGCGAGGCTGACCGGCGAACCGTTGTACATGAAGTCCCAGCTGAAGTTCGCCCCCGCGGGGAACGCGGGGTCGTCGTCGCTGGCCGAGCCGGTGAAATTGACCGTGGTGCCCGCGACCACGTCCAAGTCCGGGCCCGCGTCGGCCGATGGGGCCGTGACGTCGGTCACGGTCACGTTGAAGGGGACGACCACGGAGTTGCCGGTGGCGTCGGCCACGGTGAGCGTCGCCGCGATCACCCCCGGCGAGGGCAGCGCCACGGCCGCTGCCGCGCCGTAGGCGATCACCGGCCCGACGTTCGGGTCGTCGAACTCCCACGTGTAGTTGCCGGCCCCGCAGAAGTCGAGCGAGTCGTCGTACGCCTGCGCGCTCACATCGAGCGTCTGCCCGAGGTCGACCGCGAGGTCGGCCACGCCGTACACCTCCGGCGGCTGGGTGTCCGGGGACGGCACGAAGCCCGACGCCGACGACCCGAGGGCGAGGGCCGTCCACCCGAGCGCCCCCGCGGCCGGCAGGCCGTCGTCCGACGAGAGGTCCGCAAGCGTCGGCACCTGGACGCTCACGAGCGAGTAGTCGGTCCCCGGCCAGTAGGCAGGCACGTACGCGCAGCCGAAGAACTCGGCGCCCGCGCCCCGCCGAAGGTAGGACACGAAGGGGAAGTCCGACCCGGTCCATATGGCGTACCGGTCGACGAGGCCCACGAGCGCGCTGCTGAACGACCCGGGGACGAGCACCCCGGCGGCCTCCCACCCGCTCGCGTTCTTGGGCCCCGTGTACTTCGAGGCGACGCCGAAGGTCGATCCCTTCACGAAAGTCTCCGAGGCGAACGACAGGTTCGTGTCCACGAGCTGCGTGATCAGGCTCGCGAACGGGTCGACCCCGATGGTCTCCTCGTCCTCGCCCCACCACCGGCCGTCCGAGCTCGTCCCGTCCGGTCCCACCGGCGCCCGGAAGGTCGCGTTGACGAGCGCGCGGATGTCGCCGCCCCCCGCAGCCGCGATGTCGATGTCGTCGAAGGCGAACGGGGGCGCCGACTGGAAGTCGACCGTCAGGTTCGCGCGGCCCTGTCCGTCCGTCGTGAGGTTGGCAAAGGACCATGCCCCGCGCGCGCTGTGGACGTAGGCGTGCACCCACGCGTTCGCGTGCCGCGTGCCGTTGCGCCAGAACTCGAAGGGCAGCGACGGCGTGCCCTCCCACGGGACGGCGGCGGTGTCCGCCAGCGGGATCGCGTCGAACCGGCCGGCGTCGGGCACGGGCTGGACGAACAGGTCCCGGACGAGGAAGTCGCGCGACACCCGCTGAGCGAGCGTGCCGTTCACCCACCCGTCAACGTGGAGCGCGTTGGTGCCGTCGTTCGTCACGTTGAAGGCGGCCCGCCCGGTCGCGTTCGTCGTCCCGTTGATCCAGCCGATGGAGTGCGAGGCGTTTGCCGCCTCCGTGATGTGGAGGGACACGTTGAGGCCCGCGACCACGGAGCGGCCGTCGCCGACGGTCAGCGTACCCGCAATCCAGGCGTTGTGGGCCGCCGCGAAGTCGACGACGGTGTCGTGGAACCACACGTCCGCCGTCCCGTTCGACCACGCCTCGTTCGTCTCGCTGATGTGGGCTTGGAGCACGAGCTGGCGGCTCTCCGCAAGCGCCGGTGGGACGGTGTACCTGACCTCGTACACGCCCGCCCCGACGTTCTGCACCGTCATGGCGGACGGCGTCTCGGCGAACGTCACGACGGGGGCGCTGTAGAGGTCTGCCGTGAGCGACGGGGCGTTCTGCAGCGTGCCGTTGTTCCGCGTCTCCACGCGCCACACGAGGGTCTCGCCCGGGTCGACCCGCGTGCCGAGCTCCGGGAGGTTCTCGACGCCCGCATGCACCGTCCACGGGCCGCCGCCCCCGGGGCCGCCGAACCCGGGGTCCAGCAGGATGACGATCCGGCTCGATGTCGCGCGGTCATTGCCGGCCGCGACCTCCACGCTGAGGATGTTGATCCCTTGCGTCACGTCGCCTGCCGTGACCACGACCGACGCGTTGTAGCGGCCGGTCGAGCCCGCGTACGACCCGGCGTAGGGCGTGGCGAAGAAGATCGGCGGGAAATGGAAGCCCCAATAGAACGTGACGCTGGAGGCGTTGACCGGCACCCCACCGTCGAACACCTCGGCCCACACGACAAACGTGTCGCTCGCTGCCGCCCCCTGCGCGCTCTCGTTCCACAGGACGACCACCAGGCGCGAGTGGCTCCCCGCCGACGCGATGGGGGCGAGCAGCGCGGGCGCGATCAACAGCACGACCAGGAGGGCGGCAGCGGGGCGGGCTCGGGGCATGGGGATCGGGGACAGCCTTGCCCCTCCGCCATGAAAATACCTTCGGGCCGGCCGGGGCCGGCCCGTCCGGTGGCCCCGCCCGCGCTCAACCTTGAAATACCCGGAATGGAGGTTGGGGCCCGAAGTGGGGGGAAAAGAGCCCATGGGGAACCGGAAGAAAACGCGTGTCTTGACCTTGTTTGTTGCCGCTGCGATGATCGCGCCCGCCCTTGCCGCCGCCTCCTTCGCGGCCGCAGCACATGACCTTCCCGTCCACCTCGTCGACGGCGTCCCCGACGCCTACGCCAAGCCCGGCGGCAAGCCGGGCGGCGGCGGCGACCCTCCGGAGCAGCCCGCGCAGGTGACGCCCTGGGGCATCTCACAGATTGGCGCCGACGGCGTCTGGGGCCACAACACGGGCTCGGGGATCGTCGTGGCCGTCGTGGACACCGGGATCCAGGGCGACCACCCGGACCTCGAGGGGAAGGTCATCGGCGGCGTGCGGTTCTACACGCGCGGCATCTGGCTCCACGAGGACAGCAAGTGGGCGGACGACCACGGCCACGGCACGCACGTGGCCGGGACGATCGCGGCCCTGAACAACGAGATCGGCGTCGTCGGCGTGGCGCCCGACGTGGAGTTCCTCGCCGTGAAGGTGCTGGACAAGTCCGGATCCGGCTCGTGGGCTGGCGTGGCCGCCGGGATCGACTGGGCCGTGGAGAACGGCGCGGACGTCATCTCGATGAGCCTCGGCGGCTCCGGCGGAAGCTCCGTCCTTGCCACCGCCGTGGCCAACGCCATCTCCGCCGGCGTGATCGTCGTGGCGGCCGCCGGAAACTCCGGCGACGGCTCCTCGAGCACCACCGAGACCTCCTACCCTGCTGCGTACAACGGCGTCGTCGCGGTCGGCGCGACGGACAGCAACAACAACGTCGCCAGCTGGTCGTCGAGCGCGAGCTACATCGACGTCTGCGGGCCGGGGGTCAGCGTGCTCTCCACGTACAAGGGGTCGTGGTACGCGACGATGTCGGGGACCTCGATGGCCACGCCCCATGTGGCCGGGACGGTCGCGCTCCTGCTCGGCACGACCCCGCCGGAGGCGTACGGCTCCTCGTGGGACTCCTACGAGGTGAGCGCGTTCCTGAGCACGAACGCGGTGTCGATCGGCGCCGCAACGAACTCGTGCGGCGGCGGCCTGGTTGACGCTGGGGACTACTGAGGGACGCCCGCCGGCCCCTACGATCGCAAAGGCGGATCGCCCCCCCCGACGCGACGGGGGAGCACCGCAAGGGGCCGGACGGCCCCCGAGACTTCCGACGGGCTTGCGCTTGAAAGCGGCACCTCCAGCTCGAACATGGTCGCGGGCGCCACCCCCCACTCCTGATACGCCCGAAGCGTCCACCCGTTGGCGCGGGCCACCGCCGCGGCAAGCGCCAACTTGAGGCCATGGCGCGGGACATCCTCCGCCATCGCACCGGTGAGGTCACTCATGCTCGCCATGAGGTCCGCCTCGGGCAGGGGGGAGAGCCCACCCCGGACGCGCACGGTGACCACTTGGCCCCCGGGGGGCCCGAGCGGCGGGTTCACCTGCACCTTGACCGCCTCGGACCCGGCGCCTGGCTGGTGGGACGCTTCCTCGATGACCTTCTGGAGCGCGAGGTGTGCGGACGGTGTCGCTACCACCGGCAACCCCACCGCGCCCGTGGGGATCGTGACGAGGACGGTGCCCCCTTCGCGCGTGCGCGCCCCCCCCACGGCACGCTCGACGATCGCGCCTAGCGGCCGCACATGGCGAGGAGCCCCTCCCGCCTCACCCTGCGCCAAGAGGCGGAGCTCCACCACGAGCTCCGCCGCGCGTTCCGCGGCCTGCGCGGCCATGTCAGCCGATCGCGCTGCCGGCCCGCCTCCTGCCTCCACGGCCCGCTTGGCCAATTGCGCGTGGCCCCATGCCACCGTGAGGGCGTTGGCCAGGTCATGCGAGACCGCGTCCACCACGAAGTCGGAGAACGACTTGTTCCGCTCCGCCTCCCCTCGCGCGCGCAACAGGCTTGAATCCTCGTGCACTATGAGCGCCGTGGCGGCCCCGCGCCCCGCGGGCGCGAGCGCCACGGCCGATAGGAACACGGGCACTCCGGGGCCCTCCGCGCGGTGCAACCGGACGCGGACGGCTGCCGGAAGCCCCGCCGCGGCTCGCCCGATCCGGGAACCGAGCGCCTCCCGGTCGCGCGGGTCGACGAGCACCGGCGCGTGCACGCCCAACACATCGCTTGCCGAGCGCTGGACAAGTTCGCAGAACGTGGCGTTCGCATAGCGGATGCGCCGCTCGCCGTCGAGCAGCGCCGCCCCGACCGGCAGCCGGTCCAGCAGCAGCCGGCAGGAGGAGTGCGCCGACTCATTGCGCCTGCCTGCGCGGAACAGGAGGAACGCGATTCCGGCGGAGTACGCCGAGAAGAGGACGACCCGCGCCACCGTTGCCTGCGCGGAATTCCCCCAGGTCCCGAGGACCGCGAACATCAGCCCCACAAGCACGAACGTCGCGGCCGCGAAAACCACCGTCGGCCGGGCCGCGCGCGGGATGAGCCTTCCGCGCTCGGGCCGAAGCCGTGCTCGCCCCCACCCCATGGGCCTACCCACGCGCCGACAGGCCTTCTAACCCCCGTACGTCGGCCCGCGCCCATGTAAATACAGTAACGTCCGTGGAACCGCGAGGCCGCGGCGACGCCACGGCCGGAACACCCCCCTCCGGCGCGACAACCGCTCCCCTCCAGCCGGTGTCCAGCGCACGGCCAGGCGAGCTGCGAAGTCTGCACAATCGATCCACAGGCTTAATAGTCCCCTCCGGGAACGTAGCACCTGTACGGAAGTGCGAACATGATGTCCTACGCCAAGCTCTCAGCCATCGGCCTCACCGGCCTGCTCGTCGCGTCCCTCGGCATCGCCCTGACCCTCCAACCGACCACCTACGGCCCCCTGCCGGCCCCCGGCTCGTACTCGAACACCACATTCTACGGCGCCACCGGCTACGGCGCGTACGTGGCGGTCCCCCCGCCCTCCAGCTGCGGCGAGTGGGCGCGCATCGGCTCCGAGGCCGAACTCCGGGAGCGGATCAACAACTCGTACGGCATCTACTACGACATCGCCCCGCTCCCCCCGGGGACCGAGCGCGCCATGGGCGCCGAGGCCGGCTCCGCCGACGCCGGGTCACCGTCGCCGCCTGAGTACTCGGGGACGAACGTCCAGACCGCCGGCATCGACGAGCCCGACATCGTCAAGACCGACGGCTGGTACATCTACGCCATCAGCGGCGGGACCGTGACGATCACCCTCGCCTACCCCGCCTCCGAGGCCCGCCTCGTCTCCACGCTCACGCTGGACAACCACTACCCGTACGGGCTCTTCGTCGCCGGCGACCGCCTCATCGTCCTCACCTCCCTGTACGAGTACTACGCGTACGAGGGCGGCGACGTCCGCGCGGGCGCCCAGATGTACCCCTACTACTCGACCCCGCGCTCGTCCATGCTCGTCTACGACATCTCGGACGTGCGCAGCCCCTCGCTCGCGGCGAACATCACGGTCAGCGGCTACACGACGGGGGCCCGGATGATCGGCTCGGACATCTTCCTCGTCGCGCAGCACTACATCCACCTGGACGCCGACGACGCGCTCGCCTTGCCCTCGATCTGGGTGGACGGCGACAAGCGGACGCTTGGCGCCACGGACATCGGCTACTTCCCCGACGCCTACAACACGAGCTCCGTCACCACGGTGACGGTGATGAACCTCACCCGCCCCGCGGAGGCGACCCACACGGCGCTGCTCACGACCGCCGGCAGCCAGCTCTACGTGTCGCGCAACTCCGTATACCTCGTCGGCTACGGCTCGTCGGCCGCCACGCTGTGGCAGGCGTGGGCCGATGTCTCCACGGTCCACCGCCTGTACATCTACCAGGGGACGGTCGCCTGCGCGCTCACCGGCGAGGTGCCCGGCCACGTGCTCAACCAGTTCTCCATGGACGAGTTCGGCGGGCACCTGCGTATCGCGACCACCGAGTGGCGCGCCGACCGGACGGCCACCACCCTGAACCACGTGTTCGTCCTCAACGGCACGCTCGACATCGTCGGCAGCATCGAAGGGATGGCGCCCGGCGAGAGCATCCAAGCCGTCCGCTTCGCAGGCGAGCGCGCCTATGTCGTGACCTTCGAGCAGATCGACCCCTTCTTCGTGCTCGACCTTGCCGACCCGACGGCCCCCTCCATCCTCGGCGAGCTCAAGATCACCGGGTTCTCGCAGTACCTGCACCCCATCTCGGACAGCCTCGTCATCGGCATCGGCGTCGAGACCTCGATGCCCGACCCGACAGGCCGCGTGACCCGCCAGGGCTTCAAGGTGAGCCTGTTCAACGTGTCCGACGTGTCGAACCCGCGCGAGGTCTCCAAGGACGTCGTCGAGGGGCTCTCCGTGTACTCGGAGGCGCAGTGGGACCACCACGCGTTCCTCTGGATGCCCGCGCGCAGCCTCCTCGTGCTCCCCCTGCAGGTGTACGAGGGCGACTGGTCGACCGGGTACACCACCTACTGGCAGGGCGTCTACGTCTGGAGGGTCACCGAGGAAGGGATCGAGCGCGTCGGCTCCGTCTCCCAGGTGGGCACCATCGACGCGCAGTCGAGCTACTACGGCTCATCGTACTACCAGGTGCGCCGGACGCTCTACATCGGCGAGAACCTGTACACCGTCTCGGACACAGCGATCCAGATCAACGACCTCGAGACGCTCTCGTTCGTGCGCAGCGTGACCGTCTGGACGCCGCCCGCCTACGACAACCCCTGGTGGTGGTTCGGCGGCGGCCCCGTGACGACGGAGGACAGCACCGGCCCGGTCGCGGGGTCGGCGGAGAGCCCGCCGCCAGCGTAGGCCTGCCCATGGGGCGCCCCCCCCTAGACGTCGCCCACGCTCGAGAGCTTTGGCGTCTGCAGCGCTCCCCCCTCGAACCAGTCGATGAGGGCCCGCAGGTCGTTGATCGGGTAGGGCTTGCGCAGCACCCACACGACCGTCCCGGAGAACCGCTCGAAGTCCTTCTTGGTCACATAGCGCCCCGTGACCACGATGACCTTGGAGGGGAGGCGCCCCGACTTGATGGCGTCCAGAACGTTCTCGCCCGGAACGTCGGGGAGCATGAGGTCGAGCAGGACGAGCTCGGGCCGGTGGTCGTTCACGAGCCGCAGGGCCCCCATCCCGTCGTAGGCCGTGAGGACGCGCCAGTCGCGACCCATAAATACGGTCTCCTCGAGGTCGGAGATCGTCATGTCGTCGTCCACGATGACGACCGTGCGGCGCCGCGGCTGTGACGGGGCGGGGGCCGCGGTTTCCGGCCGCTGCGCCCCCTTCCGCGAGAAAAGGCCCATCTGGCTGCCTCCCCGCGAGGCAACGAGGCCCATCGTAAAATACGCTCGCGGATGGCCGACCGCCGGGGGGGCGATGGGGTGGCGGGGCGGGTAGACCCGCGCGCGTTCGTGCGTGTGCCTGAAAGGCTAACCGGGAACCCCGGTGCATTCGAAAGGCTTAATGGGGATGTGGCCTCTTGAAGCGCCAGCCCCCTGCCCTCCGGAGGCGCACACCCATGGATGACCGCGGCCTAGAGAGCAAAGCGTCCGCGGGTTCCGCGCAAGCCTCCAACGCCGTGGGCCGCGGGAGGGGCCTCACCAACGGCAGCGGCCGGACGAACGGCGGCGGCTTCACCAACGGCGGCGGCCGGACGAACGGCGGCGGCTTCACCAACGGCAGCGGCCGGACGAACGGCGGTGGCCTCACCAACGGCAGCGGGCGCACGAACGGCAGCGGCTTCACCAACGGCAGCGGGCGCACGAACGGGTCCGGCGGTCGGATTCCCGGTCGGCGCGCGATCGCGCTTGGAGCGGCGCGCCGGACGCGGCGCCGGGCCGTTTCCTTCGCCGCAGCCGCGCTCGTCGTCGCGATGAGCCTGGGCGCCGCGATCGGCCTCACCGGCGCCCCCGACGGCGGGCCGCGGATCGACGGGGAGCTCGGCGACTGGGCGGGGGCGCTGCGCCCGGCCCCGGCCGCCGCCACGCACGGAGTGGGGCTCGTCGCCTTCGGCGTCCGGGCCCCCGATGCCGGGCCCGCCGCGGGCGCCTTCACCTTCCTGTCGCCCTTCGACGCGCGCGCGGACATCTGGCTTTTCATCGACACCGACCTCGACGCCTCCACCGGGTTCTACGACGGCTCGATCGGGGCCGACGCGGCGGTCGTCGTCCGCACCGACGGGGGCCGCGCGCTCGCCTCCACGGCCATGCGGTTCAGCGGTGAGGACGCGTTCGACCTCAACGGGCTCTCCGCCACCGGGCCGGCGGCGGCCGTCCTGCGGGGCGCCGCCCTCGAGGCGGAACTGCCTGCGGTGCCACGCGCGCTCTCCGTGGCTGTCGCAGGGCCCGATTCCGCGGCGTCGTCCGGCGCGTTCGACCTCGCCGGCCAACCCGTCTTCTTGGAACCGCCCGCTCCCCCCCGCAGCGACGACGTCCGCAACGGAGTCCGGATCGACGGTGACTTCTCGGACTGGCGCGATATCCCCCGCGTCGAGGAGCAGCCGACCTTCGGCCTGCCCGGCCGGCTGGACATCCTGTCGGCGGCCGCCATCGGCGACGACGCGAGCGCGCAGTTCTACCTGAGCGCGCGCTCCGCGGTCCTCATGGGGACCGTCCCCCTGCGCGCTTCCCCGGTCAGCGGAGCCGAGGCCGCCCCCGGCCCGTCGGCCCCCGCGCCGCCACGGCGTGTCGCCGGCACGGACCTCCTAGAGGTCTACCTCGACACGGACCGCGACCGCCTGACGGGGACCCCCGCCTATGGGCTCGGCGCCGACGCGCTCCTCCGGGTCGAGGGCGTGCGCGGCCGGGTCGTGGTCGCGGAGGCGTTCACGTTCGACGCCCAGGGGTGGAGCCCTGCCGGTGTCCCCGCCGAGGCGGCGGCCGCCGGCGGCGAGCTCGAGGCGTCGGTCGCCTTGACGGGGCTCGTCGGCGCGGACGCGCGGTTCGTCCTCCAGGGCTTCGAGGGCGCGCGCGATGTGAACGTGAACCCCGTGGCCGTGGGCCGCCAGGCGGGGGGCGCGGGGACATCGATTTCCCTCTCGCCGGCGGCCGAGGCGCCGTCCGCTCCCGACGCGGAGGTCAACCCCATCCCCGAACTCTCCGACGTCCTTGCCTTGTCCGCGGGCGTGTTCCTGATCTTTGCCATCCAGCGCAGCCGGCGGAGGCCGCGCGCTGGGCCCGAACGCGGAGCCTGAGACCGTGGCAGAAGAAGACGAAGCCGGCGAGTACGCCTGCCCCGAGTGCAACGCGACGGTCGAGCCCGACTGGGCGGCGTGCCCGAACTGCGGGGTCGAGTTCGCCCCGCCCGAGGAGGGTGAGGCGCAGGAGGCCGCCCCACCTCCCCCCGCGGCTGCCGCACCATCCCCCCCGGCCGACGTGGCGCCGGTGGAACGGGAGGAGGAAGAGATGGGCCGGGACCTCGAGGCCCTCGAGAAGGAAATCGAGGAGGCTGCGGCGGCCCCGAAGGCGCCCGCGGCCGCGGCCACTGCACGGAAGCCGCCCGCCGGCCGCGCCAGGGGGAAGGCGTCCGCGGGGCCTTCCCCGCTCGCGCGTTTCGGCGGGCTCCTGGGGACCGTCGGAGTCCTCCTCCTCGTCGGCGGCGCCATGGGAGCGCTCGTCGCCCTCAACTACGACACGTGGATTCAGGGGGCCACGCAGGAGTCCGTGGGCGGGCTCCAGCAGGTGGCCGTCGTGGCGTTGGGGGCCGCCGGCGCCGTCGGCGCCGTGATGTTCCTGCTCGTCCGGCGGCGGCCGCAGCGCGCGTGACCGCCGCGGGCCTCATGTGATCTTGTAGATCCCGAGCAGGCCGCCAGGCTCCACGAGGACGTCATAGAGCCAGTCGCGCCGCCCCTCGCCGCGCAGCACCCGGATGCGCACGCGCGTCCGACCGTGGTCCGCGTCCTCCACGCGCTCGGTCACCGTCCGCGCGCCCTGGATACCGGAGAATGAGAGGACCTCGTCGACCGCCGCTATGATTTCCGGCTGCGCGCGCGACACATCCACCAGGTCCAGCCCCTCGGGCCGTTCGGCCAGCCACGTGGATAAGGCTTTGCGTGCCGCGGCCGCCGGCGCGGCCCCCCCTTCCGGACATCAATCCTGCGCGCCCTCCGCCGGCAACCGTGCCCTCGGCGCCGCCGGGGCCCGCTCGGCTTCCCGTAGCATCCGCAGCAGTTCGTGTACCTTTCCTACGCGCTCCAGCTCATCCGCAATGCGTTCGTCCACAGTGCATCCCTCGGGCCGGGCCGGAGCCCTGCCCGCGCCAAGGAGGGGCGCCCGGCAATTAGGCTGCGTGCCGCAATTCTCATGGGTGGAGAAGATGGAGCCCCCCCTACCGGCGGGGCGCTAGCCCGAGGACTCCAGTCCACCGGCCGGCCTCCTCGTCCCCGAGCCGCTCGGCCTCCTCTATGTCGCCGGGCCCGCCTTCGGAGTCGCCCGCCTCCCACCGCGCGACCCCGCGCTCCCTCAAGAATCCTGCCAGCGCCCGGCGGGCGGCCTCGGCGCGGGCCGCCAACTGGGGGCCCGGGTCCCTCTCCCATGCGAACCGGGCGTCCTCGAGCTCCTGGCGCAGCGCATGCTCCTCCGGGTCGCCGTCCGGCGCCAGCGTCCCGAGCAGGCGCACGTGGGCCGCTTCCGCCCCCTCCGTCTGGCCAAGCTGGGCTAGCGCGGCCCGCAAGGCGCGGAGCAACTCCCCCGCGGCGCTGCCCCCCCCGTCGTCGGCGCCCACGAGCGAAAGCCCGCGGGCCGCGAGCGCCTGCGCGCGCGCGGGGTCACGCGGCAGGGCGGCCGCAGCGGCCTGCGCGTACGCCTGCGGCGCGCGGCGCGTCGCCCGGGCGACGACCTCCTCGAGGCGCTGCCCGAACTCCTCGACCTCGGCGCGCAGCGGGTGGGTCCGCGCGAGCCCGGCGAGGCCCATCGGCCCGACGAATTCCCGGTGGGTCTCGCTGAGCTCCAGCAGACGCTCCCTCGCGCCCGGCCGCGCCACGACCATCGTCCACTCTCGCTCGGCGGCCAGGAGCGCCTCCGCGGCGGTGCGGGGGTTCCGCAACGCCTCCAGGACCTCGGCCGTGCGCTCGTGGACGAGGACAAGCTCCTCCTCGTACTTCGCCGCAAACGCCTCATTGCCCATGGTGTGCGCCTCTACGAGCGCGTCCCCCATGGCCCGCGCGGCGACCTCGTCGTGGCCCCGCGCCAAGTATTCGGGTGTGGCCGCCTCGGCCGCCGCCTCGCGCGCGAGGCTCACGAACTCCGGGCGCACTTGGTCGAGGCGCGCTCGCCCGCCGGCCCGCAGGGCCGCGCGGAGCCACGACCGCGCCGCCTCGAGCGCCTCCTGCCACTGCTGCTCCTTGCGCCGCCGCGCCACCTCGCGGCCGATCGCGTCCATCAGCCGCGTGCGGGCGGCCTCCGCCTCCTCCGCCCGCCCCGCGATGTCGAGGAGCCGCGCGCGCATCTCCATGAACATCGCAGGGAGCTCGGCCTCCGGGCGGGCTGCGGGGTCCGGCGCCACCACCACCTCCGGCTTCCTCCCGCCTGGAAGGCGCCGAAGGCGCGGGCCCTTGCCCCCCCGCCCGCGCGCCGCCGCCGCGGCCGGCTCCGCGTCGATCCGCTTTGCCGCGACGAACACGTTCCACTCCGAGAGCGCGAGGTCCGCCGCGCGCCGTGCCCCGCCCGCGTCCTTCCCGCTGAGGAGCGCCTCCGCCGCGTCGTAAAGCGCCTGGACGGCCTCAGGGGCCTCGCCCCGCTCGAGCGCGGCCTCCGCCGAGGCCACGAGGTCCTGCCCCGTCTCCCGCCACGCGGCTTCGGCGGCGCCCGCATCGCCCGCGATCTCGAGCAGCCTAGCGGCACGCTCCCGCTCGCCCGGCGACGGCGTCCCCGCGAGCAGCCGCTCCGCCGCCCGCTTTGCCGCCGTCGATGCGTCCATGGCCAGCCGCCAGAGGGGCGGCGAGCGCGGCCCCGGCTAAAGAGGGTTTAGCCCGGAGCGTCCGCCGCCCTGAACTGGCGCAGCGACGCGCGCAGCGCGGGCGCCTTGCGCCCCGTGGCCGCTTCGACCTTCGCGCGCGCCAGCGCGACGCGCGGCGGCCTCGGCGCGCCCATCGCGGCCTCCGCTAAGCGGACCCCCCGCAGGAGCCCCCCGTCCAGCCCGTAGGCGTCCGCGACCGCCCGGCCCATGTCGAGGCGCGTGCACGCCGTCGGGCCCGCCGTGTGGAATACACCCCGCTCCCCCGCGCGCAGCAGCGCGAGGATGTCGGCCGCAAGCTCCGGCGCGAACGTCGGCGACTGCACCTGGTCGTCGACCAGCTCGACGGGCCGGCCCGCGCGCAGCCGGTCGCGCACCCGCTGGACGATCGTCGGCTTGCCGGTCATGGCGTTCGACCCCCAGACCTGCGCCGGCCGGACCACCAAGAACTGGTCCGCGTGGCTGCGAACCTCCTCCTCTCCCCCCAGCTTCGTCGCCCCATACACATTGACGGGCGCCGCCGTGTCGGTCTCGACGTATGGCGTGGCCTTCCGCCCGTCGAAGACGTAGTCCGTCGACACGTACACCATGAGCGCCCCCTTGCCGACCGCCTTGGCGACGTGGCGCGTCCCCAAGCGGTTCACCTCCTCGGCCGCGCGCGGGTCCCTCTCGCACCCGTCCACATCCATGAGCGCCGACGTGTGCACGACCACCTCGGGCCGGACGGCCTTCACGAGCGCAGAGACCTGCTGGTAGTCACGCACGTCGAGCTGGAGCTCCTCGACCCCCTCGAAATCCACGCGGTGCTGCCAGAAGGTCCCGAAGACCTCCCACGTGTCGCGGGCGGCCTCGACGAGGTTCGACCCCACGAGCCCGCTCGCGCCCATGACCAGCATGCGCTCCAACGCGCGGCCGCCCCGGGCGTTGGATCGTGGGCCGCTCAAATGAGCGTTGGGGCCGCCCGGCGGTCACCGCTCGCGGAGCGGGGCGGAGCCCGCGGCGCCTGGCTCCAGGACCTCGGGCGGGAGGAACCGCTCGGACGCGCCCCACGCGACGGCGGCCGGGCCGTCCCGCGCGACGGCTTCCGCCACGTAGGCCGCCCGCTGCCGCAACTGCCACAGAGCGTCGGCCGTGAGCGGGCGCCCCGGGCGGACGAAGAGGCGTACTTGCCACGGGGCGGAGCGGCCGCGCGGCCGCCGGAGGAAGATCTCGACCGACTTGTCGAGGCCGGCCCCCGAGACGAGCGCCTCCCGCAGCGGCTTGGGTGGCTCGGCCCATTTCCCCGTGTCCGCCGCGCCCGCCGGGACCGGCACCGTCAAGACGTAGAAGCTACGCCTCGCGCCGGAGATCAGGGAGTTGGCAAACGAGAGCCCGAAGCGCGCGGGGCCCGAGGCCGCCGGGATGTCGAACCACACCTCATAGTGGCCGCGCATCATGAACGGCAGCCGGCCGATGCGCGCGCCCGGGCCCGCTCGCTCGAGCGTGTCGGCGAGCAGGTCGATGTCGCGCACCGCCTCGCGCGACCCGTCGTACCCTGCGCCCACCACCGCGACGAGCGCCGCAAACGCCAGCAGGAGGACGATGCCCTCGGCCGGCGGCGAGGGGTCTACGAACAGCGCCGCCAGGAACCCCGCCAGAAGGCCGAGGAAGGCCGCGCGCTCGAAGGCCAGCCGCCGCTCGATCACCCGCCGGGCCCGCGCCCGCGCGCTTCCCGCCTCCACGGCAGGCTTCACCGGCGTCCGCGGTCTTGACCCCTTCCCCGTCCGCTCCCCCTTCCCCCGCTCCCTCCGCGGCGCGCGCACCACGCCCCAATCCTTTTCCGCGTCACCCCCGCTTGCCTGGACGCATGGGCGAGCGCATACCCATCGCGCGGCCCACGATGGGCGAGCCGGAGAAGGCCGCCGCCGCCGAAGTAATCGACTCCGGCCGGCTCGCGCAGGGCCCGCGTGTGGCCGCATTCGAGGAGGCCTTCGCGAAGGTCGCCGGCTGCGAGCACGCCGTCGCGGTGTCCAATGGCACCGTCGCCCTCGTCCTCGCGCTCTCCGAGCTCGACCTCCCGGCGGCCTCGTTCGTGCACACGACCCCCTTCTCGTTCATCGCGACCGCCTCGTCCATCGCGGCGGTCGGCCTGCGGCCCTCGTTCTCCGACATCTCGCTGGCCACGTACAACCTGGACGACGACTTCGTGGAGGCGGCGCTGCCCGCCGGCGCGGCGGCGCTCGTCCCCGTCCACCTCTACGGGTTGCCCGCGCCCATGGATGGCCTCTCCGACATCGCGCGGCGCCGGAACCTGAAGGTCGTCGAGGACGCCGCGCAAGCGGTAGGAGCGTCCTACCGCGGCCGGCCGGCCGGGTCCATGGGCGACGCGGCGTGCTTCTCGCTCTACGCGACCAAGAACATCACCACCGGGGAGGGGGGCGTCATCACCACCCACGACGAGGCCCTCGCCCGGCGCCTCCAAGCCGCGCGCAACCACGGGCAGTCCGGCCGCTATGCCTACCAGCGGCTCGGCGGGAACTTCCGGATGACCGAGCTTGCGGCCGCAATCGGGCAGGTGCAGGTCCGGCGCCTGCCGGAGCTCCACGCGCGGCGCGACGAGAATGCGCGCGCTTACCAGCAAGCCCTCGCGCGCTTCCCCCAGCTCGTGCTGCCCATGGCCCCCCCCGGCCTCGTCCACGCCTTCCACCAGTACACCGTGCGGGTCCTCGCAGGGAAGCGTGACGCGCTCGCCGCCCACCTCGACCGCGCCGGGGTCGACACCGCCGTCTACTACCCGCAGGGCCTCCACCAGACCGGGCTCTTCCCCGACGCGGCCCAGGGCGCGCTCGGTCGGTGCGAAGCCGCGGCCCGCGAGGTCCTCTCCATCCCCGTCCACCCCGGGGTCGGCGCCCCCGAGCGCGCCCGCGTCGTCGAGGCCATCCGCACCTTCTTCGAGCGCTAGCACGGAAGAGACGTGGGGGACAGGAGGGGCCCCCACCCTAGAGGGTACCATGGCAGGCGCCGCCCCCCGCGCCCTCGAGGCGCTCTAGGAGGAGCACCAAGCGCTCGACGAGGGGATGGCCCGCGCTGCGCGCCACCAGGGCCTGACGGCAGCCGCCGGACGCGAGGGCCATGAAGCCGTGCCCCGCCTCTGCGAGCGCATGGAGCCCACATGCGGATCGAGGAGGGGGTGCCTTCTTCCCGCTCGCGCGGAGCCACCTCGCGCGCCGCACGCCTCGTGGAGGGGGAGCCCGTCGCCCGCGCGCCGTGGGCCCGCCCTCAGATCGTCGCCTTCGCAAGCACCTGCTCAGGGTTGGCCGAGACGTCCACGCGCTCGCGCATCCGCTCCTTGATGTCCGAGGCCCCCGAGAAGTCGTTGATGAGGACCGCCCCCACGATGTGCCCGTTGTAGAGCGTGATCCCGCGGTAGATCCGCCTCGAGTCGTTGTACACCGCGACCGTGTTGACATCCGGGTCGATCCGCGGCGCGCCGATCAGCATGCACTTGAGCCCGAAGTGCGTGAACGAGTAGAAGCCCACGAACGCGAACTCCTGCTCGACCCCCATCATGTTCAGCGCCGCGTTCTGACCCATCATGCGGGCGCTCGCCCAGTTGCCCATGATCTCCCGGCGGCCGGTCAGCACGTCCTCGTACTCCGCGCAGTCGCCCGCCGTGTAGACGTCCTCCACCGTGGTCTTCAGGTGCGAGTCGGCCAGGATCCCATCGTTCGTCTGGATCCCCGACCCCTCCAGGAACCCCTTGTTCACATCGAGGCCGATCCCCACGCCGACCACGTCCGCCGGGTAGGTGTTCCCCTTGTCCGTGAGGACGCCCCGCGCGTGCCCGTCCCGCACGACAACCCCCGCCGGCGCCTCGCCGAAGTGGATCTGGACGCCCCCCTCGCGCATGCCGTCCTCGATGATCTGGGAGGCGCGCGCCTCCATGTACTTGCGTGCCCAGTGTCCGCCGCGCATGATGTAGTGCGTCTCGAGGCCCCTGGCCGTGTACGCGCGCGCCAAGTCGATCCCGAGCAGCCCCGCACCGACCACGACCGCCGCCTTGGCTCCATCTAGGTCCCGGTTCATCGCGTCGGCGTCGTTGATCGTCCACAGGTAGTGCACGCCCGACGCGTCGCCCCCCGGGCACCGCAGCGGCGCCGGCGTGCCCCCGGTCGCGAGCAGCAGCTTGTCGTACTCGATGACCCCCTTGTCCGTGACGACCATGTGGCCCTCGGGCTGCACCGCCGTGACGCGCGTCCCCAGCCGGATCTTCACGTGGTTGGAACGGTAGAACTTCTCGTCGATCATGAGGTCCGCGTGGGTCATCCCACCGATCACGTACTCCTTGAGGTTGATCCGGTTGTAGAGCGTGAACTCCTCGGCCGTGATGATCGTGATCTCCGAGTAGGCGTCCCCCTCCCGGAGCATCTTGGCGGCGCTGTGCCCGGCGATCCCGTCGCCGATGATCACGTATCGGTTCAGCTAGACCGGCCTCCCCCGGGGCACGCCCCAAACGGCCTCGCCGCAAACCGGGCGCGATTTTAAAAACTTGGCCGTTCCGCCTTCGGTTCCAGCCACGCTCGCGCGCACCGTGGAGCAGTTCTTGGACGGAAGACGAATCTTCTTTTGCCCTCCCCGCCCGGTAGCCCGTGGGGTAAGGTTGGAGGCGAAATCCCGACCTCGTACCTGGCCATACACCTGCGGCCTGAAGGACGCGGAGGGGGGGCCCCACCTGGTCCGCCGAGCCCGGCTGGCGCCTGAGGAGGTCGAGCAGTTCGTCCGCCGGGTCGAGGAGGAACTCGGCAGCGCGGGCGGCGCCCGCGTGGGGGCCCCCGTGGCCGTCATCGGCCACGGCGGCGGGGGGGCGGGCCTGGGCGGGCCCGAGGTCCCGGCCGACACCGTCGGCGTGGAGGTCCGCGTCCCCATCGCGCGCGGGACGCCGCCGCCGGACGGGTTCGAGAGCGTCGAGTACGAAAGCGTGCCCGTCGCGTACACCGTGCACCACGGGCCCGTGGGCGGGCTCGCGGCGGCCGAGGAGATCCTCACGGGGTGGGTCCGACTGAAGGCGCTCAAGGCGGTGGCCGAGGTCCGCCGCGTGTACCTGAAGCGAGGCAAGAACCCGCGCAAGCATGTCACCGAGGTTCAAGTGCCGCTCGAGCGGTGACGGGACCGCGTCGGGTCGACGGTGCTGGGGGACGGCGCTCAGGGGACGGCGCCCGCGCCGGGGGCGGCGCGGGAGGCGCCGGACATCGCCCGGACGCTTGCCGATGCCCGGCGCACGACGGCCTCGAGCGCCTCGTCCGGCTCGGGCGTGAGGACATCGAGCGTCGTGACGCGCCGGAGGTAGCTCCCCTCGAGAGGCCCCGTGACGATCGTGAGCGCGCCCTCGCGCTCCGCCCAGACGCCGGCGACGAGCGCGTCCTCCACGGTGGCCGCCGGGTATTCCTTGATGACCACCGCATGCTCGCGCGCCAGCGCGTCGCGGTTCAGCCGCCCGAGCGTCGCGGGGGGCGCCACGACCGCGATGAAACCACGCGCGTTGGTGCCCTCGAGGGCGATGATTGCGCGTACGCACAGCCGCACCGTCCGCAGGTTCGGCTCGTGCTCCCCCGAGAGCAGCTTGTAGATGGTCGGCTGGGGGATCCCCGACACCTGCGCGAATTCGGCGACCGAGACCTCCAAGTCCTCCTTGATGATCGTGCGCAGCGCCGCGGGGAAGGCGTCCGCGTCCTCCAAGAGAGCGCGCATCAGCTTGTGCAGCGCATGCATTGCCAGGGCGATCGGCGGCGAGCGGATAAAGGCTTGGTGCGACGACCGCCGGCGCCCCCCGCCGGGCCGCTTGATCAGCGGGCGGGCGGCTCGCCAACCCGCGGGCGCCGGACCCGGCGCAGCGCAAGGAACGCCGCCGCCGAGGCGCCGGCCACCGCAAGCACGAGGACCACGAGGTCGCCCGAGACGCCCGGGATGATCTCCCCGAAGAGGCCGCCGCCCGGCTCGATGCGCATCCTCACGGCGGCGGGGTTCGTGTTCCCAAGGGGGTCGGCCATGGTGACGACGACCGTGTGCTCGCCCGGGGCAGCCCACCGGTGGACGACCCGCGCCCCCTCACCGGTCGTCCCGTCCCCGAAGTCCCAGAGGAACGTCACGTTCCCGCTCGCGTCCTCGGCAAAGGCCTCGAACACGACCTCCTCGCCCGCGCGCGCCCCTACCACTGGCGCCTGCCCGGGGACGATGTCCACGGCCTCCCGCTGGGGGACGACGACATGGATGCGCACGAGCCGCGGGCCGCGCGTGTCGGCGGCGTTCAGGCTCACATCCGCCTGGCCGCAGTTGCCGAGTCCGTCGCAGACGCGCAGCGTGACGGTGTAGTTGCCCGCGTGCTCGAACGTGACCTCCGCGACGGGGAAGGACTCGAGCGTGCGGCTCACGCCCGCCTCGACCCACGTCCACCGCGCGCTGGCGGCGTCGACCCCCGACGGGTCGAACGTCGCCGCCGCGTCCAGGGAGAACGGCAGCCCGAGGTCTGGCTGCCCGTCGTACGCGATGGCGATTTCCGGCGGCACCGTGTCGCCAACATCTAGGGCCACCGAGCCCGTCCGGGCGTTGCCCGCCGCGTCGAACAACGTGACGGAGAGCGTGTGCGGCCCCACCCGCGTGACCGGCACCTCGAAGGTCAGCCCCGTGGCGTTGCCGCGGCGCGACGGGCCGGCGCTCGCCGTGAGCACCCACTCGACGCGGGCCCCCGAGGGGAACGCCGGGTCGTTGTCGGATGCCTCGAGGGCCACGGTCAGGTTCACGCCAGCCTCGGGGCGGCCGATCGGACCGAACCCAAAGGACGGCGGCCGGCTGTCGACCACGAGCACGGGGAACGTGTACTCGTCGCTCGCGCCGAAGCTGCCCACGACCGACAGGCGGACGACATGGGGCCCCGTGGCGTTCGGCGTCCACGGGAACGCGGGGCCCTGGCTCGTAGCGTTGTCCCCCGGAGCCCTCACCTCCCAGTAGAACTCCTGGATCGCGAAGTCGTCGAACGACGGGCTGCCGTCCAGCGTTGCCGGCACGCCCAGCTCCGCAACCGGGGCAGCCGCTGCCAGCGCCGTCGGGTGGAAGTCCCACCGGACGACGCGGGGGCGGTAGTCGACGCCCGTCCCGTCGCTCAGGTTGTACGGGATGTCCGCCCAGCCGTCGTTGTTCGCGTCCGGCGCGCTCCAGTTCGACCAGTAGTTCCCCGCGAGGAGCTCGTTGAACGCGAAGGACGGCGAGGAGGGCGCCGACGCGTGCTGCGCGTTGCTGACGAACGCGTTGCGCGCGGCCACGCCCGTCGTCGACTCCGCGAGGAGCCCGACCGCGGACGCCCCCTCGAACGAGGAGTCGACCACCGTCACGTCCGTGGAGTTGGAGGCCCAGACGCCGGTGCCCGCGCCGCGGACGAGGACATTGGCGACGAGGACGCCGGATGCTCCCTCGAAACGCGCGGCGACCCCCGCGCCCTCGACGAGGGTCCAGCGCAGCGTCAGGTTCGTCCCGGCCTCGAACCGGAACGCGGCATCGGCCGCGCGCTCCACGCGCGCGCGCTCGACGACGAAGTCCGCAAGCGGCAGCGGGAACGCCGTGTCGTTCCACGCGTCGAGCGCGCGGCCCACGTCCTCCGCGCGGTAGGCCACGACCCGGACGCCCCGCGACCCCACGGCCGTCACGCCCACCTCCGCGGAGTAGACGTGGAGCCGCTCCATCGTGATGTCCGTGCAGCCGAACAGGTACACGCCGGTCCCCGAGAGCTCGATGTCCGAGACTACGGCCCCGTCGACACGGAACAGGGCCACGAGCCCCCAGCCCCCCGTGCCGTTGGCCCCAAACGCGAGGCCGGAGCCCCCTTCCACCCACAGGAACGGCTTGCCCGCGACGGTGTTCGACGGGCCGGCGGTCGCCTGGGGCGGCGCGGTCCCCCGGGGGACGGACAGCGGGCGCGCGCACCCGTCGAGCGCGTTGCCTTCCAGCACGGCCGCTACTGCGCCGGGCAGCTCCAGGCACGCGCCATCGGCCGAGGAGAGGCGGTTGGAGAGGAGCACCGGCGCCGTCGCGCCCCCGATCCGGAGGGCGCCCGCCCCCCCCGAGACGACGCTGGCTTCCAGCCGGAACCGCACGGGCTGGTCGAGGTCGACCGACACCCCCGACGCGCTCTCGAGCGACGAGTTGTGGACGCGCAGGTCCGCGCTCATCGAGCCCGCGAGCGCGGCGCCGGTGGACGCCGCGACCTCCAGGCGCCCGAAATCGACGTTCGCCACGCCCTCGGCGATCACGCCCGCGGGCCCCGACGCCACCTGGACGCCCTGGAACGAAGCACCGTACGAGGGGGCGTACAAGGCGATGGCAGCCACGCTGAAGTTCACGAACGAGAGGTTCACGCCGCGCGCGCCCCGCGACGCGCCGTCGCGGTAGCCCCACGAGCCGTCCGCAAAGGACGCGTTGGCCAGCGTGACGTTGGCCTCGCCGAAGACGCGCAGGCACCACGTGGCGCACCCGCCGACCGCCGCGCCGTCCATGGTGACGGCAGACCCGGCCTGGGCGGACACCGCGGGCGTCCCGTTGTGGAGCACGCCGAAGCGCACGGAGAGCTCCGACCCGCTGCCGAGGTCGATGCCCGCCCACGCGCCTGCCGGCGCGCCGGGCCGCGCGCGCACGACCGCGGGGGCGGCCAACGTGCCGTGGACGGAGATGTCCCCCCCCACCCCGCGCAGCACGGCCCCGCTCTCAACCTGGAGCTCCGCCCCCGGCCCGACGAAGAGGGTGCCGCCCGGCAGGACGGAAAAGTCATGGGACAAGATGTACGGCGAGCCCGAGGCATCGAGGGAGTAGAGGAAGGTCGTGCTCGTCTCCGTGATGACCGTCTCGGCCGACGCCGGGGCCACGAGGAGGGCGAGCGCCGAGACCAGGACCCCCGTCCAGGGGCCGGCCCAGAGCAGCGTCCGGTGGGGGGGAGACGCGCGGGGCGAGCCGCAGGCGCGCACGGGAGCGATCGACATGGCCGCTGCCTAATAACGGCTCGCGTTCCGCACGTCCCGTCAACGACGGCCCGTCAGGTCCGCTGGGGGAAGAAGTCGAGGAGCGCCCCGAGTTGCTCGATCCGCTCCGACGGACGCGTGGTGATCTCCTTCTCCACCCCATTGGTGACGAAGAGGACCGTGGCGACGCCGGCCGCCTTCCCGGCCTGGAGGTCGGCTTCCCCGTCGCCGATGAGCACCGCCCGTTTCGGCGGGACGTCCAGGCGCGAGAGTGCCTTCATCACGGGGATCGGGGAGGGCTTGACTGGCTCCCCGCGCTGCCGCCCCACAACGAGGTCGACCTCGGGGAACCCGAACATGAGGAGCGCACGGCCGATCGAGCCCGGGTTGTTGTTCGAGACGATGGCGACCCGGTACCCGCGGTGCTTGAGGGTGCGGACGACTTCCTGCGCGCCTTCGACGGCTTGCGACCCCCCGAGCGCCTGCTCCTCGACCCGCTCAACGTGCTCAAACGCCTCGTCCCGGAACTGCGCGGCCTCGTGGTCGCGGCCCTCGTCCACGAGCCTCCGGAAGGCCACGCCGATCCCCCGCAGGACCCACCGCTCGTCCGTGCGGACGCCGAACCTGTCGGAGATGGCGGCGATGTCCTTGCGCAGCGCGTCCCAGTCAGCCTTGAGGTGGACGAGCGTGTGGTCGAAGTCAAAAAGCAGCGCGTCCACACCGCCGCCAGGGAGCGCCACGATCCGGCCCAACCAGACAAGATAATTGAACCTTCCGGGGCCGTAGCTCGCCGCCGCCAGGGGTCACGCGGGCCGGCGCCTCACGCGCCCCGGGGCTTGGGCCGGGGTGGTCAACCGCCCCCCGCCCGCCGGAGGATTCGCTCCGCCTGCGCCGCGACGGGGCGGTCGATGAGCACCGCCCCACCCGCGGCGCGCGCGCGCTCCAACACGCCGCGCGCCCACTCGACCTCTGCGGGGGTGGGCGCGAGCGCGCGGTGCACGGCCTCCGCCTGGTCGCCGCTCACGACGAGCTTCCCGGTGAAGCCGAGCCGCGCCGCGAAACGCGTTTCCGTGGCCAGGCCCTCGAGGTCGCCCGGCGGCAGGTGGATCTGGTCAATCGCATCCACCTTGGCCGCGGCCGCCGCCGCCACGACCCGTGAGCGTGCCCAGAGCACCTCCTCGCCGCCCGCGGTTCGCGTCGCGCCCACATCGGCGGCGTAGTCCTCCGCGCCAAACGCCATCGCTGCGATGCGGGGCGAGCAGTCGGCCAGCTCGTCGGCGCGGAGCACGCCGCGCGCGGTCTCGACAACGAGCAGCAGTCGGGCGGGCGAGCCGGCGCGCTCCAAGCCTTCCGCCAGCCGCCGAACCGCGTCGGCCGACTCCGCCTTGGGTACGGCGAGGAGGTCAAGGGGTAGGCCGGACACCGCCTCCACGTCGAGCCTCGCGAGATCCGTCCCGAGCGCGTTCACCCGGACGCCGGCCTCCGCGCGGCGCGGCGGGCGCGCGCGCATCGAGTCGGCCACCGCCGCGCGCGCCTCGGCCTTCCGGTCGGCCGGGACGCCGTCCTCAAGGTCGGCGATCACGGTGTCGGCGGGGCCGGAGAGGGCGGCCGGCCAACGCGCCGCGTCGAGCGCGGACACGAACCACACGCTGCGGCGGCGGCGACCCGGCTCCCGTTGCGTAGCGGTGCGTCCCTCCCCGGCCCCTGCGAGCCCGGGGCCAGGACAGGCGCCGCGGGGGAAAACGTTTGCCCGCCCCTGTAGGGGGGCGCGCGGCCGCGCCTCCCCCTGGACACCTGCCGCATCGGCGGGCCAAACGCTTTTGTGCGGCTCGGCCGTTTCCCGTGCTCCTGTTGTCCGGGAGCTGACACGCTGGGCGTCGAGGTCGTCGTGGAGGGGGTCGGCGCCGCGGGGTTCTCCACCGCCACGCCCAACCTCAACTGGAAGGAGTTGATGTTCCAGGCCGCCTCGCGCGCGTACGAGGACGCGGGTGGCCTCAACCCCCGCAAGGACGTGGGCGCCTTCATCACGTGCGCTGAGGACTACTGGGAAGGCTTCGGCATCTTCGACGAGTTCACGCCCGACCAGATGGGAGGCGTCCTGCGGCCGAACTTCACCGTCACGGGCGACGGCCTCCACGGGCTCGCCCAAGCCTTCATGATCCTGCGCTCCGGGCTCTTCGACCGCGTGGCCGTCGAGGCCCACTCCAAGGCATCCGACCTCGTGTCCTACCGTGATATCCTGCTCCACGCGTTCGACCCCATCTGGCACAAGCCGCTCGCGGGCGACCCCCACTTCCTCGCGGGCCTGGAGATGGCAAGCTACCTGGGCCGGTCCGGCGCGACCGAGGAGGACTGCGCGCGCGTCGTCGTCAAGAACCGGGGGAACGCGCACCGCAACCCGCTCGCGTCCTTCGAGGGCCGCCTGGCCGTGGAGGACGTGATGCGGTCGCCCAAGGTGTCCGACCCGCTCAAGCACCTGGACATCGCGCCGCTTGCCGACGGGAGCGTCGTGTTCGTGCTCGCCAACCGGCGCGTGGCTCGTGGCGACCGCCTCGTGCCGCTTCGCGGGGTCGGGTGGAGCGAGGACACGCCCTTCCCCGAGTCGCGCGACGGCCTCGCGGGCACCGCGGCGGCCCTCGCAGTCCGGCAGGCCGCCCGCGTTGCGCGGGTCGAAGCGCTCGGCGGCAAGCTCGACCTCGCCGAAGTCGACGACCAGTTCGCGTTCAAGGAGCTGCAGCACCTCGAGGCGCTCGGGCTCGCGCCCCCCGGCCGCGCCCACGAGCAGGCCGCCCACGGGCGGTTCGACGCCGACGGCGAGTTGCCCGTGAATGTGTCGGGCGGATCGCTGGGAGTCGGCAACCTGCTGGAGGCCAAGGGGCTCGCCCGGGCGCTCGAGGTCGTCACCCAGCTGCGCGGGGAAGCCGGCAGCCGGCAGGTCGAAGGCGCCAGCCTTGGGCTCGCGCACGCCTGGCGCGGGCTCCCGACGGCGTCGCACGCCGTCGCCGTCTTCTCCGACGGGGGTGGCGCGAAGTGACACGGGATGTCGCTTGCATCGGCTACGGGATGACGATCTTCCGGCGGCGCCTCCTCGAGACAGGCAAGGAGATGTGCTGGGAGGCCGCCCGGATGGCCCTCGACGACGCGGGCCTCGACCTCAAGGACATCGACATGGTCATCTTCGGGTCCGCGCCGGACGCCTTCGACGGGATCCATATGAAGGCGGAGAACATGGTCGACGGGATGGGCGCGGTCGGCAAGCCCATGGCGCGTGTCTACGTCGGCGGGGGGACGGGCGTCTTCACCGCGATCGCCGCCTGGTGGCACGTGGCCTCCGGGATGGCGGAGCGCGTGCTCGTCGTCAACGAGGAGAAGATGTCCTCGTGCCTGCCGCACGCGCAGAGCGTGTTCGCCCACATCTGGGACCCGATACTCGACCGGCCACTGCGGCCGAACCTGGTGTGGATCTTCGCCATGGAGATGCAGCGTTACATGTCGCGCTACGGCATCCCGCACGAGGACATCGCCGCCGTCGCGGTCAAGAACAAGCGCAACGCCGTGGACCATCCGTGCGCGCAGCTTGCGGATGCCAAGATCACTGTCGACGATGTCCTCAACTCGGAGCCGATAGCCCTGCCCGTTCGCCGCCTGGACATCTCGCCCCCATCGGACGGCGCGGCGGCGCTCGTGTTCGCGGCCGACGACATCGTCCGCCAGCACACGGACGACCCGGTCTACATCTCCGGCGTGGGGTGGAACTTGGACACCACCATGTGGCAGTCGCGCGACCTCGTGTTCCCGCAGTACGTGGCCCGCGCCGCCAAGATGGCGTACAAGATGGCCGGCATCACAAACCCGCGGAAGGAGATCCACGTGGCCGAGCCGTACGATCCCTTTGACTACAAGGAGTGCCACCACATGGAGGGCCTCGGGCTCGCGCCCCGGGGGCAAGGGGCCAAGCAGGTTGCCGAGGGGCTGCACGACCGGACGAGCGACCAGCCGACGTGCCCATCGGGGGGCCTGCTCGGCGTCGGCAACCCCATCGCCGCCACGCTCGGCATCAAGGTCGGGGAGCTCTACCTGCAACTCGCGGGGAAGGCCGGCAGGCGGCAGGTCAAGAACAACCCGAACGAGGGCGTGACCCAGGCTTGGGGCGACCTCATGCAGGTGGGTACCGTCGTGACGATGCGGAGGGGGTGAGGCCGTGGAGCGCGTGAAGGGCTGGCCGGGCGTCGGGCTATCGGCCGAGGAGTTCGCAAGAGTGCCGCACGTCGAGTGGGCGCCACGCGCGATGTACTCGTTCGCGGCCGGCGAGGCCGTGACGCGGTTCCTGGAGGACATCCAGAGGGGGATACTCACGGGGCGCCGGTGCCACGAGTGCGGGAAGATCACCTTCCCGCCCCGAATGTTCTGCGAGGAGTGCTACCGCCCCACGGACGAGTGGGTGGAGGTCCGCGACACCGGGACCGTCGAGACGTTCTCCGTGTCCTTCGTGGACCTCGACGCGCGGCGCATCAAGGACCCGATCTTCGTGGGCGTGATCGTGTTCGACGGGCCCGACTACCAGGCGCCCGAGACGGGCCGCCAGCGAGCCGGGATGATGCACTACTTCGGCGAGATCGAGAGGGACGCGAAGTCGCCCACCGGGTACAAGATCCACGTGGGGCAGCGGGTGAAGGCGGTCTGGAAGGCGCCAGAGGAGCGGGAGGGGTCGGTCCTGGACATCCGCTACTTCCGCCCGATGCGGCCGTCCGAGGACCCGTTTTCGAAGGGGCGCGCCGTGAAGGCGCGCGCGGCGAAGCCGCGCCGCGCGCCCGGGCGCCGCGGGAGGAGGTGAGCCCACGCCGTTCCACGAGCGCATCCAGAACGCCGCACGCTTCCGGCACTGGCCCGTCTCGATCGAGGCGACGTACCTCTACACGGCGGGGGTTGCGGGCCTCCGGTTCTTCACCGAGCTCAAGGAGACCGGCAAGATCCTTGCGACGGAGTGCAGCGCCTGCGGGGTCGAGTACCTCCCGCCGCGCGTCTACTGCGAGCGCTGCTTCGCGGACCTCTCGGGCTCGTGGCACGCCGTCAAGCCCGAGGGCGTAGTTGAGTCGTTCACTGTCCTCCGGCGCGGGCTCGACGGGGCGGTGCTCGACCCCCCCGAGGTGCGCGCCGTCGTGCGCATGGGGAAGGGGCAGGGGGCCCTCATCCACCGGCTGCTGATCCCGCCGGGGCGGGTGCGGGTAGGCGCGGCCGTCAAGCCGAAGCTCAAGCCGCGCGCCGCCCGGAAGGGGAACATCCTCGATATCGAGGGGTTCGTCCGCCGCTAGCGAAGGCACGCCTTCGGGCGGCCGCGCCAACGCTTATCAGCGGCCGCCGGACATCCCTGGAGGAGGAGCTTGGCGTGGCGCCGAAAGTCCACCGGAATGTCCTGGAGGCCGTCGGGGACACCCCCCTCGTGCGCCTCAACCGCGTGGCCGAGGGGGTCGGGGCCGCCGTCGTGGCGAAGCTTGAGTCCTCCAACCCGGGGCGCAGCGTGAAGGACCGCATCGGCCTCCACATGGTCGAGGAGGCCGAGCGCAAGGGGCTACTCAAGCCCGGCGGGACGATCGTCGAGCCGACGTCGGGGAACACGGGGGTCGCGCTCGCCATGGTGGCGGCTGTGAAGGGCTACAAGTGCATCTTCACGATCCCCGACAAGATGAGCGACGAGAAGATCCGGCGCCTGCGGGCGTTCGGGGCGCGGGTCGTGGTTACGCCGACCGAGGTGCCGCCGGACTCGCCGGAATCCTACTATTCCGTCGCCAAGCGGATTGCCGAGGAGACGCCGGGTGCCTACCTGCCTATGCAGTACAACAACCTCACGAACACGGAAGCCCACTACCTGTCTACCGGCCCCGAGATCTGGCGCCAGACCGAGGGGAAGATCACGCACCTCGTCGCGGGGATGGGGACGGGCGGCACGATCTCGGGCGCGGCCAAGTACCTGAAGGAGCATGACCCGCGCGTGACGGTCGTGGGGATCGACCCGGAGGGCTCGATCCTCGCCAAGGAGGTGCGGGGGGTGAAGTGGACACCGGGGGAGGCCGTCCCCTACTTCACGGAGGGGACAGGCGAGGACTTCGTCCCAAAGAACCTCCTCACGCAGTACATCGACGATGCCGTCACGGTCTCGGACAAGGAGGCGTTCCTCATGGGCCGGCGGATGGCGCGGGAGGAGGGGATCTTCTGCGGCGGCTCATCGGGGTCGGCCGTGCACGGCGCGCTGAAGTACGCGCGCGACAAGCGGCTGGGCAAGGACGCGCTCATCGTGGTTATCCTCCCCGACGCGGGCGAGATCTACCTCTCGAAGATGTACTCCGACGATTGGATGAAGGCGAAGGGGTTCCTGTAGGCGGCCGGACCATGGCGGGGCAGGCGCGGCGGAGCGCGGGGGCCCGGCCACGAGGCTTTGCCACGCGCGCCATCCACGAGGGGCAGGCGCCCGACCCGCTCACGGGCTCGGTGACGGTGCCGATCTACCAGACGAGCACCTTCGCGCAGCGCGCGCCTGGGGTCCACCGGGGCTACGACTACTCGCGGACGGACAACCCCACGCGGACGGCCCTCCAGAAGGCGCTAGCGAGCCTCGAGGGCGGCCGCCACGCGCTCGCGTTCTCCTCGGGGATGGGCGCGGCCACGACGCTCATGCTCTCCCTGAGGAAGGGCGACCACGTCGTCTCAGCGCGGGACGTGTACGGAGGCACCTACCGCCTCTTCGAGCAGGTGTTGCGGCCCTTCGGCCTCCGCTTCACGTTCGTGGAGACGAGCGACGCGCGGAGGATCGAGCGGGCGGTCACCCGGCGGACTACCGTGGTGTGGATCGAGTCGCCAACCAACCCGCTGCTGCGGATCACGGACCTCGAGCGCGCGGCGGAGATCGCTCACGGGGCGGGGGCGCTCTGCGTCGTGGACAACACGTTCGCGTCCCCGTTCTTCCAGCGGCCGCTCGCCCTCGGCGCCGATGTCGTGCTCCACTCGACCACGAAGTACCTCGCGGGCCACGCGGACGTCGTGGGGGGGGCGCTATGCGTTGATGACCCCGCGCTATACGGCCGCCTGAAGTTCCTGCAGAACGCCGTCGGGGCCACGCCGGGCCCGCTCGACTGCTGGCTCACACTCCGCGGCCTCAAGACGCTCGCATACCGCATGCAGGCGCACGAGCGCAACGCCATGCGGGTCGCGACGTTCCTCGAGGCGCACCCGCGGGTCAAGCGCGTCCATTACCCCGGCCTGCCATCCCACGCGGGGCACGACGTGGCACGCCGGCAGATGTCTGGCTACTCCGGGATGGTCTCCTTCGAGGTGAAGGGAGGGCTCCGGGAGGCTCGCCGCGCGCTCGGGCGGATGCGCCTCTTCAAGACGGCCGAGAGCCTTGGCGGCGTCGAGTCGCTTGTCGAGCTGCCCGCGATCATGACGCACGCGTCGATCCCCAAGGCGGAGCGGGAGAAGGCCGGCCTCGACGACGGCCTCATCCGCCTCTCGGTGGGGGTCGAGGACGGCGACGACCTGCTGGAGGACCTGCGGCGGGCGCTGCTGCGCTAAGGGCGGCGGCGGCGGCGCGCGCGCGCCAACGCCGCGGCCCGGTGCGCCCGCCCCCCGCTGCGGCCGCAATCACGAGCAGGGCTAGCGCCGACCCCGCCCCCGGCAAGGGCGCCTCGTTGACCTCGAGGGAGAAGTTCGTGGCCGTCTCCTTCGGGTCCGAATCGCCCGCCGACGCCGTGGCTCCGACCGCGACCGTGTAGGTCCCCACCTCGGCGGCGCCCGCGCTGACACGGATCGTGAACGTGGCGTTCGCCGTCCCGTTGGCGCTCCGCGGGACATCGATCATCGCGGGCCCGTCCACGTGGATTCCCTCAGGGGCGCTGTACATAATCTCCGCTCGGACGTGGGTGTTGGCCTTCGACGCGAAGGAAACGGTCACGGCGCGGGCGCCGTCCGGCCCCGAGATGCTGTAGAGCGACTGGGAGGGCGCCAGCGACGGCTCCTCTATGTACGGGCGGACGCCGACCGTGGGCTCGTTGACCTGCGAGGGCGTGCACTCGATGCCACCCGCGACCATGCGCGCCGTGACCGTGACGAGGGCGGTCGAGACCGGCTCGGCAGGCGGGACTACGACGGTAAGGTAAAACGTCCCCGTGCGGCCGGCGTTGCCGCTCACCGTTATCGTGCTCGGGCTGATCGTGATCGGCCACCCGGAATCGATGACGGCGGTGATGGTGATCACCGCGCGCTCGGGCACCGGCGGGAGCGTCGCTGTATAGTTGCCGCTCGTCGAGGCCGTGCCGGGCTGGGTCGATGAGACCGTCGCCTCGACGTAGGGCTTGTCGATGGAAACATCGACGGAGCAGGGCTCCGGGGGCGCCGCTCCCGCTTGGCCGGTCGCCGGGACGCACGCGAGAAGGAAGGTCGCGGAAAGGAGCGCCCCCGACCGCCAGGCCATCGCCATGGCCGTTGGGGGGCCGCTATTTGCCCTTTTTGGGGGGTCCCGTTGACCTGCGCCTGCCCGCATGGCCCCGCGACGCTCCGCGGCGCGCACCGAGCGCACGCGCGGCCGCGTCCGCCAGTTGGTCGCCAAACTCGGCGGCGATCCCCGTGCCGGCAAGCAGGGGCGAGAGCACGACCGCCCGCATGAGGAAGAGCTCCCGCGTCTCGTTCCATTCGTGGCGGGCGATCCCCATCGCCCGGAGGTACGCGAGCGGCGCGTCCCCGTACTCCGGCCGCGTCAGCCGGGTCGACGAGAGGACGAAGCGCCCCGCGGCCGCGCCCCCGCGCTCGATCTCGAATGACCGGAAGACCCTCCGGTTGAACGCGTTCATCGCGCCGAGCTTGCGCTCCGACGCCGGCTTCATGCCAAAGCAGAGGATGTTCAGGTCGGGCGGGGTGAGCAGCCGCGCCCTCAGGCGCACCTTCGAACGGTCGGCACGCACGGACATCCCGTCCAGCCCCTCGACCGCCGCCTGGAGCTCGCGGGCCGCGGCGACCGCGCCGGCCACCAGCGACCCGTAGCCCTCGGCGTTGAGGCCGACCACCCGGTGCGCGAGCCACGCGGACGCGGCCGCCGCGCCCGGCTTCGTCCCCTCGAGGATGAACCCACCGATCGAGGAGGGGGGGGTTTCCCGCCAGTCGTCGAGCCCGCGGCTGAAGTACGGCCGCGGCGTGGCCAGCACGCCGCGGACGTCCCCCTCCCGGAAGAGGACGGCACCCGCGGGGACGGGGACATACCCGAACTTGTGGGGGTCGACGGTGACGGAATCGCACGCGGGCAGCGCGAGCAGCGCCCGGGCGACTCTCGGCTCGGGGAACGCCTCTAGGCGGTGCGCGCGGGCGACCGCCCGGGCCGACTCCAGGGACGCCGCGCCACCCGCGGCCGGCAGCATCATGGACCGGACGTAGCCGCCGTAGGCCGCGTCCGCGTGGATGTAGAAGGGTGTGCCCCGCCTCGACTCGCGCTGCTGGACGGCCACGACCTCGTCGACCGGGTCGACCGCTCCCTCGGCCGTCGAGCCGACGACGGCGACGCATGCTAGCACCGCCTCCCCGGCGTCGCGGCACTCGCGCACCCGCTCGGTGAGCGCGCCCGGCTTCATCCGCATGCGCTCGTCCACCTCGACGTACCGCAGGGATGTCCGGCCGACGCCGAGCGCCTCGGCCACCTTCAGCCACGAGTAGTGTTTCGTGCCGGGCAGCAGGATCGCGCCAATCGACGTGACGCCCTGGTCGCCGAGCGAGGCCAGGCCCTCACCCGCGGGCCCGATGGACGCGAGCGTCTGCACGACCTCCCGGCGCGGCACGCGCGCCTCGAGGCGCGCGCGCATCCGCACGACCTCCGGGACCGGGAGGTTCAGCAGCTCCACCGGCGAAAGCCGCCGGATGTCCTCGCTGCCACCGTCCGGGAGCCGGACGCGGAACGCGAGGTGCCGCCGCAGCGCGAGGTCGCGCGCCGCGAAGGGGAACGCCTTCAGGTTGCGGGCCGCCCACAACCCCTCGAAGTTCGCGACGGTGCCGCCGGACGTGAGGTGCCCCCACGACCGCCTCCGGTCGTACCCGATGAGGCCCGCCAGCTGCTGCGCGACCTCGAGCTCGAGCGGCGTCGTCGAGGGCGACTTCTCCGAGGCGATGTTGTTCTGGTTGTAGAGCATCCCCGCGATGTACCCGAGCAAGCCGGGGATCAGGACGTCGCTCGCCATGTGCGCGACGTAGTACGGGGAGTGGAATGGCGCCGACCCCCGCAGCCTCCCGCGAAGCTCCTCGACTTCCCGCGCGAGCCGCCGCGAGGGCGGGACGAAGCCCCGCCGCCGGCCCCCGGGCGCGGCGAACCTCCGCCGCCACTCGAGGTGGTCGTCCACGAGGAGGTCGAGCAGCCGCCGGAACTCCTCGTCGCGCGCGCCATCGGCCCCGAGGAAGCGGTAGGCGCTCGGGATGTCTCGGGCCTCGCGGTCTTCCTTGCCCATGGGAGGCCACCTTCGGGGACGTCGGCGGACGGGGGAGGGCGCTATTTACGCCTTCTCGCGCACGCAAGTGACATATCCGCCGCGCGGTTTCCCCGGGCGGGGGCCGCTGTGGACGCCGTGATCCACCGGGCGCATGGCGGGCTCGACCAGCTAGAGCTCGCCGCAGTCCCGGAGCCCACGGCGCCCGGGGACGGCGTGCGCCTGCGGGTCGCGGCCTGCGGCCTCAACCACCTCGACCTCTGGACACTCCAGGGAATCGAGGGCGTGACCATCCCCCTCCCGCACATTCCAGGGTCCGACATCGCGGGGACGGTGGACTCCGTGGGCCCGCGCGCCAGCGGGTGGAAGGAGGGCGACCGAGTGGTCGTCAACCCGTCCCTTTGGTGCGGCGCGTGCGAGTTCTGCCGGAGGGGCGACATCAACTACTGCACGCGCTACGGGATCATCGGGGAGCACATCGACGGTGGGATGGCGCAGTACTTCGCCTGCGCGGAAAAGCACCTCCTCAAGGTCCCCGAAGGTTTCCCCCTCGAGGTCGCGGCAGCGGCCGCTCTCGTGTACCAGACCGCGTGGAGGATGGTCGCGGTCCGGGGCGGCCTGCGCGCCGGTCAGTGGGTGCTCGTGAACGGCGCGGGCGGGGGGGTGGCCTCGGCCGCCGTGCAGATCGCGAAACTGCACGGTGCCCATGTGGTCGCGACGACCTCCACCCCCGACAAGGAGCGGTCGGTCCGCGCGCTCGGCGCCGACTATGTCCTCAACTACCGCACGCAGGAGGTCGACCGCGAGGTCTTCAAGATCACGGGCAAGCGCGGCGTAGACCTCGTCGTCGACAGCGTGGGCAAGGACGCGTGGAGGGCGAACCTCCGCGCGCTGGCGCGCGGCGGGCGCCTCGTGACGTGCGGCGCGACGACCGGCAACAACCCGGAGGCGATGGTCCACCTCCTGTTCTGGAAGCAACTGACGGTCCATGGGTCCACCATGGGCAACTGGCACGACTTTGAGAATGTGATGCGCCTCGTGTTCCAGGGGAGGCTCAGGCCCGTCGTCGACCGGGTCCTGCCGATGCGGGACTTTAGGGACGCGTTCGCGCGGCTCGCGGCGGGAGAGCAGTTCGGGAAGGTTGTCCTGGCGCCGTGACCGCGCCAGCGACCCGCGCCCGGCATCAGACGTCGGCGCGCCGGATCATCTCGAGGAACTCCTCCTCAGTGACCGGCTCGTGCCACTTGCCCGCGTACATCGCCGCGCGCTCCGCCATGACGGCGTTGACCTGGTGCCTGCGCGCCCACTCGACCGCCGTGAGCCGCTCGGCTGCCGGCGGTGGCGCCGGCCCCGCGGCCGGACCGGTCGCGGGGGGCGCCTCCGCGGACGCAGGCGCCGCGCCAGGCGCCGGGGCATGCCTCCGGGGCCAGCGCAGGCGCACGGGCACACCTCGGAGGCCCCTCAGGGGCCGGACCCGCGTTCGTCGCGCTCCCGGGCCGCCCTCACGACCGAAAGCGTTCTTCCGAGCGGGTAAAGGTCGATCGGGTCCTCCTCGGCACCGAGGACGTCCAGCACCGAGCTCCACGAGAGCCCGCCACGGGGGACCGTGAACGGGTGGGTCGCGCGCCACATGTGGTCTTCGAACTCCTCCGGCAGCCCGCCGCCTGCCGGCCGCGCGACCTTCCAGTCCACGAATGCCGACAGCAGCCTCCAGATCCGCTGGTCCTTCGCCTCGATCGCGAGCTCGTCGAGCGGCCGCCGCGCCTCCCGGTAGAGGCCGCCCTCGAGGAGCTTGTCCACCCCCTCGAACACCTCGCGCATCCCGGGCTCGAGGTTCCGGCACACGTCGATGAGCGTCCTCTCGTAAGCGCCCTCGTCCCCCAGCATCCGGTAGAATTCCTCGTCGAACTCGAGTTGGATCGGGCGCACGACCTCCGGGTCGAACCGCTCCTTCCGCTCGAACTCAGCCCGGTAGCGGTCGCGCCACGCCTCCGCGGCGGCCCGGTCGCCCGACACGATGGAGAGGTGCGCCATCATGCGGCAGAATGTGGGACCGCGCTGCTCCGACCAGAACGAGTCCACCAGCGGCTGGGCGGCCTGGAGCGTCCGCCGGGCGGCGCCGAAGTCCCCCACCACCGTGAGCAAGACCCCCGCCTCGATCAGCCACTCCATCGGGCGGAATGCGGCCCACTTCTCGTCCTGAACCGACAGCGCCACCGCCGACTCCGCAAACGAACGGGCCATCTCCTCGAACGTCCGCGAGGCCAGCCCTTCGTCCCCCGCGAGGAGCGCGCACGTGAGGGCCTCGTCGAACGCGGCCCGGGACAGCTCGTACCGGTCGCCTTCCTTGTCGTCGGGCATCTCGCGCGCCTGGCGGCCGGCCCTCGATCCGGCGGCCGCCGCACGCGACCACCACGGCCGGGCCTCCTCGCGCGACCCAAGCTCTAGCGCCGCTTCCGCGAGGAAGCGGGCGTCGTCCAGGGCGTCCCGCCACCTCTCCTCCTCCTCGGCCTTCGCCAGGCGCGCGCGCGCCCTGGCGGCGTGCGACTCCAGCGCGCTTCGGCCCTCCGGCTCCTTGCCCGCGAGCCGGGCGAGCCGGTAGTGGCGCAGCGCGGAGGTCGACCGCCTCCCCTCGATGATGCGCGTCATCGGGGTCGGGTCGCGCGCCTGCCCGCGCTCGTACGCCTCCAGCGCCTTTGCGTACTCCTGGATCTGCTCGAGGAGGGAGGCCGCCTTGACGAAGTGCTCCGTCGAGGCCTTCGCGTCCGCCTCCGGGGCCTGCGCCAGCTCCAGATTGATGGACGCCGCCTTCAGACCGCAGCGCCGGGCCTGAACCAGGTCGCCCGACTTCAGGTGCTCGAGCATCTCGATCTCCCAGTCGATCGCGGGGTTCTTCCGGCTGAGGTTGTACGCCGCCTGCACGGGGTCGAACCCCGGGTCTGAGGGGATCATGTGCACCGCTCCGGTGCTGCGGACACGGGCGTCCATAATAAGGGATTGCCCCGGGGAGCCCCTTGCCCCCGGGGCCCCGCATGTGCGGTCCGTGAGAATCGCCCTGCGCAGGCTTTATTGCCAGTCGCAAGGTAGCATGAGCGCCCCGCCCCCACGGAGCCCCCGTTCCCCATGGCGTCCGTCCTCTGTGTAGACGATGAGGTGTACATCCAGGAGCTCTACCAGCACATGCTGCCCGCCGGCGGCTTTGAGGTCGTGGCTACGGCGTACAACGGCAAGGAGGCGCTTGCCACCTACACCGCGTTGGAGCCCAAGCCAGACCTTGTCCTGATGGACCAGCGGATGCCGATCAAGAGCGGTGTCGAGGCGACGCGGGAGATCCTCGCTATGGACCCGGGGGCATGCGTCATCGTGATCTCGGCAGACGCCAGCGCGCGAGAGAAGGCGAAGGCGGCGGGGGCTACCGCCTTCGTCGAGAAGCCCTTCGTCATGGACGACCTCTTCCGGCTGTTGCGCGGCTGCCTGGGCGACGGCCACTAGCCCCGGCGCCCACGGCCCATATTTCGGCGCGGGCACACCCAGGGATATGGGGAAAGCCTCAAAACCCCGAACGGCACCCAGAGCCCCCGGGGGAGCACGCTCTCTCTCGGTGGGCTGCGATGGGCAAGATCTTCGTTGTCGACGACGAGGTCTACCTCCAGGACCTGTACGCCGACCTCCTCTCCATGGTGGGCCACGAGATCCTCGATACCGCATTCAACGGGGAGGAGGCCGTCCTTAAGTTCGAGTCCATGGCGAGCCGACCAGACCTCATTTTGATGGACCATCGAATGCCGATCAAGAACGGCGTGGAGGCGACGACAGAGATCCTGCGGCTGGACCCGAGCATGCGCGTTCTCTTCATCTCGGCCGATGTGTCGCAGGCGTCCCGCGTCCAGCAGATCGGTGCCCTGGGGTTCCTGGAGAAGCCATTCCCGATGGACCGGCTCTTCCGGACGATCGACAAGATCCTGCAGATGCCGCGGGTGTCCGCGTAAGGGCGCGGCGGCCTCAGGCATTCTTGGGGCTGCGCCCCTTCACGAACCGCAGGACATCCTCGACCCGCCCAAACTCGGCCGGAGGGTCCATGCGGAGGAGCGCGCGCTCGATGGCCCGCCAGTCGTAGCCTAGGGCGTCGAGCGAGAACGGCTGCCCCTCGCGCGCCGCTCGCTCCCGGGCCGTCTCGGGCGGGGGACCCGCGGGGTCCGCGTGGTAGGCGAGCGAGCGGGCGAGAACCGCCTGCCGCAGGAGGCCGCGCTCCGCGGGGACGCGCTCCAAGTAGGCGACTGCCCGGTCGAGGGATTCCCGGGCACCGGTAAACGAGCTCGCGTTGTACTGGACGGCGGCCTTCTCGAGCTCTTGCACGGCCCCCTCGGCCGCGGCCGCCGCCATGATGGATTGGACCTCGTCGCGCTTCCGGATGTCACCGAGCCGCCGGAAGAATGCCTCGCGCAGCGCGAGTTGCCGGAGCCGCGCGCTCGGGTGGTCTTCGTGGACCTCGGCGGCCTGTATGAGGGACTTCACGAGGGCCGAGGCGTTACGCAGGTGCACCTCCGCCCGCTCGGGGTCGGCGGGCGGGCCCTTGAGGAGGAAGAGCGACATCGCCATCTCGTCGGCCGGGCGCCTGTCGGGGGGGGAGAACCTCGGGGAGAGCTCGTACGCGCGCTCGTGGCAGTCGCGCGCGGCCTGGGGCTGTCCGAGGAGTTGGAACCGCCGGCCGGCGTCGAAGAGGAGGCGGACGCAAGAAGCGCGGGCGGCGTCGCCCGGGGCGGCCTCGAGGCCCGCGAGCGCCCCGTCGAGGAGCGCTTTTGCGGCGCGGCCGTAGGCGTCCAGGAAGATGGCTTCGTCACTTGTGCGCAGCGCGTCACCGAGCGCCTCGTCGGCCCACCGCAGGGCGTCCTCCGTGCTCCGGCCGTCGCCGCCGCGCTTCGCCTCGCGCTTGGCTAGCGCGACCGCGAGGTCGACGGCGCCCAGGCGCGCGGCCCGCTCGCCGCCCGAGTCCCCCGCGAGCAAGCACGCCTCGCCGAGCGCGCGCGCGCGGTCATGGGCCTCCTCGAACCCCGCCCGCGTGACCTTCTTCGCGAACGCCTTGCGCAGGTCCTCGATGAGCGCTACGTTCACCGACCTGGCCTCCGGTACCTTTCCGGCAGCCAGGAGCAAGATGACGAGCTTCAGGCGGTGGGCCCCGCGCGACGGCTGAACCTTCCTCGAGGCGTGGAACGCGTCCTCCCCGTGGGTGAGCGCACGCGCGTAGCAGCCGGCGGCGCGGTCGAACGCCCGTGCGCCGACGAACGCGTCGCTCGCACGCAGGAGCAGTTCCTTCGCGCGCCGCGGGTCGTCGCCGGCCGCCTCGAGCCACCGTTCGGCCGCCTCGCGCCACCAGGGGTCGGACTCCTCCTTGGCCCACACCTCGGACGCGACCCGGGCGGCGACCTCAAGCGCGAGCGCCCGCGGCTCGGCCTCGTCGGCGTCCGGGTGGTCCGCGCGCTGCCTCGCGATCGCGAGCACGCGCCCGGCCGCAGCCTCCTGCTCGTCCGGCGGCGCCTCGCAGTCCGCGAGCAGCCGGAACAGGCGGTGCGCCGCGTTGAGCGCGCGGTCGAGGTCCACGGCCGCGGCCGGCTCGGCGACCTGCGCCTCCCCGCGCATCCGCCTCGCGCAATGGCCCCGCTGCGACTCCACGTCGATGAGCATCCTTGGTTCGACGCCCCGCCGCTCCTGCGCCATGCATGGGCCCCCCCGCGAGTGCGTGCCGTCAGGGGTGCCCGGAGACGTACCCGCTCGGGTCGTACTCCACGCGCGGCAGACGCACCCCGTCTGGCTCGAGCTGCCCGCTCAGGGCGAGCCGGAAGTCCCCGAGCGCGCGCCTCGCGTCCGAGGCAAGCTGCCCCGACTGGACTCCCCGGTGCCGTTGCGGGTACCGCTCTAGGCGCTCCACGCCGCGTTCCGTGAGCGTAATGGCCCCCCGCAGGTTGCCCCGCCGGAAGTGCACGAACCCCGCGGCCACCTGGATCAGCCCCTGGACGAAGTCCCGCTCGCGCGGCGCCTCCTCGTGCCACATGTCCTCCCAGAATTCGTGGCTCTCGAAGAAACGGCCCGAGTTGAAATGCTCCACGGCCGCCTCCATCAACTGGCGTTCCCGCTCCACGTCCATCGTCATCGCCCCGGTGGCCGGATGCCCCATTCTAGCGCGTGAGCGATCACCGTGTGGAAGAGTATTTCTATCGACCTGGGGCCTCGAACGCGGCGGGGGGCGGGCAATCCCGGAGGACACCCATTCCGTAGCCTCCAACTTCTGCCGCCACTGCGGCCGCGAGACCGAGAGCGCCACGGAGGTGGTGGAGGTCGGGGGCGTGCGGTACGAGGTGAGTTATTGCGCTAGCTGCGGCATCGCGAGCGGCGCCTTCCGCCTCACGAAGGAGGGCAAGTCGAAGGCCGACGTCCCCGACAACATCCTCCTGCGCAAGATGCACCGCCCTGAGCGGAAACGAACGGCGGAGTAGATGACCTTCAAATATCACGCGCCGCATCCACGCGCCCGCCTGCGCGCGCTGCGGTGGCTCAGCCTGGCGGAGCGAGGGACTCATATGGCGCGCGCTCGCGCGGCGGCGCCCTGGGAGATCCCTAGGCCGCGAGTTCAAATCTCGCCCGCAGCACCTCCCCTTTCACCCCGTGGGCGGGCCGCGATTCGAAGCGCGTGGCGGGAAGCAGGCAACGTTTAACCGAGTCCGCGGCTTCCCGGCGGGGGGGAAGGTGCTATGGCCGGGTCGCGGAAGCTGCCGGGGGGAGACTTCGCGGGGCGCGCGGCGTTGGTCACGGGCGGCGCGCGGGGCCTCGGGGCCGACGTCGTGCGCGCGCTCCACGCGCAGGGCGCCTCCGTGGCGTTCTCCTTCCTCACCTCGGCGGCCGACGCGAAGAAGCTGGAGAGGGATCTCGGCGGGTCGGCCCGGCGCGTCCTCGCCAAGCAGGCGGACGTCTCCGCCGACGCGCAGGCACGGGGCCTCGTGCGGGCCGTGGAGCGCCGGTTCGGGCGCCTCGACATCCTCGTGAACAACGCCTCCTACTCCAAGCCGTCCCTGTGGAACGCCCCGCTCCATGCCATCCCGCCGCGGGAGATGGCCCGCGCCTTCGAGGTCGACGTGGTGGGCGCCTTCAACACGACGCGCGCGGCCACCCCGGGAATGCGCAAGCGCAGCTACGGGCGCGTGGTGAACTTCGCGTCGGCCGGGGCGATGGGCGGCGACCACACGCTCCTCGCGTACAACCCGGCGAAGATGGCTGTCGTCGGCCTCACGCGCAGCATGGCCACCCTGCTCGCGCGCCACGGCATCACGGTGAACGCGGTCGCGCCCGGGTCGATCGACACGGGGTGGCTGAAGTCGTGGTCGCTCACCCAAGCCGAGCTCCGGGAAACGCTGCGGGAGATTCCGGCGGGCCGGGTCGGGACGCCCGATGAGGCAGTCAACGCCGTGCTCTTCCTCCTCTCGGAGCGCGCGTCCTTCATCACGGGGCAGACGATCCGGGTTGACGGGGGGGTAAACCTTGGATAGGGGGCAGGCGGAAGGCCGCGCGGTCGTGATGCTCTCGGGGGGCATCGATTCGACTGTCGCGCTCTGGTGGGCCCGCGCCAAGGGGCTGGAAGTCGTCCCGGTCTCGATCCAGTACGCCGGGCGGCCGCGGCGGGAGCTCGCCGCGGTGGAGGAGGTCGCGCGCGCCTTCGGGCTGCCCGAGGTGCGGCGGATGGACCTGCCGTTCGTCGGGCTCGCCAACCAGTTGCCGGCGTACCGTGGGGCCACGAAGCCCATCCCGTACGGGTACATCCCGATGCGCAACCTCCTCTTCTACACGCTTGCGGCGTACCACGCGGACGCGCACGGCGCGCGCTTCGTGGTTGGGGGTCACCTCCTCGACGACGCGCTCGGGTTCCCGGACGCCCACATCAGCTACTTCGAGGACCTGAACCGGCTGTTCGCTCGATCGACGGACGGCTGGAACCCGACGGGGCCACCGGAGATTGTGCTCCCGTTCTCCGGGATGAAGAAGGAGGAGGTCCTGCTGGTGGGCGAGGGGCTGGGCGCCCCGTTCGGGGTGACCTGGTCGTGTTGGCTGGACGGGGACGCCCCGTGCGGGACGTGTGTCTCGTGCAAAGACCGCGCCGAGGGGTTCGCAAAGGCGGGGCTCCAAGACCCCGCGGCCCGCTAGCGCGGCCTCACTCGCGGCCGCCGTTGCCGCGCTCGGGCAGGGCCTGCTGCTCGGCCTCGGCCTCAAGCACCGCGCGCGTGAAGTCCTCGTCGTCCAGATCTCGGCCGGAGGAGCCGCGCGCGGTCCCAAGGTGGCGGCCCCCCACGTCCTGCCGTCCGCCGTCGGGGGCGGCGCGCAGCCAGAGGAACCACCCGAACGCCGCGCCGACAGCGATCGGCAAGACGACCAAGGGGGTGAGGTCGGGCGGGGGGGCCATGTCGACGAAGCGGTACGTCACATTCACGGGGACGGGCCAGGGGTTCACCCAATCGACCATGAACGAGCCGTTCGCGCGGGGGACGACCCACGTGACACTGAGGGCCCGGGCCGTCGCGTTGTAGTAGCGTGTCCACCCCTTCTCGTGCGTATGGATCTCGAAGTTGACCTCCGGCCCGGCCCCGCCGTTTACGGCCCACCCGATCTCGAAGGTGTCCCCGGCGCCGATGGGGAACCCCATCTGCTCGAAGGTCACGTGGAACTCGTTGTCCGGAGGACCGACGCCGAGCAAGATGGTGCCTTCGCGCACAACCGGCTCGGCGCCGGGGGTGTGTGCGTTGGCGGGAGCCACGGTCGCCGCAAGCGCGCACACCGCCAAGGCGAGCGCCAGGGATGGCGCCCGCCCGGCGCCTGGCACGCGCAGGCTACCCAGGCGGCGCCACCTCCCGGATGTTCACATGGAAGGTCGCCGTGATGTCGAACCCGTCCGTGCGCTGGATGGCGATGTCCACCCGCCACTGGCCGGGCGAGGAGATGGCGGTCGTGTTGACGAAATAGTGGTTGTCGTGTGGGCCGCTCATGGCCTCGCGGACGGAGGGCAGCGTGCTGTTCGTGAGGACGAAAGTGGCGGTGGCGTTCGTGGAGTTGAGGTAGAGAGCTCCGGTCGCGGCATCCGTGAGCAGGACGGAGAGAATGTACTCCCGGGGGACGGTCGGCGGGGGGTATACCTGCAACTCCACCTGGATCCCGTCGCGTTCCTGGCGGAGGAGGAACTGAGGGGGCTCCCCGGGCGGCACGTCCACGGAGGTCGCGGGGACGAGCGTGGTGAGGAGGCCCGCGACCGCGAGCACGGCGGCCCCCAAGGCCGCCTCGGCGCGAATGTTCCTGGCGGCGCGGGCCGCGGCGGCCACGACCTGCGAGGGGTCAGGAAGGAGCGGGACGGACACCCACCGGTTGTGGGCCCCGAGCGCCACCATGGGCACCGCGAGGCAGACCTTGGTGAGCACGACCAGGCCGAAGGGCGAGGAGGTGAGGTTCTCGAGCGAGCCGACCTGCGAGACCGAGAGCAGGACGCCGGCGGCAAGCACCCCGGCGACCGAGATGGCCGCCACCGTGGAGAACCGGGTCAGGGCGCGCCGGGCGAGGAGGGCGTTGGGGGCGCCGCGAAGCGTGCGGCCGACCACGACGAGACCGATGAGTCCGCCTGCCCAGACACAGACGAAGAGGAGGTGGACGCCGTCCGCGAGGGCGGCCCACGCAGGGGCGGCAGCCGAGGCGGCGGCGTGGCTCGCGGCGGCGATCACGCCGACGAGCGCGATGGAGACGACGAGAGCTGCGAGCAGGGGCGCCGCGCCGAGGGTCGCGCTCCGGTCCCGCAGGAGGCGCACATGCAAAAGGAGGAGGAGAACCCCGAGCCCGCCCGCGAGGACCGCCCGCGTGGCCAGGGATTGGAGGAAGACCGACCCGCCGATGGCGCGCCCGGGGTCGGACCCCGCCAGATCGAGAAGCGACCACGCGAGCCACGCCGTGCTGTAGGCGGCAAGCCCGAGTGCGTTCCCGCCGCCCCAGAGCATGAGCCACCGCATCCCGTCGCGGCCGGAGGACGCCGCGGGCCCGGAAAGGCCGGGCGTGGCGGCCCGCCACACAAAGGTCGCCATGCCGACGGCGCCGACGGCTGCCGCCGTCGCAAAATAGGATGCCGCGCGCAGCAGGACCTCGGCGCCGGAGAAGGGCGCGCTCGCCCCCGTCTCCACCTCCCCGAGCGCTTCGGACCCCGTGCAGGTGCCGTTGAGGTCTTGGACGCAGAAGGAGAACGCGCCCGCCGACGGGTGGCCGTCGTCCGCGCTCGTGACCCGCCAGACGACTGTGTACACGCCGGGGTCGATGGGTGCGACGTCCGTCGAGATCACGCGCGTGTCGATCGACGAGATTCGGGTTGCGTTCCGCTCGAAGTGGGCGCCCGCCGAATCGGTCACCGCTAGCGACGCCGAGCCGGGCGAGACCCGCTCGGTGAGCCGGACGGTGATTCCGGCGGGAGGGGCCGGCAGGATGGCGTTGGCCTCGGGCTGGGAAGACTGGTAGATCGCGTGGGCGTAAGCCGTCCCAACGGCCGATCCGAGGGCCAGCGCGAGGATCAGAAGCAGGGGGAGGAGGCGGAGGGCGCGCATGGGATCCACCAGGGCTCGCGGCGCCGCGGCAGGCGGTCGCGCCCGGGCGCCCCTTGCACGGCCCGAAGCGGGAAAGCCTTTCGGGGGGAGGTCGCCGGCCGGGGGGCTATGGCAAGTGGACACGCTGCGACGAGGCGCGCTGCCGCCACGGGCTCGCGCGCTCTAAGGGCCGCCTTTCGGACCGGCTAGCGGATTCGGCCGAGGAATTCTTCGGGCGATGGGCTAGCGCGGGCCCATGGGCTCTGCGCGCTCCCGCAAGACCGCCTCCAAGGGCGCCACCCCCAGCCCCGGGTTCCTAGCTCGCATGAACTGATCCTGCACGGCGAGGAGCCGCGCCTCCACCTCCGCGCCGCCCGCGCGCCGCCGGGAGAACTCGCGCGCCGCGCGCGCGAGCACCACACAGACGGCGTCGAAGACCGCCGCCTCGAGCGGCCCCATGTCGAGGCCCCAGCCCCCCTCGCCGCGCGCCAACGCCGCGTCGGGGACGAGCCCCCGGGGGCGCATGCGGCCGGCGAGCTCCTCCTGCCAGGCCGCCACGCGGCCGTCGACCTCCTCCGCGCCGACCGACGGGTCTGCCGCGGCGCGGGCGACCCGCGCCCAATCGTCCACGCGCGCCGCGTAGAAGGCCGGCTGCTCGCACGCCTGCCGGATGTAGGGGATCTCGTCGAGCCGGCGGTCGCGCGCGAGGAACTCGAAGAACAGGCGGACCGAACGGGGCGCGACCGCGACCGCGGGCCCCTCGAACGGGCCCTGAGAGATGTAGTAGTCGAACAGGAAGACCCACACGTCGCGCTCGTGGGCCTCCTCGGGCACCTTGGGGTACGTGTTGGCCAGGAACTCCACGAGCACGTACGCGTTGTCGGCGTGGCGGCGCGCTTCCTCCGGCGGGAGCTCGCCCGCGCCGAGCATCGCTTCGAGGAACCGGTCGGCGGCCGCCGCCCCCGCCATGTGCGCGGCGTCGAACGGGTCCTCCGGCCGCATCGCCCGCGGGAGCCTCGTAGGTGTAGAAAGGCCGTTCGTAGCGGCACCCCAACCGGAGGCACCAACCTTCACTCACCTCCCCCCCGCGCCTTTAGGTACGGGACGCGCTCAGGGGGGGCGGGCGCAGTGACGTATAGGTAGGCGCCCGCGGCCACCCGAGAAGGCCTAACGCTTATACGGCGCGCCCCGTGTTCCGCGCGCGGTACGCAGGCGTAGTCTAGCTGGTCAGGACGTAGGCCTTCCAAGCCTAATACCCGGGTTCGAATCCCGGCGCCTGCACTGCTTCACCCGTTGCTGCAGCGGGCGCTCAGTGTGGCCGCCAGAGCTTCTCCGCCTCCGGCGCGGGGGCTGGCTCCGCGGGAGGCTCGTCCGTCGCCGGGGCGTCGGCGAACTTGCGGAAGAGCTCTGCGTACTCGCGCTCGTCCCACATGCGCCCCTTGTACGCCCGCCCGTAGAGGTCGTCATAGGTCCGAGCCGGGGCCGGCGTGCGGCTCCTCCACCAGACGGCGAGGACCGCCGAAACGGCGACGGCCACCGCCAGCGAGGCGATGACGACGCCCTCGTCAGGCGGCGTGATGTCGGGCGGGATCACCTCCACAATCTGGACGGTAACGTTCCGGTAAGCGGTGTTCCCGGCGCCGTCCTCCCCGCGCAGCGAGACCGCGTACGTCCCCCCGCGCGGGAACGCGATCTCCACCCGCTCGCCGGAGACCCAGCCGGTGTCGAGGCTAGGACCCGTGAAGCGCCAGGAGAAGATCACGTCCGCGCCCTCGGGGTCGGATGACCCGACCGCGTCGAACGCAAGCAGCGCATGGGGCTCCAGCAGGCCTGTGTGCGCGATGGCGAGGGTCGGCGGCGCGTCGGCGGCCCCCCCCCGCGGGGCGGCGAACGCCCGCAGGGTGACCGGAAGCGCCGCCTGCGCAAGCTGCACGGTCACGGTTCCGTGCGCGTCGTCGGTCTCCGAGACGAGCCCAAGCCACTCCGTCCCGTTCGGAGCGAGGGCGTAGAGGGCCGCACTCGAGCGCGTAGCGGCCGTGGAGAACGCGAGGGAGACCGTGACCTGCATCGTGGCGGCGTCGACCGCGCCCCCCGCAAGCGTGTAGGCGGCGGATAGGGGCAGGAGGCCGGCGGGAGGAGGCGGGAGGCTAGCGTTGCTCTCCTCGAACGTGAGGTTGTGGGGGGGGACGACCAGGACCTCGAGCACCCCGAGCCCGTCCGACGCCAGGAGGGTGACCGGCTCCCACACGGTCGGCCCATCGACGGTGAGGGAGACGTTCGTGAAGTTGCCGTCGCTCGCGAGCATGTAGAAGGCGTGGGAGCCGGCGGGCGGCCGCAGCGTGGCGGAGTACAGGACGCCCTCCTGCGGCGTCTCGGTCCCCTGGCGTACCATCGGGTAGAACGCGCCGTCAAGCGCCAAGAGGACGCTCACGGCCTCCTCCCCATTGTCCTCGAAATACGTGACGGCGAACGTGTAGTCCTCGTCGCCCGTCCCGTTAAACGGGTCGACGTACGGGGACACGAGGCGCGGCGGCGTGTTCACCGCCACCACCACGAGCACCCAGGCGGTGCCCTCCGCCCCCCGGTCGTCCTGCACGCGGAGCGTGACGGCATGGGTGCCCTGGGGGAGCTTGACGCTGAGCGCCTGACCCGTCCCGAGCTGGCTCGACCCGTCGAGGATCCAGGTGTAGGCCAGGGGGCCGCCCTCGGGGTCCGAGGAGCCCGCCCCGCTGAAGCCGACCAGGTCGGTCGTGAAGAACCGGCTGCCGTTCGTAGGGCTCGCGATCACCGCGACCGGGGGCTCGTTCGCGGGGATGATCCGGACGGTCACGTCGTCGTAGCCCTCGAGCAACTCCTCGTCGACCACCGTGAGCCGGACCACGAAGACGCCGGGCGCCGTGAAGTTCGTGTAGTTCACGACCTTCAGGTCGACGCCCTCGAGCGTCTCGGTGGGGAACTCCCAGCGGTAGTACATCGAGTACGTCGTGACGTTCTGGTCCGGGTCGAACGAGAGCGACCCCGAGAAGATGACGGGCTTCCCCGCCTCCCAGACCGTGTTGTTGGCCGGCGCGTTGATGTTGGCGACGGGCGGGTCGCCCGCCTGCGCCGTTGGAGCCATCGACAGCAGGGCGAACGCAAGGAGGGCCAGGATGGCGCCGGCCAGCCGCGCCAGTGGAGGGGCGCGGAGCCTGAGCCGGGAGGCCGCGTCTTCCACAGCGTGACCCGCGGACCTATCCCTAGCCTGCGCATAAATAGGCTCCCGAACGAGGTTTGAAGCCATCCACCAAACGCCCGCCCGATAGGCTTTTGGCGGCGCCCGGGGCTGACCGCGCCGATGCGCCGCGCCCGCGACATCCGCCGCTTCCTGGACGAGGACGTGGGCCGCGGCGATGTCACGTCGGACAGGGTCGTGCCGCCGGACGCGCGGGCCCGTGGCCGCATCGTGGCCAAGCAGGACGCGGTCGTCGCGGGGCTGGCCGAGGCCGCCGAGGTCTTCGGGGCGCTCGGCGTGCGCTTTGACCCCGCCGCGCGTGACGGGGGGCGGGTCACGGCGGGGGCGGCGGTCGCGGCGGTGGAGGGGAACGCCCGGGCGATCCTCAAGGGCGAGCGCGTGGCGCTCAACATCATCCAGCGGATGAGCGGGATCGCGACGATGACCCGTAGGGTCGTCGAGGCCGGCCGGTCCGTGAACCCGCGCCTGGTCGTGGCGGCCACGCGGAAGACGACGCCGGGGTTCCGCGCCTACGAGAAGCGCGCGGTGGAGGTCGGCGGGGGCGATGCGCACCGCCATGGATTGGACGACATGGTCCTCGTCAAGGACAACCACATCCGCGTAGCCGGGGGCCTCGAGGCCGCCATGGACGCGCTCTTCCACCGCGCCGCGTCCGGTGGAGGCCGCCCCCTGGCCCACAAGGTGGAGGTCGAGGTGTCGAGCCTAGAGGACGCGCTGTCGGCCTGCAGGCTAGGCGCAGAAATCGTCATGCTGGACAACATGCCCCTCGAGGACCTCGAGACGACCTCCCGGTCGGTGAAGGGAGCGTTCCCCGCGGTCGTGGTCGAGGTCTCGGGGAACATCACGGCCGAGAATGTCGGGCGCGTGGCGGCCTTCGCCGACGTGGTGTCGGTGGGCGCGCTCACGCATTCGGCCCCGGCCTGCGACTTCCACCTCAAGGTGGAACCGATAAGGTGATGGGCCACGCGCGGGTTGGGCGTGGCACAGGGGAGGCGCGCGAGATGATGCCGGGCGGGATGGACCCTCGCAAGATGAAGGCACTGATGAAGCAGATGGGGATCTCCCAGGAGGAGCTGCGCGGCGTCCGCGAGGTCATCATCCGCTTCCGCGACAAGGAGCTCCACTTCAAGGACCCGCAAGTCGTCGAGGTCCGCGCGCAGGGGTCGACGACGTACCAGGTGGTGGGCAAGGCCCGCGAGCGCCCGGTGGGCGAGCCGGGCGCGGGGGCCGCCGCGGGCGTGGTGGACGAACCCGAGGGGGCGCCCGAGCCCTCGGAGTTCCCGGAGGCGGACGTGCGGCTCGTCATGGAGCAGGCCGGGTGCAGCCGGCCGGCGGCCGTCGAGGCGCTGCGCGGCGCCGGTGGCAGCCCGGCCGAGGCGATCCTCGGCCTCCTCGAGTAGCCGCCTCACCGCGGGGCGCCGCGCCCCGTGAGCCGCCCGATGAACCGTGGGACGGAATCGGGGTGCGCGCGCCGCTTCATGTCTTGGAGGAGGCCCCCGTAGTAGAGGATCTGCTGGCGCACGCGCGCCCACTCGGCCGGCGACGGTTCGGGCCCCCCCGTGCCCCGGGAGAGCTCGGCCCGGCGTTCCTCCCACCGACGCAGCTCGTCAATGGCGAGGAGCACCTTTTCGACGTCCAGGGGGCTCTGCGCGGCGCGCATCAACGGTTGAGGGCGGGACGTGGGGCAAATAGGTTACCCCCTCCCGGGCGCACGGTCGCGCGCCGGGCAGGCCCCCCGGACACGCCGAAGCCTGGATCGGCACAAAACGAAGGGCCGCGGCCGACTGGCCTCGTTATGCGTCAGTACGGGCGCCGGACTCGCCTTTGCGTTTGGCGCCCGAACCTTTAAACACAGCATGGGCGACGGGGGCGCCGGGTGAAAGTCGTGGGAAACCTCACGAAGTTGACGCAAGGCATGTTGATCGCACTGTTGGCGCTCGTTGCCGCGCTGCTGTTCTTCGCGGCGCCGGGCGCCGCCGAGCAGGTGGAGGTGAGCCCGCAGCAGTTCGACGGGTTCTACTACACGCCGGATGAGAGCGTTACGGTGACGGCAAGCGGCCTGATCGCGAGCGTAGCATACGACATCGAGATCTCGCTACCCAACGGCACGCTTGTCATGGAGCAGTGGAATGTGACCGGGGACTCAAACGGCGACCACCGCTGGGCCTTCGACATCCCGAGCGACTGGGAGGGGAGGTACGACGTGATCCTCTACCAGAACGTGTCGGGCACCTACGAGGACGGCGATTCCATCTATGTCCGGCTGTTCTGGCTCTCCACGGAGCTCGACCACCTGGTCTACCTGCCGGGCGACACCGTATCCGTGTTCTACTACACGCAGCGCCTGGATGACCACAAGCCCCTTTCGTCCGGCGTGGGCCGGTGGAAGGCGCAGATCCAGCGGGACAACGGCTCGAACCCGGTGATCGTGGAGGACATCGGCAACTCCTTCACCGCGACCTCGGGCAAGTTCTCATTCACGCTTCCCGCCGGGACGCTGTCGCGGACGTACGTCCTCACCGTGACGTTCAACGACACGACGGACAAGCACTCCGTGTCGGTCACGGAGACGCTGCGCGTCGGCGAGCTCGACCTCGAGGTCACGCTCGACCGCAGCACCTACGAGCCGGGCGACAGTGTCGTGGCCACCGTGACCGCCGACGCGCGGCTCGGCGGGACGACGGAGCCTCTCGAGGGCGTGACCATCTCCACGGTGATCTACGAGTACGACCCGGGCAACGGGACCTGGGGCGAGGACGACACCTACTCGGTGAGCGACCAGCGCACCGGGTTCGACGGGCGCGCCGCATTCGTCGTGGTTATCCACGCGGACGCGGACGACGGCGACCTGTACCGCGTCACCGTGAGCGCCACGAGCGGCGGCACCACGCACGAGGCGTCCAACACCTACCAGGTCTACGAGTCGGCGACCCTGCTCATCGACCTCGAGATCAAGGAGACGAGCTACAAGCCAGGCCAGACGCTCGAGGCCACCGTCACCCTGACGACCTCGAACGCGACGCTGAAGAGCGGAGCGATGTACGAGTGGACCGTCACGTCGACGTCGACGGGCCGGACGCTCCACTTTGCGTACTCGTCGGCGCCGACGGTCTCCTACGGCATCCCGGCGGACTTCTCGGGCAGCATCCGGGTGTCCGTGCGGGTCTTCACGCCGGATGACCAGGTCTACTCGCGGTCGGACACGGTGAACGTGTTCAGCCGGGCGCTCCTCATCAACCCGTCGACGGCGTACTTCCAGCCGGGCGATGTGGTGGGGGTCGATGTGGAGGTCGTCTCGGACCAGATCACCGAGGCGGTCTTCGTTTGGACGATCGTGCCGTTCTCGGGTGGCGACCCCGTCGCCAACGGGCGCGTGACGGGCAACAAGGCGGGCCACTTCGAGTTCACGGTGCCGGACCCGTCGGACAGCGGCTACTACATCCAGGTGTCCGCGTCCGGCAGCGGGATTGTGGTGAGCGACACCGCGTCGGTCTCGCGCGAAAAGTTCGTGGCGCTCGAGATCACCGTCCCCCAACGGTCCTTCCAGCCGGGGGAGACGATCGACATCCAGTGGGCCCTGACGTCGGTTGGCGGCGCGACGCTGCCGCCGACGACGACGCTGACGGTCTACCTGACCGGTGGGTTCGGCTCGATCGGCGGCTCGACGCGCTCGTTCGATGTGGCGGGCACCTCGGGCACGATCCCGTACACCATCCCGGAGACGGCCCCGGAGAACGCGGACCTGCAGCTCACGGTGACGGGCAGCGGGACGACGGGCGCCGGCACGGCGGTCTACATGCGGCCGGCCGGCGGGGCCACGCCGGTCAACGCGGCGGCCGACTCGGCGATGATAGCGATTTTGCTGGCGTTCTTCGGGATCCTGCTTGCGGTCTACGGGCTGTGGCGGGGGTCCAAGGGGGCCGGAGGCGGCGGTTCGCCGCCCGCGCGCGAGTCGCGGCGGTCCTACGGTGACCTGAAGTCCGACTCGGAATTCGGATCCAAGCCGAAATCGGGTGGGGCGGAGGACGAGTCCAAGCCGATCTTCGGCGGGGGCTCCGGCGACGAGGACAAGCCGCAGGGCGGCTCGCCGCCCCTGTAGGGCACGCACGGGCCGGGTCGAAGCCCGGCGTTTCCCTTTTCCCCCCGGCCGGGCGGCCGGGGATCCCCTTCTTCCACCAACGCCTCTCCGGAGAGCGCACGCCGCGGTGCGCGCCCCGCCCCCGCGCCACGTTTTTATGGGGGAGGCCCTGTGAGGGCGCCAGCGCGCCCCCCGGCGCGCGACGCGGGCTCATGGTCTAGTTGGTCATGACGCGACTTTCACAAGGTCGAGGTCGCCGGTTCGAATCCGGCTGAGCCCATCCCTACACATTCCCAACGGGGCCTGGCCAGCGCTGCCACCGGAAGGCGGCTGCAACGCCGTCGCGTGACACCCTCCGTGCCGCCCCGACCGCGTTGGCGGGCGCTCCCCCAGCCCCGCGGCGAATCCCGTCGGACCGGCGCCGTGCGCGCGCCAATGTACTCGCACCGTCACCTGTTGTTCTTGACCAAATGCAGCGTGACCGAGGATCGAACAGTGCCCCGAACACCTAAATATGATCGGCCCTTGGCTATACCCACGATCCCCGGGGGCCGCAAGAATCGTGTGGCGTTTGCCTCTTCTCGTCGATGGCTGGCTTGGATCCGACGCATTCGCGTGGGGCCTTGCCTACATCGACCCGGGCACGGGCGCCATGCTCTGGCAGGTCATTGCGGCCGTCTTCATCGGCCTCCTTTTCTACGTTCGACGTATTGTCGATTGGATGGCATCGAAGTTCCGGCGGCGAGCCGCGCACGAGGACGAGCCGCGCTCCTAGGTCTGTCTACGAGGGTTCGGGCATGGCGGCGGCGGGCGCAGTCTCGTTTCGCGACCCCGGCGGGCGGCTGTTCCTTACGGAGAACCGGGTTCTGCGCCTGGTGAGCACTTCCGCGTGGGCCGACCTCTCGGCGTTCCGCCATTCGCGCGTCGCGCAAGAACTCGAAGCGGAAGGGCGGCTCGTCGAGACTCGTTCGGTCAGCGCATCGGAGGTTGAGGTACTGGCGCGGCGCGCTGGGCCCCACGGGATCCCCTCCCTGGCCACGGAGGGGGTCCGCATGGTCGAACACGACCCCATCGCGTTCCCTAGCTATCCGTACGAATGGCCGCCCGAGATGTTCGCGGCGGCTGCCGAGCTAACGCTTGACCTGCACAAACGGCTGCTGGGCGAGGGCCTCGGCCTCAAGGACGCGACGCCCTACAACGTCCTCTTCCGTGGCCCGACCCCTGTCTTCGTCGACGTCCTCTCGGTCGAGCGGCGCGAGCCGCGGGACGGAATCTGGTGGGCCCAAGCGCAGTTCGTGCGGACGTTCCTGCTGCCCTTGCTGGTTGAGAAGCACCTCGGGATTCCGCTGGCACAGACAATGGCCTTCAGCCGGGAGGGGCTCGACCCCGAGGAGGTTCACCGCATGTTGGGCAGGCCGCAGCGGCTCAAGCTGGCGTCCCTCAGCCTTGTAACCATCCCGACCTGGCTCGGACGAAGTAGGGCTGCGGTTGGCGAGAGGTTGTACCGACCTCGAATGTTCGCGCAACCCGAGAAGGCAGAGTTCGTCCTTCGTTCGATGGTCAGGGGGCTCAAGCGCCACCTGCGGAGGGTGAGCCCTGCACCTGCGCGCCATTCCCGATGGTCCACCTACATGGAGGAACGCGACCACTACACGCCCGCTGATGCGCAGACGAAGGACCGCTTTGTCAAGGATGCACTCTCGCAGGTGAGCGCGCAGTGGGTTCTCGACGCTGGTTGCAACACGGGCCATTACAGCGTGATGGCGGCGCAGTCAGGCGCACGCGTCGTCGCCATCGACGCCGACCCGGTGGTCGTCGGGCAGCTGTGGCGCCGCTCAGGGCAAGAGGGGCTCGATATCCTCCCCCTCGTCGAGGACCTGGCGCGCCCCGCCCCGGCGCAGGGGTGGCGAAATAGTGAACACCTATCGTTCCTTGAACGCGCGCGCGGTCGTTTCGACCTGGTTCTCATGCTCGCCCTCATGCACCACCTGCACGTGACTGAGCGGATACCCGTCGATGAAATCGTGGCGCTGGCGCGCGACCTCTCGCGTGGGCATGTCCTCTTCGAGTACATCGGGCCAAAGGACCCCATGTTCCGGCGCCTGGCGCGCGGCCGCCTCGCCGTGGACGATGCGTTGGACGTAGAATACTTCGAGGGGATCGCCAGGACCGGGTTTGAGATCTTGCGGGTCGAGCCGCTGGTTGATGCCGACCGTGTCCTCTACTTGCTGCGGAGGCGGTGATTTCGTGCGGCCCGGGCTTCGCGACGCCGTCATCGCGCTTTCGATTTCCAATCTGGTCGTCCTCAACCAGTGGCTTCGAGTCCTTTCGCTCGGGGCGGCCGAAAGCCACTACTACCTCTCCTCGCCGATCCCCGCGGTGACGTTCCTGGTCCCCATCGTGCTGGTCACGGTGGGGGCCACGGCGGCATACGCGGGCTTGGCGCTCGCGCGCCGCCTACCGCCGCCATGGCCGATGCGCTGCGTGCGCCTCCTCTTCGTGCTCGCAACGATCATCGGCTTGCTCTGGATGGCGGTCGGCGTTGGCATGGTCGAGGGAAGACCAAACCTAGTGATCCTCTTTGGCGCGCTTGCGGCCGTGACCGCCGTGTTGGCCATCGGCGCCTGGCGCGGTCGCCAGTGGCACCGGCGCGTGGTACCCGGGGCAGTGGCCGTTGTGCTCCTGCTGTCACCCCTTGTCCCTATCCTCTTCGGCCAGGCAGTCTATCATGCGGCGACCGCCGAGGGTTTTTCCGCAACACTCGAAGCGCCACCGGGCGCCCCGCTGCTCCCCGTCGACCCCGGCACGCCGCGCGTCGTTTGGATTGTCTTTGACGAGTTCGACGAAGAGTTGGCCTTCCGGCAGCGCCCGCAGGGACTTGAATTGCCCGCCTTTGACCGCCTCCGGGAGGAGGCCATCGTCGCAGAGCAAGCCGTGGCCACCCACAACTCCACGCTCAAGGCCATCCCGGCGATGACCACCGGGCGCTTTGTCGACCGGGTGGTGGTCACCGGGCCGGCCGAACTGACGCTCGACTTTGAAGACGGGCAGGCCAACGTCTCATGGACGGAGGCACCCAACGTCATCCAGGCGGCCCACGAGCGCGGCTACAACGTGGCCGTGTCGGGGTGGGCCCACCCGTACTGCCGCCTCTTCGCCAGTCACGTGGCGCAGTGCGCCCACCGCGGGCTTCCCGCAGAAACGCGGATCGACGGGTGGAGCCAGCTCGAGCGGCAGGCCATGAGCGTGGTCAGGGACGTGGTGCCCGGACTGGCGCTTGAGGAGGCGTTGCTGGGTCCGGTCGGCGTGTTGGACGCGGTCGGCCAGGAGGACCGCCGGGCGTACTTCGAGCGACACGGGGAGCTCCACGAGGCGGCGTCCAAATGGGCCGCCGACCCTACGTTTGGGTTCGTTTTCGTCCACTACCCGGTGCCACACCCGGCGCTACCCTCTCCGCGTGAGGGCTATTATGACCCGTCGAGCGGACGGCCGGTGGTCGGGGGGAGCGCGAGCTACTTCGACAACTTGGCGCTCGCCGACAGTACGCTTGCTGACCTCCGGTTACAAATGGAATCGGCAGGATTGTGGAACTCCTCGACCGTGATTGTAACCTCCGACCACGGGTACCGCACCGACCTGTGGAAACCGGCGGGGCCTGAGGGCTCCGCGGGGGAGAATCACATCCCGCTGATCCTGAAGGCACCTGATCAGAGTGCGGGGCGCAGCCACGAACCGCCGATCAATCTTGTGCACATGCACGACCTAGTGCTGGCCGTCATGGACGGCGAGCTCGAGACGCCGGAGAGCTTCGCTTCGTGGTTCGAGACGCGGCGTGCGTAGGGCAGGGCGAGCGGACAGGCTCTCGTCCCAGCATGGCGGCCTCCGCCGCAACCGCGCTCCGGCGCGCCACACGCGCCCCCCGACGGGAAGGGGCGCTTAGGGCGCGGCGGAGGGTCCCCGCGCGCCCCGGCGATAGCCTTGGATCAGAGCGGGGACCTGAAAGCCCTCCCGGCGTGCGCGTGTGTAGCGTCACCGGCGTGAACCATCCTTGGGGAACGGGCGGGCGCCCGCGCGCCGAGGAGCGCGGCTGCAGCCGAAGGGGGCGGACCCTGCACGGGTGCAGCTTGTGCGCGCCATTCGTTCCTTCGGGGGAGGGCCCGTGCTCGGGGCCTCACCGACCTCCCGAGGGAGCCGGTCACGCGTGGGGCTGCAACGCCGACAGCATGCGGTGGGCGAACACGTGAACGACTCGATTGGCACGTCGGGGGCGCGTGGCCTCATCATTGCGGGCAGCCACACGGGTTGGCCGCCCCATGGCTTGCGGCACGCAGTGGTACCCGGAGGAGCGCCCGACCCCCACGAGTTCGAACCGCTTCCGGCCTGGGCCCGGCTGAGCCCATTCACTCCTCCTCGCCTTCTGGCCACGGGGCGGCAAGGTTCATCCCTGCCCGACCGATAAGGTCGACCATGGTCGGCAGCGCCGCGCCCCCGGCTCCTGTCCTTTCCGTGGATGCCTTCGTGAGGGCCTACGAAGAAGCGCTCGTCACCAACACTTGGGCCGCTGTCTCGCCGCTAGTCCACGTGGACGCCTGCGTAACCTTCAGCGATGGGCGCGCTCTCGTCGGGAAGGCGGCGGTTCGCGCAGCGTTCGAGCGCAACTTTGCAGCGATCAAGGACGATACCTACGCGGTCTCGGGTGTCCATTGGGTGAGCCGAGCCGAGGACCACGCCGTGTACACGTTCGCATTCGCTTGGACGGGAACGGTCGACGGGAAGCGCGCCGGCGGCCAGGGCCGCGGAACGGCCGTCATTGTGCGACACGAGGGCGGTTGGCAGCTGATTGCAGAGCACTTGGGGCCAGCGCCAAAGGGAAGCGCCGCACCTCACCCATAGATCGAGCGGCGGTGGCCGAACCTTGTGAACACGACGTCGTCGCCCTCGACCGCGTAGATGCCTCGGTAGTCCCCGACCCGGAGTCGCCAAGCGTTGGCGACCCCCGAGAGCATTCGTACGTCACAACCCGCGCGCCGTCTGCGCGGGTCGACCTCAAGCAGGCCGAAAGCATCCGAGAACCGCGACTGCACGTCGTTCGGAAGGCGCCGGAACTCCCGCTCGGCACTCGAGGTGAACAGCACGACGAACGCACACAAGCAGGCACCTCAGAGGCCAAGGTCGTCCTTGATCTCGCGCCAGGGGCGTCGCTTCTCTCCTCTTAGGCGCCGCACGTGCTCGAGGAAGAACTCCTCGGGCGGGTGCGTGGCCAGCAGGTCGTTGATTAGGTCGTCGTAGGACGCCCCGCCGACCTTGTAGGCGCGGAGGCGTTCGAGCGTCTGTCGCTGAACCGGGATGGTCGTGAGGGGGCCCTTTGCTGCCATTGAAACAATGGAATCAATGGAACTAATTAACCTTGTCCTTCGCTGGACCGCTCCGGGCGGGCGCGGTCAGTCCTGCGGGCTGGGGGATCGATCTCCTGGCCGCGTGGAGGCGGCGCCCGAAACGGCTCATGGTCGAGGAACGCCGCTGGATTCCTTGTTGTTCGAGGAGGACTTGACAATAGCCGGCCCAACCCGGCGGCAGGGGGAGGGACTCGAACCGGTTTCTGGCTGGGCCCGGCTGGGCCCGGCTGAGCCCACTCCCCCTCCCCGTCCCCGGGCGGTCGCGCATGTCCGCGGCAGCCGATCGCCGGGCGGCGCTTCGCATGGCGCACCCCCTCGCGAACGTAAGCACCCAACGGTTATTGCCCCTGCGCCGGCCTGGCTCACCCCATGCCGCGCCCCTACCGCCACGGCCCGCGGGAGTCACCCCGGCCCGACCGGGCCGAGCCCTGGCGGGTGAAGATGGTCGAGCCGATCCGCCGGACCACGCGGCCGGAGCGGGCGCAGCTCCTCAAGGAGGCCGGCTTCAACCTCTTCCAGGTCAAGGCGGAAGACGTCTTCGTCGACCTGCTCACGGACTCGGGCACGGGGGCGATGTCCGCCGCGCAGTGGGCCGCCATGCTGCTTGGCGACGAGTCCTACGCGGGCGCCCGTAGCTTCGGCCACCTGGAGGCGGCGGTGCGCCAGGTGATGGGGTTCCCCCACGTCCTCCCCGCCCACCAGGGCCGGGGGGCGGAGCACGTCCTCATGGCCGCCACGGTGACCCGCGGACAGACCGTGGCCTCCAACGCGCTCTTCGACACGACGAGAGCGCACGTGGAGCACGCGGGGGGTCGGGGGGTCGACCTGCTCGGGGAGAAGGCGTACGACGTGCGCTCCGACGACCCCTTCAAGGGGGACCTGGACGTCGCGGCGCTCCGGCGGCTGCTCGAACGCGACGCGCGGGGGAGCGTAGCGCTCATCGTCCAGACGGCCACGTGTAACATGACCGGGGGCCAGCCCGTCTCCATGGCGAACCAGGAGTCCGTGGCCAGGCTGGCGCGCGATTTCGACGTCCCCCTTTTCGTGGACGCCGCGCGGTTCGCGGAGAACGCCTACCTCATCCAGCAGCGGGAGCCACGCTTCCGGCAGTACTCGGTGGCCGCCATTGCCCTCGAGTTCATGGCGCACGCCGACGGCTGCGTCATGTCGGCCAAGAAGGACGCGCTCGTCAACATCGGCGGGCTCCTGGCGTTTCGCGAACGCCCGCTCTACGACCGTTGCCGGCCCTACGGCATCCTCTTCGAGGGCTTCTCGACCTACGGCGGCCTGGCGGGGCGCGACCTGGAGGCGATGGCCCGGGGGCTCCGGGAGGGCGTCGACGACGAGTACCTGGCTGCCCGCGTGCGCCAGGTGCAGCGCCTGGGCGAGCTCCTCGAGCGCGGAGGCGTGCCGATCCTGCGGCCCGTCGGCGGCCACGCGGTGTACGTGGACGCTGCCCGTTTCCTGCCCCACATCCCGTGGGACGAGTTCCCCGGCCACGCCCTGGCCTGCGCCCTCTACCTCTCCTCCGGTGTCCGGGGGGTGGAGGTGGGCTCCCTCATGGCCGGGTGCGACCCCGCGTCGGGCAAGCGGCGGCGCGCGCGCCTCGAGCTCTTCCGCCTGGCCGTCCCGCGGCGCGTGTACACGGACAACCACCTCGAGTACGCCGCGGATGCCCTCATCGAACTCCACGAGCGCCGCGACGAGGTCGAGGGGATGCGCTTCGAGGAGCAGGCCCCGGTGCTGCCCCACTTCATCTCCACATTCCAGCCGGTGGGCCGGAAGACGGTGGTCGCGTCCCACTAGGCGAGGGCCCCGCCGTCCACGCGCAGGACCTCGCCCGTCACCATCGAGGCGCGCGGGGACGCGAGGAAGAGGATGGCCTCGGCGACCTCCTCGGGGCGCGCGGCCCGGCCCACCGGGATGCTGGCGATGAGCCGCTGCCGGACGTCCGCCGGCAGGTCGTCCGTCATCGGGGTCTCGGTGTAGCCCGGCGCGACGGCGTTGACGCGCACGCCGAAGCGCGCAAACTCGATGGCGGCCGTCCGGACGAGCGAGATGACGCCGGCCTTCGACGCCCCGTAGTTCGCCTGGCCGGCCCTGCCCCGCAGCCCGTTCACGGAGGCCACGGCCACGATGGCGCCGCCTCCCGATTCCTTGAGCGCCTGGCCCCCCGCCCGCAGGTAGTTGAACGTGCCCTTGAGGTTGACCTCGATGACGCGGTCGAACTCCTGCTCGCTCATCTTGAGGATCGTCCGGTCCAGGAACACGCCGGCGTTGCACACCAGGACATCGAGGCGCCCGAACGCCGCCCGGGCCCCCCGGACGGTCTCCTGGGCCCCAGTGAAGCTCGCCACGTCGACCTCGGCCGCCCACGCCCGGGCGCCCGCCTCCCGGATACCCGCGAGCACCCCATGGGCATCCGCCCGGGGCCCGAACGATGTGAGGCCCACGTCCGCACCCTCGCGGGCAAACGCGCGGCACGTGGCGGCGCCGATCCCCGTGGAGCCCCCCGTGACGAGGACGGCCTTGCCCTGGAACTCGCCCACGGGGAAGCCCTCCCTAGCCGAGCGGCGTCCCGCAGCGCCCGCAGAAGGCAAAGGATTCCGGCAGGCCCACGGCGCCGCACGACGCGCAGGCGCGGCTGTGGGGCCCCCAGAGGAACTCGGGGGAGCCCCCCGCGGCGCGCTCCTTGCGCATCTCGCGCACCCGCGCCGGGCGCTTCTCGACGAACGCGCGCATCCCCTCGTAGGGCTCCTGCGTCGCGAAGTGCACGGAGAGCCAGTCGCGGGCGTGGCCGACGGTCTGCGACCAAGCGAAGTCCTTCCAGAAGTTCACCTGCTGCTTCGTGTAGCGCGTCGACTCCGGGAACTTGTCGGCGAGCTTCTCGCAGAGCACGCCCACCGCGGCATCCAGGCCCTCCGCGGGCACGACCTGGTTGACGAGCCCCCACGCCAAGGCCTTCCTCGCGTCGACCCGCTCGCACAGGAGCAACATCTCGCGGGCCCTCCGGTCGCCGATCATGAGAGGCAACCACTGCGTAGCCCCACCGGCCGCGACCGACCCCACCTTCGTGCCCACCTGGAGGAACTCCGCGTGCTCCACGGCAACCGAGAGGTCGCAGGCCATGTGGAACTCGTTTCCGCCGCCGGCGACCACCCCGTTCACGCGCGCCACCGTGGCCTTCCCACACCCGCGGAGCTGGTCGTGGGCGGCAACGAACTCGTTCATGTACTTCCAGTACTCCGCGGGGCGCTTCGTGTAGGTCTCGGCGTACTCCTTCACGTCGCCGCCCGTGCAGAACGCCTTGTCGCCGGCGCCCGTGACCACGACCACCGCGACGGCGTCGTCCACCGAGGCGTCGCGGAAGGCCTCTTTCAGCTCGATGAGCGTCTGGGTCCGGTAGGAGTTGTACACCTTCGGCCGGTTGAACGTCACCGTCGCGACCCAGCCTTCCTTGCGGTAGAGGATGTCCTCGAACCCGAATGTCTCGGGGCTGCGGGGGCTCAGGTCGCGCGACAGGCTGCTACCCTGGCTGGACATCTGGATCTTGCGCCTCTTGAGGATGGCGTAATTACCCCCCTCCGCCGCGGAGAAGGTTTATGGCGTGGCCATATTGTAGCTACCCCCGGGTTCGCGATGGCGCGTGCAGCGAGGGCCCCGGCGAGGGCGCAATTCATCGTGGAAGGCCACGAGATGGTCGAGAAGGTCGTGAAGCCCTCGGGCAACTCCGGCCGGATCTACTTGCCGCCCGACTGGATCGGGAAGCGCGTGAAGATCGTCCGGGTGGACTAGGGGGGATCGCCGTGCCCGCACAGCGGAAGGTCAGGATCCGGAGCATGACGCTGAAAGACGTGCCGGCCGCCGTGGCCATCGAGCGACGCGTGACGCGGAAACGGGGCGGGACCGGCCTTGATCGCAACCTGCGGGCGCGGCTCAAGGCGGGCCACGGCTCCGTATGCCTGGCCGCACCGGTCGGGGACCGGCTTGGAGGCTTCATCGTCGCGGAGGCCCGGGGCGTCGAGTTCGGGGAAGCCGAACCGGTCGGATGGGTCGAGGTCGTCGGGGTCGACCCGGAATTCCAGGGCCAAGGGATCGGCACCGCTCTGGGGGAGGAGGCGCTTCGCCGGCTGCGCCGGCGGGGAGCGCGGCGCGTGAAGACGCTCGTGGCCTGGGACGCCGGCGAGATGATCTCCTACTTCCGGGCGCTTGGCTTCCGCCGCGCGAATTCCGTGCTGCTCGAGACGGAGCGGTAGCCCGGGCCCGGCGGTTTTCCCCGTAAATGCCGACAGGTTATATTGTAGCTACATTGTAGAGAACCTGGCCGTCGCGGCCGGGGGCATCACCTCGCCACACGCACCTTTTGTCGAGCAGTACGCGGACCTCGCGACGGACCCCACGTTCCCCTCGGTCCGCGCCTGGAAGGAGCGCACCGGCGGGAAAGCCGTGGGCTACTTCCCGGTCTGGGCGCCTTGCGAGCTCATCCACGCGGCCGGGATGCTCCCGGTGGGCGTCATGGGCGGCGGCACGCGCGTGGAGATCGACCACGCGGACTCCCGCATGCAGTCGTTCGTCTGCTCGATCTCGCGCTCCACGCTCGAGCTCGGCCTCACCCGGCGTTCGGACGTGCTCGACGGGATGGTGTTCACGACCATCTGCGACGTGGCGCGGAACCTCTCGGGGGTGTGGAAGCGCAATTTCGGCGCCGGCGGCCTCTCGGAGCTCCTCCACATGCCCCAGCAGTCGAACCACCCCGCCGCCGTCGACTACCTGACGGCCGAATTCGCCCGCCTGGCCCGCCGGCTCGAGGCGCTCTCGGGCCAGGAGGCCACGGCCGAGCGGCTCGCCCGCTCCATCGAGCTGTACAACCGGGGGCGCCGGCGGCTGCGCGCGCTCTATCAGCTGCGCGCCGCGGCCCCGGAGAACGTGTCGGCCGCGGAGGCCTACGCGTTGGAGCGCCTGGGGTGCGTCCTGCCCAAGGAGGAGCACCTGGCCGTCCTCGAGGGGGCGCTCGACGTCATCCGGGCCCGCCGGGCCAAGCCGCGCGACGCCGTCCGGGTGATCATCGAGGGCTCCTTCTGCGAGCAGCCCCCGCTCGAGCTGCTCGAGATCATCGAGGAAGCGGGGTGCTATGTCGTGGACGACGACCTGCTCATCGGGCACCGGTGGTTTGCGGAGGACGTCCCGACGGGCGGGGGGAACCCGATGCGCAACCTCGCCGAGGCCTACGTGAACCGCTCCGCGATGACGAGCGTGCGCCACCAGGGCGCCTCGCGGCGCAGCGAGACGATGCGGGGGCGCATGGACCGCGTGCGCGCGGACGGCGTGCTCTTCGTCTCCGCCAAGTTCTGCGAGCCTGCGCTCTACGACTTCGTGCTCTTCAAGGAGGTCCTGGAGCGGCAGAAGGTGCCCTACCTGTCCCTCGAGTTCGAGGAGAAGATGGGCGCCTTCGAGAGCGCACGCACGCAGGTGGAGACCTTCGTCGAGTCCGTCTTGTTCGCGTAAGGGGGGGTGGCGAGGACGGTGCAACAGGCGATGGCGCCGCCCGCAAGGTACGAGGACGCAGGCAAGAACCTCCAGCGGCAGATGATGGCGCGGGAGTACGACGCGCTCGCCCACGCCAAGGAGAACAGGACACCGGTCGCCTACCTGTTCATCTCGGGGAACATCCAGGAGCTGTTCCGCTCGTTCGGCTTCCTCGTGGCCTACCCGGAGATCAACGCGCTCCAGTGCGGCATCAAGAAGGCCGCGGGCCCCTTGATCCTCCAGGCGGAGGACAAGGGGTACTCCTCGGACGTCTGCGGGTATGTCAAGAACGACATCGGGCTCGTCATGCAGTCCAACAAGAGCCCGATGGGGAACCTGCCGCGGCCGGACCTGCTCGTGTGCAATTTCTCCGGGTGCAACACGTACATCAAGTGGTTCGAGGCCCTCTCGGAGTTCTACGACGTCCCGCTCGTCATGCTCGACGTCCCCTATGTGCGGGACGGACTGGTCCCGAAGGAAGACATGGAATACACCGTGTCGCAGCTCAACGACGTGATCGCCACCTGCGAGAAGGTCACGGGCCGCGCGTTCGACAAGCAGGGGCTCTCCGACATCCTCGCCCTCTCGGCCAAGGCGGAGGACAAGTGGTGCCAAGTGCTCGAGACCGCCACGCGCGTCCCCTCCCCGATCGACTCGTTCTTCGAGGCCGTGTTCTTCATGGCGGGGATCAACATCTTCCGGGGGACGCAGGAGTGCGTCGACTACTACGACGCCGTCCTCGCGGAGATCGGCGAGCGCGTGGAGCGCGGCCTCGGGCCCGTCGAGGAGGAGCGCTTCCGCGTCGTGATGGAGGGGCCCCCGCCCTGGCCCCACTTCCGCGCGTTCTGGGAGCTCTTCAAGCGGTGGGGTGTCGTGTGCACGGCCGCCACGTACCCCAAGGTCGGCGGCCTCTTCGACACGGGCCTGCGCCACGACCCCTCGCGGCCGGTCGAATCGCTCGCGACCTACGCGATGAACTGCTACACGAACTGGTCGCTCGACAAGCGGGCGAAGCTGATGGAGGACTACGTGCGCCACTTCCGGGCCGACGCGCTCGTGATCCACTCGGTCAAGAGCTGCCGCTCATTCTCCGTCGGCCAAGGCGACTTCCGCGACCTGTTTGTGCGCGGCCTCAACATCCCCACGCTCCTCGTGGAGTCGGACCTTGCGGACCCGAGGTACTTCCAGGAGGCGCAGCTGCGCAACCGGATCGACGCGTTCTTCGAGGCGCTCGACCACCGGAAGCTCGTCGCCGCGGGGGGTGCCCGCTGATGCACTTCGCAGGCGTGGACGTCGGCTCGACGACGACGAAGGCGGCGGTCATGGACGAGGGGCTCGTCGTGGTGGGCAAGTCGCTCCTTGCGACCGGCGCGAATGTCGTCCGGGCTGCGAAGACCGCCTTCGAGCAGGCGCTCCAGGAGGCCGGGCTGGAGGAGCACGACGTCGTCTACGTCGTGGGCACGGGCTACGGCCGCTACAAGGTCCCCTTCGGCCACGCGCAGGTGACCGAGATCTCGTGCCACGCGAAGGGGGCGCTGCGGGTGTTCCCGGGCTCGCGGACGATCCTCGACATCGGGGGCCAGGACACGAAGGCGATCCGGGTGTCGCCGTCCGGTGAGATCATCGACTTCTCGATGAACGACAAGTGCGCCGCGGGCACGGGGCGTTTCCTCGAGGCGTGCGCGGGCGTGATGGGGCTCACCCTCGAGGAGATCGGCCCGGTGTCGCTCACCTCGGCAGCGCCGCTTCGCATCACGAACGTGTGCACGGTCTTCGTCGAGCAGGAGATCATGTCGCACATCTCGCGGGGCCGCAAGGCGCAGGACATCCTGCGCGGGGTCCATAGCGCCATCGCGGCCCGCAGCCTTGCGCTCATGCGCCGGGTGGGGATCGAACCGGAGGTCACCTTCACGGGCGGCGTGTCGCGCAACCCCGGGATGGTGGCGGCACTGGAGGAGCGGCTGGGGTCGAAGGTCAACGTGAGCCCCCTCTCGCAGTACCTCGGGTGCATAGGCGCCGCCATGTTCGCGCTCGAGCGTGCTCAGGGGGCGGCGCCGCCGCGGCCGCTCGTGGGCGAGCTCCACATCGTGGGAGGCCACTGAGATGGGGCTCATCGCGGGAATGGACATCGGGGCGGCCTCGACCAAGGCGGTCCTCGTCGACGAGGCGGGCCGCGTCCGGGGGCGCTCCAGCGTGCGGACGGGCGCCGACCTCGATGGGGCGGGGCAGGCCGCGCTCCAGGCTGCGCTGGCCGATGCGCGCGCAAGCGCCGCGGATGTGGTCTACATCGCGGCGACCGGCTACGGCCGCTACCAGCTCCAGGCGCGGGACATCCAGATCACCGAGCTGACGTGCCACGCAAGGGGCGCCTTCGAGATGTTCCCGGGCACGCGCACGGTGATCGACGTGGGGGCGCAGAACACGCGCGTGATGGCCGTCTCGCCCGAGGGGCGCGTCGCGAAGTTCAAGATGAGCGAGCGCTGCGCGGCCGGGGCGGGCCGGTTCCTCGAGCGCGTCGCCCGCGCGCTCGAGCTGGACGTGGGCGACCTCTCGGCGCTTGCCGAACGCTCGAAGGAGCCGCAGCCGATCTCGTCGATCTGTGCGGTCCTCGCCGAATCGGAGATCATCAACCTGGTGACGGAGGGGCGGCGCGTAGAGGACATCGTGATGGGGGCCAACCAGTCGATCGCCGACCGGGTGGTGGCGCTCGCGCGCCAGGTGGGAGCGACCCCCGGGATTGCGGTGACCGGTGGCGTCTCCCTGAACGAGGCAACCGTGAGGACCTTCGAGAGCCGGCTCGGCCTCCCCGTCCGTTTCAGCGGGGATTCGCCCTACGCCGGTGCGCTTGGCGCCGCGCTCTTGGGTCGCGTGCGCCTCGCCCGGCGGCGTGAGCTTGGCGCCGCCCACCAGGGCGTCGAGGGGGCGGCGGCGTGACCGGCCCCGCGGCGCTCGTCCGCCGCGCGCAGCGCGACGGATTCGCGGTCCTCGAACTCGACCGCCCGCCGCTCAACGTGCTCTCGACGGCGATGATGCGCGAGGTGGCGCGCGAGGTGGCGCGCGCGTCACAGGACCCCCACATCAAGGCCGTCCAGGTCCGCGGGCGGGGCCGCGCGTTCTCGGCCGGCGTCGACATCGCCGACCACGCGCCCGACAGGGCTCCGGCCATGATGGACGCATTCGTCGAGATGCTGCAGGCGGTCGAGATGTGCGAGGTGCCGGTCGTTGCCGCCGTGCACGGGCACTGCCTCGGCGGCGGGCTCGAGCTCGCCGGCTCGTGCGACCTCGTCTACGCGGCGGAGAGTGCGGTGCTCGGGCAGCCCGAGGTCAAGGTGGGGGTGTTCCCGCCCTGGGCCATCGCGAGCTTCCCCTCACGCATCGGCGTGCGCGCCACGGCGGAGATCGTATTGCTCGGGGAGAACCTGACCGCGGCTCGCGCCCGCGACATCGGGCTCGTGAACGAGGTGTTCCTCGACGCCGAGCTCTTCGAAAGGGTCGACGGCACCTGCGCGAAGTTCACGGAGCTCTCGCGCCCCGTGCTGGCGCTCACCAAACGTGCCTTGCGGCAGGCGGCCCCGGGCGCCGACCCGCGGGCGGTCGAGGAACTGCGCGGCCTCTACCTCGGGGAGCTCATGGGGATCGAAGACGCGCACGAGGGGCTCCGCGCCTTCCAGGAGCGCCGGCGCCCCGCTTTCAAGGACCACTGAGGGAGGAACGCGATGCGAGCCGCCGTCCTGACGAGCCAGCAGGCGCACGAGCTCGCGGTCCAGGACCTGCCCACCCCGGTCCCGGCCTCGGGCGAGCTGCTCGTCCGCATCGCGGCGTGCGGGCTGTGCCGGACGGACCTCCACTACCTCCACGGGCTCGCGACGTTCAAGGCGCCGCCCATCGTCCTTGGCCACGAGATCTCCGGCAAGGTGGAGGGCGTCGGCGCGGGCGTCGAAGGCTGGAGGGAGGGCGAGGCCGTCCTCCTCCCGCCCGTCGTGCCGTGCGGCGCCTGCGAATACTGCTGGAAGGGCCGCGGGACCCTCTGCCTCAGGCAAAGCATGCTGGGCAACCACACGGACGGCGGCTTTGCCGAGTACGTGACGGTGAGCGCGCGCGCAGCGTTCCGCCTGCCCCCTTCCGTCCCGCTCGAGGCGGGTTCGATCGTGTCCGACGCCGTCTCGACCCCCTACCATGCCGTCGTCAACCGGGCGGCCCTCAAGCCCGGCGAGTGGGCGGTGGTCTTCGGGTGCGGCGGGGTGGGGCTCTCGGCCGTGCAAGTGGCGAAGGCCGCGGGGGCGCGCGTCGTGGCCGTGGACATTGCCCCTTGGAAGCTTGAGGTCGCCTCGTCGCTGGGGGCGGACGCGGTGGTCGAGGGGAGCGACCGGACAGCGGCCGCCAAGGAGATCCGCCGGGTCACGGGAGGGGGAGCGGACGCCGCGTTCGACGTCATCGGCAACCCCGAGGTGCTGGACCTAGCCACTCAGGTGGTCAAGTGGGGCGGGCGCGTGATCGTGGTCGGCTACACGGAGAAGGCGGCGCCGCTGAACGCCGGGCGCATCATGTTCCGCGAGCTGGAGATCAGGGGCTCGCTCGGCTGCGGGCTCCAGGACTTCCCCAAGGTCATCGACCTCGTCGCGCGAGGCAAGGTGCGCCTCGACCAGATGGTGACGCACCGCTTCGCCCTCGAGGAGCTCAACGAGGGGTTCCGGATGTTGGATGCGGGGGAGCAGGGCCTCGTGCGGGCCATCGCGCTGCCATGAATCGGGGTGTCGAAAGGGGGGAAAGGGACATGGCGCAGGCAATCACGTACCGGCTGAAGGCGTGCGGCGTGCTCTACAACGAGCACCGGACAGTGAACGCTAAGCTCGCCGAGGTCGAGCCGCAACTGCGGCCGGGGAGCTCGGCGGAGGCGTTTGCGGGGGGACTGTCGGCGCTCGTCCGCACGCTCGAGCGGGAGCTGCCGCCGCACTTCGCCAAGGAGGAAGAAGCGCTCTTCCCCGTGATGGAGTCCGTCACGGGCCGCGGCTTCCCGCCGATCGAGGTGATGAAGGCCGAGCACGCCTACCTCGTCGAGCACTTCGAGGCCGTGCGCGAGGCAGCCGCAAAGCTGGGCCGGTCTCCCCACGCCGCCGAGGCACGCTCCGAGGCGGCGCGGCACCTCTTCCCGCTGGTCGGCACGCTCGACCAGCACATCGTGAAGGAGGACTCCGTCCTCTTGGTGATGGCGTCCGAACAGCTCGAGGCAACCCACGACAGCAAGATCCTGCGCGTCTTCGACGAGATCGACCGCGAGGGCAGGCGCTGGGGGTAGCCGGGGCGCGCGAACGGCTTGGGCGCCCCGCCGCACCACGGGGCGGGATACGGCGCGGCGAAGGCTTCATAGACGGCCCGCTGATGGCCCGCTGATGGACCCGCTCGACCTCAAGATCCTCCGGTCGATGGGCGTGAGGCCGTACGGCCCCAAGCCGTCCGACCCAGAGTCCCTCAGGGTCGCGCGCGTCGCGAAGGCCATCGGCGTGGAGCCGGAGACGGTGCGCGCGCGCCTCGCCCGGATGGAGCAGTCGGGGTTCCTGCGGTGCTACCAGGTGTACCCCAACCTGGCGCACCTGGGCCTGCAGGGCTCGGCCTACCTGTTCCGCGTGGCGGACGACGACAAGAAGGCGGATGCGATCGAAAAGGCGGCGCTCGTCGACGGCCTCACCGAGGTGCACAACTTCCTCGGGGCGGAGATGTGCCTGGACCTCGCCTACCGGTCGCCCGCGGAGCTATCGAGGAAGCTCAAGCTGCTGTCGGAGATCACCGGGGACCGGGCGCCGGAGCGGTTCTACGACCGCGAGATGCCCCGCGTGAGCCGGCCCCTTGCCCCCATGGATTGGCGAATCCTGAAGGCCCTGCGGGGTCGCGCGAAGCGGCCGCTCGGCGAAGTCGCCGAGGAGGTCGGCGCGAGCGTCAAGACGGTGCGGCGCCGTCATGCGAGGATGGGGGCGGAGGGGAGCTTCTTCGCCGTACCGGCGGTCGATGCGAGCCGGGCGCCGGGCGTCATCCTCTACGAGCTCCTCTTCTATACCTCCCCGGGGGCCGCACGGAGCGCCGTGCCGAGGATCCTCGAGCTCCTGAGGGAGCGGTACCTGTTCCACTACGTGCCCGCGTCGGAATCGCTCGGGAACTTCGATGTGCTCCTGGCGGCCCCCTCGGCGGGGGAGATCGAGGAGATGCGCCAGGCAGGGGCCAAGGTGCCGGGCGTCGTGAAGGTCTCGGCACTCGTGTTCCGTGGGTGGACGGAGCACGCCGGTTGGCTCGACTCGGCCATCGACGAGCACGCCGGGGGCGCCTGACCACTTCTGCAGGGTGGATTCGGCGGGAGGGACAATGCGCCGGCGGGGTTGTCCCGCCCGACGAGCGCCGCTTCCGCGAGCCTTACCGGGTCTGCGGTCCTCGCCCGTGTTGGGAAACCCCATGGTGCAGACGGAGAAAAGTGGAACCGAAGGGCAGGGCACGTTGAACGGGATCGACCTCGCGGCGCTGAACGGGGTCATCGAGGCGGTCAAGCAGCAGCCGCAGATCGCGCGCGCGACATTTGGCGTGGACGCCGTGACGCTTCGAGGGTTCCAGACCGCCTCGGAGACGGCGAAGCCGACGCTCGGGGGCCAGCCCCTAGCGGGCCGGTCGCACGCCTTCGCGTTCCAGGGCGACCACCCGCCGGAGCTCCTCGGGAAGGACGCGGGGCCGGCGGCCGTCGAGTCGCTGCTGGCGTCGCTTGCGGCCTGTGTGTCCGGGGGTTTCACCACCTACGGTGCGGCCATGGGAATCCCCGTGGAGAGCGTGCGGGTGGAACTCACCGGGACGATCGACCTGCAGGGGATGCTCAACCTCCCGGCGCCGGGCGTCGTGCGGCCGGGTTTCGAGCGCGTCCACGCGAAGATCCGCGTGAAGAGCCGGGCCCCGCGCGCCGACATCGAGAAGCTGAAGGAGATCGCGGAGTCGACCTCGCCCGTGAAGGACAGCCTCCGGGCGGTCCCCTACACGAGCGAGCTGTTGGTGGAGGGCTGACCAGGAGGCGGCGGCCGGCCAAGCGCCGGGGGGGCGGGACAGCTCCCCCCCGTGCTTTGCCGGCGGGCCGACCCCTGCCGCGCGTTTCCCGGCGGGGGGCGACGAGCATGGAGAGAACCATGAGCGCGGCGGACGCATTTCACGTCCTGTCGATGGCGGGGCTCCCGTCCATCACCTTGTGGCGGCACCCGGCGGGGAGCGCGTTGCGCCGGGCAGGGGGTTGACCCATCTTGCGGCGGAGCGATGCGGAGGAAGCCGGAGGGCCGCCTGCGGCCAAGGTGACCTTGGAGCACTTCTCGGACCCGTGGTGCTGGTGGAGTTGGGGGTTCGAGCCCGTCCTGCGGCGCCTCAAGGAGGTGTACGGCCCGCAGCTTGAGGTCCGCACGAGGATGGGCGGCATCTTCGACGACCGGGCCGGATGGCTTGGCAAGTACGGCCATGAGGAGGCCACGTTGCCCGGGTGGGTCGCCGACTGCATGGCAGTTACCGGGATGCCCCTCCTGACCACGTACATGGGCCAGGCGGGGGCGGCGTCGACGTACCCCGCGTGCCGCGCGTTCCTTGCCGCGGGGCTGCAGTCCCACGAGAAGGCAGATGCGTTCCTGCGCCAGCTGCTGGAGGCGTCGTGCCTGCGTGGCCTCGACGTCTCCCAGGAAGCGACCATCTTGCAGGCGGGTCGTGGAGTTGGGCTGGACCCTGCGCGGCTCCTGCGCGATATGGCATCTGCTGAGGTGGAGAATCAATTCGACGTGGATCGCGCCGCCATGGAATCGGCGGGCGCGAGCTTCCTGTGGTCGCGCATCTCCGTCCCCGGAGGAGACCACGAGGTGATCGAGGAGGTCTTCGACGCGCGGCCCTATGAGGCCGCCATCGACCGCCTTGGGGGGGGCGCACTCACACGCCGCACGCCGGTCGACGTCCTCGAGTACGCGTCCCGCCACCCGGGGACCCTCTGCGCCCGGGAGGTCGCCGAGGTCTTCCGCACGACGACGGAAGACGCGCAGCGCCGCCTGGCCGGGCTGGCGGCGGGAGGGCACTTCGACGAGACATCGTACGCGTTCGGCACCTTCTACCGGTACCGGAAGGCGCCGCGGGACACCCTCTCCATCCAGGAGGTGCAGCTCTCGCACGTGGTGGAGCAGGTGGACGCCGCGGCGTCGGGCGGGGTGAACGAACTCATCCGGAAGGCGGTCCAGGGGCTCTACACGGAAGTCGCGACGAGGCCGGAGGCGCAGTACCACTTTCCCCTCGGGCGGAAGGCGCTGCTGTTCGTAGGGTACCCGGAGGCGGATGTCGACCGCATCCCCCGCTCGGCCACCGAGTCGTTCGCGGGCGTGGGGTACCCGCACCTCGCGGGCGCGCTGGCACCGGGGGCGAAGGTCCTGGACATCGGCTCCGGCTCAGGGACCGACGCCCTCTTCGCGGCGCTGAAGGTCGGCGCCTCGGGCGAGGTCCTGGGCCTGGACATCACCCCCGCGCAGATCACAAAGGCGCGCGCGGCCATCGGGGAGATGGGGGTGACCAACGTCCGCATCGAGGAAGCCAGCGCCGACGAGATCCCCCTCGAGGGCGACTCCGTCGATGTCGTGACGAGCAACGGGGTGCTCAACCTCGTGCCGGACAAGCCCAAGGCATTCCGCGAGATCTTCCGGGTGCTGAGGCCGGGGGGAACGCTGCAGATTGCCGACATCGTGACGCGCGAGGACGTGGCCAAAGCCTGCGGCCTCTCGCCCCAGCTCTGGGCCGACTGCATCGGCGGGGCCGCCGTGGAGGCGGACTACCTCGCGGCGATCCGCGGCGCGGGGTTCGAACACGTCGAGGTGCTCAAGCGGCTCGACTATTTTGGGCAGAGCAGCAACGAGAACACGCGCAGGCTCACGAGGAGCTTCGGGGCAGAGGCGGTCGTGGTGAGGGCGCGGAAGCCCGCCAGGCCGCCGCGGTGACCCCGCGCGTCGGCGGGCCGCCCCTGCCTCCGCCACCTAGGCCTCGCCTCGCGCTTGCGCGGTGCGGGCGGGGGAGGCCGCCCCCCCTTCACGACTCCCCTGGCGCGTCCTCGACCACAAAGGTTTTACAAGCCGAAGCACCCGCGACAACTGCGCAATGGCGCGGCGACCGGCACGGTGGCTCGCCGAAGGGGAGAGACGAAGGTGAAGGCCGAGCAGGCACGACCTAGCCGACCCCGCGAGAGCAAGGCCATCCGCGCGCGGCGCCATCGCCAGCGGCGCCGCCAACTCGTGGTGGCAGGGGGCCTGGCCGTCGTTGTGGCGGCGTTCGTGGCGGCCGCATCGATGCTCCCCTCCGGCGGAGGGGGGCTCAACACGTCGACCCACCAGCACCCCCACCTCGAAATCTTCATCCAGGGCGAGCCGGTGGCCATCCCGGTCAACATCGGCATCGACCCGAGCCTCTACCACGACCACACGTTCGACGAGTACAGCGGGATGGACACCATGTCTCCACTCCACACCCACGAAGGGGACGGGACGATCCACATGGAGATGAGCCGCTGGCACCCGCTCACCTTGGGCGATTTCTTCAGCGTGTGGGGTCAGCCGTTCGGCCCGAACCAGGTCCTGCACTACACGGGCCCCGTCACCATGACCGTAGACGGGGAGCCCAGCAGCGAGTACGGTGGCCTCATCCTCCAGGAGGGCCAGCGTATTGTGGTGCACGGTGGATAGGCGGTCTCGCGCCCGCGGAGCGCCGACGGGGCCGTCGCCCTCACGCGGGGGCGTACAGCACGCCGTAGTAGAAGGCGATGAACGCCCCCGAAACCACGAGCGCCGCCGCGGTGATCTCGTCAAAGCGGGGCAAGATCGTGCGCAGCCGCCCCTCGACCGCCGCCCTCGATGAGGTGGATAGCACCGTGACGAGGATCATCAGCGAGCCCTTCCCGAGGGCGTAGGCCGCGAATGCCGCCACCGCGAGCCCACCGCCCGACACGAGCGCGAGGGAGACCACGATGAGGAAAATCGGGAAGGTGCACGAGAGGGACGCGAGGCCATAGGCCACGCCGAAGAGGAAGTACCCCGGCAGCCCTCCGCGAGTTGCGGTGAAGGACGGGACACGGATGGGGAGGTGGCCCTTGAGGAGGGTGTAGGCCCCGAGAACGATGAGCCCCAGCCCCACGAGTACGGCCACCAGGCCGAACCCCGAGACGAGGAATCGCGCGAAGAACGCGACGGGAAGGCCGAGGCCGACGAAGACCACGAGGAAGCCGAGGGTGACGACGGCGCCGAAGGCGACCCCGGCCCTCAGCCGGCGGGCCTCGGTGGACAGCGCAAACCCTCCGAGGGTGACCGCGATCCCCAGGGCGGCGAGCCCGACGGCGACCTCGCGGTCCGAGGGCGAGGTCGCGGGGGCCGACACGCCGAACGCGGAGAGGGCCTCGATGGCGAGCCGTCCGAGGCCGAGGGCGGCGACGAGCAGGCCTCCCCACACGGCGATCGCGCCGAGCTCTTTCCGCCACCGCGCGGACACCACCGGCTCGGCGGCACCGAGGCGCCTTTGGTCCACGTCGCGCACGACGTATGACACGTAGGCGGGGAGCATCGCGACGCAGCACGGCGAGAAGAATGCGACCATGCCGGCGCCGAACGCGAACACGAGCACGAACACCGGGTCGGGCGCCATTCCGGCTCAGCCTCCGGAGACGGCAGCCACCTGCAGGTCGCCGACGGCCTCCATGATGGCGGACGCGCGGACGACCCCGACCCACGAGCGGCGCACCATCCCGTCGCCGTCCACGAGCACGAGCGTGGGGAGCGCGTTGGCGCCGTACTGCGGGCCCACATAGGTCTCCGCTGAATCCAGCGCGAAGAACCAGCCCTCGGCCTCCGCGGAGCCGTTGAGCCCCGCATAGGCGGCCCGGAACTGGTCCAGCTGTTCGGCGGTCTCGCTGTAGTCCACGTCGATCGAGACGATGGACAGGTTCGCGGCCGGCCAGGCGGACCGGACGGTGCGAATCTCGCCCATCTCCTCACGGCACGGAGGGCACCACGTGGCCATGAAGTCGAGCAGGACCGGCTTGCCTGCCTGGTCCGCGAGAAGGAAGGTGCTGCCGTCGATCGTGGCCAGCGCGAACGGGGGGGCCGGCCGCAGCTCTTCGTAGGTGCGGACACCGAGGTACGGCTCCGCGAGGTAGGTCATGACGGTGGAAAGGGAGAGCAGCGCGACGACCAGCTTGAACCGGGGCGAAGGCATTTTGGTGGGCAAGGCCAGGAGCGTTCCGTATCTAAGATTTGTTGGGGGCTCGTGGGGTTGCGCCCGTCGGGCGCATTGGTCCCTGCGGGGCAGGGGGGGCGCCTCCCCGGCAGAACCGGCGAGGGCTCACATCCCGACACGGGTTGAGCGGCCCGCGGCCCCGAGCGAGGGCGCGTTGAGGTCGGCGAACGTCAGGGTAGGCGCGGCCTCAGCGGCAGTCACCCCAAGGGACGCTGCCAACAGGAAAACGCCGACCGGCCGCATGGCGTCGCCTCGCCCTGGCGTCCTCACATCAGCCGCGCATTCGGGATCGGGTACATCCGTTCGAGCCTCGCGTAGAAGTCGTCATCACAAACCCACGGCACGTCCAACGCGCCTTCGATTCGGATACGACCGTCGACCACCAGCGTCGGCACGACCCGGACGTCGTACTCCGCCATCGCGTGGCGCGACGCCGGGTCGCGGGTGTCCAAGACCTCCAACTCGCAAGGTCCGCACTTGCCGGCCTCAATCTCGCGGAGGAATGAAACGCAAAGTGGGCAGCCGCCGCTGAAGAGCTGGAGCTTGTGGGCCATGCGGCGGACTCATCGGGGCACCGCTCGAAAGCGCTTTCGGCGGGAGGTCCGCGCTTCCCCCCCAGGCATGGACCGGACAGGGGGTCGCCAACCCCTGCCCATCAGGCTGAATCATCCGGGTTCGAGGCCGCGTCCGGTTGCAATCCATCCGGCGCCGGTGATGTTACGGCGTTCGGGACCGTGGCCTCCGCTTCCGGCCGTGTGGTGCTCGCCTGCCCCCGCTTCCGCCGCCCGCGGGCGGTCAAGCCCGGGGGCTTGTACATGTTCAGCACCAGCACGAGGAGCAGGACGAGGAGCCCCCCCACGGAATGGGGCAGGGTGCTGCCGAGCGTCCGGAGTTCGCCAACCGTCGAGTCGGGGTCCGCGGCGATGGCCGCCCCGCGGCTGATGGTCCCGACCTCGACAAGCAGGACCATCGTGGCACCGACCGTGAGCAGGAAGGAGATGAGGACCCACCAATGTTGGAGGAGCCCCCACCTCGTGCCGAGCGCCATGATGAGCCCCGTCAGCAGCGACGAAAGCGCCAACGGGACGATGGCGCCGACGACGACGAGCCCCATCGAGATCCACACGGCGCGCAGCGTCTGCGGGTCATGGCTGGTTGCGGCGGTCAGGTCGAGCACGATGTAGGCCGCTACGGAGCCGATCCAAGAGACGGACAACGCGAGGTGCACGGTGAGCGCGAACTTGCGGAGCCGCGGTGCCATGATCATACCGAGGCTCGGCCCCCAGGGCGAACGGATGTGGCGGATCCACCTTCAGGGCCCGTGGCTCGGGATGCTGTGGCCCGTAAGGAGGAGATACCCAACAACCAGCAGGCCCACGAGGAGCGCGGCGACTGCAAGCGCCTTCACCCATCGCGGTGTGTTCGCCGCCCTGTCCGGCGCATCGAGGGCCTCGTCGGCCGCCGCCGGCGCATCAGGCATGGCAGATCCTCCCACCTATGCGCCCGCACGATCGGCGGGGCGCGCGCCACCGGGCCGGCCCTGGGTGGTGGGGCGCAGCCCCCCTCAACGGCAGGTCCCGGGGCATCGGGCCCTGCATATATCTTGATATCAAGTAATTTGGCGTGAAGATATAAGAGGGGTGTCCACTCGGAGCGCAAGTTCCAAGAGCGCCGGGGCCATCCGGGGGACGGGAATGGTCAGGGCGTCAACCTCGCGGGACAGGGCCCGCCGCCGGAAACGGCGGGGCAGGGTTCCCGCGGGCACCGGGTCACGGCGCACGCGTGCCATCCAGGCGGCGGTCCATGCATGGCGCCGCTCGTTCGGAGTCCTTCACCGGATGACGCATGCGGCGCCCGGCGGGGAGGTCACGATGGCCGATGGCTTCCTGCTCCATTTCATCGCGATGCACGGGGAGAAGACTCCCAAGGAGATCGCCGCGTTCACGGGCCTCACGTCGGGCAGCGTGACGAGCATGCTCGACCGCCTGGAGCGGGCCGGGCTCGTGGAGCGGTCGCGGAGCACGGAGGACCGCCGCGTGGTCCTCGTTAGCCTTAGCCCGAAATCCCACGAGAGCTTGGCGCAGACGTTGGAGCGGGCACACCTGGATGTGGGCCGCCTGTTCGTGGGCTGGACGACGGAGGAGATCGAGACCTTCGCGGGGCTGCATGAGAAGTTCGCGGCGGGCGACCTTGAGCCGTAGTCGGGGACCCCGGCGCGCCCCCGTGCGTCGGCGCCGGCCATATGCGCCCGTTCCGGCGGTACGTGGCGGCGTGCGCTTGACTTATCGGCCCCCCGCGCATGGGCCCCCGATGGCGCTCTCGGCATCGCTGACCCGTTGGCTCCTTGCTCGCGACGCGGACCCGAGCGTCCGCCTCCGCGTCTTGACCGAGGTGCTCGGCCGGCCGATGGACGACCCCGCGGTCGCGCGCGCGCGCAAGGAGGTCGGCCGGAAGGGGTGGGCTGCCGAGATCCTGGCCCGCCAACACCCGCGGGGGCAGTGGGAGACGCCGGGCACGAGCCTCGGGGAACTCTACCGGCCCAAGTACATCTCGACGAACTGGTGCCTCCTCGTCCTTGCTGACCTCGGCGTCCGCGGCTCCCACCCGCGCGTGAATAAGGCGACCGACCTCTTCCTCCGGACGTACGCGCACCGCTCCGCGGGGATCGGGTATGGCGGGGGCGAGATCTGCTTCACGGGCAACGCCGTCCGGATGATGGCCAAGTTCGGCCGCCTGCGCGACCCGCGTGTCCAAAAGGCGCTCCGGTGGGTGGTTCGCGCCCAGAAGCGGGACGGGGGCTGGCACTGCTTCCCCTCGAAGACTGGCACGCTGGACGGGTGGGAAGGGATGGCTGCGTTTGCGGCCATTGGGCCGGAGGACCGGTCGCCTGAGGTGGACGAGGCCATCGCGCGGGGGGCGGACTTCTACCTGGACCGGGGGCTGCTGCAGGAGGGGCGTGCGCCGTACGCCCCGTGGGCGCGCCTGCACTACCCGGTCCACTACTACTACGACCTGCTCGTCGGGCTGGACTTCATGACGGCGCTCGGGTACGGGCGCGACCGGCGGATTCGGCCGGCGCTTCGCCGGCTCGAGGCCATGCGGAATCGGGACGGCTCGTGGAATCTCGACCGCCTGCACCCGGACGTGCAGCTGCCCGAGTACCCGTTCCCGCGCTCGTTCTACTCGTTCGGGCTTGAGGTCCCGGGACTCCCCAGCCGGTGGATCACCACGAGCGCGCTCTCGGTGCTCCGGCGTGCGGGCCGGCTCTGAGATTCGGGCGGCCCGTGGCCGGCCGCCGCAACAACCAAGCGCGTGTCCGACACTCCGGGGGCTCATGGACACCGACCGCATCATGGCGCTCGCGCTCGAAGAGGCGGGGATGGACCGCACGCCCGAGGATTCGGAGGTCTACGTCGCCGGCCGCGACCTCAAGCGTGCGGTCTTCGCGGTGGACCTCGACTCCGGCGAGCTCGCGCTCGCCAAGCAGTTGGGGTTCGACGTGGCGATCGCGCACCACCCCTGCGGCGGGTCGACCTGGGCGGGGTTCCCCGTGGTGCTGGGACGCCACGTCCCGATCATGACGGGGGCGGGCGTGCCGGAGGGCGAGGCGCGGGCGGCCGTCCAAGCCCTAAAGGACGAGCACGGCCCCCGGACGCACGCCCTCAACTACGACCGCCTGCCGAGCGTCGCGCGGCTCCTGGGGCTGCCCTTCATGAACATCCACGCGCCCGCCGACGAGGTCGGCCGCCGGGTCATGCACGAGGCGATCGCGGGCGCGGTGGGGCGCGAGGCGCGCGTCGAGGCGGCGGTCCGCGCGCTCGAGGGGCTCCCCGAGTTTGCGACCACGCGCCACCCGATCGCCGTCCGCATGGGGCGGCCGGACGCGCCGCTCGGCCGGTGGGTCTTCGTGCACGGGGCGGGGACGAACGGCGGGTACCCGGTGGCGTCCGCGCTCTTCCGCAGCGGTGTGGACACCGTGTTCTACATCCACGTCGACCCGGCGCACCTGCGGCGCCTCAAGGAGGAGTTTGGCGCGGCCGACAAGAACCTCGTGGTCACCGGCCACATCGCGAGCGACAGCGTGGGGATCAACGTGGTCGTCCGGCGCCTGCGCGCGGAGGGGCTCGAGGTCCACACGATGGGTGGCGTGGTCCCGTAGCCGTCACGGGGGTGCGGGCCGCGTGGCGGGGAACGTGCCCGCCCACAGGGCGTAGCCGACCCACACGGTCCAGGCGGCGAAGACGAGGCTAGCGATGAGCTCGGGGATCGCCTGTGAGGTGAAGGGCGCGCGGTAGACGACCGCGGCGGACACTGAGAGGCCGAAGGCGCCGGCGGTGGCGCCCACCGCGACGGAGGCCCGCGCAAAGCGCGGCGCCTGCCGCCGCAAGGCGACGCCCACGAGGACAATCCCGGTGGCGACGAACGTGAAGTAGGTGATGGAGACGAGCAGGTGTGCGACGCCAAAGGACTCGTTCACCGCCCCGACCGCCGCCAACGAGACACCGCCGGCCGCAAGCGCCGCGCCTGCGGCGCGGCCGGCGGCGCCGGCGGGCAGCCGCCCGTACACGACCGACACGAAGACGAGGTTGAGCGCCCCCGAGGCGACGAGCGCGGCGTTGAACACGGCCGCCGATTCGCGGGAGGGGTGGCCGAGGTCCGAGAGCGCGTGCTCCGTCCAAACGAACCAAGGAGCCATCGTCAGGGCGACCGCCACGCCGCCGAGCCCCACGGCGGCGCTGCCCCAGGCCGCGAGTGCCCCGGGCCGCCCTGTGTCCGACGGCCCGCTGCTTGAGGCGTGCCCCGCGGTCGCCGCGCGCGCGCCCACAGGCCCCCTCCAGGCCGCCACCGGCCGATTGACCTTTCGGGGTCCGGGATCCGCCCGCCGGAGGGTGTGGCCTCACGCGTAAATACCATCAGGCTATTTGCCGCCACGCGATCCCGGGCGACCGGACAGGGGAAAGCCGCCGTGGCCACACCAGCTGCAACCGAGCCATTCGACCAATGGGTCGACCATTTCGACGGGTGGGTCGGCCGCGTCGACTACCCGCGGCACCTGCTTGGCGACTTCCGGCTCGAGCCGAAGTACGCCGACCCGCCGGCGGCGACGGTCGAGTTCGGGAAGTACAAGGGCGCCCCGAAGTGGCGCCGGCCGGAGGAGCACCCGGACCCGGCCGCGCACGAGATCCTGCTCAAGCTGATCACGATCCAAGGCGACACGGAGTTCGCGTCGGTCGAGCAGCAGCGCCACCTCCTCGAGACCGCTCCCACGGCCTACGACCTGAAGTCCGCGGTGCGGGTCAACGTCGAGGAGATGCGCCACGGGTGGCAGATGTCCCACGTGCTCATCAGCGCCTTCGGGGAGGAGGGGCAGAAGGAGGCCGACGGGCTCCTGCAGCGCAACGCGCAGGAGGGCGAGCGCATCCTGCAGGCGTTCAACGACCCCGTGCGCAACTGGCTGGACTTCTTCTGCTACACGGCATTCCTCGACCGCGACGGGAAGTTCCAGCTGGGGTGCCTGCTCCACAGCGGGTACTACCCGCTTTCGGCGAGCATGGGTCCCATGCTGAAGGAGGAGGCTTTCCACTTGGGCACCGGGGTCACGGGGATCATGCGGATCCTCGCGGCCGGCAAGGTGCCCGTCGACATGCTCCAGCGGCGCGTGAACTGGTGGGTATCGACGTCCCTGGACTGCTTCGGTGGCGAGCAGAGCCGCAAGGCGAAGGCGGTGTACGACCTCGGGCTGAAGGGCCGGTACGACGAGGGGGAGGGCCACGAGGGCGTCGAGGTCGCGCACGTGAACGAGTACAACCAGGGCCTGTACCACGAGGAGGTCACGCAGATCGTCGACCGCTTCAACGCGCACCGGCCGTCGGGGACGCCGCCGCTCTTCATGCCGAGCCAGAAGTTCCGGCGGCGCGTCGGGATCCACAAGGACGGGTGCTTCGCCATCGACGGGAAGCCGATGAAGGACACGGCGTACGAGGAGTACCTCGAGGCGAACCTCCCGACGAAGGAGGACGACGAGCGGCTGGAGGAGATCTTCAAGGAGGAGTGGATTGCGCCACGCGGCGCCTGAGGGCCCCCGGCTCGCGCCGTTCTTCGCGGGCCTCCGGGGCGACATCCTGGCCGCATGGCAGTCGCCCCTCGGGTTCGCGTATGACCGCGTCATCTACTCCGTGAGCTACCCCTACACGGAGGGCGACGTCACGCGCGTGCTCGCGTGGTGCGGCCGGGCGGGCGAGCGCGCACGCCTCCCCGCCGTCGGCGAGCTCAACCGGACGCTCGAGGCCCACAGCTACCCGGAGCTCGCCAGCCGCGCGCCCCCGGGCGTGAGCGCGCACGCCTGGTCGGCGGTCCTCCACTTCTGCGACCCCTCGTACCCGATCTACACGGAGAGGGCCGCCGAGGCGCTATCCGCCCTCGGGTTCGACGCCGCCGCGCGCGGCGGCGAGCCGGACTACGGCGCGTTCGTCGCCGCGGTCGACGAGCTGAAGGTGGAGGCGCCCGCGGCCTCGATCCCCGAGACGAACTGGTACCTGGCCCGCAACCTCGGCGTCGGACTAGAGGGCTGGTGGCAGGCGGGGGACGCCCACGGGCGCCCCGTGGCCCGGGCGGCCGCCGCTTACGGCCGCAACTAGCGGCCGGGGGGGGTGCCCCGGTTGATCCGAGCCCACGGCCTCACCCGTCGGTTCGGCCACGTCGAGGCCGTATCGGACGTAACGTTCGAGGTGCCCGACGAGGCCGTCTTCGCGCTGCTGGGTCCCAACGGCGCGGGGAAGACGACGACGGTGCGCATGCTCACGTGCCTCATCTCGCCGACCGGCGGGAGCGCCTCGTTCGACGGCCTCGACATCACGGCGCCCGGGGACACCATGGAGATCCGGCGGCAGGTCGGGCTGCTGCCCGAGACACCGGGCCTCTACGAGCGGCTGTCGGCGTACAAGAACCTCGATTTCCACGCCCGCCTCTACGGCGTCCCCAAGGCGAAGCGCGCGTCGAACATCGAGCGGCTGCTCACGATGCTCGACGTCTGGGGGCGGCGGGACGACGCGGTCACCACCTTCTCGAAGGGGATGCGGCAGAAGATCGCGATCGCCCGCGCGCTCGTCCACGAGCCCAAGTACCTGTTCCTCGACGAGCCGACGGCGTCGCTCGACCCGGAGGCGTCGCGGACGGTCCGGGACTTCATCCTAGGCCTGCGCCACGAGGGGGCGACGGTCTTCCTGAACACGCACAACTTGGACGAGGCGGAGCGCGTGGCGACCCGGATCGGCATCCTGAAGCACCGGCTGATGGCGGTCGGCTCCGCCGAGGACCTGCGGGGCCGGTCGGGGCGGCGCGAGATGGTCGCGCAGGTCGTCGGGGGCGCGGCGCGGTTCCTGCCGGCGGTCGAGGCGGCGGGGCTCGCGGGCGTGCGGGCCGAAGGCGCCTACCTCCGCGTCCCGGTGGCCGACCCGGAGGCGACGGGCCCGGAGGTGGCAGCCGCGCTCGTCGCCGCGGGCGCGAGGGTCGTCTCGCTCGAGCACCGCCGGCCGTCGCTGGAGGACGTCTACCTCGGCTGGGTGGAGGCGGAGCCATGAGGCGCGCGCAGGTGTGGAGCATCGCGCTCAAGGACCTCGCGGACTTCCGCACGAGCAAGTACGCGATGTACTCGATCGTCCTGCCGCCGATCCTGCTTGGCACGGTCCTGCCGATCTTCTACGTGGCGCAGTTCCAGGGAGCGCTCGCCGGCGGCCCCCACGAGCTCGACCTCTCCGGCGTCCAGCCGGTGGCCGGGGACCCGTCGGGCCAGGTCCTTGCAGGCGTCCTCATCGTTGACCGGGCGGTGAGCGACGCCAAGCTGAACGGCTCCATCGTGGAGAACGTGACGCTGACGCGCGTCTTCGTCGAGGGCTCGCTCCTGCGCAACGCCACGCTCATCGACAGCACGGTGGTGCGGAGCAACCTCGAGGGCGAGACCCAGGTCACGAATTCGCTCCTTTTGGACGCCGCCTACGTGGACCGCGCGAACCCCGACGAGGCGATCTTCGCGCTCGTGCTCTTCAACATCCTCCTCCTCATGCTGATGATCATCCCGGCGATGGTCCCCACGGTCCTCGCGTCCTACAGCCTCGTGGGGGAGAAGGCCACCGGCAGCCTCGAGCCGCTGCTTGCCACCCCCTCGACGGACCGCGAGATCCTCGCGGGCAAGGTCGCGGCCATCCTCCTGCCGACGCTGGCGGTCTGCTGGGCCGCAGGGCTGGTGGCGGTGGCCATCGTCGGCGTGACCGGCGGCGAGCTCGTGAGGCGCCACCCGCTGCCCCTCGACCAGTTCGCCGCGGCCCTCGTCTTCTTCGTCCCCTCGTTCGCGCTCCTTTCGATCCTCGCCAACGTGATTGTCTCCTCGCGCGTCACGGACGTGCGCGCGGCCCAGCAGATCGGCGGGATCGTGGTGCTCCCCGTCGTCCTGCTCTTCATCCTGTCGTTGAGCGGCCTCCAGACGCTGGGCTTCGCGGGGATCATGGTGACCTCGGCGCTCGTCGCGGCCGCCGACGCCGCGCTCGCCGTCGCGTGCGTCCGGATGTTCCGGCGCGAGGAGATCCTCGTCCGCTGGAAGTGACCCCTCACGCGGGGGGGGCGGCTCGCAGCGCCTCGAGCAGGTCCGCCGGGCGGCGCGGGTCCTCGAAGTACGCGCGGCCGTTGACGACGGTCGTGGGGACGCCCCCCACGCGGAACCGCCGCGCGAGCTCCGGGAACTCGGGCGCGGCCACGATGTCAACCGAGAGTGCGTTCGTCGCAAGGGCGAGCGCGACGGCCGCGCGCACGGCCCCCGGGCAGTGGGTGCAGGCGGGGCCGACGAACACGCGCACCCAGCTGCCCGCGGGGAGCGCGCGGGCCGACCCGAGGACGTCGGGGGGCAGCGGCGGCCGGTCGAGCGAGGCGTCCGCGACGGTCTGGACGAGGGACGTCACCTCCACGCCGACCTGCGTCCCGAAGAACCGGATGGTGTTGCCCGTGCGCGTGTGCACGCGGGTCTCCGGGAGCATGTCGAGCCGGGGCGGCTCCCCGTGCGCCCCCCGCGCGAGTGCGACGCTCACCGTGAGCCGGGGCGACGCGCGCTGCAGCTGCTGGACGACGCGGGCGGTCACCTCGCAGGCCTGGCACCCCGGGCCGTCGACGAAGAGCTGGACGCGCACCGGGGAGGTGAGCGTCCGGCCCCACCAGGCGCGGATGGACTCGATCTGGCCTCCGCTCAGGATCTCCTGGTTCCCGGGGGAGGCCGGGATAACGAGTTCAGGCGGGCTCGGGGCGGCGGGCACGGTCGGCCCCCGGGCAAAGGGGCCCCGCGGTCAAATCGTTTTCCGAATTACCGTGGGGGGGCGTCTCCGCCCGTCACGCCCCGACGACGGAGCCCAGCACGGGCTCGAGGTGGTATGCCTGCCCGGTATGCACCACGTGGAGCCGCATGGTGATGGAGACCGACCCCTGCGGCTCGAGGTCAAACGGGTTCACGGTCATGAGCTCGCCGCCGGGGACGACGACGGACACGACCTCGCCCGTCTTGAGGACTCCCACGGCGGAGGTGACGAGGATGCGCGCCTGGGTGTACTTGCCCGCCGGGACCTTGTCGAAGCCGATGAGCGCCGTGATGTTGTTGTCGAGGTCCGTGAGGTCGACGGTCGTCGCTTCGAGGTCGAGTGCGACCCAGGAGGTGGCCGTGAGCGCCCCCGTGCTGTGGACGGCCGCCTCGGAGAAGGTCAGGTTGAGCGACTCGAACTCGTCGATGGCGTCGTCCGTGATGTGGAGCGAGACGGCCCCCACGTTGTAGGCGAAGTACCACACGCCCGCCACGAGCGGGACGAGGGCCATGAGGACGGCAGCAAGCGCCCGGCGCCCCCGCTTGCGCTTGGCGACCGGGGAGACATGGACGGACAGGGGCACACCTCAGGAGCTGCCGGCCGGCCGGGAGCACCTCGTGGGGAGGTGGGTGCCGCCTTCTAAAGAGGTATAGCGCCGGGTTTCAGCCGTGAAATCCGCGGATGGAACGAACGCGCGGCCCCCGGAGGCCCGGCGGGGCGCCTGGACGCGTAAGCCGCGCGACTGCCGGCAGGTCTAGGTTTATTTCCGACGAGCGCGACGTCCCCCCGTCGCCCATGCCACGGGTATTCAAACTGACCGGTACGAGCGCGGCCCCGGCCCCGACCTCGTTCTTCTCCTCCACCGCGTCGCTGCGGAAGGTCGTCGAGGAGAACA
>Ga0302046_10000024_pt1 | contig 148344 bp, 133 predicted proteins | sample RVTome_11_FD_200261 | JGI IMG/M metagenome (GOLD analysis project Ga0302046, IMG submission 200261) | Soil microbial communities from uranium-contaminated site in the Upper Colorado River Basin, Wyoming, United States - RVT147D111 (version 2) ... | reverse complement strand
GTTCTGCGAGCGAAGTGCAGAGCCTTCTCCTGCTCGCGCGGGATCTGGGGTTTCTCGAAGCGCAACTACACGCCGCGATCGAGGATCAGGTAGCCGAGGTCAAGCGCATGTTGGCCGGGCTCCTCAGCCGGCTACACTCCGAAAGCTGACCGCTGAATGCTGACCGCTGAAAGCTGCGCGACGGAGCTCAGGTGGCCCGCATCTCGCCTTTGGTTGCGGCTCCGCCGCGCTGAGGCGCTCGGCGGCGCGCTCCGCGTCGCTGCGCTGGAACCACTGCGCGACCTCGCCCTCGAGCGTGATCCAGCCGTCCGTCACGGTCGAGCGGATCTTCTTGTCGTCGACGAACGCGTGCCAGCGTAGAGCGTCGCGCACGGCCTGCGCGATCTCGGTGTCGGAGTGCCGCTCCCGCCCCGCGATCTCCGCGACGAGGTCGTTGGCGACGTCGAGGACGCCGCGCACGCGGTGCGCGGCCTCGGCGGCCGCGAGCTTCTTGGCGTAGCTCGGGATCCTGCCAACGTGACCACACCCTGCTTCACCTGAACGCCGACCTCGTTCTCGTCCACGCGGGGATCCCACTTGAGCTCCTGCAGCACCTCCTGCTGGAGCTCGGAATCGCTCTTCGTTGCCGTGGCTTCCATCGTCGTCCTCCGTGCTCGTCCCCCGTTTCTCGCCCAAACGCTTCGAGGGCCGCCAGCGATCTTCGGCGAAGGGAGCCGCGGCGCCCATGCGGCACGGCGCGTAGGCCCCGGTGACCGATGGAAGTAGGCGCGGAGGCGCCCGCACCTTCGCTCCGCGGACGAGTCTCTCCCCACCGCGCGCTTCGGGGGTCTGGCGCCGGCGCGCTCGCGCGCGAGTGCGCCCGAGGGATCGAGCGTCGGCATGCGCACCTGGACCCGCCGATCCGGGCCCTTCTGCTCATGCGCGGGGAGGGGGGGGTCGCGCAACCTACGGGCTCCCGACCCACGAGGTGTCCCATGCAGTGTGAAGTCTGCGGCAACGAGTACGACAAGTCGATGAGGATCGAGCTCGCCGGGAAGAAGCACGTCTTCGACTCCTTCGAGTGCGCGATCCACGCGCTCGCACCGAAGTGCAGCCACTACGGGTGCCGGGTCGTCGGCCACGGCGTCGAGGCCGGCGGGGCCGTCTACTGCGGTGCTCATTGCGCCAAGCGCGAAGGCGCCGTCGGCGTCGTCGACCGGGCCTGAGCCATGCAGATCCCGGTCCAGGTCGCGTTTCACGGAACTCCCGTCTCCGACGAGGTCGAGGCCATCTGCCTGCGCGAGGCGGCCAAGCTCGAGCGCTACTTCGACCGGGCGACCGGCTGCCACGTCACCGTGGAGCAGGACAGCCGCCGCCGGCGGAAGGGTGAGCACTGGAAGATCCACATCCGGCTGACCGTTCCGGGGCGGGAGATCGTCGTCAGCCGCGATCCCCCCGAGCACGAGGCCGACGAGAAGATCGAGCTCGCCCTGTGCGAGGCCTTCGATCGGGCGCGGCGGCAGCTCCAGGACCACGCCCGCCGCGCGGACGCCAGGGTGAAGCAGCACCGGCCCACCGAGCACGGGCGCGTGGTGCGGCTCGACGGACTGAACGGGTGCGGCTTCGTCGAGGCGGACGACGGCACGGAGCTCTACTTCCACCGCAATGCGTTGCTCGCGGGCTCCTTCGAGGACCTCGAGATCGGGACCGAGGTGCGCTTCGTGTCGGAGATGGGAGAGCGGGGGCCGCAGGCGACGTCCGTTCGCGCGAAGGCCCGCTGACGATTCGTCTCGAGGCGCTGCTCGCGGCCGTCGACGCGCCCGTGCACTCGCTCGCGGGTCCGGCGCCGACGACGCGGCGCCCCGAGCGAGGCGGCGCGCTGGATCCCCGGCGCTCAGCGCGGGCGAACGACGACGCGGCCCGTGCCGTCGGCGCGCTCGTCGATCTCGACGCTCGTACGCTCGAAGAGCTCGACGACCCGCGCGTTCGCGCGCAGGTGTGCGCTCACGCGCTCGACGGTGAAGGTCGACGGCGCTTCGGCCAGCGCCGCCGGCAGCAGGACCTGATCCGCCAGGTGCACGTCGAGCGCGGCGCCCGAGCGCCGGTGCGCGACGAGGCGCGCCACGGCCTCCTCGGCGACCCGCTCGGCGCTCTTGCCGCGCTCGCCGAGAGCCGAGAACCCGGCGCAGGCGCGCTCGTACTCCGCGACGAGGAAGAGGCAAGCCCCGGGCCCGTCGGCGCGGACGCGCTCGGCCTCGATGCTCGCGGCGATCCCCTCGCCCGCCAGGAGCGAGCGCGCGCGGGCCGCCATGCGATCGGCGACGTGCGCGGGCAGGCTGGCGGCGAGGGCGCGGCCCCGGACGGCGACGAGCGCGCCCAGCTCCTCGGCCGCGAGCGCTCGCCATCGGAACGCGCGCCCGCCGCGGACGCTCGCGCGCAGCTCGCCGCCGCCAGCCGGGAACCATCCGGTTCGCACCTCCTCCACCCGCGCCTCGAGCCCCACGCGGTGCAGGGCCGGCAGCCAGACGCGGAGCAGGTAGTCGGCCGGCGGCGACCAGGCGACGTGCGTGCCGCCGTGCACGACCAAGGACGACTCGCCGTCGGCCGTGGCGAGCACGACGAGCAGCGCCTGCAGCACGAGCGTGGCGGCGCCGGCGCTCCCTCCCTCGCGGCCTTCGGCGACGTCGAAGCGGAAGCTCCCCGCGCGCGGCGCGCCCCGCGGGGTGAACGCGATCGCCGTCGAGCCGAGTCGCACGCCCTCGGTTTCGGCCGCGCACGCCGCCGCGGCCGCGTGCACGGCGGCGAGGTGCTGCGCTGCCAGGCCCGGGTTCCGCCGTCCGGCGCGCACGTTCTCGATCCGGATCGGCCGGCCCAGGACCGCGGAAAGCGTCAGCGCGGTGCGCACGATCTGTCCGCCGCCCTCGCCGAGCGCGCCATCGATCACGAGCTCTCTCACGGCTTCCACGCGCAGCCGGCCCGCCTCGGGCCGGCTCGAGTGTACCGCCACGCCGGGCTCGCGCAGGGACTGCCGGCGCGTCGCGGCTACCCTCGGAGAGCGCCTGTCCTGCGCTCTTCGTCCACCCCCCGAGCGCCAGCCTGCCCGCTACCCTCGTCATTGCCGCATGGATGCCGCCACACTCTTCGAGCGCATTCTCGTCGGGGTCGACGACGGCGGGCTGGCGGCCGACGCGGTCGCGCAGGCCTCGGCGCTGGCGCGCGAGCTGGGCTCGGACCTGCGCCTCGTGCACGCCGTCGACATCGCGCGGCCTCAATGGGTGCAGCTCACCGAGGCCGAGCTGGAGACGTTCCACGCGACCGCACACTGGAAGGCCGTGGAGCTCCTCGACGAGCGGGAGCTCGCGGAGAGGCTCGGCTCGGCGCTCCCGCACCACGTCGGCGAGTGGATCGCCGCCGAGGTCGCGAGGCAGCTTCCGCTCTACCAGATCGGCTACCCCGCCGAACGCGTCGCGAGCGAGTCGTCGGCCACCGTGCCCGCCGGGCTGGAAGGAGGGCGCCTGGGACGTCGTGTTCTCGCGCCCGCTGCGCGCGCGCTCGCCGCGCGAGCTCGACCTCGCGCCGGGCACCGAGCTCTTCCTGAGCTGCGCCCTCTGGAACGGCGCCGTGCGTGATCTGCGGGGGCAGAAGTCGGTCACGATCTGGCACGTGCTCGAGATCGCGCCCTGAACGTCGCGCCGTGCGTTGCGGGCGTGCGCGCTGGAGCGGGTCGGCGCGGCGCCCTCGCCGCTACGCCGACGAGTACGCGTCGGGTGCCAGGCTGGTCGCGAGCATGACCGCGTTGATGTCGCGGTGCGCCTCCCACGAGAGCTCGCGCCGGTGCGCGGGATCGAGCCAGAAGTCCTCGATGAGCTCGGCGAGGGGAGCGGCTCCGCGCAGGCCGTCGAGGTGCGCCGCGGCGCCGCGACCGCCGAGCCGAGCCGGGTGGCGAGCGAGGAGCTCCTCGAGCCTCGGGACCGCGTGCAGCCCAACCGCGAGCCCGAGCTCGCGAAAGGCCAGCCGCCGGGAAGCGGGGCCGCGCAGGCCGTCGTTTCGGGCGAAGAGCGACATGCTCGCATGGACGGAACGCAGCAGGACCTCGAAGAGCCCGGCCTCCTCGCACTCGCCTCGGGCGGCGAGCTGCGCCAGCCGGTACGCGTCGGTCAGGAGCCCGCCCAGGCCGAGCGCGTCGGCGGTCGTGAAGTCGACCCCGGCGCACATGAGCCGCGTGTCGGCGATCGCCGCGCCGAGGTCCCCCGGGTCGCCCGGCCGGCGCGCGCGCGCGGCCTGCGCGCGCAGCTCGAGGAAGGTCACGAGCCCATCCAGCGGGTCGTGCTGGCCCATCGACGGCACGAGCGGGCGGCGAAGATCGATGCTCATCTTCCAGAACATGCGCTTGCTCTCGCCGTCCCCGCCGTGGGTGAAGCCTGCGTGCGCGGCCTGTGCCAGCTCGATCCCCCAGCGCAGGAACCGCTCCTCGCCCGTCGCCCGGAAGACTGCGGCGAGGGCGTGCATCCACTTGGTGAGGTAGTGGAAGTACTGGCCGTCCCGCTCCCACTCGAGGTGCTCGTCGTAGGGCTCGCCCACTCCGCGCTCGTTCAGGCTCTTGCCGATCCGGAGCCCGCCGCGCGTGGGATGCGCTCGCCCCTCCTCGTCGCCCAGGCCGCTGATCCAGCCCGTCCGCGGGTCGTTCTCGCGATGCCGGCCGAGCGTCCCATGCACCTGGTCGACGAGCGCGAGCGCCGACTGCAGGTGGCGCTCGTCGCCGGTCCGGCGGTGCAGCTCCAGGAAGTTGCAGACCGCGAACGCGTCCGTCCACAGGTAGCGGCGCGCCGGGCGCGCGCCCGGCGCGAGGCCGGTCCGCTCCGCGAACTGCGACATGATCTCGGAAACGGTGTCGGTGGTGGCGCCGCGCTCCATGGCTCGAGGATCGCGCCTTGGAACGACCCCGACCTCGATTCTGCAACGTGCCGCCGGGCCCGCCGCGCGCAGGAGGTCGGCCGAAGCGGGGGGATAAGGACGTAGGAGCCCCGCGTCATACGCCACCTCGGGCCCCCACCTACGGCGCATGGTGGCGCCGCGTCGGGCGACCTAGCTTCGATCTCGTGTGCGGCCGGATCGACCAGGGCAGAACGTCGTGGGAGCTCTTCCCCCACGGCTCCGACGTCGGAGTGCGCGGAGTCGGCTCCACGCGCGAGGAGGCATTCGAGCAGGTCGCCGTGGCGCTGACCGGCGTCGTCACCGATCCGCGCAAGGTCGCCGCCAGCCGTCCGATCTCGATCGCGTGCGAGGCGTCCGACGACGAGCTCCTGCTCTACGAGTGGTTGAACGCGCTCGTCGCGCGCATGGCCGTGGATGGCGTGCTCTTTTCGCGCTACGAGGTGCACCTGGAGGACGGCCGGCTCGATGCCCGCGCCTTTGGCGAGCCGGTCGACGTCGCGCGCCATCGTCCGGCGGTGGAGGTCAAGGGCGCGACGTTCACCGAGCTGGCGGTGCGCCGGCGAGAGGATGGGACCTGGGTCGCGCAGAGCGTCGTCGACGTGTGAGGTAGGACGCCGTGGATCTCGCGCGACTGCGGAAGGTTTCCGAGAACGAGTGGGAGATCCCCGCGGCGGGAGCGATGCGCGTCCCCGGCGTCCTGTACGCGAGCGCGCGCCTGGTGCAGGAGATGGACGAGAAGGTCCGCGAGCAGGTCGCGAACGTCGCCTCCCTGCCCGGCATCCTGCGGGCCTCGTGGGCCATGCCCGACGCGCACTGGGGCTACGGCTTTCCGATCGGCGGCGTCGCGGCCTTCGATCCCGACACGGGCGTCGTCTCCGCCGGCGGCGTGGGCTTCGACATCTCGTGCGGGGTGCGCCTGCTGCTCACGAGCCTCTCCGCCGAGGCGGTGCTCGAGGTGCAGGAGGAGCTCGCGAACGCGCTCTTCGAGTCGATACCCGCCGGGGTGGGCAGCCGCGGCGAGATCCGGCTGGACGACGCGGCGATGGACGACATGCTGCGCGGCGGCGCCCGCTGGGCCGTCGAGCGCGGCTACGGTACCGCGCGCGACCTCGAGCGCATCGAGGAGAGCGGCCGCCAGGAGGGAGCGCGGCCGGACTACGTCTCGGAGCTCGCCAAGGAGCGCCAGCGCCGCGAGACGGGGACGCTCGGCTCCGGCAACCACTACCTCGAGGTCCAGCGCGTGGCGCGCACGCTCGACGAGGGTCGCGCCGCCGCCTTCGGGTTGCGCGAGGGCGACGTCGTCGTCTCGATCCACTGCGGCTCCCGCGGCCTCGGGCACCAGATCGGGACCGAGTTCCTCGCGCGCATGGTCGTGGAGGCGCCGGAGCACGGCATCGAGCTGCCAGACCGCGAGCTCGCGTGCGCGCCCATCCGCTCGAAGCTGGGCGAGGAGTACCTGGGCGCGATGCGGTGCGCGATCAACTGCGCGCTCGCCAATCGCCAGGTCGTGACGCACCTCGTGCGCTCGGTGTTCGAGCGCGTGCTCCCCGACGCGCGCCTCGACCTCCTGTTCGACGTCTCGCACAGCACATGCAAGGAGGAGACGCACACGACGGACTCGGGGCCGCGCAGGATCTTCGTCCACCGCAAGGGGGCGACGCGCGCGTTCCCGCCGGGCCACCCCGCCGTGCCGGAGGAGCTGCGCGCCTCCGGGCAGCCCGTCCTGATCGGGGGCTCCATGGGGACGCGCTCCTTCGTCCTGGCCGGCGTCGAGGGCAACGAAGCGCGCGCGTTCAGCTCGGCGTGCCACGGGGCGGGGCGCGCGATGAGCCGCCACCAGGCGCGGCGCCGGTGGCGCGGCCAGAAGCTCGTGAAGAACCTCGCGCACCGCGGGATCCTCGTGCGCAGCCCCTCCATGCGCGGCGTCGCCGAGGAGGCGCCGGGCGCCCACAAGGACGTGGGCGAGGTCGTCGACGCCGCGCAGGCGGCGGGGCTCGCGTGCAAGGTCGCCGAGCTCCTCCCGCTCGTCTGCGTGAAGGGCTGATCCCTGCCGACAACTCCGGACGCGGTTACGCACCGGGCCGTATCGCGCGGCGCGCCTCACGGCGCGAGGGTGGTTGCACCGCCATGGACGCCGGGTCGAAACGCAAGGGCCTCGCCGAGCGCATCGCCGAGGAGCATGCCGCTATCCGCGGGGCGCTCGAGGAGATCCGCGCCGAGGTCGACCGCCTGCGCGCCGAGGCCGGTCCCGAGCACGGCGCCGGGAGGCTCCCCGCTCTGCTGCGCGACTTCGACCAGCACCTGCGGCGCCACTTCGAGCTCGAGGAAGAGGGCGGTTTCTTCGGCGAGTGGACCGGCCTCGACCCCGGCAAGCACCGGAGGGTCGAGCGCCTGCTCGCCCAGCACCGCAGCCTCGAGCGCGGCGTCTCGGCGCTCGTCGACGGCGCGTCGCGCGCCGAGGCGCGCCGCGCGCCGCTGTCCGAGGCCTTCGTCTCCGGCCTGCGCAAGCTCCTCGCCGACCTCCTCCGGCACGAGAAGGCCGAGAACGAGCTCGCGCAGGAGCTCGCGCTCCAGGACACGGGCGGGGGCGATTGACCGCCCCGGCGATACGTCGAGGGTCCTGGGCGACGCGCCCCGGGAGGCGCGAGGACCTCGCGCTCTTCCTCCGGCCGCCGGGAACTCGGGCCCCATCCGGTTCTCTAGAGAGCGGTGGGAGCTCTCATCGAAAAGGAACAGAACGATGAACAGATCGACTCGACGGCTGGCGACCGCGCTCGCCTTCGCCCTCCTGGGGCTCGGCGCGGCGCGGCCGGCGGAGCGGGCGGTCGCGGGCGCGTTCCCGCGCCTCGACGAGCCGGCCACCGCCGCTCCCGAGCTTCCCCGGACCCTCGCGGAAGCGTGCCGCCGCGCAGCGCGCGCCGAGCGCGAGAGCGTCGCGCTGTGCGACCGGTTGCCGGAGGAGGAGCCCGAGGTGCGCGCCACGCTGGAGTTGCTGCGCGAGGCGTCCGCGACCCGTCACCTGCCCCCGCTCGAGCGCTGGGCAGCGCTCCGGTGAGCCGCGCGCCGGCCCTGGCAGCGTCGCTGCTGGCGGCCTGCTCCAGCGCGCGCGTCGACGGCGCCGAGCGCATCCTCGACACGGCGTGGTCCGGCGCGGAGGGCGAGGCGCGCCGCGCGGCGCCGCCCCCCGAGCCGATCGAGGGGGTGCCGGTCGACGAGCCCGCTTCGGAGGTGCGTTCGGAGTGGACGCTCGAGGCAATCCTCGATCGGATCGCGCTCGTCAACCCGACGCTCGGAAGTGCGTTGGCGCGGCTCGACGAGGCCGAAGCCGCGCGGAAGGAGGCCGTCGCGGCCTACTTCCCGGAGCTGTCGCTGGGGCTGGACTACCTCTCGACCGACGAGCCCGCCCGGGCGTTCGCGGTGCTGCTGAACCAGCAGAAGCTGTCGCTGGGGCCGGGCTTCGATCCGGCGCCGGGCTCGGTCGAGAACTGGAGGGAGGAGGTCCGGCTCGACTGGCCGCTGTTCGCCCCGGGCAGGGGCGAGTCCCGTCGCGCGGCCGAGGCAGGAGCGGAGGCTGCCCGTCTCACGCGCGAGTCGATCGAGCGCCGGCTCCTCAACTCGGGGGTCCAGGAATGGCTCGGCCTGCGCGCGGCGCGCGAGCTCGAGGGGGTCGCGCGCGAGAGCATCGCGGTCGTCGAGAGCCGGCTCGAGCAGACTCGCAGGCGCGAGCGCGAGGGCGCGGCGCTGCGCGCGGACGTGCTGCGGCTCGAGGTCCGGCTGGCGGCGGCGCGGCAGGAGGCGGCGCACGCCGCCCTGGTCGTGCGCATGGCCGAGTCCTCCCTGAACCAGCTGATGGGGCAGCCGCCCGACGCGCCCCTGGCGCTCGCCGCTCAGGAGATCGTCGTCGGCGCGTCCTTGCCGGGCGAGCTCGACGCCCTCTTCGCCGCGGCCGAGGCCGGGCGCCGCGACCTCGCGGCCGCGGCCCACGGCGTGCGCATGCACGGCTTCCGGCGCGAGGCCTCGAAGGCCGAGCGGCTGCCGTCGCTCGGGGCGTTCGCGGCCTACGACGTCAACGGCGCCGATCTGGCGATCGACACGGACCTCGCCTACTACGTGGTCGGAGTCGGCCTGCATCTGCCGTTCTCGGCGCGCACGGGCGCGAAGGTGCGCCAGGCCGCGGCGCTCGAGCGGCGGGCGCGGGAGGAGCTGCGCGAGCTCGCGCTCTCGGTGGCGCGCGAGGTGCGCGACGCCTTTGAAGCTCTCGCGGCCGCGCGCGAGAGCCTGGGGTTCGCAGAGGCTTCCGTCGACGCGGCGCGCGAGGCGTTCCGCATCCTGGCCGAGGCGCAGGACGCGGGGGGCGCGACGGTGACGGACGTCCTCGAGTCGGAGGACGCGCGCAAGAAGGCGAGCGTGCGGCTCGTCGCCGCGCAGGCGGGAGTGCAGATCGCCCTGACGCGGCTCGTGGGCGCGACCGGAGGCGTGCGATGAAAGCGTGGGCTCGGCGCGCCGGCGTGGCGCTCCTCTTCGCCGCGCTGGTCGTGGTGCTCCTCTGGTTCCAGGGCATCGTCCTGCGCGAGGAGCACCGCGCCGCGGAGATCCCGCCCCCACCGGCCGTCGGCGCGGGCGATCGGACGGTCCGGGTCGAGCGTCGAGCCCTGCCGAGGGTGCACGTCTACCCGGGGTTCGTCGAGGCCGTCGATCCCGCGCAGATCGCGCCGCGCGTCACGGCCACGATCCTCGAGGTCGCCGGCCGCGAAGGAGATCCGGTCGCCGCCGGCCAGACGCTCGTCGCGCTCGAAGACCGCGACGCGCGCGCGAGGCTCTCGCAGGCCGAGGCCGCCCGCGAGGGGGCGAGCGCGCGTGCGCTCGAGGCGCAGCTCGCCTTCGATCGGGCGCAGCGCCTGCTCGATGCCGACGCCCTCACGGCGCAGGAGTGGGAGTCGGCGCGAGCGGCGCGCGACGCGGCCCAGGCGCTGCTGGAGCGCGCGCGGCAAGCCGTCGAGGAGGCCGAGGCCGCGCTCTCCTGGTTCCGGCTCGTCGCCCCGTTCGGCGGCCGCATCCTCGAGCGCCACGCCGATCCGGGGCACCTGGCCACGCCCGGGCGCGCGATCCTCGCGATCTACCGCGAGGATCGGCTGCGCTTCCGCGTCGCCCTCCCGGAGGAGAGGGCGGGGCAGCTCGCGGTCGGAGAAGAGCTGGACGTCGACTTCGCTCCGCCGCCCTCCCGCAGGGCGCGCGTGACGCGCGTCCTCCCCCCCGCCGACCCACGGACCGGCACCGTCACGATCCACCTCGCGCTCGGCGAGTCCGCCGATCTGCGCCCCGGGCTCCTGGGGAGGCTGCGCGTCGACGTCGGCGAGCGCGAGGCGCTGGTCGTGCCCGCCTCGGCGGTCGAGCGGATCGGACAAGTGGAGCGCGTCCGGCTGCTGCGCGAGGGACGGCTCGTTCCGGTCACGGTGCGCACGGGGAAGGCGCACGGCGAGCTCGTCGAGGTCCTGAGCGGCCTCGCCGAGGGCGAGGAGGTGCGCGTGCCATGAGAGCCGGCGCGAGCAGCGCGCAGGCGCCCGCGTCCCTCACCACGCGGGTCGTCGACGCATTCCTCGGCAGCAACTTCTCGATCGTGCTCGTCCTGCTCTGCCTGGGCATGGGGGCGGTCGCCCTGATCGCGACACCGCGCGAGGAGGATCCGCAGATCGTCGTCCCCTTCATCGACGTGTTCATCGACGCGCCGGGGGCGACGGCGGACGAGACCAAGAAGCTCGCCGCCGAACCGCTCGAGCGGCTGCTCTTCGAGATCCCCGGCGTGGAGCACGTCTACTCGATCTCCTGGCCGGGCCGGGCGCTCGTCACCGTGCGCTTCGAGGTCGGCGAGGACCGCGAGAAGGCGCTGGTCAACGTCTACAACAAGATCCAGTCCAACCTCGACCGGGTGCCTCCGCAGGTCTCGCGCTGGATCGTCAAGCCGGTCGAGATCGACGACGTCCCCGTCCTGAACCTCACGCTCTGGGCGGAGGGCGGGGGCGGCGCCGAGCTCGTACGGTACGCGGACGAGATCGCGGCGCGCTTGCAGGAGGCCCTGGACGTGGCGCGCATCGACGTCCACGGCGGCTACCGACGGATGGTCCGCGTGTCGCTCGATCCGGTGCGGCTGCGCGCGCGCGCGCTCGGCCCTCTGGACGTCGCCGCCGGCCTCGGGGGCAGCAACGCGAACGCTCGCTCGGGCGTCCTCGTCGGGCCCGAGGGGGAGCGCGCCGTCGAGGTGGGCCCGTTCCTTCGCACCGTGGACGAAGTCGAGTCCGTGGTCGTCGCCTTCGAGCAGGGGCGGCCCGTGCTCGTGCGCGACGTCGCCGACGTGACCGACGGCCCCGAGGAGCCGGCGACGTACACGCGCATCGGGTTCGGGCGCTCGGCCGGCGCCCTCGAGCACGGCGACCCGGTGCGCAAGGAGTGGATCGACGGCCGCTTCCGGCCCGCGGTCACGATCTCGCTCGCCAAACGCAAGGGGACGAACGCGGTCGTCGTCACGCGGCGCGCGCTCGCGCGCTTCGAGGAGCTCCGCGCGCAGATCCTGCCGCCGGACGTCCACTACCTCGTCACGCGCAACTACGGCGAGACGGCCGACGAGAAGGTGAACGAGCTCGTCGGGCACCTCTCGATCGCGGTGGGCACGATCGTCGTCCTGGTCGGCGCGAGCCTGGGGTGGCGGGCGGCCCTGATCGTGGCCCTGGCCGTGCCGCTCACGCTCGCGGTCACGCTCTTCGCCGACCTGGTCGTCGGCTACACCATCAACCGCGTCACGCTCTTCGCGCTCATCCTGTCGCTGGGCCTGCTCGTCGACGACCCGATCGTCGACGTCGAGAACATCCACCGCCACCTCGCGCTGGGCAAGCTCCCCCCGCGGCAGGCGACGCTGCACGCCGTCGACGAGGTGCGCCCGCCGGTGATCCTGGCGACCCTGGCCGTCATCGTCTCCTTCCTGCCGCTGTTCTTCGTCAGCGGGATGATGGGGCCCTACATGCGGCCCATGCCCTTCAACGTCCCGGTCGCGATGCTGCTCTCGCTCGTGATCGCCTTCACCGTCACGCCCTGGGCGGCCTACCACCTGCTGAGGCCCCGGGCGGGCGGGGGCGGTTCCCCCGGTTCCGCGGGGCACACGGGGCACGCGGGGCACGCGGGGCACATCCGGGAGGGGCTCGCCGTGCGGGCGTACCGGCGCCTGGCGAGCTTCTTCCTCGCCACGCGGCGGCGGAGCGTCGCGCTGCTCGCCGCCGTCGCGCTCTCCTTCCTCGGCTCGGTCGGCATGGCGGCGCTCGGGCTCGTGCCGCTCAAGATGCTGCCGTTCGACAACAAGAGCGAGTTCCAGGTCGTCGTGGACGCCCCGGAGGGGACGGGCCTGGAGCAGACCGACCGCGCCGTCGCCGACCTCATGCGCGAGTGCCTCGCCATCCCCGAGGTCACCGACGTCACCGGGTACACAGGTCACGCGTCGCCGCACGACTTCAACGGCATGGTGCGCCACTACTTCATGCGCAGAGGCAGCCACGTGGGCGACCTGCGCGTGAACCTCGTTCCGCGTCGCGAGCGCGGCCGCCAGGCGCACGAGATCGTGCTGGCCGCTCGGCCTGCCCTCGAGCGCGCGGCGGCGCGGCACGGGGTGCGGATCTCCGTCGTCGAGACGCCGCCCGGCCCGCCCGTCCTCGCCGGCGTCGTCGCCGAGGTGTACGGGCCGCTGGAGGCCGCGCCGGGCGAGCTCGAGTCCGCGGCGCTGGAGGTCGCCGCGCGCTTCCGCGCCGTGCCGTTCCTGCGCGACGTCGACACGTTCGTCGAGGCGCAGCGCCCGCGGCTCTCGTTCGACGTGGACCGTGAGAAGGCGGCCTTCCGCGGCGTCTCGCCGTCGCAGGTCGTGGAGACCGTGCGGATCGCCCTCTCCGGCGTCCGCGCCGGCGTCCTGCACGCGGCCGGCGAGCGGCTGCCGCTCGAGATCCGCCTCGAGCTCCCGCGCCCCGAGCGCTCGACCGAGGACGACCTTCTGGCGCTCTCCGTGGCCGGACGGCTCGGAGCGCAGGTGCCCCTCGGCGAGCTGGTGCACCGGGCCGAGGAGCCCGAGGACGGGGCCCTGTACCGCAAGGACCTGCGCGACGTGCAGTACGTCGTCGGCGAGGCCGTGGGCAAGAGCCCGGTGGAGGCGATCTTCGCCTTGCAGGCGGACCTCGAGGAGCGGCCGCTCGCCGCGGGCTTCGGGGTCGAGCTCGCCGGCGAAGGCGAATGGCAGGTCACCGTCGACGTCTTCCGCGACCTGGGGCTCGCCTTCGCGGCCGCGCTCACGGGCATCTACGTCCTGCTCGTCGCCCAGACGAGGTCGTTCGGGATCTCGGGCCTGATCATGCTGGCGATCCCGCTCACGATGATCGGGATCTTCCCCGGCTTCTGGCTCCTCAACCTCGTCGCCAGCCGTCCCGTCGGCGAGTTCGAGAACCCGATCTTCTTCACGGCGACGGGGATGATCGGCGTCATCGCGCTGGCGGGCATCGTGGTGCGCAACTCGATCATCCTGGTCGATTTCATCGAGCACAACCGCGCGCGCGGGCTCTCGACCGCGGAAGCCTGCATCGAGGCCGCCGCCGTGCGGCTGCGCCCGATCGTCCTGACGGCCGGAGCGGCGGTCATGGGAGCGTGGGTGATCGTCTTCGATCCGATCTTCTCGGGCCTCGCCTGGTCGTTCGTCTTCGGGATCGCCGCGAGCACCGCCTTCACGCTGCTCGTCGTCCCCATCGCCTACGCCTTGACTCGGCGCGGCGTCGCTCCGCGACCCGCTCGAGCTGGATGAAAGGTCGAAACCGTCATGTCCGACACGTTCGAGATCCATCTGGACCGCATCGATGGCTACCGGTTCCGGGTCGACTTCGGCTCGCCGGAGATCGCGCCGCTGCTCGTGGACGAGCCGCCGCCGCTCGGCGCGGGAAGCGGGCCGAACCCGGCTCGCCTCCTCGGCGCCGCCGTCGGCAACTGCCTGAGCTCGAGCCTCGTCTTCTGCCTGGGCAAGACGCGGGTCGAGGTCGCCGGCGTCGAGACCGCGGTGGTCGGGAAGTACCGCCGCAACGAGCGCGGGAGGCTGCGCGTGGCGAGCCTCGACGTCGCGGTCGAGATCGACGTGCCCGGCTCCGAGCCCGCCAAGCTCCGGAAGTGCCTGGCCATGTTCGAGGACTACTGCGTGGTGACCGCCAGCGTCCGCAAGGGGATCGAGGTGGCGGTGACGGTGAAGGACACGAGCGGGAACGTGCTCTTCGACCATCCCCCGCCGCAGCCCGGCTGAGGGCGGCCCGCGCGGCGGCCGTACGGACACTTCCTCGGGCGGCTACGCTACGGGCGACGAGGCGCCGCCCCGCTCGATGGCAAGCTCGCGGAACCGGGTCTTCGGGCGGGCAGCGCAGGGCCGCGCGCGCGGCCGCGGAGGCGTCGATGGTCGAATCGCGAAGTGCAAACCGTTCCAGCGACACCGGACCCCGGCCGCCCGAGCTGGTCGGACCGTTCGGCCGGCCGGCCATCCGGCTGGGCCGCGTTCTCGGGATCGACGTCGGGCTGGACTGGAGCTGGATCTTCATCTTCCTGCTCATGACCCTCTCCCTCGCGAAGGGCTTCGCGCAGGGAGGCGACGGATGGGCGCCGTGGCAGTCCTCGGCCGGGGGATTGCTGGCGAGCGTCCTCTTCTTCACGTCGATCCTGCTCCACGAGTTCGGCCACAGCCTGACCTCCAACGCGCTGGGCCTTCCCGTGCGCTCGATCACGCTCTTCATCTTCGGGGGCATGGCGCGGCTGAGCAGGGAGCCCGAGAGCCCGCGGGACGAGTTCCTCATCGCCGCGGCGGGCCCGGCCGTCAGCGTCGTCCTCGGCCTGGCGTTCCTCCTCACCTCCGCCGCCCTCCCCGACCGGCCCGCGGCCCTCGACGTCCTGCGCGTCGTCTGCGGCTGGCTCGGCTCGATCAACCTCGCCTTGGCGGGATTCAACCTCGTGCCGGGGTTCCCCCTCGACGGAGGCCGGCTGTTCCGGGCGCTCGTGTGGCGCGTCACCGGCGACTACGAGCGCGCCACCTTCGCGGCCGCCGCCGTGGGCTCGGGGTTCGCCTTCCTCCTGATCGCCGCGGGCATCGTGATCGGGCTGCTCGGAGGCAACCTGTTCAGCGGGCTCTGGCTGGTCTTCATCGGCTGGTTCCTCCTGAGCGCGGCGCGCGGAAGCACCCTCCGGACGGTCCTGAAGCGCCAGCTCGGCGGCATCCCGGCGAGCCGCGCGGCAGCCCCGCTCGAGCCCCTCGTCGGCGGGGACTGGACCGTCGCGGAGGCGATCGAGAACGTCGTGCTGGCCGGCGGACGGCGCGCGTTCTTCGTGGAGGAAGGAGGGGAGCCCGTGGGGATGGTGACGCTGCACGAGCTCAAGAGGGTCCCGCCCGAGGCGCGCCAGACGACGCCGGTCCGGACCGTCATGCTTCCGGGCGAGCAGCTCGTGACCGTGCCCTACGAGGCTTCCTTGTGGCGAGCCCTCGAGCTCATGAACGAGGCGGGCGTCAGCCAGCTACCGGTCGAGCGTGAAGGCCGCCTATCAGGTCTCCTGACCCGCGAACGCCTCCTGAGGATCATCCAGAGCGTGCAGGAGCTGGACCGGAGATAGCGGGGACGGGCGTCCCGCCTCTCGCCTTTCTCGACGGCGGCGGCTCGACGGCGGCGGGGATTCCGGGGTCTCGGGCGGCCGCGGCACTTCGAGCGGCCGCGGTTCCGGGGGCACCATGGGTAGCTCGGGCGCCTCGGGCAGTTCGGGGACCCGTGGCTCCTCGGGCTCTTTCGGGGGCGGGAACACCTCGGGATCGCCGCCGACTGCGTGGGCCTCGACGAGCCGCCCGACCCCTCGGATGTGGGCTGCGCGCTCTGTGCTCTCATCCACCATCGCGTGCAGCATGCCTCCGAGCGCGCGGATTCTCCATACGCCGACGACCTGCCCGCCGTCCGGATTCGGGGGCCGTGGACCTACGCCCTGTGGCTCGTGGCCGCAGGGCGCAGTCACGCCGTAGCCTGCGCCTGACGGACAAGGAGACAGCCCGATGAGAGTCCAAGACCTGATGACGCGAGAGGTGGCGACGGTCCTGCCCGCGGACGAGCTCGGTCGCGCGGCGCGACTGATGGAGAAGCGCGATTGCGGGTGCGTCGCGGTTCTCGACGACGCGTCCAAGGTTGCCGGGGCGCTCACCGACCGGGACGTGTGCATGGCCGCCATGCGGACGGACAGCCCCCTGTCCCGGCTGAACGTGGGAGCCGCGATGAGCGCGCCCGTCTGCGCCTGCCGCCCCGACGATTCGATCGCGGAAGCGGAGCGGCAGATGGGTCTGCATCAAGTCCGGCGCTTGCTCGTCGTCGACGCCGACGGTCGCCTCGCGGGCATCCTGTCGCTGGACGACATCGCGCGGGAGGCCTGCCGCGAGGAAGACCTGATCGCGGCACCCGTATCCGCCGAGGCCGTGGGCATCACGCTGGGGCAGATCGGCCGGCCACACTTGATCGAGGACGTCGAGGCGTAGGCAAGCGCCCCGGAAGGAGGCTCGTCGTGAACCACAGTCAGCTCCGTCTCCAAGACGACGCGCGCAGCCGCATCCTCGCCGGAGCGACGGCGCTCGCCAACGCCCTGCGCCCGACGCTCGGCCCCAAGTCCAAGTGCGTCCTGATCGAGAAGAAGTGGGGCAGCCCGCTCGTCTGCAACGATGGCGTGACCATCGCCAAGCAGATCAACCTCAAGGAGCCCGAGGAGAACCTCGGCGCGCGCATGCTGCGCGAGGCGGCCGCCAGGACCGCCGACAACGTGGGCGACGGGACGACGACCTCGACCCTGCTCGCGCACGCGATCTTCGCCGAGGGCATCCGCAACATCGTCGCCGGCGCCAGCGCCATCGACCTCAAGCGCGGCCTCGATCGCGGCCACCGGACCGTCGTCGAGGCGCTGAAGAGGCTCTCGAAGCCGTGCGCCACCCGGCTCGAGCGCGAACAGGTCGCCACGGTATCCGCCCACAACGACCCGATGATCGGCGGGTTCGTCGCCGACGCCATGGAGCGGGTCGGCGCCGAGGGAGTCGTGTCCCTGGAGGAGGCGAAAGGAACGGAGACGGAGCTCGACGTGGTCGAGGGGATGCAGATCGACCGGGGCTACGCATCGCCGTACTTCATCACCAACCCCGAGAAGCTGGAGGCCATCCTCGAGGATCCGCTCATCCTGCTCCACGAGAAGAGGATCACGGCCGTCGAGAGCCTGCTGCCTCTGCTCGAGCAGGTCGTGAAGCTCGGCCGTCCCATCCTGATCGTGGCGGAGGCGGTCGAGGGCGAGGCCCTGGCGACCCTGGTCGTCAACAAGATCCGCGGCGCTTTCCCGTGCGCGGCCGTGAAGGCACCCGGGTTCGGCGACAGGCGCAAGGCCATCCTGGAGGACATCTCGATCCTCACTGGTGGGATCTTCGTGGCGGAGGAGCTCGGCCTCGAGCTGGACAAGCTCACTCCCGAGCAGCTCGGCCGCGCCAAGCGCGTCGTGATCGACAAGGACACGACCACCATCATCGGTGGAGAGGGCAAGAAGAAGGCGATCGAGGCCCGCTGCCAGGAGATCAGGCTCCAGATCGAGAAGACCAAGTCGGACTACGATCGCGAGAAGCTGGAGGAGCGCCTGGCCAAGCTCTCGGGCGGTGTCGCCGTGATCCGCGTCGGGGCCCCCTCCGAGGCGGAGATGAAGAACAGGAAGGAGGCCTTCGAGGACGCGATCAGCGCGACCAAGGCAGCCGTCCAGGAGGGGATCGTCCCCGGCGGCGGAGTCGCGTTGCTGCGCGTCCTTCCCGCGCTGGCGAAGGCCGAGAAGGAGTGCGAAGGAGACGAGCGCACCGGGATGCAGATCCTCGAGCGGGCCCTGGAAGTGCCCTTGCGCCAGATCGCCGTCAACTCCGGCTTCGACGGCGGCGTCGTCGTCGAGCGGGTGCGCGGCGCCAAGGACGGCATGGGGTTCGACGCCGCCCGCGGCGAGTACGTCGACATGCTCGCGGCGGGCATCATCGACCCCACGAAGGTGGTGCGCGTCGCGCTCGAGAACGCCGTCTCGGTGGCCGGGATCCTGCTCCTGACCGACGTGACCCTGACGGAGATCGAGGAGCCTCAGGACAAGGGACCCGCCGCCGAGAGATACGAGTAGCCCAAAGCGGGCTGGGAGGGCAACGCGATCCCGGTCGCCGAGATCGCGGCGGAGGCGGCGGCTCGCTGGGTTCGCGAGCAACGACACGTCGGTGGGCGTGGGCTGCGCTCCGCTGATGGAGACGGAGCGGCTGGTGCTCGCCGCGCAGCGGACCGTCAACGGTCCCGCGCTCGAGGCGCGCTTCCCCGAGGCTGGCGAGGACGTGAAGGTGAGACGAGAGCCGGATCGCCGACCCCGACGCCTCAACCGAACGACTCAGAGTCCACGTCCCAGCTCCCGTCGGGTCGCTGGTTCGCTCGCGTCCTGAAACCCATCGGCTCCAGGACGGACAGGGCGGCGGCGACCGTGCCGTCGAAGCCGCACACGTACGCGCAGGTCGTCCGCGGATCGAGGGCCGCACCGATCGCCTCCTCCACGGCCGATCGAGCGCCCTCGCGCGGCTTCGCGAGCAGGCTCTCCACGCGCCCGACGTGCCCGCTCCAGCCCACGTTCTCGCGCTCCAGCGGGCGGCTGATCGTCGGAAGGTAGCGGAAGCTCCAGCGCTCCCCTCCCTCCGCCCGGCTCGCCCGCTCCAGCTCGAGCAGGACGTCGCGGAAGCCCAGCTCGGCGACCGAACGCGCGCCGTGGCAGAGCACGATCGGCCGCGCGTTCCGCGATCGCCGCCGGTGCAGCACGCCCGAGACGAACGGCGCGAGCCCCGTCCCGCCCGCGATCAAGAGCAGACAGCGCTCGTCGGGTGAGCCGTCGGGGTGACGGTCCGCGATCGTGAACCTGCCCTTCGGGCCGCGCCACGCGAGGCGCTCTCCCGGCTGCATGCTCCAGAGCATCGCGGTGAGGTGCGGAGCGCCCGCCGGGACGCGCGACAGACGGATGAAGAGCTCGAAGTAGCGCCGCTCCTCGGGCGGCGACGCGATCGAGTAGGGGCGCCACAGCATGCGGCCGGACTCGCGCGGGACTCCCAGGGTGATGAACTGCCCGGGCTCGAAGGCGGGAACGCCCCCGTCGGGCTCGATGCGGAAGATGGCGAGCGTCGGGCCGAGGTCGCGGCGCTCGACGAGCCGCGCCTCGCGCGGCGGCTCACGCACGTCGGCCGGCTCCGCAGTGCCGGCTCATGAGCTTCCGCCCCGATCGCCGAACAGCCGATCGAGCTCGTCGAACGGAGCGCCGCCCGCCAGGACGTCGAACGAGCCCGTTTCGGCGATGCTCCGCGCGGCGCCCATGAACGCCGCCCACGCGACCCGCGCCAGCGCGGAGCCGACGGAGACGCGCCGGACGCCCAGATCGGCGAGCCGCGCCACGGAGAGCCCCGCGACGGGCGACGACATCAGCACGTTGACCGGCTTCGGGGCCACGGCGCTCACGATCTCCGCGATCTCCCGCGGGTCGCGCACGCCCGGCGCGAACAGGCAGTCCGCGCCCGCGTCCGCGAACGCGGCGAGGCGCTCGAGCGCGGTCCTTCGCGGGTCGGGATGTCCCACGAGCCACGCCTCGCAACGAGCGGTGAGCACCACCGGCGTCCGCGTCGCGTCGATCGCCGCCCGCGCGGCGCGGATGCGCTCGACGGCGAGGTCCCGAGCGTAGAGCGGCGCCTCGCGCACCCCCGTCGCGTCCTCGATCGAGAGGCCGGCGACGCCGGTCGCCACGCACGCCGCCACGTTGGCCGCCAGGCCCTCGGGGTCCTCCGCGTACCCCGCCTGGAAGTCCGCGTTCACCGGCAGCGGCGTCGCGCGGGCGATCTCGCGCACGTGCGCGAGCACGTCGTCGCGCGCCAGCGCACCGAGTGCGTCAGGAGCGCCGCGGCTGAAGGCGAACCCGGCGGAGGTCGTCGCGAGAGCGCGGAACCCGCAGCTCGCGAGGAAGCGCGCGGACCCCACGTCCCAGGGGTTGGGCATGACGAAGCACCCGGACTCGTGCAAGGTCCGGAACGCGGAGACGGCGGGGCTCGGGACGTCCATGGCGGGGCGCGGGGGTGAGCGACGCGGCGGGATCCGAGCCGGCTCCCCCTATTCGAACCACTGGAAGCGTCCGCGCGTCGCTTCCGAGATCTTCTCGAGCTGTTCGCGATACCACGAGTTGTCGCTGTACGCGACGGTGTGCACGACCACCTGGAAGCGATTGACGTGTCGAAGATGATCGGTGAGAAGTCTAGCCCGAGGCTCGACGGGCAGCCAGGCCGTCAGCGCTCGCGCAGCTCCACGACGATCCGGCCTCCCCCGCTGCCGTGCTTCACATCGAAGCGCAGGGGCCGCGCCTCGAGCGTGCCGTGCACGCTGGAGCGGAACGTCGCCTCGACGAGCTCGGTGACGCCCGCGAGCCGCAGCTCGGCGATCTCGCGGCACGTCGCGCGCGTGCGCTTGGCGCGCCGGCGCGGCGCGTCCGAGCGCACGATGTCGAGGACGTGGTCGAGGCCGTCCTCGATCGAGGCGAGGTCGCGCTCGAGGGCGCGCAGCGTCGCGCTCGCCTCGCGCGCCCCGCCGGCGCCGACCGCGTAGAGCGCCTGCGCTTCGGCCGCGACCTCCGCGCGCCGCCGCGCGAGCTCGGCTTTCTCCTGCCGCAGGCCGCGCGCCAGCTCGAGGCAAGCCTGGGGCGAGGGGTTGGCGAGCGACTCGGCGCGCGCGACGTCGTCCGCCGACAGCTCGTGGCGCAGCAGCGCGACGAAGGCGGGCTGGGCGGAGAGCAGCCAGGCGATCTCCGCGAGGGCGGCGCGCGACCCGGCGTCGAGCTCGGTCGAGCCGGGCGCGAACGCGAGCTCCCAGGTGCGCTCCGGCTCCTCCTCGCGCTCGCCCGAGCCGGGCACGATGCCGCCGACCAGGCGCATGGGCGCGCTCGCGAGCGCGCGGGCGAGGACCTCGGCGAAGGCCCGCGTCGCCGCCCGCGCGATCTGGCCGCCGCCGATCCCGCCCTCGTCGAGCCGGAAGCCGGCCGAGAAGCGGTGTCCGCCGTCGGCGTCGCGCGTCAGGAAGAGCGCCGAATCGAGCATCATCGGGAGCGCCAGCGCGCGCTGCACCGGGCCGCCTTCCGGCTCGTCGACGTCGAGGTCGGTGAACTCGAGGGTCGCGTCGACGCGGATCCCGCGCTCGCCCGCGAGCCGCGCGCGCACGCTCGCGTCGAGCGCGCCGTCCCCGATCTCGAGCTCCTCGGTGGCCGCGACGCCGGCGAACGCCGGCAGCTCGAGACCCGTGAGCGAGAGCTGTGCCCAGCCCGACGGCTGCGGGAAGAACGCGACGCGGCCCGCGGCGCTGATCTCCTCGAACACCGGGCGGGTCCCGGCCGACTCGAGGTACGCGCTGAACTGGATCGGTCGGTTCTCCTGGAACGCGCGCGTCGTGAAGCGCTTCACCTGGGCGTCGAGCCCGTTCAGGGGGATGCGCAGCGCCGGATCCCCGGTGTCGTCCAGGAGCTCGACGTCGATGCCCGAGACGACGATCTCTTCGATGCGCAGCTCGGCCGAGCCGGAGCCCTCCGGCCCGCGCTCGCGGGCCGCCGCCTCGACCGGCAGCGCCTCGCTCGCCTCCCCCGCCTTCCCGGCGTCGCTGCGCGCGGCGTCTCGCGGCGCGCCCGCCGGCGCGTCTCCCGGGGCGCCCGCCGGCGGCTCGAGCTCGACGGCGAGCCCCAGGACGTGCAGCTTCGTCCCGCTGCGCCGCAAGCTCGCGCGCGGCGTCGCGACGTCCAGCGTCTCGACCAGCACGCGGTTCTGCTTCGGGTCCACGCGCTCGATCTCGAGGGCGACGCCGTCGACGCCGGCGAGGACGACGCCGCCGGGCGCATCGCGGAACGCGAGGTCCTCGAGCCGCAGCTCCGCGCCGAACGGCCGCGAGAGCCCGAGGTCGTTCGCGCGCGCGCGGCGCACGGCGAGCGTGCCCGCGAGCCGACCGGCGACGTGGCCGTCCTCGACCTCGCCCGTCACGCGCCCGGCGAGGGCGGGTGCGATCTCGACCAGGCCGGCGGTGCGCACCCCGCTCGCCTCGAGGGCGGCGTCGAACGTCGGCTCGGCGGCGAAGGGCGCGACGTGCCCCGCGACCTCCCAGCTCGCGACGAGGCCGTCGAGCGCGCCCGCGGCCCGCCACTCGAGCGCGGGCAACCCCTGCGGCTCGGCGTCGACGATCACGCACGGCCCGGCGAGCTCGAGCTCGAGCGAACCGGCCAGCGGGCGGGCGTCCGCGCCGAGCGCCGCGTCGCGGAAGACGAAGCGCGCGCCCTCGAGCACGATCCCCTCCGCGAGCGCGATCCGCTCGAAGGCGGGCGGCGCGGACGGCGCGGCTCGCGCCTCGTCCGGCCCGGTCTCGCTCGGGGCTTGCGCGGTCTCGGCGGGGGCCGCTCGCCGCGCCGCGGGCGCCAGCGCGAGGCCCAGCGCGCGCACCGATCCGTCGGCCTCGCGCCGCACCGAGACGGAGGCGCCGGACGCGCGCACGGCACCGAGCTCCAACGCCCCTTGCGCCGGATCGAGCCGCCGCGCCTCGAGGCGCGCGCTCTCGAGCGCGAACCAGGGCTCGGCGCCCGGCTCGCCCCAGCGCACCTCGCGCGCGGCGACGCTCGCCGAGAGACCGCCGGCGTCGGCCGGACGCAGCGTCGCCTCGAGCTCCGCGCCGAGCACGCCGCCCTCCGCAGCGAGCTCGACGCCCGGCGGCAGGAGCCGCGCGAGCGGACCGGAGCGGATCCCCGCCGCGCGGACGGCGACGCGCACGCTCGCGCCCTCGGTTCCGAGCGAGAGCTCGCCCGTCGCGTCGAGCGCCTCGAGCGTCTCCGGGACCGACAGGCGCGCCTCGAAGCTCGTCGTCTCGCCGCGCGTGCCGGGGCCGGTCACCTCGGCGTCGATGCGCACCTCGGTCGCGAGCTCCGGCTCGAGCGTCCGGTCGGTCCAGCCGAGGCGCGCGTCATCGACGGCGACGCGCGCGATGGCGATAGCCGGGAGCTCGGGGAGCGCGAACGGGCGCGCTGCGGGGTCCGGTGCGGCTCGCTCCCCCGGTGAGTCGACCGGGGAGTCGACCGGGGACGCGACCTCGACGAGGCGCAACCCGGCGGCCGAGAGCGCGCCGTCCGCGCCGCGCTCGATCCCCGCGAACGCGCCGGACAGCGCGACCTCGCCGACCTCGAGCGCCGCGCCGAGAACCCCGTCGACGACGCGCAGCTCGCGCACGGAGAGGAGCGTCCGGCCCGCGTCGCGCAAGGCGAAGTCGCGTAGCTCGGCGCCCGCGCGCCAGGCGCTCTCCTCGGCGCGCAGCGACACGACCGCGTCGAGCGCGAGCTCGGCGCTCGAGAGCGCCGGCTCTACGCCGATCGCGCGCAGGTAGGGCGCGATGATCGCACCCTGCAGGCCATTGCCGCGCAGCGCGAGCTCCGCGGTCAGATCGATCCCTCCGGGGCGCGAGCGCACGCTGCCCTCGAGGGCCAGCTCCTCGACGACGCCCGGAGCGCGGAGGCGCGCCGTCACCCGCGCCGGCTCCGGCTCCGGTCCGGCGGGATCGCCGCCGAGGGAGAGGCCGGTGACCTCGAACCCGAGCTCGTCGAGCCGCACCGAGCGCGGCGGATCGGCGACGTGGTCGACGAGCTCGACGTCGCTGTCCTTCCACGCGAAGCGGCCGATCTCGACGCGCAGCGGCGGTCCCGCGCGCGGCTCGTCCAGCGGCCCCCGTGTCCCCGGCGCCCCCGGTGCCCCGGCAGACGGGCGCTCGCGCGCGGGCTCCGCCGCGGCCTCGCCCAGCGCGGCCCCCGGCGCGATGCCCAGCGTGCGCAGGCCGAAGGCGAAGAACCCGCGCGAAGCGTCGCGCCCCATGGCGACCCGTGGCCCGGCGACCTCGATGTCGCCGAACCGCAGGAGCGGGACGGCCGGATCGTGGACGAGCCCGGTCGCCGCGACGCTGCGCACGCCGAAGATCTCGCCCGCGTCGCGCAACGCGAGCTCGTCGAGGCGCAACCAGGCCTCGGTCCTGCCCTGCTCATTGGTCTCGGCCTCGCCGACGAGCCGCATGCGGAACGTCCCGCGCTCGAGGTCGCGCTCGAGCCCGGCGCGCTCGAGGTGCGCCGCGAGGGACTCGAGGCCGATCCCCTCGGCGCCGACGAAGAGGTCGAGGTGGCGGCGCGGGGCGAACGGCGCGAGCTCGCCCGAGAGCTCGATCGACTCGGCGACGCCCGGCGCGCGCAGGTGTGCGGACACGGGGATCGCGCCGCGCTCCACCCGCGGATCGTGGACGATGTCGCGCACCTCGAGCTCGTCGACGAGCAGCGAGAGCGTGACTTCCGGCGCGATCGTCCGGTCGACGAGGCGCAGCGCGCCGTCGCTGACGCGGATCCGCCCGAGCGACCAGGGGTAGGCGTCCGGATCCGGACGCAGGAGGAGCGCCGCCCAGCGCGGGACCTCGGCCGGCATGACGAGGTCCTGCAGCGCTTCGAGGAAGCGCGGGGAGATCGGAGCTCCGCCGGGGCCCTCCGCGCCGAGCAGGAGGTCGAGCCCGGCGATGCCGAGCGCGTCGCCCGAGAGCACGGCCCGACCGCGGGCGCCCGTGATCTCGACCTCCGTCGCGCTGGCCGTCGCCGCCGAGAGCGAGTCGAGCTCGACGTGCACGCGGTCGAGCGCGAGCTGCTCCTCGCCGTCGGCGACGACCTGCAGCTCGGTCAACGTCGCGGAGGCGCGCAGCGCGTCGCGCGCCTCGCCGACGACGGCGACCTCGACCTCGGCGCGCGCGCGAGCTTCGATCGACTCGGCCGCGGGCCGGATGTCGAGCGCCGCGAGGTAGGGCGCGAAGGACGCGGGCCGCAGGCTCCCGGCCTGCGCGCGCAGCGAGAGGCGCAGCCCCCCCTGGTCCCACGCCGCCTCGCCCTCGACGTGCGCCCCGTCGACGATCCGATCCGCGGTCAGGGTGGCGGAGAAGCGCGCGGGCCGGAGCTCGCTGCGCAGGTGCGAGAGCTCGAGGCTCATCCGGAGCTCGAACTCGCGCGCAGGCGTGACGGCCTCGTCGCGCACGTGGAAGCGGGCGTTCTGAAAGCGCAGCGCGTCGATCGCGAGGGGCGGCCTCAGGTCGAGCGGCCTGGCGCGCTGGGCCTCCGCTTCCTCGGTCTCGGCCTCTCCGGACGAGAAGAGCGCGAGCAGCTCGACGACGTCGACGTGCTGCTCGAGGTTCCAGCGCCCTTCCGCGCCGCGCACCCACCACGAGTCCATGCCGTCGACCTCGGCGCGGGTGATGCGCAGCTCGCCGCCCAGGAGCGCGAGGACGTCGAGGTCGAACACCGCGTACTCCACGTCGATGATCGGTTCGAGCGGCTCGCCATCCGCGGCGGGCCGCGAGCCGATCACGAGCGAGCGCACGGCGCCGCGCCCTCGGAGCACGGAGAGGTCGAGGTCGTCCCAGCGCACGGCGAGGTCGCGCGGCCGCGCGAGGCGCTCGAGCGTGAACGCCAGGGTCCACCCGAGCCCCAGGCGCGCGCCGAGCGCGAGGAGGAGCAGCACGCCGACGACGCGCACCCAGCGCACGGCGAAGAGCTGGCGCAGGCCGGTGCCGATCGCGCCCAGCGCGCGGCGCGTCTCGCCGCGCGTCATCGCCCCTCTCCTTGCTCTCCCGCCGCCGCGGCTGCCTCCTCGGCGCGGGCGAGCGCGGCGCGCCGCTCGTCCAGCGGGCCCAGGGGGTCGAACGCCTCGGGGGCGGCGTCGCGCGCGCGCAGCCAGTCGAAGGCGCGCACGCGGGCGGCGGGATGGCCGTCGTCGAGGAAGATGCGGTTCTCGCGCACGAAGCGCGCGTCGAGCGCGCGGACGTCCGCGCTCTCGGCCACCGCCCCGAGCAGGAGGTCGGGGTAGCGGCCGAGCTCGCCGGCGCGGCGCAGGAGCAGCGAGCGCAGCTCGTCCGCGAGGCCGCGCTCGGGATCCTCCGCCTGCTCGGCCATCCAGCGGTACGCGGTGCTCTCGAGCAGCCAGCCGAAGGCGAGCGCCTTCTCGTCGATGTGCGCGCGCAGCGCCGCGACGTACTCCGCCAGCGCCGCCTCGTCCGCGAGGAGCGCCACCTCCCCGGCGGCGACGGCTCCGGCCGTCCCCGCGAGGTAGAGCAGCGCCGGCCGGCGCGTGCGCGGGCTCTCGAGCGCCGCGAGCGCGCTCCGCAGCTCGGAGTCGAAGCTCTCGGTGCGCGAGAGGGCGCGCGCACCCTCGCTCGCGAGCGCGGCGGTGCGCGCGAGGTCCGCGCGGGCGAGCTCGGCAGCCGCCGCGAGCTCGGTCGAGTCCGGCGCCTCGCACGGCGCGAGAAGGCGCAGCTCGACGACCAAGCCCCCGCGCCGCGCGTCGTCGCGAGGCGCGGGAAGGAACAGCCGCACGGGCGCGCCGCCCCGTTCGGGGACGGCATCGAGGAACACGTGCTCGCGCTGGACGATCGGCTCGGCGGGCTGCGGGAGCCCGGCATCGACGCCGTCTCGCGCCTCGTCCGCGACGCGCGGCGCGACCGGGCCCTCGAAGGCGAGGGCGAGCTCGAGCGCGTCGGGCCCGCCGGAGCCGCGCGACAGCTCGACGTCGAAGCGCTCCCACGGCGCGCGCGGCGGGTCGTCGGCGCCGGGGTTGCGCTCCACGCGCTGCACCGTGGTGGCGCCGGGCAGGAGCACGTCGAGCGTTCGGACCTCCCAGGTCGCGCCGGTGAGGGTCGCGTCCGGCGCGAGGCGCCGCACGCCGCGCGCGAGCTCGCCGCGCGTGCGCCACGGCTCGCTGCTGCGCTCGGCGAGGACGCGCCGCGTCGAGGCGGCGAGCGGCTCTCCCGCGTCGAGCGGCAGGTCGACGTAGGCGATGCGCAGCTCGAGCGCCCAGGGGTCGCGCGCCTCCTCGGGCGCGGCGTCCGCGAGCGGCTGCGGCCCCGTGAGGATCGTCCCCCAGTAATGGAGGGGCGCGAGCTCGACGAGCGGCGGCGGCGCGGGCGGAGCGCTGGCGCAGGCGCTCGCGAGGAGGAGGAGCGCGGGGAGGTGCGAGCTGGCGCGGGTCATGGCTCCCTTCGGGGCAAGAGAGATTCTAGTGCCGGCCGCTGCGGAGCCGATCCGATTCCAAAGCCCCGGCTATCCTGGAGCCACGCGGCCACGGCCATGCGCAAGCTCCTCTCGGCACTCTTCGGCGTCGCGCTGCTCGCCGCTTTGCTGGCGTGGTCCTGGGTCGTGGCGCGGCCCGCGAGGGAGCGATCGAGGGCGCGCGTGCGGAGCTGCCGATCGAATCTGGGCCGCGCAGCGAGCTGACCGCTCCGGGCACGGGCAAGCATGGTGGACCCGCGGTGGCTGCTCGGCGGGAAGCCGAGCTCGCCGCGCCGGGCGGCGTCGCCGAGAGTCTCGCGCCCGAGCTGGGCGAGGACGAGGCGTTGCTCGTCGTACGCGTGACGGCGGTCGAGGACGGGACGCCGGTCACCGGAGCGATTCCGTGGATCGCCGGCGTCAAATGGCTCAACGAGCAGCTCGCGACCGACGAGCGCGGGATCGCGCGCGTCGTGGTCGCGGCGGAGAGAGATCACGAGCTGTGCGTGATGCTGGACAACCGGCCCCGAGGAGACTGGCTGCCGATCTCCGCGCTCGCCACGGGCGAAACGCGCGAGGTCCTCTGCCAGGTGCCAACGCGCGACGACCTGCACTTCGTCGGCCGGCTCGTCGACGAGACGGGTTCAGCGGTGGGAGAGGCGGTGGTCAAGGTGCACGGTGGAAGGCCGGAGGGCTGGGCGAACCCGGTCTCCGTCGAACCCGACGGCACCTTCGAGCTCGACGCTGCCTCGTACCTCGAGCCGGCCGTCTGGGTCGAGGCGCCGGGCTTCGGGTGGACGGCGGCCCCGATCACCGCGGGCCACGAGACGCGGGCGAAGGCCCGCGTCCTGACGCTGGTGCGGTCCGCGCGGTTGCAGGTCGAGGTGCGCGACGCCGCGGGCGCGGGCATCCCCGACCTGACCGTGATCCTGCGCTCGGGCAACGGGGATCTCGTGCAGGACGAGCGCCCGGACGCCTTCAACGACCTCTCGGGACGAGCGTGGAAGCAGAAGACCGGCGCGGACGGGATCTGCGCCTTCGAGGACATGGCCGCGCGCGCGCCGCTCTCGGTGGAGGTGTACCGCCGCCGCGAGGTGCTGCGCCGCGAGCTGGACCCGCTCGTGCTCGAGCCGGGCGAGGAGCGCACGCTCGTGGTGCGGCTCGGCACCGGAGCGACGATCCACGGGAGGATGATCGATCAGGACGGTGCGCCCGTCGCGGGCCACGCGGTCTGGATGAAGAAGAACGAGTGGCGCGAGGAGTCGACGTTCTTCGAGGAGTTCGAGGACACGGACGCGGAGGGCCGGTTCACCTTCGAGGACGTCCGGCCTGCCACGTGGCTCGTCGGCCCTGCTCCGGGCCGGAAGCTCCCCGCGGAAATGGCGCTCGCTCCGGTGGCGCAGTCCGTCGTCGTGACGGAAGCCACCCGCGACCTCGACCTCGAGCTGCGCGTCCACCGCGGGCTCTACGCGAGCGGTGTCGTCCTGGACCCGAGCGGCCAGCCGTGTGCGCGCGCGGGGGTCTTCGACGTTTCCGGGCGCTGGTTCGAGGCCAACGCGGCAGGAAGGTTCACGGTCGGTCCGCTCGTCCCGGGCTCGTACGAGCTGCAAGCCTCTTCGGACGAGCACGCCGCATCCGATCCCGTCGAGGTCCTGGCCGGCACGAAGGACGCGTTGCTCCGACTGAAGCCCGGCGGGCGCGTCGCGGGCACGGTCGTCGATCGCAGCGGCGCGCAGCTCGAGGCCGAGGTGGGAGTCGAGCGAGCGCCGGGAGGACGAACGGTGGACTGGGGCCTGGGCGAGCACCGCCGGCGGTCGCTTCGAGCTCGACCGGCTCGCTCCGGGCTCCTACGTCCTCTCGGCGCGGACGGACGACGGGCAGATCGGCTTCCTCCAGGGCGTCGTCGTCGACGCCGGTGCCGTCCTCGAGGGGATCGAGCTCGCCGTGGAACCCGGCGCGAGGATCCGCCTCGTGTGTCCCGAGGGCGCGCGCAGCGCGAGCTTCGCGCTGATCGTGCGCGGCTGGAAGGCGAGCACCGCCGTCGCGACGCCGGGCGAGCCGGAGGTGCGCCTCGTCCCGGCCGGAGACGTGCGGGTCGAGCGCGTGCGCTACGTCGGCTCGGAGAAGCTCCGCGACGAGATCCTCGTGCGCACCGTCGCCGGCGAGGAAACGGAAGCGCGCTTCGAGTAGCGAGCCTCAACCCGCGGACACGCGCTCGTGCAGGAACTCCGGCGCGAAGTCCGCGCCATTCGGCCAGAGGAGCGTCTCGTCCACGAGGAAGCGGGCGAAGTACGCGGGGTCGCGCAGCGGCTCGAACACCTCCCCTTCGAGCTCCCCCGCGAGGTCGACCTCGCCGTCGAGCCCGTCGTCGAAGCGCAGCCAGACGCGGTGTTCCCCTCGGTAGCGGGCCTCCAGTACCTGGACCATCATGCGAGAGCCGATCATAACTTCTCACTCCAGCGGCGGAATGGGCTTCAGGCGTTTCTTGCATCGGGCGAGACCCCAGTTTTCGCGAAGCTCGGATGCATGCAGCTCCCCCATTCCAGAACGTGCCGAAGGGCGCGGGGAGGGAAACGTCCCTCGACCACCCAGGTGCCGAGATGGACGACGATCGTGTAGGCACCGTAGCGCGCAGGGAAGTGCGGCGGGAGATGGTCGCGGTAGTACATGCGCACGACGATCCCCAGGAAACGAGAGATCTCCGGCATCCGGCGCGAACAGGACCGGGGTGACCCTCTCTCGGTTGCACGGATTCCGGAGGGGCTCGATGGCCTCATGGCTCCCTCGACGCCCGCTGCGAACGAAACCCCGGCTTTCGTCCTTCTCGATCCGCGTCGCGATGCGAGACTTCGGGCCTCGCCTCGACCGCAACCCGGAGGACGCCATGAGACCCGTTCGCATCGCGCTCGCCCTGGCACTGTCGCTGCCGCTCGCCCACGCGCGGCAGGAGGACGCGGCCGCAAAGGCCACGACCTCGGGTCCGCAGGAGGAGCTGCAGGGGATCCGGGCCGAGTTCGACGCGGCCTACCAGGAGTTCCTCGAGAAGCTCCGCGCCGCGGAGACCCAGGAGGAGAGCCATCGGATCTTCGAGGAGGACTACCCCGACGTCGGCGCCTTCGCCGTCCGCTTCCTCGATCTCGCGCGCCGCAGCCCGAAGAGCGAAGTCGCCTGGGAGTCCCTCGGCTGGATCGTCCAGAAGGCGAACGAGAGCGAGTCGCTCGAGCCGGCGATCGGGATCCTCGTCGCGGACTTCGCGGGCGACGAGCGGATGGGAGACCTGTGCACGCAGGCCGGGAACGCCGCCCCGAACGCCGCGCTCCTGGCGGCGCTGAAGCGGCTGAGCGCGGAGAGCCCGCTCGCGGAAGTTCGCGGCAAGGCGGCGTTCGGCTGCGCGATGCAGCTCAAGGCGCTGGGCGACGAGGCCGGATGCGAGAAGCTCCTCGAGCGCGTCGTGAGCGACTACGCCGACCTCGGTTACCACTACACGACGCTCGGCGTAGCCGCCGAGGGCGAGCTCTTCGAGCTTCGCAGACTGCAGATCGGCATGCTGGCTCCCGACATCGAGGGCGAGGACCTCGACGGCGTCCCCTTCAAGCTGTCCGACTACCGCGGCAAGGTCGTCGTGCTCGACTTCTGGGGCCACTGGTGAGGACCCTGCCGGGCGATGTACCCGCACGAGCGGTCGCTCGTGGAACGTCTCGCCGACGAGCCCTTCGCCCTGATCGGCGTCAACAGCGACGCGGACAAGGAAGCCCTGAAACCGACCCTCGTCGAGGAGAACATCACCTGGCGCTCCTTCTGGAACGGACCCAAGGGGACGCGCGGCCCGATCTCCGAGCGCTGGAACGTGCACGCCTGGCCGACGATCTACGTCCTCGGTCGCGAGGGCGTGATCCGCTTTACGAATGTACGTGGCGAGGCGCTCGACGAGGCCGTCGACACGCTGCTGGTGGCGATGGGTGGCGAGGACTCAACCCCCATTCGATAACGGCTCCAGTTTCCCCAGGGTCGTCGGCACGAGCTCCGACACGGTCGGGTGGATGTGCACCGCGCGCTGGATCACGGTGTAGGGCGCGCGCGCGTACATCACGTCGAGGACCGAGTGGATCACCTCGTCGCCGCCGACGCCGAGGATCGTGGCGCCGAGGATCTCGCGCGTGTCCGCGTCGACGAGGAAGCGCATGAAGCCCTGGGTCTCGCTCATCTCGCGCGCGCGTCCGACGTCCCTCATGCGCCGGTGGCCGACGAGGACCCGGCGCCCGGACGCCCGCGCCTCCGCGTCGTTCATCCCGGCCCGCGCCAGCGGCGGGTCGGTGAAGAGCGCGTAGCAGGGGATGCGGTCGCTCACCTTGCGCGGGTCGCCGTCGAGCAGGTTCGCCGCCACGATCTCGAAGTCGTTGTAGGAGGTGTGCGTGAAGGCCCCGCGCCCGTTGCAGTCGCCCAGGGCCCAGATCCCTGGCACGTTCGTGCGCAGGCGCTCGTCGACCCGCACGTACCCGCGCTCGTCGGCCTCGACGCCGGCCGCGTCGAGGCCGAGCTGGTCCGTGTTCGGCTTGCGGCCGACCGCGAGCAGGACGTGCGAGCCAAGGGCCTCGCGCGCGGAGTCCGCACAGTCCAGACGGATCCGCACGCCGTCGCCGGAACGCTCGAGCGCGATGCACTCCGCGCCCGTGCGCACCGCGATCCCCTCGGCCTCGAGGATCTCGCGCAGCGCCGCGCTCACGGCCGCGTCCTCCCGCGCGACGAGGTGCTCGGCGCGCTCGACGATCGTCACCTCGCTGCCGAAGCGCCGGTACATCTGCGCGAACTCGAGCCCGACGTAGCTGCCGCCCACCACGATCAGGTGCTGCGGGAGGAAGTCGACCTCCATCATGTCGGTGTTGGTGAGGAACGGGACCTCCTCGACGCCCCCCAGCGGCGGGACGAACGGCCGCGTGCCGACGTTGAGGAAGATCTGCCGGGCGCGCAGCTCGCCGCCGCCCACGCGCACGGCGTCGGGCCCGGTGAGGCGCGCGTGACCGTCGAACACGACGCAGCCCTTCATCGAGCGCAGCCACTTCTCGACGCCCGCGTTCGAGGCGCGCACGACCTCGTCCTTGCGCGCCTTGACGCGCTTCATGTCGACGCGCGGCGCAGCCTCGAGCACGACGCCGAACTCGGCGGCGCGCTGCGCGAAGCGCGCCGCGCGCGCGCTCGCCACGAGCGTCTTGGTCGGGATGCAGCCGTAGTTGACGCAGGTGCCGCCGAAGCGCCCGCGCTCGACGACGGCGACGCGCTTGCCCGCGCCCGTCAGCCGGCCCGCGAGCGGTGGCCCTGCCTGTCCGGTTCCGATGACGATGGCGTCGAACTCGTCGACCATGGTTCCGTCCTCGCTCGCCCGGTGCTACGGGCCGTCGCAGGCTGCGAAGCCCAGCTCGCGATGGCCGCTCCTCGGGTCGTGACGTCGCTGGAATCGTACGGCATCCGGCATCGAGAGCGCGATCTCCGCCGTGGTGCGGATCCGGTTTCCGGGCAGCAGGTGCCCGCCGCGGCAAGCGCCGCGGCCGTCGGCGGCGCAGACGTGCAGGTGCGCGCCGTCCGGTCCGAGGCTGCCGTACAGGCTCAGCAGCTCCCACGGTCCCGGCAGCGTGACGGCTCCCTCGACCGCGGCGGGGCGGATCACGAGATCGTGCAGGCTCCCGGTGGCCGAGATCACCCAGGCCGCTTCGATCGCGCGCTCCGCCGCGAGCCGCTCGAGCGCGCCGCGCAGGTCGGCGCCGGGGGGCAAGCGCAGGCTGAGCAGCCGTGCGCGCCGTGCCAGGTGGGTGGGGAACGGCTCGGTCATCGGGGCTACCGGAGCAGGTCGGGAAGCGTGAGCGCGGCATTCATGTAGATGACGATGCCGACGACGTCGATGATGCCGGCGACGAAAGGGTTGCTCATGAGCGCGGGGTCCAGGCCCAGGCGCTTGAAGAGCAGCGGCAGCAGCGAGCCGGTCAGCGTCCCCGCTATCACCACGAGGACGAGCGTCGTCGGCAGCACCAGGGCCTGCCGCCAGTCGTCCGCGAAGAAGATCCAGGCGATCGCGAAGCCGATCGCGGCGAGGGCACTGCCGAGGATCAGCCCCATCGTGAGCTCGCGGAAGGCGACGCGTCTCCAGTTCCGCAGCCGGACGTGGCCCAGCGACATGGCCGTGATGACGAGCGTCGCCGACTGGTTGCCCGAGTTCCCGCCGGTCGAGATCACCAGCGGGATGAAGGCAGCGAGCCAGGCCAGCTCGCGCACTCCGTCCGGGCCCGTCAACCCCTTCTCGTAGTGGCCGATCGCGAACGCGGTCAGCAGTGCGAAGAAGAAGAGCAGCGTCAGCCAGATGCCTCTCTTCCAGCTGAGGGTGAAGATCGACGTCTCGAGGTAGCTCTGCTCCAGCGGCGCGACGGCCGCCATCTGGTGCGCGTCCTGGGTCGCCTCCTCGAGCATGACGTCGATGACGTCGTCGTGCGTGATGATGCCGAGCATGCGGCCCTCGTCGTCCACGACCGGGATCGCGAGCACGTCCAGCTGCGCGACCTTGCGCGCGACCTGCTGCCTGTCCTCGAGGGCGCGCGCGACGACGAGCTCGGTCTCCATCAGCTCGCCCAGCGTCGTCTGGGGTCTGCGCATCGCGCCGATGAGACGGCGCGCCGAGACGAGGCCGCGCAGGCGGTGCTCCGCATCGACGATGTACAGGTAGTAGATCGTCTCGTAGTCCTCCGCGACGCGGCTCAGCTCGTCGAGCGCGGCGCGCACGGTCGACGACTCGCTGAGCGTGACGACCCGGCTCGTCATGAGCGCCCCCGCGGTCCCCTCCGGGTAGGCGCTCAGCCGCAGGATGTCGCGGCGGTCCGCGGCCGGGACCTGCGCCAGCAGCTCGGCGACGATGGCCTCGTCGACGCCGGTCAGGATGTCGACGCGGTCGTCGGGCGGCAGCTCCGCGATGAGCGCGGCGACCTCCGCGCGGTCCTGCTGCTCGATCAGCTCCACCTGCATGCGGTGCTCGAAGTACCCGAAGACCTGGGCGCGCGTGGACAGGTTTGCGTGGCGCAGCACCTCCCACGCCTCTTGCGGCGACAGGCCGCGCATGAAGTCGGCCGTCTGGGCGGGGTGCAGCGTCGTGCAGAACGCGGCCAGGTCGGCGGCGTTGCCTTCGGCGAGCATCTCGCGCAGCTCGGGCAAGAGCAGGGGATTGATCATGGCCGATGCCTCACCTCGCCGAGCCGCACCCCTTCCGATGAGGAGCTACCGGCGGAGCGTGGAAGGCGGAGGGGGGTCCGCAGGAGCGCGCTGTCCAGGTCGAGAAACGGATGCTTCGATTCCGGCTTTTACTACATTGTCCGGCCGGTTTCAGCCCCGCGAAGGGGCTCCGAAGGGGAACGACGATGAGGATCGGCTTTCTGGTCAACGACGTCAGCACCGAAGAACCCGGGTACACGACGACTCGCCTGGCCTGCGAGGCGGTCAACCGCGGACACGAGGTCTTCGTCATGGGGGTCGGCGACCTCGCCTACGATCTCGACGAGTCCGTCCGCGCCCGTGCGCGAGGCGTCGTGGGCAAGAAGTACAAGGCGCACGAGAGCTACCTCGCCGACCTCCAGGGCAAGAAGGCGCGGGTCGAGCGGATCACGGTCGACGATCTCGACGTCCTCATGCTGCGAAACGTCCCGTCCGACGACGTCATCAAGCGGCCGTGGGCCGCGTCGGCGGCGCACGAGTTCGGGCGCGTGGCCATGCGCCGAGGGGTCATCGTCCTCAACGACCCCAACGGCCTCGCCAAGGCGGCGAGCAAGATGTACTTCCAGCTCTTCCCCCGCGAGGTGCGGCCGCGCACGGTGATCACCCGGGACAGGGACGAGATCAAGTCGATGGTCGAGGAGCTCGGCCGCATCGTCCTCAAGCCGCTGCAGGGATCGGGCGGGGCCAGCGTGTTCCTGGTGCGCCCCGAGGACGTCCCCAATCTCAACCAGATGATCGACGCCGTCAGCCGGGACGGCTTCGTGATCGCTCAGGAGTACCTGCCCGCGGCCGAGGAGGGCGACACGCGGCTCTTCATCATGAACGGCCGCCCGCTGCGCGTGAAGGGCAAGTACGCGGCCTTCCGCCGGCGCCGCGTCGGGGGGGACATGCGCAGCAACATCCACGCGGGAGGACGGCTGGCGGAAGCGCACATCGGCGAGGACGACCTGCGCGTGGCCGAGATCGTGCGGCCGAAGCTCGTCCAGGACGGGATGTTCCTGGTCGGGCTCGACATCGTCGGCGACAAGCTGATGGAGATCAACGTATTCAGCCCCGGCGGGCTCGGCAGCGCACAGAAGTTCACGAAGATCAACTTCAGCCGCTACGTGATCGAGGCCATGGAACGCAAGGTGGACTACATGGGCTTCTACGGGCGCAACTTCGACAACAACGAGATCAGCACCCTGTGAGGGGAGCCACCCGTCGCACGCCCGGCGGCGCCCGTCAGGAGCCCGGCACCGGGAGGAAGACCGCCGACGAGCTCGACGGGAGCGAGCCGCGCGAGGAGGCGATCCCGCTGCTCGTCGACGAGCACGCCGGGCGGCTCTTCTCGCTCGGGCTTCGCTTCTGCGGCGATCCCGAGGAGGCGCAGGATCTCGTGCAGGAGACCTTCCTCCAGGCCTTCCGCAAGTGGCACCAGTTCGAAGGCCGCGCTCGCGCCTCGACCTGGCTGTACGCGATCGCGGCCCGCGTCTGCCGGCGCTTCCACCGCAAGAAGTCGGGCGAGCCGGAGCGAATGGAGTCGCTGGACGAGCTCCTGCCCTTCGCGGAGCAGAGCATGGCGGTCGTCCCCGACGAGCCGCTTGCGGCGGAGCTCCGCGAGGAGGCCCGCGAGCAGATCGAGCAGGCGATCGCGGCCCTCCCGAACGCCTTCCGCATGCCCTTCGTGCTCAAGGAGATCGTCGGCCTGTCCATCCTCGAGATCGCCGGGGTCCTCGGGATCAAGGACGCGACGGTCAAGACGCGCCTCCACCGGGCCCGGCTGCGCATCCGCCAGGCGATCGACGGGTCCCTTCCGCGGCGCAAGGTGCGCCCCGCGATCTTCTCCAAGCAGGTCTGCCTGGACCTCCTGCGCGCGAAGCAGGAGTCGCTCGACCGCGGCACGGACTTCGAGTTCCCCGACCAGGTCGTCTGCGAGCGCTGCGCGGAGTTCTTCGCGACCCTGGACCTGGCCCAGGGGATCTGCGCGGACATCGCCAAGGGCGAGATCCCCGAAGCGCTGCGGCTCGGACTCCTGGAGCAGATCCGCGCCGAGGGGGTAGGGTAGCTCGCCACACGCTCTTCGCGCGATCGTGCTCTGCGACCGCCTGGCCGAGAGGGGCGTACGAGCGGAACTTGGACGGCCGCTGGCGCCGCACGCACCGGTAGGAGGCGAAGGGTCCGGCGGCCGCGAGCCGATCGCGCCGGCCGTGCTACGCGCTCGTCGGCCAGCGGATACGCAGACCGGCCCGGTGGCCGGATCCGCTCCGGGCACGATCCTGATCGCCGAGCGAGGAGCAGCCCGTGAGAGTGTCCGACCTGATGACGAGGAGCCCCGTGGTGGCCGCGCCGGAATGGCCGCTCGACAAGGCGATCGGCCTGATGGCGGAGCTGCGCCTGCGCCACCTGCCCGTCGTCGAGCGCGGGACGCTCGTCGGCGTGGTCTCCGAGCGCGACCTGCTCGAGGCGACGGGCTGGAAGCCCGACCGCTACATCGAGCCCGACGGCGCGCCGAAGGTCGTGCGCGACTCCATGACGCTTCCCGTGGAGACCGTTGCCGCCGACGACGAGGTCGGGACGGCCGTCGGCCTGCTCCTGGACCGGCGCCTCGGGTGCTTGCCGGTCGTCGGCCCGGCCGGCAGGCTCGTCGGCATCCTGACCGTCGCCGACCTGCTCGCTGCGCTCGTGCGCGCCTGTGCTTGCGCGCAGGGGATCGGCGAGCTGGACGCGGTGGTCGCCTCCTGCATGAGCGAGGCTCCGATCACCGTGGATGCGCGGATGACCGTGGCCGACGCACTCGAGGCCTGCAGCGCGCAGGACATCCGGCACCTGCCGGTGCAGAGCGACGGCTGGTTCGTCGGCATCGTCTCCGACCGCGACCTGCGCCTGCGCGTCGGCCGCGGCGAGAAGGAACGCCGGCTCCAGGAGACCATGAGCACCGGCCTCGTCACGGTCGGCCCGGAGAGCCTGCTCTCGGATGCCGCCGAGCTCATGCACGGCCGGCGCGTGGACTCGGTCCCGGTCACGCGCGACGGCCGACTGGTCGGCATGCTGACGACCACCGACGTCTTGGGCGTGCTGCGCGAGCGGCTCGCGCCGGCGCCCGGAGGGCCGGCCCCCGAGGCGTAGCCCGAAAGAGTACGCGCGCCCGGGGCCGGTGCCGACGATCCCTCTCCATCTGCGCACTCTGCCGGGTGGGCGCCGGCAGGCCGGCGGCGGAGGATCGTGGCGTGCATCCCGCCGGCTGGGAAGCTCGGGAGCTCTCCGGGGCGCGGATGCCGAGCGAATCAGGCCGAGCCAGGAGGTCACGAACGTGAGAGTATCCGAACTGATGACCCGCGATGTCCTCGCCTGCCGTCCGGCGGACTCGATGGACCGAGCGGTGCAGATCATGTGGGAGCGAGACTGTGGCTGCGTGCCGATCGTCGACGCGGAGCGCAACGTCCTCGGCATGCTCACCGACCGCGATGCCTGCATGGCGGCCTACACCGGGGGCGGCACGCTCCGCGCGCTGAAGGTCGCTCAGGCCATGTCGAACGGAGTCGCCTGCTGCCGGGCGGACGATGACGTGGAGGTGGCACTGCGGACGATGGCCGAGAAGCAACTGCACCGACTCCCGGTCGTGGAACACGGCCAGCGGCTGGTGGGCATGCTGTCGATGGCGGACCTCGTGCAGGCCGCGAAAGCGGTCGACGGCGCCAAGCGCCGCAAGTACGCCGAGGAGGTCCTCGACACGCTGATCACCGTGACCCGACCGCGTCAGGCGCGCGCTTCCCAAAGGCCCGCCGGACGCGAGGCAGTCGCGGCCGGCGCGTAGCCGGCGGAGGACCCGATGGAACCGCACGCCCTGCGCAAGGACGAGTGGCAGCGGACCGCGGCGGAGCTCAGCCGCCGGCGCGCCGGGTGGTTCGTCAGCGCCGAGGAGCAGGTCCGGAGCCTGTCCGAGGACGACGTCGAGACCAGCATGCTCGTCGAGGAGCGTCCCTTCCGCGCGCTCGTGTGGCGCGACGGCCGGCTCGTCCTGGAGTATGAGGGCGATCGGGAGCTCGAGCGGCTGGCCGTCGAGCGACCCGCGGCCTGGTCCCGCCTGGAGAACGAGGCGGGCGGTGCCGACCACCTCCGCGTCGAGGACGCCGAAGGGCGCACGACCGTGCTGGCCTTCCGGCGCCCCTGAGTGCCTTGGTGACCGGTTTCCCACAGAGTCGGGCGCCGCTACGCCCTCTTGCGTATCCGCGCCGCTCCGCGGCTGGGGATACTCGTAGTGGCGCAATGAAGGCACCCGCTCGATGAGCCCGCAAGAACCGGTTCCGGGGCACCCGGGCGTGCGCGAGGTCATGGACGGGTCGAGCGCCGTGGTCTGGGTCGAGAGGCACGTCTCGCAGGGCGCCTGTGCCTATCCGATCACGCCCACGACCAACATGGGCGCGGAGTACGCCGCGGCCGTCGCCGACGGATGGACCAACCTCTGGGGCGATCCGCTCGTCTTCCTGGAGCCGGAGTCCGAGCACTCCTCGGCGAGCGCCGCGGAGGGCTTCGCCCTCGCGGGCGGGCGCGTGACGAACTTCACCTCCGGTCAGGGCCTGGTCCTGATGAAGGAGGTGCTCTACACGATCAGCGGCAAGCGGCTCCCGGCGGTCTTCCACATCGGCGCACGGGCGCTGACGAGCCAGGCGCTCAACGTCCACGCCGGGCACGACGACGTGCTTGCGGTGGCCGACACCGGCTGGGGGATCCTCTTCGCGCGCAACGTCCAGCAAGCGGCCGACCTCGCGCTGATCGCCCGGCGCGCGGCGGAGAACGCGCACACGCCGTTCTTCTGCTGCCAGGACGGCTTCCTCACGACCCACACCCTGGAGACGATCCACCTGCCGGCGCCAGAGCTGATGAAGGAGTACGTCGGCAAGCCCGAAGAGCGCCTGGCGTGCCTCATGGATCCAGAGCGGCCCGTGATGTCGGGCGTCGTGCAGAACCAGGACGCCTACATGAAGGGCAAGATCGCCCAGCGCTTCTTCACGGATCGGGTCGCCGGCTTCGTGACCGAGGCGATGCGGACCTACCGCGAGGCGACCGGGCGCGAGATCGCACCCGTCCTGACCCATCGCATGCAGGACGCGGAGGTCGCGATCGTCGCCATGGGATCCATGGCCGAGACGGCGATGGCCACCGTCGACTGGCTGCGCGCGAGCACCGAGCTGCGCGTCGGGGTCGTCCAGGTCGTGTGCCTACGGCCGTTCCCGACCGCGCAGATCGTCCGCGCGCTGGCGGGAGTCGCGGCGCTGGCGGTCGTGGAGCGCATGGACGATCCGCTGGCGCAGTCGAACCCGCTGACGGCCGAGATCAAGGCGTCCTTCGCGGACGCGCTCGGCGGCGCGCCGGGGATGCCGCACGTGAGCCGGATGCCGCGCATCCACTCGGGGATCGCGGGCCTGGGCTCGCGCGACGTGCGCCCCGGGCACTTCGTGGCGGTGGCGAAGAACCTGTACGAGCACGGGCCGCGGACCTTCGTCCTCGGTGTCGAGCACGAGCTGGCGCTCCCCGTCGAGGTGGACCCCGACGTCCGGCCGGAGGGGGCCTTCAGCATGCGCGGCTACTCCGTCGGCGGCTTCGGCTCGGTGACGACGAACAAGGTGATCGCGACGCTGGTCTCGGACCTCTTCGACCTCTTCGTGCAGGCCTACCCCTTCTACGGCTCGGAGAAGAAAGGGCTCCCGACGCGCTACTTCCTGACCGCGTCGCCGGCCGAGATCCGCGCCCACTGCGAGCTCCTGCACGTCGACTTCGTCCCGCTCAACTCGCTCAACGCGTTCCACCTCGGGAACCCGCTCGAAGGGATTCGCGCCGGTGGGACGGTCTTCGTCCAGACCGTCGAGGCCGACCCGGAGTCGGTCTGGAAGCAGGTGCCCGCATTCGCGCGCCGGATCATCCGCGACGAGCGGCTCGAGCTCTGCTACCTCGATGCGGCCGGCATCGCGGCGGCGATCGCCAGCCGCGCCGACCTGCGGGTCCGCATGCAGGGGATCGTGCTGCTCGGGGTCTTCCTGCGGACCACGCCCTTCGCGCGCGAGCGCGGGATGAGCCGCGACGAGCTCCTGGCCGCCGTCGAGCGCTCGATCCAGCGCTACTTCGGCAAGGGCGGGGAGCGCGTCGTGCGCGAGAACCTCGATTGCGTTCGCCGCGGGTACGACGAGGTCGCGCAGGTGCCGCGGGAGGTCATGCAGGGCACGGCCCGCGTGCGCGAGGAAGCGACCCGCGGAAGGAAGGTCGCGGACTTCATGACTCACGGCGCCGTCAGCTGCCGCCCCGATACGCCCTTCGAGGAGGTCCGCGGCGTCCTCGAGGCGAAGCGGATCTCCTGCGCGGTGGTCACCGACGAGAACGGAGAGATGGTCGGAATCCTCTCCAGCACCGACCTCGCGCGCACCCAGGAGCTCGCCGGCCGGCTGCAGCGCGGCTTGCCGGAGCTGCGGGCGTCGCACCTGATGACGCGCAACGTCAAGACGACCTGGCCCGAGGAGCCGCTCGACGACGCGATCGCCCGGCTCGCGGTGCACCGCGTGCGCCGGCTGGTCGTCACGCCCAAGGAGGATCCCAGGAAGCCTATCGGGATCCTGTCCGTCACCGATCTCGCCGCCGCCGACGAGGTCTTCCGACAAACGACCACCTGACGCATCCCGACATGGCTGAGCCGCACCTCGTGCACCACGCCCTTGCGGACCTCGACCGGGCCGCGCGCGCCTTCCGCGCCGAAGAGGGCCTCGACTCGGAGTTCGCCTTCGAAGCCCACCCGGAGTTGCATCGCCCGCTCCTCGACCTGGACGTCGAGACCTACGTGGAGGAGTTCGGCCGCATCACCACGGCCTACGAGACGGGGACGGCGAGCGCGCAGCTCCCGGCGGACGTCGGTCTGGCGCGGTCGCTGATCCCGCCCGGGACGGGAGCGCTGCGGGACTTCAGCTACGTGGGCGCCGAGATCCCCGAGTTCGCGAGCGAGCGCTGCGTGGGCTGCATGGAGTGCGTGACCCAGTGCCCGGACACGGCGATCCTGGCCAAGGTGCTCGAGCCCGAGACGGTGGACGCCGACCTGGCGCCGCAGCAGCGGGCCGACGAGCTGCGCGGGCACTGGTCAGTGACGCGCAAGTTCCACTCCGCGAAGGCGGGCGAGACCCCAGGGATCGTCGGGCTCTTCGGGATCTTCGTCGATCCCACCAAGTGCAAGGGTTGCGGCGAGTGCGTCGAGGTCTGCGGCGAGCACGAAGCGCTGCGCATGATCCCCAAGACGGAGGAGACGCTCGCCGAGGCACGCCGCGCGATGGAGCACTTCGACCGCATCCCGGACACGGACGCGAGCTTCATCCGCGAGCGCATCGCCATCGACCGCATGCTGGCCTGCGAGAAGACCCACCTCTACGTCGGCGGCGCGGGCTCGTGCGCCGGGTGCGGCGAGGCGTCGGCCCTGCGCATGCTCATGGCCCAGGTCGGCTGGGAGAAGGGGCGCGAGAACGTCGGCCTGGTGGCGGCGACCGGGTGCAACACCGTCTACTCCTCCACCTATCTCTACAACCCCTTCGTCGTGCCGTGGACGAACTCGCTCTTCGAGAATGCCCCCGCCGTCGCAATGGGCGTTCGCCGGCGCTGGGACCAGCGCGGCTGGAAGAACAAGGCGCTGTGGGTGATCGGGGGCGACGGAGCGATGTTCGACATCGGCTTCGGGGCGCTCTCGCGCATGCTCGCGAGCGGGCTGGATATCAACGTCCTGGTCCTCGACACGCAGGTCTACTCGAACACCGGCGGCCAGGCCTCGACCGCGTCCTTCCCCGCACAGGCGGCGAAGATGGCCCCGCACGGCGCGGTCCAGAAGGGCAAGCTCGAGGCGCGCAAGGACCTGGCGCGGATCGCGATGATGCACCCCGACTGCTACGTGGCGCAGACGACCGCCGCGCACGCGGCCCACTTCTACCGCTCCGTCTCGGACGCCATGCGGCACCCCGGTCCCTCGCTGGTCATCGTGTACAGCACGTGCCAGCCGGAGCACGGCGTCGGGGACGCCGATGCGGCGCGCCAGGCGAAGCTCGCGGTGGAATCCCGCGCGTTCCCGCTCCTGACCCACGACCCGCGCCGCGGCGAGTCGATCCGCGAGCATCTCGACCTCAAGGGCAACCCCTCGCCCAAAGCCGACTGGCACGCCGACAGGGACGGCCGGCCCGTCGACTTCGTGGCCTTCGCGCGCAGCGAGGGGAGGTTCCGCAAGCACTTCGACCGGCAAGGGAGCCCGTCGCCCGAGCTCCTCGCCGCCCAGGACAAGGTGCTGCGCGGCTGGCGCGCCCTGCAGGAGCTCGCGGGCTACAGCCCGAACGGATAGGTCTCCGGCACGCCCTCGAGCTCGCGCGTCTCGAGGGGCTGCACCGCCCGCGTCTCGGCCACCCAGACCCACTCGTCGAACTGCCGCGGCAGGACGGCGTGGAAGTAGTGGCTCGCGAGCTCGGTCTCGGGCCGGTAGATGACGCCGATCGCGCGCTCCAGCCGCGGATCGGTGAGCTGGCGCCGCAGCTCCGCGCTGCGCGGCCGGCGCAAGGGGAGCAGGAAGGACTCGACTCCGGAGTCAGCGCACAGCCGCTCGTAGCTCCGCTCGTGCGCGGGGCGCACGCGCTTGACCTCGAGCGGGCCGTCCCAGTGCGACGCCGCGGCGACCGTGCCGCGGTCGGTTCCGAAGCCCACGCTGAACGCCCGGTCGCCGAAGGCCTGGCGGCAGAGCTGGCCGACGTTGAGCTCGCCGCGCGCCGCCATGTCCGTCGCCGAGGCGTCGCCCACGTGGGAGTTGTGCTCCCACACGACGGCCTTCGAGTCGGGCCCGTGGAACTCGAGGAGCTGCTGCAGCGTGTAGAACATGTGCCGGTCGCGCAGGTTCCACGACTCGTGCGCGCCGTAGTACATGATCCGGTAATAGGTCTCCGCGTCGGCGACGAGCAGCGCGTTCTGGACGGCCTCGAAGAAGGCCTCGTCGCCCGCGCGAGCAAGCTCCATCCGCTTGGCGAGCAGGCTCTCCAGCATGCGCACGACGTCGCGCTCGCACGAGCGGTAGGCTCCGGTGAGCGCCGCGCGCCCGTAGGCGGCCGGGTCGCTCTGCCACGGGGTCAGGCAGCCGTAGCGCTCCCGCGCGACGCCGGCGGTCTCGGGATCGGCGTCGTCGAGGAACGCGAGCACGGCCGCGATCGAGTTGAAGAGGCCGTACAGGTCGAGGCCCGCGAAGCGCACGCGGCGCTCCGGCTCGACCCCGGCGTTGTGCTCGTGGAGCCAGTCCACGAAGCCCCTGACGTCGCTGTTGCGCCACATCCACGTGGGGAAGCGCGCGAAGGCCTGCCACTCGGCCGGGGGGACGTCGCGGTCGCGCACGTAGTGGTCGATGCGCGCCGCGTCGGGCCAGTCGGCCTCGACGGCGACGATGCGGAAGTCCTTCTCGAGGACGAGCGCTTTCGTGATCTCCGCGCGCATGCGGTAGAACTCCGAGGTGCCGTGCGTCGCCTCGCCGAGGAGCACGACGCGCGCGTCGCCGATCCGCTCGAGCAGCGGCCCGAGGTCGACGCCGCCGTCGAGGTCGAACGGCTCGGCGCACTCGCGCACGCGCTCGGCGAGCGGCGCCGGGCGTACGGCGGGCGCCGCGGGCGCCTCCTCGCGCCAGCCCTGCGCGCCGACCAGGGGCACGAAGCGCACGTCCGCCAGGTCCTCGGTCCGGTAGCGGTCCGCCGCGAGCCGCGTGACGCGCACGAGCTTCTGCAGCCCGACCACCTCCCCCACCGGGATCACGAGCCGCCCGCCCACGGCGAGCTGCTCGCGCAGCGACTCGGGGACCTCCGGGCCGCCCGCGGCGACGACGATCGCGTCGAACGGCGCCGCCTCGGGCCAGCCGAGCGTCCCGTCGCCGCAGCGCACCTGTACGTGGGCGTAGCCGTCGCGCGCGAGCCGCTCGGCCGCCGTGCTCGCGAGCCGCGCGTGGCGCTCGATCGTGTAGACCTCCGCCGCGATCTCCGCCAGCACCGCCGCCGCGTACCCCGACCCCGTCCCGATCTCGAGCACGCGGTCGGTCGGCTCGAGGCCCAGCGCCTCGACCATGAACGCCACGATGTAGGGCTGGGAGATCGTCTGCTCCTCCTCGATGGGGAGCGGCGTGTCCTCGTAGGCGAACTCGCCCAGGTACGAGGGCACGTACCCTTCGCGGCGGACGGCGCGCATCGCCGCGAGGACGGCCGGCGACTTCACGCCGCGGGCGGCGATCTGGCGCTCGACCATCCGCGTGCGGAGTCGATCGCGATCGAGCTGCGCCGGCATGGTGGCGATCATTGTGTCCGCCCGGCGAGCGGCCCGGCGATGGGTCCTTGTCCGTAGGGCGCGGGAGACGAAGGCGACGAGAGCGTCCTACGGCACCGATCGATCCGGAGGATCCGGGCGGGAGCCCCCGCCCCCGCGGCGCAGGGCCGCGCACTCGTCCTCGCGGCCGCGCACGATGCGCTCCCCGCGCAGCGCGCCGAAGCGGCCCGTCACGACGGTCCACTGGCCGTCGCCGCGGCGGTCGTCGCGGTAGATCACGACCCAGTCGCGGGTCGTGCCGAGCTCGTGGGCGCGCGCGGTGTTCGAGAAGAGCGCCGTGTAGTGCCGCTCGCCGCGCTCGGTGTGCAGGATCGGCAGCCAGGCCTCGCCCGTGGGGTTGAAGCGCCGTGGCGCGATGCGCGGCAGCTTGCCGCGCGCCGCCCGCGCGCGGTACTCGCGGTCGACGTCGAGCAGCTCGGCGACGGGCGGCTCGTCGGCGCTGGGCCGGCGCCGCGGCCCCTCGGGCAGGTGCGGCGGGCGGCGGAAGCGCCCGGCCAGCGACTCGCGCACGGCGCGCACGCGCCGGCGGCCCATCCCCCGGACGCGCGCCAGACGGCCGTCGTGGGCCGCGATCTCGAGCTCGGCGAGGCTCTCGATGCCGAGCTCCTCGTGGATGCGCCGCGCGAGCTCCGGCCCGAGGCCCGGCACCGTCTCGAAGACGTCGGTGCTCCCGGTCTCGCCGCGCAGGCGGTCGAGAAGCCCGAGGTGGTCCGTCGTCGCGAGCTGCTCGATCGTCCGGGCGAGCGACTCGCCGATCCCGGCGAGGCGCGTCAGCCCCTCGAGCCCCTCGCTCGCGAGCAGCTCGCTCACGGGACGCTCGAGCCCGCGCAAGGTCGCGGCCGCCGTCCTGTAGGCCCGAACCCGGAACGGGTTCGCGTCCTGGGCCTCGAGCAGCTCGGCGACCTCTTCGAGGCGCCGCGCGACGCCCTCGTTGTCGAGCGGCACCTGGCGCCCTGCGTTGGCGTCCATCTGCGCCGACAGCCTACGTTCGGGTCGGGCTCCGCACCCCCCCACTCCTTCCGTACACTTCTCGCCCCGCAGACATGCCGCCCCCCGAACCGAGCCCCAAGGGACCCGAGCCCCAGCGCTTCGCGCGCGGTCCGTGGTTCTGGCTCTTGCTCATGATGCTGGTGCTGGCGCTCCTCTGGGGCGGGACCCTCGGCTCGGTCGGCGTCCGCACGCTGTCCTACAGCGAGTTCAAGGAGCACCTCGCACGGGACGAGGTGCGCGAGCTTCAGATCGACGAGGTCGAGATCCGGGGTCTCTTGAAGCCGCGGGAGGCCGGAGAGCGATCCGGCGAGGAGGGCGCGGAGCCGTCGGTCGAAGGAGCCGCGGCCGAGCCGGCGCCGACCGCCTTCCGCACGGTGCGGGTCGAGGACCCCGACCTGATCGAGCACCTCGAGGCCGCCGGCGTCGAGTACACCGGCGTGCGCTCGAGCCCGCTCTCCTCGGTCCTCCTCAGCTGGCTCCTGCCCCTGGGCGTGATGATCCTGCTCCTGAGCTGGGTCTTCCGCTCGGCCAGCGGCCGCGTCGGAACGCAGGCGATGGGCTTCGGCAAGAGCCGCGCCAAGCTCGTGCCCGAGAAGGGAACCGGCGTCTCCTTCGACGACGTCGCGGGCTGCGACGAGGCGAAGAGCGACCTCAGGGAGATGGTGGAGTTCCTGCGCAACCCGCAGCGCTTCACCGCCCTCGGGGCGCGCATTCCGAAGGGCGTGCTGCTGCTCGGGCCGCCCGGGACGGGCAAGACCCTGCTCGCGCGGGCCGTGGCGGGCGAGGCCGAGGTGCCTTTCTTCTCGATCAGCGGCAGCGACTTCGTCGAGATGTTCGTGGGCGTCGGCGCCGCCCGCGTCCGCGACCTGTTCGTCCAGGCCAAGCAGAAGGCGCCCTGCATCGTCTTCATCGACGAGATCGACGCCGTCGGGCGCCAGCGCGGCGTGTCCATGGGAGTCGTCAACGACGAGCGCGAGCAGACGCTCAACCAGCTGCTCTCCGAGATGGACGGCTTCGAGGTCAACTCCGGAGTCATCCTGCTCGCCGCCACCAACCGGCCGGAGATCCTCGACCGGGCGCTCTTGCGCCCGGGGCGCTTCGACCGCCAGGTCGTGCTGGACGCGCCCGACAAGCAGGGCCGCGAGGCGATCCTGCGCGTGCACGCCCGCGACAAGCCGCTCGCGGACGACGTCGACCTGACGCGGGTCGCGCGCGCGACCCCCGGCATGTCGGGAGCCGATCTCGCCAACGCGCTGAACGAAGCCGCCCTCGCGGCGGCCCAGGGCGGCCAGAGCCGCATCACCCAGATGGACATCGAGCAGGCCGTCGAGCGCGTGATGGCCGGGCCCGAGCGGCGCAGCCGCCGGCTGGGCGAGGGCGAGAAGCGGCGCGTGGCGTTCCACGAGTCCGGCCACGCGCTCGTGGCGGCGAGCTGCGAGCACGCCGACCCGGTGCAGAAGATCAGCATCGTCCCGCGCGGTCGCGCGGCCCTGGGCTACACGCTGACGCTGCCCGAGGAGGAGCAGTTCCTCGAGACCGGCCCCGAGCTGCTCGAGCGCTTGACGGTGCTCATGGGCGGGCGCGCGGCGGAGGAGGTCGTGCTCGGCGAGGCCTCGACCGGCGCCCAGGACGATCTCCAGATGGCGACGGCCCTCGCGCGGCAGATGGTCTGCCGCTTCGGGCTGAGCGAGCGCCTGGGCCTCGCGACCTGCGCCCGCCCCGCCGAGGGCGTCTACCTGCGCGGCAACGAGGGCGCCTTGCAGCGCGACTGCTCCGAGGAGACCGCGCGCGAGATCGACGAGGAGGTCAAGCGCCTGCTCGACGAGGCGCACGGCAGGGCCAAGCGCATCCTCGTCGAGCGGCGCGCGGTGCTCGACGCCGTCGCCGAGGCGCTGCTCGAGCGGGAGACGTTGAACCGCGAGGAGTTCGAGCGCGTGGTGGCGGGATTCGAGTGAATCGTCCCGGCGGGCAGCCGGGAGGGTGCACTCGGGTTCAGCCCGCGGTCACGCGGATCTTGGCGGTAGGCGTCTTCTCGAGCTTGGGCACGGTGATGGTCAACACGCCCTTCTTGTACGTCGCGTCGACCTCGCCGGCTTCGATGCGGACGTTGTCCGGCAGGGGGATCGTGCGCTCGAACTTGCCGTACTGGGACTCGACGCGCCGATACTCCTTGCCCTTCTTCTCCTCCTCCCACTTGCGCTCACCGGAGACGACCAGGTTGTTGCCCATCGCCTCGACCTGGATGTCCTTCTCTTCCAGCCCGGGGCAGTCCACGGTGATGCTGAAGCTGTCCTCCGTCTCCGCGACGTTGAGGGCCGGGAAGGAGCGGCTGCGGAAGACCTCGGGGAGGTGACTGGTGAGCTCGCGATCGCCGTTCTCCCAGAAGCGGCGGAAGAAATCGTCGAAGTCGGTGGAGAACGGCAAGAGCGACTCGCGGCGGCGCCACGGAATCAGGTTCATGGCTCTACAACTCCTTGCGCTGTTTTCCCTTGGATCGGCTCGATGCTCCGCGCGACCGGGCGGATCGAGCCCTGCCAACCTTAGGATCCGGCTCAGGCGCCGTCCGTGCCTCGAAGGGCGTAGTCTCCCCGGGCGGGGCTCGTACGCGCGCGTTTCGCTCGGATGGAGCCGACGACCATCCACGCCTGGCCGAGCACGAGTGGGACGAGGCTCATCACGGCCACGAGCGCCCATCCCGCGGGTCCGGGCGCCTCGGTGCTCAGCACCTCCCCGAGCCCCGGCAGGTACACGGACGCCAGCAAGAGCAGCGCGCAAAGGACGATCGCGCAAAGGACCCAGGGGTTGCGCGTGACGTCGTTGCGAAGCAGTCCCGCTCCCTTCGCGCGAGCGTCGAACACGTGCCACAGCTGGGCCGCGGCCAGGGTCAGGAAGGAGACCGTGACGGCGCGCGGGCCGGAGTAGCCGAGCCAGGACCGGGCGAGGTGCAGGGCCACCAGCACGCTCGCGCTGATCACCAGCCCGAAGCCGCCGATCGCGAGCCAGGCGCGGCGCGTGAGAATCGGCTCGCGGGGATCGCGCGGCGGATGCCGGAGGATCCCCGGATCCCCCTCGCCGAACGACAGCGCCAGCGCCGGGAACACGTCGGTGACGAGGTTGAGGAACAGGATCTGGAGCGGCAGGAGCGGCAGCGGAGCTCCGATCAGGGCGGCGAGCGACACGACGAGCACCTCGCTGACGTTGCAGGAGAGCAGGTAGAAGACGAACTTGCGGATGTTGTCGAAGATGATCCGCCCCTGCGCGACCGCGGCGACGATCGAGGCGAAGGCGTCGTCGGTCAGGACCATGTCCGCGGCCTCGCGCGCCACCTGGGTGCCGCGCCTGCCCATGGCCACGCCGATGTCGGCCTTGCGCAGCGCGGGGGCGTCGTTGACCCCGTCGCCGGTCATCGCGACGACGTGGCCCATCCTCTGGAACGCCGCGATGAGCGCGAGCTTCTGCTCCGGCGTGACTCGCGCGAAGATGGGAACGGACGAGAAGTCCGCCGGCTCCGCCTCCCCCGCAGCCCGCTCGAGGTCCGCGCCCACGACGACCCGCGGGCACTCTCCCTCGACCAGGCCGACGGCGCGCGCGATGGCGACCGCCGTGCCGGCGTGGTCGCCCGTCACCATGACGACGCGGATCCCGGCCGCGCGGCACGCGGCGATCGCGCCGCGTACCTCCGGCCGCGGCGGGTCGGCGAGCCCCAGGAGCCCGAGCAGCGTCAGGTCCTCGTAGGGCTCGGCGTCGCCCGCCGGCGCGTCGCGCCGGGCCACGGCCAGGACCCGCAGCCCGTCCGAGGCGAGCTCGTGGCCCCTCTGCATCCAGCGCTCCCGGTCGGCCGGCCCGAGGGCGGCCCTTTGCCCCATTGCATCGAGGACCGACGTGCTCGCCGCGATCACCGCCTCCGCGGCTCCCTTGACCGCGATGCGGTAGCCGGGACCACCCGGCGCCCTGTGGACGGTCGCCATCATCAGGCGCGCCGCGTCGAAGGCCTCCTGGCGGACCTCGGGCGACGCTTCGAGCAGCGTTTCGCGGGCGAGGCCGGCGGCGACCCCGAGGCGCAGGAGCGCGACCTCCATCGGATCCCCGATCCCGCGCCGCAGGTCCGTGGCCAGCGTCGCGTTGTTGCACAGCACCGCGACCTCGACGGCCGCCCGCAAGGCCGGGTTCGACCGCGGATCCACGTCGCCGTTCTCCCGGAACCCGCGGCCACCGTCGGCGCCGAGCTGCACGAGGGAATCGGCGAGCGCGATGACGCGGACGTCCATCCGGTTCTCGGTCAGCGTTCCCGTCTTGTCGGTGAAGATGACGGTCGTCGCGCCGAGCGTCTCGACGGCCGAGAGGCGGTTGAGCAGGGCGTGCTTTCGCGCCATCCGCCACATGCCTCGGGCCAGGGCCATCGTGGCGACGATCGGCAGGCCTTCGGGAATCGCGGCGACCGCCAGGGCGATGGCAGTCTCGATCATCAGGAAGGCGGGCTTGCCGGCGGCGATCCCCACGAGGGCCGTGACGGCGGCGATCCCCACGGCGGCCCAGACGAGCCACCGCCCGAGGGAGGCGAGCCGCTTCTCGAGCGGCGTCACCTCCTTCTCGGCTTCCTGGACCAGGCGCGCGATCCGCCCGAGCTCGGTGTCCATCCCCGTTCCGGTGACGACGCTCTCCGCCGTTCCGCGCGTGACGGCCGTGCCTTTGAAGAGCATCGACGTGCGCTCGGCCAGCGGCGCGTCCGCCGCGGTCGGCTCGACGGACTTCCTGACCGGCAGCGACTCCCCGGTGAGCGCCGACTCGTCGACCTCCAGGTTCGACGCCGCGCACAGGCGCGCGTCCGCCGTCACGACGTCGCCGGCATCGAGCAGGAGGACGTCGCCGGGGACGAGCTGGGTCGCGGGAACCTCGACCTCGCGGCCGTCCCGGCGCACCCGCGCCCGGACGCTACCCAGGCTGCGCAGGGCCTCCATCGAGCGCACGGCTCGATGCTCGGTCACGAACCCGATGAGGGAGTTGAGCGCGAGGACGGTCAGGATGGCCGTCCCGTCCAGCCATTCGCCGAAGGCGTAGGCGACGACGGCCGCCACGGCGAGCAGCGCGACGATCACGCTGGCGAACTGGTCGAAGAGGATGCGCCACGCCGAGGGCGGCTTGACCTCTCTCAGGCGGTTGAGTCCGTGGGTCCCGAGGCGCTCCCTCGCGTCTTGCGTCGAGAGGCCAGCCTCGGGATCGACGGAGAGACGACGCGCGGCTGCGGCGGGCGACGTGGACCAGATCGGCTCTTCCGGTCCGCGGGGGGCTGACGGGCTACTTGCCACTGGCGGCGCGGGGCAGAGCCTTCGCCAGGACCGCGAGCCCGATGACAGCGGCCAGCGCCGAGCCGACGAAGATGCCGACCTTCGCGCCGACCAGCGTGTCGTCGTCGAGCGCCAGCCCACCGATGAACATCGACATCGTGAAGCCGATGCCGGCGAGGAACCCGCCCCCGAGCACGGCTCGCCAGCCGACGCCGCCCGGCAGCTTCGCGAGCCCGAGCTTCACGGCGAGGAAGCTGAAGCCGACGACGCCGGCCGGCTTGCCCAGGAGGAGCCCCAGGCCGACGGCCCGCGTCACGCCGCCCTCGAGCGCCGAGAGCTCGATCGGCACGCCCGCGTTCGCGAGCGCGAACAGCGGCACGACGAGAAAGCTCATCCAGGGGTGCAAGAGGGTCTCGAGGTACTCCAGCGGCGAAACGGCCTCGCGGATCCGGTAGCGCAGCTGCCGGATGTCCCGAGCCCTGGGCCCGGAGGATCCCGAGCCATCGCCGCGCAGGAACTCGTCGGCCTGGCCGACGAGCCTGCGCAGGAAGCCCTCCGACGCGTAGCTCCTGGCGGGCGTCTGCAGCCCGAGGATCACGCCGGCGATCGTCGCGTGGACGCCGGACTCGTGGAACGCCAGCCACACGAGGAACCCGACGACCGCGTAGAAGGGGAGCGCGCGCACGCCGATCCGCGCCGCGACCGAGATCCCGGCGACGCCGGCGAGGCCGGCGACCAGCCAGCCCCACGCGAGGTAGGTCGAGTACCCGACGGCGATCACGAGGATCGCGCCGATGTCGTCGACGATGGCGAGCGAGACGAGCATGACGCGGAACGCCAGCGGCACGCGCTTGCCGAGCACCGCCAGGCAGCCGATGACGAATGCGATGTCCGTCGCCATCGGGATGCCCCAGCCGCGCGCCGCGGGGCCGCCGCCCGCGAGCGCCAGGTAGACCAGGGCCGGGACCACCATGCCGCCGAGCGCGGCGACGATCGGCAGCATCGCGTTGCGCAGATCGCGCAGCTCGCCGAGCACCAGCTCGCGCTTCACCTCGAGGCCCATGACGAAGAAGAACAGCGCCATGAGCCCGTCGTTGATCCAGTGCTTCAGCGAGTGGCTCGCCTCGAAGGCGCCGAGCTCGATGGCGACGGTCGTCTTCCAGATGCCGAGGAAGCCCTCCGACCAGGGCGAGTTCGCGAGCAAGAGGGCGACCAGCGTGGCGCCGAGCAGCACGACGCCGCCCGCGGCCTCGACGTGCATGAAGCGCTGGAACGGCCCGACGAGCGCGTGGACGGGCTCCTTCGGGAGGCTCGGCAGGGCGTCGTCTTGCGGCGGGGTCTCGGCCATGGTCTCGAGCCGCAGGCGAGCTCCGGGACGAGAGCGCTGCGCGGGCGGGTCTGGCGCGCAGTGTAGGGCGAGGGGCGCGGCGGGCGACGGCGGATTCGGGTGGGGACGGCGCTCTCCGGCATCGACGCGTTCCGCTGCGCGAACTTCCGGGGCCGAGCCGTTCCGGATTCGGGGCGCCACGACGCCGATCGGCGCACCGCAGGCGCCGCCCGCTCGTGGCACACGGGTTGCTCGGGTCGACGCTCGAACACCCGTGTGTACCGCGGACGAGGTCGACTCCTCGTCGCACCGCGCTCTGGAGGGCGACCCTCATGAATCTGCGAAACTGGATCGGATCCTGCATGCTCCTGCTGTCGGTCTTCGGGGCCGGAGGCGGCCTCGCCGCGTGGAAGCAGGCCTCCATCGAGGAGCTGGACGCCGCCTCGGCGAGCCAGCCCGAGCTCGTGGAGTCGGTCATGGTCGCCGTCGCCGAGGAGCGCGAGCACGCGAGCACGACGACGTCGATCGGAACGGTGCTCGCGCTGCGCTCGATCACGCTGCGCAACGAGATCTCCGGCAGCGTGCGCGAGGTGGCGCTCGAGCCGGGCGAGATCGTCGAGGCGGGCACCGTGCTGGTCGCGCTCGACGTCTCGGTCGAGGAAGCCGAGCTGCGCGCGCAGGAGGCGCAGGCGCGGCTCGCGGAGACGCTCCTCGGCCGCGTGCAGCGCGCCAGCGAGAACCTCGGCGCCTCCGCCGCGGACGTGGACCGCGCGCGCGCGCAGCGCGACGTGGCGCTGGCCGACGTCGAGCGCATCGAGGCCATCATCGAGCGCAAGACGATCCGCGCGCCGTTCCGCGCGCGCGTGGGCCTGGCCGACGTGCACCCCGGCCAGTACCTGAACGAAGGGACGGAGCTGACGACGCTCCAGGGCGTCGACGACGCCGTGCACGTCGACTTCACGGTCGCGCAGAACGTCGCCGCCGGCCTGCGGGTCGGCGACCGGGTCGCCGTGCTCGGCGCGCCGGACTCGCCGGCCGTCCAGGCGGAGATCGTCGCGATCGATGCGCGCGTCGACCCGCGGACCCGCAACGCCATGGTGCGCGCCCGCATCGACGACGGGGACGGCGGCGGCGGCGCTCCAGCGCCCGGCTCGGCGGTGCGCGTGCAGGTTCCGACGGCGACGCCGCGCACGGCGGTGGTCATCCCGGTCAGCGCGCTGCGCAAGGGGCCGGCCGGCGACCACGCCTTCGTGCTCGCGCCGGACGAGAGCGGCGCCGTCCGCGCGCGGCAGAGGATGGTCGTGAGCGGCCCGGTGCTCGGCGACGAGGTCGTGATCGAGGCCGGGCTCGCCCCCGGCGAGGAGGTGGCCGCCTCGGGCTCGTTCAAGCTCTACGAGGGCGTGCTCGTCGCGGTCATCGGTGATTCGGGAGCCGGCGCGGTCGCCGGGAGCTGAGAGGGGCGAGGACATGCGCTCGTTCACCGACGTCTTCATCAAGCACCCCGTCCTGGCGGTGGTCGTCAACCTCGTGCTCGTGCTCGTGGGCTGGCGCGCGCTGGCGGCGCTCCCCGTGCAGCAGTACCCGCAGATCGAGAGCTCGTCCGTGGTCATCACGACGGTCTACACGGGCGCGAGCGCCGAGACCGTGCGCGGCTTCCTGACGACGCCGATCGAGCGGGCGGTGTCGGCCATCGGCGGAGTGGACCACATCGAGTCCTCGAGCCGCGCGGGAGTGAGCACGGTCACCGTGCGCCTCGAGCTCGACCACAGCACCACGACCGCGCTCGCCGAGGTCACCGCGCGCCTGCAGCAGGTGCGCTCCGAGCTGCCCGAGGAGGCCGAGCCGCCGCTGGTCGAGGTGCAGCGCGCCGATCGGCCGTACGCGACCTTCTACATCAGCTTCACCTCGCCCGAGCGCAGCGTCGCGGCGATCACCGACTACCTGGCGCGCACGGTGCAGCCGCAGCTCGCCACGCTCGCGGGGGTCCAGCGCGTGTCGAACACCGAGGGCGGGCGCCAGATCGCCATGCGCGTCTGGATCGATCCGCACCGGCTCGCCGCGCTCAACCTCTCGCCCGGCGACGTACACGCGGCGCTGCAGCGCAACAACTACCTCGCCGCCGTCGGCCAGACCAAGGGCAACCTGGTGCAGGTCAACCTCCTGGCGAACACCGACCTGCGCTCCACGCGCGAGTTCGAGCAGCTGATCGTCGCCGATCGCGACGGCGCGATCGTGCGGCTCTCCGACGTGGCCCGGGTCGAGCTCGGCGCCGAGGAGGCCGACCTCGTCGCGAAGTACAACGGCGAGGAGAGCGTCTACCTCGGCGTGTGGCCGCTGGTCGGAGCGAACGAGATCGACGTGGCGAAGCGCCTGCGCGCCGAGATGGAGCGCATCCGCCCGACGCTCCCGGGCGACATCGAGATGCGGCTCGTGTGGGACGGCACGGTGTTCATGCGCGACGCGCTCGCGGAGATCACGAAGACGCTCGTCGAGACGATCCTGATCGTCGGTCTGGTCGTGTTCCTGTTCATGGGCTCGTTGCGCACCGCCCTCGTGCCCCTGGTCGCGATGCCGGTCTCGCTGGTCGGCGCCGCGATCGTCATGCTGGCGCTCGGCTTCAGCCTGAACCTCCTGACGATCCTCGCCATCGTGCTGTCCGTCGGCCTCGTCGTCGACGACGCCATCGTGGTCGTCGAGAACGTCGAGCGGCACGTGCGCCTCGGCAAGCGGCGCGTCGACGCCGCGCTGGCCGCGGCGCGCGAGCTGGTCGGCCCCATCATCGCGATGACGATCACGCTGGCGGCGGTCTACACGCCGATCGCCTTCCAGGGCGGCCTGACGGGGTCGTTGTTCCTCGAGTTCGCGATCACGCTCGCGGCCGCGGTCGTGGTGTCGGGCGTCGTCGCGGTCACGCTCTCGCCGGTCATGAGCTCGCGCTTCGTGCATCCGCATGGCGCCGAGGGTTGGCTCACGGCGCTCGTCAACCGTGGCTTCGAGGCCGTCCGGCGCGCCTATGCGTGGCTGCTCGACGTCGCGCTGGAGATGCGCTGGGCGATCGTCGTGGCCGCCGCCGTGATCATGGCGGCCGCCTGGCCGCTGTACTCCTACTCGCGCCGGGAGCTCGCGCCGGTCGAGGACCAGAGCCACATCAGCCTCTTCCTCGACGCCGCGCCCGACTCCACGCTGGAGGCCGTCGACCGCGAGTCGCTCGAGGTCGTGGCCGCCGTCAGCGCCTTCCCCGAGGCCGAGTTCATGTGGTCGCTGACCGGGAACTGGGGCGGCTTCGGCGGCATGGTCGCCAAGAGCTGGAAGGAGCGCGAGCGCTCGACGGAGCAGATGTACGGCGAGCTGTTCGAAGCGGTCTCGCAGGTGCCCGGCCTGCGCGTGTTCCCGCGCCTCGACCCGCCGCTCCCGACGCCCGGCCAGTACGACGTCGAGCTCGTGCTGCAGAGCGACGCGCCGGTCGAGCAGATGCTCGAGACGACGTCCGCGGTGGTCGGCGCCGGCTGGCAGAGCGGCAAGTTCCTGTACGTCGACACCGATCTGAAGATCGACCGCCCCGAGGCGCGCGTCGTGATCGACCGCGAGCAGGTCGCCGACCTGGGGCTCGACCTGGCGAGCGTGGGCCGCGAGCTCGGCACGCTGCTCGGCGGCGCGTACGTCAACCGCTTCAACTACTTCGACCGCAGCTACAAGGTCATCCCGCAGATCGGCGACGCGGACCGGGCGACGGTCGGCCCGCTGCTCGACCTCAAGATCAAGACGTCCGGCGGCGAGCTCGTGCCCGTGTCGACGTTCACGCACATCGAGTCGACCACCGGGCCGCGCACGCTCAACCGCTTCCAGCAGCGCAACGCGGTGCGCGTCTTCGGCGGCGTCAAGCCGGGCGTCACGAAGGAAGAGGGCCTGCGCGTGCTCGAGGACGCCGCCGCCGCCGTGGGCGGCCAGGGCGTCGTGCTCGACTACGCGGGCGAATCGCGCCAGATCCGCCGCGAAGTTTCGGCGCTCACCGTGACGCTCGGGTTCGCGGTCGTGCTCATCTACCTGGTGCTCGCGGCGCAGTTCAGGAGCTTCCGCGATCCGCTGATCGTGCTCCTCGGCTCGGTGCCGCTCGCGATCTCAGGCGCGCTCGTGTTCGGCTTCCTCGACCTCACGACGATCAACATCTACTCGCAGGTGGGGCTGATCACCCTCGTCGGGCTGATCGCGAAGAACGGGATCCTGATCGTGGAGTTCGCGAACACGCTCCAGGGGCGCGGCCTGGCCAAGGCCGAGGCCCTGCGCCAGGCCGCGCAGACGCGCCTGCGCCCGGTGCTGATGACCTCGGCGGCCACGGTCTTCGGCCACTTCCCGCTCGTGCTCGTCTCCGGGCCGGGCGCCGAGGCGCGCAACTCGATCGGCATCGTGCTGGTCGCCGGCATGATCGTCGGAACCCTGTTCACCCTGTTCGTCGTGCCCGTCTTCTACGCGCTCATCGCGGCGCAGCGCGCGCCCGAACCGGCGCAGGCGGAGCCGGAGCACGCCCTGCGGCCGCTCGAACCGGCGGCCCCCGCCCTGGAGCTCGCGTGATGAAGGCCAGAATCCCCTCGACGAGCGTCCCGCGGCGCACCCTCGTCCCCGTGGCGCTGCTCCTCGCCGCCGGCTGCACGGTGGTCGGGCCGGACTACGAGGTGCCGGAGGCGACCCTGCCCGAGGCCTGGCGCGAGGCTGCCGAGGCCGGGCTCGCACCCGGGACCGCCGACCTGGCGGCGTGGTGGCGGCGGCTCGACGACCCGCTCTTGGACGAGCTCGTCGCGCGCGCGACGCGCGACAGCCTCGAGCTGCGCGAGGCGCTGGCGCGCGTGCGCGAGGCGCGCGCGCTGCGCGGGGTCGCGGCCTCCGAGCGGTTCCCCGTGATCGACGGCATCCTCGCCTACGAGCGCCGGGGCGAGAGCGACAACACGCCCCTGGGCGCCTTCGTGCCGGACTCGAACCTCTACTTGGGCGGATTCGACGCGTCGTGGGAGCTCGACCTGTGGGGCCGCGTGCGCCGCTCGGTCGAGGCCGCCGACGCCGAGCTCGCGGCCACGGTCGAGGACGCGCGCGACGTCGCTGTCACGGTCGCGGCCGAGGTCGCGCTCAACTACGTCGAGCTGCGCGCCTTCCAGCGGCGTCTCGCCATCGCGCGCGGCAACGTCTCGCTCCAGGAGCAGACCCTGGAGCTCGTACGCGGGCGCCACGACGCGGGCCTGGTGGGCGACAGCGACCTCGCCCAGGCGCGCGCGAACGTCGCGACCACGCGCTCGCGGCTGCCCGCCTTCGAGATCGGGCTGCGGGGCGCCGAGAACCGCCTGGCCGTCCTGCTCGGACAGGCGCCCGGAACGCTCGCGGCAGAGCTGGAGGAGGCTCGCCCGATCCCGGTCCCGCCGATCTCGATCGCGGTGGGCGTGCCGGCCGACGTCCTGCGCCGCCGGGCCGACGTGCGGCGCGCCGAGCGCTTCCTCGCCGCGGAGACCGCGCGCATCGGCGTCGCCGAGGGCGACCTCTATCCGCGCCTGACGCTCTTCGGCAGGCTCGGCCTCGCCGCGGAGGATGCCGAGGATCTCCTCGCGGGCGACAGCAGCTTCTTCGCCCTCGGCCCCTCGCTGCGCTGGAACGTGTTCGACGCCGGCCGCCTGCGCAACCGCGTCGCCGCCCAGGAGGCGCGCGCCGAGGGAGCGCTGGCGCTCTGGGAGCACACGGTGCTCCTCGCGCTCGAGGAGACCGAGAACGCCATGACCGCCTTCTTGCGCGAGCAGGTCCGCCGCCGGTCGCTGAGCGAAGCGGCGTCCCAGTCGCGCCTCGCGGTCGGGTTCGCCAAGACCCAGTACGAGGAGGGCCTCTCCGACTTCCAGGCCGTGCTCGACTCCGAGCGCGCGCTCGCCTTGCTCGAGGACGAGCTCGCGCTGAGCGACGCCGCGATCACGACGAACCTCGTCGCGCTCTACAAGGCCCTCGGCGGGGGCTTCGAGCACGACCCGCTGGCAGCGGCGGTCGCGGCGGCGGATCCGGGGTCCTGAGCCCGCTCGCCAGTGCGTTCCGTCCCGCGAACGCCTGGCGCGAGATCCCGGATAGCTGCGCGCGCCGCACGCGCGGCGTGCGGCCGCTTCGACCCAGGAGAGGACGCGATGACGAAGGCATCCACCCGCCCCAGGGAAGGGATGGATCGCATGCGAGCCGCGGGCACGAGGATAGGATGAGGAACGCCATGAGACGACTCTTCACGCCCGCTCCCTCGTCCCTGCCGGTGTCCGCCGCTTTGCTCCTCCTGCGGCTGGTCTCCGGAGTGGCATTCGTCGAGCACGGCTGGGGGAAGATCCAGGTTCCCTTCGGCTGGATGGGCCCGGATGCTTCCACCCCCGGGTTCCTCCAGATGCTCGCCGCCGTGTCCGAGTTCGGCGGCGGGCTCGCCTGGATCGCCGGCTTCCTGACGCCGCTCGCCTCCTTCGGCCTCGCGTGCACGATGGCGGTGGCGGTGTGGACGCACGCCGCGGTGCTCGGAGACCCCTTCGTGGCCAGCGGAGCGGGCGGATCGTACGAACCGGCCGCGGTCTACCTGTGCGTCGCGCTGCTGCTCCTGGTCGCGGGACCGGGGCGGTTCTCCGCCGACCGCGTGGTCTTCGGTGACCGCGGCCGGCAGAAGTGATCCATGACGGTCGAGAGGGGAGCGGGATCCCACGTGGCCCTGCTGCGCGGGATCAACGTCGGCGGGAAGAACAAGCTGCCGATGAAGGACCTCGCCGCGATGTTCACCGAGGCCGGGTGCGACGACGTGCGAACGTACATCCAGAGCGGCAATGTCCTCTTCCGCGCCCGGCCGGCGCTCGCCCGTCGCGTTCCCGAGCTCGTCACACGGGCCATCGCGGACCGCGCCGGATTGCGGGTCCCCGTGGTCACGCGCACCGCCGCCGAGCTCGCGAAGGTCGTGAGCGCCAACCCGCTCCTGCGGGCGGGGGCGGACCACGCGAAGCTGCACGTCGCGTTCCTCGCCAAGCAGCCGGCCGCCGGGAGGGTCGCGGGGCTCGATCCCGATCGTTCGCCTCCCGACGAGTTCGTCGTCCGGGGCCGCGAGATCTACCTCCACTGCCCGGGCGGGGTCGCGCGGACCAAGCTCACCAACGACTACTTCGATTCCAGGCTCGCCACGACGAGCACGGTGCGCAACTGGAACACGGTCCTGAAGCTCCTCGAGCTGTCGAGGCTGCCCCCCGGATAGCCCCGGATAGCCCGGGCTAGAAGTTCCACCTCCTGCCGAGCGATGAACGAGAGCGAGACGCCCGACGTGTACTGGTCGTCGGAGTCGTCGAGCAGGTCGTTGTCGACGCTGCGCAGGACGCTGCCCGCCCACGAGCCGTCGCCGGGCGTCGCGCACGAGGCGACGAAGAGCAGGGCCAGCGAAGCTCGCCATCGTCGGACTCCTCTCCGGCTCCGGGTTCGCTCGTCGGGAAGCACGGCCGGCGCCCCCGGCGAAGGCCGTGCCAGCGGCGCCTCGGGCGCGGAGCCGCGTGAGCCCGCACCGGAAACGGAACGGCAGGGCCCGGCGCGCTCCGGAAACGGAAGCGGGGAGCTGCCCCGCGCGCCCCGGAGCGACGACCGATACGATTGGCCGAGGATTTGCTGGAGGCCCCCCGGAATGAAGCCCGAAAGCGCCCAGGCCCAGCTCGGATCGCGAAAGGACCAGGCCGACTTCCTCTCGCTGGCCGAGACGCTCTCGTCCCTGATCGCGCTGATCGAGGGCGACAAGCTCACCTACGTCAACCCGGCGGGGTGCGCCCTCCTGGGTCGTCCCAAGGAGTACTTCGTCGGCCGCGACTTCTGGGACGTCGTGCATCCCGAGGACCGCGAGGCGGCCAGGGCCCGCGGGCGAGCGCGCCAGGCGGGGATCGCGCAGGAAAAGCGCCTGACCGAGCGCCTCGTGCACGCGGACGGCCGGGCGATCTGGATGGACTACTCGATCGACCTGATCGTCCTGGGCGGACGCAGGACCACGCTCGTGACCGGCAACGACGTCACCGAGCGCAGGCGGATCGAGCGGGAGCTGCGCCTGAGCGAAGGCCGGCTCGCCGAGGCTCAGCGCATCGGCCACATCGGGAGCTGGGAGTGGAACCTCGCCGCGGGCCGGATCGCCTGGTCGGACGAGCTCTGCCGCATCTACGGCGTCACGCCGCGCGAGTTCGGCGAGACCCTGCAGGGATACCTCTCCATCGTCCATCCCGAGGATCGAGCCATGGCCCAGAGGGCGATGGAGCAAGCCCTCCTGGAGGGCGGCCAGTTCGCGTTCGAGCATCGCGTGGTCCACGACGACGGCAGCGTGCGCACGATCTTCGGGCGGGGCGAGGTGTTCATGGACGCGTCCGGAAGGCCGGTCCGGGTGGCCGGGACCGGCCAGGACATCACCGATCGGAGACGGATGGAGGCCGAGCTGCGGCGCAGCGAGGAACGATTCCGCAACCTCTGCACGCAGGCTCCCGTGATGCTGATGGCGTTCGATCCGAGCGGGGAGATCCGCGACGTCAGCGACTACTGGCTGCAGACCATGGGCTACGAGCGCCACGAGGTCGTCGGCAAGGAGGGCTGGAGCTTCATCACGCCCGAGTCCGAGGCTCGACTTCGGCGAGCGATCGAGGAGAACCTGCGCAACAACGAGACCGTCATCAAGAACCTCCCCCTGCAGGAGGTCAGGAAGGACGGGACGACGATCGACGTCCTGTGCACCAGCGTGGCCGAGATCGGGGACTCCGGCGAGGAGACGGGCGCGATCTGCGTCCAGATCAACCTGACCGACCTCCAGCGCGCGGAGGAGGCCCTGCGCGAGAGCGAGGAGCGCTACCGCGCGCTCGTGGAGCACGCGCCGGAGGCGATCATGGTCCTCGACGTCGACAAGGGGCTCTTCGTCGACGCCAACGCGCACGCGGAGAAGCTCTTCGGATACTCGCGCGAGCGGCTCTTGACCATGGGACCGCTCGATTTCTGCTCCGAGCGCCAGGCCAGCGGGCGCCCGTCCTGCGAGGTGATCGAGGACGAGCACAAGAGGGTCCTGGAGGGCGAGACGCCGTCCTTCGAGTTCATCCACGTCGACGTCCGCGGCCGGGAGATCCACTGCCAGACGCGCCTCTCGCCCCTGCCCGCCGCCGGGCGCAGGCTGATCCGGGCCACGACCACGGACATCACCGAGGTGAAGCAGCTCCAGGAGAGGATGCGTCACGCGGACCGGCTCGCGGCCGCGGGCGCGCTGGCGGCGGGCGTGGCGCACGAGATCGGGAACCCTCTCATGGCGCTCTCGATGGCCGCGGAGAGCCTGGAGCGCAGGGCGTGCGACGAGTACACGCAGTCGAAGCTCGCGCTGATCCGCGAGCACTGCGAGCGGATCTCGCGGATCGTGCGCCAGATGAGCGAGCTCGCCCGGCCGCAGAGCGGCCAGAAGGCGTCGTGCGACCCCAACGAGATCGTCCGGCGCGCGGTGGACATCGTGCGCTACGACGAGCGCTCCAAGAGCTCGGAGATCCGCTACGAGCTGGCGGAGGGCCTCCCGGCGGTCCTCGCGGTCGAGGACGAGCTGATCCAGGTCTGCATCAACCTGGCGCTGAACGCGTTCGACGCCATGGCCGCGAATCCGCCGGACCGGCCGCGCCGACTGACGATCCGCTCCGCCGCGTCCGAGTCCGCCGTCAGCGTGTCGTTCCGGGACACGGGCCCTGGAGTGCCGCTAGCGATCCGCGCGAAGGTCTTCGAGCCCTTCTTCACCACGAAGGAGGCCGGCCGCGGCAGCGGGCTGGGGCTCTCCGTCAGCTATCGGATCCTCGAGGAGCACGAGGGCGTGCTCAGGCTCGACGAGGACGCAGCGACCGGCGCGGCCTTCGTCTTCGAGCTGCCGCGCGCGCACGAGTCATGACGTTCCACGTCCTGGTCGTCGACGACGAGGCCGCGATCCGCGAGCAGCTCGAGGAGTCCCTCCAGGAGGCGGGGTACCGGACGCGGGGCGCCGGCGACGGCGCCGCGGCCGCCGAGCTCGCGCTCCAGCACTCCTTCGACCTCTGCCTCTCCGACATCCGGATGCCCGCGATGGGCGGGATCGAGCTGTTGAAGCGACTCGGAGAGACGAGCCCCGAGACGGCGTTCATCGTGATGACCGCCTTCGGCGGGCTGGACACCGCGATCGAGGCGCTGCGCCTCGGAGCCGTCGATTACCTGGTCAAGCCCTTCCAGCACGAGGAGCTCATCGCGAAGGTCAGGCGGCTCGCGGACCACCGGCGGCTCGCCCTCGAGAACCGCAACCTGCGGCGCGCCGTCGACGCCGGCACCCCGGGCGACATGATCGGCCGGAGTCCGGCGATGCAGGAGGTCCTCGCGACGGTGGACCTGGTGGCGTCGCTGCCCAGCCACGTGCTGATCACCGGCGAGAGCGGGACCGGCAAGGACCTCGTCGCGCGCGCCATCCACGAACGGGGGAGCCGCGCGCGGGCCCCTTTCGTGCCGATCAACTGCGCCGCGATCCCGGAGGCCTTGCTGGAGAGCGAGCTCTTCGGCCACGTCAAGGGGGCCTTCACCGGTGCGGTCGACAACAAGGAGGGGCTCCTGAAGACGGCGGGCGAGGGGACGATCTTCCTGGACGAGCTCGGCGACATGGCGCTCCCGATCCAGGCGAAGCTGCTGCGGGCGATCGAGAGCCGCGAGATCCAGCCGGTCGGATCGACGCGCCGCATCCAGATCCAGGCCAGGGTCCTGGCCGCGACGAACCGCGACCTGCGGGCCGAGTCCCAGGCCGGCCGGTTCCGCGAGGACCTCTACTACAGGCTCGCGGTCGTCGAGATCCGCGTACCCCCGCTGCGCGAGAGGCGCGAGGACATCCCGGCGCTCGCGAACCACTTCGTCGAGAAGTACGCCCGTGATCTCGGGCGCGACGTCGAGGGGATCGAGCGCGACGCGCTGCGACTGCTCGCCGGCCACGACTGGCGGGGCAACGTCCGCGAGCTCTCGAACGCGATCGAGCGCGCGGTGATCTTCGCCTCCAAGGAGCAGATCGCGGCGACCGACCTCCCCGAGCCCGTGCGCGCCGCCGCGCCCAGGGATCCCGAGTACTCTCCGAACCTGCGCGAGGCGACGGCGGAGTTCGAGCGAGCGCACATCCTGCGCGTGATCGAGCAGTGCGGGGGCAACAAGAGGAAGGCGGCCAAGCTCCTCGGCCTCGGCGTGACCTCGCTCTACCGCAAGCTCGGCGCGGCGAGCCGCAGCGCGAACGACGCGTGAGGGACGCGCGCCGAGAGCCCGCCGGCCAGCGGGACGTGGCCGCCTGCGCAGGCGCGGACGAGCCGCCTCAACTTTATGCTACAAAGTACTTGATGCAGACGAAGGTCCCGTGAGAGCGTCTTGGCCATGGAACCCTCGCAGCGTCTCGTGCCGCAGAGAACCTGCCACCCGGACATGCGCGAGGCGCCGCGCCTCGACCCGCTCGCACGCGCCGGACGACGGAAGCGGCGTCACGCGCTGCTCGTGAACCCCTTCTACCCCAAGGATCCGCACGCCAGCTTCGGCAAGCACGTGCTGACGCCGTCGCTCGCACTGACCAGCGTCGCCGCCGCCACGCCCGCGCACTGGAGCGTCGCGTACTGGGACGAGAACCTGCTGAGCGGCGCGCCGCCCCTCGACCCGTTCCCGGAGGTCGTCGGCATCACCGTGCATCTGACCTTCGCCGAGCGGGCCTACGCGCTCGCGCGCTGGTACCGCGCGCGCGGCGCGCTGGTGGTCCTTGGCGGATTGCACGTGCTGTCGTGTCCCGACGAGGTCGCGCCGCACGCCGACGCGCTGGCGTCGGGCGAGGGGACGCAGGTGTGGCCGCGCATCCTGGCCGACGTCGAGCGCGGCACGCTGGCGCGCGAGTACCGCGGCGACTTCGCCAGGCCGTACCGCGACGAGCCGGCGCCGCGCCGCGACCTGCTCGACCGGCGCGCGTTCCTGACGACGGCGAGCGTGATCGCCACGCGCGGCTGCCACAACCGCTGCGGTTTCTGCTACCTCGCGACCGACGGACTCTCGATGCCCTACCGGGTGCGCGACCCCGAGCAGGTCGTGGCGGAGCTGCACGCCGAAGGCCAGCCGTACGCGGTGTTCATCGACAACAACCTCGGCTCGAAGCCCGACTACCTGCGCCGTCTGTGCCGAGCGCTGCGTCCGCTCGAGATCATCTGGAGCGCCGCGGTCTCGATCGACGTGGCCGACGACCCGAGCCTCGTGCGCGAGATGGCGCTCGCCGGCTGCACGGGGGTGTTCATCGGCTTCGAGTCGCTGACCGACCGCAACCTCGCGGAGGCGCGCAAGAAGACGCCGCTGGCCGACGACTTCGCGCGCCGCGTGCGGATCTTCCACGACTGCGGGGTGCAGGTGAACGGCAGCTTCGTGCTGGGCTTCGACCACGACCACCCGGACGTGTTCGAGCGCACGACCGGGTGGGTCGAACAGAACCGCCTCGAGTGCGCGACCTTCCACATCCTCACGCCGTACCCGGGGACGCCGCTCTACCGGGGAATGGAATCCGAGGGCCGCCTCCTGCACCGCGACTGGAGCCGCTACGACACCGCCCACGCGGTCTTTCGCCCGCGGCACATGTCGCCCGAGGAGCTCGAGGCCGGTTACGGCTGGTGCTACCGCCGGCTCTTCTCGCACGCGTCGATCTGGCGCCGCCGGCCGGAGGACTGGCGCGCGGTCGTGCCGTACCTCGGGATGAGCTACTTGTACAAGCGCTCGAACGGCCTGTGGCGCTGGCTCATCCGCCACGACATCACGCGGACCGCCTGGCAGCCGCTGGTCGAGATCACGCGGCGCAGGCACCTGAAGTTCCGCCGGCGGCTGGCCGCGGGCGCGCGCGGCGCCGGAGTGGCGCCTGCGCCGGCCGGGGTCTGACCCGCAGCCGCGCGCGACCAGAGTCCGCCGCGTCAGCGGTAGCCGTCATCGAACGAGCCTACGAGCACGCCGAGGAGGGAAGGCAACCACGGCCCCGTCTCGCCATGTGCAGTATCGAGTCGGTCTCGTGCGCCTCTCCCAAGGATCTGCGGTCCGGCCCAGGGAGTCGGGATCGCCTGCGCCCGGCCTCCACCCTCGACGTCCGGGACCGTCCAGCGGATCGGCGGCAGCTCGACGCACTCGGGGACTCCGGACAGATCGCCCGTCGCCAGGAACCCGCGCACGGCCTGCCGGGACGAAGCGGAGACGCCGAGGGCCTCGTTGAACGCGGCGTGGGAGCCGCCCGCGACGATCACGAGCCTGCCGCGCTCGAAGCAAGGAAGCAGCTCGAGCGCGTTCTCGAGCGGCGTCGACACGTCCCAGTCGCCCTGACGAGGAGCGCCGGCACGTCCGTCTCGAAGCTCGAGCGGAACGCCTCTCCCAGGTCGACGCTTCACGCCGAAGCGCTCGCCTCCTTGCGCCAGTTCAGGACGCCGACCACCGGGGCCGCCGAATCGTCGCGTATGCCGGCCCGCCGCTTGGACTGGCGCCCGAGGCGCAGTCGAGCACCCGTGAGCTCACGCGCTCGGTGCGCCGGGCGGGTAGGGCCTCGACGGCTATCGGCTCGGCGAGTAGCTCGTCCTGCCGAGCCGACACGCGGCCACGACAACGCGGAACTCCGCGCCCTGATTCTCCGGCTCGGGTGCGCGTGACCCCGCTGACCTCCGCGAACAGGCGCCGCGCCGCGATCCCGCTGGACAGGTCGAGCGCACCGGCCGTCCGGCGCGCCACGTCGTCGAGCACGAGGAGCTGCATCGACGGGACCGCGTCGCCCGTCGGCATCGCTCCGAGCGTGCGTTGCTGCGCGAGAGCGAGCAGCGACGCGACCTCACCGGGGGCGAGGCGGAAGTCCTCCGCGAGCCGCCCGCGCGCCAAGTGAATGCTGGTGACCTCGCTGTTCCCGTCCTCGGTGTCCGGGGAGACCGTCGCCGTGGCGATGGTGAAGCTCACGACCGCGTCCCTCACCGCGAGCACAGCCTCGCGGTCGGAGTACTCGTCCTCGCCGTCTTCGAGCGCGGCGAGCAGCGACAGCACTCCGAGCCGGCCGTCGTACGAGCCGAGCACGTCCAGGCGTACCGCAACCGTCCAGAGGACTCCGGAACTCCATGCAGCTCGATGGCTTGAGAGTGGTCGGGGCGAGAGGATTTGAACCTCCGACCTCTGCAACCCCATTGCAGCGCGCTAGCCAGGCTGCGCCACGCCCCGACCGAGGGGCGGACAATGTAGGGTCGCGACCGGCGTGCGTCAATCCGAACGCGAGCCCCTTTGACCGGGTTCGGGCCAGTGCCGAGAATGCGCGGCCATGGCGCGTCCCCTGCGTAGGCAATGGCGGATCCGGACGGTCGTGCGCCGGCGGCACCGGACGTGGATGGCGTCCATGGTGCTCGCCACCTTCGGGTGGGGCGCGTGGTGGATCGCCCTCCTCCTGCGCGAGATCTCGGCGGACTCGATGCCGAGCTACCGGGTCGTCTACGCGATCTCGACGCTGTTCGCCTTCCCCGGCCTGGTGCTCGCGCTGCTCACGCTGCGCGCGCGCCTGATCTGGGTCATCCTGGCCGGCGTGCCGCTCTTCGCGAACACGAGCCTGCTCGTGTTCCCGCCGATCCTGAAGGAGCTGGAGATCTTCTCGCGCATGGAGCAAGAGAGCGCGCCGCAGGGCTCGATGCCCGCGGAGGATTGAGCCTGCGACGCGCGACGCTCCGCGGCGAGCAGCAGCCACATCCCGGTCGCGGCCGTGACGACCGTCATGCCGAGCACGAGGAAAGCGACCTTGGAGTGCAGCGCTCGGAAGCGGACCCGGCGCAGGGTGAGCGCACCGGTCGCGATCGGCAGGAGGTACAGCGCCGCCGTCGTCTTCGCGATGAACAGGTGCACGGGATAGATGCGGCCCGCCGACTCGAAGTCGTACAGGGCTCCCAGGGGCCTGGTGGCGGCGATCGACGCGCCGAGGCTGGCGATCGCGCAGGCGACGACGACCAGGTGCGCCCTGCGCTTGCGCCGGAGCCCGGTCGCGACCGCGAGACCGAGGAAGAGCAGGGTGAGCGCCAGGAAGGCAGCGAACCGGCCTTCGGCGTTCAAGCTCTCCCTCGCGCCATGCCTCCGACCTCGCTCACCGGCTCGCGCCGCATCAGCTCGAGCACGGCCTCGCGCGGGTCCTTGCCCTCGAACAGGATCGCGTGCACCTGCTCGGCGATCGGCAGCCTGAGCTCGCCGAACTCCACCTCGGGACCGAAGAGGGCCTTCGCGGTGTACACGCCCTCGGCGACCATCTGCATGCCGCGCAGCACCTCGCGCAGCGACTTGCCGCGCCCGATCGCCTCGCCCACCGCGCGGTTGCGCGAGTGCCTGGAGCAGCAGGTCGTGACGAGGTCGCCGATGCCGGCGAGGCCGAAGAACGTCTCGTACTTGGCCCCGTGCTCGACGCCGAAGCGCGCCATCTCCGCCATGCCGCGCGTCAGCAGCGCCGCCTTGGCGTTGTCGCCGAGCCCCAGGCCGTCGCAGATGCCCGCCGCGATGGCGATGACGTTCTTCAACGCGCCGGCGAACTCGGCGCCGACGGGATCGTCGTGCGTGTAGACGCGGAACTGGTCGCTCGAGAGCGCGCGCTGCACGCGCCGCGCGAGGGGCGCGTTCTTGGAGGCCGCGACGACGCTGGCCGGCAGCCCGCGGGCGACCTCCTCGGCGTGGCTCGGACCGGTCAGCACGGCGATGGGGCGCTCGCCCAGGACCTCGATCAGGATGTCGCTCGGCGTGCGGAACGTCTCGATCTCGAGGCCCTTGGTCGCGGTGACGAGCGGCACGTTGCCCTTGAGCGCGTCCTCGAAGCGCCGCGCCACCTCGCGCAGGTAGCGCGTCGGCACGGCGCTCAGCACGAAATCGACGCCCTCGGCAGCGGCGAACTCGTCGGCCGAGAACTCGAGCGTGTCCGGCAGGGGCACGCCGGGGAGGAAGCGCACGTTCTCGCGCCGCGCGCGCAGCTCGTCGCTCTGCGCGGGGAACGCGCTCCACAGGACCGTCGGGGTGCCCTTCCTCGCGAGCAGGAGCGCCAGGGTCGTGCCCCACCCGCCGTCGCCGATGACGAGGGCGCGCTGTATGTCGTGGTCGGTCATGGAAGCGCCTCGCGCGAGGCAGCCTCCCTATTGTGCACCCGCCCGCGGCTCGGTTCCCGCGAGGATCCGCGCGATATTCGAGTGGTGCCGCAAGACGATCAAGACAGCGAAAAGAACGGCGCCCAGGTACACGGCCGGCCGTTCGGGGTGCAGGGCGTAGGCGGCGATCGGGTACGTCGCCCCCATCGCCATCGAGGCGACGCCCACGAAGCGCACGCCGTAGAGCGCGACGACCCAGACGAGCCCACCGAGCGCGCACACCAGCGGGTCGAGCGCCGCCATCGCGCCGCAGGCCGTGGCCACACCCTTACCCCCACGGAAGCGTAGGTACACGGGAAAGCAGTGCCCGAGCACCGCCGCCAGGCCGCAGGCGACGGCCAGGATCGGGTCGTCCGGCGCCGCCCAGACGGCGAAGGCGCCCACGGGGACCCAGCCCTTGCCGAAGTCGAGCCCGAACGCGAGGAAGCCCCAGCCCCGACCCAGGGCGCGCGAGGTGTTCGTCGCCCCGATGTTCCCGCTCCCCACGCGGCGCAGATCGACCCCCTTGGCGCGCGCGATCAGGAGGCCGAAGGGCACGGCTCCCAGGAGGTAGCTCGCGAGGAAAGCGGCCGCCCCGGGGGCGGTCCACAGCGCGGAGGTCACGATCGGGTTCGGCTCCATCGAACGGTCCGACAGCCTACTCCCTGGCCGCGACCAGCGCGCGGGACCTCGGCGACGACCCGGGCCGGAAGGCGCCGCGCGAGGCAGTACACTCCCGCCCACCTTGGCCCCCTCCGCGCGACGATCCAGCGCGCCGAATGCCCGCATCGGCGTCGACACCGGCGGGACGTTCACCGACCTCGTGCGCGTCCGGGACGGGGCGCTCGAGACGGCCAAGGTCTCCTCGACCCCGGCCGATCCCTCGCTCGCCGTGCTGGCGGCCATCGCGCGCGTGGGAGGCGCAAGACGCCCCGGGCGAGCTGGCGAGGTCGTCCACGGGACGACGGTGGCGCTCAACGCGCTGCTCACCGGCCGCACGGCGCGCGCCGCGCTGGTCACCAACGCGGGCTTTCGCGACCTGATCGAGATCGGCCGCCAGGAGCGGCCCGACATCTACGCCCTGCACCCGCAGAAGCCGACGCCGATCGTGCCCCGCGAGCGGCGCTTCGAGGTCGCCCAGCGCTCGTGGCCCGGCGCGGACGGCGCGCTCGAGGAGGCCAAGAGCCCCTCGCGCGCCGAGCTCGAGCGCCTGCGGCGGGCGATCGCGAAGAGCGGCGCCGAGAGCGTCGCGGTGTGCCTCCTGCACGCCTACGCCGAGCCGGAGATCGAGCGCCGCATCGCCCGCGCGCTGGAGGGGCTGGGCGTCCCGCTGACGTGCTCGGCGAGCATCCTGCCCGCCTACCGCGAGTTCGAGCGCTTCTCGACGGCCGTCGTCAACGCCGCGCTCGTGCCCGTGATGCGCGCCTACCTCGAGCGCCTCGCGACGGACCTCGCCGGAGCGCGGCTCTCGATGCTGCAGAGCTCGGGGGGAACGCTCGCCGCCGAGCGCGCCGCGCTGGAACCGGTGCGCGTGCTGTTCTCCGGCCCCGCCGGCGGCGTCGTCGGCGCCGCGCGCGCCGCGCGCGAGGCGCGGCTCGACAGCATCGTCACGCTCGACATGGGCGGGACCAGCACCGACGTGGCCTTCCACTCGCCGCGCGCGGGCCTCCTGAACGCCGTGCGCGACTCGCGCGTCGGCGGCCACCCGGTCGGCGTCCCGGCGCTCGACATCCACACGATCGGGTGCGGCGGCGGGTCGCTGGTGCGCGTCGACGGGAGCGGGGTCCTGCACGTCGGCCCCGAGAGCGCGGGCGCCGACCCGGGCCCGGTCTGCTACGGCCGCGGCGACGAGCCGACGGTCACCGACGCGCACGTGCTGCTCGGGCACATCGCGAGCGGCGCCGGGAGCGGCTTCCTGGGCGGCGAGCTCGACCTCGACGAGGGCGCTGTCGCGCGCGCGTTCGAGCGCCTCGCGAGGCGCCTCGGGGCCCGCCCGCACGCGGCCGCGCAAGGTGTGCTCGACGTCGCCCGCGCGGCGATGCGGCGCGCGCTGGGCGTGATGACCATGGAGCGCGGGCGCGACCCGGCGAGCACGCCGCTCGTCGCGTTCGGCGGCGCCGGGGGGCTGGCCGCGGCCGCGCTCGCCCGGAGCCTGGGCATGCCCGGAGCCCTCGTCCCGGCGGCGCCGGGCGTGCTCTCCGCCCTCGGGATGGCCACCGCCGACGCGGTGCGCGACGTCGAGCGCAGCGTCCTCGCGCCCCTCGCGAAGTGGCCCGGCGCCGCGCGCCGCCGCGCGTTCGCGGAGCTCGCGCGCGAGGCCCGGCGGCAGCTGGGCGAGGCCGGCCTCGCGTCGGCGCGCGCGAGCATCGAGCTCAGCCTGCACCTGCGCTATCGCGGCCAGTCGTTCGAGATCGCCGTCCCCGAGGGCGCCGACCCCGGGCGCGCCTTCCACGCGCGCCACGACAAGCTCTACGGCTGGCGCCTCGACGAGCACCCGGTCGAGCTGGTGCAGATGAGCGCGCGCGCCAGCGTCCACCGCAGCGCGCCGCGCGTGCGCGCGGGCAAGGCGCGCGCGATCCCGGCGCGGGCGATCGTCGGGGAGCGGCGCGCGTGGTTCGGCCGGGCGCTGAAGGCCGCGCGCGTCGACCGGGCGGCGCTCGCGCCGGGGCACTGGTTCGCCGGGCCGGCGATCGTCGAGGAGTTCTCGGGGACGACGCTGGTCCCGCCGGGGTGGCGCGCGCGCGTGACGGCCGGCGGCCACTTGTGGCTGGAGGCGAAGTAGGCCCGATTTCGCGCCCGTGCCCGTGCTCGGGCCCGTGCCCGTGCACGGGATCAGAACCGCAGCACGATCCCGAACATCAGGTTCCTCCCCGGCTGGTTGTAGCCCGAGCCGTGGATGCGGTAGTCCTCGTCGGTCACGTTCTCGAGCCCGAAACGCAGGCTCGTGTGGCGCCCGAGCTCGTAGCCCGAGTACACGTCGAGCACCGCGTAGCCGGGCGTCCCGCCGGGCGGGATGCGCGTCGTGTCGGCCATGTCGCCGGTCGACAGCCGGTCGGCGTCGTCGGCCCACGTCAGGCGCCCCTCGGCGAAGAGCGGGCGCTCGGGCACCTGCCAGCGGATGGCCGTGAGGATCGTCAGCGGCATCCCTCGGTCGAGCGGCTCGCGCACGACAGTCGGAGCCGACGTGGGGAAGGTGTCGGCCGCCCCCTCGATCCAGGTCGCGTTGCCCAGCAGCTTCCAGGCTTCCGCGAGGTCCTTCGATCCGCCGAGCTCGATGCCCCAGACGTACCCGTCGCCGACGTTCTCCTTGGTCACGACGAACTCGCCGTCCGAGGTCGTGTCCCCGGTCGGGACGCGCTGGATCATGTCGTCGATGTCCGTGTAGAAGACCGCGGTCTGCAGGCTGCCGCCGGCGCCGCGGAACTTCGCGCCCAGCTCGTAGCTGGTGTAGGTCTCCGGTTCGAGGCCCGTGGCGGGGATCTCGAACTCGTTCGTGCGCGCCGAGTCGAAGCGCGTCAGGTCGGACAGGTTCGGCGCGCGAAAGCCCTGCGAGGCGCCGCCGAAGAGGCCCCAGCGGTCCGGAGTCAGCGCGTAGTCGAAGCGCAGGCTGCCGACGGTGTGGTCCCAGTCGTCCTCGATCGAGGTCCCGGTGTCGGTCACGGGGTCGCGCACCTCCCGCGCGTCCACCGCGGCGCTGTTGAAGCGCACGCCGAGCGTGAACCCGAGCCGCTCGGTGGCCGGGATCTCGTCCTGCACGAACAGGCCCAGCGTCTCGTATTCCGAGTCGTCGGCGACCGGCCCCTGAATGTCGTCGGCGGGCGTCTGGGCCGCGCCCCGGTCGAGGTACGAGTCGACGTCGTCGTGGTAGTACTCGGCGCCGTAGGTCAGCTCGCCGATCGGCGTGCCCGAGCTGAAGTTCAAGAGGAGCCCCAGCGAGCCGACGTCGAAGCCCTGCGAGTCGGAGCTCCCGCTGCCCCGCGTGCGGTCCTGGTTCTCCGTCTGCTCCTGCCACGAGATGCTCGAGAACGCCCTGTCGAAGAACGCTTCCGCGTCCGTCGCGTGCCACTGCAGGTACGACAGCTTGCGTGTCTGATCGAGGTCGCGGTTCAGATCGGTGCCGGCGACGACCCCCTCCCAGGGGCGCGAGAAGATCGTGGTGTGCGTGCGCGGGACGTCGTACTGCTGGGTGTTCTGGTGCGCGATCACGATGCGCGACACGGGGTCGGGCATGTACTCGAGCTTGAGGTCGAAGTCTTGCTGGTCGTAGCCCGTGTCCGGCTGCTCGCCGACCTCCGAGCCGCCCTCGACGTCGCCGTAGTGCTTGCCGGTGAAGCCGAGCAGGAGGCCCATCGAGTCGTCGAAGGCCGCGCTGACCTCGGCGCGGCCGATGTCGTAGTTCGCCGCGTCGGCCCAGCGGAGTTCGAGCAGGCCCCCGACCCCGTGCTCGCGGTCGTACGAGTACGGGCTCTTCGTGAACACCTGGACCGTGCCCCCGATCGCGTCGGAGCCGTACAGCACCGAGGCGGGGCCCTTGACGAGCTCGATGCGCTCGACCGAGAACGGATCGATCGTGTTCCAGTACTGGTTGGGACCCGAGCGGAACACCGAGTTGTTGAGCCGGATCCCGTCGACGAGGAGCAGGTTATGGTAGCCGGTGAAGCCGCGGATGTAGGGCGAGCCCTGCCCGTAGGCCGTCCCCTGCACCATCACGCCGGGCAGGAAGCGCAGCGCCTGCGGCAGCGTGCGCACCGAGCGCTCGTCGAGCGCCCGCTCGGTGACGGTCTCGGTCGCGTACGGCACGTCGAGCGCCGCCTCGGGCCGGCGCGTGGCCGTGACGATCAGCGGCTCGAGCTCGGGGATCTCCTCGCCGACCTCCTCGCCGGCCTGCTCGGCGGGGGGCTCTGCGCCGGACTCCTGGGCGAAGGCGCCGGCACACGCAGAGGCGCACGCGAGGCCGACGGCGAGGCGCAGCCCCGGGCTGCGGGCAGCGATGCAGGCTCGGGAAGGCAGGCTGGGGCTCCTTGGGGACGCACAACGCCGGCTACACGGCTCGGGTTCACCAGGACTTTGCGGTTCAGGGCTCGGCGTCACCCCCATCCATTTGAACTCCGATCGCGCCGGCGAGCTAACCTTGACCGCCCGCATGCCGCCCCTCCCGCGCACCGCCGAGGCCCGAGCCAAGAGCCACTGGAAGACCAGCCTCGGCGTCTCGCTCCTCGTGCACGCGTGCCTGCTCGCGGGGCTCCTCTCGGCGCTCTCGCGCACTCTGCCGCTGCACGCGGGGCGCGAGGCGGTGCTCTTGGTCGCGCCCGCCGCGAGCAGCACCGACTCCCCCGAGCCTCCCGAACCGCGGGAGGAGCTCGAGGTGGCGGAGCGAAGCGAGCTGCCCGAGCTCGAGCCGGCGGTCGCGGCGGTCGACGTCCCGCCCGAGCCCGAGCCGACCTTGGATACGGTCGACCTCTGGCCCGCGGCGCTCGCGCGCGCGCCCGTCGACGAGCCCGTGATCGCCGAGCGGGTCGCCGAACGCGAGCCCGAGCCACGCGCGACCGAAGCGCCGCCGCGCGAGCCGCAGCGCGCGCTCGAGATCGCGGTCGAGGCGTCCGCGGCCCCGCCGCCGACGCCCGTGCGCTCGCCCGAGCCGGTGGAAGGCTACACGCCCAGCCCCACCTACCCCGCGCGCGCGCGGCGCATGGGCTGGCAGGGCGAGGTCGTGTGCGTCCTGAGCATCGGCGCCGACGGGAGCGTCCTCGACGTCCGCGTCGAGCGCTCGAGCGGCTACGCGCTCTTGGACGAGAGCGCGCTCGACGCGCTGCGCAAATGGCGCTTCCGGCCGGCCGAGCGCGGCGGCGAGCCGATCCCGATGGACGTTCGCAAGCGGCTCGTGTTCGAGCTGGACGCCTGATCCGCCGGTACACTGGGGCGGGAATGGCCGAGAAGGACTCGACCGTCGTCTCCCGAGCCGGGGGGGCACCGCCGCCCCCGCCGGAGCCCGTCGACTGGGACGAGGCCGAGCGCCTCTACCGCGAGAAGGGGCTCGACTACACGGAGATCGCGGCCGTGTTCGACCGGCACCCGACGACGATCGCGAAGGGGCTGCAGCGGCGGGGCGTACCCCGCGCCCGCTCGCCGCGCCACCGAGGGGAGGTCGGGCGGAAGCTGTACGGCATCTGGGCGCACGTCCGCTCGAACTGCAAGAACCCGCGAGCGCGCAGCTACGCGGCCTACGGCGCTCGCGGTGTGAAGGTCTGCCGGGACTGGCAGACCTTCGCGCCGTTCTACGAGTGGGCCGTCTCCTCCGGCTTCGAGCCGGGCAAGAGCCTCGAGCTCGTGCGGAAGGGGTCGAGCTTCGCGCCCGGAAACTGCCGCTGGGTGGAAAGCCGCGAGCTCGCCCGGTGCCGTGGACGTCGGGCCCGGCCCCGGACGAGAACGGCGATCCACGCCTTCGGAGAGACGAAGAGCCTGTCGGAGTGGGCGCGCGATCCGCGCTGCACGATCGGCGTGCGAGCACTCCGCGCCCGGCTGCGCAGCGGCCTGCCGCCGGAGCGGGCCATCGCGCTGCCGCGCAACGCCACGCGAGGAGCGGCGCGGGGCCGTGCCTGGTCGCGGCCTACGACGAAACCGGTCGACATGAGAGCTGCGGCGCGGCTCTACGAGCGGGAGGGTCTCGCGTACAACGAGATCGCACGGCGCCTGGGAGTCCAACCCAACACCATCGCGTCGCGCCTGCGCAGGATGGGGGTCGCGAAGCGTGCGCCACGGCCGCGCGAGGAGCGGCTCCTGTACCGCCGCTGGCAAGGCATTCACGAGCGCTGCTCCAACGAGAAGAGCCCGGGATACCGCTACTACGGCGGCAAGGGAATCCAGGTCTGTGCAGAGTGGTGCTCGTACGAAACGTTCCGCGCGTGGGCGCTGGAGAGCGGCTGGCGGACGGGGCTCTCCCTCGCGCGCATCGACCACGCGGGCCCGTACGCTCCGCGGAACTGCCGCTGGATCGAGCACGGCGACGCGACGCGCGGGGCCTGGCACGAGGACGCGCGCAAGCGCCCGCGGTGGCTCGTGACGGCCTTCGGCGAGACCAAGGGCCCCACGGCGTGGTCGCGCGACCCCCGCTGCGTCCCCTCGATTACGACCTTGATCGCCAGGCTGCGCGACGGGATGTCCCCCGAGCGGGCGCTCACCCTCCCGCTGGAGCAGGAGGGAAGGGTACGCCCGCGCACGAGCCTTGCGGCGTTCGGCGAGACGAAGTCGTACACCGAGTGGATCCGCGACCCGCGCTGCGTCCTCGTGAGCATCGCAGGCCTGAGGCATCGCCTCGAGCAGGGGATGGCGCCGGAGGAGGCCCTGACGGTACCCGCGTACCGCCGGGGGATCGAGCGCGCCCGCCGGCGCTCCGGCGGGAGCTCTGGAACCGGGGCGTCGAGGCGTTCGTGACGATCCGCCGAGAGCGCGCTCGACGCGCTGCGCAGGAGGCGCTTGCGCCCGGCCGAGCGCGGCGGCGAGCCGATCCCGATGGACGTGCGCAGGCGGCTCGTGTTCCAGCTCGACGCCTGATCCGCCGGTACACTGGGGCGGGAATGGCCGAGAAGGACTCCGTCGTCTCCCGAACCGGGGGGGCACCCCCGCCGCCGCCGGAACCCGTCGACTGGGACGAGGCCGAGCGCCTCTACCGCGAGAAGGGGCTCGACTACACGGAGATCGCGGCCGTGTTCGACCGGCACCCGACGACGATCGCGAAGGGGCTGCAGCGGCGGGGCGTACCCCGCGCCCGCTCGCCGCGCCACCGAGGGGAGGTCGGGCGGAAGCTGTACGGCATCTGGGCGCACGTCCGCTCGAACTGCAAGAACCCGCGAGCGCGCAGCTACGCGGCCTACGGCGCTCGCGGTGTGAAGGTCTGCCGGGACTGGCAGACCTTCGCGCCGTTCTACGAGTGGGCCGTCTCCTCCGGCTTCGAGCCGGGCAAGAGCCTCGAGCTCGTGCGGAAGGGGTCGAGCTTCGCGCCCGGAAACTGCCGCTGGGTGGAAAGCCGCGAGCTCGCCCGGTGCCGTGGACGTCGGGCCCGGCCCCGGACGAGAACGGCGATCCACGCCTTCGGAGAGACGAAGAGCCTGTCGGAGTGGGCGCGCGATCCGCGCTGCACGATCGGCGTGGATGGACTCCGCGCCCGGCTGCGCAGCGGCCTGCCGCCGGAGCGGGCGATCGCGCTGCCGCGCAACGCCGCGAGCGGAGTGGCATCGGGCCTTGCCAGGTCGCGCCGTACGACGAAACCGGTCGACATGAGAGCTGCGGCGCGGCTCTACGAGCGGGAGGGTCTCGCGTACAACGAGATCGCACGGCGCCTGGGAGTCCACCCCAGCACCATCGCGTCGCGCCTGCGCAGGATGGGGGTTGCGAAGCGTGCGCCACGGCCGCGCGAGGAGCAGCTCCTGTACAACCGCTGGCACGGCATGCACCAGCGCTGCTCCAACGAGAAGAGCCCGCGGTACCGCTACTACGGCGGCAAGGGAATCCAGGTCTGTGCGCAGTGGTGCTCGTACGAAGCGTTCCGCGCGTGGGCGCTGAAGAGCGGCTGGCGGGCGGGGCTCTCCCTCGCGCGCATCGACCACGCGGGCCCGTACGCTCCGCGGAACTGCCGCTGGATCGAGCGCGGCGACGCGACGCGCGGGGCGTGGCACGTGGACGCGCGGAGGCGGCCGCGGTGGCTCGTGACGGCCTTCGGCGAGACCAAAGGCCCCACGGCGTGGTCGCGTGACCCCCGCTGCGTCCCCTCGAAGACGACTCTGTTCGCCAGGCTGCGCGACGGGATGTCCCCCGAGCGGGCGCTCACCCTCCCGCTGGAGCAGGAGGGAAGGGTACGCCCGCGCACGAGCCTTGCGGCGTTCGGCGAGACAAAGTCGTACACCGAGTGGATCCGCGACCCGCGCTGCGTCCTCGTGAGCACCCCAGGCCTGAGGCATCGCATCGAGCAGGGGATGGCGCCGGAGGAGGCCCTGACGGTTCCCGCGTACCGCCGGGGGATCGAGCGCCCGCGCCGGCGCTCCGGCAAGTAGGCCGCTCCCGCGAGAGGATGGCGCCGGTCCGCGCTTGCAACCACCCACCGCGACTACCATCCGGCACGAATCGCGAACGAGAGCCCCACAAGTAGTCCGCCCGCTATCCCAAGCATCCAGAGTGGACTGCCGACGAAGTACGGAAAGACCATCAAGACGACCCCGGCTATGAACTGGGGCATTCGGAGCTGCTTCTTCCCGTAGAGGAAGAAGCCAAAGCCCACGGTGCTGACCACGAGCGACGCGAGGATCGATCCGAACGACAGGTCCATCGCGCCGTACATCGGCCGGAACCACGCGGAAAGGAGAGCCCACCCGCTCCCCGCAACGGCAGGGCGCGACTCTCGAGCGTCGAAGCGAGGGCGGGTAGCGTCCGGAACGGCGACTCGGAGATCCCCTCCGCGGCGACGCGGGAGGCGCTTCGAGGTGCACGCCGCGGCGCGCGGCGCGGCCTCGGCTCGCCCAGCGCGCGAGCGCCGCGCCGGCCGCGAGGGTCGATCCGCCGCCCGCCCTCGGCCACCTCGCCGGCTTCGTCGACGCCGCCCGCGGCGACGCGAGCGTCCGCGCTCCGCTCCTCGCTGCGGAGGGGCTCGAGCGCTTCGTCGAAGACGGGGAGCGGCCCGACCCGTGGTACGACCGCGGCCTGCTCGCGGGGCTGGCCGGGGACGCCGAGCTCATCGCGGCGCTGCGCGCGAAGGTGCCCCACGTGGAGGTCTTCCACGAGATCCAGCGCGACCCGCGGCCGCGCTTCGAGCGCGGGCTCGCGGAGGCGCGCCTGCGCTGGCGCAGCGTGCGCGAGGATCTAGCGCCGGACGCGGACTCGCACCTCGGCGCCTACCTGGAGCTCGCCGGCGCTCCGCTCGAGCGCGCTCCGTTCCGCTGGCTCGCGGAGGAGACGACCGACGTCGTGTCGTGGGACTTCCGCTCGGGGGAGATCCGCGCTGCCGGCGGGGCGCGGGGCGTCGAGCTCGTGCAGAAGGGCCTGCGCAGCGCGCTTCCGTTCGGCGGCGAGGCGCAGGTGGAGATCCTCCTCGACGGCCTGTGCCTCCACCGCATCGCCCTGATCGACCGCGGCAACCACCGCCCGCGGCTGCCGCTCCTCGAGCTGGGGGGCGAGCACGAGCTCGCGCTGCGCCACTCCCCTCGTCGAACACGACCGTCCGGCTCTACAGCGCTGCGATCCGGATGGAGTAGTGCGGCGGCGAGCCCCCGGATGTAAGCGGAATGTATAGCGGAAAAAGCCGCGATTCGGTGCCCCCCCGCGGCCCGCTCTTGCGCGTTGGAAGAAGGTGGTGGTCGGCCCGGCCTCTCGACGGCCGCGCGCGGGGCCGGCGCCGACCTCGGTCTTCATCATGCCGTCGAGCTCCCCACGCCGCGACCAGGGCCACGACCCGACGTCTGCGGCGAGCGTGCGCCTGCTCCTGGAGACGACGCGCGCGGTCCCCTGGGAGGCGGACGCGACGACCTGGCGGTTCACCTACGTCGGCCCCCAGGCGGCGGACCTGCTCGGCTACCCCGCCGACGAGTGGCTCGGGAGCGACTTCTGGGTCGACCACCTGCACCCCGAGGATCGCGAGCGGGCGGTGGAGTTCTGCGAGAGGACCTCGCGCCACAGCCCGGACTACGAGTTCGAGTACCGCATGATCGCCGCGGACGGCCGCGAGGTCTGGCTGCTGGACATCGTGAGCGTGGAGTACGCGCATGGCGAGCCGGTGAAGCTGCGCGGCTTCCTGTTCGACATCTCCGATCGCAAGCGCATCGAGCAGGACCTGAGGCGGATGCAGGAGGAGCTCGAGGCCCGGCGCCGCGACGAGCTGCACTCGATGACCTCCGAGCTCGTGCTCGCCGAGGAGCGCGGGCGGCGACGGATCGCGGAGGACCTGCACGACGGGCTGTGCCAGATCCTGACGCTGGCCAAGCTCAAGCTCGCGGGCTTCCTGGAGTCGGCGGAGGTGCGGCCGGACAAGCTCCTGGTCGAGGTGCAGGAGCTCCTGTCGACCGCGAACCAGTCGGCGCGTTCGTTGACGTTCCAGATCAGCCCGCCGGTGCTCTACGACCTGGGCTTCGAGGCGGGCCTGGAGTGGCTCGCCGAGAACGTCCACGAGTCCTACGGCCTGCGGGTCGAGTTCGAGCGGGACGAGCAGCCCAAGCTCCTCGACCAGCGCGTCCAGGTGCTCCTGTTCCGCGCGACGCGCGAGCTCCTGATCAACGTGGCCAAGCACGCCCGCTCGGGCGCGGCGCACGTGCGCCTGTTCCGCGAGGGCGACTCGGTCCACGTCGTGGTCGAGGACCAGGGCGTCGCCTTCGATCCGGCCGAGGCGGGCGGGCGCGGCTTCGGCCTCGTGAACATCAAGAACCGTCTACAGCACCTCGGCGGGAGCATGCGCATCGACACGCGCCCGGGGGCGGGCACCCGGATCGAGCTCGTCGCCCCGTCCCTGCCGAAGGAGACGCCTACGAGTTGAAGAGGCGCGCCCCGAACGGACCGCGGGCCCCTTTGGAGTCGGGGGAATCGACCGGGTCGGCCGCGCCCGGTCCGCACTCGCTCGCTCGCTCGGGGCGGCGCCCGTAGATCCAGACGAACGCGACCAGGACCGCCGAGCCCAGCGCCAGCCCCAGGAACGGCGACAAGCCGACGATCACGGCGGGGTACCAGCCGCACAGGAGGGCGACCGCCATGGCGAGTTCGAACCGAGGTCGCTCCTGCCGGTGCCGTCGGAGAGGAACGGGGCCGCGAGAAGCTCCTCCGCCCAGGCGAGGCTGGCATCGCCCCTCTCGAGGTACCGCAGCGAAGCCAGGGCCGCGAAATCCGTCTGCGCATCCGTCCCCCCGAGCTCCCCCCGCGCCCCATCGAGAACGAGCTGCTGCAAGCGCGCGTCGTCGAGCACGTCGGCGAGGAAGACGGCCAGGCGGATCGCGGCATCGCCGCTCGTCGGATCGAAGACGCTCTCGCCGACCAGCGACTGGCGGACGTGCTCGAACAAGTCGAGGTCCGCGTCGCGCATACCCATCACCGCGCGTTCGATGCACCCAAAGGTAGCGGCACGCGGGCACGCCTCCCGGAACGCTTCGATGCTCGCCACGATGTCGGTCGACGCCCTCGCGCGGAGCGTCGACGCGATGGCGAGAGTCAGCTCCGCGGTGCCGAACGGAGCACCCGCCGTGCTGTTCACGAAGCAGATCGAGGACCCGATCTCGCGCTCCGCCGCCGGGAAGGGGCGGCTCGCGAGCCACTCGTCCAGGCACGCCGTCACCTCGTCCGCATCGGCCAGCAGCAAGCACGACTCGAGGCCCTGGGGCGAGGGAGAGGGGACTGCCCCGGCGACTGGGGATGCAGCGCTCGGGTGCGACTCGACGTCCGCGCGCGATGCGGCGCCCCCGGTGGGGGAGCGATCGAGAGCGGCGCGCGCGTGCTGCGCGGCATCCCGGGGTTCGACCGACGCCGGAGAGTCGCCTGTCCCGTGGGACGTCAGCGCCAGGTACGACGTCAGCGCCGCGAGGGCCAGGGTAGCCAGAGTGAGTGCGACGAGGGTCTTCCTGCTCATCACCAGGACGGGTGAGCGCCATCCTCGCGAATCGACGGCGGAGATGGGTGGGGAATACGGCCGCAGGCGAGCGGAGGCCGCGGGCGGGCCCCCTCAGCCCGCCGCGCGCCTTGCCGATGAGACCCGAGACACGCCCTTCGCGACCATGTCCCGCATCGTCCCGCTGTGTGTGTTCGCCGCGCTCGCGGCGGCGCTCTTCTGGCTGCCTTCCCCGGACCCGATCCGGCTCGCGGCGAGCGAGGCCGGGACGCTCCTGCGCGAGCCCGCGCGGCTGCCGGCGGACGTGGACTGGCGGGCCGCGCTGGCGCCCGGGGACCTTCTCGCGCTCGACGGGGGCCGGCGGGCGGCGGTCGTCGCAGTCGAGGGCGAGCGCCTGACGCTCTCGCCCCCCGCGGGAGGCGAGGCGTGGAGCGCGGACCCGGGCCGAGGTCGCCGAGCTCGTGCGCAAGCGTCCGCTCTGGCGCTACCTCGTCGAGGGGAGCGCGGCGCGCGAGAGGGAGGACGGGACCTTCGAGATCGCGGTGCGCGGGTACCGCATGGTGCTCGCCGACTCGGCGCATCGCGACCCGCGGCTGCACGCGCGCCTGTTCGAGTCCGTGCAGCGCAGCCTGCGCTCGATCGGGGTCGACGAGGGGTTGGCGTCGAGTTCCGCCAGCGCAGCCGCGCGGACTTCCCGGGCGCCCTGATCCTGTGCTCGTGGCTGGAGAGCGCGCTGGCGCTCGAGGTGCAGCTCCCCGACGGGAGCGTCGTCGGCGCGGCCCGGGACTGGCGCCCGGCCGGCGGTCGCTCGCTCCTTCGCGCGCTCGTCGCCGTGGTGCTCGCGATCCTGCTGCGCCGGCCGCTGGTCGCCCTCGTGGCGGGCGTGCTCGCCGGCGCGCTGATCGAGCGCACGACCGCGCTGGTCGAGCGCACTGCATCGGGCGCGGGCGCGCTCGAGAGCGTCCTCGCCGGGGCGCCGCGGATCGCGACGCGCTACCTCGCCGGCGTGCTCGCCGATCCGGGCCGCGTGCAGATCGTGGCCTTCCTCCTGATCGCTCGCCATGGTGGGCGTGGTCACGCGCACCGGCGGGCTCGCGGGCCTCGCGGCCCGGCTCGCGCGGGTCGCGCGCGGAGCGCGCGGCAGCCAGGTCGCGACCATCGTCATGGGCCTGGCCATGCTCTCGGTCTTCGGCGTCCACCTCCCGGAGGCCGGGCTGGGCTCCTCGCAGGGTTACGAGGTGTTTCCTGCGCACGATGCCCTTCCGCTTCTACAGCCTGTTCACGCTGCTGCTCGTGGCGCTCGTCGTGCTCTGGGGGCGCGACTTCGGGCCGATGCTGCGGGCGGAGCGCCGGGCGCGCGGCGGGAAGGTGCTGCGCGACGGGGCGCGGCCCCTCGTTCGCGACTCGGCTTTCGAGCTCGCGCCGGCCGCCTGCGCCGAGCACGCGCGCGCGTCGCGCGCGTGCTCGGCGCTCGACGCGGCCCGCGGCGCCTGGACGGGCGTGCGCTCGAGCGGGACCGCGCTGGCGCTCCTGCTCCTGTCGTGGATGCTCGGCGCCGTGTGCCGCGACCTGGGCACGGCCACGTACCTGTGCGTCCTGGTCCAGGAGGCGCTCAACCCGCTGCTCCTGCCGATCGTGCTGTTCGGGATCTCGGGCCTGCTCGCCTTCGCGACCGGCTCGCCCTGGAGCACGATGACGATCCTGCTGCCCCTCGTCGTGGGAGTGTCCTTCGAGGCGGGTCGGAGCACGCCGATCGGAGGCGAAGGGATGGTCGTCGTCGCGATCGCGTCCGTGCTCGAAGGGGCGATCTTCGGCGACCACTGCTCGCCCGTCTCGGACACGACCGTCATGTCGTCGATGGGCTCGGCGTGCGACCACGTGGACCACGTGCGGACGCAGGCGCCCTACGCCCCCGTACGGGCCCACCTGCGAGGACTGGCCGCAGGACCTCCAGCACCGATTCCGTCTCGAGGGGCGCCGGTAGCCGGGAGCTCGCCTTACGCCCTTCGGCGGAGTGCGCAGCCGGCCGCCGGAGGGTGTGATGTCGGCTCCAGGGACGACTGTCCGCAGCGAGGGCTCGCGAGGTCCTCGGCATGACGCGTCCGTCTCTCGGCCAGGAGGAACGTCGATGTCCAGGAAGCATCCGAGCCAGGGCCCCGACCGCGACGCGCGCCGGCGTCCGCCGAACCCGCGGCACGAGGACAACTACCCCCACGCCGAGAAGGCACGCAAGTCGAGGGTGTGCACCGAGTGCGGGCTCGTCCTGCACGCCGGGCGCTGGCACCGGGACGCCCCGCCCGCCGGCGAGGTCGACGCCACCCTCTGCCCGGCCTGCACCCGCATCCGCGACGGCTACGCGGCAGGGAGGCTGCGGCTCGACGCGGGCTTCGCCCTCCACCGCGACGAGATCGTGCGCATGATCCGCAACGAGGAGGAAGCCGAGACGGCGGAGCACCCGCTCGAGCGCCTCATGGGCATCGAGGACGTCGAAGGCGGCATCGTCGTCACGACGACCGGCATCCACCTCGCGCGCCGCATCGCCAACAAGCTCGAGCGCCGCTTCCACCGCCAGGCGCGATTCCACTACGCCGACGACGACCAGCTCCTGCAGGTCGAGTGGGAGAGAGAGTAGACCGGACCGAGAGCTCGACGACTGCCCCTCGACCGCCGCCCCGCCCGGTTCGAGCGGGCTGTCTACACATGGGGCTGGGCCGCGCGAGGGTGCCGTTCGGCGACGGGTGGTCGCAGAGTTGAGAGTGCGGCGGCAGTCGCGGACCTCGAAACCGCCGACTCGATCAATGACGCGTTCGGCTTCTCCGTCTCGATACACGGTGCGACGGCGTGGGTGGGCGCACCCTACCGCGACCTGCACGGCGTCGTCTACGAGTTCGAGCGCGGGCCCTCCGGGTGGGCCTTGGCCCACTCCCTTTCCGGCCGGAAGGGGCATCTCGGCTACTCTCTCTCGGCGGACGACGAGTCGCTGTTGGCGGGCGCGGTCACGGCCCCGACGGACGGCGGGCTCACGGGCGCGGCACACCTGTTCGATCTCGTGAACCTGTGTAAAGACGAGGCGAGCGAGAACTGCCACGCGAGCAGCTACTGTCCCTCCGAGGGCGACCCGGGCGCCCGCATGTTCTTCCTCGGCTCCCTCTCGATCTCCGACGACGACTTCACCCTCGAGGTGCGGGGCGCGCGCCGCGCGCAGCTGGGGATGTTCTTCTACGGTTCCGACCGGGGACCGGGCGCGGATCCCCTTCGGCAATGGGTTCCAGTGCCTCGGTGCGTGTTCCGGCTCAGCCCGCCGCTGAGGACCGACGCATGGGGAAGCACGCGGTGGACGGTCGACTTCTCCGTTCCTCCCGCGGGCTCGGGGCCTGGCACCGGCGGCTGGGGCTTCGACCTGTCGGATGCGTTGAGCGTGACGTTCTGCCGCTGATCGTCCGGGTCGTGCGCCTGTCGATCTCACGCTCGATGGAAGACGACCGGTTACTGCGCAGTCGTTCTTCCGGTCTGGACGAAGCTGGAGCGGCTGAAGGGACTTGAACCCTCGACATCAACCTTGGCAAGGTTGCGCTCTACCACTGAGCTACAGCCGCTCGCGGGGCTACGAAGATAGTGCTCGCGGACGGGATCGCAAGCTCTACCCGGGCTTCTCGCTCGGGTGCGGAGCCCCGGACGCGGCGAGCCGGCGGGCCACGAGCTCGGCGGCGCGGCGGGCGGCCCGGGGCAGGGGCTCGCCGAGCGCGAGAGCGGCGGCGAGGGCGCTCGCGTGGCGGCAGCCGGAGCCGCGGATCGAGGCGCCGGGCACGCGCGGGTGGGCGAGCTCGAGGGCGGGCTCGCCGAGGCGCGCGAGCACGTCGATCGCGGGATCCTCGGACCCGTGGCCGCCCTTGAGGACGACGGCGCGCGCGCCGCGGCGCACGAGCTCGTTCGCGGCGGCGGCGCGCTCGCGAACGTCGCGCGCGAGGAGCTCGAACGGGCGGTCGAGCAGGCGCGCCGCCTCGAAGAGGTTCGGCGTGATCACGCTGGCGGCGCGGCACGGACCGTTCGCGAGCTCGCGCAGCGCGGCCTCGCCCAGGAAGTCGTGGCCGCTCGAAGAGCGCAGCACCGGGTCGAGCACGACCGGCGTCGATGCGGCGCGCGCGCGGGCGATCAGCTCGCCGGCGGCGCGCACCGCCGCGCCATCCGGCAGCAGCCCCAGCTTGACGGCGCCCGGCGCCTCGTCGAGGAGCTCGGTGGCGCGCGCGAGCCACTCGCGCGGGGCGCGCGGGCGCACGGCGTGCACAGCGTGCTCGTCCTGGAGCGTATCGGCCGTGACGACGACACGCGCGTCGAGGCCGAGCTCGGCGATCGCCTCGCAGTCGGCGTCGACGCCGGCCCCGCCCGACGAATCGTGACCGGCGACGACCAGCACCCAGGGGGGAAAACTCACTCGGAGAGCGGGCGGCCCTCGGGAGGAATACCGTCCTCCTGGTTCTTGCCGATCACGGCGAGCGCGTTGGCGCGCAGCTTGCGCTCCACCTCCTTGATCGTGCTCTCGCCCGTGTCCTCGAGCTGGATCTGTCCGCCGGCGATGTGGCCGTGCCCGCCGAAGGAGCCCATGCCGTCGAGGACGCGCTGCATCAAGGGGTAGGCGTTCCCGAAGGCGTAGTCGGTGCGCAGCGACAGGACGTACACGCCCTCGTACGCGCCGCCGACGACGACCCACGAGACGCCGTTCATGCGCAGGAGGAAGTCCGCCATCTCGGCGACCGACTCGGGGTTGGCGACTTCGCCCAGGAGCGCGAGCACGAGCGGACCATGCTGTCTCGCCGACGACAGCGCCTTGTGCAGCGCCCGGTAGTACTCGCGCGGCAGCGGCGGGTGATGGATGCGCGCGATCGCGTCCCGGTCCGCGCTGCGGAAAGTCTCGTAGAACGCGTCCTCGTCGAGCGGCGACGCGTTGCGCGACAGGTCGGCGGTGTCGTAGCGCACGCCGCAGAACAGCGCCGACGCGGTCCGCGTGTCGAGCTCGACCCCTGCGTCGCGCAGGTACTCGTAGATCATCGACGAGGTCGCCCCGAGGTTCAGGCGGACGTCGCGGTGCGGGATGGTGTTCCCGTTGAGCCCCCTCGGGTCGGGCGGGACGTGATGGTCGAATACCGCCAGCACGGGGATGCCCTCGGGGATGACGGTGTGCCCGAACTCGGGCTGGGTGTCGACCAGCGCGACGCCCGCGAAGCGCGCGCAGTCGAGCGTCGAGAAGGGCTCGAGCTCGAGGTCCAGCGTGCGCACCAGCGCCACGTTCTCGGCGCGGTGGATGCGACCGAGGGTCGCGACGGTGACCTCGAAGCCGAAGCCGACCGTGAAGAGGCGCCGCAGCCCCTCGCACGCGCCCAGCGCGTCCGGGTCCGGGCCGCGGTGGGTCAGCACGAGGAAGCGACCGCGGGCCGCCGGCGGCGCCGACCTCGAGGCGCGCTCCAGCACCTTGCGCAGGTGCTGGACGGGCAGCAGTCCGGACGAGGCGCGAGCGGCCTCGCGCCTGGAGGCGCTGCGCTTCTGCGAGCCGGAGAACAGTGGAATCGCCTGGTCTTCCATGGCGGTGGCGGCGCCCCCTGGGGTATCGGCGGGGGCGGGGTGGAAACTCCAATTTGACCCTCTAGCCCCCGCGCCGAGCAAGGGGGATGGGAATCCGCACGGGCGGCCTTCCCCTACCGTGTAAGCGGCTGCGAGAACGGGGCTTGCGTCCGGGCGGCGGGACCGGTGGCATCAGATCCCGAGATCGAGCAGGAACTGGACCGCCTCCAGCACCTCGGGGCGCCCGTGGCGCGGGTTGACCTCGATGACGCGCGCCGCCGCCGCGGGCAGGTACTCGGCGACGAGCTTGAAGTCGACCGCGCCGTGGCCGGGCGGGAGCTCGGCCTCCTCGTCCGAGGCGTCGTGCAGGTGGACTCCTATCATGCGCGAGGCGAACGCATCGAGCCACTCGCCCTGACCCTGCAAGCCGGCGCGCTGGCGCTGGTGCACGCGCCCGGTGTCGTGCCAGTAGCCGATCCCCTGCTTGGTGAGGTCGCCGAGCGTCCACTCGACGGCCTCGTAGCTCAAGAGGTCGTTGATGTGCGAGCCGGGCTCGATCGCGACGCGCGTCTCGGGGAACTCCCTCGCGAGCGTGTGCAGCGACCGGCAGAAGTGCTCGAGCTGCCTCTGCGCCTTCTTCTGCACCTTGCGCACGAACGCGCGGATCTCCTCGCGCACCGGCTCGAGGTCGTGCGCCGGGATGCTCTCGAGCTTCGCCTCCAGGGCTGTCGCCGCCGCCGCGAGCTTGGGGTCCTCGACCGCGCAACCGCGCACGACGACGACGGGCGCGCCGAGGGTCTGCGCCAGCCGAATGTGGCGGCGGATGGAGTTGAGCGCGCGCTCGCGCTGCTCGACGTCGCTGCTGCCCAGGCGGCTGCCGGACATCTGCTCCGAACGCGGGTTCAAGGCTCCGGCGACGACGGAATCGACGCGAATGCCGGTCTCGCGGTGCGAGTCCTCCCAGCCGTTGAGCGGCACGGGCTGATCGCTCAAGCCGAGCTCGAGGCGGCGGAAGCCCATCGCGACGGCGGCGAAGGCCTGGTCCTCGATGGACTTGAGACGCGTGCCGTAGCAGGAGGTGGAAAGGACGAGGTCGTTGGGGATGCCGGGCTGAGTCACCTGAGCCTAATTCGACGAAAGGGCCGCGCGGACCTGAGGTCGAGCGCCGTTCGACCGCGTACGGATTTCGCACGGACGCGAGACGAGCGGGGCGCGACCTCCGGCGCCGCTGCCACGCCGGCGCGGGGAGGAGCAACGCTTGGAAACGAGCGAACGCCCACCCTCGGACGGAATCGTTGCAAAACCGTCGAAAGCGGCGCAAGTGCGGAAAAAAGGCCCCGCCTCGGGGCCCCCGGGCGGCACGAAAAAGCCGTCTCAGGGGGCGGTCAGACCCGCACGTCCCCCTGCGCCCGCTCCAGGTCGCGGTAGCGCTCGAGCACCGGGTCGACCTCGGTCTCGACGAACTCGAGGACTTGCTCGGGGGCGCGCCCGACGAAGCGCCGGCCGACGAGGATCTCGTCGAGCCGGCCGGCGATGGCGCCGAGCGCCGGGTCCTCGGCGAGCCGCCGGCGCATGGTGTTCTCGCCGCGCTCCTTCACGTCGCGCGCGGCCGCCTGGCTCATGCTGCGGATCGCCTCGTGCGCGTCCTGGCGGTCGGCCCCCGCGCGCACGGCCTCCATCAGGACCTGCTCGGTGGCGAGGAACGGGAGCTCGGAGTCGAGGTTGCGCGTCACGACCGCGGGGTTGACGACGATCCCGGCGGCGACGTCCAGGTACAGATTCAGCACGGCGTCGGTGGCGAGGAACATCTCGGCGAGCACCAGCCGGCGGTTCGCCGAATCGTCGAGCGTGCGCTCGAGCCACTGGTTCGCCGCCGTGTGCGCCGTGTTGTCGAGCATGGAGATCACGAAGCGGGCGAGCGAGCAGATCCGCTCCGAGCGCATCGGGTTGCGCTTCCACGGCATCGCGGACGATCCGACCTGGTTCGCGCCGAACGGCTCCTCGACCTCGCGCCGCCCGGCCAAGAGGCGCAGGTCCGTCGCGAACTTGTGCGCGGACTGGGCGACGCTCGAGAGGACCTGGCCGACGCGGAAGTCGAGCTGGCGCGGGTAGGTCTGCCCCGTCACCGCGAAGCTGCGCTCGAAGCCCATCTTCGCGGTCACGAGCCGGTCGAGCCGGCGGACCTTCTCGTGGTCGCCGCCGAACAGCTCGAGGAACGACGCCTGGGTCCCGGTCGTGCCCTTTACGCCGCGGAAGCGCACGCGCGTCTCGACGTGGTCCAGATCGGCGAGGTCGTCGAGCAGGTCCTGGATCCACAGGCACGCGCGCTTGCCGACCGTCGTCGCCTGGGCCGGCTGGTAGTGCGTCAAGCCCAGGGTCGGCAGCTCGCGCCACTCCAGCGCGAATTCGCGCAGCAGGCGCACGACAGCGACGAGCTCGCGGCGCACGATCGAGAGGCCGTCGCGCAGCACGACGAGGTCGGTGTTGTCTCCAACGAAGCACGAGGTCGCACCGAGGTGCAGGATCGGCCGCGCCTTCGGGCAGCGCTCGCCCCAGGCGTGGATGTGCGCCATCACGTCGTGGCGCAGCTCGCGTTCGTAGTGCGCGGCGCGCTCGAGGTCGATGTCGTCGAGGTGCTCGCGCAGCTCGGCGACCTGCTCGGCGCTGATCTCGAGCCCCAGCTCGCGCTGGACCTCCGCGAGCGCCAGCCAGAGCCGGTGCCAGGTGCGGAACTTCTTCCGGTCGGAGAAGTTCTCCAGCATCTCGCGCGAGGCGTAGCGCGTCGCGAGGGGGCTCTCGTAGGTCGGCTCCGTCAAGGACGCAGTGTAGCCGGCCTCTCGGCGTCAGGGCAGCACGCGGGACGATGCCCCGAGAGCCGGATCAAACGACCCACGTCGCGACCCCGGCGCTCGCCAGGCACGCGAGGGCCGCGGCGCCGAAGCGCAGCCAGATCCCGCGCTCGGTCGCGTCCGCGCGCCCGGCGTACGCGGCGACGAGGAGGACGCTCGCGCCCCCGACCAGGTCCGTGACGACGTCCTCCCAGGTGGCCGAGCGCCCGGGAGTGCGCGACTGGTGGACCTCGTCGACCACGCCGTAGAGGGCGACGCCCAGCACGACCAGCGCGCACGCCCGGGCGTCGAGCCGGGCCCAGCCCCGGGCGCGCGGCGCGAGCAGCGCGGCGAAGAGCGCGAGCACGCCGAACTCGAACGCGTGCGCCAGGTTGCGCAGGAAGGCCGAGGGCAGCGGCGCCGCGACCAGGGTCCGGCCGGAGATCGAGCTGACCGACCAGATCAGCGCCATCCACGCGGCGAGCGGGAGGAGCGCCCAGCCGCGCCCGATGCGCAGGAGCAGGGCTCCGGCTCCGCGCGTTGCGGCGAGCAGCGGAGCGCGCCGCGAGGGATCAGCGCTTGTCGAAGCGGCAAGAGGCTTGGAACTCGAGGCCCAGTCCATCGCGGGTCTTCCCCACCTCGATCCGGTCGACCATCTGCACGAGGAGGAAGAAGCCTCTTCCGCGCTCGTCTTCGAGGTCCGGGATCCCGTCCGGCGGCGCCAGGAGGTGGCGCACCTGGTCGGGCTCGCCCCCGCCCTGGTCGCCCACGCGCACGACCCAGCGGTCGTCGGTGACCGCGAGCGTCAGCGACACGCGCACGTCGCCGACCAGGTCGGCGGCTTCGCGCGCCGAGCGGCCGCCGCCGTGGTCGACGGCGTTGTCGATGAGCTCGCCGGCCACGAACTCGAGCGTCTCGACGGCGCGCGCGGGGATGCCCTGGTTGATCGCGAACTGGCGCAGCATCTTGCGCGCCATGCGCCCCGCGCTGTGGGCCGCCGGCAGGTCGAGCTTCAGCTCGTGCGGGGCCTCCTGGCGGCGGATGTCCCTCACGGGGCGGGCTCCAGGTAGAGGGCGAGATCGAGCGCCCGCACCGAGTGCGTCAGCGCGCCGACGGAGACCCGGTCGACGCCCGTGCGCGCGATCGCCTCGAGCGTCTCCTCGTCGATCCCGCCCGACGCCTCGATCTCGAGCGGCCAGTCGCGTCCCGCGGCGAGGGCGCGCAGAGCGGGCACGAGCGCGGCGATCTCGGCCGGCGGCAGGTTGTCGAGCATCACGACGTCGGCCCCGGCGCGCACCGCAGCGCGAGCCTCGGCCGGGGTGCGCGCCTCGGCGACGATCGTGACCTCTCCCAGCGCCGCGCGCTGTGCCGTGAGCAGCTCCTCGAGGCCGCGCCCGGAGAGCGCGAGGTGGTTCTCCTTGACGAGCACTTGATCGTCGAGCCCGCGGCGGTGGTTCTCGCCGCCCCCGCAGAGCACGGCGTGCTTCTCGAACGCCCGCAGGCCGGGCGTCGTCTTGCGCGTATCGAGGACGCGCACGCGGCCCGCCGCGAGCTCCACCAGGCGCGCGGTGCGCGTCGCGATGCCCGACATGCGCTGCAGGAAGTTGAGCGCGGTCCGCTCGGCGAGCAAGAGCGCGCGGGCGTCGCCGGTGACGGATGCGACCTCCTCGCCCGGCGTCACCCGCTCGCCGTCGCGCTTTCGCAGCAGCACCTCGGCGCCCGGGTCGCACAGCTCGAAGGCGCGCGCGAAGACTCCCGTGCCCGCGAGCACCCCGGCGCTCTTGGCGAGAAGGCGCGCGCGCGCGCGCGCGCCGGCGGGGACCGCGGTCTCCGAGGTGAGGTCCCCCGTCCCACGGTCCTCCGCCAGAGCGCGGAGCACGGCGGGGTCGATCACGTCCCGACCGAGGACCCGCGCGCGCTCGCCGGCCCCTGAGCCCGGGGCCGGCCCGGCTGCTTCGCAATCGGGAGTCCTGGGGGAGATCGGCGACTGCAACGTCATCGAAAGAGGCCGGAGAGCGATTCTAAGGGGGAGGACGCGAACGCGCGAACGCCGGCGAGGACGCGCGGCCGGCCAGGTACGCGCGCAGTCGCCCGGCCGTAACGGGCCCGATGCCCTCGACCTCGTCCAGGCGCTGGGGCCCGCGCGCGAGGCCCCATTCCCAGAGCCCGCGGGCCGCGCGCAGCGCGCGGGCATGGCCTACGCCCTCGATCCGGCGCAGCTCGCCCGGGCTCGGGAAGTCCGGAGGGTCCCCGAGCGGCGCGATCGCGCAGGCCTCCGGCGCGCCCCCCACTCCGAAGGGATGCGCGCCGCGGGCGCCCTCGTCCGGCGAGCGCAGGCTGCCCTCGAGCAGGAAGCCGAGGAGCAGGCCGACCCACGCGGGCACGGCCGGCGCTGGCTCGTGGCGCTCGCGCTGCATGCCGTCCGGACCGCGGGAAGGGGCGCGGGGTTGCAGGTCCGTTCCCGGGAATCCTCGGGTTATGCGCCGCTCGCCACGTAGTCCACCTCGCGCACCAGGACCCCGCCCAGACCGCGCGCGCTGCCGACGACGGCGATCTCGACCTCGATGTCGTCCGCGACGCGCTGCAGGGCGCGCGCCAGGTCCGAATCGGGCTCGGCTTCGACGACCGGCTGGCGCCGCTGGACGCTACGGAACGCGGCCCGGTCCTCGGGCAGGCCGCCGAGCGAGCGCGGCTCGCTTCCCAGGAACTTCTGCGACACCGACGCGATGCGCTGCGCGACCGAGGCCGCGTCCTCGCCGCCGAAGACGCGGTTGACGACGAGCAGCGGCCGGGCGCCGGATCGGCGCTGCGCCAGGACCTTGAGGAAGGCGTACGCGTCGGTCATCGCCGTGACGTCGGGCGTGGTCACCAGGACGACGACGTCGCAGGCGGCGGCGAAAGTCAGCGTCTGGTCCGAGATCCCGGCCGCCGAATCGACCAGCAAGTAGCGGTAGCCGCGCTCGAGACGCTCGAGGCCGGAGGCGATCAGGTACATCTGGTACGGGGTGAGCGCCGCCATGTTCGCGTACCCCGAGCCCGCGCCCAGGAGATCGAGCCGGTCCGAGCAGCGGACGACGGCGTCCTCGACCTCGCAGCGCTCCTCGACGACGTCGACGAAGGTGAGGTCGGGCGACACGTCCTGGAGGATGTGGGCGTTGCCGACGCCGAGGTCGGCGTCGACCAGGAGCGTCCGACCGCGGCGGGCGAAGAGGCTCGCGATCGACGCGCTGACGACCGACTTCCCGGTGCCGCCCTTGCCGCTGGCGATGCACACTGAGGCGGCGTGCGGACGGCCGTTGCCGGGGGGCTCCGGGGGCGCGCGCTCCGGCCCGTTCCAGCCGTTCACGTTCGCGCCCTTCGACACCTGCGGAGCCCCGCGCCACCTCGTCAGCGGGCGCGGGCCCAGCCGCAGCTTCCGTCGCGCCTGATGCCAGTCCATGGGCTCGCGCGCGATCCCCGCGATCCCATCGGACGCACGGGGTCGGCCCCACGGGCCCGGAGGGTCCGGGTCGGCTCGCGCGCGACTCCGCCGCATGGGTCATCGGCTGGTCGCGGCCCGATCCGCCGGTTTTTCGGGATCAGTCTCGGAACGCGTCGAGCTCCTCGGCCGTGAGCACCAATCCCGGATCCGCGGGCCCGGTCTCCGGCACCGAGCTCCCCTCGCCAGGGCCACCGTCGAGCGGGGCGGGGCCGGCGTCGAGCGGGCCCTCCTCGGCGAGCTCGAGGACGCGCTGGAGGACCTCGTCGAGGAAGGCGTCGACCTCGCCGTCCGGGCCGAGCGGCCGCGCCGGTCCGGCCGGGGCGAGCCGGCCCTCGAGCCGGCCGGAGGCGCGGACGAGCGAGCACAGCCGGCGGCCGCGGTAGCGCCAGTGCACCTCGTCGGCGCTCGCCGCGCGGTCGAGCGCGCGGTCGACGCGGTCGATGCGGCGCAGGGCGAGGGCGCCCAGCTCGCCGAGCGCTCCGGGCAGGCTCTCGAGGAAGCGCTCGGGCCCGCCGTGCAGCTCGGGCGCAGGGTCGGCCGGCGCGAGCGCCGGCACCAGGTGGGTCGTCTCGCCGAGCGCGCTGCAGAGGCGCTGCGCCACGAGCAGCACCACCTCGCGCCCCGAGAGCGGCGCGAGGCGCGCGACCGCGCGCGAGGGGAAGCCGCCGGCGATCACGACCACGCGCACGGGAGCGCCGGCGCGCAGCCCCGTTCGCGCGAGGTGACGCAGCAGGATCGAGCGGTTCTCGCGCGCCTCGGCGAGGACGTCGAGCGTACGCAGCACGAGCTCGTCGTCGCCCTCCACGGGGCTCGAGAACAGGACGAGACCGCCGTCCGCGTCGACGCCCACCCAGTCGACCTGGGCCGAACCGAGCTGCAGGTCGCGGTCGACGATCTGCACCCCGGGAAGGGCGTCCGACAGGGCTGCCTCGAGATCGTGCGGTTCCATCAGCGCGGGTCCGGGTCAGCGCGCGCGATCCAGCGTCGCCCGGAAGCGTTCCTTGTAGACGTGCGCGAGCGCCAGGGCCAGGGCGTCGGTCGCGTCGAGGCCGAGCAGCTCGTCTGGCACGCCGAGCTCCGCGGCGACCATCGCAGCGACCTGTGCCTTGTCGGCCTGGCCGTTGCCGACCAGCGCCTTCTTGGCCGCCGCGGGGGCGTACTGCGCGACGCGCGCGCCCGAGCACGCGGCGGCGGCGAGCACGACGCCGCGCCCCTCGCCGATGCGAAACGCCGACTGGACGTTGCGCGCGCTGAAGGCTTTCTCGACGACGACGACCGCCGGGCGCAGGCGCCGCAGGAGCTCGTCGGCGAGCGAGCGGATCGCGCCGAGCCGCTCGGCGACGTCGCGCGAGCGCGGCGCGCGGATCGTCCCGGCGGCGAGCAGCCGCGGACCGCCGGCGCGCTGGACGAGGGCGCCGTAGCCGAGGACCGAGGTCCCCGGGTCGACCCCGAGCACGATCGACCAGGGGCAGTCCGCGGGCACGTGGGGCGGGAGCTCGGAACCTCGAGTGGGCATGCCGCGCGCCAGCGGAAAGGGGTACTCCGCGGCTCCGCCGAACCCTACGCTTTGCCCCACCCCTCGGAAAGGGACCGCCGCCCCGTAGATGGAAGGCGATCCGACCGGCGCGATGCAAGCCGCCCACCCGCCCCCCGCGTGCGCCGCCGTGCTCCTGGCGGCGGGTCGCTCCACGCGCATGACCCAGAGCGCGCGCGGCGCGGACAAGAAGCCCTTCCTCGAGCTCGGCGGGCGCACGCTGCTCGAGCGTTCCTTCGACGCCCTGGTCGGGACGGGCTGGCTGTGCGAGATCGTCGTGGTCCTGGCGGAGGAGGACCTCGAGCGCGGCCGCGCCCTGCTCGCGGCGGCCACCCCCACCGAGCTGCCGCGCAGCGTCGTCCCGGGCGGCGCCGAGCGCACGGACTCGGTGCGCTGCGGCGTCGCGGCGCTCGGCGCGGGCTCCGACGTCGTGCTCATCCACGACGCGGCGCGCCCGCTCGTGCGCTCCGAGCGCGTGCGCGCAGTGGCCCTGGCGGCCCGCGAGCACGGCGCGGCGCTGCTCGCGACTCCCGTGCGCGACACGATCAAGGCCGCCGAGGGCCCCGGGGCCGCCGAGGCCCCAGAGAATGGTCCGCGCACGCGCCGCACCCTCGACCGCGCGGCGCTCTGGGCGGCGCACACGCCCCAGGCGTTCCGCACGGGGCTCTTGCGCGAGCTCCTCGAGCGGGCGGCGCGCGACGGATTCCGGCCGACCGACGACGCCGCGCTGCACGAGCGCTACGCGGGGCCCGTGCGGCTCGTCGAGGACGACTCGACCAACATCAAGGTGACGACGGCCGAGGACCTGTGGGTCGCCGAGGCCCTCTGGTCGCGCCGCGCGGGAGGAGCGCCGTGAAGCACGGACACGTGGGCCTGGGCTTCGACGTCCACCGCCTGGAGGAGGGCCGCCCCTGCAAGCTGGGCGGAGTCCTGCTGCCCTACCCCGCGGGTCCGGTCGGGCACTCCGACGGCGACGCGGTGCTGCACGCCCTGACCGACGCCGTGCTCGGTGCGGCGGGCCTGGGGGACATCGGCGAGCTCTTCCCCGACGACGACCCGCGCTGGAAGGATGCCGACAGCGGCGAGCTCTTGAAGGCGGCGATGCGGGACGTGCGCCGGGCCGGCTTCGTCGTCGGGAACGTCGACGTCGTCGTCGCCACCGAAGGGCCCCGCATCCGACCGCACCGCGAGGCGCTGCGCGCGAGCATCGCCGCCCTGCTCGGCGTGGGCCCCGAGTGCGTCGGGATCAAGGGCAAGACGCTGGAGGGGCTGGGCGCGCTCGCCGAGGGGCGCGCGGTCGCGGTCCAGGCGATCTGCTTCCTGGTGCGCGGGGGGTAGGGGTACCCCGCTACAGCCCCTTGACCTCCGCCATCTCCAGCGCCTTGTGCGCGTAGGTGATGAACTCGCGGCGCAGCCAGTCCTCGCGCAGGAGCTCGACGTGCTTGGGCTCGGAGGGGCGCAGGGGGTTGGTGACGGCGCTGCGCCGGCGGAGGTAGACGATGTAGTAGCCTTCCGGCCCTTCGAACGGACCGGCGACCGAGCCGGGCTCCATGTCGAAGAAGATCGTGTCGACGATCGAGCGGTTGGTGAGGAGCTGGTAGTAGGGGCTCTCGCTGATGGCGCGCTCGAGGTCGTTGCGGGTGTTCTCGCCGAAGCGGCCCTTGAACGTCATCCCGACGTGCGAGATCGGCCGCCCCGTGGCGGGCATCGGCGGGTCCCAGAACTCGCTGTGCAAGTCGAGCATCTCGCCCCAGTAGCGGTCGAAGGCCAGGGGCTCGGGGCCGGACAGGTTCTCGCCGCGCTTGGCGGCCTCGGCGCGCAGCTTCTCGTACTCGATCAGCTCGTCGAGGTGGTCGTCGATCTCCTTCTTGAGACGCGCGGCCTCCTGCTCGGCCCACTCCCAGCCGCGGTCCTTCCAGCGGTCGTTCAGGAAGTCGTAGGCAGAGACGAGGATGATCTCCGCGTCGGCCTTGGCGAGCCCCATCACGCGGTTGGCGATGTTCAGGTGCTCGCGCAGAACGGGCGACAGCCCGCCGTCCGGCATCGGGGCCATCTGCGGCTCCATCTTCGCGCGGAACGACTCGAGCAGCCGCAGGTACTCCTTGTAGGCCTCCATGCTCGGGAACTGGTGGCCCTGCAGCGCGAGGAAGTCGATGTTGAACATCGTGTACTTGAGATCGGCGGTCAGCTCGGCCACCTTGGCCCGGTGCTCCTCCTCCGACACGAGGACGCCCTCCTTGTCGAGGGCGTCGGCCGTCGCCCGGGCGAGCGCGAGGAACAGCCTGGTGTCCGCCAGATCGCGCTGGGTGAAGGCGCTCTTCGCCTGGGCGTAGATCTCGTCGGTCGCCACTTCCTTGCGGAAGCCGCCGCCCTCGACGACCATCGCCAGCTCGGGGGGCAGGCCGTCCGCGGCGGTCTGGATCGAGACCAGCGACTCGAGCGACTGGATGACGTAGTCGCGGATCAGCCCCAGGAACATGTCGTCCTCGGGCTGCATCGGGACGCCGTTCTCCTCCGCGAACTCCTTGCGGCGCTCGTACGCCTTCTGGGCGTCCTCGACGAGGTCGACGACCTGCACGCCGGGCTCCTGGCCGTAGGCGGCGCCGGCGTGGATGGCCTCCTTCGTCATCTCGGGCCAGGAGTTCGGCTCGCCCGGGAAGAAGAGCTTGTCGAACGCGAGCGTCTGCCGCAGCTGGCGGACGTACCACTCGCGGGTCCTGTAGGCGCGCTCGATCTCGGTCTCGAGGTCGAGCATCGGATAGCGCTCCTGGAACTCGGCGATCTCCTGGTCGTAGACCCTCTGGAACTCCTCGTCCGACAGCGCGAAGACCGAGACGTCCTCGCCCATCGCCTCGCGCAGCTCGAGCTCCTGCTCCATCAGGATCTCGATCTTGCGCACGTCGAGCAGCGCTCGCCCGGGCCCGTACACGAGGGCGCGCTTGATCTCCGCGTCGGGGATACGCTCGCCGTTGACGACGAGCGGGCTGCCGAACTCGGACTTCGCACCGTTCGTTGCGGCCGGCTGGTTCGCTTGGGGACTGGCATCGTCCTGAGCAGCCAGGGGCAGCGGGAGCAGGCCGGAGACGAGCAGCGCGGTGAGGTGGAGCTTCATGGTTCGAGGGGCTCGAGTTTCGGACGGGTTCGCGGCCGGGCGCCGAGAACCCGGGACGGGGCCTACGGGGCGATCGGCGCCGCATGAGCGGAAACTTGAAATCGGTGCTGGGAAGCGGCTCCTTGAGCGCCCATTCGCCGTCGGGGCGAGGTCGGGGCGCCGTTCGCGCGGGGGCGTGGAGCCTGCACCGGCCGAATGGGCCTGGTAGTCTAGCACCCGGCCCCGGGACCGTCCCCCCGCCCATGATGGAATACGACCCGCGCAGCATCGCGTTCCTCTGCGACCTGGCCCACGCTCCCAAGGGGGCGGACGTCCGGGGCGTGCAGAAGCTGCACGACGCGATGTTCGCCACGGGGTCCCCGGCCTACTCGAGCTTCGCCGTGACGCCGATGGGGCCGGTCCTCTCCAATCCCCAGACCCGCCCCGGGGCGGTCTCGCAGGTCACCTTCCTGAGCGGCGGCCTGCAGTTCCGCGAGGAGCTCGGCGGACAGACGCACGAGACCTTCGCGGGCCGCGTGCGCAGCATCGCCGCCGAGGCCGGCGCGCGGCTGGGGATCGAGTGCTTCCTCGCCCAGCAGGTCACGATCCGCAGCCTGATCAACCCGCGCAGCTACCGCGACAGCCGCGAGTTCCTGCGCGATGCGATGTTCCGGTTCGGCGACGAGTTCGACGCGTTCGGACGCCAGCCTCGGCTCTTCGGCCTGCGCCTCGGATTCCTGCCGGAGCCGGACGAGCCGAACGCCTTCGCGCTGCGCATCGAGTCCTACAATCCAGACCCGCGCTCGCTCTTTCTCGAGAACCAGGGATCGTTCGGGGGTGCCGCCGCGACGGGGCTCGACGAGATCGAGCGGCGCGTCGTCGCGACCTACCGGTTCCTCGAGGAGCGCGTCTTGCCCTTCGTCGCGCGCTTCGACGCGCGGCAGGAGGCGTGATGGCGGCGAAACACCGGCCGCGGCGCCGCCATGGGGAGAGATCGACGAGTTCCCTCCGCCCGCTCGCCCCGGCCGGCAGCGCCGCCATCGCCCTCGGCGCGCTGCTGGCCAGCGCCGCGTGCCACGACGAGCCGGTGTCGGCAGGGGCGGCAGGGGCGGCAACTGGGGCGGCGACCGGAGCCGCCGCGCAGGCTTCCGCGTGGCCCCCGGGCACGGTCCTCGCCGTCGACGGCGAGCCGATCACGCAGGCCGAGGTCGACGAGTGGCTCGCGGTGATCGCCCTGGTCGAGCGGGGGAGCACGCTGCCCCACCAGCGCCGGCTCGCGCTGACGAACATCGTTCTGCCGCGCACCGTGGCGCGCATGCTCGACCCCGTCGCGTACCGGGAGGCGCTCGACCGGGCAGAGCTCCTGCACGCCGCCCTCGAGGACGGAGGCGCCGCTCCGGAGTGGGCGCCCGAGCCGAAGGTCGTGTACGGGCGCGCGGCGGATATCGGCCTCGACATCTGGTGGCTGTGCCACGACCTCGAGCCGGGGCAGTGGTCGCGGCCGCACGAGCACCCCGGCGCCTGGGTCGTCTTCCGCGTGCTCGACGAGCCCGCGGGCGAGTGGCAGGCGTCGACGGCGCTGCGGGTCGAGTCCTACTGGCTGCCCTTCGTTCCCGAAGAGGAGTCGCGCTCGCTGATCGAGAGCGGGATCGACGCCATGCACCTCGAGCTGGTCGACCCGGAGTGGAAGTGGATCGTCCCCGAGCACTACTGGCGCCGGATGAAGTGAGCCTGCTCGCCGCGCTGCTCCTCTGGCCCGCGGGGCTGCCGTCCGGGTCCGCGTCGGCCCAGGACGCGGGGCGGCCCGCGGGCGCGCCGGTCGTGGAAGCGGGCGACGAGGACGAGCCGCGGCGGCTGACCGCGTGGCCCGAGCCGCGGGACGCGGGCGCGCTCGCGCTCGAGGTGCGCCGGCTGCGCGATGCACGCACCGAGGAGATGGCCCGCGAGGCAGCGGCCGCGCTGATCGGGATGCGGGACGCCGCCGCCCCCGCGCTCCTCGCGGCGCTCGGCAAGGAGCGCTCGGCCGAAGGCCGCGCGCGCATCACCGCGGTGCTCGACGGCGTGACGGGCGCGCCGCACACGCGCCTCTTGGCCGCGCTCTTCGCCGATCGCGCGCTCGCCGTGCGCGTGTACAGCCTGCGGCGCGCCGCGGCGTTTCCGGACGCGGGCGTGCGCGCGGCCGCCGAAGCCGCGCTCGGCGCCGCGCGCGAGAAGGGCGAGAAGGGCGATCCCGAGGAGCTCCTCGCCGCCGCCCTGTGCGCGACCACGGCCGGCTCGCTCGCCGGGCTCGACGTGATCGAGGCGCGCGCGCGCGAGGACTGGAAGGCGCACGGCGTCGCGATCCGCGCGGCGCTCGAGAGCGTCCGCGGCCCCGCCGCGGCCGAGCGCGCGGCGCGCGGCCTCGACGGCGAGCGCGGGCTCGCGCTCGCCGCGCTGCACCTGCTCGCGGGCTGCGGGACGTCGGAGTCGGCGGGCCGGGTCGCGCGCTTCCTGGACGAGTCGGACCACGCGCTGCGCCTGGCGGCGATCAACGCCCTGCGCGGGATCGTCGACGGCGCCCCCCCGCACGAGAAGCTGCCGGTGTTCGACGCGATCGAGGAGGCCGACCGGTGGCGAGCCCGCCTGCGCTGATCGCCCTGGCCCTGGCGCTCGGGGCCGGCCTGGCACCCGGCGCCCGAGCGCAGAAGCCGCGGTTGAAGGACCAGCCCCCCAACGCCCCGGTGCAGTGCCCCTACTGCTTCGCAGACCCCGAGCTGATGGCCGCCGTCGGGGTCGTCTCGCACGGCGGCTTCGAGTTCGCGCGCACGGACACGGCGGGCGTCGACGCCCTGCTCGCCGAGGCGGACATCAAGTGGATCGAGACCGAGCACTTCGAGATCGGGCTCGCCCTCGGGCCGGTCAAGGTGACCGACGAGGAGAAGGTGAAGGTGCGCGCGGAGTGCGCGCGGCTGGCCGAGAAGCTGCCGGAGATCCCCGCGAAGCCGCGCCTCCTCGACCCCTGGCTGCGCGCGCACCTCTACGCGCAGCGCGCGCAGGACCACTGGCGCACGATGACGACCGAGATCCTCGAGGTGCGGGACGAGGACTTCCCGCCCGTGCCGACGGTCTGGATGATCGGAACGCCGTACTGGGGCATCGGGCCGCACCTGGGGCAGGAGGGCAAGTACGAGGTGATCCTGCTCCCGAGCGAGGCCGCGAGCCGCTTCTTCCTCGAGGACCAGTTCGGCCTGATCGTGAAGGTGAGCCAGCGCTGGAACGTCATCGAGCGCGACAGCTTGATCGCCGTGATCCACACCCAGCAGGGCCAGCTGCGCCTCGACGAGGCGCTGCACGGGCACTTCGTGTTCCACCTGACGCACCTGCTCTTCAACGGCTACAAGCACTACTCGTACCAGGGCCCGATCTGGCTGCGCGAGGGCCTCGCCCACCACATGGAGCGGCGCGTCAATCCCGAGCACAACACGTTCGACTTCTCGGAGGGCGCCGCGGCCGAGATGTCGCGCAAGGCGAGCTGGGAGCCGCCGACCCTCGCGCTGGTGCGCGGCGGAGAGGCGAAGAGCCTCGCCCAGCTCACGCGCATGGCCGACTTCGGCGACCTCGAGCGCGACGACCACTTCGTGACCTGGTCGATGGTCGACTACCTCGTGCGGGAGCACCCGGGGTTCCTGGCCAAGCTCCTCGCCGACCTGAAGGGGTTGATGGACGAGGAGCACAAGGCGGACGGGAGCCTGGTGCCGGAGGCTCAGCGGCGGGCGTTCAAGGAGCACCTGGGGATGAACTACCTGCGGTTCGACGAGGCCTGGGCGGCGTGGGTCTTGGAGGACTACGCGGCGAACTGACGGCGGGCGCGGGCTCGGGCGCGGGCACGCGCTCGGGCTGGGGCGCGTTTCACCGCCCCGGGCGGGGGCTCGCCGGTTATCCTTTTCCGGGAAGCTCGCGGCTCGCGGGCCCTCCCTCTCTCCTCCCACAGCCAGAACCCGCCCTGAGGGTCAACACCGGGAATGCTCCGGGTCGATGAGGCCGGTGCCGGATCGCCGACCCGCGGTTAACGTACGCGTCAGAGTCTTCACCCCGACGCACCGGCCGACGGCCGGGTCCCGGCCCCGCATCGATGATCCACCGTAAGAAGCGCATCGTCCTGTTCCTCCCCCACCGGGCCGACCCGGACGAGGGGGTGCGGGTGGCGGCGGACCTGCTCCCTCTGGAGCTGCTCCAGATCGCGGCGTTCCCCGAGCGCGAGGGGTACGAGTGCCACATCGTCGACGCGATGGTGCACGACGACTACATGCGCCGGCTCATGGATCTGTGCGACGGCGCGCTCTGCTTCGCGAGCTCGTGCATCCTCGGCTTCCAGGTGACGCACGGCGCGCGGGTCGCGCGCGCGGTCCGCGAGCGCTTCCCCGACCTGCCGATCATCTGGGGCGGCTGGTTCCCCAGCGTGCAGCCCGAGCTCTATCTGAAGGAAGGGATCGCGGACGCGGTCGGGCTGGGCCAGGGCGAGATCACGTTCCAGGAGGTCGTACACGCGCTCGACGCGGGCGAGCCGCTCGAGTCGGTCCCGGGGCTCGTGCTGCAGCGCGACGGCCAGCCGGTGTACACCGAGCACCGCGCCGTCGTCGGCTTCGACAAGATCCCCGACGTCCCCTGGCACCTGATCGACTTCGAGGAGTACGTCGCGCGCCAGAACGATCCGGGCCCCTGGAAGATGCGGCACAAGTACCCCGACCCCTGGGACATGCCGCCGGGGACCCCGGTGCGTGGCTTCAGCTACTTCTCGAGCTTCGGCTGCCCGGAGCCGTGCACGTTCTGCTGCTCGCCGATGGTCACCGAGCGGCGCTGGAAGGCGATCCCCGGCAAGCTGCTGGCCGAGCGCCTCGCCGAGTGCCACGAGCGCTTCCAGTTCAACGTCATGCGCTTCCAGGACGCCAACTTCGGCGTGGCGGAGAAGCGCTCGAACGAGTTCTGCGAGGAGCTCGTCGCGCAGGGCGCGCCCTACTGGTGGAGCGGCACGTACGAGATCGAGACGATCATGCGCTACAAGGAGGCGTCGCTCGATCTGCTGCAAGAGTCGCGCTGCCACATGGTCTCGCTCGGCGCCGAGGCGGGCTCGGAGGAGCAGCAGGAGAAGATCAAGAAGAAGATCAAGATCGATCACATCGCCGAAGCCCTGAAGGCGCTCTACGACCGCAAGATCACGACCGGCACGTCGTGGATCATCGGCTACCCGGCGGAGTCGCGCGAGTCGATGCTGGCGACGATCCGGCAGGCCGCGGAGATGAAGTACCGCTTCCCGCGCGCGGCGTCGGACATCTTCCCGTTCCGGCCGATCCCGGGCACCGAGGACTTCGACACGGCCGTGAAGATGGGCTACCAGCCGCCGAAGACGCTCGAGGACTGGGGCGCGTGCCTGGAGTACCGCTACGAGTTCGACGACCTGCAGCTCCCCGACGACGTGATCCGCACGTGGAAGCGCTACGGCGTCGCCTCGACGTTCTACGACGGCCTCGCGATGGAGGGCGCCGAGCTCTTCCGCGCGGTCATGAAGCGCATCTCGGGATGGCGCCTGAGGCGCGGCAACTACACCTTCCCCCTGGAGCACAAGCTGTTCCACGCGTACGTGAAGATGACGCGCCAGACGCAGCAGGACGTGCTGGGCACGGCGCACGTCGACCGCACCCCCGGAGTGACGCCGAGCGCGCCCGTCTGACTTCCGACATGGTCAAGCACAAGAAGAAGATCGTCCTGTTCCTGCCGCACCGCGCGGACCCCGGCCGCGGGGAACGCTTCAGCGCCGATCTCTTGCCGCTCGAGCTGCTGCAGATCGCCTCGGGCCCGGTCGCGGACGGGTACGAGGTCGTGATGCTCGACGCGATGATCGAGGAGAACTACGTCGAGAAGGTGCTCGAGGCCTGCGAGGGGGCGCTGTGCTTCGCGAGCTCCTGCATCCTCGGCTACCAGGTCTACGACGGCTTCGTCGTCGCCAAGGCGGTGCGCGAGCGCTACCCCGACCTGCCGATCATCTGGGGCGGCTGGTTCCCGAGCGTGATCCCCGAGCTCTACTTCGAGCACGGGATCGCCGACGCGGTCGGCCTCGGCCAGGGGGAGATCACCTTCCGCGAGGTCGTCCACGCCCTCGACGCCGGCGAACCGCTCGACTCCGTGCCGGGCCTGGCGCTCGGCCGCGACGGCGGCACGGTCTACACGCCCAGCCGCGCCGTCGTCGGCTTCGACAGGTTCGAGCCGGTCCCCTGGCACCTCTTGGCCTACGAGCGCTACGCCGAGGAGCAGCTCAGGCCCTCGGGGAACTTCAAGGTCCGGCACCGCTTCCCCATCCCCGGCAACTGGACGCCCGACGACCCTCCGCGCGGGTTCAGCTACTTCTCGAGCTTCGGGTGCCCCGAGCCGTGCACCTTCTGCTGCTCGCCGCTCGTGACGAACCGCCGCTGGAAGGCGATCCCGGGCCGCGAGCTGGCCGAGGACATCGCCGAGCTGCAGCAGCGCTTCAAGTTCGACGTGCTGCGCTTCCAGGACGCCAACTTCGGCGTCGCGGAGAAGCGCACGCGCGAGTTCTCCGAGCGCCTCGTCGAGCTCCAGGTTCCGGTGTACTGGAACGGCACGATCGAGATCGAGACGATCATGCGGTACAAGGAGTCGACGCTCGATCTGATGCAAGAGTCGCGCTGCCATCTCCTGTGGCTGGGAGCGGAGACCGGCACGAAGGAGATGCAGGACCGCATCAAGAAGCACATCGGGATCGACCACATCCCCCAGGCGATCGGCGCGCTCGTCAAGCGCGACATCGTCCCGGGAGCGTTCTGGATCATCGGCTACCCGGGCGAGACGCAGGCCTCCATGGAGGAGACGCTGCGCCAGGCCGCGCGGACCAAGCACATGTTCCCCACCGCCGGGTCCGACGTGTATCCGTTCCGGCCGATCCCGGGCACCGAGGACTTCGAGCACGCGGTGCGGCTCGGCTACCAGCCGCCGAAGGACTTCCACGAGTGGGGCAACTGCTTCGAGTACAAGTACAACTCGCACAACACGCCCCTGCCCGACGCCGTGCGCAACACCTGGGAGCGCTACAACAACACGGCCGCCATCTACGACATGCACGTCCGGGAAGGCCCGCTGTGGCTGCGCAGGCTGCTCTCGCGGGCGGCCGGCTGGCGCTTGCGGCATGGCGAGTACCGCCTGCCCATCGAGCAGAAGCTCTTCGACGTGTACGTCCGGCTCTCGGGTCAATCCCAGCCGGGCGACCACTCCGAGGAGTACGAGCAGCTCCAGCCCGAGACGCACGCACAGCTGACGGGCAGCGCAGCGCGATAGCCCGTCGCCGGGAGGCGTGACGCAGGGCCTGGTCCGGTGTCGCCGCGTTCCCGACAATGCCGGCCATGGAATGGCTGGCCCAACCGGAGTCCTGGATCGCCCTCCTGACGCTCACCGTCCTGGAGCTGGTCCTCGGGATCGACAACGTCATCTTCCTCTCGATCCTGGCAGGCAAGCTTCCGCCGGAGCAGCGCGGCAGGGCGCGCACCGTCGGCCTCGCGCTGGCGATGTTGATGCGGCTGGCGCTCCTGGGGGCACTCTCCTGGATCGTGAAGCTGACGCAGCCGCTCTTCGCGGTGTTCGGCCACGACGTCTCGGGGCGCGACCTGATCCTGGTCGTCGGCGGGCTCTTCCTCCTGGCCAAGAGCACGTTCGAGATCCACGAGAAGCTCGAGGGGCAGGAGCACAAGCGCAGCGCGCGCGCGACGTCGTTCCGCAGCGTGATCGCGCAGATCGCCGTGCTCGACATCGTGTTCTCGCTCGACTCGGTGATCACGGCGGTCGGGATGGTGAAGCAACTCCCGATCATGGTCACCGCGGTCGTGATCTCGGTCGCGTGCATGATGCTCTTCGCCAAGGCGGTCGGTGATTTCGTCGAGCACCACCCGACGGTGAAGATGCTCGCCCTGAGCTTCCTGCTCCTGATCGGGACTTCGCTCGTCGCCGACGGCCTCGGCTTCCACATCCCCAAGGGCTACATCTACTTCGCGATGGGGTTCTCGGTGCTCGTCGAGGCGCTCAACCTGCGCCTGCACAGGGCCCGACAGCCCCTGCGGCTGCGACCCGGCCCCCTGGCGCCCGGGACGAGCGAGGCGCGCGCGTCGGGCGAGTGAGGGACCGAAGGCCGGCCGGCGGGCTTTCTGGGACTTGCGGATTCCTGGCGGATGGTAGGATGGCGGCCTGGATTCGGCACTAAAAGGGAGGCTCCCCCGTGAGGGCTGCCTTCCCCTGCCCCTCGGCCCGGACATCCCTGCACCTGCCTCTTGATGCTTCGCACACGCTTCCCGGTCACGGCGGAAACCAGGACGACTCTCCTCGCAGTGAGCTCAGCCTGGACCATCGATCCCTCGCGCCGGTGGATTCGGTGGCTGCACGAGGAGAGGCACCCCGGCATGGAGAACGGTCGAGCCCCCATCTCTGGACATACAACGGAGGAAGGACCGTGAGATTCACCACCCAGTCCGCTAGGACCGCGCTCGTCTGTAGCGCGTTCCTGTCGCTGGCTCCGCTGGCCGCCAGCCAGACACGCATCAATGTACCCGACGGCGCTCGCCGCGATGACCGCACTCAGACTCTCGAGATCGCCGTCTTCGACCCGTACGGCGAGCAGCTCACCGACCTGATCCTCGGCGCGACGCTCGCCGACGGATCGTACGCGAAGGCCTGGCTCACGACGGAGGGGACCTACCTCGTCGACGGAGTCTGGGCCAAGACCGCGCTCGAGATCGTGAGCCCGGACTGGGGCTACGTGCGCTGCGAGCTGTCGCTCCCCACCAAGCGACTGGTCGTCGCCAACGTCGTCTTCACTTCGCCCGACCAGGCCACGTCGTGGATCGAGAAGAGCGAGTCCGGCGGCCGCAAGGGCGGCGGCGGCGGTGGCAGCGGCGGCGGTGGCGGCGTCGGCGCGCCGGCGAACGACCTCTGCGGCGACGCCATCACGATCAGCGTGCCGAGCCTCACGCTGGGCACGACGACGGGCGCGACGATCGACGCGGCGCCGCTCTGCGGCACGTCGATCACGACCGGCGGCGTGTGGTACGAGTTCACGGCGCTGGCCAGCGGGCCGCACACCGTCTCGACCTGCACCGGCTTCTTCGGCTACGACACGAAGCTCTCGGTCTACACCGGTGGCTGCGCCGGCTTGACGTGCGTCGCCGGCAACGACGACAGCTGCAGCGGCGGGGCGAGCGGGCTCCTCAGCACGGTCAACTTCGCCGGCACCGCGGGCACCGAGTACCTCATCCTGGTCCACGGCTTCGCCTCCGGGACCGGCGACTTCGAGCTGACCCTGGACGGGCCTCCGCCCCCGGCGGCCAACGACTTCTGCGACGACGCGCTCCCGATCGCCCTCGGCGACACCGTCAGCGGGACCACCGACGGGGCGACGATCGACGCGGCCCCCTTCTGCGGCACGTCGATCACCGCGCCGGGCGTGTGGTACCGCTACGACGCCGCTTCCAGCGGTGAAGTGATCGCCACGACCTGCGGCCCGTTCTTCGACTACGACACGAAGATCAGCGTCTACAGCGGCAGCTGCGCCGGCCTGATCTGCGTCGCCGGCAACGACGACAGCTGCACCGGCGGCGCCAGCGGGCTCCTCAGCACGGTCCAGTGGACGGCGTCCGCCGGGTCGAGCTACTTCATCCTCATGCACGGCTTCGCCAGCGGCGTCGGCGACTTCATGCTGACGCTGACGACCCCGCCGCAGCCTCCGCCGAACGACCTCTGCGCGGACGCGATCCCGATCGACGTCCCCTCGACGACGAGCGGGACGACGATCCTGGCGACGATCGACAGCGAGTTCGGCCTGTGCGGCACCGCCATCACCTCGCCCGGCGTCTGGTACGTCGTCGAGGGCACGGGCACGACGATGACGGCCGCCACCTGCGGCGGCCCCTTCGGCTACGACACCAAGATCAGCGTCTACTGCGGCACGTGCGACGACGCGCTCTGCGTCGCCGGCAACGACGACAGCTGCGTCGGCGGCGCCAGCGGTCTCTTGAGCACGGTCACGTGGTGCTCGCAGTCGGGCGCCACCTACCTGATCCTGGTCCACGGCTTCGGCGGCGCCACCGGCGCGTTCGATCTGATCCTCAGCGAGGACGGCGTCCCCTGCACGCCGGACGTCGCCTGCATCCCGACCGGAGCGTGCTGTCTCCTCGACGGCACCTGCGTCGACGGCATCACCGAGGCGGACTGCGTCGCCGGCGGCGGCGAGTACCAGGGCGACGGCGTCGCGTGCGAAGGCGGCTTCCTGGGGTATGTCATCGAGGACTGCGACTCCGACTTCGAGGACATCTCGCTGACGGGGTCCGACGGCCCCTTCGGTGACGACGCCGGCATCACCGTGCCGATCGGCTTCACCTTCGAGTTCTGGGGAGTCGACCACACGATGATCGGCATCAGCACCAACGGCTACCTCGGCTTCGACGGCATCCTGACCGACTTCAGCAACGACCCGTGCGCGACCACGGCGACGCCCAACGACGCGATCTTCGCGTACTGGGACGACTTCAACCTGCTGGACGGCGGTCAGATCAAGTTCCAGACCCTGGGCGCGGCGCCCAACCGGCGCTTCGTCTGCAGCTGGATCGACGTCGCGGAGTTCGCCACGGGCGGCGCCGACACGGCCACCTTCCAGGCGGTCCTGTACGAGGCGGACAGCTCGGTCGAGCTGCGCGTCCTTTCGCTTGACGGCGTGCCGGACTTCGCCGGCGACGCGACGATCGGTCTCGAGAACCCCGGCGGCACCGAGGCCGCTTGCGTAGCCGACGCCGACATGCCCGCTGGCGCCTGCAAGCGGTTCACCGCCGAGCGCAGCGAGCCGGTCGAGTGCCTCCCCGACTGCGTCACGCTCGACTTCCAAACGGAGGACGACTTCGCGACCCCGCTGGTCAACGGCCAGGACATCTCGACGCCGCCGGAGTTCGGCAACTTCGTGTCCATCAGCTCGATGGGCACGAACGCCGGCGCGGCGATCTTCGACTCGACGATCGGCGGACCCAATGATCCGGGCCAGGACTGCGACCTGCTCGTCGACACGGGCAACCTGTTGATCCTGCAGGCCCTCAAGCGCTCCGAGCAGTCGGTCCCGGGCATCTTCGACGAGCCGGACGACGCCGACGTCGGCGGCGCGCTGATCTTCGACTTCGACCGGCCGATCGAGGCGCAGTCGGTGGACCTCTCCGACATCGACGTCCCGCCCGGCATCCAGGACGGCCTCGTCACGCTGATCGACGGCGCCGGCAGGGCGCGCGTCTACACCGTGCCCAGCGCCTGGACCTCGGACATCTGCCGCGAGGGCGGTGCCGGCTACGGCACGCTGGACCTGACGACGCTCGCCGACCAGCCCGGCTTCGCCGCCACGGCGACGGCGACCCAGGACGCGGGCTTCGATGCGACGGACGTGTTCCGCATCGAGGTCTTCCTGAGCGCCTCCGGAGGCGTCGACAACCTCGCGATCTGCGCCTTCGGCATCCTGTAACCCCGAAGGGGCGACGAGACGCGCTCCGGCGCGTCTCCGGCACACGGCGCGGGCCGGGCCTCGAGCCCGGCCCGCGCTCTTTTCGTCCCGCGCTCAGCGCCCGAGCTCGAGCGCGCGCCTGCCGAGCTCGAACCCCTGGTCGTCGCGCAGGAGCGGCAGCGGGAGGAAGAGGAGCCGCACGTCCGCGGCGCGCGCGCCGTCCGGCACGGGGAAGCGCAGCGCGCGCGTCTCGTCGGGCAGGAGCCGGTCGTCCTCGCGCTCCTCCCCCTTGTGGGGCTTGCGCAGCAGCGTGCGCTGCGGCTCGGCGTCGTCGAACCGCACGCTGAGCACGAACGAGCGCGAGGGGATCTCGCCGGGGAACTTGTGGCCCGTGCGGTTGCGCAGCTCGACGACGAGGACGCCGTCCGCGACTCGCACGTCCCAAGCGAGTGCGCGCTCGACGAATGCGGCGTTCATGCCGCCGCTCGGGCCATGGCTGCGCCCGGGGCGGTCCGGCGCCGGCTGCATGTGGCAGTCGACGCAGCGCACCCCCACGGCGAATGCATCGGAGGTCTCGTACTCGGTGAAGGCGTCGTGCGTCGGCTCGTGGCAGGGGTAGCAGCTGTCCGCCTCGAGGAAGCGCGGCTCGTAGCGTGGCTTGCAGGGCGCCTCGAGCGTTCGCGCGGCGGCGACGCCGCCCTCCATCCCGTGGCACGACAGGCAGTGCACGCCATCGTCCTGGTTGAACGCGCGGTACGCCGGCGGCTTCCCGAGCCCGCGCGGCAGGACCGGCAGCGGGCTGTGGCAGGGCCGGCAGGCTGCCTGCGCAAAGTCCTCCGTAGCGGCGCGCACGTTGGCGTTCGTCCAGGCCTTGGCGTGCAGGCTCTGCGACCACTCGCGGTACACCTCGAGGTGGCAGCCGCCGCACGCCGCGACCGAGGGCAGGTCGATCCGCTCCCAGATCGGCGGCTCGTCCCCTGACGGCTCGCCCTGGTGACGCCCCGAGACCAGGGCGCCGAGGACGCCGAGCGCGGCGAGGCCTAGCGTTGCCGCACGAGCCATCGCGCGTACTTGCCCCCCGCCTCGGCGCGCTCGCGAGCCGCGCCGTAGATCCAGTCGCAGAAGAAGTCCTGGCCGGTCAGGTGGCGCAGGCTCTCGTAGGCGCAGAGCCGCGCGAAGGCATCCTCGTCGAGGAGCAGCGGGACGAGGTGGCGCGCCTCCGAGGTGCGGCCCGTGCGGCCGAGGGCCAGGCACACGACCGCGCGCTGCGGGTGCTCGCGGTCCTCGAGCAGGCGCGCCAGCGCGTGCGCCGCGGCGCGCGTCCCGGTCCGCCCCAGAGCCAGCAGGATGCCCTCCTCGAGCGGGACCACCGGCTCGAACTCGGGGAAGCTCGCCACTCGCCCGCCCGAAAGGCGCGCGAGGTAGCCGACGATCGCCTCGACCAGCGAGTCGACGTAGCCCTCCTTGGCGCGATTGCCGCGCAGCCCGTGCAGCATGAGCCGCACCTGCTCGACGACCTCGAGCCGCTGCAGCTCGGGCAGCTGCTCGAGCAGGCGCCGCCCGAGCATGAAGTCGAGGATCGCGTGCACGTCGCCGGTCAGCTCGTCCCAGTCCGTCCCGCCGGCGTACGCGACGACGACCGCGCGCACCTTCTCGCGCAGCGACTCGAGCAGCCGCTCCTCGCTCGCGCGGCCCCCCTCGACGTGCTTCAGGAGCGGGATGAGGTCGTCGAGCGTGATCCGCCGGCCGTCCTCGAGCGCGCGCAGCGCCAGGAGGTAGAGGTGCCGTTCCGCGGACGTGCCGGCCCCGGGCGGCAGCTCCCGGCAGCGCTCCAGCAGGGTCCGGGTCACCTCGACGGCGCGCGGGTGGCGGTCGGCCACGAGGATCTCGAGGCCGGCGATGCGCAAGTCCGCCGGCAGCGTCTCGTCCAGCGCCCACTCCGGCGCCCGGCGCTCGCGCTCGGCGAACGGCTGCTGCGCGAGCGCCATGACGCGCAGGGCCACGTCGTACTCGCCGTCGGTGACCCGCCGCAGCACCTCCGCGGCGGCGGTATCGGCGAGCCGTCCGAGCGCCTCGAGGTACGGGAAGACGACGGGTCCCACGACCTCGCCCACGCGCGAGCGCGCGCCGCCGCGCCAGGCCTCTTGTTCGTTCGGGTCCACGCGGCCCAGGCCGATCAGCTCCGCGCGCAGGTCATCGTCGCCGGGCTGCGCCCGGACGAGCAGCATCAGGGCGAGCTGGCGGATCATGTCCCCGCGCGTCGATGCCGGGTCGGGCAGATCGGGCGGCTCGGACGGCGCGGGCACGTCCGGCCGCAGACCCTTGGGGTTCTCGCGCGCGGTCTTGTAGACGCGCCGCGCGAAGCGCTCGACCTCCTCCGCATCGGGCGGGTCGGGGATCCCGAGGAGCGCTCCGAGCACGGTCAAGAGCGTGTCGGCGTCGCGCTTCTCACCCATGCGCAGGAGCTCGGGCACCGCGTCGGGGACGTCGACGCGCCCCGGCCGCGCCAGCGAACGCCGCCCGCAGCACGGGGTCGCTCGCGCTGCGCAGCGCCGTCGCGAGCGGCCGGCCGTCGATCGCGTCGCGATGGCGCGCCAGCGCGGAGAGCGCGCGCACGACGACGACCGGGTCCCCGGAGCTCGTCGCGGCCTGCATCAGGCGCTCGGCCGCGGAGCGCGAGCGGTAGCGGCCGAGCGCCGTGACGGCGTTGCGGCGCAGGAACGCGTCCTCGGACTCGACGAGCCTCGAGACGATCGCCTGCGCCTCCTCGCCGAAGAGGAACAGGCGCCCGCCGAAGTCGCCCTCGGGATCGTAGGGGTGCGCGCGACAGAGCTCCTCCATGAAGAAGCGCGTGAGCAGCGCCTCGCGCGAGCCCGAGGAATCGGGAATGCGCGGGTTCCCCGAGGCCTCGGGCAGGATCCGCTCGCGCAGGTCCGAGCACACCGAGCGCAGGCTCGCCTCGGCGGACGCGGCCTCCAGGATGCCGAGCGCGGGCTCGCCGATCTCCACGAGGTGCGCGACCGTTTCGTCCCGCGACACGAGGTGCGGGTGCAGCATCAGCCGCAGGAGCGGCGCCATCGTGACCCAGTAGAGGCCCTCGCCGACGGCCGGGATCGGCGGGAGCGCGCCGGACCGGCCGGTGCCCGGCGCGCGCGGCGCCGACTGGGCGCGCCGGATCCAGGCGAGGTGCGCCGCCAGGTCCCAGGTCAGGATGCGCAGGATCCCGAAGGAGCTCGAGAGCCGCGGGTCCAGGCGCCGCCGCCGCGGCACGGCCTCGGTGCGCCCGTCGGGGACGTCCTCGTCGCCGCCCGCTTCGGTCCTCGGGAACAGCCCGCCGGCCCGCGGCGTCAGCGCGGGAAAGGAGCGCCCCCAGTCGAGCGGCGATCCGGGCGGGACCGCGACGTCGAGATCGGGCGCGGGCCGCGCGACCAGCGGCGCGACGAGCAGGGCGCAAGTCCCCATCCGCAGCGCCCGGCGCCGGGGGCCCGGGCGGTCGGGGTCGGGTTTCATCTCGGGGCGAGCAGGGTGCGGGCGGTCGGAGGCGGATGGGTTCTCGGGTCTACCCCCTGGCGCGCGGCGAGTCACGAAGGCGCCCGCGCCCCTCAGCGCTTCACGCCCAGGAGCAGCTGGAACGTCGACGTGCGGCTCCCGCGGCGGACGACGAGCGGCACGAGGTCGCCGGGGAGCGAGCGATCGAGCACCCGGGCGAAGGCCGCCTCGCTCGCGGGCTCGCCGGCGATCTCGAGGACGACGTCGCCCTGCGCGAGCCCCACGCGCGCCGCGAAGCTGCGCGGGTCGATGGCGGCGATCACGCGGCAGGCGGTGGCGTCGAGGCCTTCGCGGCTGAGGAAGGCCGCGTGCGCGGCGTCGGTGCGCAACCCCGTGGACGGCTCGAGGGCGTCGCGCCGCGCGACCTCGCGCAGCCGGACGCGCGCCGCCTCCCACTCCCACTTGTGGAAGGTCAGCGACTCGAGGCAGCGCAGCGTCGACTCGAGCGCGCGCTGCGTCTCGCCCTGGGCCTGGCGGCGGGCGGCGAGGAAGAACTGGGTCTCGCAGACGATGTCGGCGGCGCCCGTCTCGCCGGCGTCCTTGCGCCGCTGCGCTTCCTCGATGGCGGCTCGCAGGAGCTCGTCCTCGGTCATGTCGCCGAGCAGCATGGCGGCGAGCTCGCGCGGCCACTCGAGCGAGCGCTCGACCGGCGGCACCTCCTCCAGCCAGCGGCGCAGCTCGGCGTCGACCTCGGCCGGGTCGTCGCCGCGCTCGCGGCGCAGGATCCAGACCCAGAGCCGCACGTGGGCCAGCTTTGGCGCGCCGTTCTCGAGCGCCCTCCCGAAGGCCTCGAGCGCCGCCGCCTGCGAAGGGAGGACCGCGAAGAGGTAGCCGAGCTGCTCGAACGCGTCGGGCCGGTCCGGCTCGAGCTCGGCGACGCGCGCGAAGTCGCGCGTCGCGTCCGCAAACCGCCGCAGCGCGACGCGCGAGCGACCGCGCGCGAAGAGCGCGAACCGGTCCCCCGCGTCGAGCTCGAGCGCACGGGTGAAGTCCTCGATCGCCCGCTCGTGATCGCCCTGGAGCTGGCGCGCGTGGCCGCGCCACTCGAGGGCCGCAGCGTACTGCGGCTCGATCGCCAGGGCCTCGCCGTACGCCGCGACCGCCCCCGCGAGATCGCCCATCGCCTGCAGCGTGCGACCGGCGCCGTACGCCGCGCCCGCGTCGCGCGGGCCCGCCGCGAGCGCCCGCCGGTAGGCCGCGAGGGCTTCGTCGAGGCGCCCCGCCTGGTTGAGGCAGTGCCCGCGCAGCTTGAGGGCGGCCCCGTGCTCGGGCTCGCGCGCGAGGAGCTCGTCGAGCAGGCCGAGGGCGCGCTCGCAGGCGCCTTCCCGGGCCGCGACGCGCGCCTCCTCGAAGAGGTCCGCCTGCGCGAGCTCCTGGCCCGCGAACGCGGGCCCGAGCAAGGCGAGGGTCTCGAGGACGGGTCTCACCCCCGCAACTCTAGCCCCGATCCCGGTCCCGCGGTCGAAACCGCGGCCCGGCGCTGCTTGCACCCGCAATGAGATTGAGCTATTGTTGCAGAGGAAATGAGCCGCTCCGCCCCGCTCCGAGACCCCTATCGCGCCCAGCCCGAGGAAGCGGCGGGCGTGCTCTCGCGCGCGCTGGTCCGCGCCGCCGAGCAGCTCGCGCTGCCGCGGGCGGGCCTGGCGCGCCTGCTCGGCGTGAGCGAGGCGAGCCTCTCGCGCCTCGCCCACGGCCGGCGCACGGTCGACCCCGAGAGCAAGGAGGGCGAGCTCGCGCTCCTGTTCCTGCGCCTCTACCGCAGCCTGGACGCGCTGGTCGGCGGCGACGAGGAGAAGGCGCGCGCCTGGATGCACGCCGAGAACGCGCACCTTTCGGCGATCCCCGCGCAGCTCGTGCAGGACGTGACGGGCCTCGTGCATGCCCTCGACTATCTGGACGCGATGCGCGGGAAGCTCTAGGTGTCTCGCGCTGAGCGCGCGGCCGTGGCGCGCGGTGGAGGCGCAGCACCGGCTCTCGACGCGCCGGCTCGTCGACTCCGAGCGCGAGCACGAGGTCCTCGAGGAGCTCCTGGAGGCGCGAAAGCCCCGCAAGCCGCCCGACTGCCGCGGCCTGCACTACCTCCTGGCGACGCCGTTCCGCTACGCGCCGCTGCGCCGCGGGTCGCGCTTCGCGGCGCGCCACGAGCGCGCCGTCTGGTACGGGTCGGAGACGCTCGAGGGCTGTTTCGCCGAGGTCGCCTACTACAGGCTCGTGTTCCTCGAGGGGTCGGCCGGCGCGCTCGAGCCGCTCGCCGTCGAGCTGTCCGCGTTCCGCGCGAGTGCGGCTTCCGAGCGCGCCGTCGACCTCTGCGCGGCGCCGTTCGAGCGCTACGCCGCGCAGATCGCCTCGCCCACGAGCTACGGCTCGAGCCAGCGCCTGGGGGCCGACATGCGCGCGGACGGCGTCGAGCTCTTCCGCTACCCATCGGCGCGCCTGGCGGGAGCGGTGCACGTGGGGCTCTTCACGCCCTCCGCCTTCGCGCGCAGGACCCCGACTCCGCCCCAGACATGGCACTGCGTCGCCACGAAGGCGGCCGTCGAGCTCAGCCGCAAGAGCTACTTCACGCGCGCGACCCAGCGCTTCGAGCGCGGCGGCTTCCTCGTGGCCGGGCGCCTGCCTGTGCCGGCGGTTTGAGGCGCCGGTACGCGGCGCCTGGCGGTGCGACTGCGCACGCGCATCACACGCCGCGGCATCGTCGCCTCTTCCTTGAGACTATCGCCGACAGGCGCAGGGGGAGCAGGGACAGTGCGGCGTGGGCGCGGGGTCGATAAGGCCGGAGCCCGCGACCAGGAGCGCAAGCGCGAGGACGAGCGCGATGAAGAGCGAGAGGGCGTCCCGCGTGGGGCGCGAGACTCCCTTCTGCAGCTTTCGGAGAGTCCTCAGCATGGGGCCTCCTCTGGGGGAGTTGTGGCCGATCCGGCCAAGGCCGTTGACGCAGACTCGAGCATTCGTCGCGCCTCCTTCTGGGCGCGTCCTACGCCGCGTCGGACCCGGCGCTGCCCGCACGGAACTGCTCGGCCTCGGTCGAGCCCGTGAGTGCCGTCGTCGAGGAGTTCCCCCCGGCGATCGCCTGCGCGACGGCGTCGAAGTAGCCGGTGCCCACCTCGTGCTGGTGGCGCGTGGCGCTGTAGCCGTACTGCTCGCTGGCGAACTCGGCCTGCTGCAGCTCGGAATAGGCGGCCATTCCGCGCCGCGCGTAGGCCTTCGCCAGCCGGAACATGCCGTGGTTCAGCGAGTGGAAGCCGGCGAGCGTCACGAACTGGAACTTGTAGCCCATGGCGCCGAGCTCGCGCTGGAAGCGCGCGATCGTCTCGTCGTCGAGGTTGCGCTTCCAGTTGAACGACGGCGAGCAGTTGTAGGCGAGGAGCTTGCCGGGGAAGCGGGATTGGATCGCCTCGGCGAAGCGCCGCGCCTCGTCGAGGTCGGGCTTGGAGGTCTCGCACCAGACGAGGTCGGCGTAGGGCGCATACGAGAGCCCGCGCGCGATCGCCTGCTCGAGGCCGGCGCGGGTGCAGAAGAAGCCCTCCGGCGTGCGCTCGCCCGTCAGGAACTCGAGGTCGCGCTCGTCGACGTCGCTCGTGATCAGGCCCGCCGCGTTCGCGTCGGTGCGCGCGATCAGGACGGTGGGCACGCGCATGACGTCGGCGGCCAGGCGCGCCGCGTTGAGCGTGCGCACGAACGTCTGGGTCGGCACGAGGACCTTCCCCCCGAGGTGCCCGCACTTCTTCTCCGAAGCGAGCTGGTCCTCGAAGTGCACGCCCGCGGCGCCGGCTTCGATCATCGCCTTCATCAGCTCGAACGCGTTGAGCGGGCCGCCGAAGCCGGCCTCGGCGTCCGCCACGATCGGCGCGAACCAGTACACGGACGCGTCGCCTTCGGAGTGCGCGATCTGGTCGGCACGCTGCAGGCACTGGTTGATGCGCTTGACGACGTGCGGGACGCTGTCCGACGGATAGAGGCTCTGGTCGGGGTACATCTGCCCGGCCAGGTTCGCGTCCGCGGCCACCTGCCAGCCCGAGAGATAGATCGCCTTCAGCCCGGCCCGCACCATCTGCATGGCCTGGTTGCCGGTCAGCGCGCCGAGGGCGTGGACGTAGTCCTGCTCGTGCATCAGGTCCCAGAGCCGGCGCGCGCCGTGCTCCGCGAGCGTGTAGCGGATGGGCATGCTGCCCGACAAGCGCGCGACGTCGTCGGGTGTGAAGTCGCGCTGGATGCCCGCGAAGCGGCGCTGTTCCCAGTCCGCTCGCTCGCCGATGCTGCCGTTCTGGTGCGTGGATGATTGCATGGTCGGTCGGCGGCGTGTCGCGCCGCTGGCTGCCTCGAGAAGCGGATACGCCTCGAGCGTGAGGAACTCCGCGAGCTCGTCCGCCAGGACGAGCCGTTCGAACGTCTCGGCGGCCGTCTGGTAGCGGCCGCGCTCGTAACACTCGGCTCCGAGCTCCCTCTTCAGACCGGCGAGCTCCTCGCTCAGCGTGCGGCGTACCAGCCCCGCGTCGACTCGCCGCCCATCCTTCAAGTGCGCGCCGTGGTGCAACCACTGCCAGACCTGGGCGCGCGAGATCTCCGCGGTCGCCGCGTCCTCCATCAGGTCGTAGAGGGGCACGCAGCCCTTGCCGCAGAGCCAGGCCGCGAGGTACTGAACCCCGACGCTCAGGTTCTGGCGCAGGCCGGCCTCGGTGACGTCGCCCTGGGGGATGCGCAGGAGGTCCGCGGCGCCCACCTCGACGTCGTCGCGCCGCAGGTGGATCTGGTGGTGTCCGCGCATCACGGCGTCGAACTCCTCGCGCGCGATCTTGACGAGCGCGGGGTGCGCGACCCACGTGCCGTCGTGGCCGTCGCGCGCCTCGCGGCGCTTGTCCTCGCGCACTCGCTGCAAGGCGACGCCGTTGCGGATCAGGTCGTCCTTGATCGGGATCTGTGCCGCCATCCCCCCGATCGCGTGTGCCTCGCGCCGGTGGCAGGTGCGCACGGCGAGCAGGCTGTACGATCGCAGGAAGTGCTGATCCATGCCCACCGACCCGCGGTCGGGCAGCACGCAGTTCGAGCGCGAGCGCAGCTTCTTGATGAAGCTGAAGATGTAGTCCCAGCGCCCGCAGTTGAGGCCGGCGCTGTGCTGGCGTAGCTCGTAGAGGATCTCGTCCATCTCGAACGCGGCGGGCAAGGTCTCGATGAGGACGGTGGCCTTGATGGTTCCCTGCGGCACGGCGAGCGCGCGCTGCGCCTCGCGGAAGACGTCGTTCCAGAGGCGCGCCTCGACGTGGCTCTCGAGCTTGGGCAGGTAGAAGTACGGGCCGCTGCCCCGCTGCAGCAGCTCGGGCGCGTTGTGGAAGAAGTACAGGCCGAAGTCGAAGAGCGAGGCCGAGACGGCCTCGCCGTCGACCGTGACGTGGCTCTCGACCATGTGCCAGCCGCGCGGGCGCACGACGAGCGTCGCGAGCCGCTCGCCCAGGCGGTACTGCTTGCCGGTCGTCGGATGCGTGTACTCGATCGTCCGGCGCACGGCGTCGTACAGGTTCTTCTGGCTGGCGACGACGTTCTCCCAGGTCGGCGAGCAGGAGTCCTCGAAATCGGCCATGAAGACGTTGGCGCCGGAGTTCAGCGCGTTGATGATCATCTTGCGCTCGACCGGGCCGGTGATCTCGACGCGCCGGTCGAGCAGGTCGTTCGGCACGGGGGCGATCGTCCAGGCGCCCTCGCGCACGTGGCGCGTCTCGGGCCGGAAGCCCAGCGCGGCGCCGGAGTCGAGGTCCTTCTGCAGCTCGCGACGGCGCTGGAGGATCTCGGAGCGGCGTTCGCGAAAGGCCCGCTCGAGGTCGGCGACGAAGGTCAGCGCGGCGGGCGAGAGCAGGGGGACGCAGTCGTCGCGGACGGCGCCCAGGACTCGGACGCCGCGCGGAAGGGCGAGATGCGGCATGGCGGGCTCGGAACCGGCGGTCATCGGCGGGCCTCGATCTCCCTGCGGGGGACCAGAGCGACACGGGTGCAAACACTCAAAGGTATTGCCCGATCGGGGCGCGGGTCGGGCGCGGGCTCGAAATCGCCCGCGGGCAGCGCGCACCCGGAAAGCGTTCGGAAGTATGGACCTAGCGCAACCTGGAAGGATCTTCCGGGGCAGAGCGGGGCTCGGGGGCGGTCCGGCCGGGGCCGTCGGAGTCATGCCACCCTGCGCGACCCTCGCAGGGCGGGGTGTAGACGCCGCTCTGAGCGGGCTACAAGCCCTTCCAGTCCAGGAACGGGATGACCCGTGTAGGATGCCTCCCGGACGAGACGACAGACTCCCCGATGACCCACGCGACCCACCAACCTCGGCTCCAGGCCCTCATCCTGGCTGACCACGTCTACTCCGACGCGCAAACGGGCAAGAAGGTGGTCGCGGGGACGTTCAACCGCCTCTGGGCTGGGTCCTTTCCGACGCAGTTCTCGCGGAACACCTTCGCCTACATCTCGATTACCGACATCCGGAACAGGGTATCTCTGGAACTGCGCTACGTGGACAACAAAGACCTGAGTGTGCTTCTCCGAGCGGAACCACTGGAGGTCGAGGGCACCGACCCCCTCGCAACCCTGGAGTTCGCGATGGCCATCCCTCCCTTCCCGATGCCGCACCCTGGCAGCTACTCCTTCGAGCTTCACGCCAATGGCGAGAAGCTGGGATCGGTGAGGGTTCTCGTAGCTCAACTCGCTCAAGAACAGGAACCCGACCAATGACCGCCAACTCCATCGACATCGAGACCAAGGGATCGGAACGGTTCCTCTCCTTTGGGCAGAAGCACGGCGAGGCACAAGCCGGTGGAGAGCTGGCGTCACCGCAGGAAGTGCCCGAGGAAGGCGTGGCCATCTGGAACGTGTACGGTGGCGGGGTCTATGAGTGCGAGGTATGGGTGGCCGAGGAAGCGGAAGGCGGGTTCTCGGCGTGTGCGGCGTATCTCCCCGGGGTCGTTGCTCAGGGCGAGGACATCGACAGAGTCCTCTACGAAATCCAAAGGGCGCTCAGCGCGACGATCGCTTCCTACACCGCACGAGGAGGCAGCATTCCCTGGACCGATGAGCCCACCGCTGGCCTGGAACTCGTCGAGACTCCCGTGATGAAGAGGTGGATCCTGGTGAATGTCTGAGCTGCCCACCGTCACGGGATCGCAGGCAGTCAAGGCGTTCGAGGCGCTGGGGTTTCAGTTGGATCGAGTCAAGGGGGCCCACCACGTTCTCGTGAAGCCCGGTCATCGGTTCCATCTCTCGGTTCCCGTCCACGGAACCGATTCACTCAAGCGAGGGACGCTCCGGTCTCTCATCCGCGCTGCGGGCGTGACGGTTGATGACTTCCGCGCCGCACTCTCAGGGAAACCGGGATCGCACTGATTGGATCAGGCCACGCGATTGTCGATCGTCGAGATCCCGCTCCGCACCCTCACTCCTGGAAAGACCGCGCGGACGCAACCGAGGAGCCCTTCGTCTCCGGTGGCGATCTCGAACATGTAGGAGGCGAGGAATGCGTACTTGGCGTCCTCCAGATTGTTGGAGAACTCCTCATCGGAAACGCCGCATCGGATGACACGCTGGATTCCGTACCACGCCGTCACACGAAACGAGCGTCCCGTGGCCGTCCGATCCGGGGAACTTCCGTAGTTCCCTCGTCCAGGCCCGGCTTCTGTATCGGGTCCCGTCCGACGATGCGGAGCTGCACCGGTTCGTGTGGCGCGGGGTGGGATTGGCCAGCGGCGAGTGGGGAAAACGTAGGCCGGGGCACGGGCTCGGGCTCGGGCTCTAGTGCAGCGGAATCGCCGCCGACAGCGAGCCCGGGCCCGGGCCCTTGCGCTGCGGGCAGCGCGCCTGGTCGCTCTGGCCCGGGCGGGGATTGCGCCAGGCGAAGGGGCGCGTCGCGGGATCGGGGTTGCCTTCGACGGCGCTCGCCACCCAGTCGCCGACGAGCGGCGCGAACTTGAAGGCGTGGCCGCTGCCGCCGGAGGCGACCACGAGACCGCGCTGCTGAGGGTCCGCGCCGATCCAGAAGTTCCCGTCGGCGGTGTCGCAGTACATGCACAGGCGCGCGGCGATCAGCGGCGCATCGGCCAGCCCCGGGAAGGTCTCCGCCAGGAACGCGCGGAAGGTCTCTTCCTCCTGGGGCAGCGGGACGCGCGCTGCGTCCGGGTCCATGTCGTAGCCGAGGTCGTGGCGCGCCACCTTGAACGTCCCGTCGGACCGGGCGGGAAAGCCGTACCAGCCCGTCGTCGCGATGTCGGCCGCCCACACGCCGAGGCACGGCGGCCGGTAGCGCGCCATGTCGGCCGCGCGGAAGTACAGCACCGGCTGCGCCACCGAGCTGAGGTAGGGGCCGAGCTGCGGCACGAGGCGCGGCGTCCAGGCGCCCGCGGTGACGACGACCGCGTCGGCCTCGAAGTGCGCGCCGGCGCGCGTCCGAACACCGCTCACGCGTCCGCCCGACTCGAGCACGCTCTCGACGGACTCCGCGCGCAGGCCCGCGCCGGCCTTGCGCGCCGCCGCGCACAAGAGCTCGACCACCCGGCTGGCGTTGGCCCAGCCCGCGTGCGGGTTCAAGTAGCCGTCGACGTACACGCCCTCCGCAAGGGCCGGGAAGCGCGTGCGCAGGAAGTCGGGCTTCACGCGCTTGAGCGGGTGGCCGCGCAGGGTCAGCAGCTGGTAGCTCTCGTACTCGAACGAGCCGAACGACATGGGCTTGCGCGTGAGCACGAGGAAGCCGACCTCGTGGTAGAGGTCCTCTTGGAACTTCTGGTTCCACTCGATCCAGCGCTCGCGCGCGGCCTCCGCCAGCTTGGTGTAGGCCGCGTTCGCGCCGTAATCCAGGCGCACGGCCTTCGAGATGTCCGTCGAGGACGCCTCGGGGCGCGGCACGGGCCCGGGCTCGAACACGAGGGTCTCGTAGCCGCGAAGCCTGAGGCTCCAGGCCGCGCTCCAGCCGAAGACCCCGCCGCCGACCACGATGACGCGCATGGTCCCCTCGTACTAAAGATCCTTCACCGCTGCCAGGAGATCGGTCAGCTTCCGCTTGCCGTCGCCGAACAGCATCATCGTGGAGGGTCGATAGAAGAGCTCGTTGTCGACGCCGGCGTACCCCGGCGACAGAGAGCGCTTCACGATCATCACCGTCCGCGCCTTGTCGACGGCGAGGACGGGCATGCCCCAGAGGGGCCCGCCCTCGTCGGTCTTGGCGGCGGGGTTGATCGTGTCGTTCGCGCCGACGACGAGGGCCACGTCGCATTCGGCGAAGTACGGGTTGATCTCGTCGAGCTCGAACAGCTTGTCGTAGGGCACGTTGGCCTCGGCCAGCAGTACGTTCATATGGCCCGGCATGCGGCCCGCCACCGGGTGGATCGCGTACTTGACCTCGGACCCGCGGCGCTCGAGCTCCTCCCCCAGCTCGCGCACGACGTGCTGCGCCTGCGACACCGCCATGCCGTAGCCCGGAACGATGATCACGCTGCGTGCCCCGTCGAAGGCGAGCGCGGCGTCCTCGGCCTCGTAGCCCTGGACGCTGCGCTTCTCCTGCGTACCCGCGGCGGCGCTCCCGCCGTAGGCCTTGAAGAGCACGTCCTTGAACGTGCGGTTCATCGCCTTGCACATGATCCCGGTGAGGATCAGGCCGGCGGCGCCGACCAGCGCGCCCGAGATGATGAGCGCGTTGTTGTTCACGACGAACCCGGTCGCCGAGGCCGCCAGGCCGGAGAGCGAGTTCAGGAACGAGATCACGACCGGCATGTCCCCGCCGCCGACCGGGATGACGAGCAGGATGCCCAGCGCGCACGAGAGCACGGCGAGCAGGAGCAGCGGGACCAGCGCGCCGGGCGACGCCAGCATCCACCAGACCAGCGCCGCGCTCGCGAGGAGGCCCGCGACCTTCGAGGGGTTCTGGCCCGGCAGGAAGACGTTCCTGCGCATGACGCCGTTGAGCTTGAAAACGGCGACGAGGCTCCCCGTGAGCGTTACCCAGCCGATCAGCGAGCTGGCGCCGACGGCGAGGACGAAGACGACCGGCCCGACGGCCGACGGGTCGACCCCGGTCCAGTCGGCGCCCACGCCCTCGGAGAGGGCGACGAGGGCGGACGCCCCGCCGCCGAACCCGTTGAGCAGCCCGACCATCTCCGGCATCCCGGTCATCTGGACGCGGATCGCCATGACCGCGCCGATCAGCCCGCCCAGGGCGAGACCGCCGAGGATCAGCTCCCAGCCCAGGATGCCGCCCTCGCTCTCCATCTTGAGCAGCGTGATGACGACGGCCGCCAGCATCCCGAGGGCGCCGAGGCGGTTGCCGCGCGGGGCGCTGCGCGGCGAGCCGAGGTCCTTCAGGCCGAAGATGAAGAGGCCCGCGGCGACCAGGTAGCCCAGGTCGTAGACGTGGCTCGCGACTCCCATCGCTCAGTCCTTGCGCCGGAACATGCGCAGCATCCGGCCGGTCACCATGAAGCCGCCGACGACGTTGATCGTCGCGAGGACGAGCGCCAGGAAGCCCAGGACGCCCGCCAGGCGCGCGTCCCCCTTGGCGAGCTCGACGTTCGCCGCCACGAGCGCGCCCACGATCGTGATGCCCGAGACCGCGTTCGCGCCCGACATGAGCGGCGTGTGCAGCGTCGGCGGCACCTTCGAGATCAGCTCGAAGCCCAGGAACACGGACAGGAAGAGGACCGTGATGGAGGCGATCAGCGCTCCGGTCGTCAGGTCGATCACGAAAGGGCCTCCCTCACTCGCTCGTTCGTCACCTCTCCCTTGTGGCAGACGAGCGGACCGGCGAGGACCTCGTCCTCGAGGTCGATCGCGACCGCGCCGTCCTTGACGAGGTGGGACAGGAAGTTCACGACGTTGTTCGCGAAGAGCTGGCTGCTGGAATGCGCGACGGAACCAGGCAGGTTGGAGGGACCCAGGATCAGCACGCCGCCCTCGAGGACCTCCTCGCCCGGCCTGGAGAGCTCGCAGTTGCCGCCGCTGTCGGCCGCCATGTCGACGATGACCGACCCCGGTTTCATGCCGCGCACGACGTCGGCCGGGACGAGCAGCGGCGCCTTGCGCCCCGGCACCTGCGCGGTCGTGATCACGGCGTCCGCGCTCTGGATGACCTCGGCCATGAGGCGCGCCTGCTTCGCCTTCTGCTCCGCGGTCAGCTCCCTGGCGTAGCCCCCCTCGTCCTGCACGTCCTCCGCGCCGAGGTCGAACTGGACGAACTTGGCGCCCAGGCTCTCGACCTCTTCCTTGGTGTCGGGCCGGATGTCGTACGCCTCGACGACCGCGCCGAGGCGCCGGGCGGTCGCGATCGCCTGCAAGCCCGCGACGCCCGCGCCGAGGACGAAGACCCGCGCCGGACGCACCGTCCCGGCAGCCGTCATCATCAGGGGGAAGAGCCTTGGCAGGCGCGCGGCCGCGAGCAGGGCGGCCTTGTAGCCGGCGACGTTCGCCATCGAGCTCTGCACGTCCATCGACTGCGCGCGGCTGATGCGCGGCATCAGCTCGAGGGCGAAGCACGTCACGCCCGCGGCGGCGAGGTCGGCGACGCCCTTGGGGTTGCCCAGGGGATCGGCCGTGCAGACGAGCACGGTGCCGGACGCCAGCCGCTCGGGCGCGGGAGCGTGGATCGCCGCGACGAGCGGCGCGGCGAACACCTCGCCCGCGTCCGCCGGCTTGCCGCCCTTCTCTTCGTACTGCGCGTCCGGGAAGCCGCTCGCCTCCCCGGCGCCGCGCTCGACGACGACCTCGAGGCCTTGCCTGGCGAGCTTGCTCAGACTGTCGGGGACGATGGCGACGCGGGTCTCGCCGGGTCGCGTCTCTTTGGGGATGCCCAGGCGCATGGGGGGGAGGGGGCTGGAGCGACGGTCTCGAGAGCCGTGGGGGCGCACACCATAGCGAGGCCGGCGCCGATTCCACAGGGTCGAGAGCGGTTGAGAGCCGGTCGAAAGCGGGTCGGGAGCGAAGTGGAAAGCGGGTGGAACCGCGGCTCGAAACGCGGGTGAGGCGGGCCCGGGCGCTCCGGGTCAGTCCGACGCGGTCACGGTGCGCCCGTTCAGCGGCTGGGTCGGGCGGTTGTTCCCGTCGTGCACCCGGCGCAGGGCCGCGATCTCTGCGGCGGACGCCCGGATCGGCTCGCGCAGGACGATCCAGGCGACGCCCTCGGTGCACGGCGGCGTCGTCAGGGAGCCCGAGTACCGGAAGCTGCCGAGCGACGCCGGCAGGAGCTGGCTCGCGTCGACCCGCGCCTCCGCGCCGGGCCGCGCGGCGCCCCGCTCCGCCGGAGCGCTCTCCCACAGCTCCCCGAGGAGCGGGTGCTCGGCGCCTTCCTCGATCAGGACCGCGAGCACCGCGAGCCGGCTCTCCGCGTCCCGGTGGACGAGGTGCAGCTCGGCGGGCGCGTGCCGCCCGTCGATCGTGTGCTCGCTCGGCGCGTGGAAGTGGAACTGCTCGAGAGCGTACGCGCGACCGTCGACGGTCAGCGTGCTGGCCGGGCCGCAGTCGACCTGGACCGCCCGCCCGGTGTTCACGATCGTCGCCGCCGTCGGGCCGTAGGTCACGGCGGGAGGGTCGGCGAGCGTGAAGACGGTCTCGTTCACCTCGATGTCGATCGGCGACTGCCGCGTGCCCTCCTGCGCGAGGGCGAAGTCCGGATCGAGGTCGCCCCAGAAGGCCGGCCCGCCGTCGCCGGCGTAGCCCCACTCGGGCTTGCTCTTCGCGCCCTTGCACCCGGAGAGGAGCAGGACGGCGCAGGCCGCGATCACGAGCGCGTGCTTCATGTGGGCTCTCCTCGACTGCCGCGCGGCCGAGGATAGCGCCGGCCGCGCGCCATTTCCCCGGCGGTCGGTTCAAGCCGCCCGGGTGCGCGCGTCGAACGGACGGAGACGGGGCCGCGCGGCCCCGGTCCCCACCCCTCCCCCGCCTGACCCCGGGCTCGCCCCGCACCATGCTCCACCATCTCGCCGCGGCGGCGATCGCCGCCGCTTCCCTCCTCGCCGCGCCCGCCCGCGCCCAGGGTCTCGACCTGGAGCTCGTCGCCAGCGGCCTCGCCGAGCCGGTCTTCGTCGGCTCGCCGCCCGAGGACCACACGCGGCTCTTCGTGCTCGAGCGCCCCGGACGCGTGCGCATCGTCGAGGAAGGCGCGCTGCGCGACACCCCGTTCCTCGACCTGACCGGAGAGGTCTCCTTCGTCGCCGAGCACGGCCTGCTCGGCATCGCCTTCCACCCGGATTACCCCGCGAACGGCCGCTTCTTCGTCAGCTACGTCGACACGGGCGGCACGAGCCGCGTGGTCGAGTACCGCGTGTCCGGCGACCCCGACCGCGCGGACGAGACCCCGGTGGCCACGCTCCTCACGCAGATCCAGCCGTCGGGCGTCCACGACGCGGGCTGCATCCACTTCGGAGCGGACGGCATGCTGTACGTCGCGATCGGCGACGGCGGGAGCTGGGTCGAGGCGCAGGATCCGACGAACCTCCTGGGCAAGATCATGCGCCTCGACGTCGACCTCGGCCCGCCGTGGATCCCGGCCGACAACCCGCTGGTCGGCAAGCCCGGCGCGCGCGGCGAGATCTGGGCCCTGGGCCTGCGCAACCCGTGGCGCTTCAGCTTCGACCGCGCGACCGGCGACCTCTGGATCGCGGACGTCGGCTGGCTCTCGTGGGAGGAGGTCGACTTCCAGCCGGCGGCGAGCGCGGGAGGCGAGAACTACGGCTGGAACTGCTTCGAGGGACCCGCCTGCACAGGCGAGTGCGACTGCGCCGCGCTCTCCCCCGTGCCGCCGGTCTTCGCGTACGCGCACGACATCGGCTGCGCCGTCATCGGCGGCCACGTCTACCGCGGCGCGGCGATGCCCGCGCTCTCGGGGACGTACTTCTTCGCCGACTACTGCACCTCGCGGATCTGGACGCTGCGCGACAGCGGCGAGGAGCAGCTCGAGTTCCGGGATCGCGGCGCGGAGCTCCCCGGGCTCGACCACGTCGTCGCGTTCGGCGAGGACGCCGCCGGCGAGCTGTACGTCTGCGAGCGCCTTCGCGGGCGCGTCCACCGCATCGTGCCCGACGCCGGCACCTCGCCGTTCTGCGAGGCGCTCCCCAACTCGACGGGCGCGCGCTGCCGGATGGCGAGCTCGGGATCGACCAGCATCGCGAAGAACGACTTCACGCTGCAGGCCTCCGGCGGCGTGCCCGCGGAACTCGGGCTCTTCTTCTACGCCGGTGCGCCGCTGCAGCTGCCCTTCGGCGACGGGTTCCTCTGCGTCGCCCCGGCCGGAACCGGGTACTTCCGCCTCGTCCCCCCGCTGCTCGCGGACGAGGCCGGCGGCTCCAGCCGCCGCGTCGACTTCGACGAGCGCCCCGCCGGAGCCGGCGCGGGCCGGATCCAGCCCGGCAGCACCTGGTGCTTCCAGTACTGGTATCGCGACCTCGCCGGCGCGGGGAGCGGTTTCAACCTCTCGGACGGGCTCGCGGCGCGCTTCCGCCCTTGACCCCAGCGCGTCAGACGAGTCCCACGAATCAGGAGAAGAGGAAGTCGCTCTCCTTCGACCAGAGCGCGAAGCGGTAGACGGGGAGGAGCCGCAGCACCTCGTCCGCGAGCATCGCCGGCACCTTGTCCCCGAGCGCCGCGGCGCGCGCTGCCCCGCTCGCGGGAAAGCGGCGCTCCACGGCGAGCCCGTGCTCGCCCGGGACGTAGAACCCGAAGAGCTCGTCGAGCCGCTCGGGCTCGAGCCCGGAGCAGCGCCACTCCCCCTTCCAGTCGTGCAGCCGGAGCTGGAAGCCGTCGAGCTCGCGCAAGAGGCCGAGCAGCTCGCGCGAGCCCTGGGCGGCGACGCGCTTGGCGAGGTTCTGTCCGTCGTACCATGCGTCGGGGTGGATGCGCAGGCTCACCTCGAGGGCGCTCTCCTCGATCGCGACGCAGAGGTAGCCGTTCCGGTAGGCCGAATCGAGGTCCTTCGCGAGCTCGGCGCCGAGCACCCGGCGCAGCTTCGTCTTCTCCGCCTTCGGTCGGGTGAGGTACGCCCAGAGCCGGCGCACGCGCATGCCGTTGAAGGCGTGGGGGTGGTGCAGGCTCGTGCGCGTGTCGAGCGCGACGCCCCGCTCCCGCGCCCGCGGGACGATGGCCTTGGCGATCGCCGCGAGCTTGCGCCGGACGGAAAGGCGCCGATCGTTCGCCTCGGGATCCGCGGCGTGGCGCTCCGAGAGAGCGTGGAAGTCCCGCTCCTCGAAGGGCGCCCTCCCCGGCGCGGGGGCGGGCTCGGACCCGGCCGCGGAGCTCATCGCGGCCCTCCTGGGCGGGTGGGCCGGGAAAGCGCGTGCCACTTCCTAACGGTCTTGTTACACAAGGACGGCAAAGTCGCCGGAATCATCTGCCACTCCCGAGGGCGCCGAAAGTAATGGAACCTGGATACCTCACGGCGTCCACCCGAGAGATGCGCTTCGCCCACTTCCAGTTCGATCCCGAGAACGACCGCCTCGGCGAGGGCCCGCTCAGCGAGGTCTACCGGGCCGTCGACACGAACCTCAACCGGACGGTGGCGCTGAAGATCCTGCGCGCGCACGCCGAGATCGACCCGCAGGCGGACAGGCGCTTCCGGCGCGAGGCGATCCACGCGAGCAACCTCGACCACCCGAACATCGCCACGATCTACGAGTACGGCCAGGACCAGGGCACCTCGTTCATCGCGATGGAGTTCCTCCAGGGCCGCACCCTGGACAAGGTCATCAAGGACCAGACTCTCGGCTACGAGGAGTGCCTGCGGATCGCGCTGCAGGTGACCGACGCCCTCGCGCAGGTGCACCGCCACAACCTGATCCACCGCGACCTCAAGCCGGGCAACATCCTGCTCCAGGACGACGGCAGCACCAAGCTGCTCGACTTCGGCATCGCCCGCGCGCGCGACGAGGCCACGATCACGCAGCACGGGATGCTCGTCGGCACGGTCCTGTACATGTCGCCCGAGCAGGTGCGCGGCGAGGACCTCGATTTCCGTTCCGACATCTTCTCGCTGGGCGCGGTCCTCTACCACGTGATGACGGGGGCGCTGCCGTTCCCCGGCGAGAGCTTCCCGGAAGTCTGCATGGCGATCCTCGAGGGCAGCCCACGGCTGCCCTCGAAGGTGCGCTCGGGCTTCCCGCCGGCGCTGCAGGACATGCTGCTGCGCTGCCTGCGCACGAACCCCGACGAGCGCTTCCAGGAGGCCGTGGCGGCCCACGGCGCGCTGCTCTCGATCGCGGACAAGCTGACCGGAACGCGGACCCACGCCCAGGCGCGGCTGAAGGGCAGGATCCTCCTGCCGCCCCTCGGCTGCGGCACGGGGGACGACGTCTGCCAGCGCGTCGCGGGCGGCATCCGCAAGGACCTGGCCGGCGAGCTCGCGCGCAACAAGGGCGTGCAGGTGGCGCTGATCGAGGACGCCGTTCCGCCCGACGACGCGCGCTTCGACTGCATCGTGCGCGGCAGGCTGGACGTCCAGGGGCACACCGGGCGCCTCGGCATGTCCGTCGAGCTCTACGACGCGGGCTCGAGCCGCAACGCCAAGCCGCTGCAGGTGATCGAGGACGTGTGCCAGCACACCGACGACGACGAGTGGACGCTGCAGGCGGACCTCGTGCGCAGCGCCATGCGCGCGCTGCGGCGCGCCCTGACGCAGGCCTCGGCGCGGCCGATCGCGGCCCTCCAGGGGCGCAACGTCGGCGAGGCCCTGAAGCACGCCACCCTGGCGCTGGACGTGATGCAGAAGGCCACGACCAAGCACCTGCTCATGGCGATCACCAACCTCCGGCACGCGCGCGAGCTCGACCGCTACTGCGCGCTCGCCTACGCGGGAATGGGCGAGGCGCTCGTGCGCAAGTACCTGTACTGGGACGGCGACTCGACCTTCCTCGACGAGGCGCGCGACTACTGCGGGCGGGCGCTGACCCTCGACAGCGGGTGCGCGCGCGCCCACACGTCCCTGGGCTTCGCCAACCACGTGTCGGGGCACAGCGCGGACGCGCAGCGCGAGTACCGGCTGGCGATCCAGGTCGACAACGGCGAGTGGTTCGCGCACCGCCTCCTGGGCGCGCTCCTCGCGCGGGAGGGCAACTTCAAGAACGCCTCGCCGCTGCTCCTGCGCGCGATCGGCCTCAAGCCCGAGCACATCGCTTCGTACGACCACCTGTACAACGTACTCCAGCGCCTCGACCGCTACGAGGAAGCGCTCGAGGTCGCCGAGAAGGGCATCGCGGCCGCGCACAAGCACCTCGGCAAGGTCCCCGACGACCAGAACGCGCGCCTGCACATGGCGACGCTCCAGGCGCGCATGGGCCTGCAGGACGACGCCCGCGCACAGATCGAGGCCGCCCGCGCGCGAGCCCCGAAGGACGGCTACACGGCGTTCCACTGCGCGACCGCGTTCGCGCTCATGGGCGAGGTCGACGAGGCCCTCGACGCCCTGACGCGCGCGCAGGCCCGGGGCTACTACGTCAAGAGCGAGCTGTTGCGCAACCCGGACTTCGACGTGCTGCGCGGCATGCCGGCGTTCGAGGACCTCGCGCAGTAGCGCCTATTGGAAAGTGACCGCCAGCCCGTCGCTGGTGTTGAAGAAGGCACCGCCGCCGGCCGGGTCGCGGAACCAGCACTGGAAGTTCTTGGTCACCCCGCTCGTGATGGCGGAAGCGGCGAGGTCCACCTCGCGCGTCGCGGTGCCGCCCGACGCGACCGCGGGCGGATTGATGCGCACGATGCCGCCGCCGGCGCAGAGGAAGCCGTTTCCGAAGGGGACCTGGATCTGGGAGTTGCCGAAGAAGAAGAGGAACGGCTGGTCCGGCAGCGGTCCGGCGGTCAGCGTGAAGTCGTTCACGAGCGCGACGCAGCTTCCGCTGAAGCCGATCACGGCGGGGAAGCCGGTGGAGCTCGGGTTGGACGTGCAGTAGTTCGACGCGCTGCACGGAGGCGGCGTGAAGCCGACCTCGATGGCCGGTCGGAGCGTGACGCTCGCGACGTGGCGCGATGCGAAGCGCCGCGCGCTCAACGTCGTCGCCTCGTCGACGTGCTTGACCATCCACCCGAAGTTGGCGCCGGGGGCGTCGAGCCACGCCTGGACGTCCGCGACCATGGCCGCCGTGGACTCCCAGAAGTAGGTGCCGGGCGCGTTCACCGTCCGAACGGCGAGGGCCGTGGGGTCGAAGTCGCCCCCCGCCGCCGTCCAGGTCGCGCTGGAGAAGAACGTGTGCAGCCAGGTGGCGTCGTCCGTCGTGGCCGGAGCGCCCGGCCCCTCCTCGAAAGTCGGGTCCGAGGTCCCCTCGCCCCAGTCGGCGAGGAGACGGTGGAGCGCCACGTCCTCGGGCCCGCCGAGCAGCGGCGAGCGCGTCACGGTCAACCTCAGGCGCACCGAGTCGACGACCGACCCCGCGGGGATCGCGCCGACGTCGAAGTGGATCAGCCCGCGCCGGATCGTGGGGCTCAGGCCGGTGTTGACGCCGGAGAAGACCCCGATGCCGGCGCCGTTGGACAGCTCGCCCGTCGCAGACTCGTACAGGGTGTTGTCGCGGTCGGCCGTGATCGTGAGCACGTCCGCCCTCGAGACCGCGGACAAGGAGATCGTCGAGACGACGGCGAGCAGCGGGAGCTTCATGCTTCAAAGTCCGTTGAAGGCGATCGACGCACGGGTGCGGGAGACCCGTCCCCCTCTCCACATGGGAGAGCGCCGCGCCCGCCGCGACGTTGCGCCCTTCGCGCGCCGTCCTACTGGAACGTGACTTCCAGCGCGTCGCTGGTGTTGAAAGCTCGGCCGCCGGCCAGCGGGTCGCGGTAGTAGCACTGGAAGAATCCCTGATTTACTCCGGAGAAGAGGCCGATCCCCGCGCCGTTGCCGAGCGCTCCGGCGGGATGCTCGAGCAGCGTGTTGTCGCGGTCCGAAACGAGCACGAGCACGTCCGCCCGCGCGGCGGGGAGGAGGGGAGCGGCGAGAGCGAGAGCTCCGAGGGAGGGGTCTTCATCGTGTCGCTCGATCCATCCAGGACCCGGACACGAGCGCTCCGCGAAGCGCCGGACGCGCCGGGTCGCGCGCGGACGTCCAGGATAGCTCGCTGGCGCGAGGCCGCCATGCTGGTAGGCTGGGTCCGCCGGCGACGCGCAAGGAGCGCCGTCTCGACCCCCCGCATGACCCGATGACGATCCTGCGATGATCCTCCGGACCACGACGCTCCTCGCCGCCGCCCTCGCTCCGCTCGCATGGGCCTCCCTTCAGGAGCAGGGTGCGCACGAACCCGGCGCCGCACCCGTCCGCGAGCTCTTCGCCCGGCAGTGCTCGAGCTGCCACCTCGCGCCGGATCCGGCGTTCATGGTCGATCGCGCGTGGATCCACCAGCTGAAGGAGACAGCCTGAACGAGCACCCCCGCAAAGGCCCGTGAGGCCTTGGTCTCCTTCTTCGAGGAGAAGCCCCTGCCGCTCCCGCGCGTCGTCGACGGCGCCACCCTGACGGCCGCCACGGATCGGCCCGAGGTCGGCTGGGTGACGCTGGAGCAGGGCGAGGCGGCGCTCCTCGTGAAGGACGGGCAGGGGCACGCCTGGCGCCTCTCCTGGGAGCAGCGCGAGGGCGTGGCGTCGAGCGAGCGGCGTCGCGCGCTCCCCCCCGGTGACTACGAGGTCGTCGGGTACCGCATCATCGACCGTTCGCGCGAGGCAGAGACCTGGCACGTGTGCGCCTCGAGGCCCCGGCTCGACGCGCTGCGGGTCCGCGCAGGCGAGGAGCACGCGCTCTCCCTGGACGCGACGATCCGCGTCGCCAAGCGCCTGAGCGACGACCAGATCCAGATGGCGATCACGGGCGCCAACGCCGCGGGCCTCAGCATCTACCGCGATGGGCGGCGCATCCCGATCCGCTACGAGCTGCGCGGGCGCGACGGCGAGGTGCTGCGCGCCGGCCGCATGAACTACGGGTGAGGCGGCGGCGGTTGGGCTCGGGTCGAGCCCCTGGAGGCCGAGGCGCGGCTCGAGCTGCTCTTCGAGGGGCCGCCGTTCGAGGTTCGAACGACGGAGCTCTGAGCCTCTGCAGATGTCGACCGGCGCTGGCGTTGCGCCGGGCTCGACGGCCGCCGGGTCCCTGCGAGGAGTTTCGGGTTACGTCACGTGGTTCTCCCAACCTCCCGAGCTCATCTTGGCGCAATCAGGGGACGAAGACCGCAAACGCCCCGAACGTGCCGGAAAGCCCTCGAAGCCGCGCCGGCGGGGCCGGGGCGCCGGGCTCCACGAGCGTTGATTCCGGGGCCGGCCCGCGCTTGGATCGTGGGCGTGCTCCCGCCCCTCGTCGTCCTCGACACCGAGTCCGCGACCACGCGCGGCGCCCCGCACCTCCTGGAGCTCGGCGCCGTGCGCGTCGAGGACGGCGAGGTGACGGCGCGCTTCGAGACCCTCGTCCGGCCGCTCGTCGCGATCGAGGCCGAGGCCACGGGCGTGCACGGCATCGACGAGGCCGCGGTGCGCGACGCGCCGCTGGCGCCCGAGGCGCTGGCGGACTTCGGGGACTGGCTCTGCGAGCTCCCGCTCGCCGCCCACGCCGCCGCGCGCGACGCGGGCGTCCTCGCCTTCGAGTGCGCGCGCCACGGCGTGCGCCCGCCCGGCGCGCCGATCCTCGACACCCTGGCGCTCGCGCGCCGCTGCATCCCCGAGGCGCCCGACCACCGCCTCGACACGTTGATCGCGCACCTCGATCTCGAGGAGTCGGGCCGCCATCGCGCACTCGCCGACGCGGTCTACGCCTGGAAGGTGCTCGAGGAGTGCGCCGAGCGCCTGCGCCGGTCGAGCGGAGCGGCGCGCGTCGGCTGGGCCGAGCTCGTCGCGCGGGCGGGCGGGGCCCTGTCCTTCGCCGGCGCCGCGCCCCTGCCGCCGCGCATGTCGCCCCGGCTGCGCCCGCTCGAGGCGGCGATCCGCGAAGAGGCGGAAGTGCAGATCCTCTACGGCGCGGGCCCGGAGCCCCCGGTGGCGCTCCCCGTGCGCCCGCGCTTCCTCTACCAGCGCCAGCGCAAGGGCTACCTCGAGGGCGAATGCTCGCAGTCGGGCCTCTGGAAGACCTACCGGCTCGAGCGGGTGCACAAGGTGTTGCGCTGAGGGGGCTGTCGCCCGGCCGGAGCGCGACATAGACTGCTCGGTCTTTTCCCCCATGACCCACGGGACCCACACCATCCGCAACCTGGCGATCGTCGCCCACGTCGATCACGGCAAGACGACCCTCGTCGACTCGATGTTCCGCTTCGCCGGCACGTTCCGCGCCGGCCAGCAGGTGCAGGAGCGCGCGCTCGACTCCAGCCCCCAGGAGCGCGAGCGCGGCATCACGATCCTGGCCAAGAACACGGCGATCGCCTACCGCGGCACGCGCATCAACATCGTCGACACGCCGGGCCACGCCGATTTCGGCGGCCAGGTGGAGCGCACGCTGTCGATGGCCGACGCGGTGCTGCTGCTCGTCGACGCCTTCGAGGGACCCATGCCGCAGACGCGCTTCGTGCTCCGCAAGGCCTTCGAGCACGGGCTGCGCGCGCTCGTCATGATCAACAAGGTCGACCGCGCCGGAGCGCGGCCCGAAGCGGTGCTCGACGAGGTCTTCGATCTCTTCGTCGAGCTCCGCGCGGACGACGAGCAGCTCGACTTCCCGGTCGTCTTCGGCTCGGGACGCGACGGCTACGCATCGACCGAGGCCGGCGCGCGGGAGGGCGACCTCGGGCCGCTCTTCGACATGATCCTCGCACGGGTCCCGGCCCCGGCGGGCGACCCGGGCGGGCCGCCGCGCTTCCAGGCGGCGACGCTCGACCACGACGACTTCATCGGGCGCACGGCGACCGGCCGGGTGGACCGTGGGGCTCTGCGCCTCGGCGCGCGCCTCGTCCTCTGCCACCCCGACCGCGCCGAGAGGCAGGCGGTGACGATCAAGAACCTCTTCCGCTACGAGGGGCTGAGCCGCGTCGCCGTCGACTCCGTGGCGTGCGGCGACATCGCGGTCGTCGCGGGGATCGACGAGCTGTCGATCGGCGACACGCTGTGCGACCTCGAGCGGGTGGAGCCGCTGCCGGCGATCCGCCTCGACGAGCCGACCCTGTCGATGGTGTTCTGCGTCAACACCTCGCCCTTCGCCGGCCGCGAGGGCCAGTTCGTGACCAGCCGCCAGATCCTCGCCCGGCTGGAGCGCGCGGTCGCCCGCGACGTCGCCCTCTCGATCGCTCCGACGGCAGCGGCCGACGCGTTCGAGGTGAAGGGTCGCGGCGTGATGCACCTGTCCGTCCTCATCGAGAACATGCGCCGCGAGGGCTTCGAGCTCGGCGTCGGCAAGCCGCACGTCATCCTCAAGGAGAAGGACGGGGTCGTCTGCGAGCCGTACGAGCTCGCCACGATCGAGGTCCCCGCCCCGAGCGCGGGCCGGGTGATCGAGTACCTCGGGCGGCGCCGCGGCGAGATGTCCCACATGGAGACGATCGGCTCGGTCGCGCTGATCGCGTTCCGCATCCCCGCGCGCGGCCTGATCGGTGCGCGCACCGCGCTGCTCACCCTGTCCGCGGGCGAGGCGGTCCTGAGCCACGTCTTCGACGAGTGGCGCCCCGACGGCGGGCGCATCCCGCGCCGCACGAACGGCGTGCTCGTCGCGGATCGCGCGGGCGAGGTGGTCCCCTACGCGATCGACGCGCTGCTCGACCGCGGGACGTTCCTCGTGGGACCCGGGACCGCGGTCTACGAGGGCATGATCGTGGGCGAGAACAACCGCGACGAGGACCTCTCGGTGAACGTCTGCCGCACGAAGAAGCTCACGAACATGCGCGCCGCCGGGCGCGACGACAACGTGCGCCTGTCGCCGCCGCGCGACCTCTCGCTCGAGGAGGCGCTCGAGTACATCGAGGACGACGAGCTGCTCGAGGTCACTCCCGCGAGCCTGCGCCTGCGCAAGCGCATCCTCGACGAGGACGCGCGCAAGAAGGCGAAGAAGCGCGAGCGCAGCACCGTCTGATGAGCGGCTCGCGCGCGCCCCGGCCGCTGCTCGTCTGCCTTGCCCGGGGTCGTACACGGCCGAGCTGCGCGCCGCCGGCGTCGACGTGCGCGCGCTCCAGAGCAGCAGGCGCGGGCGGCTCCGGATCAACTTCCGCAACCACCGCAAGGTCGTCGTGGTCGACGGCCGCGTCGCCTGGGTGGGCGGCCACAACGTCGGCGACGAGTACCTCGGCAAGGACCCGAGGCTGGGAAGATGGCGCGACACGCACGTGCGCATCGAGGGCCCGGCCGCCCTCGCCGCCCAGCTCTCGTTCGTGGAGGACTGGAACTGGGCCGCCGGCGCGGTGCCCGAGCTCGACTAGACCCCGCGGGCCGCGGCGCGCGACATGCGCGCCCTGATCGTGCCGTCGGGGCCGGCGGATCCGCTCGAGACGGCCTCGCTCATGTTCGTGCACGCGATCCACTCGGCGCGCGAGCGGATCTGGATCGCGAGCCCGTACTTCGTTCCCGACGACGCGGTTCTCGCGGCGCTCCAGCTCGCGGGTCTGCGCGGCGTCGACGTGCGCATCCTGATCCCGGACGAGCCCGACCACCTGCTCGTGTACCTGGCCGCCTTCTCCTATTTCGACGAGGCGAGCCGCACGGGCGTCAAGCTACCGCTACCTCGACGGCTTCCTGCACCAGAAGGTCATGCTCGTCGACGACCGCGTGGCGAGCATCGGCACCGCCAACTTCGACAACCGCTCCTTCCGCCTGAACTTCGAGATCTCGGCGATCTTCGTCGACCAGGCCTTCGCCGCGGAGGTCGAGCGGATGCTGCGCGCCGACCTGGAGCGCGCGCAGCAGATGCAGCCGGGCGACCACTCGGCCAGGAGCTACTGGTTCAAGCTCGCCGTGCGGCTGGCGCGCCTGGCCGCGCCGGTGCTGTAGGCGGCGACGGGCCGCGCTTTCCCGGTCCAGGCCGAGCGGGTATACCGGCGCCGCATGCAGGCTCCGACGCGACCCGGCGTGCGCGGCGCCGGCTGGGCGCTGTGGATCCTCCTCGTGGGCGTCCTGCTCTACTTCCCGTCCTTCGCGGCGGGCGAGCTCGACGACGAGGAGGGCCGGCGCGCGATCCCCGCGCGCGAGATGATCGCCTCAGGCGACTACGAGCTGCCGACGGTCTGGCAGCAGCCGTACCTCAACAAGCCGCCCTTCTACCCGTGGACGGTAGCGCTCGCGTCGACGGTCACGGGCGGCGTGAACGAGGCGGCGACCCGCCTGCCGTCCGTGGTCGCGACGATCCTCACGGCGCTCGGCCTCTTCGCGTTCGCGCGGAGCCGGGGGCGTCCGCGCGCCGGGGGGCTGGCGGGGCTCCTGTTCCTGGTCTCGTTCGCGACCTTCGAGAAGGGAGCCGTCGGCGAGCTCGAGGCGTCGCTCGCGCTGTTCGTGCTCGGCTCGATCGCGCTGATCTGGACGTCCGCTGGGTGAACCGGTGATGGAGCCACGCCGCCTCGACCTCGATGGAGGCGTTCTCGTGCTCCCGATGCAACTGGACGAGCCGCTCCATCTCCGGCGCCACGTGCTCAGGAGGGCAGTACTCGTGGACGGATCCGTCCGGCCGAAGCGGGTTGTTGGGATGGGACTTGAAAGCGCCGCGCAGCAGCGGAAGCTCGACCAGGTTCCCGTGCGGATCCAACGCGGTCGTCGCGCGCTGGTGTCGCGTCAGCTGGGCATGCAGATCCTTGGTGTATCCGAGAGTGAGCTGCCGCTTGCCTCTCACGAAGGCGAACAGGCCCTCCACGGCGTCCTGGTGGTCGCGAATGATGGCCGCCACGCGGTTGGGATCCTGGGTCCCGATGTCCGTCATCAGGGCGGCATCGATCCCCTGCTCGATCAGCATCTGCGTGACGCCGCGGTCGAAGGTGTAGATGCGCTCCAGGAGCCCGGTCTCGATCGCCCACTCCCGCCGCAGGCGCTCGTTGAACGTCGCCCAGCCCTCGGTATCCTCCAGGGGCTGCCTCTGCTCTTGCGAGATCTCGGCCAGGTAGCGGAGCTCCGGTCTCGCGAGCCTGGACGGCGGGACTTCGTAGTCCTGGATGGGGGTCCAGCGGTGGGGGACGCGCTCGGTCATGGCGGCGGCAGCGGGAGTCTAGGCCCCGCCGAGGGACGGAGGAAGCACGCCATCTGGCTGACTTGCGCCCCAGCCGGCCCGAGCCTCGTCAGCCTCGTCCGAGCGCGAGCGCGGGACGACCGTCCCCGTCTCCGGCAACCCCCTACCGCGCGATCTCGACCTCGAGCCGCAGGCCGCCGGCGTCGCCGAGGACGGCGCGCCACGGCCCGGCCTGGTCCGCCGCGAACACGAGGCGTTCGCGCACGAAGAGGTGCTCGTGCGCGGTCTGCGAGAAGAGCTCGCCGTTCAGGCTGTCTACCTGGACGTGCTCGGGGTCGCCCGCGCGCAGGCTCACGCCGCCGCTCACGTCAACCAGCAGGTCGCCGGAGGGTCCGAACATGGGGTGCATCCAGAGCGCGAGGCCCTCGAAGACCATCATGACGACGGGATCGGGCGTGAACGCCTGCTGGGCGACCTCGACGTCGACGTCCTGGAGCTCGAAGCTCTCGATGCCCAGGGCGAGGGCGCAGGTCTCGCCGGCGCGCAGCGGCAGCCGCACGCGCGCGGGCGGGCCGCCCTCGCCGGGCGCGCGAACCGTCACGCTGGCGTCGAGCAGGCGCGACTCGGGGCGCAGGCCGTCGAGCGCCCGCGCCAGGCGCGCGGCATCGTCGCCGACCGCCGCCGCATCGCGCGCCGCGAAGCGATCGGGCGTGTACAGCACCGTGCGGCCCAGCTCGACGCGGCGCATGACGCCGCCGAGCTCGCTGACGATCGCGCCCACGAGGACCGAGCGCTTCTCGTCGATCCGCGCGGAGAGCAGGAGCCCCTCTTGGCCGTAATTGGGGAACTGCCCCAGCCGCTTGGGCACCGCGCGCGGGTCGAGCAGGAGGCCCGCCGTCCGGCAGCGCGGCGGATCGACGAAGTCGACGCTCGAGGCGACGAGGACGCCGCGCACCGCGGCGCCGGCGCCGGCGGCGCTCGCCGGGAACGTGCGCAGCACCGGCGCGGACCCCACTGCGCGCAGCACGACGACCTCGCGGCGCGCCTGCCGCGCGAGGCCGAGGTCCATGTCGATCACGAGGGCGTCGCCGCTGGGCAGGAACGCGTCGAGGGCCAGCGAGCCGTTCAGCACGTCCGGGCTCTGGAGGACTCCCCCGACGTCGAAGTCCAGCGGCCCCTTCTCGGTGATCACCCGGCTGCGCATCTTGAGCGTCGACGCGCTGCCCTCTCCCACCTGCTCCGAGCGCGCCATCAGGAACGCCAGCATCAATCCGCCCGGCGCCGGCACGCCGCGCACCTGGACGCGCGTCCCGATCGACGCTACCGGCACGATCGGATCGCCCGCGACCGACGACGAGGAGATCTCGACGTCGTAGTCGAGCAGGAACGGCCGGTCGCGCGAGAGGTCGAGCTCGGAGATGCGGTCGGGGCGCAGGTCGACGCGGAAGCTCCGGCGCCCGGACTGGCCGCGCAGCCACGCCTCGGCGTCCGCCTCGCGCACGCGCGCGCCCTCGAAGGGCAGGGCGACGCCGGGCGGCACGCGCACGAAGTCGATCCGCAGCGCGAGCGGCGCGTTGACCGCCTCGTCCAGGAACACGAGCAGCTCGCGCACCTTGGCGTGCAGATCGTCCGGGCCGCGCACGACGAGCCGCCCGTTCGCCCCCAGGCGCAGGCTGCGTCCCTCGCGCTCGAACTCCTCCCCGTAGAGGTTGAGGATCAGCTCGACCACCGCGTCCACCGACATCGGCGCGCCGTCGTCGCGCGTGCGCTCGAGGTAGCGGGGAGTCAGGTCGAGCGCCGGCAGGATGCCGACCTCGAGCGGCTCGGAGGCGCCGGCGGCGAGCAGCGCGAGGCTGGAGAGGTCGTACACCTCGAGGCGCGACTCGGCGGCCTGGGCGGAGCTCGAGGCCTGCGGGTCGGTGCCCGCGTGAACGGGCGCGAGCAGGAAGAGGAGAGCGAGAGGGTTCATGAGGATCGATGAGGGGTGTCGAGGCCGTGCAGCACGCGCTGCAGGAAGGACGTCAGGCGCACGCGCGTCGGCGAAGTCGAGGACGACGCGCCGGGTCGGGTCAGGATCGCGAGGACCGCCGCGCGCTCGGCGGCGGACGCCGAGGCGAGCACGCGATCGACGCCCGCAGGGCCGGCGCAAGAGTACGCGGCGAAGACGCAGGTCGCGGCGAGCCGCGCGTCGCCCGGGCGCAGGTTCTCGAGGAACAGGCGCAGGTGCGGCGTGTGCTCCGCGCGCCCGAGCTCGGCGACGGCGAGCAGCGCGCGCTCGCGGTCGCGGTCGGCGAGCAGGATGCCGCTCGCGAGGTCGAGTAGCGCGGGGACGAGCGGCGGCCGTTCGGCGAGGATCAGGGCGTCGAGCAGCCGCGCCGCCTGCGCCCGGTCGCCGGTCGCGACGAGCTCGCGCGCGAGCTCGACCAGGCGCCCGGGATCGCGCTCGACGAGCTGCGTCCACGCCGCGAGCCAGGCTTCCTCGCCGTTCGCGTCCGCGTCGCGCAGGTCGAGCAGCGCCAGGGCCGGCGCGCTCCCCGGGAAGCTCGCGAGCGCGCACAGCGCCGCGGGGCAAAGGCGCGGCCAGCGGCAGCGGCGCAGCACCCACTCGAACGCCTCCGGCGGCGCGAGGCGCTCGATCGCCCCGAGCACGAGCTCCTCGTCGACGCCCGGCACGGACGCGCGCAGCGCGCGCGCGACGAGCTCGCTCGCCGCGGGCGCCTCTGCGAACGCGTCGAGCACGAGCCCGCGCCCCAGGTGCGCGAGGCGCGCGTCGCCCGCCCAGCGCAGCAGGGCGCGCGCCCCCTCCTCGCCGCGGCTCGCCGCGAGCTCGAGCATGCGCGTCGCGACCGCGTCCGTCGTCTCGCGCGCGGCTTGCGCGGCGGGGCGCTCGGCGAGCGCGAGGCGCAGCCATTCGAGGCACGCCGCGGTGGAGAGCCGCGTCGCGCCGCCGAGGGCGAGGTCCGCGACGGCCGGATCCCAGGCCGCCGCGCGCAGCTCGTGCCAGCCGGCCTCCCCGAGGTCGAGCAGCGCGCGCGCGGCGGCGTCCTTGCAGCCCTCGCGGGCGAGCAGCGCCGCGATCGAGCGCAGCGCCGTCCGGTCGCGGACCGCTCCGAGGTAGCGCGCCGCGGCGCGCGCGACGCGCTCGTCCGGGTCGGCGAGCTGGCGCTCGACGATGCGCTCGATGCCGAAGCCCCGGGCGCGCAGCGCGTGGACGGAGCCCTCGAAGCGCGTCGCGCAGGCGAGCACCTCGCCCTGGGAGTCCTCGTGCGTGCCCACCGCCGGCGCCGGGTCCAGGGCGGCGAACGCGGTCGCGAGCGCGGCGCGGACCGCGCCGAGCACGTCCTCGACCGGCTCGGCCGAGTCGCCACGGTCGCCCGGGTCGCCAGGATCGACGGGCCCGGACTTGCCGGCGAGATCCCCGACGGCCGGGCGCTCGCGCTCGTCCTCGCTCTCGGGCGCGAGCTGCAGGGTCAGGACGCCGAGCGCCAGCACGAGCGCCGCGGCCGCGGCGACGGACGTGGCGCGGCGCCGCCCGCGCCGAGCCGGGAGCGCGGGCACCTCGGACGCCGGGCGCGCGAGCCGCCGGCGCAGTTCCCCTAGCGAGCGCTCGACGTCGAGGCGCTCGACGGGCGCCGCCGGCAGGGCGAGCAGCGCTTCGCCGAGCGCGCGCGTCGCGCGCTCGCGCTCGGCGCACGCGGCGCACGCGCGCGTGTGCCCTTCGAGCTCGAGCGACTCGTCGAGCGTGAGCGTCCCGTCGAAGGCGCGCTCGAGGAGGCGTCGCGCTCGCCCGCAGTGGGTCACGACGCGCCTCCATCCGGTCCGCCGAGCCAGGGCCCGAGCGCCTGCGCGAGCAGCCGGCGCGCCTTCATGACCTGGGTCCGCACGGTTCCCGGGCGCACGGCGGTGGCGCGCGCGACCTCGACGTAGTCCATGCCCTCCAGGACCCTGAGCACGAGCGCCACGCGCAGGCTCTCGGGGAGCGCGGCGATCGCCGCGGCGGCCGCCCGCACGAGCTCGCCCGTGCTCGCGCTCTGGCGCGGGTCCGGACGAGGCTCGGGCGCCTCGAGCTCCAGGATCCCCGCCAGCGCGACGCGGCCGCCGCGGCGCTGGTGGTCGCGCGCCAGGTGCACGGCGATGCGCACGACCCAGCTCCTGAACGACGCGTCGCCGCGGTAGAGGTGCAGGGCGCGGAAGGCGCGCTCGAGGGCGTCCTGCGCGAGGTCCTCCGCGTCCTCGTGGTTGCCCACGAGGCGAAAGAGGACCGAGTACAGCGTGGCGAGGTGCGCCCGCGCGAGCCGGTCGAACGCGTCGAGGTCCCCCGAGCGGGCGCGCTCGACGAGGGCCGATTCCTCCGGCCGGACGTGCGGAGAGCGCACGGACCGCTCCAGCTCAGGCACGCTCGCCCCCCGCGCGGGAGGCCGCCGGCGATCGTCCGTGGGTCGGGGTGGGCATCGGCAAGGCAGACGTGGGAGCGCCTTCGGTGTAGACGCCAGAATCACCGAAGTTGCTTCGCCTCAAGGGGCTACGGCCGCCAGGCTGCGCCGGGGGGCACGCCGTGGTGGCGGCCGGAGCACGGGGCTACAATCCCCGGCCAGTCTCGCGAAGAGGCGAGAAAAAAGAAGGAGGAGAAAGGGCCCCGTGTCCGGGACCGCATTCTCCTCCGCAGCGGTCTCCCCCCCCCCTCTTCTCTCCTCTCCTGGCCGGCGAGCTACGCCTTCGATCACACCCTCCCGGATCGTCGGCCTTGCAGCTCGCCGGCCTTTTCTCGCTCTTCGGAGAAGGGGGACGACCGGCATCCTCCAGAGGCCGAGCATACCGGCCCCCGCAGAGCTCGCTATCGGTGGATACCCTGAAAGAGCGGGCCGAGATCGCGTAGCGGGGGTGACAGGTCTGCAATGCCCTCAGTCGAGGGAGGTCAGCCCTTCGCGGATCGCGTACTTGGTCAGCGCGGCGACGCTGTGCAGATCCAGCTTCTGCATGATGTTCCGCCGGTGCGTCTCGACGGTGCGCGTCGAGAGGTGCAGCTGCGAAGCGATCGCCTTCGACGTCTTGCCCTCCGCGAGCAGCTGCAGCACCTCGCGCTCGCGCGTGCCGAGCAGCGAGTAGGCCGAGGTCTCGCCGGCGCTGCGCGTGCGGCAGCGGTCGAGGACGACTCCGGTGATCTGCGGGCTCAGGTAGTGGTTTCCGAGCGACACGGTGCGCACCGCGTGGAAGAGGTCGTCGCTCGCCGCCTCCTTGAGGACGTACCCGGACGCTCCCGCCTTGATCATGTTCATGACGTAGCGCTTGTCCGAGTGCGTCGAGAGCGCGACGACGCGGGTGTCGGGGTACAGCGACTTGATCTGCCGCGTCGCCTCGATGCCGTTCATGTGCGGGATGCCGACGTCCATCACGACGATGTCCGGCCTGAGGCGCTTGACCATGTCGACGGCGGACCGGCCGTCGTCCGCCTCTCCGACGACCTCGACGTCGGCGTTGCTTCTCAGGATGGCGCGCAAGCCGTCGCGCATCATCTTGTGGTCGTCGACGAGCAGGATGCGAAGGTTCATCGTCACGGTGCCTCCCCCGAACCGGATTCGACGGTCAGCGGAGCGACCAGCGTGACCCGCGTCCCGCGCCCCGCCTCGGATTCGATGCTCATGTGCCCACCCAGGTAGCCGAGGCGCTCGCGGATGCTGTAGAGGCCCACGCCGCGCTTGCCGACGGCGGCCGTGTCGAACGCCGTTCCGTCGTCCTCGACGGAGATGCGCACCCGCTCGCCCTCGGGACGCACGCGCACGAACACCTCCTTCGCCTTCGCGTGCTTGGCCACGTTCACGAGGAGCTCGCGCAGGGCGCGGAAGAGCAGCACGCGCACCTTCTCGTCGAGGTCGGGCGGCGGCTCGGCCTCCTCGAGCGCGATGTCGAGGCCGTAGGTGGACTCGATGTCCTCGACGAGCCACTGCACGGCGGGCCCGAAGCCGAGGTCGTGCAGGATCGGCGGGCTGAGCTGGAACGTCAGCGAGCGCGAGGCGCGGTTGGCCTCGTCGATCAGCCGCTCGATGGCCTCCAGGTCCGCGGGCCATTCGTCCACCGGCGCCTTGCGCAACTGGGCCAGCTTCATCTGCGCCAGGCTGATCGTCTGGCCCAGCCCGTCGTGCAGATCGCGGGCCACCGCCTGCCGCTCGCGCTCCTCGGCCAGCAGCAGCTCCGAGGTCAGCGAGCGCAGCTGCGCCCGCCGCCGCACGTCGAGCTCGTCCTTCGCCTCGAGCAGGTCGCGCTCGATCTGCTTGCGCTCGGTGATGTCCGCGGAGAACCCCGCCAGGCGGTACACCGCGCCCTGCTCGTCGCGGATCGGGAACGCGCGATCGTGGATCCAGCGCTCCGAGCCGTCGTCGCAGAGGATGCGGTACTCCGTCTCGTACGCGCCGCGCGCCGCGTCATCCTCGAACGAGCGCACGACGCGCTCGCGGTCCTCGGGATGGATGACCTCGGCCCAGCTGCGCGCGTGGTCGTAGAGGCTCTGGCAGCTGCGGCCCCAGATCGCCTCGTACGCCGGGCTGACGTACAGCACCTTCCTGCCGAGCCAGTCGGTGATCCAGAACACCTCGTGGATGTTCTCGGTCAGCTCGCGGAAGAGCCCCTCGCTGTCGCGCAGCGCCTGCTCGGCGCGCTTGTGCTCGGTGGCGATCCCCGCCAGGTGCGCCGTGGTGCGGATGAAGTCGATCTCGAGCTCGCTCGGCTGCCGCGGCTCGTCGTAGTACATCGCGAACGTGCCGAGCGTCTCGCCGGTCGTCGAGAAGAACGGCTCCGACCAGCACGCCCGGAAGCCGGCGCCCTTGGCGGCCTCGCGGAAGGGCACCCAGCTCGGATGCAGCAGGACGTCCTCGACCACCACGCGCTTGCCGAAGTACGCCGCCGTGCCGCACGAGCCCACGTTCGGGCCGATCTCCAGCCCGTCGACCGCCTCGACGTACTCGCGCGGCATGCTCGGAGCCGCGCAGTGCATCAGCCGCCTGCCCTTCAGGAGCAGGATGGAGCAGCGCATCCCCGGCATCACTTCCTCCGCCGACCGGGCGAGCGTGTCGAGGACCGTTCCCAGGTTGCGCCCCCGGGCGAGCTCCTGCAGCACCAGGTTCTGTCCCCTGAGGATGTCCTCGGTCCGTCGACTGCTCGTCAGCTCCACGTCCGCTTCCCCGGTCCCCTCGGCCGACCGCGGATTGTACCCCAATCGCGGGCTCGGCTATCCTTGCCCCGGATGGACGGACGTGGGGACGGACGTGGGGGCCGACCCGCGCGAGGCGAGCACGAGCCCTACTATGGCCTCTACATCGACCAGGTCCCCGATCGTGACGGGCGCAACGGGGGCGCTGGGGGCGGCATCGTCGAGACCCTCGCCAGGCAGCTCGAGGAGACCTCCCTGTTCTTGTCGCGGATCGACGAGGCCCGCGCCTCTCACCGCTACGCGCCGGGCAAGTGGAGCATCAAGCAGGTCGTCGGCCACGTCGTCGACGTCGAACGCGTCTTCGCGACCCGCGGGCTCGTCACCGCGCGCGGCGACGCTTCCCCGATGCCGGGTCTGGAGCAGGACCAGTGGGTCCAGGCCGCCGGCTTCGACGAGCGGACCTTCGCGAGCCTCGTCGCGGAGTACCGCCTCGTGCGCGCCTCGAACGTGGCGCTCTTCGACTCGTGGACCGACGAGCAGTCGCTGCGCGTGGGCCAGGCGAGCGGCTGCTCCTTCACCGCCCGCTGCTGGCCCTGGATCATCGCCGGCCACGAGCTGCACCACGTGCGGGTGCTGCGGGAACGCTACCTGTAGGGTGGCAGTCCCTGATCCGGATCGCGCTCGAGCACCAGCGTGACCTCCTCGACGGCCTCGCCCGCGTCGAACATCGTCCAGGTCGTGCGGATCGTCGCATCGTCGGCGAACCGGAGGCGGCCGCGGTGCATGTGCTGGGCCCGGCACGCCGGCAGGTTGCCGCCCCCCTCGCACTCGAAGGCGATCTCGTCCTCGGGGCCCGAGCGCGCGCGCATGTGCGGCTGGTTCTCGAGCATGCGGTAGTGCGTCAGGACCAGGTCGCCGCCGTCGAGGCAGTAGGCGGTGAGCATCTCGTGATCCGGCCGCCGAACAGGGTCTCGACGACGGTGCTCCCGCCGGCCGTGAGCTCGTAGGTCACCGCGACGCCGAGCATCGTTCGGCGCCTTCCTCGACGGTCCAGGCGCCGCAAAGGGCCTGGAGCCTCTCGAACTGGCTCGGGGCCGCCGGGTTGGCGGCCGGGTCGACCTTGGCTCCGGCGGCCTGGCAGGCGGTCAGGAACATGTTGGCGAGGGGGGTGGGTCGTCGCATGCGATGGTCCTCCGGTTGGAGGCCCGACGATCGGCGCTCGCGTGGATCGACAGGGGATCCTGGTTCCTGTAGGGTGTCGGCGTCCCGCGATGCGGGCGTAGCTCAGTTGGTAGAGCGTCAGCTTCCCAAGCTGAATGTCGAGGGTTCGAGTCCCTTCGCCCGCTCCAAGTCTTGAGCGCGCAAGACGAACATTAGAGCGCGGACACGGAGGATTCGAGATGGATGAGGGTGCATCGATCGGCCAGTCCGAGTCGCTCACGAGCGCCGGCGCTCGGGGCCCTCGTCACGCGGGCCCCGTGATGGGCGAGGGAGGGAGGAACCGGGTGAAGGAGCTCACCGGGGTCGCCTCGCTCGTCGCTTGGATCGCGAGCAGGCCGGATGGGAGCGGGGCCGCGGCAGAACGCACCCTGCTTGCAATTCGCTCCGCGATCCCCTTCCTGGTCGGCGGGTCCTGGCTGCTCCAGAGCCTGCCGGCCGCGGCTCCCTTCTCGAGGCGATCTCGATAGGAGGCGGCGGTGGCGAACCCCGAGGAACTCGGACAACAGTGGGACGCTCGGCAGCTCCCCCGCCGCGGCATCTCCGCGAGCGAGCCCGTGCTGCGATCCGACCGGCGGTCGGCCCGCGTGCGCGGGATCGTCCAGGACGGGCACGCGCACTCGACGCGGACCCCGCTCGCGCGCCGGGACGGTGCGCTCGAGCATGCCGCCGTGTCTCCTTTCGCGGCGATTCGCCGCAGCCGACGCGCCTTGGTGGCGCTCGCGCTCTCGTTCGCGTGCGGCCTGATGGGTTGCTCCGCGCCACGACACGGAGCGCCTCGGCCGGCGCCCGCGAGCCACGGCGGCGCGCTGACCCTGACCGTCGAGAACGACTCGTTCTCCGGCTCCGACAACAACTACACGAGCGGCATCGGCCTCGGGTGGTCGACGGACGAGGTCGGCAACTACGGCGAGGGGAGCTTCGTTCGCGGCTGGGCCGAGCTCTGGAGCTTTCTCCCCTTCGTGCTGGACGAGGGCCACAGCACGTACGCGTCGTGGACCGTGGGACAGGAGATGCACACGCCCGACGACATCTCGGACCCCGACCCGCCCCCGACCGATCAGCCGTACGCCGGAGTGCTGTACGTCGACAGCATCCTCGCCGCACGCGGCCACGACTGGGAGCACCGGTGGAGCCTGCGCCTCGGCGTCGTCGGCCCCGCCTCGCAAGCCGATGACACTCAGACATGGTTCCACGACGTGATCGGCGCGGACGAGCCGATGGGCTGGGACCAGCAACTCCCGAACGAGCCGCTCATCAACCTCGGTTACGACGCGGCGTACCTGCTCTTCGAGCGCGAGCTCGGCACGTCGGCGAAGCTCCGTCTCGTGCCCGTCGGCGGCGCCGCGGTGGGGAACTACTTCACCGGCGCCAACCTCGGCCTCTACGGCGAGTTCGGCTGGAACCTCGTCGACGCATTCGGCATCAGCGCCCTGCGAGGCGGGTTCGATACGTCCAGCACGATCGGCGTCGGTCCGGTCGAGGGCTGGTCGGTCTCGTTCTTCGGAAGCGTCGGGGGCACCGGCATCGCGCATTACTTGCCGCTCGACGGCACCGTCTTCAGCGACAGCCGTTCCGTCGACTCGGAGCCCTTCGTCGGCTCCGTGAGCGCCGGTCTGACGCTGCGCCGCGGCAGATTCGTCCTCGGCTTTGCGAGGACGATCACCACGAGCGCCTTCGAGACCCAGACCGAAAATGCCGAGTTCGGCACGGTGAGCATCTCCTGGTTCTTCTGATCTGAGCCGCGCGCCCGTTTCGCGCTGCGCGCCAGGGCTCGGCTCCACGGGGAGCGGCGCGTCTCACGCGGATCGACCTCCGTGCCGCGGCTCCTCGCGGCCCCCCCGGGCGACGCCGCTCCGGTGTCCTCGTGTTGAGGCGGGTGCGCCTCGTGCCCCCGGACCCGTCGGGAAGCTACAATCCGCCGCCCCGAGGGATCTCGTCGTGTCGAGTGCTCAGCCGGACGGACAAGCCGCGACCAGCAGCGACCACTACCGGGCATTGTTCGCCGTGTCGGACGCGATCGCTCTGCATCACGACTTGCCGGCGCTGCTCCACGAGCTGGCCGGGCGGCTCGGCCGGGTGGTGCGGTTCGACGCGCTCTCGCTGGTGCTCCACGATGCGGCGACCGACACGATGCGCCTGCACGTCCTCGAGTCCATCGAGCCGATCGGATCATCGCTCGAGATCGTCCTGAGCCCGGACGACGACCCGGCGGGATCGGTCTGGCGAACGCAGCAGCCGCTGATCACCTCGGAGCTGGCGGAACTGAGCCGCTGGCCGCGGTTGCTGGAACGCGTGCGCCCTTACGGCGCCGAGAGCTACTGCTGGCTGCCGCTGACCACGGCCAGACGGCGGCTCGGGGCGTTGGTGTTCACGTCCAAGCAACCCTCGGCCTACGATCCCGCGGACCTGGACTTCCTGCACCAGGTCGCC